>Ga0208321_1000023_pt1 | contig 234298 bp, 199 predicted proteins | sample June2015DPH_4_15_FD_184692 | JGI IMG/M metagenome (GOLD analysis project Ga0208321, IMG submission 184692) | Peatland microbial communities from SPRUCE experiment site at the Marcell Experimental Forest, Minnesota, USA - June2015DPH_4_150... | ecosystem: Environmental > Terrestrial > Soil >...
GCGCTTTAGGGGAGGGAGAAAACCTGCCTTTCGGCGCGCGCAGCGGGAACGCCCTGATTTCGTATTGCCGTTATCTGGCGAAGATGTTCTGGCCGACAGATCTGGCCATTTTCTATCCCCACCCCGGATATTGGCCGGTGAAGCAGGTGCTGCTGGCGGGTGGGTTGATTGTGGTGATTACGGTGCTGCTTATAGTGAAGCGTGGGCGGTATCCGTTTTTGCTGATGGGATGGCTGTGGTTTTGCGGGACGCTGGTGCCGGTAATCGGGTTGGTGCAGGCGGGATTGGTGTCGATGGCCGACCGTTTCACTTATGTGCCGTCGCTCGGGGTGCTGATTATGGCAATCTGGGTTACGTACGAACTGATCCGGCACTGGCGGTATCAAGAGCTGGCGTTGTCGGTGGCGGGTTGTGCGGTGATCGTCCTGTGCCTTGGGTTGACGCGGCAACAGCTCGGGTATTGGAAGGATAGTGAAACTCTTTTCCGGCATGCGCTTGATGTCACGGAGAACAATTATCTCGCGCACAACAACCTCGGCCATGTCCTCCTCAAGAAAGACCAGATTGACGAGGCGATCAACCAATTTCAGGAAGCCATCCGCCTAAAACCCGATTTGGCTGCCGTCCACTACAATCTCGGCACCGCCTTCCTCAAGAAAGGCCGGATTGACGACTCCATCAGCCAATTTCGGGAAGTTATCCGCTTGGCACCCGATTTCGCCGAGGCCCACAACAACCTTGGCTCCGCCCTCGTGGTGAAAGGTCAAACTGACGAGGCGATCAACCAATTTCAGGAAACCATCCGCCTGAAACCGGATGACGCCGCCGTCTACAACAACCTCGGCAACGCCCTCGTGGAGAAAGGCAGAATCAACGAGGCAATCAACCAATACCAGGCAGCCATCCGCCTGAAACCCGATGACGCCGAAGTTCACAACAACCTCGGCTCCGCTCTCGTGGAGAAAGGCCAAACCGACGAGGCGATCAGCCAATTTCAGGAAGCCATCCGCCTGAAACCCGATTGCGCCGAGGCTCGCAACAACCTCGCTCACGCACTGGAAATGAAGAACGCTCCGGCAAGCCGCTGATTCACGGGCTGTCCTTTCCTCAAATCAAATCCCGGCAGGGCGGAGGTGCCCCTCAGCCCATTATTTTAGTAATTCATTTCAGTGCGACCAACCTTTTCAAAACACCGTTGTTCCAGCTGCATAATGGGCGTGCTAAAGTTCCCGACCTTCTGGTAATTTTGGGGAGTCCCATGTGCAGTCCAGAGACGAGATCCAACCCCGAACCGACGATGGCATCCGCCCCGGTCATGGCGCGGTTGCGTTTTCCGGTCTGGCTGATTGCAGTATTGCTGGCGCTGGTGACGATTGCCCTTTACTGGCCGGCGACGAGCCATGACTTCGTCAACTACGATGACAATTTCTATGTCACCTCGAATGTTCACGTCCAAAACGGATTGACCTTGGAAAGTCTAAAATGGGCTTTCTTCAACCCTGTGGCCGCCAATTGGCATCCGTTAACGCTGTTGTCCCACATGTTGGACTGTCAACTTTTCGGTTTGAAGCCTTGGGGACATCACCTGACCAGCGTGCTGCTGCATGCCGTCAACACCGTTCTGGTCTTTCTGTTTCTTCGCCGCCTGACCGATGCGATCTGGCGAAGCTTGCTGGTGGCGGCGGTATTTGGGCTGCACCCGTTGCATGTGGAATCGGTGGCGTGGGTGGCGGAGCGGAAGGACGTGTTGAGCACCTGCTTCAGTCTGCTGGCGCTTATTTTTTACGCCCGCTATGTGCGGTGTGTGACAAGTGGCACGTGTCAGGTGACAGGACCAAAAGTCATTCCTGCATCTGTCTTGTCACGTGTCACCTGTCACCCGTCACTTTTTTACGGTTTGGCGTTGTTCTTCTTCGCGCTCGGATTGATGAGCAAGCCGATGCTGGTGACGTGGCCGTTCGTCATGTTGCTGCTGGATTATTGGCCGTTGGAGCGGTTCAAACCCGGTTGCGCGTGGCGATTGGTGGGGGAGAAAATCCCGTTCTTTGCCCTCGCGGCAGTGGCAAGCGTGGTGACTTTCGTGGTGCAGCAGCACGGCGGCGCTTTAGGGGAGGGAGAAAACCTGCCTTTCGGCGCGCGCAGCGGGAACGCCCTGATTTCGTATTGCCGTTATCTGGCGAAGATGTTCTGGCCGACAGATCTGGCCATTTTCTATCCCCACCCCGGGTATTGGCCACTGGAGCGGGTGTTTTTCGCGGGTGGGTTGATTGTGGGCATTTCGGTGCTTCTTTATGTGAAGCGGCGGCGATATCCCTTTTTGCTGATGGGATGGCTGTGGTTTTGTGGGACACTGGTGCCGGTGATCGGGTTGGTGCAAGTGGGCGAACAGGCGATGGCGGATCGGTATACTTACATTCCATCGCTTGGAATGCTGATCGTCGTAATTTGGGGCGCGTACGAACTGACCCGAAGTTGGCGGTATCAAGAGCTGGCGTTATCGGTGGCGGGTTGTGCGGTGATCGTCCTGTGCCTCGGGTTGACGCGGCAACAGCTCGGGCATTGGAAGGATAGTGAAAGTCTTTTCCGGCATGCGCTTGAAGTCACAGAGAACAATTACCTTGCGCACAACGACCTCGGTACCGCCCTCGACCGGAAAGGCCAAACCGACGAGGCGATCAGCCAATTCCGGACAGCCATCCGCCTGACACCGGATTACGCCGAGGCCCACAACAACCTTGGCATCGCCCTCGTGGAGAAAGGCCAAACCGACGAAGCGATCAGCCAATTTCAGGAAGCCATCCGCCTGAAACCGGATGACGCCGAGGCCCACAGCAACCTCGGCAACGCCCTCGTGGAGAAAGGCCAAACCGACGAGGCGATCAGCCAATACCAGGAAGCCATCCGCCTGAAACCGGATGACGCCGAGGCCCACAACAACCTCGGTTCCGCCCTCGTAAAGAAAGGCCAAACCGACGAGGCGATCAACCAATACCAGGAAGCCATCCGCCTGAAACCCGATTGCGCCGAGGCTCGCAACAACCTCGCTCACGCACTGGAAATGAAGAACGCTCCGGCGGGCCGCTGATTCACGGGCTGTCCTTTCCTTAAATCAAATCCCGGTAGGGCGGAGGTGCCCCTCCGCCCATTATTTCAGTAATTCATTTCAGCGCGACCAGCCTTGTCAAAACACCGCTGTGGACGCCCTCATGCGTCATCTTATTCTTTGCCGGCCCCGCCGTTTGCTTTAAACCGCGCAGCTTCCTGGTCCGCCCAATGTATCAATTGCTGGCGCTGGTCGGCGGTGAGCCGGGCTTCGGGGTGCAGCAAGGTATATTTGGCCGGCGGCATGTCTTTGTAGTCCACTTCTTCACTGATCCGCTCCAGCCGTTTTGCCGCGCGTTCGGGCAGTTCACGCGGCCAGTCGGAAAAATTCAGCCGCTCGCGTCCGCGCGTGACATCATCCGCCACCAGCCACGACACCGGCGCGATGTGGCTGTACCACGGCCACCGGGTTTCGTCGGAATGACAGTCGTAACAGGCCGCGTGCAACAGGGTGGCGATTTGCGGCGGTGGCGCGTTGGTGGCCATCAGATCATGCCCCGGTGCGACTGGCGGGTTCGTGCGTGGCGGGTTCGTGAGTTGCAACAGCGCAAACACCGCGACGAGCGCGGCGAAAATCCATTTTAACTTTTTCTTCATCCCATTCAATCAGACGCAAAGCAATAGGAAAAGTTCCCGTCCCATGCAAACTCGAAACCATTCATGGTTTGTCTGTTCACAAACTTCCGTCTTTCATTTTTTTTGAAAAATTTTACCCTGTCGGCCAATGAAAGGAATTATTCTCGCCGGCGGCGCCGGTTCGCGGCTGTATCCGCTTACGCTGGTTGCGAGCAAACAGCTCCAGCCGGTGTATGACAAGCCCATGGTCTATTACCCGCTGACGACGCTCATCGAGGGCGGCATCCGCGAGCTGTGCCTCATTTCCACGCCGCAGGACCTGCCGCGGTTCAAGCAGTTGCTCGGCGATGGCAAAGCGTGGGGGTTGACCATTGAATATCGCGAGCAGGCGAAACCGGCGGGCATCGCGCAGGCGTTTTTGATCGCGGAATCGTTCATCGGCAGCGACAGCGTCACACTGGTTTTGGGCGACAACGTTTTTTACGGCGGCGATTCGTTTCATCGCGCATTCGCCGAGTTCAAAACTGGCGCGACCATTTTCGGTTTTCACGTCAACGACCCCGAGCGTTACGGCGTGGTGGAATTCAACGCGCAGGGGCATGCGATTTCCATCGAGGAAAAACCGAAGCAACCCCGGAGCAATTACGCCGTGCCGGGACTTTACATTTACGACAACCACGTCGTGGCTGTCACCAAGGCGCTTAAGCCGTCGGCGCGCGGCGAGTTGGAAATCACAGACGTGAACGTGGCATATCTGCGGCGCGGGCAGTTGCGGGTGTACCGGCTGAACCGCGGCTTTGCGTGGCTGGACGCGGGCACCAGCAGCAGCCTGCACGAGGCGTCGGCTTACGTGCAGACGATTGAGAAACGCGCGGGCGTAAAAATCGGCTGCCCGGAGGAAGCGGCGTTCCGCGCCGGGTTCCTGTCGCTGCCGCAACTGGAGGAACTCGCTAGGAAAATGCCGAAGTGTGAATACCGTGAATACTTGGACAAGGAAGTCATCGCGGAGGCCCGGCGGCCGGCCGCATCCCACCCTGGAGCATGAACGTCATCAACTGCGAAATTCCGGGATTGGTGGTCGTTGAACCGAAGGTGTTTGGCGACGCGCGCGGCTTTTTCATGGAGACCTGGAATCGCCAGCATTACCGCGCGGCGGGGCTGAACTGGAATTTTGTGCAGGACAACGTGTCGCTTTCGCGGCAGGGCACCCTGCGCGGGCTGCATTTCCAGAATCCGGCGCCCCAGGGCAAGCTGGTTTTTGTGCTGCAAGGCGAGGTGTTCGACGTGGCGGTGGACCTCCGCCGCAGCTCGCCCACGTTTGGCCGGTGGCATGGACTAAATCTCTCTGTCGAGAACAAAAAACAATTTTTCATCCCGCCGGGTTTCGCTCACGGCTTCGCGGTATTGAGCGAAACCGCCTTGTTCGCCTACAAATGCACGGAACTTTACAGCCCCCAGCACGAACTGACACTCGCTTGGAACGATCCCGACCTTGGCATTCCCTGGCCGCTGGAGAACCCGCAACTTTCGGAGAAGGACAAGCGCGGGCTGCGGTTGAAGGACCTGCCCCAGGACCGCCTGTTTGCCTGAACGGCGTCTGCATCCCATGAAGATTTTGCTCCTCGGAAAAAATGGACAGGTCGGCTGGGAATTGCACCGCACGCTCGCGCCGCTGGCGGAGGTGGTGGCGGTGGATTATCCCGAAATCAACCTCACCGACACGCCGGCGCTGCGACAATTCGTGGCCGGAACGCGTCCAACCGTGGTGGTGAACGCGGCGGCCTACACGGCGGTGGACAAGGCCGAGACGGAAACGGAGCTTTGCCGGCAGATCAACGCGGTGGCACCGGGAGTTTTGGCCGGGGAGGCGAAGAAGATTGGCGCGCTGATGGTGCATTACTCGACGGATTATATTTTCGACGGGGCGAAGATGTCGCCTTACGTCGAAACCGACGCGCCGAATCCGCTGGGCGCTTACGGGCGGTCAAAATTGGAAGGCGACCGGGCGGTAAAGGCTTCCGGCACGGACCATTTGATTTTCCGGCTGTGCTGGGTTTACGGCGCGCGCGGCCAGAATTTCATGCTCACAATGCAACGCCTGGCGCGCGAGCGCGAGAAACTGCGCGTGGTGGGCGACCAGTTCGGTTGCCCGACGTGGTCGCGGATGATTGCCGAAACCACCGCGCTGGCGCTCAAGCAGGTCCTGGCCGGCGCCGATCGTTCCGGGTTCAACGGCGAATATCATCTCGCCGCCAGCGGCCAGACAAATTGGCATGAGTTCGCATCCCGCATCATCGAGTTGATGCCGGAAGCGGAACGGAAATGCCGCGTGGTGGAAAAGGTCACCACGCCAGAATATCCGACGCCCGCGAGGCGGCCGATGTATTCGGTTTTGGATTGCGGCAAATTGCAAAAAACTTTCGGGTTGCGGCTTCCGGATTGGGAGGCCAGCCTGCGACAAATCTTGGATAAACCATGAAACTGCTCATTACTGGCGGCGCTGGCTTCATCGGCTCCAATCTCATCCATCACGTCATTGACCGTCCGGAGGTCGAAAAACTTGTCAATCTGGATTGCCTGACTTACGCAGGGCATCTGGAGAATCTGGAAAAGGTGGCCAAGCACCCAAAATACGTTTTTGAAAAAGTTGACCTGCGCGACAAGGCTGCCGTGCGGCGGGTCGTCGAAAAACACGCCATTACGCACGTCATGCATCTCGCGGCGGAATCACACGTGGACCGTTCCATCACCGGTCCGGGCGATTTCATCCACACCAACGTCATTGGCACATTTAATTTGCTCGAAGCCTGCCGGGGATATTGGTTGGATCCAAAGTCCAAAGTCCAAAGTCCAAAGTTTCACCACGTTTCGACCGATGAAGTTTACGGTTCGCTCGGTGCCACCGGCTTTTTCACGGAGACGACGCCTTACTCGCCTAACTCGCCGTATTCCTCCAGCAAGGCATCGTCCGACATGCTCGTCCGCGCTTATTACCACACTTATGGCCTGCCGACGGTCATCACGAATTGCTCGAACAACTACGGGCCGTATCAATTTCCTGAAAAGCTCATTCCAGTGGTGATTCAAAGCATTCTGGCGCGGAAACCGATTCCCGTTTATGGCGACGGCATGAACGTGCGCGACTGGTTGTATGTGCGCGACCATGCCGAGGCGTTGTGGCTGGCGGCGACGCGTGGCAAGCTGGGCGAGACGTATAACATTGGCGGCCACAACGAATGGGCGAACCTCCGCATTGTGGAATTGATTTGCGACACGATTGACGAGTTCGTCCCCAAACTCGGCGGCAATTCGCGCAAGCTGATTACATTCGTCAAAGACCGCCTGGGTCACGACCGTCGTTACGCCATTGACGCATCGAAAATCCAGCGTGAGCTGGGCTGGACGCCCGCGCACAAATTTGAAGACGGCATCCGGGAGACGGTGCGCTGGTATCTCGACAACCAGGCGTGGGTGAAGACCGTCCTGGCAAAGTCTAAAGGCTGAAGTCTAAAGGCTGAAATGCCGGCGCAGTTAAACCATCCTTTCATTTTCACCATTAGCCTTTAGCCTTTAGCCTTCAGCCTTTCACACCATTTCTTCCACCGCCCTTTACGAAACGACGTTTTCAGGCGAGAATAAGGAAGTGAACATTCGCTTGTGCTTTGGGGCGGGCCTTGCCGTCTGGTTTCTTTCCGCCGCCGGACTTTTCGCGGGCGGCAGCGGGTTGAACGTTGTCGTGGTTGTCAACCAGAACAGCACGAACTCGATTCAACTCGGCAATTACTACTGCGAAAAGCGTGGCGTGCCTCCGCAGAACCTATTGCGGATCACCAACTGGACCGGCGGAAACGTGCAATGGACAACATCGGATTTTACCAATTCGTTGGTCAATCCATTGCTTTCCATGCTTTCGAGCCGCGGCCTCACCAATCAGATTGATTACGTCGTGTTGAGCATGGATTTTCCCTACCGCGTGGTTCAAACCGGCGCGCAATCCGGCAGGAACAGCACCACGGCCGCGTTGTTCTACGGTTTCAAGCCCGATGTTCTGGGTGATTCCTGTTCACTCCCGAACGCCAGTTCCAATTCCTATGCCGCCAGCGAGGGCATCTTTCGCCAGACGCCGCCGATTTCCGCCGGCAGCAACTCATGGCTCGTCACCATGCTCACGTCCAGCAATCTCACGCAGGCGAAGGCGATTATTGATCGCAGCATGGCTGGCGACGGCGCATTTCCCACACAAATGGTCTGGCTGGCCAAGACCACCGACCTGCCCCGCAACGTCCGGTATCTGGAATTTGACAACACGATTTTCGACGCGCGTGTGGCCGGCGATTTTTCCATTCAGCGGACGAATCTGGACTCGCCTTACGGGCTGACGAACCTGTTGGGCTATCAGACCGGTCTGGCCGGGTTTAACCTCCTGTCGAATGCATTGGTACCGGGGGCAATTGCCGACAGTCTGACGTCGTTTGCGGGGTTCCTCTATGAAGATAGCCATGGCCAGACGACCTTGCTGGCCTTCATGAACGCCGGGGCCTGTGGCAGTTACGGCACGATTGTTGAGCCGTGTAATTACCCCCAGAAATTCCCATCGCCACAGGATTATTTCTATCAGGCGCGCGGGTTCAGCCTGGCGGAATGTTATTACATGAGCCTCGTCAATCCGTATCAGGGCTTGATTGTGGGCGAACCGCTCACCGCGCCCTTCGCTTGGCCGCCCACCGGTTTATGGATCAATCTGCCGGCCGACAGCGTATTGAGCGGTACCACCAATCTCACGCTCCAATGCGCCGCTGGCGCGCCGAACCGGCCGGTTCAGCAGGTGGATTTGTTCCTCGACGGCACGTGGTTGCAAACCTTGACCAACATTCCGCCCGCCGCGGGCAATCTGCTTTACGTGACCATCAATGGTTACGCTACGAACTACACGGTCCCGACCAATGCCACCATCAAATCCATTGCGGCCGGACTGGCCGACGTTTTGAACGCCGCACAGTCGAACGCGCAGGCCGTTGCCTTTGGCGACCGTATCGTTTTGCGAGGCACCGACATCAACACGCCGGGGGTGCAAATCTTGGTAAGTGTCAGCAATTCCATCGGTTCGGCATCCGCGCTCACCACTTTCATCGCCGCCAGTCGCACCAATTTACTCGATACGGTCGCCTATGGTTTGCGCACCTACTCCGTGACCAACGCCACCAACGTGGGTGATTACCTCAAACTGGTCATTACCAAGACCAACAGCGATCAGGTGACTATCGCGGTGACGAACAACCCGCCCGGCACGAACACCTCGGGCCTGACCGGGCAATTGGTCAGCGCCGTCAATAACAACAGCATGCTCCAGGCGGCTGACGGGTTGGTGGCTGAGGATTTCTTTCCCTATGACGGTTATGGTATGCCGTACGCCGAATTTAACCTGCGCGCCCAAACCAACGGATGGCCGGCTTCGCAAATTCAGGTGGTGTTCAGTGCCTCATCGAATTTGACGAATTTGATCGTCACCCCCACCAACACGCAAGTGTTGGATCAAAACATCGGTGACCTTCAACCGCGCAACCATCTCTACCTGACAGCTGGCGTCACCAACCTCTTGTTCACGTTTCCTTTGGACACAACCGCGTTGTCCGACGGCAGCCACGAACTCACGGCGGTGGTCTATGAAGGCAGTCATGTGCGTACCCAGGCGCGGGTGACACAAAGTGTGCGCGTTCAAAACACAACGCTCGGCGCCAGCTTCACCACGCTGGCCGGTGCGGCCAACACGATGCTGAATTTCACGCTGCTGTTTTCGGTTGCCGCCAACACGAACACGATTGCCAAAATCGAACTGTTCACCACGGGCGGTTCGGTCGGCGTTGTTTCCAACCTCTCCTCCGCCACGTTCACGGTGGCGGCGACGAATCTGGGGATTGGATTGCATCCGTTCTACGCCGTGGTAACGCGCAGCGACGGCAAACAGTACCGCACCGGGACGGAGTGGATTTGCATCGGTGGGTCGGAACCGCCGTTTGGGCTGACGCTGACCGCGCCGCCGCCCGTCATCGGCTGGCCCGCCACGGCCGGGCGGCTTTACGAGGTCTTGAGTGCCACGAATATCACCGGCACCTTCCAGTTGCGGGGCTCGGTCACGCCGTCGAATTCACCCGGACTTTGGATCGACACCATCACGGGCGCACCGCAACAATTTTATCGCGTTCGTGCACCGTGATGAACGTTTAACCAGCTGTGCTTTCCAACGTTTATGAAATCGCACAGCGGGGCCATGAACCGCAAAAAACTTGCGTCGGCGCGGCAGCGTCTTGGACTGCGGTGGCCCTCCACCGCTTTGGCGCTGCTGGCGTCTGCCCAAAGCGCCAGAGGGCTGGCGCAGTCCAAAACCTGACGGCAGTTCGGACGATTTATGGACAGCGGTATGGATTCCCGGCTTGGGTTTTAAATTTCACAGGCGGAGTTTTTTATGCCACCTTTTAAACCGGCCATGTTCAAAAAAATTGCCATTTGCCTTTTTCTAGCCGCGTTTTGCCTGTGTGCGCGGGCGGCGGACACCAACTCGCTCGTCTGGCACCGGGCGACCGACCGCGTGGACGCCGACGTGCGGGGCATGGCGCTGTGGCCGTTGCTGGAAAAAATCGCCGTCGAGGCCGGCTGGCATATTTTTGTGGAACCGGACACCACCCACACGACTTCCGCAAAATTCAAGGACCTGCCGTCCGGCGACGCGCTGAAAATGTTGCTCGGCAATCTCAACTTCGCGCTCGTGCCGCGAACCAACGGCGTGCCGCATCTTTATGTTTTTCGCACCGTGATGACAAACGCCACGCAGCAGGTGCTCGCGCCAAAGGCGGCGGCCAAACACGTGGACAACGAATTGCTCGTGAAACTCAAGCCCGGCGCGGACATTGACGCGTTGGCGAAGGCGATCGGTGCAAAAGTCATCGGGCGCGACGACAAGCTGGGCATTTACCGCCTGCAATTCGGCGACGCTGACACAACCGCTGCCGCGTTGGCCAGCTTGAAAAACAACTCCGATGTTCAGGCTGTGGATTACAATTATGTCTTCGACCCGCCGGTCACACCGCAACTGCTCGCGGACGCGCCGGTCGGACCCGTTTCACTCAAGCTGGACCCGGCTACTACCGGCAACCCCTGCAATCCCGTCGTCGGCCTGATTGACACGCAGGTGCAATCGCTCGGCAATCAACTCGACCCGTTCCTGTTGAAGCCCATCTCCGTGGCCGGCAACGCGGGCACGAATACGTCCACTCTCACACATGGGACGGCGATGGCTGAGACGATTTTGCGGGCGGTCGCACAGGCGGGCGGCGGGAGCAGCTCCGTCAGGATTTTGGCCGTGGACGTTTACGGCGCGGGCGAAATGACAACGAGTTGGAATGTGGCGCTCGGCATCAAGGCGGCAGTGGACAACGGCGCGACCGTGCTCAACTTGAGTCTGGGCGGTCCTGGTGACAGCGCGGTATTGGACAGCGTGATCCAGCAGGCCATTGCCGCCGGCATTCCGATTTACGCGGCGGCCGGCAACCAGCCGGTGTCCACGCCGACGTATCCGGCGGCGGCCCCGGGCGTCATTGCCGTGACTGCAACGGCTGGCGGCCAGCTCGCGCCGTATGCGAACTTTGGCAGTTTTGTTTTCATGGCGATGCCGGGTGCGAGCGTGGTTTACCTCGGCACACAGGCGTATGTTGTCCAGGGAACTTCACCGGCGACGGCTTACGCGACGGGCGTGGCGGCGGGAACGAAGGGGGTGGACTGCCTGCCTTGGTCGCAAATCCAGTCCGCCATGCAGCAGAAATTTCCCGTACCGGCGAAATGAAGGACGAGGATGGAAGATAGAAGATGGAGGATGGCGGACAGGAAATAAGAAATTCCGCCTGCCCTCCATAGCGCCCAGCGCGACGGAGGGAACTCCGAATCAGTGTTGCGACTGCCAGCAGGTTTTGCCGAAGGCGACGACGTAAAGGATAAAGGCGATGATGAGCGGCCACGGTTTGCCCGCCACCAGCAGCAGAATTCCGACGCCCAAAACCAGGGCAATCACCAGATAAACCAAAGCTGCCAAAGCCAGTTTCATTGATGCTGATTATAACGTTTTTGCGCCTGCGAGCAAGAACGGGATATCTGGTGGTGTAGTGTCGGCGCTGTGCGCCGATGGGTTCGAGCCACCCACCTGCACTGTGCTCTGGCGCGGCAAGCAGGCTCGAACGCTACAACTTTGGTAGGGCTGTGCTGCCGCGCAGCCCAAATATCCGGGCAGCACAGCAAAGAGCAGACGGATTTAACTTGGAATTTAGAAGTGAAAGTGATAGAAAGTTGGCTAATTCAGACAAAGCCAGTATGAAACCGGGTCAATTACAATGGGTTGTAACCTTCTCGATGCTGCTCCTTTTCCATGTCTCAGCCATGGCATTGCCCTGCGTGACTGCGCCTTCGGGGTTGATCGGGTGGTGGCCGGCGGAAACAAATGCCAACGATAGTATCGGCGGCAACAACGGCACGTTGGTCAATGGTGCCGGTTTTGCGACCGGCGAAGTGGGCCAGGCCTTCTCCTTTGACGGTGCAAGCAGCTACGTTTCCATTCCGGATTCTCCCTCGCTGGACACTTTCGTCTCCAGCATCACGATTGAAGCTTGGATCAAGGTCAATCAAACAACCGCCAATTCGAATTGGAAGGGGATAGTCACCAAGGGAAATTCATCCTGGCGATTGCAAGGCCGGGCCGGGGCTAAAACGGTTGTCTTCAGCGCGACCGGTGTCAGTCCCAACGGGGACTTGTATGGCAGCCGAAATGTCAACGATAGCCAGTGGCATCACGTGGCTGGCGTTTACGATGGGACCAACATGTTCCTGTATGTGGACGGCACGCTGGATGTATCGCAGCTGGCGACGGGTTCAATTGCCCAGAACAATTATCCGATGTGTGTTGGCCAAACTGCGAACTCATCAGGGTACTTCTTCAACGGATTGATTGACGAGGTGTCCATCTACAACCGAGCGCTGACGGTTTCGGAAATCCAGTCCATTTACGCGGCTGGCAGCGTAGGCAAATGTCCTCTGGGCGCGCCGATAATTATTTCTCAACCGACCAATCAGACAGTAACAGTGGGTGGAACTGCAACCTTCAATGTTACGACCCGCGGCACCTGGCCAATGAGTTACCAATGGAGTTTTAATGGGACGAATATTGTTGGAGCAACCAACACATCGTTGATCCTGACCAATGTACAATTCAATCAAGCGGGCAATTACACGGTTTTGGTGACTAATCTCTATGGTTCCATTCTCAGTTCCAATGTGGTGTTGGTTGTTTGCGCACATCACTTCGGCTGGAATCAAATCCCGTCGCCGCAGTATGCGGGCCAGCCGTTTGGCGTCACGCTTACAGCTCTGGACGTGTTCAACGTGACCGTGAGCAACTTCAACGGTTCGGTTTCGCTGGCGGCTGGCGGCGGCCCAAATCGCATGCTGGACGGGGTTGTTCCTGATCAGTCCGCCTTGGGCACTTGGACTTGGGGTTACTCGTTTACACCAACGAACGAGCTGGCGGTGACGCATGTCCGCAGCTATTTCGGCACGAAAGTCTCTCTTTGGACCGGCACGGGCGTGTTGCTGGCCAGCCAAAACGTTGCCGGTACCGCAGGAACATGGACCGAAACCGCATTGGGAACCCCGGTCACACTTGCTGCGGGAAGCAGCTATGTGGTGGCGGCGTATGTGCCAGACGCAGTCTATTATTGGATTACAAGGTCGGTTATCGGATTCCCGAATGGTACCATCAACCAGTCCCTCTTCTCACGCATTGATACCTTCCCCACCAACATCACTACGGGCGTATGGCCGATGGTTGGCTTGCGTTACACGGTGGGAAGTATTGCGCCGATCAGCATCACGCCGACCAACTCCGGCAACTTTGTCCACGGCGTTTGGAGCGGAAACATCACCGTCCTGCAACCCGCGACCAATATTAATATTATGTTGTTGGCGGACGATGGCAGCGGCCACACCGGCACCAGCAACCCGTTCGATGTTTTGTCTCCACCGGTCATTACTTCCCAACCGACGAATCAGACAGTGTTTGCCGGCGGCACAGCGACCTTCGGCGTGACCGCCGATGGGACCGCACCGTTGAGTTACCAATGGAACTTCAACGGTACGAACGTTGTGGGAGCGACCAATATGACGCTGACGTTGACGAATGTACAATTTACTCAGGCGGGCAACTACGCTGTGCTGGTGACCAATGTTTATGGTTTGATACTCAGTTCCAATGCAGTGTTGACAGTCAATCCGATACCGCCTTGCGTGCTGGTGCCAGATGGTTTGGTGGGTTGGTGGCCCGGTGAGGGCGATGCCAATGACGTTGCGGGTGGCAACAACGGGACGCTGGTGAATGGAGCTTCTTTCGCCAAAGGTATAATAGGCCAGGCTTTTTCGTTCAACGGTACGAGCAGCTATGTATCCATTCCGGATTCACCCTCGCTGGACGCATTTACCAACTGCCTCACGATCGAGACCTGGATCAATATCAACCAGTTGGCCGCCAGCTCGGATTGGAGGGGGATTGTGACCAAGGGAAATTCCTCGTGGCGTTTGCAGGGCACGGCTGGAGCCGGGACGTTAACCTTTAGTGTGACCGGTTTCGACCCCCAGGACTTGACTGGGAGCCGGAATGTAAACGATGGCCAATGGCATCATGTGGCGGCTGTTTACGATAGGACGGGGATGTATCTGTGGATGTATCTGTATGTGGATGGGGCGCTGGATGTGTCGCATAGGGTATACGGTTCGTTTTCGCAAAACAACGATCCGATCTGCATTGGTGCAAACTCATCTGCGTATTTCTTTAATGGGTTGCTTGACGACGTGTCCATTTACAATCGAGCGCTGACGGCTTCGGAAATCCAAGCCATTTATGCAGCGGGTCCGGCAGGCAAGTGTCCGATACCGCTGATGATCATTGCACTGCCGACTGATCAGACAGTGTATGTAGGTCAAAAGGCGACCTTCAAAGTGGTGGCCAGTGGCATGCTGCCATTGAGCTATCAGTGGCTTTTCAACGGGACGAACATTGCTGGAGCAACCAATACAACGTTGACGTTGACCAACGTGCAGTTGAGTCAGGCAGGCAATTATGCGGTGCTGGCGACCAACGCCTATGGTTCGGTGCTTAGTTCCAACGCGGTGTTGACGGTAAATCCGCTGCCGCCCTGCACACCAGCGCCGTCGGGTTTAGCGGGTTGGTGGCCAGCTGAAGGTAATGCCAACGACATCGTGGGCAACAACAACGGGACACTGGTGAATGGCGTTACCTTTACCAACGGCATGGTGGGGCAGGCTTTTTCTTTCAACGGAACAAGCAGTTACGTATCCATTCCGGATTCACCCTTACTGGACACCTTTGTTTCAAGCATCACGATTGAGGCTTGGATCAAATCCAACCGGACGAACGCCGACTCGAATTGGGAAGGGATAATCACCAAGGGGAATTCCTCGTGGCGATTACAGGCCACAGCTGGGTCCGCGACATTGACGTTTAGCGCGACGGGAGTCAGTCCCAATGTTGACTTGTATGGGAACCGGAACGTTTATGACGGCCAGTGGCATCATGTGGCTGGCGTTTACAATGGGACCAATATGTTTCTGTACGTGGACGGCACGTTGGATGTATCGCAGCCGGCGAAGGGGTCGATAGCTCAGAATAGCGATCCAATGTGTATTGGAGCAAACGCGCAGGCGTATAATCCCAGTTGCGAGTGTAGTGAACCAGGATGTTTCTTCAACGGCTTGGTTGATGAATTATCCATCTACAGCCGGGCGCTGACAACGAACGAAATAATTTCCATTTACAACGCTGAAATGGGAGGCAAATGTCCGCTCACTTTGCCGGCGATCGTTTTACAACCCACCAATCAGACGGGTTATGTGGGTGGCACTACGACTTTCAACGTGATAGCCAGTGGGGCAAAACCGTTGAATTATCAATGGAATTTTAACGGTACGAATATAGTGAGAGCAACGAATACGACGCTAACGTTGACCAACGTACAATTTAATCAGGCGGGCAACTACACCGTGCTAGTGACCAACCTCTATGGGGCAGTTCTCAGTTCTAATGCAGTGCTGGTGGTCGAACCTTGTTTTCAAGCTCCCTCGGGCTTGGTGGATTTGTGGCCCGGGGAGGGCAATGCCAACGACGTTGTAGGTACTAACAACGGGACGCTGATAAATAATGTGGGTTTTGTGAAAGGTGAAGTGGGCCAAGCCTTCGCGTTTAACGGAACGAACAGCTACGTATCAATACCGGATTCACCTTCCTTGGATTCATTTACGACGAGCATCACGATTGAAACTTGGATTAAGTTCAACCAATTAACCGTCGATATGAATTGGGAGGGAATAGTGGCCAAAGGCAATTCATCCTGGCGATTACAGGCTACGGCTGGGACTAATACCGTAACCTTTAGCGCGACCGGTGTCAGTCCTCAAGGGGACTTGTATGGGAGCCGGAACGTTCGCGATGGTCAGTGGCATCATGTGGCCGGTGTTTACGACGGGACAAACATGTATTTGTATGTGGACGGGACGCTAGACGTGTCGCAGGCAGCGACCGGGTCGATAGCGCAGAATAGCAACGCTTTGGGCATTGGGAAAAACACGGGTGGATCCGGTTATTTCTTCAACGGTATGGTTGACGAGATATCCATCTACAACCGAGCACTGACGGCAATTGAGATTCAGACCATTTATGCAGCGGGTGGCGGAGGCAAATGCTATGGGCCGGTGCCACCGATCATTCCACCGGTCATAATTTCACAACCGACCAATCAGACGGTGTATGTGGGTGGCACGGCGACTTTCAACGTGATGGCTGTTGGGTCACAACCATTAAGCTATCAATGGAGTTTCAATGGCACAAATTTAGTGGGAGCAACGAACACGACGCTGACGTTGACCAACGTGCAGTTTACTCAGGCAGGCAACTACGCTGTACTGGTGACCAACCTCTATGGAGCAGTTCTTAGTTCCAATGTGGTGTTGACGGTGCTGGATGTTCGGCCTGCGATTGTCTCTCAACCAACCAGTCAGACAGCAGTAGTAATGGGTAGTGCAGTGAGTTTCAGTGTAGCTGCTTCTGGGTTTCCACCGTTGAGTTACCAGTGGTATTTTAATGGGACGCCAATAGTGGATGGCGGACGCTTGAACGGTTGCACTTTGGCGACGTTGAATATCTCCAGTGCTCAGACCAATGACAACGGTTCCTACCAGGTAGTGGTTACAAACAGCTACGGTTCGGTCACGAGCGCGGTGGCAACGTTGACAGTTTATGTTCCTGTTCAAATCAGCATGCAGCCGGCTAGTCAGGCGGTGTTATTGAGCAGTAATGCCGTCTTTACCGTGATGGCCACCGGTACGGCGCCGGGCTATCAATGGTATTTCAACGGGACGCCAATTTCAGACGGCGGACGCATCAGCGGCAGTTCGACGCCGACGTTGAGCGTGTCAACGGTTCAAGGCACTGATGCGGGTGGTTACACCGCCGTTGTGACCAACCTTTTAAGCACGGCGACCAGCCGGATGGCGTCTTTGACCGTCCTGACTGGTGCCACGACATCGGTGCGTTATGTGAACCTGAACAACACCAGTCCGTCGCCGCCCTACCTGGATTGGAACACCGCCGCGACGAATATTCAGGACGCAATTGATGCCGCGGTCGCAGGCGATTCGGTCATTGTGAGCAACGGAACTTACAATATTGGCGGGCGGGCGATGTATGGAATGGCGACAAATCGCGTGACGGTGGATAAGGCGATCATCGTCCAAAGTGTCAGTGGGCCTGGGGCAACAACCATCGTCGGCTTTCGCTACACTCCCGCAATCCGTTGTGTTTATCTGACCAACGGCGCGGCGTTAATCGGCTTCACCTTGACGAATGGAGCCACGCCAGGAACTGGAGACATTTGGCAAGAGGACTCCGGTGGTGGAATCTGGTGCGAAGACGGGAGCGCAACCGTTTCCAACTGTGTGGTTAGCAGATGTCATGCCGACATGTACGGTGGCGGAGCTTTTCGCGGGTTGTTGCTCAATTGCATTCTGACCAACAATACTAGCGCTCATGGCGGCGGTGCCTGTTCCAACACGCTGGTCGGGTGTGCTTTGGTAAAAAACTTCGCAAGCTACGACTACCTGACCTGCGGAGGCGGGGCGATTTATTGTACATTGAGCAATTGTCTTCTCGTCGGCAACAGTTGTTACGGGGGTGGTGGCGGTGGATCCGCTTCAACTTTTGACAATTGCGTTATCAGCAACAATTCCGCCAGAAACGGTGGCGGCATTTGCTTGAGCGTGGCCAACAATTCTCTCATTTATGGCAATAACGCTAATTGGTACGGTGGCGGCGCTGATTATGGCACCTTGATAAACTGCACAGTAGTTCGCAACTCCGCTCAGAGTGCAGGCGGCATCTATGGCGGGATTTTGACCAACTGCGTTGTTTATTACAATGTTTCGAGCGATAACAGCAGTAATTTCTGGGCTGATCTTAACACCGTCATCAGCTATTGCGATACAGCGCCCTTGGCAACCAATGGTTTTGGCAACATCACCAACGAACCGGTTTTTGTGAATCTAACTGCTGGGGACTTCCATCTCCAATCCGATTCACCTTGCATCAATGCAGGCAACAATGCCTCCGTTACTGGCAGTGCCGACTTGGATGGCAACCCTCGCATTGTCGGTGGCACGGTGGACTTGGGTGCATATGAGTGCCAACCTCTTATTTTTATAACAAAACAACCGCTGGGCCAAATCATAAATCAAGGTCAGAATGCTTCATTTGGTGTGGAAACAACTGGAGAACCTCCATTGAGCTATCAGTGGCAGTTCAATGGGACCAACATTGATGGTGCAATCAATTCAATATTGATTTTGACCAAGGTGCAGATAAGCCAGTCGGGCAACTACGCTGTGCTGGTCACCAATGCTTATGGTTCGGTGCTCAGTTCCAATGCGGTGTTGACAGTAAATCTGCCGCCGCCATGCACGGCTGCGTCATCGGGGTTGATGGGATGGTGGCCGGCGGAAGGGAATGCCAACGATAGTATCGGGGGCAATAACGGCGCGTTGGTAAACGGCGTAATTTTCACAAATGGAATGGTCGGCCAGGCCTTTTCCCTGAACGGTGCAAGCAGCTACGTATCCATTCCGGATTCTCCTTCCTTGGACACCTTTGTCTCCAGTATCACGATTGAGACCTGGATCAAGGTCAACCAGTTGACCGCCAATTCGAATTGGAAGGGGATAGTCACCAAGGGGAATTCATCCTGGCGATTGCAGGGCAGGGCTGGGGCTAAAACGGTTACCTTTAGCGCGACCGGGGTCAGCCCCAATGGTGACTTGTATGGCAACCGAAATGTCAACGACGGCCAGTGGCATCACGTGGCTGGCGTTTACGATGGGACCAACATGTTCCTCTATGTGGACGGCACGCTGGATGTTTCACAGCCGGCCACGGGTACGATTTTGCAGAACAGCTCTCCGTTGTGTATTGGACAAACTGCGGGGTCATCGGGGTACTTCTTCAACGGATTGATTGACGAGGTATCGATTTACAACCGAGCGCTGACGACTTCGGAAATCCAGGCCATTTACGCGGCTGGCAGCGGCGGCAAATGTCCGCTCACCTTGCCGGAAATCATTTCTCAACCGACCAATCAAACGGTAGTGGTCGGTTACACGGCGAGTTTCAGTGTTACGGCCAATGGTCCGCTGCCCTTGCGCTACCAATGGGCATTCAACGGGACGAACATCGCTGGAGCGACAAACACCTCTCTGACGTTAACCAACGTGCAGTTGAGCCAGGCAGGTTATTACGCTGTGCTGGTTACCAATGTGTATGGTTCGGTGCTCAGTTCCAACGCGCTACTGATCGTTTATACGCTGGATCACTTTGCGTGGAATACGATTCCGTCACCGCGGTTCGTCAACGCACCGTTTGCCGTCACCATACTGGCAAAAGATGCGACGAATGGCACCATTCCATGTTTCACTGGCAACGTCGGGCTGAGTTCGACGAATGGCATTGCTGTTAGCCCGCTGGTTTCGGGCAACTTTGTTCAAGGGATATGGACCGGAGCGATGATAATCTCCCAGACGGCTTCGAACTTGGTGTTGCGTACCGATGATGGGCTGGGGCATTTCGGCCTGGCCAACCCTATTAATGTCATCAGCCCGCCACAACTGGGGATCTTGCGTTCCAACAACATCGCCTCGTTCCTGTGGCCGACAGGATATTCGGGGTTCGTGCTGGAAACCACGGCCAACCTGTTGCCGGCCACGTGGGTCACGGTTCCCTATTCTCCCATCCAGATCGGCGATCAATACCTGCTGCAGTTGGACATGACCGGGACCAATGGCTTCTATCGCCTGCGGCTTTCCGGCCCTTAAACATACGGTCGGGAATCAAGGAATTGATGAATCAGAGCGATCCGTCAGCGTTGCCCGGACGGAGTTGCCTTCGCGCGCGAGCGGTTCCGGATGGCACTTTGACGGAGGGACGGCAACATGCTGGTTAAATAATTGTTTGATCGCGAGCAACACGGTCAATATTTACGGCGGTGGATCATATTTCTATCGCGTCGGCGTGCAGTAGTAGGCTGGTTGACCAGTCTTCGCTTCGCCTCGGCAAGGGGTTGACGGTGGGGTGGAAGCAAACCGCGAAATATGCAAAATATGCGAAAAGGAAAATAATTTGGCTGGAGCAACGGTTGTTAATCGGACCCGGTTCGTCCTCGGTTTTTCGTTCGAGTATTTCGCGCGGTTGGCGGTTCCAAACGGTCGTCCTTTTAACTTGCAATTCAGATGAGCCATGATAAGAGTTGGTCAATTCAGACAAAGGCAGTATGAAACCGGGCCAATTACAATGGGTTGTAACCTTCTTAATGCTGTTCCTTTTCAGCACCTCGACCACGGTGTTGTGCTGCGTGCTTGCACCTTCGGGGTTGATGGGGTGGTGGCCGGCGGAAGGGGATGCCAACGATGTTGCGGGTACCAACAACGGGACACTGGTGAATGGCGCCGGTTTTACGACCGGTGAAGTGGGCCAGGCTTTCTCGTTTGACGGTGTGAGCAGCTATGTGTCCATACCGGATTCACCATCGCTGGACTCATTTACCACACGCATCACCATTGAAGCGTGGATCAAATCCAACCGGACAAACGCCTATTGGAATTGGCAGGGAATAATCTGCAAGGGGAGTTCATCCTGGCGATTACAAGCCAGGGCTGGAGCCACGACGGTAGCCTTTAGCGCAACCGGGGTCAGCCCCAATGGTGACTTGTATGGGAGCCGAAACGTGTATGATGACCAATGGCATCATGTGGCTGGCGTTTACGATGGGATCAACATGTTCCTCTATGTGGACGGCACGCTGGATGTTTCGCAGCCGGCGACGGGTTCGATCTCTCTGAACAGCGATCCGATGTGTATTGGTGCAAACGGGAATGGTTACTTTTTTGACGGGCTGGTTGACGAGGTATCCATTTACAACCGGGCGCTGACGGCTTCCGAGATTCAATCCATCTACAGTGCCGGTATCAGTGGCAAATGCCCGCTAGGCGCGCCGGTAATCATTTCACAACCGACCAATCAAACGGTGGTGGCGGGTTACACGGCGAGTTTCAGTGTCATGGCCAGCGGTGCCTTGCCGTTGAGTTATCAGTGGCAGTTTAATGGAACCAACATTGACGGGGCAACCAATTCGATATTGGCCTTGACCAATGTAAAGCCCGCTGGCGCAGGCTCCTATACGGTCACGGTGACAAATCGCCTTGGTTCATTGACCAGTTCCAACGCGGTGCTGACGGTGCTGGCAATTCCACCCACGATTGTATCTCAACCAACCAATCAGACAGTAATGGTAGGTAACACGGCGAGTTTCAGTGTTATGGCCGTTGGTTCACCGCCATTGAGTTACAACTGGTTTTTTAATGGGTTCGCGCTTTCAGATGGTGGCCGCATCGTTGGCTCGACAACGTCAACCCTTCTCATCTCAAACGTTCAAACCAATGATAGCGGTTTGTATCAAGTAGTGGTCACCAACAACTATGGCACTATCACCAGCGCAGTTGCCAGTTTGGCGGAGAAAGTTCAAATCATCAGTCAACCATCCAGTTTGGCGGTGTTACGGGGCAGTAATGCTGCCTTTACCGTGACAGCCATAGGCACGTTGCCACTGGGATACCAATGGTATTTCAACGGAACGCCGCTTACAGATGGCGGGCGAATCAGCGGAAGCGCTTCGCCAATGTTGAATATTCTCAATGTCCAGGACGGAGATTACGGTGGCTATGCTGTAACAGTCACCAATTTATGTAGCTCGGCAACCAGTTCGACGGCCTTGTTGATATTGCCACTGGTGCGTTACGTGAACTTAAACAACACCAATCCCATATCGCCCTACACCAATTGGGCAACGGCTGCAACGAGCATTCAGGATGCCGTAGACGCAGCCAACAGTCTGGGCGACACGATTCTGGTGACGAATGGTGTTTACAACACCGGTAGCAAACCGGCCAGTGACGGAAGCACCAGCCGCGTATCAGTGACCAATTCGGTGACACTACAGAGTGTTAATGGGCCAACGGTGACGCGGATAGATGGTGGCCAAGCGATGCGTTGTGTGTATTTGACTGATGGCGCTGTGTTGGCGGGCTTTACTTTAACCAACGGAGTCGCCTCCGTATACGGCGGAGGCGTGATGTGTGATTCGGTCGGTGCGGTGGTGACCAATTGTGTGCTTGTTGGCAATTCAGCTTTCAACGGTGGTGGGGCATCGTATGGCACGTTGAACAACTGCACGCTTACAGGGAATAATTCGACTAGGTATGGTGGCGGGGCATCGTATGGCACACTGAATAACTGCACATTAACCGGCAACTCGGCTTCCTGGCACGGCGGCGGGGCATTCTCTGGCACGCTGAACAACTGCACGTTGACCAGCAACTCAGCTTCCTGGTACGGCGGCGGGGCGAAGGATTGCACGTTGAGCAACTGCACGTTGACTGGCAACTTGGCTTACCACGACGGCGGCGGGGCATTCTCTGGCACGTTGAACAACTGCACGTTGACTGGCAACTCGGCTTACTACAACGGTGGTGGGGCATACCCTGGCACGCTGAACAACTGCACGCTGGCTGGGAATTCGGCCAACTACGGTGGCGGGGCATACTTTGGCACGCTGAACAACTGCACATTAACCGGCAACTCAGCTTCCTTATACGGCGGCGGCGCATATTCTAGCACGTTGAACAACTGTGTCGTCTGTTACAACACGGCACCCAGCGGACTGAATTACCAAGGTGGCACCTTGAATTTCTGTTGCACGACGCCGATGCCCACCAATGGTAGCGGCAATATCAGTTTGGATCCGCAACTGGCCAGCGCCTCACATTTGAGCACCGGTTCCCCCTGCCGTGGGGTGGGCAGCCCGAGCTACGCGAGCGGGGTGGACATTGATGGGGAAGCCTGGGCCGACCCGCCTTCCATCGGGTGCGACGAATACCATGCTGGCGCGCTGACCGGCCAATTGAGTGTGACCATCGTGGCCAGCTATACGAACGTGGCGACGGGATTCGACGTGAACTTCACGGCCCAGATTGGGGGGCGGCTTGGCGCGAGCCGTTGGGATTTCGGCGACGACACGGTTGTGAGCAATCGGCCCTACGCGTTCCATAGTTGGGCGGCGGCCGGGAATTATACGGTCACGCTGACGGCATACAACGAAAGCCATCCCGAAGGCATCAGTGCCACGGTGGTGATATATGTTGAGCAACTCGGACATTATGTAGCGTTGACCAGCACCAACCCGAATCCGCCGTACACCTCGTGGGCCACGGCGGCGACAAACATTCAGGACGCGGTGGATGCGGCTTACGCCGGCGGCACGGTGGTGGTAAGCAACGGCGTTCATAAGACGGGTGGGCGTGTGACATATGGAGCGCTGACCAATCGGGTAGCTGTGACCAAACCGCTGACGGTGCAAAGCGTCAACGGTCCGGCGGTGACGGTCATCAAAGGCTATCAGGTTTCCGGAACCACCAATGGCGCTGGTGCGGTGCGCTGCGTGTATTTGACCAACGGCGCGGTGCTGGCGGGGTTTACGTTGACCAATGGGGCGACGTTGAGTTCAGGCGATTCCCTCCGTGAGTGCAGCGGTGGTGGCGTGTGGTGTGAAACGGTCGGTGCGGTAGTGAGCAATTGTGTGCTGGTTGGCAACTCGGCTTCATCGTGCGGCGGTGGGGCAACGTATGGCACACTCAATTACTGTACGTTGACCGGCAACTCGGTTCAATTGTACGGTGGGGGAATCGGCGGTGGGGCAACGTTTAGCATGTTGAATAACTGCACGCTGACCGGCAACTCGGCATGGCATGGCGGTGGAGCATGCTCAAACACGCTGAACAACTGCACACTGAGTAATAACTGGTCTCACAATGGCGGCGCGGCATACGGTGGCGTGCTGAACAACTGCACGTTGGCCGGGAATTCGGCTGATAGTAGCGGTGGGGCAGCGTATAGCATGTTGAATAACTGCACGTTGACCGGGAATTCGGCTGGCTACGGCGGCGGAACATCCTCGTCCCGGTTGAACAACTGCATCGTCTATTACAATTCAGCCACCCAACAGCTAGAATCCTCCAATTACACAGACAGCACTGTGATGAGCAATTGCGACACAGCGCCACTGCCATCCGGCTTTGGCAACATCACCAACGAACCAAATTTTGTCAGTTTGGCTGGCGGCGATTTTCATCTGCAATCCAACTCGCCTTGTATCAACTCCGGTAACAATGCGTATGTTACTGTCACCAACGATCTCGATGGCAATCCTCGAATCAGGGGTGGCACGGTGGACATCGGCGCTTATGAATTTCAATCGCCCGCTTCCGTCATCTCCTACGCCTGGCTCCAGCAATATGGCCTGACCAACAATGGCTCTGCCGATTACGTCGATTCCGACGGCGATCACCTGAACAACTGGCAGGAGTGGCAGGCGGGCACGGTGCCGACCAATGCACTGTCCGTGCTGCGCCTGTCCAGCCCGGTTCGCAACGGTTCCGGCTTGGTGGTGACTTGGCAGAGCGTCAGCACCCGGGCCTATTTTATCGAACGCAGCAGCAACCTCAGCGTACCCGGGTCGTTTCTGACCCTGGCCACCAACATCGCCGGCCAGCCGGGCACGACGAGTTTCACCGACACATACGCCCTTGGTTCAGGGCCGTTCTTCTATCGTGTGGGCATCTGGACCAGTGCGTACCAGGTGCGAACGGCGGCATCCATCATCCCTTTCACCTGGCTGCAGCAATACAACCTGCCGACCGACGGCTCGGTGGATTTCGTGGATACCGATAGGGACGGCATGAACAATTGGCAGGAATGGATTGCTGGAACTGATCCCACCGATCATTCGTCGGTGTTGAAAATGCTGGCTCCCGCTTCAACCAATAATCCCTCAGGTTTGGTCGTGACCTGGCAAAGCGTGAACACGCGGACGTATTATCTTCAGCGCAGCACCAATCTGGGAGCGCAACCGCCATTCTCCACCATTCAAACCAACATCGCCGGCCAGGCTGGCACCACCAGTTACAAGGACACCACCGCCACGAACGGCGGCCCCTATTTCTATCGCGTCGGGGTGCAGTGATGGCTGGTTGAGGTAGGGCGGGCAGTCCTCTGCCCGCCGCTCGTTCGAATACCAAAGACGGCGCGCAAGGGACTGCGCGCCCTACCAATCCGTGCTCATCTGTGTCCATCTGTGGCTGAAAAATTCCGCGTCTTTCGTGCCTCGGTGGCCAAATATTTCAAAATTTATTTTGCGTGTAAGATTTGACAAAAAAGATTTTCTTCGCATGTTTGCCGCGCCCGGTGTACAAGCGCGGGCACGTAAATGGGCAAAACCCTCATTATTGCGGAGAAACCGTCCGTCGCCGGCGACATCGCCAAGGCGCTCGGCGGATTCAAGAAGCAAGGCGACTACTTCGAGAACAACAGTTACGTCGTCTCGTCCGCCGTCGGCCATTTGCTCACCATCGTGCCGCCGGAAGGCGTCGAGGCGGCGCGGGGCAAATGGACGTTCAAACATCTGCCCATCATCCCGCCGCATTTTGATTTGCAGCCGATTGAGAAAAGCGAGAACCGCCTCAAGGTCCTCAAAAAGCTCATCAAACGAGCCGACGTGGACACGCTGGTCAATGCCTGCGACGCCGGGCGCGAAGGCGAACTGATTTTCCGCAACATCGTCAGGTTCACCAAGGCGAAGCAGCCCATCAAACGTCTCTGGCTGCAATCCATGACGCCGGCCGCCATCCGCGAGGGGTTTGAGCGGTTGCGCGAAAACAAGGACATGCTGCCGCTGGCCGACGCCGCGTACAGCCGTTCGGAAGCCGACTGGCTCGTCGGCATCAACGGCACGCGCGCGATGACTGCGTTCAACTCCAAGCTCGGCGGTTTTTTCAAAACCACGGTTGGCCGCGTCCAGACCCCTACGCTGGCCATCGTGGTCGAGCGCGAGAAAAAAATCCGCGAGTTCGTCCCGCGCGATTTCTGGGAAGTCATCGGCACGTTCGACGCGGCAGCGGGCCAATACACCGGCCGCTGGTTCGGCGAAAAGTTTGACAAACAACGTGCTGCTGGCGTCTCGCCGGCAGGACAAACTGAAAAAGATCAGAACCGCCGGCAAGATGCCGGCGGCACGTTGGATGCCGACCAGCTCAAACCCGAGCGCGTCTGGGAAAAATTCAGGGCCGAGGCCATCCGCGACAAATGCCTCAGCAAACCCGGCATTGTCACCGAGGAAAGCAAGCCGAGCACGTCGTTGTCGCCGTTGCTGTACGACCTGACCAGTTTGCAGCGCGACGCGAACTCGCGTTTTGGTTTTTCCGCTAGGACTACACTGGCCGTCGCCCAGGCGCTTTACGAACGGCACAAGGTGCTGACGTATCCGCGCACCGATTCGCGGGCATTGCCGGAGGATTACATCGGCACGGTGCGGAAAACTTTGGAAATGTTGGTGGCTCAAGCTCCCGGACAATCCACCCATTCGGATCACATTGCCGGCGGCAGTGGATTTTCCAGCCGTTACGGGATCTTTGCCTTGAATATCCTTGAACACGATTGGGTGAAACCCAACAAACGCATCTTCAACAACGCAAAAGTATCCGACCACTTCGCCATCATCCCGACGATGCAACCTCCGAAAGGCTTGTCCGATGCGGAGAAGAAACTTTACGACCTGGTGATAAAGCGGTTCCTGGCGATTTTTTATCCGGCAGCGGAATTTCTCGAGACCACGCGCATCACCCGCGTCGAAGGCGAACCGTTCAAGAGTGCCGGAAAGGTGCTGATGAATCCGGGCTGGCTGGCTGTCTATGGCAAGGAAGCGCAGGCGGATGACACGCCGACGCTCACGCCGGTGAAACCGGATGAAAAGGTCGACACCAGCAGCATCGAGGTGAAACGAAACGTCACCAAACCGCCGCCGCGCCACACGGAAGCGACGCTGTTGAGCGCGATGGAAGGCGCGGGCAAACTGGTGGAAGACGATGAACTGCGCGAGGCGATGCGCGAGAAGGGCCTGGGCACACCGGCCACGCGCGCGGCGATCATCGAAGGTTTGATTTACGAGGATTACATCCATCGCAACGGACGCGAACTGCAGGCGACGGCCAAGGCGTTTTCGTTGATGGAATTGCTCAACGGCCTGGGTATTCCAGAGTTGACCAAACCGGAGTTGACCGGCGATTGGGAATTCAAACTGCGCCAGATTCAGCGCCGGCAGACGAGCCGCGCCGAATTCATGTCGGAGATTGGCGACATGACGCGGCACATTGTTGAGCGTGCCAAAAAATTCGAGGCAGACACGATTCCCGGCGATTTTGGTGTGCTCAATACGCCGTGTCCGAAGTGCGGCGGCGAGGTCCACGAAAAATACAAGCAATTCCAGTGCATCAACGAAAAGTGCGACTTTTCGATCTGGAAAACGCTGTGCAGCCGGATGTTTGAGATGGAGGAGGTTGAACAGCTCATCTCGGAAAAACAGGTCGGCCCGTTGCAGGGCTTTCGCAGTAAAATGGGCAAGCCGTTCGCCGCAGTGTTAAAATTGACGCCGGAGTTCAAGATGGAATTTGATTTTGGCAACGGCCAGAAGGACGGCGACGGGGGCGTCGCCGCCACGGTGGATTTCACCGGCAAGGAACCGCTCGGCAAATGTCCGAAATGCGGCGCGCGGGTGTTCGACGCCGGGATGAATTACATTTGCGAGAAGGCGACGGGCCCGGACAAGACCTGCAAATTCCGCACCGGCAAAATCATCCTGCAGCAGAACCTTGAGCCGGTGCAGATGAAGAAATTGCTCGCCGAAGGCAAAACGGATTTGCTCAAAGGGTTTGTCTCCAAGAAAACCAACCGCAAGTTCGAGGCGTTTTTGGTGATCAAGGACGGCGGCACAACGTTTGAATTTCCGCTGCGCGAACGGAAAACGAAGGCCAAGAGTGTGGCGCCCAAAGCGCCGCTGCCGAAGATTGATTTTACCGGCAAGGCGCCGCTGGGCAAATGTCCGAAATGCGGCGGCAAGGTTTTCGACACTGAGGCAGGGTATCTGTGCGAGAAATCGCAGGCGGATTCCAAGCCGTGCAGGTTCAAGATCAGCCGGGAAATTTTGCAGCAGCCGATTGAACCGGCGCAGGCGCAAAAATTGTTGGCGACGCACAGGACCGATTTGATCGGCAAATTCATCTCCAAGGCCGGAAGACCGTTTCCGGCGTATCTCGTGATGGACGACAAGGGCAAGGTCACGTTTGACTTCCCGCCACGCGAAGGAGAGAAATAGGCGGTTGAGCTCGTGCCAGCGTTAAGTGACACCACCGATAATTTCCCCCTCTCCGCCAACGAAGTTGGGGGACTTGAGCCGTTTGGGAAACGGCGAAAGGAATTCGGCAGAGCCGAAGGCCCGCGAGGGCCGAGTGAGCGGGCAGCGAGCGAGTCATTGGGCCGGGGTGAGGTGGCGTTTAATTCAAATCCCCTCGCCCTCCACCCTCCGCAGTATCTGCTACGGAGGACGGGCAGCCCTCTCCCCGCCCGAGTGGGGAGAGGGAGTCGATGGTGGTGCCGGCGGGACGCCGGCGCTCCCAGGTAAAAGCTCCCAAGCCGCTATCAAAAGATTGAGTTTCTTTATGCCATCAGCGTACGCTGCTAAACACCATGAACACCATGCCCCTGTCTTCCCGGAATAATCTGCTGCTGGCCTTGTTTGTTCTCATTGGCATGAACGCGTCCAGCGCCGGCCCGGTTTTCAATGTTCTGGATTACGGCGCGCACCGGGACGGTTCGACGAACTCAACCGACGCGTTCCGCGCCGCCATCCAGGCGGCCAGGGCGGCTGGTGGGGGAATGGTGTTCGTCCCGGCCGGGAATTATGTCACCGGACCGATTGAACTGGTGAGCGACCTGGTGTTTCAAATTGATGCCGGAGCCACACTGCGGTTCCCGGCGGCCAGACTTCCGTTCACCAAAGGCCGGCAGCAGGGCATCGAATGTCTCACCCCGGTCCCGCTGATTGGCGGACACGACTTGCACAACGTCACCGTCACGGGCCGGGGTTTGCTGACCTCCGACAATGCCGAGTGGCTCAAACTCATGCCCCGGAAAAAAGCCACGAAAGATGATCCGGGCTCGGCCAACGGACCCAACTGGGAGCGCCTGTTGCAGGACCTCGAAGTGAAAACACCCGCACCGGATGAGGATTACCAGAAGGCGGCGCCGGAACTCAGGCCTTCCTTCATCCGCTTCATGGACAGCACGAATGTGCTCATCGAGGGAATTCACTTTGTCGGCTCACCCATGTGGACGATCCACCTGCTGTACACGGACAACGCGGTCGTTCAAAACGTCATCGTCGAAACCTATCCGGGCGTGCACACCGACGGCATTGCTGTTGACTCCAGCCGCAACGTGCGGATTGCCGGTTGTTACATTGACACCGGCGACGACGGCATCGTCATCAAATCCGGCAAGGACGCCGACGGACGGCGGGTCAACCGGCCGACGGAGAACGTGTCCATCGTGAATTGCACGGTGCACCACGCGCATGGCGCGGTCGCGCTGGGCAGTGAAATTTCGGGCGGCATCCACAACCTCGTGGCCGACAACATCACCTGCCGGGAAACCGCCATCGGTGTGCGTATCAAGAGCCGGCGCGGCCGCGGCGGCTCGGTGGAGGACGTCCGGTTCAACAACTGGACGATGGAAGACGTCGGCGAAGCCATCAATGTGACCACCGACTATCAGATGGAAGGCGAGGTGAAAGCCTCGGAGGAACCGGTTTCGGAGCGGACACCGGTGTTCCGCAACATCGCCATCAGCGGCATGACCATCAAACGGGCGAAGCTGGCGATCGACATCAAAGGATTGCCGGAGATGCCGATTTCCGGACTGCGCATCAGCGACGTCATCGCGTCGGCCAAAACCGGCATGCGCGGCTCATTCACCGACGCGTTGGAATTGCACAACGTGCAGGTGAACGCGGACGCCGGACCGGCCTTTTTGATACAGGATTCGAAGGAACTGGAACTGGACGGCGTGGCGACGCGCAAACCGCTGGTGGATGCGCCCGTGATCCGACTGGAACGCTGTCCTGGCGCCATCGTGCGGAACAGCCGGGCATTCGACGGCACCGGCACGTTTCTTTCCGTTCCAGCCGGCGAGTTGAAGGGTCTTGTGCTGGACGGCAACGAGCTTGATGGGGCGAAGAAACCGATGGGAGAGGCAGAGTTGATCTTAAACAGCGACACCCGAAATCAGGAAAGAGTCATTCCCTAGCCGTGCCGGGCAAAAAAATCTGCCAAACTAATTTTAGAATGGACGACCGGGGCAGAGTAGCGTTTGAATCTGGCTGTGATTGACATCAACCAATTCAAGAACCTCCGGCTTCAGGGCGGGTTCGTTATCACCGACATTGAATTGACGGATGTTCCAATCGTGGATGCAATCGGACGCGAAGCCATCGCGCAAACGCAAACCATCGCCGGCAGATTTCGATTGTTCATCCGCTCCGGCCTTCGTGAGGAAGAATTGTCCATCACACTCTATCACGAAATTCTTGAAGCCGCTTCCATAGCCATTGCCAATCCGCCTGCCGTTGTGATGGATTTCAATGAGGCAGATTTTGAACGGGCCGCCCACGACGCGCAGGAACGATGGGGAAATGCTTCGCCGGCCAACCTCAATCTCCTGTTGCAATTTCACGGTTTTCGCGGACAATAAGGTTATGGTTGACCGCGATAAAATCCAGTTCGACCTCATCAAATTGCTGAACGGTGAGCGCATCCTCCGCCTCACCGAGCCGCAATCCGGCCTGGCTTTGGAAAAGAAGCTGGCCCCGTCGGACGCGGTCGTCCGGCAAAAGGAAAAACTTCTCAGCGCCTTCCAAGCCGCCTTGGCGCGGGTGGAATTGTCGGCGGCCTGAAAACAAAGAATGAAAAGCCCGTAGGGCTGGCATCTTTGCAGCCTGGCCATCCAAACAAATCAAAGCTCCAGCGGAGCGACATCGTCGGGGGCAAAGCGGCGGAGGGCCACCGCAGTCCATGACGCAGGCGTTTTCTTGTGACATGCGAACCGCGCGAAGCGTCGTGACTTTGTTGAGCTGTCTGTGGGGAAGTTTATAATTTAATCCTTTCTCTGCGTCTTTGCGCCTTTGCGTGAAGCTTTTTCCTGTGGCGCCGCTCCCATTTTGCTGCATCTCCCGGTGAAATGGTGTATTCATTTCGTGTGACTGATGCCGCAACGACCAAGCCGGCCGCCGATGACAAGTGGATCCGGAAATTTCTGGCACACCTGGCCACGGACCGCGATGCGTCGGTTTATACGCAGCGGAATTACCGGCAGGCGCTGCTGGAATTTTTTCACTGGCATCGTGAGGAACGATCCGCCTTCGCGGATGAATCCGCTTCGGCGCGACAGGCTGTCGCCTGGGAAACGCTGCAACGCGATGATTTTCGCGGTTACCTCCGGTTTTTAGGCCGGCAAAATTTGGGCCGCGCAGCGATTCAACTGCGCTTCTGCGCGTTGCGGACGTTTTACAAGTTTCTGATCCGACATGGTGTGGTCGGGGCGTCGCCGATAAAAAATCTGGCCTTGCCGAAGCAAGGCCGGCGATTGCCGAAATTTCTCACGCTCCAACAAATGCGCGATTTGCTCGGCGCGCCGCTCAAACTCATGGCCACGCCCCGGTGCAAAGGGCCGGGCCGGCCGATTTCAGCCAGCGTCTGTCTGCGGGATGTCGCCGTGCTGGAAACGATTTACTCATGCGGCTTGCGCGTGAGCGAGTTGTGCGGATTGCGCGTGGAGGACATTGATTGGAGCGGGCAATTGGTGCGGGTGCGCGGCAAAGGGAAAAAGGAGCGGCTCGTGCCGATTGGCGAACCGGCGTTGAAGACGATTGAAAGTTATTGGCGCACGTTGAAGCGGCCACCGTCCGGTGAAGCCCCGGTGTTCCTCGCGGAAACCAAAAAAGCCGCGCCGTTGCATCCGGTTCAGTTATCACGCCGTTTGAAACAGTATCTCGTCATCGCAGGACTCGATCCCGGCCTGACTCCGCACAAGTTGCGGCACAGTTACGCGACGCATCTGTTGGATGCCGGCGCGGATTTGCGGAGCGTGCAGGAATTGCTCGGCCACGCGCATCTCATCACGACGCAGGTTTACACCCACGTCACCACCGAGCGGCTGAAGAAAGCTTACGACGCCGCACATCCGCGGGCATGAAATGGATTTCCCGCTTTCGGTGGGGCGAGCGTACCCGCGAGCCGTTATGTGGGAATTGGAACGCCGGCCTCTGGCACGGCGCATTCATGTAAAATTCCTATTAACCCCGCAAGCCGGCCTTGGTGCGCCAAAGCTTCGCAACCCGGTTACTTGGCGCTCGTTTTGGGTTTCTTCGCCGGCTTCGCCTTCGGTTCGGCGGCGCCCTCCGGCGTGAAACGAATGGAGTCGGCATACCAGCGCGAGATCGGCGACAGCGTGCCGCTCACGTAGGTGAAGGTCAGCGTCGGGTGATCGGTGCTCGTGGTGATCATGCCAAGCGTGTTCCAGGAGTTGGCATTGGGTTCCTGAAACACCGGCGTGTTCGTCGGAATGGTGTTGGCGGAAACGCCGGTGGCGGCGACAGCCACGACAAGGTCGGCGGAGGCGTGCTGGGCACTGCTCGTACCGAAAGTCACGTCCACCCGGTAGGTCTTGCCGGATTCGAGTCCTTCGGGAGCAACCTTGAACGCGGGCGCGGGAATGTTTGTAGCGGCGATTGAAACGCTTCTGCCGACGAGAGAGACAGCGTCACTGACGCGGGTCTTGTTTTTGCTTTTGCCCCAGGTGCCGGAGACTTCCTTCCAGGCGTTCGAGTTGATGCTGCCATCGGCCGTGCGGCTTTCGACGACGACAATGTCGGCGGCGAAGGTGTGCACTGCGCTGGCGAGGGCAAGGGTGACGAGGGTGAGGATGAGTTTTTTGTTCATGATCATTTTGGTGTTGAGTAATGCTCTAAATACGTGTGGATTTTGGAGCAACCGGCGGAGAATTCAATTCTTTTCTACGCGAACGCCTTTTACACGAATTACACGAATTGACACCAATTTGGCTGAGACGCCAGATTCTAAAAATCACGTGAGGCAAGCCTTCGAGGGGCGTGGTCCCACAGGACTTTACGCCCTTACGCGGCCTCTAGCCTTTTGTCCTATACCATGCTTGGCGACCCGAGGAACTCGTGAAGAGATTCTGCGATTTATGATGGAACATGGAAGCCGGGTGGACACGTGGGTGATCCAGAACTACACGGACGCGACAATCTATACCAAAGGAGGCCCCCTGTCGGAGGAGGCGTTGCAGTCGGGGGGAAATTGGCTCTTCATACGACATGACAAAGTGTCTGCTGAAGACCTTTGGGAATTGCTGGAAGAATGGACAGTGGTCGCGGGATGGACCTGGCAGTTCGTAACCCATCGGGGGCGCTTGAACATGAATTACCTCGTTTTGTGGCACCCAAATTTCCGGACAACACACCTCGTTCCGATCGGCCCGCTTTCGAGATTGAATGTCGAGTGGACTATAAAAAATTTCTCAGGCGCCCGGAACATAACCCCAGATGCAATCCAAGCACTTTGTCCGCCGTGGACCAACCGCCTGTGGATGGTTGTAGACCATAACAATGAACTTGGTTTTTGACATTCACGAAAATGCGCTGAAGCGCCTGCAAGCTAAGACCTCCGCCAAGTTGGACGCCTTGCTCCCCACCATCCTAGACCGCGCATTCAAAGGAGAATTGTGAATTATGGCAACAGGACGCAGCAATAAACTTGTCGGGCAAACGGGGGAATATCTGGTTGCAGCAGAGCTGTCTCGCCGAGGATACATCGCCACGACTTTCACCAGCAATGTGCCTGACTATGACATCATCGCCTCAAACGAGAATGGCAAGCATGTCTCTGTTCAGGTCAAGGCCAGCAGAAGTTCGTCCTGGCAGTTCGGAGACATTTTCCGGTATTGCCGGATTTCTTTCAAAGGCAAACGCCAAATCGTCGGACGCCCCCAAAAATGTCCAGTTCAGCGCCTTGTCGTGGTCTTTGTAATAATCGGAGGAGCAAAGAGAGATGACAGATTTTACATTCTGACATGGACTGTAAAGGGGTCGGTTCCTAACCTTGACACATTTCTCCCCGGACTGGTTTGGCGTCCCGGATTTGGGATTTCCGCGTAAAGCTTCCAACTTCGTCCCGCGTTGCAGGACTACGATGGACAGGTCACCACGCGGCGAGGGGGCCGCTGCCAAACTCGACGCTTTACTTTCCTTGGTTTTGGTCAAAATCTTCATAGGGAATTGTGAGCATGATCACAGGACGAGCATTCGACACCTCGCCTTTGGTCCTCTCCCCGTTCGAGGCGGAGAGGAAAGCCGCCATTCTCCAGTCTTCGCTTGGCTTCCGTCTTTGCACTGCTTCGCCGAGACAAGTCGACTCGGCAGGCGACCGCACCTTCATCCGCCTTCATCCAATTTCGGCAGGACAGGAAGGAGAATTGTGAAAACGACCAGAGGACGACAATTCGACACCTCACCTTTTATCCTCTCACCGATCGAGGCGGAGAGGAAAGTCGCCATTCTTCCGTCTTCGCACTGCTTCGCCGTGACAGGCGACTGCGCCCTTAAAATAGAATTATGAAATGGCTTTTCATCGCACTTGGCCCGATGGTCATCGCTTCGGGATGTTCAACCTCCATTTCCCCGGAGAAGCAGACGGGCAAGATTTTTGATATTGTCCGCACTAATTTCCTCGGCTCGCTTTGGAACGAGGCGTATGCCCGGGCTTCGATTGTTTCCCAGGATGGTGGGGAGTCTTTCGTCGTCCCCGGCGGGGCGATTTGGGCTTTCGGCGACACGTTCAAAGGTTCCCGGGCCGCCGATGGTGCTCCGCACTTCGCCGGTGGCGCGTTTTCCCCGGCCATCGCTTTTCTGGCGGATAATGCCACCAGTTATCCGCCGGCGTTCAATTTTCTTGTGTCCAGCAACGGTGGCGTGTCGGCCTTGGACTTCCTGCCGGATGAGAAGCCGGTCGAGCGTTACCGGCTCTGGCCATTGGGCGGAATCCACGTGAACGGTCAATGCTACCTTTTCTATTCGTTGATTGAGGTTTTTGGAAACGGTGTATGGGATTTCCGCGGCGTCGGTTCCGGTCTCGCCCGGTCAACGGCTGCGCTCGGACATTACGAACGCCTGCGACCGCACGGGGACTGGCGCTTTCCCGTCGAGCCTACCCAGGTGATTGAGGCGGACGGCTGGCTCTATCTTTTCGGGATCAAGGAATTCAAGGGGAAGCAGGGGGTCGCCCTGGCCCGGGTGTGCCCGGAGAAAATCGAGGACCCCGATGCTTATGAGTTCTACACCGGCGCTGGCCCGGAGTTCTCGTCCCGGAAAGAGACCGCCGCCCTCCTGGTCCGGAACGTCCCCGGGCAGGTCTCCGTCGTTTGGAATCCGTATCTGGAAAAGTATGTGATGGCTTCGTCGAGCGACTTCGATCATCCCCGGGAGATTCGCTTCCATGTCGCCGATGCTCCTTACGGTCCCTGGACTCCGCCGGTGGCCCGCATCGAAGTGCCCGAATATCGTCAAGGGAAACGGGTCGAACTCGTATATTGCGCCTACCTCCACCCGGAACTGTTCCGGGAGAACGGCCGGGTAATGAACCTGACCTGCTCATTGGGTTTGCAGAATGCCGGCTTCGACAGCAACTGTGAAATGGTCGAGATTGAGTTGAACCGCCAGAAGTGAGGAAAGGCCAGAGATGAAGGTCGAGGGTCAGTGGAAACACCGAACCCCGATAAATCGGGACTTCGGTGACTCAGCATTCATCCGCCGTGCTCGCGCCCGTTGCGGCAAGTCGGCGTGACGAGGGGGTGGAATTCGGATTCGACACCTCACCCGGTCCCTCTCCCCGTTCGAGGCGGAGAGGGTCTAAAGCATCCGTGTCCATCCATCCTTCGCAGTTCCTGCTACGCCCGTCCTCCGCAGTAGCCTTGTTACGGAGGGTGGAGAGGACAGGTCCGTGGTTGAAAAGGAAACCGTGCCAGACTGCCTTACCCGATTTAATGGAAAACCGCATTGTGCATGGTGTTTTTGGCCCAAAAACCACCCGGAAAAAAATTAAAATACCTGTTGACAGTGGGGCGGGTGTTTCATAGTTTCCCACCGCAAGTAGAGCCGTAAATAGACAAAAACAGCCGGATGCCCCTTGGATTTTCGATAAAAAAAATGAGGGGAAGGGGTTTTTATGTCGTTTTGTGTTTGTGTATCGGATTGGACGATTGGACTAATGATTTAATGCGCCCATGTAGCTCAGTTGGTAGAGCGCGTCCTTGGTAAGGACGAGGTCATCAGTTCAACCCTGATCATGGGCTCCAGTTCGCAGATTTGACCGTTAACCAAAAACTAAACGCAGGAGATAACAATGGCTAAAACGCAATTTCAACGAACGAAGCCGCACGTCAACGTCGGCACCATCGGACACATCGACCACGGCAAATCCACTCTGACGGCGGCAATTGTGCTGGTGCAGTCGCGGAAGGGATTGGCGGAACTCAAGTCCTATGCCGAAATCACCAAGGGCGGCACGGTGCGCGACGAAACCAAGACCCTCACCATTGCCGTGTCCCATACGGAGTATCAGAGCGACAAACGCCACTACGCCCACATTGACTGTCCGGGCCATGCCGATTTTATCAAAAACATGATCACTGGCGCGGCCCAGATGGACGGCGCCATCCTCGTCGTGGATGCCTCGGAAGGTCCGATGCCTCAAACCAAGGAGCACGTGCTGTTGGCCCGCCAGGTTGGTGTGCCCGCCATCGTTGTTTACTTGAACAAGACTGATCTCGTGGACGACAAGGAGTTGCTGGACCTGGTGGAAATGGAAGTCCGCGACCTGCTGACCAAATATGAATTTCCGGGTGAGAAGACGCCCATTATTCGCGGCAGCGCCAAACAGGCGATGATGGGGGACAAGGTGCAAGAAGCCTCCATCCAGAAATTGATGGAAGCCATTGACGCATTCATTCCGCTGCCGACGCGCGAGGTGGACAAGCCGTTCCTGATGTGCATTGAAGACGTGTTCAACATTGAAGGCCGCGGCACGGTTGTCACCGGCCGGGTGGAGCGCGGTGTGCTGGAACGCATGTCCGACGTCGAAATCGTCGGCCTCAAGGAGACCCGCAAGACGGTCGCCACCGACATTGAAATGTTCCGCAAGCTGCTTGACAAGGCGACGGCGGGCGACAACGTCGGCGTGCTGCTGCGCGGCATCAAGAAGGAGGAAGTTGAACGCGGCATGGTACTGGCCAAACCGGGCAGCATTACTCCGCACACGCATTTCAAGGCGGAAGTCTATGTGCTGTCGAAGGAGGAGGGTGGCCGGCACACGCCGTTCTTCACAAACTACCGTCCGCAGTTTTATTTCCGCACCACGGACGTGACCGGCACGGTGACCTTGGCGAAAGGCGTCGAAATGGTCATGCCGGGCGACAACGTTTCGGTGGAGGTGAAGGTCATCTCGCCGGTGGCCATGGAAAGAGGCCAGCGGTTTGCGATCCGTGAAGGCGGCCGGACGATTGGCGCGGGCCGCGTGACGGAAGTGATTGAATAAGGCGGTTTTCAATATTAGAGCGCGGGGATGAACCTCCCCGCCTCCCATCTTGTCTGATTAAATGAACATGACTCGACGGCTTAGGGCGTTAGCTCAATTGGTAGAGTAGCGGTCTCCAAAACCGTTGGTTGGGGGTTCAAGTCCCTCACGCCCTGCCAGCCTTCGCATGGAGCGGAGCGGAGGGCGAAGGCTGCCGCGCCGAAACGATGGTGAAGGCGGGCTGCGCGTGAATGATTGAAAAGCTCCGAGCTACGGCTCGGCAAGCCAGTCTGCGAACGGAGAGGTGGCAGAGTGGTCTATCGCGGCGGTCTTGAAAACCGCTTCGGGTTAACACCCGACGGGGGTTCGAATCCCTCCCTCTCCGCCAGCCTTCGCTCGGAGCGGAGCGGAGGAGGAAGGCTGCGCGCCGTAGCGAATGCGAAGGCGGGCTGGGGTGATTGGTTAAAAGTTGCGAGCCACGGCTCGGCAGGCCAGCCCCGAAGGCTTTCGGGGTTGCCGGCTGAAATCCCGCAGGGCGGGACAGAAAAATTTGTGAGTGAATGAATTGTGAGTGGTTGGAGTAGCATTATATTTTGGGCGGTTATCGTCGGATTAATCTTTGCCTACCTTTGGTGGCAGGGGCAGGTCCGGCAGTTGGCCACCTATGTGCTGGAAACGCGCGAAGAATTGAAAAAATGTTCGTGGCCGACATGGGTGGAACTGAAAGGCTCGACGGCGCTTATCATGATTTCAATTGCTTTGATGGGCGCGTTCACCGAAGTGGTGGACCGCCTGCTGTTTGCTGTTTTCTTCGGTATCAAGTGAACACCACCATGCGCAGCCAATGGTTTGTCATCCATACGCTTTCCGGCCAGGAGCAGAAAGTCAAGGAAAGCATTGAGAAGCGCGTCAAGACCGACGAGATGCAGGACTATATCAGGGAAGTCCTCGTCCCGATGGAAAAGGTCGTCGAGGTGCGCAACCAAAAGAAGACCGTGTCCAGCCGCAAATTGTGGCCAGGCTACGTGTTTGTGGACATGGCGTTGCTCGATGAAAACAACTGTATCATCGAGAAGCCGTGGTATTTCATCAAAGAAACGCAGGGCGTGATTGGTTTTGTCGGTGGCGAACCGCCCGTGCCAACGCCGACGGAAGAAGTCGAATCCATCAAGGCGCAAATTTCCGCGTCGGAAGAGACGGAAAAACCGAAGGTCAATTTTGAAGTCGGCGAAACGATCAAAATCAACAACGGGCCGTTCCTCAATTTCAGCGGCGTGATTGAGGAAATTGATCCCGAACGCGGCAAATTGAAAGTCACCGTCAACATTTTTGGCCGCAATACGCCGGTCGAACTGGAATATTGGCAGGTGGAGAAAGCGTGAGAATTTAACCGCTAATTTGCGCTAATCTTCGCTGATAAAATAGAAAAGATTGGCGTCAATTGGCGAAGATTAGCGGTTTAGAAAAAGTTTTTTATGGCAAAGAAAGTCACAGGCATCATCAAGCTGCAGATTCCGGCGGGTCAGGCGAATCCCGCGCCGCCGGTCGGCCCGGCGCTCGGCCAGCACGGCGTCAACATCATGGGCTTCTGCAAGGAATTTAACGCGGCAACCAAGGCCGATGCGGGACTCGTGATTCCCGTCGTCATCACCGTTTTTCAGGACAAGTCGTTCAAGTTCATCACCAAATCGCCGCCGGCGTCCATTCTGTTGAAAAAAGCCGCGGGCATCACCGCCGGGTCCAAGGAGCCGAACAAGGAAAAAGTCGGCAAAGTGACGCGCAAACAGGTTTTGGACATCGTGAAAATGAAGTCGAAGGATTTGAATGCGACTTCGGAGGAGGCTGCGTTCCGGGTCATTGCCGGCACGGCGCGCAGCATGGGGATTGAAGTCGTCGGATAAACCAAACAACCGCGGGAGAGTCCGCAAGGATTCGCTGGCACCGCAACAAAGCAAATGCCCAGTAAACGATACAAAAAAGCACGCGAAATGGTGGACGCCAAAAAGGCGTATCCACTGAAGGAGGCCGTTGGCGTCCTCGTAAAATTTCCCAAGGCGAAATTCAATGAAACCATTGACCTCGCGTTCCGGCTGGGAGTGGACCCGAAACATTCCGACCAGATGGTCCGCGGCACGGTCCCGCTTCCCCACGGCAGCGGCAAGACCGTGCGCGTGCTCGTGTTCGCCAAAAGCGGCGCGGCGGCCGACGCGGCCAAGGCCGCCGGCGCGGAATACGTCGGATTTGAAGACATGATTGCGAAATGCCAGGGCGGCTGGGCCGATTTCGACGTGGCGGTGGCCACGCCCGAAGCGATGGCCGAGGTGCGCAAACTGGGCAAGGTGCTTGGTCCGCGCGGCCTGATGCCAAACCCGAAAACCGGCACCGTGACGGACGACACCGCCAAGGCGGTCAAGGAAGTCAAGGCCGGTCGCGTCGAGTTCAAGGTGGACAAGGCGGGCAACGTTCATGTGGCCGTCGGCAAGGCGTCGTTTCCGGCCAATCAGATCGAGGAAAACGCGCGCGCGGTGATTGAAGCTGTGGCCAAGGCGCGCCCGAACAGTGTCAAGGGCACCTATATCAACTCCTGCACGCTTTCGGCGACGATGAGTCCGCCGGTGCGCCTGGATGTGCGCGAGTTTGCGACCCATTAACCCGGAACCGATTTTGAATCATGCGTGCTGAAAAACAACTTTTAACGAAGGAATACATCGCGCGGTTGAATGGCTCGCCATTCTTCATCGTGGTGAATTACAAGGGACTCAAGGTGTCCCATATGACCGAACTGCGGAAACGCCTGCAAAAAGCCGGCGCGGAGATTCACATCGTCAAGAACTCCCTTTTCCAAATCGCGGCCAAGGAAGCCGGCGTCGGCGAATTGAGCGGCTCGCTCGGCGGACAGCTCGCCGTGGTCACCGGCCAGAAGGGCATTTCCTCCGCGGCGAAGGTGGTGAAAAATTTCGGGGCGGAGTTCGACCGGTTGAAGGTGCAGTTTGGTTATTTGAACAACCAGCGCCTGGAAGAGGCGGCGATTGTGGCCCTGGCCGATCTGCCGGGCCTGGATGTGTTGCGCGCCACGCTGCTGGGCCTGTTGAACGCGCCGGCAACAAAACTGGTCGTATTAATCAACACGCCGGCGTCACAGCTCGCGCGTGTGATCAAGGCGAAGGTCGAGAAAGGCTGAACAATTTCCGTCCGCTCTGGCCAGCGGGTCGGACAAACAAACAACAACAAAGTAAATCGTCGGTTCACGAACGAACTTAAAAAAGCCGTGGCGTGTCGCGCTGAATCCCGCGATGCGGGAGAAGGCTGGACCGCGGCAGACGACGAGACGACAAGAAAGGTAACATGGCTGACATTGCAAACCTCGTGGAAGAATTGAGCAAGTTGACGGTGATTGAAGCCGCCGATTTGGTCAAGAAACTGGAAGAAAAATGGGGCGTGACTGCCGCCGCCCCGGTGGCGGTGGCTGCGGCTCCGGCGGGTGGAGGCGCTGCCGCTCCGGCGGCGGAAGCAAAAACCACGTTCGACGTGATTCTCGTGTCCGCCCCGGCGGACAAGAAAATTGCCACCATCAAGGCCGTCCGCGAAGTCAAGGCCGGTCTCGGCCTGGCGGAAGCCAAGGCGCTGGTGGAAGGCGCGCCCAAGCCCGTGCTGGAAGGCGCTCCGAAAGCCGACGCTGACGCGGCCAGGAAGAAGCTGGAAGAAGCGGGCGCCAAAGTGGAGGTCAAGTAACTGGCGAACTTTGGGGCGGTGGTCCCGCGGGGCGGGACCGCCACCCGGTTTTCGCAAGGTGGAACAAAACTGTATTAGTTACAAACAGCAGCAACAAGCAGCCGCCGATAGCGGTCTGAGTTCAGGCAAGTTCACTGTTGAACGCAGCGTCCTTGCCTTGTGTCGTTGATTGAAAATTGCCGGCTGGCACGGTTGCCAGCCAAACCAGAAAGTCCAAATGCCATCGCGAGTCACTGAACGAATCAATTTCGGCAAAATCAAAGAGATTGTCGTGCCGCCGAACATGATCGAATTGCAGACCAATTCCTACAGGGAATTCCTGCAAGCGGACGCGGCGCCCAAAAAGCGCCGGAAACACATTGGCCTGGAGGCGGTCTTCCTCGAAGTATTTCCCATCGAGAGCTACGACGGCAAGTGCGTGCTCGATTACGACTCCTACGAAATCGGCGAACCGAAGCTGGACTGGCTCGAATGCCTGCGCGAAGGCCTGACCTACGGCGCGCCACTTTATGTCACCTTCCTGCTCAGGGAAGAGGGCAAACACGCCAAGGAAGAAAAGGTGTTCATGGGCGAACTGCCGCTGATGACGCCGCAGGGCACGTTCGTCATCAACGGGGCGGAGCGCGTTGTCGTCAGCCAGTTGCACCGTTCGCCGGGCATCGCGTTCGAGGCCACGCAGCATCCGAATGGGAAAATCCTGCACAGCTTCCGCGTCATTCCCGACCGCGGTTCGTGGTATGAAGCGCAGTTTGACACGAGCGATTTGCTTTACGTTTATCTCGACCGCAAGAAACGCCGCCGGAAATTTTTGACGACGACGTTCTTTCGTGCGTTGAGCTTTTTGGATGTTGAAGGGGGCATTGGCAAGGGCAGGGACAACGGCGAGAAAACCCGCGGCACGGATGAGGAAATCCTCAAGCTCTTTTACGAAATCGAGGAACTCACGATCAAGGAGGCCGAGAAACTCGAAGATTTGCCGAATTGCGTTTTGATTCAGGACGCAGTGGACCAGGAAAAGGGCCTCGTGGTTGCGCGCGCCTTCGAGCCGCTTTCCAAATCAGTGGTCAAACAAATCGCCGAGCTGGGGGTGAACAAAATCAAGGTCGTGAACACCACGAGCGATGATGGCATCATAATTAAATGCCTGAAGAAAGACCCGGCCAAAAATGAGGAAGAGGCGCTCAAGGACATTTACCGCCGCCTGCGTCCGGGCGACCCGCCGACCGCCGCCAATGCGCGTGCGTTGCTCAAGCGATTGTTCTTCGACCCAAAACGTTACGATTTGGGCCGCGTGGGCCGCTACAAGATCAATCAAAAACTCGGCCTCAAGGACAAGGAAGAATCACGCATTCTCACGAAGCACGATTTGGTGGCTGCGACGAAATATCTGCTCCGCCTCAAGAAGGGCGAAGGCAGCGTGGATGACATTGACCACCTGGGCAGCCGTCGCATCCGCACGGTCGGCGAGTTGCTCGCCAATCAGTGCCGGGTCGGGCTTTCGCGCACGGAACGCCTCGTCAAGGAACGCATGACGTTGTTCGATCAAAGCGTCGAGCAAATGGCGCCGCAAAAGCTCATCAATCCCAAGGCGCTCTCGGCGGTCATTCGCGATTTCTTTGGCCGCTCGCAACTCAGCCAGTTCATGGATCAAATCAATCCGCTGGCCGAGTTGACGCACAAGCGCCGTCTGTCCGCGCTGGGGCCGGGTGGCTTGAGCCGCGACCGCGCAGGATTTGAAGTGCGTGATGTGCATCCGTCGCACTACGGACGCATTTGCCCGATTGAGACGCCGGAAGGCCCGAACATCGGTCTGATTGCGTCGCTGGCGACGTTTGCGCGCATCAACGATTTCGGCTTCCTCGAAACGCCTTATCGCAAGGTCGAAAACGGGCGCGTCACCAATCACATTGATTACCTGACCGCCGACCGCGAGGAACAATTCATTATCGCGCAGGCGAACTCGCCGATTGACGACAAGGGCAAATTCACGACCGACCGGGTCGTTTGCCGCGCCCGGACCGACTTCATTGATGTCGAACCCGCGCGGGTGGATTACATGGACGTTTCGCCCAAGCAGTTGGTGTCCATCGCCGCGTCGCTGATTCCGTTCCTGGAACACGACGACGCGAACCGCGCGTTGATGGGTTCCAACATGCAACGCCAGGCGGTGCCGCTGCTGGTGACCGAAGCGCCGCTGGTGGCAACCGGTTTGGAAGACCGCGTTGCCCGCGACTCGCGCGCCGTTGTGACCGCGGACGAAAGCGGCAAAGTCGCTTCCGTCAGCGGTGATCAAGTGATCATCACCGAGGACGGCAAGCTGCCGGAGACGAAAAAGAAGATCAAACACGACCCGGAAAAGGGCGTGTGGGTTTATCCGGTCCGCAAATTCATGCGGTCGAACGCCGCCACATGCATCAACCAAAAGACAATCGTGCACAAGGGCGACCACGTGAGGAAGGGGCAGATCATTGCCGATGGTCCGTGTACGCAGAACGGCGAGTTGGCGCTCGGTCGCAATGTGCTCGTCGCCTTCATGCCGTGGAACGGCTACAACTTCGAGGACGCGATTCTCATCAGTGAAAAAATCGTGAAGGAGGACATTTTCACGAGCATTCACATTGATGAATTTGAAGTGGCCGCGCGCGACACCAAGCTCGGCCCGGAGGAAATCACGCGCGACATCCCGAATCTCGGCGATGAGGCGCTCAAAAACCTCGGACCGGACGGTGTCATCCGCATCGGAGCGGAAGTGAAGCCCGGCGACATTTTGGTTGGCAAAATCACGCCGAAATCGGAAACCGAGCTCGCGCCGGAAGAGCGTTTGCTCCGCGCCATTTTCGGGGAAAAGGCCGCCGACGTGAAGGACACGTCGCTCAAGATTCCTTCCGGTACCTACGGCATCGTCATGGACGTGAAGGTGTCGTCGAAGAAGGAAACCGATCATGACAGCAAATCATCCGCCGGCGAGGAAAAACGCCACGCGAAGCAGATTGAGGACGAGCACAAGAAAAAGACCGATGAATTGCGCGATCAATTGACCGAGGCGTTGAGCAACATTTTGCTCGGCGAAAAAATTCCGCTCGACGTGGTCAATTCCGAGACCGGGGAAATCATCATCCCGGCGAATCGCAAAATCACGAAGACGCTCCTGCGCAAACTCGCGACGGTTTATGACCGCATCGAGATTGATCCGTCGCCGATCCGCAACAAAATCAACGAAATCATCGGCAGCTTCAAAAAGAAGTTCGATGATTTGCAGATGCAATATGACGAGGAAATGGAGCGCGCCGAGGCGGGCGAAGGCGTGGAGGCCGGCATCGTCAAGTCGGTAAAGGTTTACATTGCCTCCAAACGCAAGCTGTCCATCGGTGACAAAATGGCCGGACGCCATGGCAACAAGGGTGTCGTCGCGCGCATTGTGAAGGAAGAAGACATGCCGTTCCTTGAGGACGGAACGCCGGTGGACATCGTGTTGAATCCGCTGGGCGTGCCCTCGCGCATGAACGTCGGTCAGGTGCTGGAAACGCACCTCGGCTGGGCGGCGAAGATTCTGGGTTTGAAATTCGCCACGCCGGTTTTCGACGGCATCAAGGAAAAAGACATTCGTAGTTACCTCAAAGAGGCGAAATTGCCGGAGCACGCCAAGACGATTCTTTACGACGGCTGCACCGGCCAGCCCTTCGACCAGGAAATTGTCGTCGGTTACATTTACATGATGAAGCTCGGCCACCTGGTCGCGGACAAGATTCACGCCCGCGCGGTTGGGCCTTACTCACTGGTCACGCAGCAGCCGCTCGGTGGCAAGGCGCAATACGGCGGCCAGCGCTTCGGCGAAATGGAAGTGTGGGCGATGGAAGCCTACGGCGCGGCCTACACGTTGCAGGAATTGCTCACCGTCAAGTCCGACGACGTGCAAGGGCGCACGCGCATTTACGAAGCAATTGTCAAGGGCGACAACGCGCTGGAGGCGGGCATTCCCGAATCCTTCAACGTGCTCGTCAAGGAAATGCAGTCGCTCGGGCTTGATGTGAAGGTCGGTTACGCGAATCCGGCTGAACACCCGGAAGCATCCGCAGTGACACTGGCGTCGCTTTAACCCGGGAACCATTTAACCAACGCGGAAACAAATTTTAGTATGATCGGCAACAAAGAAAACGCGCGCGAATTGCTCGGACTGGACAAGGTCAATCAGGTGGATTACGTCGGAATCACCGTCGCATCACCCGAGGCCATCCGGTCGTGGAGCAAAGGCGAAGTCAAAAATCCGGAAACCATCAACTACCGCACGTTCAAGCCGGAGAAGGGCGGCCTCTTCTGCGAACGCATTTTCGGTCCCGTCAAGGACTGGGAATGTTCCTGCGGCAAGTACAAGCGCATCAAGCATCGCGGCATCGTTTGCGACCGTTGCGGCGTGGAAGTGACGCTCGCCCGCGTCCGCCGCGAGCGCATGGGCCATATCGAACTGGCCGTGCCGACGTGCCACATCTGGTTTTTCAAATGCATGCCGTCGCGCATTGGCCTCGTCCTCGACGTGACCGCGCGCAACCTTGAGCGCGTGATTTATTATGAGGATTACTTCGTCATTGATCCGGGCAACACGCCGCTGAAACAGAATCAATTGCTCAACGAACACGAATACCGCGAAGCCCGCGAGACCTACGGCGCGGACGCGTTTCTCGCCAAGATGGGCGCGGAAGCCGTGCGCGAAGCGCTGGCGCGCGTGGACCTGGCCAAGGGCATTGATCAATTGCAACAGGCGATGACCGAAACCAAGAGCAAGCAAATCCGCAAAAAACTGGCGAAGCGGATCAAATTGCTCCAGGGCTTGCAGATTTCCAAGAGCCGTCCGGAATGGATGATTCTTACGGTACTGCCGGTGATTCCGCCGGACTTGCGCCCGCTTGTGCCGCTCGAAGGCGGACGGTTTGCCACTTCGGATTTGAACGATTTGTATCGCCGCGTCATCAACCGGAACAACCGCCTCAAGACGTTGCTCCAGCTCAAGACGCCGGAAGTCATCATCCGCAACGAAAAGCGCATGTTGCAGGAAGCCGTGGACGCCCTGTTCGACAACGGCCGTCATGGCCGTCCGGTCACCGGCGCGGGCAATCGCTCGTTGAAATCCCTGAGTGACATGCTCAAGGGCAAGGGCGGCCGCTTCCGCCAGAATTTGCTCGGCAAGCGCGTGGATTATTCAGGCCGTTCCGTCATCGTCATCGGCCCGGAATTGAAATTGCATCAGTGCGGTTTGCCCAAGAAAATCGCGCTGGTTTTATTCGAGCCGTTCATCATCCGGCGTTTGAAGGAACTCGGCTACGTTCACACCGTTCGCAGCGCGAAGAAAATGATCGAGCGCCAGACAAAAGAGGTTTGGGACGTCCTAGAGGAAGTGACCAAGGGCCATCCGGTGCTGCTCAATCGCGCGCCGACGCTGCACCGTCTGTCCGTGCAGGCGTTCGAGCCGCAGTTGATCGAGGGCGAAGCAATTCGCATTCATCCGCTGGTTTGCACCGCTTACAACGCGGATTTCGACGGCGACCAGATGGCGGTGCATGTCCCGCTGTCCGTCGAGGCGCAAATGGAAGCGCGCCTGTTGATGATGGCGACCAACAACATTTTCAGCCCGTCGTCCGGCAGGCCGATTATCACGCCGACGCAGGACATCACGCTCGGCTGTTATTATCTCACCGCCGAACCGCGCACGCCGATGCCCGCCGACACGCGGGAACTGCCGTTGTTCGGCTCGAAGGACGAAGTGATTTTCGCCTATGACGATGGTGCGTTGAAAACCCACGACCGGATTCGTCTGGCGAATCCGGATTTCAACCGGCAAACCATTTACGGTGACCCGACCAGGAAAGTCATCGAAACGACCGTTGGCCGCGTCACCTTCAGCGAGGTTTGGCCGTCGGAACTCGGCTTCTACAACAAGGCCGCCGGCAAGACCCAACTCGGCGATTTGATCTGGAAATGTTACAAGTCCGCCGGCCACGACAAAACCGTCGCGATGCTCGACAAGCTCAAGGAACTTGGCTTCCGCGAGGCCACGAAGTCCGGCGCGTCCATCGGCATTGACGACATGATTGTGCCCAAGGAACGCGACCAGGAAGTTGACACCGCGCAAAAGCAGATCAAGGAGGTTGAGAAACAGTATCGCAAGGGCGTCATCACCCCCGGCGAACGCTACAACAAAATCGTGGACATCTGGACGCATTGCACCGACCAGATTGCCAGCGTCATGTTCCGCACGCTCGAACAGAATCAGGGCAAGAAGGAATTTAACCCGGTTTATCTCATGGTGGATTCCGGCGCGCGCGGCAACAAACAACAGGTCCGCCAGCTGGCCGGTTTGCGCGGCCTCATGGCCAAGCCCAGTGGCGACATCATCGAAAAACCGATTCTCGCGAATTTCCGCGAAGGTCTTTCAGTTTTGGAATACTTCATCTCGACCCACGGCGCGCGCAAAGGTCTGGCCGACACCGCCCTCAAAACAGCGGACTCCGGTTACATGACCCGCAAACTCGTGGACGTGTCGCAGGATGTCATCATCCAGCAGCCGGATTGCGGCACGACGAACGGCATCTGGGTTTCGGCGGTTTATGAAGGTGAAGACGAAGTCGTCAAACTGGCTGACCGGCTCGTAGGCCGATTCGCGTGCGATGACATTGTGAACTCGACGAACCCGAAGGAATTTCTCGTTCGGGCGAACGAGGAAATTGACGAGGAGAAGGCCAAACGCATTGAGGCTTCGGGCATTGAACGCGTACGCATCCGCTCGGTGCTCACGTGCGAAAGCAAGCACGGTATTTGCGTTCGTTGTTATGGCCGCAACCTTGCCACCGGTGGACTCGTCAAGCTTGGCGAAGCGGTTGGCATCATCGCCGCCCAGTCCATCGGCGAGCCGGGTACACAGTTGACGATGCGGACGTTCCACATCGGCGGCACGGCGGCGCAGGTGTTCAAGATTCCGCAGATCAAGGCCAAGCACGACGGGGTGATCCATTACAACGATCTCCGCCTGGTCGAACTGGAGGACGGCAACAACATCGTGCTCAACAAAAATGGTTCCGTTTCCATTCTCGGCGACGACGGACGCGAACTGGAAAACCACATTGTGGTCATCGGCGCGGTCATTTCGGCCAAGGACGGTACCAAGGTGAAGAAGGGTGAAACCTTCGTGCAATGGGATCCGTATAACGTGCCGATTCTCTCCGAAAAGGCCGGCAAGGTGAAATTCCACGACATCATCGAAGGTGTGACGATGAAGCAGGAGATGGACGAGACCACCGGCCAGGAAGCGATGGTGCTGGTGGAACACAAGGAAGACTTGCACCCGCAAATCATCATCAGCAACGACTCCGGCGAAGCGGTGGCGAATTATCCGATTCCCTCCGGCGCGCACGTCGTCGTGACCGAAGGCAGCAAAATCGTCGCCGGCACGTTGATGGCCAAGACACCGCGCAAGACTTCCAAGACCAAGGACATTACCGGCGGTCTGCCCCGCGTGGCGGAGTTGTTTGAAGCCCGTCGTCCGAAGGACGCGTCGGAAATTTCCAAGATTGACGGTCTGGTGGACTTTGGAGCAAGCGTGCGCGGCAAACGTTGCATTGTCATCAAGGACCCGCAGACCCAGGCGCAAGAGGAACATCTCATTCCCATTGGCAAGCACGTCATCGTCTTCAAGGGCGATATGGTGAAGAAAGGCCAGCAGTTGACCGAAGGTCCGATGGACCCGCACGAAATCCTCGAAGTCTGCGGCCCGCAGGAACTGCAGGAGCACCTCGTCAGCGAAGTGCAGGAAGTTTATCGTCTGCAGGGCGTCACCATCAACGACAAGCACATCGAAATCATTGTCCGCCAGATGCTCCGCAAGGTGCGCATCACCGAACCGGGCGACACCACGTTCCTTTGGGGCGAGCAGATTGACAAGCTGGACTTCGAGGAAGAAAACGAGCGGGTTGACAAAATGGGCGGCAAGCCTGCTGAGGCTTCGCCCGTGTTGCTCGGCATCACCAAGGCGTCGCTCGAAACCGACAGTTTCCTCAGCGCTGCATCGTTCCAGGACACGACCCGCGTGCTGACCGAGGCTGCCACCCGTTCCAGGGTGGACTACCTGCACGGTTTCAAGGAAAACGTCATCATGGGCCACATCATCCCGGCAGGCACCGGTTTTGATATGCACCGCAAGGTGCAACTCAAGCATCTGGTCGAAGCTGAGGATGAACCGGAGCCGGCGGAGCCGGCGGAAACGGCAGCCGCGGAGAATCCGTTGCTGGCCTGACGAAGGACAAATACTTGTTGCAACGAAGAACCCATTTGTTACCATCCGCCTTCCATTTTTAAGACGAAATGCCGACAATTAATCAACTGGTCCGCAAGGGCCGACGCAAAGTAAAGTACAAGTCCAAGTCGCCAGCTTTGGAAGGTTCGCCGTTTCGACGCGGGGTGTGCATTCAGGTCATGACGCGCACGCCCAAGAAGCCGAACTCGGCGATGCGCAAGGTTGCCAAGGTGCGCCTGACCAACGGGTATGAGATCATTGCTTACATCCCGGACGAAGGCCACAATTTGCAGGAGCACTCCATCGTGATGGTGCGTGGTGGCCGCGTGAAGGATTTGCCGGGGGTGCGTTATCACATTGTTCGTGGGCGGCTGGATGCCGCTGGTGTCGAAAAACGCAGGGTCAGCCGCTCGAAATACGGCGTGAAACGCCCGAAGCCGGGTTCCAGGCCCGCGGCGCCGGCTGCAGCAGCGGAGGCTCCTCCGGTGGCGGCAGCACCAGCAGCCTAAACTAATCCACGGTTCAACGATTTAACGAATCCCATGTCCCGCAGACGACAAGCCACAAGACGGGCGGTTGCCAAAGACGGAAAGTTCCAGAGCGTTTTGGTTTCGCGGCTGGTCAACACCATCATGATGTGCGGCAAAAAAAGCACGGCGCAGCGGATTGTGTACGGCGCGTTCAACAGCATTTCCGAAAAGAATCCGGCCAGCAATCCGGTGGAAATTTTGCAGCGCGCGGTGGACAATGCCAAACCGCGCATCGAAACCAAGGCGCGCCGCGTCGGCGGCGCCACGTATCAGGTTCCGCTGGAAGTGCCGTCGGACCGGCAGACCGCCCTGGCGCTGCGTTGGATTGTGAATTTCGCGGACGCCCGCAAGGGCACGCCGATGCGCGAGGCGCTCGCGGCGGAAATTTTGGAGGCTTATCAAGGGCAGGGGAACGCCATCCGCAAACGCGACGAGGTTCACAAGATGGCACAGGCGAACAAAGCATTTGCCCATTTCCGCTGGTAGAATTTTTTTTGGCGCGCCCCGAAGGTTGCAACATCGGGGCATTTTTTATTCTCTGAATCAAGATGCGAAAAACTGCAGAAACAACGAAACCGGTCAATTCGCCCAACCGCGAATACTCGCTGGAGCGCACGCGTAACATCGGCATCGCGGCGCACATTGACGCGGGCAAGACGACGACGACCGAGCGCATCCTCTTTTACACCGGCCTCATCCACAAAATCGGCGACGTGGATGATGGCAACACGGTCACGGACTGGATGGAGCAGGAACGCGAACGCGGCATCACCATCACGTCCGCCGCGGTGACGTGCTTTTGGACGCAGAAAAAGGAAGAAGGCTTGGTCAAATCCTTTGCGGGTGTGCCGCATCGCATCAACATCATTGACACGCCCGGCCACGTGGATTTCACCGCCGAAGTCGAACGCTCCATGCGCGTCTTGGACGGCGCAGTGGCGGTGTTCTGCGGCGTTGCGGGTGTGCAGCCGCAATCCGAAACGGTCTGGCGTCAGGCGACCAAATACAATGTTCCGCGCATCGCGTTCGTCAACAAGATGGACCGCACCGGCGCGAACTTTGAAAACGCGCTGAAAGACATGCGGAAAAAACTCGGCGCGTATGCGTATCCGATTTATCTGCCGATTGGCGCCGAGGACAAGTTCGAAGGCGTCATCGACGTCGTCAGCCAGAAAGCGATCACCTGGGGCGTCGGCGAAGTCGTCAACGAGGGTTTGAAATACGAGGTGAAGGAAATTCCCGAGCGCCTGAAGAAGAAAGCCAGGGCCGCGCTCGCCGAACTGATTGACGCCGTTTCCAACAAGGACGATGCAATTGCCGAACTGGTGATTAGGGAAAAGCCGGTTGAGCTGCTTACGCTCAAGGCGGCCATCCGCCGGTTGACGTGCAAAATCGAGTTGATTCCCGTCCTGTGTGGTTCGGCTTTCAAAAAAAAGGGGGTGCAGCCGTTGATTGACGCCATCGTGGATTATCTGCCGGGTCCGCTGGATGTTCCCGGCGCGCAAGGCGTCGAGGTGGACACGGACAAAGTCGTTCACATTGAGACCAGCGACAGCAACAAGTTTTGTTCGCTGGCGTTCAAGCTCTGGACTGACGTTTACGCGGGCAAACTGGTTTTTTTCCGTGTCTATTCCGGCCAGCTCAAGAAAGGTGACGTCATTTACAATCCGCGCACGCGCAAGCGCGATCGCGTCAGCCGCCTGATGATCATTCAAGGCAGCGAACGCAAGGACATTGACCGGGTTTATGCTGGCGACATCGCCGCGCTCGTTGGTCTGCGGAACATCACCACTGGTGACACGTTGTGCGACGAGGACTTCGATGTGGCACTCGAACCGCCGACGTTCCCCGAACCCGTCATCAGCATGGCCGTCGAGCCGAAAACGCGGGCTGACCGGGACAAAATGTCCGAAGGATTGCAGCGGCTGGCCGAGGAAGACCCGACGTTCCGCTGTTTCACGAACCAGGAAACCGGCCAGCTTATCATTGCGGGCATGGGCGAATTGCACCTGGAAATCATTTGCGACCGGCTCAAGCGCGAATTCAGGGTGGATGCCAACACCGGCGCGCCGCAAATCGCTTATCGTGAAACCATCACCAAGTCCGCCGATGGCGAAGGCAAATTCATCCGCCAGTCCGGAGGTCGCGGTCAATACGGCCACGCCTGCGTCCAGGTTCAGCCGAACGAGAAGGGCAGGGGCATCGAGATCGAAAACAAAATCGTCGGCGGCGCGATTCCCAAGGAATACATCCCGGCGGTCATTGACGGCATTGAGGAAGCCATCAAGGGTGGTGTTTATGCGGGCTACCAGGTCATTGACATCAAGGTGCAGGTTGTGGACGGCACGTTCCACGAAGTGGACTCGAACGAACTGGCATTCAAAATGGCGGGCATTTTCGCGCTCAAGGACGCCTTCAAAAAGGCGCATCCGATTTTGCTCGAACCGATCATGAAGGTTGAAGTCACCACCCCTGACGAATACCAGGGTGATCTTCTCGGCGACATCAGCCGCCGTCGTGGCCACATTGTTAATATTGAGGCCAAGAGCGGGCAGACGATTCTCAACGCGCAGGTGCCGCTGGCAGAACTGTTCGGTTACGCCACGGCGATTCGGTCGCTTTCAAAAGGCCGCGCTTCCTACTCCATGGAACCTCTGACTTTCGAGCAGGTGCCGAAAGCTGTTCTTAACACCATTCTGGACGCGGCAGCCAAAAAACCGGCGGCAAGAACGTAAAAGATTAGACCATCAATTTCACCAACGGTCTTTCCCGCAAAAGCGGGTAAGGCCGTTTTTTTATTTCAGTATTACACCGCGAAGCGACACGAATCACACGAATGAACCCGGATTCATTTGCCACACCGTTCCAGCGTGACAAAGGCCAGTGCGGTGTGGGTACCTGATACTGCCCCCGGAGCGCGAGTTGTCTCGACTCGCAGCAGTTTGCCTCGGCGGGAAACGGCTGATGGAAAAGCACACACACACAAGGCGCTTTCGGGAGCGCTGCGGTTTGGGACAAACCGCGCTCCGCATCAGACCGGGTACTGGTTGCAGGGAGTAGTGCCCGTGCGGTGTTGGGCCTTGTCAAAACACCGACTTGATTATGGAGCTTACCCCGGCAATGAGATCATCGACCTGCTCTTGCGTGGGGCTGCCGTTCCTTTCGTGCGAACATAGATTGCGCAAATCACCGAGCCGCTGAATCTTTCGCCAGGTGGCAAAGTCATAGGCCTTGCCCAGCTTCAATGGATCGTTCAGATCGCGAATGGTTCTTTCCTCCTTCGGAATAGTCACCGAATGATTCGCAGCCACTCTTTGCAAATGACGTTCGAGAACAACGCCAGCCAGGGACCCGGCCGCCCGCAGACTGATCTTCTTCAATGCATTCGCAGCTTCCAGTTCCTTGTCCTGTAATTCAGCAAACAGATGGTTTTCGACATCAGCCAGGACCGACTCAACCCGGTATGACAATTCGTCCAGGACCTGAAGCTGATTGAGAAATCGAAGTCTGGCCAGTTCGTGTGGATCAAAAGGCAGTTCGTCAGTGTAAGCATCTTTCGCCTGCCCCACCCCCCGGACGTAATCCTGAATGCTGGCTTCCAGCAATTTCTTGTTTGGATTGGTCAAAAAATAATTAAAGAACTCGTCATATTTGTCCGGAGCCAAAGTTTGCACGATCTTCAACGACTGGGTGTCCCAGCGTTGATAAACGGTTCGAAACTCTATGATGTCCTTGATGTCTTCAAGCGACTTGAGAATCTGCTTCTGCTGGTCGAGAAGCCTCGTGAGATCCTCTTCGATTTGGGACCTGGCATCGATCATATGCGCTCAAGTGTTCTGACTGACCAAAGCTGTACCCCGTCGGGCCGGCGATGCAAGAACTTTTCTGCGGCTTGCCGGAAAATTCAAGCCGCCAGCGCGGTGTCAGGCATCTTTGCCGGCCTCGGTATTTGTGGATTTGCCCGCGAGCAACGAGAATGCAAGACCGAAAATCCCGTAAAGCCCGCCATACGCGAGAAAGATGGCATATTTGATGGGAGCCATTTCGCCGGTTCCCTTCATCGCCAGGATTCCGCTGCTGAGCAACGCCAGGAAACAAACGCTGAATGCGATCACCGAAACGACGACCATGGCGGCTTTATGGCCGCACTGGGCGGCCAGCGAAGCGAACAGCAGGCACACCAGTACGGAACAGAACTGGAGACCTAGGCGGGTCCCCTCCAAGTGCTCGGCTGCGGGCAGAGTGATGAGTTGGAAAGCGCAAAAGACGACGCTCAATAAAAAGAACAAGTATCCAAATGCAATTCGTACGGTCATAAGTTTTCCTCGGGTTAAAGGTGCCCGGTGCCCAAAATTGAGCCGCCGCCGCCGGAAGTCAAGCCCCGACGACCAATTGTGCCGTTGTAGCGGGTCTATGCAATCACCAGCTTGGACTCCTTCATGACTATTCCATTGGGTGAAACATAGATGACATTCAACTGGCCAAGTTGGGCAAACAGAGGACGCAAAGGTTCTTCCTGCTGAATAAGCGAGGGAAGATAAGTCATAAGCGCCTCGTGGTTTTTCTCTGAGCCGAAAAAACGGATTGTGAACTCCCTGCAAGCGGTGCCGTACTTCTTATACCACTGATAGAGGATGTCCACCATCAATCCAAGCTGTGACTCGACATTGTCGCCGGGCTGGATGGAGACCAAAAAAGTAACAAGTTGGAGGTCGCGTCCGTCCTTCTGCATTGTCTTCCGTTGTGTTTTAACCATGGTTTTGTGTGGGCAGATTCGAGCTGCCAAACGGGCCACGTTTTTGTGGCCGGTTTCTTTTTACGATTTCGACCTTATTCCCATCCGTCCGCCTTGTCCAGACGGGTTTGAAAGGGTGGGGATGGCTTGGCGTTTTCTCTCACGTTGTTCAATCCGTGATCCGGTTTGGATTGAACCAAAAAACCTTAAAAAAGATATTGCATTGAAAAGGATGTTTGGTAAATTGCATCCCCGCTTTCAAACCGAGGGCGGAGAAATTTAGTTAAACGGTAAACAGACAATTGTTCTTTGTATGGCTGCCCAACGCATTCGCATTCGACTCAAGGCTTATGACCAACGCGTCATAGACCAATCGGCGCGTGAAATCGCCGACACCGTCAAACGCACCGGCGCGCGCGTCGCCGGGCCCATCCCGCTCCCGACCCGCATTGAGCGCTTCACCGTCCAACGCTCGCCGCATTGCGACAAAAAATCGCAGGAAACTTTCGAACAACGCACGCACAAGCGGCTGATTGACATTCTCGACCCGACCGCCAAAACCGTGGATGAATTGAAAAAGCTCAATCTCCCCGCGGGCGTGGACATCACCATCAAGATTTAAGGAGAACGACCATGCCACTCGGACTTTTAGGGAAAAAACTCGGTAGCACGCGCGTCTATGATTCGCACGGCGTTGTCACGCCGGTCACGGTCGTGCTCGCCGGTCCCAACCGCGTGCTTCAGGTCAAAACCCAGGCCGGCAAGGACGGCTACAATGCCGTTCAACTCGGGTTCGACGATCAAAAGGAACAGCGCCTTACCAAGGCAGTGCTCGGCCACATCAAAAAGCAGGGCGGCGCGGCGGTGAAACGCATCCGGGAATTTCGGAATTTCTCCAAGGAAGTAAAACCCGGCGACATCATTGGACCGGCGCTGTTCGCCGTTGGCGATTTTGTGGACGCGATTGGCATCACGAAAGGCCGCGGCTTTGAGGGCGTCGTAAAACGTCATCATTTCGCCGGTGGTGATTTGACGCACGGTGCCAAAGGCTGGCACCGCCGCAGCGGCGCCATCGGTCAGCGCCTGTTCCCCGGCACGGTCATGCGCGGCATGAAGATGCCCGGTCACATGGGGCAGGTGCAACGTACGGTGCAAAATCTACAGGTGATCCAGGTGCGCGAAGCCGACAATTTGTTGCTCATCAAAGGTGCGATTCCCGGGGCGGAAGGCGATTACGTCATCATCCGCGAATCCAAGAAACGGCCCAAGGGCTGGAAACCACCGGTCAGCGTGGCGCCGATGAAGAAGAAGGGCGCCGCCGCGAAGGCCGAACCCAAACCCGCGGTTGAGGCCAAACCCGCCGAGGCCAAAAAATAAACAGGTAGGGACGTCGCGCTGCGGCGTCCGGACAGCGCGGCGCGCTGTCCCTACCATGAGATGCCATGAAGATTGCCATTAAAAATATCGAAGGAAAAAAGAAAGGCGAACTCGAAGTGAAGTTCCCGCTGATTGAAGACGGAAAAGGCACACAAGCGGTGCATGACGTGGTCGTCGCCTATCAGGCGGCGCAACGCATGGGCACGGCCTGCACCAAAAACGTCGGCGAAGTTTCCGGCAGCAACAAGAAACCGTGGCGGCAGAAGGGCACGGGCCGTGCGCGCGCCGGTTCCCATCAATCGCCATTGTGGGTGGGTGGTGGCGTGGTCTTCGGACCGAAGCCCCGTGATTTCAGCAAAAAAGTTTCCAAGAATACACGCTCCCTCGCATTGCGCAAGGCGTTGAGCGAACGGCTCAAGGCCGGCGACGTGGTGTTGGTGGACGATTTGAAACTCGCTTCGCCGAAGACGAAGGATTTCATCGGCCTGATGGCCACGCTGGATTTGACCGGTACGACTCTCATCGTCGCGGCGGCGGACAAAAATCTCATGCTCGCCTCGCGCAACATTGAGAATGTCACGCTGGCCACGAGTGATTCGCTGAACACTTACGACATTTTGCGGCCCGACAAGCTGCTCTTCACGAAGAGCGCGTTTGAGAAGGTCGAAGCCCGTCTGACCAAGGAATAACATGAACGCTTTTGAAGCCATCAAGACCGTCCGCCTGACGGAAAAGGGCACGCGCCAGGGCGAAAAGTACAATCAATACACGGTTGTGGCCGATCGGCGCGCGAACAAGACGGAAATCCGCAAGGCCGTCCAGGAACTGTTCAAGGTCAAGGTCACCAAGGTCAACACGTTGAACGTGCGCGGCAAATTGCGCCGCCAGCGTACCACGCAGGCCGGCCAGGCCCCAGGCTGGAAAAAGGCCATCGTAACGTTGAAAGAGGGCGACAAGATTGTTTTGACGTAAAGCATCATTTAAATTTCGGGGCGCGGAGTGAAAGGCTTCGCGCCTTTTGTTTTGGGGAAAGGGGTGAGGCGCAGCCCTGATATTTGGGCTGCTCAACAACGCAGCCCGACCAATTCCTCGTACCGGCAGGGACAACTGGAAATTGGCCCGGCACAACGTGCCGGGTTCAACGTCCAAAACAAAATCCGTCCTGAAGGGGCGGTGGAAATCCCTTGTTCGTTTTTCAGCGTCCTTTCAGGACGTGATGCCTTTCTTCACATTCACCGGGGACGCTGTCCCTGGCTAATTTCCATCCGTCGCTCCGCTACTCCCGCTGCAAGTGCACAATTTTCAAGTCGCCACGAGGCAACGCCAGGTCGGCGGGCAACACCACGCGATTGTTGACCAGCGCCGCGCCTATGACGCCTTCGCAGCTTTGCCGCAGCATCCAGCCGGCGGCGCCGGTGTAACCGTTCCAAATCATCCGGCCCGGCTCAAAGTTGGTGAGCAGGTCCGCCGCCTGCTGGTTCGGTTGACCGCCGTAAATTTCAATTTTATCAGGCGTGACGTGTGAAACAGGCGCGATTTTTCGCCACAGACGGATTGTGGTGTCGCGGTAAAGTTGCGCCGCTGGAAGATCGCCGTCCGCCGCGAACTGCCCGGCGAGCAGACGCGCGGCGCCAATCAACCACTGGACGCCGTGGCAATACATGCCGTTCTCGCGCACTCCTTCCGGATAGTGACTGCTCCGGCCCAGGTACGGCCTGGAATTCTCGCGCAGCGCCGGCCAGCCCAGCAGGATGACATCGTCGCGTTCGAGGACGCGCAAGGCGGTGTCAAACATGATGCGGCCGCGCTCGCGGTTGATGCCGGATATCACCGCCCACGCGGCGGTCAGCGCATCAATCTCCCAAACGCCGCTGTCCTTCACGCCGATTTCCGTGCCGTCGTCGTGAATCGCGCGCAGATAGCGGTCGCCGCGCCACACCTTTTCGATGGCGGTTTTCAATTCCTTCAACCGTTCGCAATAAAATTGCCGGCGCGCGGCGCCTTTGCGCTTTTCAATCACATCAAGAAGATTTTCCAAAGTGTAATGGAGGAAGAAACCGAGCCAGACGCTTTCGCCGCGGCCTTCGCTGCCGATTGCGTCCAGCCCGTCGTTCCAATCGCCCGTGCCGATGAGCGGCAGACCGTGTGCACCGAAACGTTCTTCCAGAACCAGATCAACGGCACGCAGCACGTGATCGAAGAGCGTCTCCTCACGCGGTGAGACATGCGCAAACAACCCCATCCCGTAACGGCCTTCGGGCAACGGCGGCAGCGGCGTCTCCGCTTCGAGATACGGCAGCGTCTCGTCAAGAATGGATTCGTCGCCGGTCATGCGCACGTATTCGGCGGTGGCCCAGCCAAGCCAGAGCAGGTTGTCAGAAACGTGCGTGCGCGCGCCCAGACCCGTACGGCCATCCTGCTGGAGAAAAAACCAATGCAACACGTCGCCCTCGACAAACTGTTGCCGTGCGTGCAGTAAAATTTGCCGCCGCGCCAGAGCCGGGTCCACCCAAATCAAATTGACTGCGTCCTGCAGTTGGTCGCGAAAGCCAAATGCGCCGCTCGACTGGTAAAAACCTTTGCGCGCCCAGAGGCGTCCCGCGAGCGCCTGGTATTTCACCCAGTTCAGATGGCGGTCAAATGCCGGGTCAGTGGTTTCAACCTGCAGGGTCCGCATCAGGTCAAGCCACCAGGCACGGGTGGCGGCCAGCTTCGTTTGCGCGGCTTCCACCGTCCGACAGCGCCGCACAACCGCCGTCGCCTGTTCGCGCGTGTCGCTCTGGCCGAGCATGACCGAGACCGTGCGCGACGCCCCGGCGGGAATTTCCAGCGTGACGAGAAAACTGGCGATGGCCGCCGCGTCATCGGTCGGTCCGGCCCAAGGTTCGCCGGTCTCCACCATTGCGGGATGGGCCGGTGAACGTCCCGGGCCGAGAAACCGGCCGCGCCGCGTTTCGATTTTTTCCGGTGTCTCGGAAATCGCCGCGAACGCCGGGCCGGAACGGAAGGTGTTGCGCGGATTGGTGAAATAGATGGTGGCGTTCGCCACGTCCGTTTCAATTTCCAGCGGCCCGGAGTTTTCCGGAAGGTCAGCCAGCGCGATGCGGAAATACGGCGCGAACCGGATTTTCTTCGGTGTCACACCGTCGTTGCGAATGGTGAGAAGATAAAAGCCTGCCGGCTCGTCGGGCGGCACGAACGCCGTCAATTCCGTGGAAAGTTTGCCGCGCTTCATGTGGAACGTCGCCGTGCCGTCCACGCCAAAATCTGTTTCGTATCCGGCTTCGGCGTCGCGCAATGGCAGATAAGTGGGCGAGAGCCAGCACCGCTCGCCGACGTCGTAGAGGTGGAATATTTCCGACGGCAGTTCGTTTGTCACCGTGTCGGCCCAGTCCGTCGTGAGCCGGTTTTGCTGCGCGTTCAGGCTGGCCGAGGTGTGCAACCCGCGATTGGTCACGCAAAGGACATGGCCGAGCGCATTCGCCATCGTGTGGTCAAAGGGCTGCGGCGTGAACGGCGTGCGGACGCGGAGCGTGTTGCCGCCATCGGCGAATTCAAAATACGGTTGCGGCGTGCCGGACGGAATTTCACCGTGGCCGATGCGCGGCTGGCGTGCTGGAGATTTTTCGGCCAGCGCACAGGGATCGGTTTGAACCTTCAAATAGCGCGAAATCCATTCCGCTGCTTGCGGGCGATTTTCGGCACAGCCCATCAACAATCGCAACTTGCCGGTCGCGCCGGGTGCCAGCGAAACGTTCAGAAGCAAACTGCCGATGGCATCAAAGCTCGGACACGGCGCGGTGTTGCACGGCTTCTGAAACGCGAGCGTTTCCAGGGCGCGTGGTTTCCAGACGCTGCCTGCGCGACCAATGAAATCCACTCGCGCCTGCAAAAATCCTTCCGGCGGCGTTTCCGCCGCCAGCAAACCGATTTGTCTGGTTTCGTGATGCGCCGCGATCAACGCATTCAGGCTGGCGTCATAATTCACTTCGTGGAACAGGCGGTTGTATTGTGTATGGTTGCGGTCCGTCTGCGGCGAATTCAACACCCATTCCAGATACGGCACGACTTTGAGGTCGCGCGCCCGCGAACCTGGATTTGTCACGGTGATTTCCCAAAGCTCCACGGCGTTGGAATTGGACGGCAGCGTGATACGCACAACCGTCTGGATTTCATTGGCCGTCTGCCCCAGAATAAGAGCCGCCTCATTCGGTTCGACCGTGGCGGGCGGCGCGATTTCTGCCGGAAAATTGCCGATGACCGGCCACGACTTTGGCTGCCCAGCCGGCGCCACATCGGCCACGAACAACGCGCGACCGGCAGGCTCAAGGCGGTCGTAGGCGCGGCGGGTGAGGTCGCATCCAATTTCCGTCAGCGTGCTGGTGATTTCGCCGCTGGATTTCCATTCGATGGCATACATGCGGTTGCCCAGCCGGATACTTGTTTGCCTCCCTTTCGCGGAACGTGAACGCCAAGCGCGGACGCCAAAGGAAACAAATCCGACGGCCAGCACCGCCGCGATTCCCGCCAGCGCCATTTGCAACGCCGAAAAATTTCCCAGTGTTTCTGCCAGACCGCCGCCGGATGCCCGCTGGATGGCTTCAGATTGCGACCATGCCCAGTTCCAACCATTCCCCCTCGGAATAAAAAACGGAATCAGCAGCGGCGCCCAAGTGGTGAAGCGTTTGACGCCTTCGGGAATGCAGCGCGCCGTGGCCGCGGCCGGACCGATGAAGCGCGCGAGGCGTTCGTCGAGCCGGTCCATGCCGATGAAGCTCAGGTTGACGAGCGTGGCAACCCGCAGACCCATGTGATCGACCCAGATCAAAATGCGGAAGAAATCGTAAGCGAGCACCCACATGAACACTTTCAGACTCCACACTTGGAAGCTCGGGCCGTCCGACGTGGCATCCTTGAAAATGCAGAACACGGTGTGAACTGCGCCGTCCTGATTATACCAGGTGGGCACGGACATTTGTTTGAGGAAGGTGAAAATGACCGGCGCCATCCACAATCCCCAGCGCAGGACTTGAATCGTGTTTTCGGTCAGTTCGGCAACGCCCTTGCGGGAAAACATCCGCCGAATAGGCGCGGTGTCACGTTGGAATAGCGCGGCGAGGAACGCGCGGTTGACGGCGAACAGCCACGCTGCCACACCCCAGCCAATCACGCCTTTCAACGCTTCGTTGAAGAGCAGTTTCGCGCCGCCGGCGTAAGTGCCGAGTTGAATGTGCCCCCACTTGCTGAGCAACGGATAAAATTCATCCGTCGCCGGTTTCAGCCCGAAAGTGTTGTAAAGGTTGAGCTTGTTCAGCACGACGGGAATTTGCGTGTTGTCGAAATAGAACGTGAACGCGGCGCCGACAAACGCGCCCAGCCCGCCTTCCACCAGATACACGCGCCACGACTTGAGCCCGCCGCAGTTCCTCGCGCCGTAAACCAGATCACGCAGTGCGCTGACGCCGGCATAAGCAAGCGCGCCCGCTGCCAGACCGAAAAAAATGCGCTGCGAAACCGGAAGCGCAGGCAGATTCACGCCCGACGCGACGGCGCAGGCAATGCCAACGACCACGCCGCGCGCCAGCAGCGCCGGCTGGCGGTAGGTTCTCAGTGCGCGGCGAAAAAACGACCGGCTGCCGTCAAAGGTTTCGATGATCGCCTTGAACAATGGAAACGCCATCGCACCGGCGACAGCGAACAGCAAAGCCGGAAAAGACCGGTAAAAAGTTTGCACGACCGGCGACCCGGCGCAGATCTGGAGCAGTTGCAGGAGCGCCATCAGGACGCCACTGAAAACCATGCCCTTTTTCATTCCGCTGACGGCATGCGCCTTCATCGTGGCGCGCATCGGCGCTATACCGCGCATGCCGTCCATGATCATTCCGGTCACCATAAAAACCTCCGCCCACAGCGCGCCTTGCGAGAGCAACGTGGCCAGAACGGCGACAACCGGTTTCAACGCGCTAGGCAATCCGGCGGCGAAATTTCCCGAACCCAAATCCGCCACGCCCGGAGCAACGATGGACGCAGCGGCGGCCAGCAACAGGCAGAGATGCGCGCTCACACTGGCCAGCGGGCGGCGGGACGCGGTCAGGGCGAATGCCTGGGCCAAAATCACGTTGAACAAAAACAGCAACAGCGCCTGGCCGATTCCCGCGCACCAAGCCGGGGAACCTGACAGCAAACCGGCAGTAACGATGTTACCCAGTGAACCCGCCAGTTGATCCGAGGGCAGCGCGAGCGGCAGTCCCAACGCGAAAGGGATAATCGTGATCGCCGCGCCCTTGATGGCGTCCAAGTGTTTCCTCGATTTTGCCAGCCGATAGGTGTTGGCGGCGTGATAGAGCAGGTAAAAAACCGCCGCGCTGATGGGGCTGAGTTGGATTAGTCCGGAAAAGTTTTGCGGCGCCTGCCAGAGCAGCACATGACTCGCCGACGCGGCGAGCAGGCCGGGAAACAGAAAATCCCGGACCGCTTCGCGGGGCGTCAAAGCGCGTCCGGTCAAAATGAATTTCAGAATGCCAGCGGCAATCATTCCCGCCAGGGCCGGGCCGAGAAAGCGCCAGCCGGCTGGCGGCGAGGTCAAATTGCCGAACACGTAAATCGCGAGCGCGCCGACGGCAACCAACACGACGGCAATACCGAAGCTCAAATCGTGAATCGGCGACCAGCGCCCCGAAGAGCGCGGTCCTCCCACGGATTTCTTCTGAATCTGGTTGTCTTGTCCCTGACGCATCAATTGATTGCACCGACCATCATTGTGGCGCATTGTGGTTTGCCAGGGAATCGAATTCAAACCCATTTCCAATCACATGGTAGGGCGGTTTCTCCGAAACCGCCGCGGTAATTGCCATCGGCGCGCTCGGCCCGTCCTCCGTAGCAATTACTGCGGAGGGTGGAAGAACGCGCCCTACCCGCCTGCTTCAACCATCACCACGAACTCCCCCTTCAAACTCCGTTTCTTCGCCAATGCCAGCAATTCAGCCGGTTTGCCGCGCAGAAATTCCTCGAACTTCTTCGTCAGCTCGCGCGCCAGCACCACCTGCCGTTCAGGAAAAACTTCGCTGAGTTCAACGAGCAACTTTTCAATCCGATACGGCGATTCATAAAGTACAAGTGTGCCGTCGAAACTCTTGAGCGATTCCAGCTTGTTCCGACGCTGGCCGGATTTGTGCGGCAGGAAACCGATGAAATGGAATTCGTCCGTCGGCAGGCCGCTGGCGGTGAGCGCCGCGACCAATGCGCTCGGGCCGGGCACGGACTCGACGCGGAAGCCACCGGCAATGGCTGCCTTGACGACGCGCTCGCCCGGATCGCTGATGCCGGGACTGCCCGCATCCGTGACCAGCGCAACCTTTTCGCCACGCCGGAGGCGGTCGATGATTTCCTCGCTGCGTCTGGCCTCGTTGAACTGGAAATAGCTCAAGAGCGGCTTGGAGATTCCGAAATGCTTCAACAGCCGTCCGGAGTGGCGCGTGTCCTCGGCGGCGACGACGTCGCACTCGCGCAACACGCGCAGCGCGCGCAGCGTGATGTCCTCGAGGTTGCCAATGGGCGTGGCGACGAGGTAAAGCGTGCCCGGAGTCAGTGGCGGCAATGCGGCGTCCATGCCTTGACTTAAACAGAAATCCGGCGTGAAATAAAACGGATTCGGCAAATGAAAACTATCGGAATAATTTTTAGCTTTTGTAAAACAACAAAACAATGCCTGTTTTTCTACGGGATTTTAGTCGCCGGCGTTGTTCTTCACGTTGATTGCGAAAATAGCCGAGCTGCTACCAATTATGTCAAAACGTATCAATATACCGTTCCTGAAAATACAAATGACGGTTGGGAAACCGCTTCTTTGAACAGCGTGAATCTCGACATCAACTTGATTAAAGAATTGTTTGAACGCATCGGCAGTAATAGTTACGAAAACATTCATGGAGTGCTTATTGTTAAAAACGGCAAGCTCGTCGTTGAAGAGTATTTTTCGGGTCAAGATAGCAAGGGACAGTATCGGAGCTTCAAGAGGGACACGCTCCATGAGATTCATTCGGCGACGAAAAGTGTGAACTCCATTTTGATCGGTATTGCGATTGATCAGCATTTGATTCGTGGCGTCGATGAAAAGATTTCCACCTTCTTCCCGGAATATTCCGACATCTTCACGAATAAGGAAACGGACGCGATTTGCCTAAAAGACTTGCTCTCCATGACGGCAGGCTTGTCATGGGATGAGTGGACTTATCCATACACTGATCCTCGGAATGACGCCGCTGTGATGGCCAGCAAAGCCGATTTTTTTCGATATGTTCTCGAAAGACCAATCGCCACGACGCCGGGCACGAAATTCGTCTATAACAGCGGCATTTCTCTCATGCTGGGTGAAATCATCTACAAAGCCTCTGGATTGAGAGCAGACAAATTTGCCGAGCACTATCTTTTTTCGCCGCTTGGCATCACAAACTACTTTTGGGGGAAAGCTCCCAATAGCGTCGTCAACACATTGGGAGGCCTCGCATTGCGACCGCGTGACATGGCGAAAATTGGTTGTCTATTTTTGAATGGCGGACGCTGGCAAGGAAAACAAATTGTGAGCGAAAAGTGGGTCAAAGAATCTACGAAACAACAAATTGGTGCGAATCAGCTTCCAACGTGGTTTTTGGCCGATGGATATGGTTATCAATGGTGGCTCGGTTCATTTCATGTGCGCGGTCAAACTGTTGAGTCATATAGCGCGCGAGGCAGAGGTGGGCAGTTCATTATTATTTTCCCGACCCTGCAAATGGTCGCTGTATTCACCGGCTGGAATGATAATGAGTTATTGAGACAACCGCTCGACATGTTACAGCGGTATCTTTTGCCAGCCACAATGACAAAATGAAACCCGCCGCCAAATTCGCCGTCGTATTGGTCACCGCGCCAAATTTGAAAATTGCCCGGGCGCTCGCGCGGGCGGCGCTGCAAGCGCGCCTGATTGCGTGCGCGAACCTCATCCCCAAAATCGAATCGCATTACTGGTGGCAGGGAAAGATTGAATCCGGCGCGGAGGTTTTGCTGGTTTTTAAAACGCAGAAGTCAAAACTGGCCGCGCTGGAGAAATTGGTTCTTGCCCAACACCCCTACGACACGCCGGAGTTTATCGTCCTGCCGTTGAGCGCGGGGAACAAAAAGTATCTTGAGTGGCTGGCGGCCAACTAAATCCCCCGCCAATTCACGCCACCTCACCCTGGCCCTCTCCCCCGTCGGTGACGGCGGAGAGGGAGCGGCCACGACTCGCGAGGGCAGCTCGCCGTCCCAATAATCAGGGTCGCCGACACGGCGACCCTCCCAGATTTTGTTTGAACCCCCACGATGAGCGGGCGTAAAGTCAAAGTGTGAATCAGATGAGCGCAATTCCGCCGGCATTACTGGCAATGCTTGGGTTCGTGCTTGGCCTGGGCGCAATGATGCTCGTCTGGATGATTGCGTTGCACCGCCGGGCGCGCGTGGCGGAGTTCAAAATTCGACAGATGGAAAAATTCCCCTTGTTCCAATCGGCGTTTGGATCGCGCCCCACAAGCTGGCTGGTGGTCCGTTCGCTTAATCCCAAAGCCGTTCAAGCCGCGCTGGGCCTGGATCATTTTGCGCCCTGCCCCTGGGCGGAAGGGATGACAGGCGGGCACGGTTTTTTCATCGGTCCGCCGGTGAATGGCTGGATCATTGTCACCGGTTCCGGCCTGCCGAATCCGGGCTGCGACGTGGACGACTGTTTTTATTTTCTGACTGAACTCAGCCGCAAACTCGGTCACGTGCAATTCTTCCAGGCGGAACGGGTTCTGCATCATCACGCCTGGATGCGCGTGGAAAACGGCGCGGTGACGCGCGCGTATGCGTGGGCGGGCGAAACCGTGTGGAATCAGGGCCTTAAAACTGCCGCCGAGACGGAATTAAGCATGAAATGCTTTGGCTACGGGGAACATCCGGATGCCGCTTCGTGGGCGGCGGCGGAATGGACGGCGACCAACGTCGCAAAAGTCCCGTTGCTGGCGGCGCGCTGGAGTCTCGATCCGGCGCGCATAGACGAACGGTTGCGAAACCACGCCAACGGCGTCGCCGGCGAATTGTCACGACCGGATTGAGTCTTGCGTTTTCAGGCGCGTGAGGCAGATTTTCATCAAAGTGGAAAGGAAACATGTCATTCAGCATTGAACTTGAACTCCAGCGGTTCCCCAAAGTAGTCCAGCTCAAGGACGGGACGAAAGCGACATTGCGCCCGCTGCGCCCCGACGATGAAAAGGAATTTCACGGCTTGTTTCTCAGCATCCCCGAACATGAGCGGATGTTCATCAAACATCGCGTCGCGGAAATTGAAACCATCCGTGACTGGTGCCGGAACATTGACTACGGGCGCAATCTGCCGCTGGTCGGGTTGGTGGGAGGCAAGATCGCCGGCGACGCCACGCTGCACCAGCAGCTCGGCGGCTGGAAGCGGCATGTCGGCCGCGTCAGCGTGTTGGTGCATCCGGAATTTCGCGGACGCGGTCTGGCGCGGGCGCTCATCAGCGAGATCATCGAAATTGCGCGGCAGGTCGGCCTGGAAAAGGTCGAGGCGGAATTCATTGGCGAACAGGCAGCGGCCATCAAGATGTTTGCACTGCTTGGTTTCAGCCAGCTTTTGCGCCTGGAAAATCACGTCAAGGACATGCAAACCATTTCCCACGATTACATTTTGATGGAGCTTGGGCTGAAAACCGACGAGGAATACGCCGGCGTGGGAGGATGAATCATTTATGATTTATGATTTGCGATTTATGATTGGCACAGAGCTAAAAAGAGCGCTGGCGTTTCTAAAATTGTAAATCATCAATCATCAATCATAAATGTCCCCTGACATCTGTCCGAACTGCGGCGCAGAAGTGCCGCGCAACGCCAGGGCCTGCCCCGAATGCGGCTCGGATGAGCAAACCGGCTGGTCGGAAACCGCCTATGCCAGCCATCTCGGATTGACGGATGAAGATTTTGACCACGACAAATTTGTAAAAACGGAATTCGGGCCGGAGCCGGTCAAGCCGCGCGGCATCGGGTGGTTCTGGTGGATGGTGGCGCTGCTGGTGGCGGCGGGAATGCTGTTCTTCTGGCTGAGATAAGTTGAGACCGTTTACTCAGGGTTGCACCGATGAACCCTCATAGGAGGCAGCGCGCTCAGCGTATCTCTTTTCCGGTTCCGGGCTTGCCAACGAACTTTGCCAGTGCGGTCTGGTTTGTCACCCAAACAGGAGTGCCTGAATCTCTGGCGTATCTTAGTGCCTCGACCACGTGCTGTGCGCTGATGTTTGTCTGCCCCAACTCATCGTAAAGCTGCGCGAGCTGCCCATGTGTCATAATCATCTCTATCGAAATACCCAACTTGTCTGTGAGAGGATTTGCACCAAGCTCCTCGTCCGCTTTGAGTGTAGCCAGATGCTGCGACAAAGCATAAATGGCCACCGGCCTGCTCTCGTGCTGATAAGCGTCGTCGGCTCGCTCGCTTGACGCGGCGAGCTCGGCTGCTCTTGTGAGAAAAATGCCTTCAGCCGCAACTTTGCCAGAGTAAGCTATCGTCACGATGGCACCCAATACCAACCCCAATATGAAGCACCCTATTGAGATCAAATATGCTTTCTTGCTCATACGCTCGAACGCTGCCTAAAAGGTATTGTATTGACCATTTGCGGCCTATCCCGGTCGTTTCTGGTTGGGTCGGGGCAGATTACGGCGGCAAGTGCGGTTTGTCCATACGACAAGTCGTCGTTTCAGAGGCGCAAGTCTACTCCGCAACCGCAAGGTTTTGGAGTGCGCAGATACGTCCGCGCTTTTAAAGCGGCGACATGTCGCCGCACTCCAAAACAAAAAAGCCCGCTCGGGTGAGCGGGCTTTGAATTGTTCCGGATTTTTTTCTTTAAGCCTTGGCTTCGGCCTTCTTGCCGGCGGCTTCCTTGGCCGGTTTCGGTGTTTTGGTTTCGGCACCGGGTGTCGTTTCCTCCGCTGCCGGCGCCGGAGGCGTGAAATCCACCCATTCCAAAATTGCGCGCTGCGCGGCATCGCCCTGCCGCTGGTTCATTTTGACGATGCGCGTGTAACCGCCGTTGCGTTCCTTGAATGCGGGCGCGATGTCTTCAAAAAGAATCCTCAGCACGTCCTCGTTTTGCCGCCATTGCTGGCGTTCGTCCTTGGTAAGTTGCACCGTTGGACCATGCGTGTGCAAACGCGCGGCAACCAGCCGGCGCGATTGCATCGTGCCGTGCTTGCCCAGGGTGACGATTTTTTCCGCAACGGAACGCGCGGCCTTCGCCTTCGCGAGGGTCGTGGTCACGCGCTTGTATTTGATGAGGCTGCAAACCAGGTTTGCCAGCATCGCGTCGCGGTGCCGGGATGTCCGGCCCAGTTTGGCCGTTCGCTTTAAATGTCGCATAGCTGGTCCTTATTCCGCTTTCAGTTCTTCCTTCGGCGCTTCGAGCAATCCCGGCTCGAAGTTCATGCCGAGGGACAGGCCCAAAGCCGTCAATTTGTCTTTGATTTCGTTTAGCGATTTTTTGCCGAAGTTGCGATACTTGAGCATTTCCTGCTCGGTCTTCATCGCCAACTGGCCGACGCTGGTAATGTTCGCATTGTTCAAGCAGTTCGCCGCCCGGACGCTCAACTCGATTTCGTTGACACTCATGTTGAGGAGCTTCTTCATCTTTGACTTCTCCTCATCCTGCTTGTCGGCGGCCTCCTCGAATTCAATCGCGTTCTTGTCGTAACCGACGAACACGTCGAGGTGATGCTGCAAAATTGCCGAGGCCTGCGTGAGAGCGTCGTCGGGTGACAGACGTCCGTCCGTCCAGATTTCCAAAATCAGCCGGTCGTAATCCGTGCGGTTGCCGACACGGGCGGCCTCAATGGCGTAACGCACGCGGGTGACCGGTGAAAACAGCGAGTCAATCGCCACCACGCCGATGGCCTGTCCGGGCTTTTTGTTTTCATCACTGGGGCAGAAACCGCGGCCGATTTTCACGGTCAGTTCCATCTCGAGCTTTTTCTTCTTATCCAGCGTGCAGATGACCTGGTCAGGGTTGACCAGTTCGACATTCTGGTTGAGCTGGATATCAGCGGCGGTCACGGGGCCTTCCTTGTTTACGGAAAGCAACAACACCTGCTCGTCGCGCGTGTGGGCCTTGAACTTGATTTTCTTCAAATTCAAAACGATGTCGGTCACATCCTCGACCACGCCGTTAATCGTGGCGAATTCGTGCATCGCGCCGTCCACCTTCAGCGAGGTGATGGCCGCGCCCTCGAGCGAGGACAACAACACCCGTCGCAGCGAGTTGCCGATGGTGTGGCCGTAACCGGTTTCAAACGGGTCGGCGATAAATTTTGCGTAGGTGGCGGTGGCGGTGGCGTCATCCTTTTGCAAACGCTTGGGCATTTCGAAACGTCCTAGACGTACTGGCATATTTTCCTTTCAACAATTTTAATCTGGCTTTCCCGGCGATTTATTCCCACACGCCGGTCAAACCCGTATAATTGTTATGTTTTTGGTTTTTACTTAACGGGAATAAAATTCGACCACCGCCTGCTCGTTGGCAATCGGCTGGATCTCGTCGCGTGTCGGAATGCGCATGACCGTGCCTTTGAACTCTTCCTTGCTCAACGACAACCAGTCCGGCACGGCGCGGCTCGTGGCGATTTCCAGATTCTTCGTGGCGAGCTGGCGCGAGACATTTGAATTCTTTACGGCAACGGCGTCATTCACTTTCAGACCAAACGACGGCACGTTCACCTTGCGTCCATTCACTGTCACATGGCCGTGCGAGACCATCTGACGCGCAGCGGCGCGGGTGTTCGCAAAACCGAGGTGATAAACAACATTGTCGAGGCGCGTCTCCAAAATCTGCAACATCTGTTCACCGGTGACGCCACGGCGCTTGAGAGCTTTTTCATAAACGCCGCGAAACTGGCGTTCAAGGAGGCCGTAATAATAACGAAACTTTTGCTTTTCGATCAGGCCGAGTCCGTAATCGGTGTGCTTGCGGCGCGATTTGGGACCATGCACGCCGGGACCATAATTGCGGCGCTCAAGATATTTCGATGGGCCGAAAATCGGGACTCCGAACCGGCGGCTGATGCGAACACGAGGACCTGTATAACGAGCCATACTTTATGATTTCAAATTTGAAATTTGAGATTTGAGATTCATTAGACACGGCGTTTCTTGCGCGGACGGCAACCGTTGTGTGGCACGGGCGTCACGTCCTTGATTGCGCTGATTTCCAGCCCGATGGCCTGCAACGCGCGGATGGCGGATTCGCGGCCGGAACCGGGGCCTTTGACGCGCACTTCAACTTCCTTCATGCCATGCGCCATCACCTGGCGCGCGGCATCCTGTGCGACCTGCTGTGCGGCGTAGGCGGTGCTCTTGCGCGAGCCTTTGAACCCAACCCGCCCGGCCGTAGACCAGCCAATCAGATTTCCGTGCGCGTCCGTGATGCTAACCTGTGTGTTGTTGAACGTGGCGAGAATGTTGGCAATGCCGGCGCTGATGTTTTTGGCATGCTTGGCCTTGATGACCTTTTTTGCACCGGCGTCCTCACCCAAAAGTTCAGCCGCCGTCGGCGCCACCGGAATAACCGCCGTATCCGCCGGCTTTGCCGCATCGGCAACGGGCGCTTCCGCGGCCGACACGGCTTTTTTCGCAGATTTTTCTTCAGACGGTTTGGACGCGGCTTTTTCACTCGGTTTGGGCGCGGCCTTTTCGGCCGGTTTGGACGCAGCCTTTTCGGCCGGTTTGGGCGCGGCCTTTTCGGCCGGAGCGGCGGTAGCGGCTTCCGGTTTTGCCCCCTTTTTTTTGGAAGCGGGTTTCTTTTTTTCTTCAGCCATACAAAATTTTAGTGGATACCGGTCTTGGCATTCGGGTTGCGTTGCACGCCCACCGTCTTGCGTGGACCTTTGCGCGTGCGGGCGTTGGTCTGCGTGCGCTGGCCGCGCACCGGCAATCCGCGCATGTGCCGGCTGCCGCGATAGCATTTGATGCCCTGCAGCCGCTTGAGGTTAATGCCGATTTCGCGGCGCAAATCGCCTTCGATGACATATTTGCCCTCCTGAATCGCATGGACGATTTGGGAAAGCTGCTGCTCGGTCAAATCCTTCGCGCGAATATCCGGGCTGATGTTTGCATGCTCCAGAATCTCCTTTGAGTTGGACGGGCCGATGCCGTAAATATAGCGAAGCGCGATTTCAATGCGCTTGTTCGGCGGAACTTCCACACCAATGATGCGTGCCATAAATCAAATCAACCTTGCCGCTGTTTGTGCCGTTTGTTCGTGCAAATCACGCGAATGACGCCGCGGCGGCGCACAATCTTGCAGTGCTCACACAATTTTTTAACTGACGCGCGAACTTTCATGTTCAAATCGTTTTTGTTTCAACCAAAATCCGCCCCACGGACAAATCGTAAGGCGTCAATTGCAATTTCACTTTGTCGCCCGGCGCCAGGCCGGCAAAGCGCTGTTTTGCCCTGCCCGCCACAAACGCCAGCAGCCGGTGTCCGTTGGCCAATTCCACACAAAACGTGCGCTTCGGCCTGGCTTCAATCACGACACCTTCAACGATGAAGGCATCTTTTCCGGCCATGTCAAAATCTCCGGTTTACTTTCGGTGATCAGCACCGAGTGCTCAAAATGAGCGGATAGTGAACCATCTTGGGTGACGACTGTCCAGCCGTCTTTCAAAATTTTTACGGCCGGACGGCCCGCATTAACCATCGGCTCGATGGCCAGCGTCATGCCCGGCCGGAGCTTCTGGTTGCTCTTCGGATCAACAAAATTCGGCACCTGCGGCTCTTCGTGCATCGAACGGCCAACCCCATGCCCGACAAATTCCCGCACGACACTGAAACCGTTGCCCTCAACGTAATTTTGGACTGCGCGCGAAATGTCCGTCACGCGCTTTCCCGGCACGGCCGCCGCGATGCCTTCATGCAGCGCGCGCTCCGTCACGTCCATCAAACGTTGCGCCAGCACGCCGCAACCACCCACCGCCACCGTCCGCGCCGTGTCACCCACAAAGCCCTTGTAAATCACGCCCACGTCCACGCTCACAATGTCGCCGAAGTGCAATTCGCGGTTGCCGGCCAATCCGTGAACGACCTCCTCGTTCACCGAGATGCACGTGTGGCACGGATATTTGCGATAGCCCAAAAAAGCGCTTTTTGCGCCGTGCGCTTTGATGCGCGCCGCGGCGAACTCATCCACCTGCCGCGTCGTCAGTCCCGGCTTGATGAACGCAGTGATTTCAGCCAGCACCTTGCCCGCCACCGCGCACGCCGGACGCATCAGTTCCAGATCGCGCTCGCTTTTTAGAATGATCATTTTGCCTCTGCGAACGCGTGGCTAGAACCGCCCGCGCAACCGGCCCTTCTTCAAAAACCCGTCATAATGCCGCATCATCAAATGCGATTCGACCTGGCGCATGGTGTCCAGCAAAACGCCGACGGTGATCAAAATGCTTGTGCCGCCGAAAAATTGCGACACGTCATACGGAATGCTCATCTGGCGCGACAATATGATTGGGATGACCGCAATCACCATGAGGAAAATCGCGCCCGCCAGCGTGATGCGGCTCATGGACTTGTGCAAATAGTCGCTCGTGCCCTGCCCCGGACGCACGCCCGGAATGTAACCGCCGTTCTTTTTCAAATCGTCGGCGATTTGCAATTCATTGAACTGCGTGGCCACCCAAAAGTAAGCGAAGAATAAAATCATCAGCGAATAAATCACCAAATAAAGCACCGAACCGGAATTGAGGTTTTGAGCGATGCCGATGAAGAGATTCTTGAGGAACGGCACGCCGATAAAATTCCCCAAATGCAGAAAAATTGCTTGCGGGAACATCAGGATGGATTGCGCGAAAATAATCGGCATGACGCCGGAGTAATTCACGCGCAACGGCATGAACGACGTGCCGCCGGAGTACATCTTGCGCCCGACCGCGCGCTGCGCGTATTGCACCGGGACTTTCCGCTGGGCCTGGGTAATCGCAATAACACCGCCAATGACCAGTACCAGCAATATCAGCAGCATCACACCCGTACCTGCCAGATGGTAGTTGGATTGAATACCGCCGCTGGGCCAAAACATGTCCCTCAACGCCACCAAGGCCCGCGGCAGCCGGGCCACAATGCCGATGGTGATGACCAGCGACACGCCGTTGCCGATGCCGCGGTCGGAGATTTGCTCGCCCAGCCACATCAGCAACATTGTGCCCGTCGTCATGATGAGCACGGTCTGAATGCGATACCACCAGATGTGGTTGGTATCGAGCACGAGACTTCCTTGAAACCCGCGAAAGATATTTTGGGGGTGTTCCCAGCCGATGGCGAAAAACAATCCCTGCCCCAAACACAACAGTACCGTCAAATAGCGGCCATATTGGATGATTTTCGTCCGCCCGTTTTCCTCGCGGGCCAGTTTGCTCAATTTGGGCCAGACCGCCGTGAGCAATTGAATGATGATCGTTGCGCTGATGTAAGGCATGATGCCGAGCGACCCGATGGCGCAATGTTCCATCGCGCCACCCGCAAAGGTGTTATACATGCCGAGCAACCCACCGCCACTTTGAGCGGTGTGTTGGAAGAAATCAGTCAGCGCCGCACCGTTCAGATTGGGAATGCGAATCCAGGCCATCAAACGACAGACCGCCAGCATCCCAACTGTGAACCAAATGCGGGAACTCAGCTCCGGAATCTTGAAGCAGTTGACAAACGTGTTGAAGATGGAGCGAAACATGCGTTAAAAGCGCGTTCAGGCCTTGGCCGGAGCAGCAGGTTTGGCCGGTGCGGCGGGCTTGGGACCCAGCACCTCGCACGCGCCGCCCTTGGCCTCGATTTTGGTGCGGGCGGACGCGCTGAACGCGTGCGCGCTCACCGTGAGTTTTTTGGTCAATTCACCATCGCCCAGAATTTTGACGCCGTCCCCACGGCCATTGGCCAGACCCACCGCGCGTAATGCCGTTTCATCCACGCGCGTACCGTTGTCAAACCGGTTTAAATCGCCGACGTTCACGCTCAGATAACGCGTCGCAAACCGCGCGTTGTTGAAGCCGCGCTTGGGAATGCGGCGGATGAGCGGCATCTGGCCGCCTTCAAAGCCGATGCGGATCGAGCTGCCCGAACGCGCCGTCTGGCCTTTGCCGCCACGACCGCTGGTTTTGCCGTGGCCGCTGGATTCACCCTGGCCAAGACGCTTGGTACGATGTTTCGCACCCGGACGAGGTTTTAGATTGTGCAGTCGCATAAAAATCAAGCCGTTGCCGGAGCCGCTTCAGGTATCTTGGCCGCCTCCACTTTTTTAATTTCAAAACCGCGGCCCTTGTAAATGTCTTCGCGCAGCCGCAGACTCAACAAACCCTTGAGTGTCGCCTTGACAACATTCGCTGCGTTATTTGAACCGAGTGATTTGCTCAAAATGTCCTTCACCCCGGCGGCTTCCAAAACCGCGCGAACCGTCCGGCCTGCAATAATGCCGGTCCCGGGCGAGGCCGGTCGCAACAGAATTTTTGCGCCGCCGTACGCGCAGAAAACTTCATGCGGAACCGTCGCGTCTTTGAGCGACACCGAAACCATTTGAGTGCGGGCAAGTTCGCCGCCGCGACGAATCGCGTCCGCCACTTCGCTGGCCTTGCCCAGCCCCACTCCGACGCGCCCCCGCTTGTCGCCGACAACAATCAGCGCGCTGAAATTGAAACGGCGTCCGCCTTTGACGACTTTTGAAGATCGGTTGATGAACACGACCTTCTCAGTCAACTCTTGGGACTCCTGTCCCTCCAATGTGAGTTCCGGCGCTTCGCCGACGGGTTTGTTGCGACGCCCGCGTCCGCCGCGGGGCACTCGTTCTTCGGGTTTGGTTTTGGTTATGTCTGCCACAGTTTTCTATCTCCGTTGTTTAGAATTTCAAACCCGCCTTGCGCGCGGCCTCGGCCAGGGTCGCCAGTTTGCCCAGTACCGTTACCGGCTTGCCGTCCTTGCCTTTGCCCTTAGACAGGTGATAACGAGCGCCACCGCGATCAAAAACGACGGACTTGATGCCTTTGGCGAGCGCAGTTTCCGCCGCCAGCTTGCCGATGACTTTGGCGCCGGCCACATTGGCCGCGAGCTTGTCACGGTCGGGCACGGCCTTGCCCGTCGTTGAAGTCGCCGCGAGCGTCACGCCCGCGTCATCGTCAATGAACTGGACGTGGATGTTTTTGTTGGTGAAGCAGACGCTCATGCGCGGACGATCCTTCGTGCCGCTGAGTTTGTTGCGTATCCGCCATTTGCGGAGCTGCTTCAACTGATGCTTCTTTTCCGTTCTCATTTCAATGCGTCATCCCGACATCGGATGTCGGGGTGAACTAAAATCAATTTTTATTGGACGGTTTTGCCTTCCTTGCGCTGGACGTGTTCGCCCGCATAGCGCACGCCTTTGCCCTTGTAAGGCTCCGGCGGATAGAAGCCGCGAATCTCGGCGGCAACCTGCCCGACGACCTTTTTGTCCGGGCCTTCGATGGTCAGCTTGGTGTTTTCCTCGACGGTAACTTTGATCTGGTCGGGAATCGCGTAATTGATTGGATGCGAAAAACCGAGCGCAAGGTTCACCACCTTGCCTTGAACGGCGGCTTTGAAGCCGACGCCCTGAATTTCGAGCTTTTTGACGAAGCCATCGGTCACGCCCTTGACCATGTTGTTGACGAGGGCACGGCTCAAGCCGTGCAACGCCTTGGCCTGCGCGTCGTCGCCATCGCGACTGACGACGATGTTGCCGTCCTGCACCTTGAGGCTCGTGCGGCGCGGTAATTCCCAGTCCAGTTTGCCCTTCGGGCCTTCGACAAACACTTTCTGCCCCTTCACCTCCACCTTCACCTTGGGAGGAATGGCAATCGGTTGTTTTCCAATTCGCGACATAAATCAAATTTCTACCAGACGTAACAAAGCAATTCGCCGCCGAGGTTTTTCTTGCGCGCCTGCGTGCCGGTCATCACGCCTTCCGGCGTGGAAATCACCGACACACCCATACCGCCGAGCACCCGCGGGATTTCCGTCGCGCCGACATAATGGCGCAGACCCGGCTTGCTGATGCGGCGCAACCCTTCAATCACGCTCTTTTTGCCCTGATACTTGAGCTTGAGCTTGATCGTTTTGGGCATGCCGGCCTCAACGGACACATCCGCGACGTAGCCTTCCTTCTTCAAAATGTTCGCCAGACTTTCCTTCATCCGCGAATGCGGCATTTCCACCGTCGGCAGCAATGCACGACCGGCGTTGCGGATGCGGGTCAACATGTCAGAAATCGGATCGGTCATAAATTTACCAACTGGCTTTCACAACGCCGGGAATCAAACCGTTCAACGCGGCCTCGCGGAACGTCATGCGCGAGCAGCCGAACTTGCGCAGATAACCGCGACGACGGCCGCTGGCCGAGCAGCGGTTCACCAGCCGCGTTGGGCTGGCATCGCGCGGCAACTTCGAGAGCCCGGCGTAGTCGCGCTTGGCCTTCAATTCAGCGCGGATCGCGGCGTATTTTTTCACCGTTTCAGCTTTGCGCTTGTTGCGTTCAATCCATGCTTTCTTGGCCATAAATTCGTTTATTCTTTGGCGGCTTCCCTGGCCGCGTCTCGGGCCGCCTTTTTGGCTGCTTCTGCCTTGGCCAGTTCCAATGCCGCTGCTTTGGCGGCTTCCTTGCCCGCTTCCATGGCGGCATCTTTGGCCGCGTCTTTGGCCGGCGCTTCCTTCGCATCCGCCAGCGGGAAACCCATGAGTTTCAGCAGATCCAACGCCTCCGCGTCGTTGCGCGCGCTGGTCACAACCGTGACGTCCATTCCCTGCGTCCGCTTGATTTTGTCCAAATCGATCTCCGGAAAAATCGTCTGTTCCGCAATGCCGAACGTGTAATTGCCACGCCCGTCGAACTTGCGCGGCGACAACCCGCGAAAGTCACGAATGCGCGGCAGCGCGGTGGCAATCAAACGGTCGAAAAATTCATACATCGCGTCGCGGCGCAGCGTGACGCGGCAGCCGATGGGCACGCCTTCGCGCAGCTTGAAATTTGCGATGTTGTGGCGCGACTTGCTGATCACCGCCTTGCGGCCGGTGATCAACGCGAGGTCCTTCGCTGCATCCTCAATCGCGTTCTTTTCCAGCGACGCGCTGATGCCCATGTTCACCACGATTTTCACCATGTGTGGAACCTGGTGCACGTTCCGGTATTTGTGCTTTGCCTTGAGGGCCGGCACCACGTCATTGACGTATTTGTTATAAAGTCTGGCTTTCATCACTCCGGGCCACGGATTTTGCCGTAACTATGGTCTGTAATCGTATTGTAATCTTTCAGGTCTGGGCCGGCACCGCCGCCCCGCCCCGCTTCACCGAGCGGGCGTCAAATTGATCCGCTTTCATCACGTTCGAAAGGTGGATGGTGCCTTCACGTTCGACAATCGCGCCCTGCGGATGGTCCTGGCTCTTGCGCATGTGGCGCTTGATCATCTGCACGCCCTCGACGATGACGCGCTGCTTCTTCCGCAGAACGGCGATGATTTTGCCGCGCTTGCCCTTTTCCTTGCCGGCCAGCACGACCACTACCTCGCCTTTTTTCACATGAAATCTTGGCATAATCTCAAATCACCTCCGGCGCGAGCGAAATTATTTTCATGAATTTTTTGTCACGCAATTCGCGCGCCACCGGCCCAAAAATGCGTGTGCCCTTCGGGTTCAATTCCGCGTCAATGATGACCACCGCGTTGCTGTCAAAGCGCAGATACGAGCCGTCGTTGCGGCGGATGATCTGGCGCGTGCGGACAACCACCGCGTTGTGTACCTCGCCTTTTTTCACCTGGCCGTCAGGCGCGGCGTCCTTGATATGCACCTTGATGATGTCCCCAATCCGCGCGTAACGCTGGTTGCGACCCAGCACGCCGATCACCCAGGCGATTTTTGCGCCCGTGTTATCCGCGACGTCCAAATGGGAACGAATTTGCAGCATATTTCCTCGCTATTCCGCCGCCACCGGCTCCACGCCCCGGCTGCGTTCGACGACTTCCATCAGCCGCCAGCGTTTGATTTTGGAAAGCGGCCGGGTTTCTTCAATCCGCACCCGGTCGCCCACCTTCGCCTCGCTCTTTTCGTCGTGGGCGTATAATCTCTTGTAGGTGGTCATGACTTTCCGCAGCTTCGCGTGCGGGAACCGGCGCTCGACGCGCACGACGATGGTCTTGGCCATCTTGTTGGAGATGACCTCGCCGACGCGCTGTTTGCGATGTCCGCGCGCCGCCGCCACTTCCATATTTTTTGTTTCTTCAGCCATTGCTAAACAGGTTGATGGAGTGATGGAGTGATGCGGAGCTGGAGTCCAATGCTCCAACACTCCAATGCTCCATTATTCCGTTTGTTTTTCATGCCGCTTTGTTTGGCAACTTCGCTCCGCGCGAGCGGAGCTGGGAGATGCGCGTTTCCAGCCGCGCGATGTCCCGGCGCAGTATCCGCAGGCGCGCCGGCTTCTCCAGTTGGGCGCTCGCCTGCTGCAGACGCAGGTTGAACATATCATGGCGCAGGTCCCGGCTCTTGGCCGACAACTCCACCAGCGTCATGTCTTTCATTTCCGTAAATTTCATAACTCGATTCCGTCTAGCGCGAACCCCGATGCCGCGAGATGAACTTGGTTCGAATCGGCAGCTTGGTCGCCGCCAGACGCAACGACTCGCGCGCCATTATTTCCGTCACCCCGTCCACTTCAAACAGCACGTTCGCCGGGCGGATCACCGCCACCCACGATTCCAGCGGGCCTTTGCCCTTGCCCATGCGCGTTTCCAGCGGCTTCTTCGTAAACGACTTTTGCGGGAAGATGCGAATCCACATTTTCCCATGCCGCTTCATGTTGCGGGCAATCGCCACGCGCGCCGCCTCAATCTGCTTCGTGTCGAGCCAGCAACGCTCCAGCGACATCAACCCATACTCGCCAAACGCCACCGTGTTCCCGCTGTAAGCCATGCCGGCGCGGCTGCCGCGGTGCATCTTGCGGTACTTCACTCTTTCGGGCATCAACGGCATAACAAAAATCCTTTCAAAAAATCAGTTCACAACGGGTTCGGTCGGCAGGGTCGGCAGGGTCGCAGCCGGCGCAATCGGCACCGCCGGCGGAGCCGCAACCTTTTCCTTCGACGGCTTGTTTTCGCCCTTGCAAATCCAGCACTTGATGCCGAGCTTCCCGTAAAGAGTTGCCGCCTCGGCAAAACCATAATCAATGTTCGCGCGCAACGTGTGCAACGGCACGCGGCCCCAATGATACGTCTCCACCCGCGCCAGTTCCGCGCCGCCCAGGCGGCCCGCGCAACGAATCTTGATCCCTTCCGCGCCGAAATCCTTCGCCGTCTGCAGCGCTTTTTTCATCGCGCGCCGGAACGACACCCGGCGTTCGAGCTGCAACGCGATGTTTTCCGCGACCAGTTGCGCCTCGATCTCCGGTGTCTTGACCTCAATGATGTCCACGTAAACTTCCTTGCCGGTCATCTTGCTCATCTCTTCCTTGAGCTTGTCAATTTCCGCGCCCTTGCGGCCAATGACCACGCCCGGACGCGCGGTGAGAATGGTGATGCGGCAGCGGTTCGCCGCGCGTTCGATCAAAATCCTCGGCACGGAGGCCGATTCGAGCTTTTTCTTCAGCAACTTGCGGATTTCGCGGTCCTCGCCCAGCAGCTTGCCGAATTCCTTCTTGTCGGCATACCACTTCGAGCGCCAGTCCTTGTTGACGCCGACGCGCAGACCGATTGGATTTGTTTTTTGACCCATATCTTCGGTTAACGTGGCGCAGCCGTCCCGGCTGCTTCTGCTTCAAATTTTTGGTTCGTTTTCATTTTTTGCAGGCGGGACGCCTGCGCTACTTTATTCGTCCGACAAGGTGATTTTGATGTGGCAGCGGCGCTTGAGAATCGGCCCGGCGGAGCCGCGCGCCTTGGGCATGAACCGTTTGATGATCATCGCCGAGCCGGCCACGGCTTCCTTCACGCGCAACGATTCCGGCTTGAGGCCCTTGTTGTTTTCGGCATTGGCGATGGCCGACTTGAGCGTCTTGGCCACGAGCCGCGCGCCTTTGCGCGGCACAACCGCCAACACCGCCTGCGCCTGCTGCGCCGGCAGCCCCTGAATCTGCCGCACAACCTCGCGCATTTTTTGCGGAGACATCGGCACGTTTTTGGCTATCGCGTAAACTTCCATATTATTATTTAGCCTTTAGCCTTCGCCTCCACCTTGGCCGTGTGCGCGCCGTGTTTCTTGAATATGCGCGTAAGCGAAAACTCGCCGAGCTTGTGGCCGACCATGTTTTCCGTCACAAACACCGGGTTGAAAATCTTGCCGTTGTGAACACTGAACGTCAGTCCGACGAAATCCGGCGTGATGGTCGAACGCCGCGACCACGTCTTGATGGGGGTCTTGGACTTCGTGTCCTTCGCCACCAGGATCTTGTCCAGCAGGCAGAAATCCACAAACGGACCTTTTTTAATCGAGCGTCCCATAGTTAAAAATTGCGGCGATGGAGTGATGGAGTGATGGAAAGACAACGGAGCGCGTTGGACTCAACCGTCCAACACTCCAATACTCCGTTACTCCAATTCGTTTTCATTTTACCTGATTTTCATCGGCAAACCATTGCGGCGAATGACGATAAAACGATTTGAATGTTTGTATTTGGGCCGCGTCTTGCCGCCCTTGGCAATTTTGCCCCACGGTGACGTCAACTGCTGCCAGCCGCCGCCGGACTTCGACTTGCCGGCGCCACCACCGTTCGGGTGGTCAACCGGGTTGCGCGCCACGCCGCGGCTGATGCCGCGAATGCCGCGATGCCGCGAACGACCCGCCTTGCCGAGAATCACATTTTCGTGCTCCGGGTTACCGACCTGGCCGATGGTCGCGTAGCAATCCCCATTCACCTGGCGGATTTCGCCCGAAGGCAGACGAATCTGCGCGTAACCTTCGTCACGCGACATCAACGTCGCCGCACCGCCCGCCGAACGGACCATCTGGCCGCCCCGACCCGGCGTCAGTTCGATGTTATGAATTGCGATACCAACGGGAATTGATTTGAGCGGAAGCGCGTTGCCGATTTCCGGCGGAGCCGCCGGACCGCTGGAAATGGTTCCCCCCACTTTGATGCCCACCGGCGCGATGATGTAACGCTTCTCGCCATCCTTGTATTGCAGCAACGCCAGACGCGCCGAACGCATGGGATCATATTCAATCGCCGCGACCGTCGCTTCCACGCCGTGCTTGTTGCGCTTGAAATCCACGAGGCGGATTTTCTGTTTGTGGCCGCCGCCGAGGCCGCGCGTGGTAATGCGACCGTAGTGGTTGCGGCCACCGGTTTTCTTCCGCGTGACGACCAGCCGTTTTTCCGGCGTCGTTTTCGTAATATCGCTGAAATCTGCGAACGTGACGTAGCGCAGAGACGGCGTTAGCGGTCTAAATGTCTTGACTGGCATAAAAACAATGATTTCAGCAGCAACTCTGGGAGTCGGCAGGCCATCATTCCTGTCCCTGCGGGGAATCAGTTATCGGTCTGCAACTGCTGTCCTTCCGCCCGGTTGGACCAAGCCGCTCTCCAACGCGGACGGGGTCCTGCTTTCAGGCGAAACTGAGCGCATAAAATATCAAATGCGCGTTCCGATGCAACAAGTTTTTTGCACAAAAACAGGCGCTCCCAAACCGGCCAGAATCAGGTATTTGGAACCGGCATGGCAAACGACTGATTTTCCTCTCCCGAAAGCACGCGCTAGGCCGCGACGCCAACCGAGAAGGCTCGCGGTGAAAAAAGCCTGCTGCCTTGGAACTCGTGGCGTTCAACCAGCAAACCGACGTATCAGTCGTCAATACTCTTTGACTGACCCCGTTCCGTTTAAAACGTTCTAGAACACGGGCTGGCGACCGCCACAGGAATCACACGGCTCAGGCTGTCCAAATTGGGATGTGTGCCGCGTTGGTGCTAATGCCGACGAAATTTTGATCTCGAGTTGTTGCTTGTGCAGCTAAAAACGGTGCTGGCAAAATTTTCGCATCGAGGGTTTGATGATTGGGTAGTCGTCAGGCGGTACCCTTAATGGGGTAAAGTATCTGAAGAAAAAACCGTGCAGTTGTCCATAACCAGCTGGTTTGTAAGATCGGCTTCTTCCAGAGCAGCAAGTGGCCCAGAAACCCATACTGGCAATCCAGGTTGCATAGGAAAAGCAGTTGAAGGAGTTGTCTCGATCCCAGAGAGCCTGCGGACAGGGAGAAGCTAATGTATGAGGTATCTAAGTATTTCGCCGACCCAGGTAGAAAATATAAACAAGAGGTCATGAGGCTCGAAGATAAGCTCGCCAAAATCCAATCGGGACATGAGCAAGAACTCGCCGACGCAAGTCGCCAGTTGCATGTTCTGAACAGCGAGCATGACAAGTGCATTCAGCAACGCGATGCTGAAATAGAGACCCTGAAGACCAAATCTGATTCGTTGCAAGAAACCATCTCGGCAAACAGTTTGAAAAACTCGGCGCGTTGGCGGTTTGCCGCAACGCTTGCCGGCCTTGTCGCATTCGAAGGTTTGACCGCAATATTGGCAAACAAATACGGAGAGGGAACAAATCTTTTTCAAAAAATATTGAACTCTTGGAAATATTTTGCACTCGTACTTGTGGTGGTTTTTCTATTCGGTGGGAGGTGCATTGGTAGGCACAGGCTAAAAGCTCTTGGCTGGCCTTTTTCCAGCCTTTTCGATCGGCACGGCTGAGCGGATTTCATCTGACAAGAGGACGGCCACGCAGCCGAGCGGCAGCCGAACAAGGTTGGCCAGCAGGAAAAAGCGGCCTTCGTTTCCGAAGGCCGCTCGCGTGGCTTGAATTTGATTTATTTGCCCGCTGTATTGAATTGCATATATCAAATTGCACGGTTTGCGCTTACGGGGCCAGCGCACCATCATTTCATCGCCTTGTCGGGCGAGAGTCTGAATTCGCGGCGGATGCCGACGTTGGCCAGGTCGCTGGGGGGCCATTTGGCGTCGGCGGCAAATTGAATCTCACGCCGGCGGGCAATGATGCTTTTGACGGCGGCTTCCAGGGTCGCGCGGGCGGTGGTGGCGTCGCCAGCTAGTGCAAGTGCCGCCGCAATGTCGGTGGTGAGGGCGGTGAGTTTGGCGGCAGTGATGCCGCCGGCAGTAATCACCGGGGCGTATTCGGCTTTTTGCGCGGCGGCAACGATCTGCCCGGCGTTGTTGAGTGAGTTGATCCAGTCCTTATTCATGGTGGAACGATTGTCTTTGGGCGCGGGCGCGGGTGGTGGAGTCGGGGTGGGGTCGGGCATAGTTAGTTTATGGTTGAGTGTTAAGTGTTGAGCGTTGAGAAATCAGACACCGGAGGTCAGGGTAAACGCCTGTCGCCGGGCGTTGGCGGCATCGAGGGACAAACCTTTCCTGTGAGGGAAGCTCAAACAACCTGTCTCCGCTTCGATCTAACCCCGACTCCGCATGCCGTTCCCGGCCCATAGTCTCCAAGTGTCCAAGTGAGGAGCATTCTGGTGAATCATCAGGAATGTTTACCTCAGACGCGGGCCATCGTAAGCGCCCGGCCCGGCGATGCAAGAGGTTTTTGGAGGACAGCAGCCCGCTAAATAGCTGACGGGAATAGCGGAATCACACGGGCGGCTCGTCGTTTCGGCCATCCGCCTTCGTAGCGCACCATGGCGCCCCTTCGGCGCGACAGCGGCAGGCCGAACGCTACACCGGAGAGCAAGCGATCCTCGCGAGCCGTGAAATTAATGAGAACCGGAATCGCCCAGTGGTTCGGCATCTGGGGTCGCCATTTGTTGCAATGCCTCGTCGTGTCCCAAGGCAAGGGCGGCGGCGATTTTCTTCGGCTCAACAGTGAAGGAACCCACCGGCAGTGGCCGGAGCGGCCGGAACACCTGGAACCGGACTCCCGCCGGCGGCTGTTTCATCAGGTCGAGGGCGGCGTTGTAATTCACATTTTGCCGCGCCGTCCAGACCCGGGCCACCATGGGCCATTCCGGGTAGGCCAGTTTTCCCATCCAGCGCGATACCGGCTTGAGGCGGAAAGCGGGATTGTGCGTGAGCACCACGGTGATGTCCGTCGCGCCATCCTGTATCGCCCGGCGGATGGGAATGGGATCCGCCACCCCGCCGTCGGCGTAGGGCTGGCCGTCCACGTAATCATACCCGCGCGTTGCCAGGGCCATGGAAGACGTGGCGCGGAGGGCCGCAAAGACGCGGTCATCGCAGACGTGGAAGTAAACCGGTTCACCCGTGTGACAGTCGGTCAGCACGATGTAAAAACGTGTCGGCGCCTTTTGCAGCGCTTCAACGGAAAGCGGAACGTGCTTTCGGATGATATGATCCACGAGGTAAGCCAGGTCAATGATCGGTTTGCGACGAAGGAAATTGCTTTTGCGAACCACTTTGCAGGCCAGTTCGCGCCAGATGGCCAGACCCGGTTCCCACAAGTCGGCGACGAAATAAACTGCCGAGCAGGCGCCGGAAGAAGCCGCATAAACGAGATCGTATTGCCGCCGCCCGCACTCCTGAAGATAGGCCAGCACCCCCGCCGCCCACGCTCCGCGCATCGCTCCGCCTTCCACAATCAGTGCTGTTTTGCGGCGGGCACCTGACCCTGTATTTTCAACCATCGGCGGCGACATCTCATTTCCTTTCAACGGCGGACCCGGTTGCGTCATGTGAGTCCCCTGGCGGGATTCCTTTGGTTCAACATAGCATACCCTCTGCCAAATCATAGTGGGTTGTGCGAAATCGGCGGGCATCTCGTCTTCTTCCAAAGCGCCAGAGGACTGGCGCACTCCAAGACGCTTCGCGTATTTCAGGAATCATCGTGTCGCGCGCAGCGTCCTGGACTGCGGCGGCCCTCCGCCGCTTTTCCCAAAGGCAAATCAATCCGTGCCAATGTTAACTGGAACTGCTATAGCCTCCTCTCCGTGTCCATCCGCGTATAGCGGCGTGGCCGCCACGCGGCTTTACGCCGTGTGCATCCGTGGTTACAACCTCACTGCCGGAACTGCGACTGCTTGCTCACCTTGGCCAGGCGTTTCTCCCATTCACCTTTGTGCGCCAGCGGGTCGGCGTCCGTGCCCCAAAGTTTTTTCACCATCTCGCGCTGGGGCACAAACGGGCATTTCGCCTTCGGATTTTTGAAGGCGTCCTCCATCTCGCGCAACGCCAGTTGCGCGCCGGTCATCACCGCCGTCGGGCCGAACCGCCGGTTGAGCGCATGTGCCGCGTCGTCGAGCGCGCCCCAGCGCTCGGCGTCGGTGCGGCCCCAAAGCGTCGGTTGCGTGTCCAGCCGCGCGAGATTCCAGAACGCGATGCGAATCTGCCGCACCGGCTTGACCTGATCGCCCATCAGGCGCCGGAAAATGGCCTTCAACACCGCGTTGATGACGGAATTCTGAAACTGCGGTTCGTGAAACCGATGTCCGCCGCTGACTTCGGTGAAATCGTTGAACCGGATTGTCAACCCGAGTTCCCGGGCCTGCAATTGCTCGCGCCGCAACTGGCCGACCAGCCGCGTCGCCTCGCTCAATGTGAACGTCAGCGCCGCCTCGTAATCCGGCTCGTCGTATGGGAGCGTGGTATTGCTGGAAATGGTTGTGCGGTCCTTGACTTCCAGCAGCAGTGGCTCGTTCCACAGGCCGTTGGCGAACAGCCAGAGCTGCTGGCCCCAGATGCCGAATTTCTGCCGGAGCAAAGGCGAAGGCAGTTTCGCCACGTGACCAAACGTCGTCGCGCCCAGCGCGGCGAGCGAGCGTTGACGGTTTTTGCCGATGCCGGAGAGTTCGCGCACGGAACGATCCTTCAAAAATTCCTTTTCCGAGCCGGTGGGGATTTCAATGAAGCCGGGCTTGGCCGCGTCCGTTGCCAGTTTGGCCAGCCGCGATGAATTAGCCAGGCCGGCGGACACGGGAAGTTTCACTTCGCGCAGGATCCGCTGGCAGATTTCCTTCACATATTTTTCCGGCGTGGTATTGCGCCAGACATGGCGATCCATCGTCGTGAAATCAAGGAAGCCTTCGTCGATCGAGATGGGCACGAGCGTGGGCGAGTATTCTTCGAGGATGTGGAACATTTCCGCCGACAGCCGGCGATATTCGTCGTAGTGCGGCTTGCAGAGAACACCGCGCGGACAAAGTTTCTTCGCCTCGAAGCACGCCATGCCGGTTTTGATGCCGAATTTTTTGGCCGCGCGATTCGCGGCAATGACAATGCCGTCCCCGCGTCGGCCGCCGCCCACCCAGACCGGGCGACCCTCCAGCCTGGAATTCAGGGCAATTTCGCAACTGGCGAAAAAACTGTCGCCATCCACGTGCAGGATGCGAATGGGTGTTTTCGTATTCACAGACAAACCTTAATTGAACCCAAATTCATGCCATGTCAAATCCAGTCGTTGGTAGGGACGGCCCGCCGGGCCGTCCGTGGACAATTCGGACGCGCGGGCCGCGCGTCCCTACCTTTGTATTACCAAAATCCTCGCATGGCGGCATGGACAAAAGCTGTCCAAGCCAACATAGGGCAACCTCGACCGCGAGTCTCGACATGTCGGGGGAGAGGCGGCAATCATTTTTCAAAAAAGAATTGCGCCCAGCCGGAACAAATGAGGACATTTCTCAGCGGCACGGACTGCCGCCCAAACGGCATGAACATTTTTTTCCGAAAGATAAATTCCATCGCCGCTGTGCGGTCAGCGCTTTTGCGGAAGCATCTTAACTCTGCCCCTCGAACGAAGGCCGCTTTGAGAACGGAGCGCGGCTTGTCCCAAGCCGCAGTACTCAAGAAACGTCCTACGCGTTGGGATGTTCTTGAGGCTCGCATGGCACCTTGGCTGCTGCGAGTTGGGACAACTCGCGCTCCGGGGGCAGTATCAAAATGCGCCCTTCTATTATTGCTCGTGCTTGTGGCGGGCTGCCGGACGGTGCCACGCCAGCCAACAGCATTCAATTTTCCCAAAGTGGATCCGGCGCACACGCACACGCGGCGGTTGCTGGAGAACGCCTTGCTCTATGCCGACCCCCGCAATGCCATGACCGATCCGGCGTCCGGTTATCCGGTCGAAGGCTGGAATCAGGAGCCGAAGAAGGGCCTTTACCTGCGCTCGTTCACGCAGTTGACCGCCATCGGCGAGTGGCTGGAGTTGATGGCCAACATCACCGCCGGTTACGCGGACAATCCCTGCATTTCGCGGGACGAGGCGAAGGCGCGGCTCATCCGAATTGTCGGGAGCCTGCGCCACGACCAGCAGGATCCGCAAGTCAGCGCCGAAGGTCTGTTGGCGAATTTCCTCGGCTTTGACAACTCGCAACGCATGCCTCCGCTTTCGGAAATCATTGAGAAACAGAAATTCATTGACGCATTCGGGGAAGAAAAGGCCGCCGCCATCTGGAAGGCGCTGCGCGAAAAAGGCTGGATTGTTCCCCACCACGACGACAGGGAAGGGGACATCAAACGGCGCGGCCAATACGGAGCAGAATTTTTTGACGGGCCGTTGTCGCCATTCGCGGACAAGACGGTCAAAGCGCAGATCATGGCGCTGTTGGACCGGCGGGTGGTGCAGATCGTTTTCGGCGACAACGCCAACCTCTCAGCGTCCGTGGCCAAGGCGATGGGCGCGTTGCTTCGCCCGGAAATGCGGGATGACCCCGCCATCGGCGAGTTGAGAATCGAGATGGAACTTTTCCTGGAGAACCAGAAGGCGGGTTACGCGCATCTGTTCGATGTGAAGACCGGCACGTTTGTTTTTGGCTGGGACGCCACGCGGGACCGGTTGTTTGGCTGGGAAGACGCCGTCGGCAACTACACCGTCGGGCACATGAATTATCTGGTGAACGAATTTCGCGGCCCGTTGATGTTTGTCGCGTTGCGACATGGTTTTCCGGTGGCAGTCGTTGCCAACGCGGGATTCACGATCAAGCCGTTTCGCATCCAGGCCGGCGACGACATTTACACGCTGGCCACGTGGGAAGGTTCGGCGTTTCAATCGTCCGGCCTGACGCTGTTCATGCAGGAACTGGAGAACACCGGCTGGCGCAAAATCCTGGATAACACGGTGGACATCGAACTGGATTTCGCCGCCCGCAACAAGCTGCCCGGGTTTCTGTCGGAATCCTACAGCGGCAAGGGCGTCGAATACACGGGCCGGATTGGCATACCGGACATCGCCGTCGCCGAGGAACCGCGCATCACCAACGCTCCGTCGCTTTACGCTTTGGGCGCCGCCAGCCAGATTACGCCGGACAAAATCGAGCGTTTTTTGGAGACGAACTGGCCGGCGATTTCAGGTCTGTTTACCAAGCACGGACCGTGGGAAGGGTGGACTGTTTGCCAAAAACAATTTCCAGAAACGCGAGTCAAACCCCTCTCCCGTCCTGCGGACACCCTCTCCCCGCTTGGCGGGGAGAGGGACGGGGCGAGGGGCGCGCCACAATTAATCCGAAGAGAATCCCAGCAACCGTTTCACAATGCTGGTCGCTGCGCCGCCATCAAATACCAAACCACCACCCACACGCTCTCGCTCATCCTCGGCGGCATCGGCTCTGCGCCGGACAACATGCGGCGCTATCTCGGATTCAAGGGATTGTACGACAACCTGCTTGCGTGGTACGCGCCCGGCAGCGACGTGGATTTCCTGTCGCAGGAAATGCAAATCGTTCCCTGGACCAGCGACGGCAGCCTGATTAATTTTTCCCGCGACGAAAGTTTGTTTCACGTCGAAGGGCATCCGCTCCGAAATGGTCGCGTCACGTTGACGGTACCGCAAGCCGAAGGCGTCAACCTCGCCAATGGCGAATTGATCATCCGGTACCGCGCCTCAGCGCCAATCGAACACGTGGTCATTACGCTGACCAAAGCCCAGGGCGGACCTTATGCTGAACCGCAGTTTCCCAACCAGATATTTGTGCGGTTCAGCGCGACGGAGAGCAGGGCAGGGGAAATCCATGTTCCGCTTCCGGCCGCGCCGGGTCTGGCCCGCACCAAAGAACTCGTGCTGGCTTTGGGAAAAGACAACGAAGCGGTGGCGGCGGATTTGACGATCACAGCGCTGAAATTCGTCCCGTATCCAGCAACGTTTTAATTTTTAACCACGGCCTGTCCACCATAACCTTGGCGACGGCGGAATGGACACGGCGTAAAGCCGTGTGGCGGCCATGCCGCTATACGCGGATTAGCACGAATTTACCAAGACCCGAAATCCAAGAACCGAGAACCGACGCCAGAACGGTTTCACTTCATTAGTCCAGACCGTCCGGTCGTCAATGCCAGGATGCAAGGAGCGGTTCTGTTTTTGCAGGAAACCAAATCAATGGACGTGACTTCGAGGGAAGGCAGTGGATTTTCGATCGCGGTCAGGCAGAAGCGTACCGGCTCATTTCTTCCAGGTGTGAAAGTCCCGCCCATCCAGGCCAGCTTGGAATGGGGGCCGGTTGGGGCAATTTCCCCCTTTGCGCGTTTGACATTCCAGTCGAGGATATCAGAGCCATAGAGCAATTGATTCGTCGCCGACGAGCCGTCTTCGTAGTGGAACACCACCTTGCAAACCGGTGTTTTGTCCGGCGAATCGAAAAAGCCGCCATGGCAAACATAGAGCGTTTCAAACTTCTGGTTCACACCAATATCCACAACCTGTTCTGGAAAAATCAATCCCCCTTGCGCACTGCGACCTCCCCAAAGACATATCATCCCGCCTATCTCGAGCGGCACGTTGTCGAACACTTGAAACCAGCGGGGGACAGTCTTCCAAGCCGGGAAGCGCGTTATCTGGTCAAAATAGGAGGCCGGCGTGCCGTAATAGCCGGTTAAATCAACCGGTGTGGCCAAGTGGTTGGCGATGGCGCGCTTTCCGCCGGCAAGGATTACCTGGTTTGCAATTTTGTGCCGGGAGACAAACACCGTTGCTGCGACCAACACCAGCAACACCACGGTTCCCAACCCGATTGCCTTTTGGGTCTTTGTCCAAGCCATAAGTTTCGATGCTCATTTTCGTACAGTCTTCTATTGACTACAAGTTGATTGCCGGCAATAGGCAGCGGACGATGATGTTTCCTCTTTTGGGGAAATTCATGCAATTTGCTTCAAACTTCTTCGCATCTTTGTTGCCTGGTTGTTCAATCTCTCCGTGCGGGGGACGAGCCGTCTTCGTTACACTTCGCCGTGCGAGGAACGGGGTCGAAGTCGCTGTATTACCACACACAAACTTGCCAGGATTCAGAATGCTTTTCGGATTGAGCGCGTGTTTCACGACGCGATGGAGTTCGCACACTTCTTTTGAAACCGCTTGCGGCCACTAACGCTACGGTGCCTGGTCAATAGACAGGAATCAAACTGAATGAAACCCAATCAAACCGGGTGGAACTGCCGGCAGAAATCAAAACCGGACGCTGGAATTCACTTTACTCGCTGTGATTCTAGAATATCCTCCAGATTCTGATTTTTTCAAAATCGCAGCAAATCTATGGCAAAACTGACGGTTAAAGATTTGGATGTCCGCGGCAAACGCGTTTTTGTGCGCGTGGATTATAACGTCCCGCTGGAGGAAAAGGACGGCCAGATGGTCATCACCGACGCCACGCGCATCGTTGAGACGTTACCCACGTTGAAACTGCTGATCGAAAAAGGTGGCAAGCTCATTTTGACCGCGCACCTTGGCCGGCCCAAAGGCAAATGCGACGCGACCATGTCGCTGAAGCCTGTCGCAGCGAAGTTGTCTGAGTTGCTTGGCAAACCGGTCGGGTTCGTGGACGATTGCATTGGCGAAAAGGTCGAGAAAGCCGTCGCCGGCATGAAAAACGGCGACGTGCTGCTGCTCGAAAACGTCCGTTACTACAATGAGGAGGAAGCCAACGATCCGGCGTTTGCCGAAAAGCTTGCGAAGGTCGCCGACGTTTATGTAAACGACGCATTCGGCTCGGCGCATCGCGCGCACGCCTCGACGGAAGGTGTTGCCCGCATCGTCGCCAAACGCGGCGGCAAGTGCGCCGCCGGTTTGCTGATGGAGCGCGAATTGAAATTCCTCGGCGATGAGCTGGAAAAACCCGCGCGTCCGTTCGTTGTAATTCTCGGTGGCGCAAAGGTTTCCGACAAAATCAAGGTGATTGACCGGCTGCTCGAAAAGGCGGACACGATTTTGATCGGCGGCGCGATGGCTTACACGTTCCGGCTGGCGCAGGGTTACAAGACTGGCAAATCGCTGGTTGAGCCGGATGCGACCAACATCGCCAAGTCGGCTCTCGAAAAAGCCAAGGCCAGGAAAGTTAAATTCCTTTTGCCGGTGGACGACGTGGTGGCCGTGCCGGTGAAGACCGACAAGCTCGATAAAAAGGGCAAGCCGGTCATCGAATGGCAGAATCCACGCACGAGTTCGGACATGAATTGTCCGGACGATGCGGCAGGGCTGGACATCGGTCCCGCCACCGTGTTCGCGTATGCGGCTGAGATCATCAACGCGAAGACGATTTTGTGGAACGGCCCGATGGGTTTGTTTGAAAACAAACAATTTGCTGCCGGCACGAACGCCGTTGCGCAGGCCGTGGCGGACGCGACACAAAAGAATGGCGCGAAGAGCATCATCGGCGGTGGTGACAGCGTGAAGGCGCTCAACAAGGCCAAACTGGGCGACAAGGTGACTTTCATGAGCACCGGCGGCGGCGCGAGTTTGGAATTTTTGGAAGGCGCGGTCCTGCCCGGCGTCGCGGCGCTGAGCGAGAAATAATTTATCCTCCTCGTCCTTCGTCCTCGTTCTCGTAATCGAGATGCCGAGGACGAGAACGAGGGCGAGGACGATTTTTAAGACATGAACAAAGAACGTAAATTGATTATTGCCGCCAACTGGAAGATGAACAAAACGGCGGCCGAGGCGCTGGCGTTGGTCGGCAACCTCAAGCTGGAATTGGTCAATATCAGGGAAGTGGACATCGTCATCTGCCCGCCATTCACGGCGCTGGAATCGGTGTCGAAGGTCATCCTTGACTCGAACCTCCGGCTCGGCGCGCAAAACATGAGCGAGCAGAATTTCGGCGCGTTCACCGGCGAGATTTGCGCCGGGATGCTCAAGGAATTTTCCGTGCGCTATGTCATTCTCGGCCATTCCGAGCGGCGTCAGTATCAAAAGGAATCCAACGCGCTCATTGCCCGAAAGGCGGCGGCGGCCCATGGCGCCTCGCTCAAACCCATCGTCTGTGTCGGTGAAACGCTCGCCGAGCGCGAGGAGGGACAAACGGACAAGATTTTGGAGACGCAAGTGCGCGGCAGCCTCGCCGGATTGACGAAAGAACAAATGGTTGAAACCATCGTTGCTTACGAACCGGTTTGGGCCATTGGCACGGGCAAAACGGCGACCACGCAGCAGGCGCAGGACGCCCACGCCTTCATTCGTTCGCTGCTGGTGAAGATTTTTGACGAAGCCGTTGCCAAAAAAGTCCGCATTCAGTACGGCGGCAGTGTGAAACCGGCGAACGCGCGCGAATTGATGGGCCAGCCGGACGTGGACGGTGCGCTGGTCGGCGGCGCGTCGCTCGAAGCGCGAAGTTTTGCTGACATTATTAAAAATTCGATATAGAAATTGATTATGAGTTTCATCGTTGGAATTTTGACATTATTTCTGGTTATCAACTGTGCATTGTTGATTCTGCTGATTTTGATTCAACTGCCCAAGAAGGACGCTGGGGCCGGCATGGCGTTTGGCGGGGCGGCGGCGGACGCACTGTTTGGCGCGGGTTCGGGCAACGTGCTGACCAAGGTCACGAAATACTCGACCATGATTTTCTTCGGTTTGGCGCTGATCCTCGGCTATTTGCAAAACAAGGTGCATAACCAGGGCAACGTGTTGGAGTTTGAAAAGCAGGTGGAACAAAAACAAATGCAAACGCCGTTTTCCGCGCCCCAGCCGGTGACGCCGCCCATTTCCCAACCGGCGGCGCCTCCTATTTCCCAACCGTCGGCTGCGCCGGCGAACAATTTGCCGACAGTGCCCATGTCTGCGCCAACCAATGTTCCGGAGGCGCCAACGCAATCGAAGTAACGCGATGGCCATTTTCCAATGCGCCCGGCGGATTTTTTCGCGGGCGCGTTTTGCTTTTTGGCCGGGGGGATGGCTGCTGGTTTACGTCCTGGTTTGGGGCGGGGTTTCCGGTTGTGTCCGACATGAGCCGCCAGCCGATGTCACCATACTCAACGGCGCGGAGCCGCAATCGCTGGATCCCGCCCTCCTGACCGGCCAGGCCGACATGCGGGTGGTGATAGGTTTGTTCGAGGGATTGACACAGTTCGACCCCAAAACGGCTCGCGCGATCCCCGGGTTGGCAGAACGCTGGGAAATTTCGCCCGATGGTTGCACCTACACCTTTCATCTGCGGACGAACCTCGTCTGGTCCACCGGCGAACCCATCACGGCGGACGACGTGGTTTATTCGTGGATCCGCGCGCTCAATCCGGCCACTGCTTCCGAATACGCAGGGCAGCTCTTTTTCCTGAAAAACGCGCAGGATTTCACCGACGGCAAAATCAAGGACCCGGCGCTGGTCGGAGTTCACGCGCCCGACCCGTTGACCGTGCACGTCGAGTTGAATCATCCGACGCCTTTTTTCCCCGATATCTGCGCCATACCAGTGACGTGCGTGGTGCCGCGCCAGACGATTGAAAAGTACGGCGACCACTGGCTGATGGCGAAACCGCTGCCGGTCAGCGGGCCTTACGAACTGGTTTACTGGCGGTTGAACGACAAGGTCCGTCTGCGGAAAAATCCCCGTTACTGGAACGCCGCCAACACCCAATCGGTTCTCATTGACATCCTGCCGGTCGGTTCGGCGAATGCGGCGTTGAGCCTGTATGAACGCGGCGAGGCGGACATAGTTTGGGATGCGGCGTTGATTCCGGCCGGCTTGCTGGATGTGCTGCTCCGGCGTCCGGATTTCCACACGTTTATTTGCCTCGACACCTACTTTTTCCGCTTCAACGTCACGCGCAAACCGTTTGATAACCCGCGGGTGCGCCAGGCGCTGGCGCTCGCGGTGGACAAGGAACGCATTGTAAAAAAAATCACCCAGGGCGGCGAACAACCCGCTTCGCATCTCGTTCCTGATGGCACGGCCAATTACACGTCGCCGGAAGGAATGGGTTATGATCCGGCGCGGGCGCGAAAATTACTGGTCGAGGCCGGCTATCCCGAGGGCAGGGGATTCCCCCGCTTCCAATACCTGTTCAATGCCTCGGCGGGCGGCGGTTCGAAAATCCACGAAAAGGTCGCCGTGGAATTGCAGCAGATGTGGCGCGATGAACTGGGCATCCAGATGGATTTGCGGCAGATGGAATGGGCGGCTTATTTAAACGCGCAGTCGCAACTCGACTACGACCTTTCGCGTTCGGGCTGGGTGGCCGACTACAACGACGCGAACACATTTCTCGGCCTGTTCACCAGCAATGATGGCAACAACCGCACCGGCTGGAAAAACGCGCAATACGACGACCTTATCCGGCAAGCGAACCAGGAGCCGGATTTGAAGGCGCGGGAAAAACTTTTTCAGCAGGCGGAAACGATCCTGGTGCGTGACGAGGTTCCCATAGTGCCGATTTACTTTTATGTCGGCATCAACTATTACGATACCAACAAGATTCAGGGCATTTACCCGAACGTCTTGGACAACCATCCGTTGCAATCGATTCGTAAAATCAAAGCCGGGGAATAAATGTACTTTTTGCGCCGCATCATTTTCGCCATTCCGCTGCTGCTGGTCATCAGCGCGCTGGCGTTTGCCCTGGTGCATCTCGCTCCCGGCGGGCCGTTCGACCGCGAGCGAGCGCCGGCGTCGCCGGAAATCGAGCGCGCTCTGAAGGCGAAATACCATCTCGATGAGCCGGTCTGGAAACAGTACTTCCGCTACCTGGGCGACCTGGCGCACGGCGATTTCGGGGTCTCGCTCAAATATCGCAACCATACGGTTAATGACATCATCGTGCAGGGATTGCCGGTTTCGATGTTGCTCGGCGCGCTGGCGTTCGGGTTTGCCATGGGCGTCGGGCTGCCCGTCGGTTTTTTCACCGCCGCCCGGCACGGGCGCTGGCCGGATTATGCCGGCAGTTTTATGGCGACGCTGGCCGTGTGCGTGCCCGGATTCGTCGTCGCACCGTTGTTGATTTTGTTCTTTTCCATCAAATGGAAACTGCTGCCCGTCGGCCTGTGGGAAACGCCGTGGCACATGATTTTGCCGCCCGTCGCCCTCGGCCTGTTCTTCGCCGGCAAAATCGCCCGGCTGATGCGCGAAGGGATGTTGAATGCGATGCAATCCGAGTTCGTCACCGCGGCACGGGCCAAGGGACTGGGCGAAAACCGGCTGCTGTTCCGGCACGCCTTCCGCATCGCCGTGCTGCCGGTGGTTTCCTATTCCGGCCCGATGCTGGCCGACCTGCTGACCGGCTCGTTCGTCATCGAGAACATTTTCCAGATTCCCGGCATTGGCGTCTTCCTCGTCAACAGTTCGTTGAACCTCGATTATCCCCTTATCGTCGGTCTCTCGTTGCTCTATGCGATTCTGCTCATCGGGCTGAATCTGATGGTGGATTTTGCCTACACCCTGCTCGACCCGCGCGTGAAATATGAGTGAACGAAAAGTTGAGAGTTCAAAGTTGAGCCGCCTTCGCTACGCTTCGGCGAGCCAGGGAGTCGAGGTCACTCTGACACCCGGTAAGCGCGCGTGGCAGCGCTTCCGGCGGAACCGCGCCGCCATCACCAGCGCATTGTACCTGGTTTTCCTGCTGCTCGGCATCATCGCGTGGCCGGCTATCCTTAAAATATCCGGCGGGACCTTTGCCCAGATCCACAATCCCAACCAGCTTTCTGACGCAGCCTTTGCGCCACCCAGCGGGCAACACTGGTTCGGCACGGACGTCCACGGGCGCGACGTTTTTTCCCGCGTCCTGTTTGGCGCGCAAATTTCACTGCTCGTTGGCATTGTCGGTGCGGGCGTGAGTCTCGTCATCGGCGTGCTGTGGGGCGCAATTGCCGGTTATGTGGGCGGGCGTGTGGACAGCGCGCTGATGCGCATCGTGGATGTGCTTTATTCACTACCGACGGTTATTTTCGTGATTGTGCTCATCACCACGTTCGGTGAAATGCTCAAGCAATCGCATTTCATTGGCAGCTCGCCGGCGTTGGCCGGCGCCTTGCGTGTGGCGCTTCTGTTCGTGGGCTTGGGCGCCGTGTCGTGGCTGACCATGGCGCGCATTGTGCGGGGGCAGGTGTTATCGCTGCGGACGCGCGCGTTCGTGGAAGCGAGCCGGGCGTTGGGTGGCGGGCCGGTGCGGATTCTAGCGCGGCACATCATCCCGAACGTTTTTGGCGTCGTCATCACCTATCTGGCGCTCACTGTGCCGGCGATCGTGCTTTATGAATCGTTTTTGAGCTATCTCGGTCTGGGCGTGCAACCGCCGATGGCGAGCTGGGGCACGCTCATCGCTGAGGGTGTCGGCCAGATCAATCCCATCCGGATTTACTGGTGGCTCATTGCCTTTCCCGGTGGCGTGCTGGTGACGACGCTGCTGGCGCTGAATTTTCTCGGGGACGGCTTGCGCGATGCGTGGGATGTGAAAAGTAAATAAGGGATAGGGCGCGGCACTCCATGCGTGCCGGGTTATTCTGTTTCGGCGGCGGCGGGCAGAGGACTGCCCGCCCTACCGGGCAAATAATCCCGGATTCGCCATTTCAAAAACGCCGAGCAATGCTGTGGCGTGGCCTTGTTGCGCAAGGGCCAGTAGGCGTTGAAATCTTTCTCCAGTTTTCGCAATTCGCGGATGCCCATCCGGGCCAGGCGTTTCGCCTCGCAAATATTGCCCGCCGCCTGCGCCTGTTGCCACAGCATGAATTGACATGACTGTGCGGCCATGCGCGCGGCAAAATCCAGCTCCAGTATGAGGATTTTGGTTTTGGGAGGGACGGCGTGTCTTGTCGCGCCAAAGCGAAGCGAAGGCGGACGCCGTCCCATTTTAAGAAGTGCTCTTTGCCTTTTAATTTCCTTCAAGGTGGCGCGGATGTTTTTGCCGGAAACCCACGCGTGATGTTTCAGCCCGTTCCGGCAAAACAATTCGTGCTGTTCCGGCGGTGGAACGGCGATGGCGGTTCCCAGCGGCGTTTCGTTGGGAACGGTGAATTTCAACTTCCGATGTGCCCGGCCGAGCGCAAACGCCGCTTTGGCCGCGTTGCCGGTCGGATCCTTGAAAACATCACGGCTCAAAACTGGAATCAATTTTGACTCGTCAAAGGTTTTGGCGCACCAGCTCAACGACGCGCCTGCAAGGTAGGGGAGATAACTGACGGCGAGTGGTTGCGGATGGCCGCCGTCGCCCCAATCGGTGATGAGATAACCAATGGCTCTGTGCCTGCACCCGGCTTGGGCGGCGGTGCGCAAGTTGGCCAGTGCGTTGTCATGCCGGCCAATCAAGGTTTGCCACGTCGAAGTGCCGGGGCAGACGTAAAACGGGATTTTTGCCTTGGCGAACAACGCCATTTCGCGATCGAACGGATGGTCCGCTTCATAACCCCAGTTCAACGCAATGACATCGCGTGGCAGCTCTTTGATGAGTTTTGGGTATTTCAAGATGATATCACCCCAAAACATCATACGCTTGCCACGCGCGGAAACCTCCCGATGAATCTGTTTGAGGAAATCCAAGTAAACGCGGCCCTGACCTATTGCCACGCAAAGTTTTTTACTCCGACCACGGCCCAAATCCCAGGTCTCGTCGCAACCAACGTTGAAAAATTGGCTAGAAAAGTTCTGCAACAATTCATCGTATAGCCCGCGCAGAAAGGGCAGGGTGCCGGGATGATCCGGCGCGAGCGTCGAAGGCCGGCGGACAAATTCGCCGCTGTAGTCGGGGTAAGGTCCGGAGACCTCGGCCAGTTTTTTAAGCCGGGGATGCTCCAAAAGATACCGCAAGTGGCCGAAGGAATTTTGATTGGGCACGAGGTCAATGCCAAGTTGCTGGCAGCGCGCGTCGAGCTTGCGAATTTCCTCGCCGGTCAGCGCGCCCCAGCTTTGCCAGACGGACTTGTATTTTGAATAGGCAAAGGTGTGCTCGGTATAGAGCTGAAATTCGTTGATTTTAAAATCGGCAAGGTGCCCGACCAATTCGAGCAATGTTTCGAGTTTGGGCACGCGACCGCGCGAAATGTCCAGCATCACGCCACGCCGCGCAAAATCCGGCCAGTCGCGAATTTTCAGGCACGGCAAACGGCGGCCGTATTGGCGCAGCAATTGTCGCACCGTTGCCATGGCAACCCCCAGCCCGGTGGCTTCGCGGAATTCAACCCTTATGCCTTTGCGGTCGATCGTGATTGCGTAGCCTTCGGGATGGTTGGGCGCGGAGTTGCTGCGGACGACAGTGAAAGTCGGGAGCGCATGCTCCCGGCGCAGCGTGAGTGTGCCCGGGCAAAGCTTCAACGAGCGAGGGCAGGGGAGTAAGACGGGCGGTTTCACAACCGTAATGCCGCTTACTTTTGCGCCGGAATCATGCCGCTTTTCCGCGCGTAATTGAACAAGCCGCCGGCATCCACCACCGGGCGCACGTCGCCGAGGGGCTTGAATTTAAAAACCTTGCCGGTCGCCTTGACAGTGACCGTGGCCGCATCGAGATCAACGGTGACCACATCGCCATTTTTCAGCGTATCGCAAAGGCGTTCGGTGATTTCGCAGGGATAAAGTTCGCCGGTCGCGACGGAGTTGCGGAAGAAAATGCGCGCGAAACTCTCGGCCAGAACAATTTTGCACCCGGCTGAACCCAGTGCAATCGGTGCGTGCTCGCGCGAACTGCCGCAGCCGAAATTTTTTCCGGCAACGACAATCGGATATTTGCTGTCAAGCTGGCCATCCTTGACGTAGCGCGCCGGGTAGAGCGATTCGGGCAGGCCGGCGAGCGCGTGGCTGCCGAGTTTCTCGTATTCGTCGGGAATCGTCGGCACCAGCGTCAAATACTGCGCGGGGATGATCTGGTCGGTGTCAATGTTGTCGCGCACCACGTAAACCGGCCCGGTAAAAACGGATTGCATGACGGGAATGTGCGCTGAAAGAATGTAATTTTCAATCAGATTTCGACGGTCGTCATGGGCGGCAGAATGGCGTGTTGTTCCCGCTACCGTAACACAATCACCGCAAACGCAGTTATCGTTTGGAAGTGATCACAACGAGAAAGACCAGAATCCAAAGAACGATGGCAACGGCCAGCCACAGTTTTTCCCTGTTTTTTCCATGCCGTGAATGTCTTCTCCGCCGGTGCTTCACCGGTTGATTGGACGGCTGATTTAATCCAATCATTTCTCTGCCACCGGCCATTTGGATGTTTGCCGGAAGAACCGGCTTTGGATTTTGTTGAGGTTCGGCGATATACGACGTAAGCTTTCGCGGGGCAGGCGGAAGAGCGCCAAAATCCTGTCGTTTAACGGGATGCGCATATCCGACCGGTAAAGTTATTTCCCACAAAGAATGGTTCCAGATATCTTCAACTGCTGCTCTATGCTCATCAATGCGATCTGGCGGAACGGCATCAACCAAGGTCGAGAGGGTAAGCGTCATGGACCAGAATCGGTGCAAACATTTGTGGCTGCGATTAAACTTAACAAATGGGCTTTCCACATTGTGACGCCGAACTCCCATGGGCTGCAAGGTGGACGCCTCGACCACAATGGTATGAACGATGTTACACGGATAAGGCAGTGAAAAAGGTGTTCGTCGGGCGCCCTTTTCTGGCAATTGCAGGGTATGCACCACCAGATTGTTGGGGAACCGAAACCGGCACATCCCGCGTTTTTGATGTGCGGACACGAAGCCGTTGATTTCAAAAACCTCTGCCAGAACCAATTCGTTTGCGGCGCGGTCATCACGATATTCAAGAGTGCCAACCCGCTTTGCGCTCGTGAACCTGTTGGTGCAATGTTGCAGCCTTTCCCAAGCCACCCCCTCCACTCCCGATTTTTCAAATTGTTGGCGCAGAGCTTCCGCATGACTGCCCTTGGTATGCAACACCACTGATATGAACGACGGAGCCCCCGTCGTATCCAGCAGGATGGTCTCCTTCAATTCATACCGGCTGGCCTGAACCGGAGCGCGTGGAGATTCAATCAACCGGGTGGCCGCTAGGTCCACCGGAAGGCCGACACCATAATCAGGGATGAAGCGATTCAATGCGCCCCCCCCCTGTTGTTTCATCGTTGCATCCACCCAGCGGGTTTGACCTTGCACTTCGTATTCGACAACCACGTGGTTGAACAATCCAGCCATGGGCAGCATGGCCGCCATGGATTTTCGTAATTGGGTGTTCACCAATATCGGACGCGCAGAGATTCCCAACCGTTTGAGCAAATGGACCAGCAGGAAAGAAAGGTCTTTGCAATCGCCATATCGCTTGCGGGCCACAATTCCCGGGGGTGTGGGCACCTGACCACCCAGCTCGATATTGACACTCAAATAACGGTATTCGTCCTGGACCAGTTGAATCGCCTTTTCGACCCGAAGCAAAGTATCCGGTTCCTTGTCGGTGATTTCTTTCGCGATTTCTGCAAGAACCGTCTCATCGCTTTCTGCTTGCCATGTTTTGGCAATCGCCACCGCAACGGTTCTCCAATTTGGACAATCTGATATCTGAATCCAGGGACAGGATATGCACCAATCCGGAGTATTTAACTCCGACCCGGGTTCTTCATAATTCTCGCTGGTCCAGACCCACACCATATTGCCGTTTTCGCGGTTCTCGGTTGGTTTCAAATCCGCGGAAGCTGATTTCCATTTCATGGGACGGGACTCATTAAACCGCAGGGAAAAGTGAAATTTCCCGACCGGAATTCCCTGCGGCAAAGTAAAGAAGGAGGCACAATTCACGGGAAGCAGCCGGGGCTGGGTCTCAATGGTATAGCAGGATTCGATGATGTCACCGGGACGGACGTCCTCCAGCAATAACAGCAATGTGCACCAACCGTGGATGACAAATCTTTCCAGACCTTCTTCCCTCTGAAGCAGACGGATTTTCCCCAGATTGGTATGATCGAACTCCTGATTTCCCCGGCGGATTTTTATCCAATGCAACGTCACCGATTGAGTGCGCGGTTCAAATTGTAGCTGCCATTGGGATTGGTGTTGCACCGCCTGCATGGTCTCCAACCGCATCGCCAGGTGATGATGAGTCTGACGGTTTTCTGCATGGATTTGCCGGCTGACGAACAAATGGGTAACCTGACTTGCTTCTTTCGCCTTGAAATTGGCATCAAAGAGGCATGGAACCACCCAGGCGGGAACCGGTCCAATGCTTATGCGCTTCCCCGCGTCAACCAATACATCCGCACTCGGAAAAGGAGGATTGGCGGCGTCGGGCATTACCATTTTTTACGGACAACGGCCCGGGATTTCAAACTAAAAAAACTCGCCGGCGCATTTGCATACGACCGCTGCCCTTGGTGGCAACAGCGGAGCGCCGATTTCCGAACCGGCGCATTTTCACTGGAATCTCAATACCCGCCGGGCCGGAGACCGGCGTTCCTAGGGCAATGCGCGGATATGCCCAACCCCGTCCGCATCCTGACCTGGCATGATGACGATTCCGCTTTCTCGTCAGCGTGGGACAACTGCGGGTACTCGGCAAGCCGAAACCCAACGCGGTGAAATTCTTTAGCTCCATCGAATTGATCACGTTGCTCGCGGACCGTGATTGGTTGGATGATGTCACGAAGACCATCGGTCAGTACTGGCGGCGCAAGAATGCCCGCCGTAATGGTTTGACCACCGAAGAACAGGCGGATGCGGCCGTCATGGTTCGTTAGAATTAGCTTGCTTTAAAACCCGATTTGCCGGATAAGTTGAAACAATACGAAAGCGCTGCAAACTTTGAAGATTGCCTGTCTGCTGTGTGCAGCGATGTTGCAAGCGGTCACCAGCGGAGCGCAACCTGTGACCAATGTTGTCGCAGGAAGGTACCACAGCCTGTTTCTCAAGAGCGACGGCAGTCTGTGGGCCATGGGCGATAACTATTTTGGCGAGTTGGGCGACGGCTCTAACGATACTTACCCTTACGTCTATTCTACCAACCAGCCTGAACAAATTGTGGCCAGCAACGTTACGGCGATAGCCGCGGGCGATTATCACAGCCTGTTTCTCAAGAGCGACGGCAGCCTGTGGGCCATGGGCCTTAACGACGAAGGCCAGTTGGGTGACGGCACTTATAATGATACCAACCGCCCCGAGCAGATTGTGGCTGGCGGGGTCACGGCGATAGCCGCAGGATGCGACCACAGCCTGTTTCTCAAGAGCGACGGCAGTCTGTGGGCCATGGGCAGGAACGATGCTGGCCAGTTGGGCGACGGCACCACTGATAACGGCAACTACTACACCAACCGTCCCGAGCAGATTGTGGCTGGCGGTGTGATAGCAATTGCCGGAGGAGGGATTCACAGCCTGTTTCTTAAGAGCGACGGCAGTCTGTGGGCCATGGGCGACAACCAGTATGGCCAGTTGGGCAACGGGACTTACAATAATTATACCAACCGTCCCGTACAAATTGTGGCCAGCAACGTCACGGCGATAGCCGCAGGCGATCAACACAGTCTGTTTCTCAAGAGCAACGGCAGTCTGTGGGGCATGGGCAACAACTACAATGGCCAGGTGGGCAACTACTTGCAATGGGATTTCTATCCCAGGCCCGCGCAGATTGTGGCCAGCAACGTAACGGCGATTGCGGCAGGAGCATACCACAGCCTGTTTCTCAAGGGCTACGGCAGTCTGTGGGCCATGGGCGCCAACTACTGTGGCGAGTTAGGCGACGGCACTTTCAACCAAGCCAACTTTCCAAAGCAGATTGTGGCCGGCGGCGTCACGGCCATTACTGGGGGAGAATATCATAGCCTATTTCTCAAGGGCTACGGCAATCTGTGGGCCATGGGCGCCAACGGGTATGGTCAGTTGGGCGATGGCACTTATAATGGTACCAACCGCCCCGAGCAGATTTTGGCTGCTGAGGTGCAAGCTCTGTTCACTTACACGACCAATAACGGCACGATTACTATCACAGGCTACACCGGTTCCGGCGGTGATGTGACCATTCCGGACACGATTGATGGCCTGCCGGTAACAACTATCGGGTTCGAGGCGTTCTGGGACTACCCCAGCCTGACCAGCGTCACGATTGGCACCAACGTCACCGGCATTGGGGACTATGCGTTCGATAACTGCCCCAGCTTGACCAGCGTCACGATCCCCGACAGCGTTACCAGCATCGGGGACTATACATTCTTTAACTGCACCAGCCTGACTAACGTCTCAATTCCCAACAATGACACCAGCATCGGGAAGCATGCGTTCGGTTACTGTACCAGCCTGATCGGTGTTATGATTGGCAACAGCGTCACCAAAATCGCGGACTTTGCTTTCGATAACTGTACCAGCCTGACCAGAATCACGATTGGCACCAACGTCACCAGTATCGGGGACTATTCATTCAATTCCTGCACCAGGCTGAAGAACGTCACGATCCCCGAAAGCGTTACCAACATCGGAGACGGAGCGTTTGAAGTCTGCATCAGCCTGAGTAGCGTTACGATTCCCAACAGCGTCATCAACATCGGGATACAGGCGTTCGTTGGCTGTACCGGCCTGACCAACATCGTGATCGGCAGCAGCGTCGCCAACATCGGGTACGAGGTGTTTGATAACTGCACCAGCCTGACCAGCGTCACGATCCCCAACAGCATCATCTACATCGGGGCCGGGGCATTCTTTTCGTGCACCAGCCTGACCAGCGTTACGATTGGCAACAGTGTTACCAGCATCGAGGAAGGAACGTTCTCTGAATGCACCAGCCTGACCACCGTCACGCTTGGCACCAACGTCACCAGTATTGGGACCTATGCGTTCGATTACTGCCCTAGCCTGACCAGCATCATTATCCCCAACAGCGTCACCTACATCGGGAACGGGGCGTTTCAAGTCTGCACCAACCTGACAGGAGTTTATTTCCAAAGTAACGCCCCCAGCATTGGTTTAAATGTGTTCTGGGGTGACAATGATGTGACCATCTATTACTTGTCAGGGACCACGGGCTGGGATTCGACGTTTGGCGGTTTTCCGACCATGCTGTCGATCCCGCAGGTGCAGACCAGCGATGGCAGTTTTGGCATGCAGACGAATCAATTCGGGTTCAACATCTTTTGGGGCAGCGGCATGGTCATCGTGGTGGAAGCCTGCACGAATCTTTTCAATCCTGTTTGGCAACCAGTTCAAACCAACACGCTCACCGGCGGCTCGTCCTATTTCAGCGATACGCAATGGACGAATTATCCTGGTCGTTTCTACCGCCTCCGTTCGCCTTGAGGTTAAGACAAAATTACACATGTTATCTGACCATATTGGCACTGAAACCAATCAGGTGGTGTGTCTGCGAATGGTTCCAACCCGGTCAAAAAACCTTCAACGATTTCTTCAATAACCGAGAGATAAGCGGGTAAGTGGCTGGGTTAAATCCGGTAGTTGGCGGATAGTGTCAGAAACCTTTTTAAGCCCTGTAAAATCAGCATTAAAATCGCCTTGTAAATCAGGATATTGAGGCTGGCATTCGGTGAAGACCTCGTTCGATCTGAACTGGTGCCCCTCGCGGGTTGCTCGCCGCGGGCAACGTACGGGCTTCCGCCTTGCCGCTGGCCGTTGAATTTCTATAATCCATCCGTGCTCGACATCAAATTAATCCGCGACCAGCCCGATTTCGTGCGTCAGCGCCTTGCTACACGCGGGGCAGGGGATGAATCATGCATCGACGAATTACTCAAGCTTGACGAGCAGCGGCGGAAACTGCTGGCGGAAGTTGAAACACTCAAGGGCCGGCGAAACCGGGTGTCGAAGGAAATCGGCGCCTTGATGGGCCAAAAAAAGACTGCTGAGGCTGAGGCAAAAAAGACAGAGACACGCGAGCTGGGTGATCGTATCACCGGGCTGGACAAGCAGGTATTGGAGACCGAGGTGGCGCGGGACCAAATAATGCTGCGTTTGCCGAATCTGCCGCATGAATCGGTGAAAATCGGCAAGACGGCGGAAGACAATCTGGTGGTTCGGGTTTATGGCGAGAAAGCACCGTTTGCCTTCAAACCAAAGTCTCACGTCGAGCTTTGCGAGTCGCTTAAGCTGGTGGATTTTGCCCGGGCGACCAAACTTTCCGGCAGCGGCTTTCTGCTTTACACGAACCAAGGCGCGCGGCTGGAACGGGCACTGATTCAAATGCTGCTCGATTTGCACACCGGCGAACACGGCTACACGGAAGTTTCGCCGCCGTTCGTCGTCGGACCACAATGTCTTGAAGGCGTCGGGCAATTTCCCAAATTCAAGGACCAGTATTACGGCGTGGTGGAGGGTGACAAGACTGCGGAGCTGGGGAAATTATACCTGGTCCCGACCGCCGAGACGCCCGTGGCGAACATTCATCGCGAGGAAATTCTGCCGGAGAAGCAACTGCCCATTTATTATTGCGCTTATACGCCGTGTTTTCGCGGTGAGGCGGGCGCGGCGGGTGTCGGCACGCGCGGCATGATTCGCGTGCATCAATTCGACAAGGTAGAATTGATCAAGATTGTGAAACCGGAGCACGGCTACGATGAGTTGGCGAAAATGGTGGCGAACGCGGAGCGCGGGCTCCAATTGCTGGGGCTGCATTACCGCGTGGTGTTGTTGTGCACGGGCGACATGGGCTTTGCGAGCGCAAAGACCTACGACATAGAAGTGTGGGCGCCGGGGCAGGGGAGTTATCTCGAAGTGTCGAGCTGCTCGAATTGCGAGGATTTCCAGGCGCGCCGGATGAATCTGCGGTTTAAAACGGAAGCGGGTGAAAACAAATTCCCGCACATCCTCAATGGCAGCGGTACGGCACTGGCGCGATTGTTTGTCGCATTGCTTGAAACGCACCAGCAGGCGGACGGCAGCGTGTTAATTCCGTCCGCGCTGCAACCATACTTCAAAGCCGACCGGATTCGCGCGTGATGATCTCTTTTTTTATTTACGATTTACGATTGACGATTGACGCGATGTTCGGCGCGCGATGCGTAAATCGTAAATCGTGAATCGTAAATGAATGAAAATCCTTCTGGCCAGCAGCGAAGTCCATCCGTATTCCAAAACCGGCGGGCTGGCGGACATGGTTGGCGCGCTGGGCAAGGCACTGGCGCGCGCGGGCCATGAAGCGTGCATCGTCACGCCGCTGTACCAGGGCATCCACGAGCGATTCCCGGCCATGCACCGCGTGGATTGGCAATTCAATTTACCTTTGGGCGCGCAGCCGGTGCAGGCGGAATTGTGGTCGCTGGAAGTTGAAAAAGGACTTACGATTTATTTCGTTGACCAGCCGGAATTCTATCAACGCGTCGGCATTTACCTGGAGAACCACGTCAGTTACCCGGACAATGCTGGACGGTTCATTTTCTTTTCAAAGTGCGTCGCCAATCTGGCGCGTTATCTGCCGTGGCGGCCGGACGTCGTTCACGTCAACGACTGGCAGGCCGGACTGGTGCCGGCATTGATGCTGCACCAGCGGCGCGCGGAAGGGTGGGGGAATCCACCGCCGGTGTGCCTGACGATTCACAACCTCGCCTATCAGGGAACTTTTCCGGCAGCCGCATTCGCGCTGACAAATCTGCCGAAAGAATTTTTCACCATTGAAAGCGCGGAGTTTTACAAACAATTGAACTGCCTCAAGGCCGGAATCGCGTTTGCCGATGTGATTACAACGGTGAGTCCGCGTTACGCGCGCGAAATCACGACGGAGGAATTCGGGTGCGGACTGGATGGATTATTGCGTCGGCGGCAGGACCGGCTTTTTGGAATTCTCAACGGCGTGGATGACGAGGAATGGAACACCCTGCACGATCCGTTTCTCAAACATCCGTATTCCGCAACGCGGCTGGCGGGCAAGCGGAAGAACAAGATCGAATTGCAAAAGGAAATGAGTTTGCCGGTGGCGGCGGACGCGCCGCTGTTCGGCACCATCACACGGCTCGCGGAACAAAAAGGCGTGGACATCCAATTGGGCGCGCTCGAAGAAATGTTGAGCGCCGACATCCAGTTCGTTTTGCTCGGCAGCGGCTCGCCGGCTTTTGAGCGCGGCTATCGCATACTGTCCCGCCGTTTTCCGTCCCAGGTGGCCGTTCATATCGGCTACGACGAAGGCTTGTCACACCGGATCGAAGCCGGGTGCGATTTTTACATCATGCCGTCACGTTTCGAGCCGAGTGGCCTGAACCAGATGTATGGCCTTCGTTACGGCACGATTCCCATCGTCCGTGCCGTTGGCGGGCTGGATGACAGCGTGATTGATTTTTCGCAGGATGCGGCACGCGCCAACGGAATCAAATTCTGTGAATACTCCGCCCGTGCCCTGGCCAAGGCGGTTCGGAAAGCCCTGGCGCTTTACCAGCAACCCGGTTTGTTGCGGCGTTATCGCCGGAACGCCATGAAGACGGATTTTTCCTGGAGTAAAACCGTTGATGAGTACCTGAAGATTTACGAGACGGCTGAAAAAATCAGCTCTGGACAAGATTTACGAACCGCTGGGCGCGTTCCTTGACGACGGCACTCGGATGATCCACCACCCACGGCGCGTTCCACAGGACGTAAAATTCAAAGTCCGTTGGCTGCCGCTTGTGGATATGCTGAAATCTATGCAGCCGTGGAATCATGGTTTTTTGTGCGGCGGTCAGCGCCTGCTCCGGATTGTGCGGATTTCCGCCCGGCCAAAGCTCGGGCCGGATTTGGAAGCGGGAAATTTCCCCAACCGAACCGATGGCATGATCGTTGTTGCCGCTTTCAATCATGGAAAGAGCTTCCCAGCGATCCATTGCGAAAGCAGGCATCGCCAGCCCAAGGCCAGCCAGAACTAACAGGATGGGTAGACGAACTTTCATCGTTGGCTAATAAAGCTGACGGCCGGCGCGTCGTCAATAGGATTGTACTCGATTTAAATATAACAAACATTGTATAGCTTTATTTAAAAAAGAGACAGAACCACCAAACCGAGTTTAAGCCGTTGAAATTGAGCGTACTAAAGTTCCGTTTGAGTTTCTTGTGTCCATTAATAGGATAACTTAAAGTTGTGTTTTGTTGCTTGTAAACGGCGTCGTAGCTTGGGTTTGAAAGCCGAAATAGTGCGTAAGTCGTTGTCAGTTAACGGATAGTAACAGGTAGCTAGTAGGCTAGAATACGTGTAAGTCATTGATAATCAATCGAACATGCCCTGCCCTGCGGAGGTTTGTAGGCATGTACCTACGACGTTTGTCGGGATCACATGATTAATGTTCCTTTTGCGGTTTCTAAAATCGCTCAAGTGCTCAAGGTTGTTTTCGGGTTGAAGTTCGAAAAAGCGGCGGCAACACATCCCTTAGACATGGATCCTCAAGATTAACACCCGCATTGGCCAAAAATTCCTTGCGCGGCTTTTCCAAGGCGAATAGCGGCGACAGGGGTATAGCCGGCTCTTGTAATGAGCTCGCACCAGGCTTCATGGCCAGCAATACGGGATGGCTGTAACTGGAATTGTAACCCCACATCTCTTCGGGGGCGGAATTCCCGACAAAGTTTGGTATGCCGTCCAAACCAACGAAGCCGGCATACCGGAAACCGGATTGCGCAACGGCGCGCTCCAGCGCGAACAAACCCGCAGCCTGCTTCGCGTAGGAAATTGTTTTTTTTGAATCAAAAAACTGCTCCAACTTTTTACCGTAGGAATTGACTCTCGCAGGAATGAACCAATCGCCACTGTCCAGCCGTCCGCCGGTGGTTTTTTCAATTTGAACCTGATCCGCGCGGGCAGCCGGACAGAAGTCGAGTCCCCAGGCATCCGGCTGACATTTCATCAGATCCATTAGGCGTACAAAAAGCCAGGCCCGGAACAAAGGCGAGCCCGCCTGCGAATCCTTGATTGAATCCAGAACTTCAAGCAGCGGAGCGGCGTAGGAATTATTGCCCGATAAGACTTTCTCCAGACCGACAGAATAAAATGCGGCGGTTTCCGGAAGGTTGCCAAGATCTTCAAGCCGATAGACAAGCTGGGTCGGAGACAGCCGGTATTGATTATCAAAGTAACCATAATCCCGCTTCTGAAACTGAACGATGGTTGAAAACCGGGATGGCGCCCAGGCTTTGATCTGCTTCCAGCCAAGGGTGTTGGAAAATGACCCGACGGTTATCCAACCCAGGATTTGCATTCCATCCGGATCCAGCCAAAGACGATAACGCCGGTGGTTCGAACTGATGGCGGGGTCATTATTGAGCTGCTGGAAAATCAGCCGCTCGGCAGGCATCACCGCTTGCGGGACAAAGCGCTTGGTTTCTTTCCCAAGATAGGTCCAAGTGTCCGCATTGGTCGCTCCCAGGAGAATGCGGAGGGTGGATTCATCGCTCGCATTGAGGGATTGCACGGCTGAAGCAGCGGCAACCGGAGGCGAATTGGAAAATTCCGAGGAAGCAATCAGGTTGATGGCCTTGGAAAATTCCCTGGCCGTGCCGGCACCGCGCAATGCCGCCATGCCGTCGTCGATTTTTTTAAGCTCCCGATCATAGGCCGCCAGCCTGGCGCGCATAGCAATCGATCGTTCCAGGAGGTCGCCCCGAAGGCTTAAAAAATTTGTAAATTTAGACTCGCAATCGTTGATTTTCCGCACCAGCCCGGAGAGTGCGGTTATTTGGTCGGCGGATTTTTCCAGAGACGACCGATAATCCAATGCGTTACACTGCTTTTCGGCGGTGGCAATCCACTGATCGAGGAGGTTGTTGACGGCCATGCTGTTCTGGGACAGGAATTTCTGCCACTGCGTCTCCAAAGCCTGAAAGCCCGGCTCGTTGTCTGTTTTTAAGTCCGGGGCCAGTGCGTTCAAGGCATTACGCACCGTGGCGAGCTGGCCGGCAACGCCGGCCAATTGGGCCGCGTCAGGATCGCCCGTGATTTTTAGGGGAATATTGGCAAAGGCGGCTTCATAATTCTTTAACAAAGCGTGCTCCTTGAGCAAAAAAGTCCCGGCAGCGGCGACCGCCAACTGGACATTGTCCGCGTTTAACAAATGCGGTTCCGTGCGGATGCGTTCCAGCAACTTTTCGACTATATGCGCCTGCTGCTGGGCAATGGCCGCCTGAAGTTGACCGGCAAAATCGCGTGCCTTCCTGTGCGCCTTCATTGGGCCAAGGACAAACCAGGCGATGACTGCGCCCATCACCAAGGTGGCCGATAAAAGGAATATTCCCGTGCGCGAGCGAATAAAGGCGGAATTATCCATGCGCGAAATCAGTCCAATTTTAAACCGGGTCCTTTGTGCGGTTGAATAATCCGGCCATTTTACGCACGCACCAACGGGGCATGATTCGAACCAGAAAAACGAGAAAGTGGTTTTGCCAGCCGGGAATGGCCAGCAATCTTCCTTTGCGAAAAGCACGATGTCCGTGCCGCGCAACGGCTGCCGCCGGCATTTTGGGCGCCTTAAGCCGCCGCATTTTTGGGCCGTACGAGACTTTGCCGAAATTGGTTGTGGTTGGACCGGGACAAAGCGCCGTCACCGTCAATCCGCTGCCGGCGAGTTCTTCCGCCAGCGCCTCGGTGAATGAAAGCACGTAGGCTTTGGTTGCGTAATAAACCGCCATGCCGGGGCCGGGCTGGAATCCGGCCATCGAACCGACGTTGAGCACGCCGCCGTGCCGGCGTTCGATCATGCCCGGAAGAAACAGCCCCGTCAGGTTCGTGAGCGCGGTGATGTTGACCTGGATGATTTCGAGTTGCCGTTGGAGCGGCACCCCGGCAAACGCGCCGTTCACGCCGAATCCGGCGTTGTTGACCAAAACATCCAACCTGACTCCCCTGCCCTGCAATTCCTTGAAGATGTGCACTGGAGTTTCGGGTAGGGAAAGATCGGCGGTTAAAACGAGTGCTTCAATTTTGTACGCCTGACGCAATTCTTTGGCCAGCGTTTCCAACGCTTCGGTGTTGCGGGCGAGCAACACCAGACGGCATCCGTCCGCCGCAAAGCACCGCGCCAATTCCAGTCCGATTCCCGACGACGCGCCGGTGATTAAAACCGTTTCACTGTTCGCGGCTTTCATTTTGCCTTGAGCGGTTATTGATTTCCCCAACCGAACCGTTTGGTGATGGGCCAATAAACGAAGAATGACTTCCCGATGACATTTCTTGCCGGAAATGGTCCCCAAACACGGGAGTCAAAACTGTCGGTCGTGTTGTCGCCCATGACCATGTAAGTGTCATTGCTGTTGGTGAAAACAGTTTGTTCATCCGGGAACAATGGCGCGAGGCTGAGTCCCGGATAAATGTTGTATTTCTCCGCGACCGTTCCATTCAAATGCCCGGAGAACTCGCTTTTGCGCGGCGGCTGCTTTGGGTCGAATGAATAAACATTCTCAAAATGCGGCGTCGAGGAGTCGAGACGCCGGCCATTGATGATCAAATGCCGGTCGTCGCCAATCTGTACATGGTCGCCGGGCAATGCGACCAGCCGCTTGATGTAAAATTGATCCTGCGGCATCGCCGGATGTTGAATGCCTTCGGTTTGAAAGACGGCAATCTCGCCGCGTTGCGGTTTGCGGAAATTGTACGTAAGCCGGTCCACAAACAAATGGTCGCCGGCGTTGATCCGGAGGTTCACAATGTCAGCACCTTTGCGGCATAACTGGCCTTCGCCAAAGTCGGTGTGCGTCCGCAATCCCGCGCGCGCCTGCAAAGACTGCTCGCCGTAATCCGGCGGAAACCAGATCGTTTGGGGCTGGCCGCCGATCCAAAGGGTCTGCTTGATGTTAAAAATCAAAAACTTCACCGGTGGCTCAACAGCCTGTAGTTCTCCGTCGTATTGCGCAACAACATGCACGTAGGAAATTCCTTCAAACCATTCTCGAACCCGTTCCCAACTGGTCGGAATGGTCAGGGTCTTCCGCAACTTCAACTGTTCATTCAACTGGGCCTGAATTTTGGATTTATTCTCCGCACTGAAAGCAATCCGGCTGAAGTCAGGCACGGATGTCACGCCAAACAGCGTCGGTTGCATCGAACCGGTCGGAATTTTGAATGGCTGCACGAAGAAGGTGCGAATGGCCATCGCCACGGCCACCGCCACGAGAATGACTTCAACATTTTCGCGCCACAGGGCGTGTGGATACGGCTTGAGCCACTTGTTCGCGGCAAAGTCCAGCTCGTCCATCTTGATCCGGATCTTGCCGATGTTTTCTCCCGCCGCGATGACATCCCGCAACCGGTTCATCGCCAGGGTCACACCGCCAATCGCCGGTGGCGTGAGGACATCGCGTTGCGCGCACAGCAAATGGTACACGTGCTTCCGCATCGCGCACGCCTCGCGAACGGTTGAGGAAAAGAACCAGCGTAAAATCATAAAGTGTGTCGAAGGTCGAGGGTCGAGAGACGAGAGCAGGAAATCAAGTCCCAACGCGAACTGCCGTCAAGCCTTCGACTCTCGACTCCTTGGCGCGGCGAAGCAAAGCGGCGACGGCTCGTCTCTCGTCTCGTTTTCATGCTTTCAGCACCTCGATGAATGCTTCCTGCGGGATATTGACCGTGCCGAACGCTTTCATGCGCTTTTTGCCTTCCTTTTGCTTTTCCAGCAACTTGCGTTTGCGCGTGATGTCGCCGCCGTAACATTTCGCCGTCACATCCTTGCGGAAGGCGCTGACTGTTTCACGCGCGATAATTTTCCCGCCGATGGCCGCCTGGATCGCGACCTGATATTGCTGGTGCGGGATGACTTCCTTGAGCTTGGCCGCGAGCGCGCGTCCCCGGCCCTCCGCCTTGTCGCGATGCACGATGCACGAAAACGCGTCCACGGACTCGCCGTTGACGAGCAGGTCGAGCTTCACCATGTCGGACTCACGATAATCGGCGTGTTCGTAATCCATCGAACCGTAACCGCGCGTCAGGCTTTTGATGCGGTCGTGGAAATCTATCAAAATCTCATTCAACGGCAACAGGCTCGTAAGCATGACCCGCCGCGCGTCCAGTGTTTCCGTCTGGTCCACCGCGCCGCGCTTCTCGGTAATCAACGCCATCATGTCGCCGATGTTTTCGTTCGGGCAGATCACAAAGGCTTTGACCATCGGCTCCTCGATTTTCAGGATGTAATTTGGTTCCGGCAAAAACGCCGGGTTGTCAATTTGCTTCACGACGCCGTCGCTCATCGTCACGCGATACACCACGCTGGGATACGTCGCGATGATGTCCATGCCGTATTCGCGGCGCAACCGTTCCTGCACAATTTCCAGGTGCAACAAGCCGAGAAACCCGCAACGAAAACCGAAGCCGAGCGCGACCGACGTTTCCGGCTGGTAAACAAACGCCGAGTCGTTGAGCTGCAATTTGGCCATGTTCGCCTTGAGATGCTCGTAATCGCCGGGGTTGATGGGATAAATCCCGCTGAACACCATCGGATGAATCTCCTTGAACCCCGCCAGCACCGGCGAAGGATTCCGCGCGTCTGTCACCGTGTCGCCCATCTTCACTTCCTTTGGGCTTTTGATGTTCGCGGTGAAATAACCCGTCTCACCCACTTCCAATTTCTCGCGCACGTAAGGCTTGGGATTGAAACTGCCCACCTCCTTCACCTCGACCGTTTTGCCGGAGTGCAGCAACTTGACCTGCATTCCCGCCTGCAACTCGCCGTTGAACACGCGCACGTGCGTGATGACGCCCTTGTAAGTGTCAAAAAGGGAATCGAAGCCCAGCGCCTGCAACGACGGCGCGCCCGTCGGCTTCGGCGGCGGAATGCGCTCAATGATCGCCTCCAGAATTTCATCAATGCCAATCCCCTCTTTTGCGCTGGCCAGAATTGCCGTGTCGCCCGGAATGGCCAGAATGTCCTCAAGCTGTTTCCGGGTCTCCGGGACATTCGCGTGCGGCAGGTCAATTTTGTTGATGATGGGGATGATGGTGAGATTTTGCTTCATCGCCAGGTGGACGTTGGCGACCGTTTGGGCCTCGACGCCCTGCGCCGCGTCCACGATGAGCAGCGCACCTTCGCAGGCGCTCAAGCTGCGCGACACTTCGTAGGAAAAATCCACGTGCCCCGGCGTATCAATCAGGTTCAGCTCGTACGTCTCGCCGTTCCTGGCTTTGTAGCGCATGGTGACCGGATGCGCCTTGATGGTGATGCCGCGCTCGCGCTCCAAATCCATCGAGTCGAGCAACTGCGCCTCCATGTCGCGGGTGGCGATGGTGCCGGTGCGATGCAACAGGCGGTCCGAAAGCGTCGTCTTCCCATGGTCAATATGGGCGATGATGCTGAAATTGCGAATATGCGCTGCGTCCATTTTTTAAAAAACCGGTGACGGGTGACACGTGACAGGTGGCATGAAAATACTCGATTTCCCACCCTTCACGTGTCTTTGACTCGTGTCACATGTCACGTGTCACGTGTCACATTTTCGTCTGAAGAGGATAACCGGAAAACACTTGAAGAAAAGGAAATTTGGCTGTCGTTGCCAGAAACAGCTGCGCCGGCTTTTATCGCCTTCACATCGATTTTTTGATTGAGCTGTGACCCGGAGCAATTACTTTCGGAACATAAGAACCGCCACAATTATGAAGCAACTGACGTTTTTGTTCACCGCCGCCGCGATCGTCTTATTTGGATCTATTATCACCAAAGCGGAAGACAAGCAAACTGCCGCCACCAAACCCAGATGTGCCGTAAGCGCCGGGGAGAAGGCTCCGGCATTTCAGGCCCGAACCATGGATGGCAAGACCATCAATTTCCCGGACGATTACAAGGGCAAGGTCGTAATGCTGGATTTTTGGGCGACCTGGTGCGGGCCGTGCCGCGAGGAGCTACCCAATGTCGTCGCCGCCTATCAGAAGTATCACACCAACGGTTTCGAAATTGTCAGCGTCAGCCTGGATGCGCCCCGGCGAGGCCCGGCGCTCCTGCAATTCTTCAAGGAACATGGCATGACCTGGCCGCAGATTTATGACGGCACCTTTGATAAAACTCCGGCGGCTGTGAAATACGGCGTTCGAGGCATCCCCTGCCCGGTATTGGTGGATGGCGACACTGGAATCGTTTTAGCCGCTGGTGCTGACGCCATCGGCCACCGGTTAACCCGGGTGTTGGAACCTGCTTTGGCCGCCAAAAATAAAAAATAATCTTTCCCAGCGACTGAACATAAGATTTATACTCCAGCAAATATACGGAACGAGCTTATGATTTCAAACGAACGACCATCCCCCTTCAGAAGCTGGGCTCAAATGCAACCCCGTCCGCCGGTTCAAGAGGACACCCTCAAATCGGGACAGGTGCAAATTGAGCGCAAGACGATTGCATTCATTCTCAAGGAAAACCCGCGCGGCCGGTTTCTCCGCATCTCTGAAGATTCCCGAGGGCGTCGGAACGCCATCATCATTCCCTCCACCGGCCTGGCCGAATTCCAAAAACTGCTGGATGAAATGATCAAGGTGTCAAATGAATTGCCGCCTGGAAACCTGCCGGAGACGTAATCCAGTCGCGCGAATTTTCAAGGGGACGGCGAACGATTCTCCTTCTCCTTGGGGAGAAGGCCAGGTTGAGGGAGGTTGTGAAAACAAAATCTTTTGTTCCCGCCGGACGCGCCGCTGGATTATGGCGAATCCCGTGAAGCGGGAGAAATCGGAAGACCATCGGTAGCGGATGGAAAATTGCGAGTTGGATATCCAAGTGTTGAATAATCTCGGTATGGCCCTTCGTAGTGGATTAATGCCAACACAAATTTATTTACAATATTTGCAACACATGCCGCGCGGTTCAATTCAGTTTGAATTACCTCCAAAGATTGAACGTCGAGGTCAAAATTGCCATGTGCCAAACGATGCCTGAGTTTATGCCAAGCCGCCAGTTCTGACTTGGTTATCTCGATTTTTAACACTTTACTGGCTCTGTAAATTTTTTCCCCATCGTTAAAGAAATCGACGCGATCAATAGCTTTTTTTACTTTGTCCAAATATGTTTTATTCTCAGCGTTTTGGCGTTCGTCAACGAAGGATATTAAATCACCGCGCAATTCCTTAAGTGTGTTTTCTGCCTTTCGAAGAATGTAATCAGCCAACCCTTCAACAGCACAACAGACAAGAAGATAACTGGCAGGAAACGTTACCTTGCGAGATTCGCGACACACATGCAATGCTGTCAAAATCGGGCTACAATCATCTCTCGAAAAAAAATCAACCCCACTTTCTAGCAACTTTACAGCGCCTTTTTCCTCACCTTCCGGCACTGGTTCATAAAATTGCTTGGGAGGGGGGTCATGCTTGACGAGAACGAGCTTGCTGCCTTTCCGGTCTGTTTGGGCGTAGGCAATAATTCTGATTTGTCTTCCGACAAGAAAACTAAACGCATTTAGGAATGCTACCGCATATTTCTCCACACCGACATTATCCGCGGGCCTTGAACCTACCACTAAATGAAATTCTGTCTTCGCTTCCTTCCGCAGTCCTATTGCAACCTCAGGCTTCTCAATTCCAAGCCAAGCTCCGCCTTTGCAATCTCCGAAGATTGGATTTGTTTCTCCATTATGACAATGGCGATTGAAAATGTATTCTTCAAATGGCGTAATCAGCGCATCCAACCTTGCTGTTGGATTTGACATTGCATCAGAGGATAAAGTGACCGTCGCTGGCGAAAACAGTATGCGATCTGATTCGTGTAAATGACGAGAGATTTTCTTTGGATATAGTTTTTCAGCGTTTAGAAAAAAATCGTTGCCAACTTTGGCTTTTATTTGACAGAAATCGTCTTCCCCAATAACGCTGCCTTCCAGCGACCTAAAATCAAAATCTATCGGAATTGAATCCGCTATTGCTTCAATCAAAAGCCGACCATCCGTGTCAACGGAAAGTGTTCCAGCTCCAGAAGCGATCAATTTGTTTTTGTGGGAAAGAGATAATTCTAAAAGCGGTTCATTTAATGTCCTGTTTACGTGATCTTTTAGGATACGGTCCTTTACATCCACGGCTGAAATAGCCTGCGTCGTCATGCCAGCTTCCTCGCAATATGCTCGTCTAGGATATCCTTCACCGTCAGGGTGACAATAACTTTGCGGCTGCGTTTGAAGAACGATTCGAAGAAAGCAGCGGTTGGTTTCACGGCGGCCTTTTTTGCCATGCGGCGAGAATAGTTGTTTTCAACCGGCTTGCAAGTTCGCGTCGTTCCTGTTGCATTCCATGCCGCCGCTGGTTTAGTGTTGAATCATGGAAAGGGGCATCCGCGTCGCCACACCGCCGGCCAGGCCGTTGCTGGTTTTTGACGGCGACTGCAATTTCTGCACGTTGTTGGTCCGCCGCTGGCAGCAAATGACCGGCGACAGCGTGGATTACCTGCCCGCCCAGGACCCGCGCATCGCCGCGCAATTTCCCGAAATTCCCAGCCGGCAATATGACACGGCCGTCGTGCTTATCGAGACCGACGGCCTGGTTTATTCCGGCGCGGAGGCCGTTTTCCGCACGTGGGCGCACAACCCCAGCCGGCGATGGCCGCTGCGTGGTTATGAAAAATTGCCGCCGCTGGCCAACCTCGCTGAATGGGCCTACCGCCTGGTCGCCGAAAATCGAACCTTGTTCTCCCGGCTGACGCGCTGGTTCTGTAAACGAGTCGGTCCCGAGTAATGACACAAGTTTGCTTTTTCAGGTGGCAGAGCCGCAATTTTGATCGCTCACCCCGCCGGAGTATTCACCCGCACCCGCGCAGTTTTATTTTGCGTTTAAAATCTTTTCGTGTGGTTCGTCCACCCTCCGCAGTATCGCTACGCCCGTCCTCCGCAGTAGCCCTGCTACGGAGGATGGAGAGGACGGGTGTCTTTCGTGGTTGAACCCTTTGCCCTGCGGCGTGCCTGTGTCGGAACCCCGGACGGCAACGGAGGCGGAAGTGTTTCGTCAGGGAAACTAGGCCGTCCGGTTGACGGACGTCAGGCCCCATTAATCACCGTCTTGATGGCGGCACGCAGTTCTGGAAGCGCGAAAGGCTTGGTCAAACAAGGAAGCTTTTCCGTTTCCAGGAATTGGCGCATTTGTTCATTGATGACGTCGCCGGTGATAAAAACCATGCGCCGGGCGAGCTGGGGATTGGCGGTGCGCAGATGTTCGTAAACCTGGCGGCCGTTCAAACCGGGCATCTTCCAGTCGCAGAAGGTCACATCAAAACGGGTTTTTTTCAGTTCACTCAAGCCGGCTTCCCCGTGGGCGGCCACCATCACCTCGTATCCGTGATGCCCCAGATCTTCACGGATCAGATTCAGAATGGGCTCTTCATCGTCAATGATCAATATGCGCCGGCCGGCGCCCTCGCGCGGATCCGGTTTTCCCACTTTTGCCGGGATTGACGCTTCGACGGCGGCTCCGTTCGTCTCCACCACGGGTAGATCGATGGTGAACGTTGCGCCTTCGCCGTGCCGGCTCACGGGGGTGATGTTGCCGCCGTGTTCCTTGACGATGCCGTAACACAGGCTCAGACCGAGGCCGGTGCCTTTTCCAACTCCCTTCGTGGTAAAAAATGGATTAAAAATGCGAGGGAGAACATCCTTCGAGATGCCCGGGCCGTTGTCCTTGATGATGATGCGGACGTTGGATCCCGCGGTTTCGGTGGTGATATTAATCTGACCACCCGATTGGTTCGCTTCAATGGCCTGGCGGGCGTTGTTGAGAATGTTGAGCAACACCTGTTGAATTTGATTTCCGTCCGCCAGGACCAGCGGCAGTTCCCGGTCCAGCCGTGTCACCACCTCGATGTTGCTGGTGCGCAGCGGGTAGTCAACAATCTCCAGCACCGATTCGACCAGGGTGTTCACGCACACGGGTTTGCGTTCGGGTTTTTGCGGACGCGCGAAACTGAGCAGCAGATGGACAATCCGTTGGCAGCGCTGCGCGGCCTTGAAAATCATGTCCGAATAGTGCTGGTGCTGGGTGTTCATATTCTCCCCCTTGAGCATTTCTGAGAAGCCCACCACCGCCGTCAACGGGTTGTTCAACTCATGCGCCACCCCGGCCACAAATTCGCCAATCGCCGACAATTTTTCGCTCTGCAACAACTGGGCCTGGGCGTCTTCCAGTTGCGAACGCTGCGACTGCAGGTTTTCCGTCATTTGATTGAAAACCTTTGCCAGCTCGCCGCATTCGTCGTTGCTGTGCGCAGTCACCCGCCGGGTGAAAACGCCGCGCCCAACCGCTTCGGCGCTGTCGCGCAACTCGCGCAAGGGCTCCGTGACCCGGCTGATGAAAAACCACACCACCCCGGCACTGGCCAGAATCGCGAGAAAGCTCACCGCCAACAACACCCGCTGGGTCGCATGTTTCGTGTTCAATGACTGCTCATGCGAATTCAACAGGACATAACCGAGGGTATGGTCGCCGCTCAGGGATTCAAACCGGCCGGCGGTGCAATAATAATGCATGCCGGTAAGCACGACGGGTTTCACGTTCACCGCCGCGTCGCCGCCGTTGGTGGAAGTCGTCATCGAATTGAAGAGATTAACAAACTGCATGTTGGCATCCAGTCCCGACAGGGTGGACGCGATGACGTGTCCGCCCGCGACCAGGACAATCTGGCTCTGGGTGAGCTTGCTGTATTCATGCGCCGCTGCGACGCCGAGTTCCGATCCCAGCGTCAACACACCGATCTGTTTCCGGTCCGTGTCGTAAGCCGGGATGGCCACGACGTCGTAAAGCTTGTCGCCCACGCGCACCGTGTCCGCCTTTTCGCCGCCGCGCAACGCCAGCTTCATGGCGGGAGTCGCTGCCGCGACAAACGAAGGACCTGAAATCAGGGGGTCGTTCTGCACGCTGTCTTGGAGCTTTCCACTGTTCGACACGAAAAAGACGATGTCCACTTTCTGCATTTCCATGAGCTGGTTCAACGTGTTGTGCAGGGCGCTGCCGGTCCCGAGCAGAAACACTTGCCGCCAGAGCGGCTCGTTGGGGAGATTGTGAAAGCGGAGCAGCAGATTTTTCCGGCGGAATTCCTGCGAGTAGCGAATGACGGCATTGGCCGTCGCCAGCGTGTTGCGAGCTTCCATTTCCGATTGTTTCACCACCCGGTAATTGACAATAAAAAAGACGACCACCATGGCCCCAATGGTGCAGGCCACCACCGGCACCAGCACCTTGGCACGGAAGCTGGCATCGAGCAGTTGTCTTGGATGAATCATAAATAATCCGGTATTGCTCAAATCCATCATCATTGTGCGAGTTCGCCCTTTCACGGCGCTGCCTTTCTGATTTGGGCGAAGCAGCGCTCCCGGCACAACGGACCCGAAAATCCCCCTCGTTTTGAAAGCTGTTTTTATGCCAAAAACTCCCCAAAACGGGCCCAAAAGCGGGTCCGGAGTATTGACACAAGTCTGTTTTTTCAGATGGCAAAGCCGCAATTGGGGTTGCCCACCCCGCCGGAGTTTGTACCCGAACCCGCGCAGTTTTATTTTGCGTTTAAAATCTTTTCGTGTGGTTCGTCCACCCTCCGCAGTATCGCTACGCCCGTCCTCCGCAGTAGCCCTGCTACGGAGGATGGAGAGGACGGGCGTCTTTCGTGGTTGAATTCCCCTGCCCTGCCCAATGACCATCGTCCGAGCCTTTTGTTTTTTCCTTTAACAATGATATAATGGCCGCGCAATGAATAGTAACCTGAGTGCTCCGCCCCATCTGTTCCAACCGCTCACCATCAAATCGGTCACGTTGCGTAATCGCATAGGCGTGTCACCCATGTGCCAGTATTCGTCGGATGACGGCGTTGCCACCAACTGGCATCTGGTGCATCTGGGTTCGCGCGCGGTCGGCGGCGCGGGACTGGTCATCGCCGAGGCCACGGCGGTTGCGCCGGAAGGCCGCATCACGCCTGGCGACGCGGGCATCTGGGCGGACAAACACGTTGGACCGATTGCGCGCATCAACCGTTTTGTCAAAGCGTACGGTGCGGTGCCGGGGATTCAGATTGCGCACGCGGGCCGCAAAGCGTCCGCGGCGCGTCCGTGGGAAGGCGGCGCGCATCTGGCCGACAACGCGGGCGGCTGGCCGACGCTGGCGCCCAGTCCCCTGCCCTTCGGCGATGATTTGAACAAAGTTCCGCGCGCCATGAGCGAGGCGGACATCGTCCGCGTGCAAAATGACTTTGTCGCGGCGGCCAAACGCGCACTTGCGACCGGCTGCGAGTGGCTGGAATTGCATTCCGCGCACGGCTACTTGAGCCATGAATTTCTTTCGCCGCTCACCAACCAGCGCACGGACCGTTACGGCGGCAGTTTTGAGAACCGCACCCGGTTTCTGCTGGAGACGACGCGGGCGGTGCGGGCGGTATGGCCGGAGCGGCTGCCGCTGGCGGTGCGGATTTCCTGCACGGATTGGGTGGACGGCGGCTGGGACATCGAACAAAGCATCGAACTGGCGCGGCAGTTGAAGGCGGAGGGCGTGGATTTGATTGATTGCAGTTCCGGCGGGACGGTGCCGCACGCAAAAATTCCCGTGGGCGTGGGTTATCAGGTGCCGTTTGCCGAACGGATCCGCCACGAAGCAGGAATTGCCACGGCGGCAGTCGGCAGCATCACCGAGCCGGCTCATGCCGATGAGATCATCCGCAATGGTCGGGCGGACGTGGTGCTGCTGGCGCGGGAGTTTTTGCGGGAACCGTATTGGCCGCTCAAGGCAGCGCGTGTCCTAAGGCGGAAAGATTCACTGACAACGCCGGTTCAGTACAGCCGGGCGTGGTGATTTTCCGGCGGGTGAACTATGCTGAAATCAGGACGGCCTTGTTCTTTTTCAGATATTTCTTAACAGTCGCTATCCCGCTGCAAGAATTGGAGCTTCTGACGGCGTCGGGCTTGGCGAGTTTGTAATGCACCAGCAATTTGCCAACCATTCCCACGCGGAGATTCAATTCTGCCATTCGCCAGATTTGGCCGGTTTCCAGTGGTTTTAGACTAATGCGACGCGTCGGCTTGATTTTCCTCATGGCCCATTCTGCGACGGAACTTTCAAGTAAACCAGTTAAATCGCAATGTGATTGAAGAAGGGGAAATTTGCCGGCGAAGACGGCAAGCCGGCCTTGCAGACTATTCCTGAATCAAAACCGCCTTGTTCTTTTTCAGATATTTCTCCACGACCCGCTTGCCGCTGACCGAAGTCTGGGTCCGGACGGCATCGGGCTTGGCGAGTTTGTAATGCACCAGCAATTTGCCAACAAGTCCCACCTTGAGATTTAACTCCGCCATCCGCCAGATTTGACCAGTTTCCAACGGTTGAAGGCTGATCCGGCGCGTTGGCTTGTTATTCTTCATGGCGGAGTTTGTACCAGAACGTTGAATTTAACCAGATAAAAATTGTAACGCACGTAAAGCAATTCACTGGACACAGGCAACGATTTCTGCCCTTTCGGCATGAACTATCGAGAGCGTATTACAAACCCTTCTTGCTGCGGAACAAGGATTTCCTGTTCGTAAGTCAAAGGGTACAAACGCCCCAATTTGAGGCAGGCATGACAAAAAGTGGACATTTGAAGAGTGTTTAGGCAGGTTGTTTTTGCCCAAAATGAGCCTCAACTCGGGGTAATTGAAGGATCAAAACAGTCATAAAATACATTTTACATGAATCAGTTGGGGTATTGGCGACGCAGGCGGATTAATATCCAACTTTTGCCCCTCCATTGGCATTATTATCGCTGATAAAAATCGGCTGGCCGGACTGTTCGTTATCCGCGCAGTCGTCGCGCCAGTGGTTTGTTGGTTAAGTTGGGGTGGAAGTGAAAGCTTCCAAGAGATCCCCGCAGCAATGCGGGGATTTTTTTGGTGATAAAAATCCCTGGCGCTTGAGCGGCCTTGCCTCAATCAGGCGCTGAATTTGCCGGCGAGTTTTGTTTGGCAGGCGCGCCGCATTATTGGGAAGAATCCCGGTAAACCAGTTTGACAATCCAGTCGGCAAGGAAGAAACAGACGGCCCCCAGCGCCAGCGCCGGGACACCAAACGCGAAATAAGAAAGAGACGAAGGCAGGCCGGCCTCGTCGCTTTCATTTATGGGCAGGATGTTTTCAAAGATGTTTTCAAAGCCCGCCCACACATTCCACAGGCCGTAGAGGATGACCAGAAAACCGATCGTCCGGACGACTACGCCAAAAAGTTCGGAAGGTTTCATGTTGCCGTTCCGGCCAAGGCTGAATCAACGGCAGCCGTCCTGTCAAGCCGGCGATAAATTCACCCGTGAGTTTTGTTTTGGCAAGCGCGCCGTTCGCGGTTTAACTAGACGCCATGCAAGCTGTGCTCGATTACTTGAAACGCAACCAGGCCCGCTTCGTGGCCGAATTGTGCGATTACCTCCGCTTTCCCAGCGTCTCCGTGCAGCCACAACACAAAAAGGACATGCGCGCCTGCGCCGGATGGCTCGTGGACCATTGCCGGCAAATCGGCCTCGATGCGCGCCTGTGCCCCACCGCCGGCCATCCCATCGTCGTCGCCAAAACGCCCGCCGCTGCGCTTCGGCGCGGCAAGCCGCAACCGCACTTCATGATTTATGGTCATTACGACGTGCAGCCGCCGGAGCCGCTCGATTTGTGGAAATCGCCGCCGTTCGCGCCGCGCATCGTGGGCCGCTCGATTTACGCCCGCGGCAGCATGGACAACAAAGGCCAAAACCTCGCGCATTTGAAAGCCGTCGAGGCCTATCTCAAAACCGGCACTCCCCTGCCCTGCGACCTCACGTTCGTCATCGAAGGCGAGGAGGAAGTCGGCAGCGTGAACTTGGCAAAATTTCTCAAAGCACAGTGCACAGAGCTGCGTTGCGACGCCGTGGTCGTCTCCGACTCGGACATGCCGGATGCCCGGCATCCAGCGCTGGCGTATTCGTTGCGCGGGATCATTGCTTTTGAAATCACGCTGCACGGCCCGTCGCGCGATTTGCACTCCGGCATTTTCGGCGGCGCGGTGGAAAATCCGGCGATGGCGCTCAGCCGGCTGCTCGCGCAACTCCGCGATGCCGGCGGTCGCGTAACCATTCCCGGCTTTTATGATGACGTCGCGCCGCTTTCGGCCTTTGAGCGGAAACAATTCGCCCGGTTGCCCATCAAGGACCGTGACCTACAAAAATTGCTCGGCGTCAAAAAATTATTCGGTGAACGCGGCTTCACGCCCACCGAACAGCGCAGTTCACGTCCAACGTTCGAGATCAATGGCCTGATGAGCGGCTATCAGGGTGAAGGCAGCAAGACGATTGTGCCCGCGTGGGCGCGCGCCAAAATCACCTGCCGTCTCGTGCCCAATCAGCGTCCGGCGCGCATCCGCAAAATCGTTTGCGATTACATCAAAAAAATCTGTCCACCGACGGTGCGGCTCGAAATCGAGGCCGGTCACGGTGCGGAGGCGTATCTGGTTTCGCCCAAGAGTGTGCGGGCGCGGGCGGCGTTGCGCGCGCTCGAAGCCGCGTTCGGTTGCCCGCCGGTGCTGATGCGTGAGGGCGGTTCAATTCCCATCGTCAACGATTTCAAAAAAATTCTTGGTGCGGATTCGCTGCTGCTGGGTTTGGGTTTGCCGGACGACAACGCGCATTCACCGAACGAAAAGTTCAATCTCGATTGCTTCGCAAAAGGCCAGGCGATGAGCGCGCATCTGTGGCAGGAGCTTTGTCGCAGCCGACATTAGTCGGCTCATTTAATTTCTTTTAGATCAGAGCGGACTCATCCCGCCTTGCGGGACTGCTACGGTTTCCACACCTCCAGTTCCGCCTGTTCATGCTCCATAACCGGCGGAAAAAGGACACAAAAGAATGAACCTTTTAGCGCGCTCCCGTTATTAATGGGCAGATGCAAAATTGGAAAACTGTCATGAAAACCACACAATTCACCTGCCTTGCCTTGCTGATTTTAACCCTGCCTGCCGCGCGCGGCGAGTCGTTCCGCACGGACATCAATCCGGCGATGCTGTATTACCGGGCTCTTCTAATGCCGTGGGAGCCGATGTCCGAGACGAACAGGAATTATCTGTCGACGAAACAAGGGAAGGAACAAAAGCTCCCGGAACGGTTCGGCCAAATCGTTGCCAACCATGACAATCAATTCGAACTAGTGCGCCGGGCGGCGCACGCCACTATGCCCTGCGATTGGGGCATTGATTTAAGCGACGGCCCAAACATTATGCTTCCCCATCTGGGCCGCGCCAAGGTGGTCTGTCAAATAGCGCAGTTGCGCGCGGTGTGGGATTTGCAACACGGCCGGCAAGACGACGCGCGCGACGATTTGCTGGCGGCGTTTGTGCTGGGCAGGAATGTTGCCAGTGACGGTATCTTGATTAGTGCCTTGGTCCAATTCGCCATAGAAGCCCTTGACTACGGCACCATAGCCGAACACTTCGGCGAATTCTCACCGGAAACCTTGAAGCAGTTGGTGGCTGGGTTCGATGCGGCTCCTGCCCGGCACACGGTGGCTGCCTGCATCCAGACGGAAAAAATCGGCTTTTATGATTGGATGGTGAACAAAATTTTGGAACTCCAGAAGGCTCATCCGGCTGACGACGCCAAAGTGATGACAGGTTTCCGTGACTGTGGAGTCGTCACGGGATTGGACTCCGTTGGTTACACTAATTTCTGGCCACGACTCGTCGCCGCCTCCGGAGGAACGAGCGAAGGGGTCCTCAAACTGCTCCGCGAGGAAGAGACGCTATACCCCCGCGTCGCCAAGATCATGGCGCTGCCGCAACCGGAATATGAAACCCAGGCAAAACAATTCCTCGCCGATATTCACGATTCTCAAAACCCGTTCATCAATGGATTTTTTAGTCTCTACTTCACGGGATTGCCCCTTGTCAGTGGGCCGAAAATCCCGGTCCGGGCGAAAGAATTCAGAGTTCAGGCGCAACAGGCAATGGTGCATGCCGCGGTGGAATACAAACTGCACGGTGAATCCGGATTGAAGAGCGTGATGGACCCCTTCAGGAACGGACCTTTTGCCTTTCAACGATTCGTGTTCAAAGGCGTGGACCGAGGATTTGAACTCAAGTCCGCCTATGCCGGAGCCGACGCTCCCTTCGTGATGATCTTTGTTGAGAAGCAAGGACCGGCGTTCCAAGTCATCGGCCCGGATGCGGGAAAGGCGATAGACAAATGACCCGGTCAATCGTCGGATGGAATTACCCGGGTTTTTCGGTTAGGATTGAGATGTGACCGGCCTGAATCCAACGTTCGTGGAAACCGAAATCTCAGAGACGCGCAGCCTTCTCGACCAGGCCCGGGCCGGCGACGCCGAGGCGTTCGGTGAGATTTGCCGCGTCCATGGAACCCCGTTGTTGCGACAGGCCGTCGCGCTTTGTTGTAACCTTACGCTGGCTGAAGACTTGGCGCAGGACACGCTGGTGGAAGCGTGGAAGGGTTTGCACCGCTACAACGGGCGCTGTCAGTTTTTCACCTGGCTTTGCGCGATCCTGCTGAATCGTTACCGCAATGTCCTCCGGGCAAATCGTCTCCGGCTTGCTTCCACACCCGGCGCGCGGGATCAGGATAGCGCCTGCAATCTGCCCGACCACGCCGCCCCGCCGGACCAAGCCGTCGAACTGCGCGAACAGGCGGTGCTCGTGCGGCAATGCGTCCAGGCATTGTCGGCCAAACATCAGCAGGTCATCTATCTGCGCTTTTACGTGGATGATTCGTTGGAGGGCATTGCCGCCGCTCTGGGTTGCTCGGTGGGGACGGTCAAATCCCGTTTGTTTCATGCCTTGGACAAGCTTCGAAAAATGAATGCCTTCAGCACCCAACGGTCAGATTTTAAAACGAAAGGCGGTGTGTTATGAAACCTTGTGCCCAAAACCGGAAACTAATTGTCTGGCTGGCATCGAACGCGCTGGATGCGCGGCAGGCGCGGCAGCTTCGGGCGCATCTGGAAACCTGCGAAGGCTGTCGCCGCTATCTGGCGGAAATTTCAAACGTGACCGAAAAGCTGGCGCAGACAGAGGCAAATCCTGATGTTCAGGCGTCCGAAAGCTTCCACCGAAAAGTGGCCGGCAGATTGCGGGCGTCCAAACCGGATTCGATTGGGGAGATTCTGGCGGCGTATCTTCGGGGAACCTTGTTGAACTGGCGCGTGGCTTTGCCGGTCATCGCGGTATTGGTGGTGATCGGTGTAACCGTCGCCACCTGGCGGCAACCAACGCAGGTTTCTTCGTCCCCGCGGGCCGGCACTCAAACCGCGCCGGTACCAGAAGCGGACAGTGATCTGTCACCGACCATTGCCAACTACCAGAGAGTTGCCAATCAGTCTTTGGACAAACTGGATGCCTTGCTGACCAAACAAGGCAACCGGCCGCTGCCGTCCATGCCCATCTATACCGCCTCGACGCTTGGACTGGCGCAAGAGTTGTTTTGAAAATGACCGGCGGATGAGCGCGCAATTGCAGCAGGAATTAGGCTCCCCACGCATCTAATTCCACCCGCAATTTTTCCAGCGGCAGGCCGACGACGTTGCTGTAAGAGCCGGAGATCTCCGCGATGATTTTTTCGCCATGTTCCTGAATCGCGTAGGCGCCCGCCTTGTCCAGCGGATTCACCTTTGCCAGATAGTCGCGGATTTGTCCGGCATCGAGCGGATGAAACATCACGTCCGTGCTCACGGCAAAAATCCGTTCCCGGTGTGCGCGCAAATGAATCAGGCTGATGCCGGTGACAACTTGGTGTGTCCGGCCCTGCAGCCGCGTCAGCATCCGTTCCGCCTCGGCGCGGCTCATGGGCTTGCCCATGATTTCGCCGTCGAGAAACACCAGCGTGTCCGCCCCGAGCACAAGGGCGTCGGGCTTTTTCTTTGCCACCGCGCGCGCCTTGCGATGGGCGTTGATCTGGCAAAGTTCGAGCGGCGACAGTTGGTCGTCCAGAATTTCGGCGTCGTCGTTGGAAATAACCTGAAACTTCAATTTCAATTGCCGCAACAAATCCGCGCGTCGTGGCGAGGCCGAAGCGAGAATGAGCGGCGGCAGATTCACGCGGCAAATTTAAGCAATGTCGGTTGAGGTGTCGAGCGGCGGGATAATTGTAGCGCAGGCGTCCCGCCTGTGATTTGAATTTCGCAGGCGGGACGCCTGCGCTACTCTATTGTCATGCAAAACGACCGCCGCATTGTCAACATCGCGCTCATCGGGTTCATGGGCGCGGGCAAGACGTCCGTTGGCCGGCTCGTCGCCAACCAGTTGCATTTCGATTATCTCGACACGGACGACATCATCCAGTCGCGCACGGGTCGGACCATCACGGAGATTTTCTCGGCCGAAGGCGAACCGGCCTTTCGCAAAATGGAACAGGAGCTCGTGGTAGAACTCGCCGTGCGGAGAAAAACCGTCATTTCCACTGGCGGTGGTTTGCCGGTGAATCCACAAAATCTCCTCAACCTTAAAAAACACTCACTGGTCGTCTGCCTGTGGGCGTCGCCGGAAAAAATCTGGGAACGCGTGAAGAACCAGACGCACCGTCCCCTGCTCCACGATGCCGATCCTCAGAAAAAAATCCGTGAACTGCTCGCCGCGCGCGAACCGTTTTACCGCCAGGCTGATGTGCTGTTGAACACCGAGCGACGCTCCGTCCGCGAAGTGGCGCAACAGGTCGTGCATCAATTTCGACTTGAAGCCTCCCAATGATGATGAAAACCGGGTCGTGGCAGATCCTGAAATTTGGGACTGCGCCGACATGTCGGCGCTTTGAAAAGCGGTGACACGTCACCGCACTCCAAAGACGGCAAATGAAAGAAAAGATTCGACAGCAGGCGCTGGAATTGGGATTTGACGATTGCCGGTTCACAACGGCTGGTTCGCCCGCAAAGGTGGGTCAATTTCAAAATTGGCTGGCCGAAAAGCGACACGGCGAAATGGCCTGGCTCGAACGTACTGCGGCGAAACGGTCCGACCTGCAACTCGTGTTGGCGGGAGCCAGGAGCGTTATCACGCTTGCCGTGAGCTACGAGCATGGTGACAAGTGGCAGGTGACAGGTGACATGAATCAGGCGACGGCGACATCTTGTCACATGTCACATGTCACATGTCACGCTTCAATAGCCCGTTACGCCCGCTTTGACGATTACCACGATGTGCTTGGCGGACGATTGAAGCAGTTGACAAAGTTCGTAAATCAACTCGGCGACGCGGCAACGCATTCGCTTTGGCATGTGGACACCGGACCGCTGCTGGAGCGTGATTTTGCCCAGCGCGCCGGGCTCGGTTTTGCCGGCAAACACACCAATTTGATCAGCCGGCGATTCGGCAACTGGATTCTGCTGGCGGAGATTGTTACCACGCTCGAACTGGAACCGGACGCGTCGGAGAAAAATCATTGCGGCAATTGCACGCGCTGCATTACTGCCTGCCCCACGCGCGCCATCACCGCACCGTTCCAACTCGACGCGCGGCTCTGCATTTCCTATCTCACCATCGAGTTGAAAGGACCAATCCCCGTTGAACTGCGTCCGGCCATCGGCCATCGCATTTTCGGCTGTGACGACTGCCTGGCGGTGTGTCCGTGGAATCGGTTTGCCCGCGAAGGCCGATTGATGAAGGCGCATGCGCGACCGGACCTGGCCGCGCCGGACTTGATGGAATTGCTGCAACTGGATGAGGCCGGTTTCAAATCACGTTTCGCCGGCACGCCGATACTGCGCGCGAAACGCCGCGGCCTGCTGCGCAACGTGTGCGTGGCCTTGGGCAACGTTGGCGACCAATCCGCCCTGCCCGCTTTGAGCCGGGCCGCCAAGGATTCCGAACCGCTGATTGCCGAACACGCCCGCTGGGCGATGGAACGGATTCAAAGCAAGGGAAAATGGGATTCAACCACGGATTGACACGGATCCCGCAATGCGGGACGGATTTATTTTTTAACGCAAAGGCGCAAAGACGCGAAGTGAACACCCCAGAGGGATGGCTGAAGGCCGAAAGCTGCAACGCCAGTTGAAAAAGCAGAAAAGTGGACAACAAAGTGGAATTAAACAAGTGCCTGTCCTCATAAATGAATTGTTTTGGGACAAAAATTACAGGAATGATTCATTTTTTGTTCGGTAACATTCGAAAATCACCGGGCACACCGGTTGCTAAAATTGGGCTGTCCGAAATGCGGGGGTTTGATCTACGAGGCCCAATGCAACGCTGATCATCGGGGAGATTCACAAAACGTTTGATTCGTAATTTTACAAAACAAAACACAGTGAAGTCTTGCACGGTGAAAACAAATATTGCATATCAAGTCGTGATCGGTATCTGCCTGACCGCCGTAACCGTCTTTGCAGACCAAACCATCATTGTCCCGGGACAATTTGCCCTGGCCGAAGCGGGTTCATCAGACAACGCGCCGCTCGGTGCGGCCGAGCAACATTTCCAGCAAGTGTTCAGCTCCGCCCTCCTGACCAACCTCAGTGTCGGATACTGGATCGACGGGATTGCTTTTCGCGTGCAGGGAAACGAAACCGCGTTGCCGGCGCAGACCATTCCGATTTACAACATCAGCTTGAGTCAATCACCCAATGCCCCGGGCAGTCTGAGTGCAACGTTTGCAAACAATCGCGGCGCTGATTTTCTGACGGTCCGCAGCGGGGCGCTGACAGTGAACGCGGGCGATTTCCCGGGAGGCGGTTCGCCAAACACCTTTGGTTGGATTTTGTTTTCGACCCCCTATCAATACCGTGGCGGCGATTTGCTGATCGAAGTGGCCTATCAAGGTTTTTCAGCAGGACGCGACGCCGACGCGGCTTATCCCTTCACCGCGAATCTTGCGCAAACGGCATTTGGCAATGGCTATAATTCCACAACCGCTGATGCCGGTCTTTATGCCGAGGCTCTGGTGATGGGCTTTTCCATAGCTTCAGTTTGGGTACACGCACCCGAGCCGTCCACATTTTTCATGGTCGGGATCGGTTTTTTTCTGCTCTTGTTCCGGCCGTCGCGGAAAAATCTGTGGTAAAACCGGCGTGATGTCCTGAATTTTCGTCAAGCCCCTGCGATCAACTTCGCCTCCGCCTTCATCTGATTCCCGCCGTCGTTGTACCCCCGTCTTCGCATTGCTCCCGTCTTCACTCCCGCCTTCGCTGAGCTTCGGCGCGGCAAGTCGTTACGACGCGGCAAGTCGACGAGACAAGTTGACGCGGCAAGTCGGCGCGGCAGGCCGTGGTTGAAAACTCTGTCGCCGCCGGGCAAAGGTGGGGCTGGTCAAGGCCCCGCAATTCGCCATACTGTTGACGGACTTCGGCGTAGGCCATTGATTTAACCGCAAAGAACGCAGAGAACACAAAGATGATGAAATCCGGTTCTGTTCTCTGTGCCCTTTGTGGTTAAATGGAAAGCTACGCCGGAATTCCAAATCATGAAAGACCAGATCGTCCGTCTGTTGGGCCAAAAAGATTATGTCCCGGCCAACGTGCCGGAGCTGCTCCGGCTGCTTCGGCTGCCGCCCAACCGTCAGCAGGTGTTGCAGGGCGCGCTCCGCGAACTGGAACAGACAGGCCGGGTCGCGCGCATCAAAGGCAACCGTTACATTCAGCCGCGCGAGGCGGATTTGATTCCGGGCCGGATCCGGATGAACCGCCAGGGCAAGGGCTTTCTCCAGCCGGACGATGCCGGCCTTAAGGAAATCGCCATCCCGGAGGGCGCGACCGGCACGGCCTTGCACGAAGATCGCGTGCTGGTGCGGCGCGATGTCCGGCCAAAAGGCTTGCGCTCCGGCGCCGCCGAGCCGGACACGGGCACGGTGGTTCGCATCCTGGAACGGCGGCGCACACAGATGGTCGGCACGTTGCAACGGGGACGAAAGTTTCTCTACGTCATTCCCGATGATCCGCGCATCCCGCACGACATTTATGTGCCGGAGCCGCGCGACCTGGGCCGGCCCGCACGCATTGGCGACAAGGTGGTGGTCGAGTTGCGCGAATGGGAATCGCGCCACACGAATCCGGAAGGCGAGGTCGTCGAAGTCCTCGGTGCGCCGGATGCGGAAGGCGTGGACATGCTCTCGGTGCTGCGCCAGTACGACTTGCCGCTGCATTTTCCCAGACCCGTCCTGCACGAGGCGCACGCCATCGGCACGACGGTTCACGCGCGCGACGGGGCGGGTCGCGTGGATTGCCGCCGTCACCGGGTCGTCACGATTGATCCCGACGACGCGAAGGATTTCGACGATGCCATCTGCCTGGAGCGTGTTTCGACGGAACAATGGCGGCTGTGGGTCCACATTGCGGACGTATCGCATTACGTGAAGCCCGGCACGGCGCTGGATGCGGAGGCGCGCAAACGCGGCAACTCGACCTATCTCGTGGATCGCGTCATCCCGATGCTGCCGGAGGCGTTGAGCAACGAACTGTGCTCGCTCAAGCCGGACGTGGATCGCCTGACCAAGTGCGTTGAATTTCTCGTGTCGAATGACGGGCGGGTGTTGAACGCGAAGTTTTATTCCGCCGCGATCCATTCGCAACGGCGCTTCACCTACGGCGAGGTGCTGGAGATTCTTCAGCGCAAACCCGCGTCCGATCCCATTGAACAGATGCTGCATCAGGCGCATGAACTCGCCCAGCGCATCCGGCGATTGCGATTCAAGGCCGGTTCGCTCGACCTCGATTTTCCCGAAACCAAAATCCGGCTGGACGAACAGGGGTGCATTTTGCGAATCGAAAAGACCATAAACGACGTGTCGCACCAGTTGATCGAGGAATGCATGTTGCTGGCAAATGAGGCGGTGGCGACACGGTTGATGAGCCAGCACACACCGGCGGTTTATCGCGTCCACGAAGAACCGGACGAGCGGCGTTTGCAGGAGTATCGCGAGGAGTTGTTGGGCCACAACGTGCCGTGCGGCAACCTGCGCCAGACCGCCGAGGTGCAGAAGTTGTTGCACCGGCTCGACACCCTGCCCATCGGCCCCGCGCTCAAGATCGGATTTCTCAAATCACTCATGCGGGCGCGTTACGCAGTCGAACCGCTCGGGCATTACGGTCTGGCCAAGGCGAAATACACGCACTTCACCTCCCCCATCCGCCGCTACGCCGACCTCGTCGTCCATCGGGCGCTCTTCGAAAAAAACCACGCGCCGGCATCCGCGCTCAAGGAAACCGCCGAGCACATTTCCGACACGGAACGCAATTCCGCCGACGCCGAACGCGACAGCAAGGACGTCAAGCTGTTCGCGTTCCTGAAGGCGCAGTTGCAATCCGGCCGGCCGGAGCGTTATCCCGCGCTGGTGACCGACGTGCGTAACTTCGGCTTTTTTGTGGATGTGCCCGGGCTGGCCATGAGCGGACTGGTGCCGTTGTCCGCAATGGAAGATGACTTCTACGTGTTCAACGCCACGCGCAACAATCTCGTCGGACGCCGCACTCGCCGCGTCATCCGCCTCGGCGATCAGGTGACCGTGTCGGTGGCCAAGGTGGACACATTCAAAAAGCAGGTGGATTTCCGTCTGGTGGACGACCGCAAACCGGTTGCGCGGCCTGCCGCGTGGCGACCTGTCCATCGACTTGTCGCGCCAAAGCATTGCGAAGGCGGAAGTCCCGCAACGCGGGACGAAGTTGGAAGCTTTACGCGGCCTCCGCGTGGAGCGCCGGAACGACCGGCCAGAGGCAGGCGGCGCGGCAGAAGAAATTGAAAAGGTGGAGGTGCGTCGCCTTCCACCGTAGCAGCCGACGTTAGTCGGCTCTAACTTCCTTGTTTTAAATGAGCCTCCTTACGTCGGCTGCTACAACGATTCAATGTCCGGCCACAGCGGTTCCAGGTCCGGGTCTTGCAGGGCCATGTGTTTGATTTTGCGGGCATCGCCCAGGGCACACGCTTTCTCCAGCCATAACTTGGCCGCTATCAAATCGCGCAACTGACAGTCGTAACACGCCAGGTTGTAGGCAATGATTTTTTCCTTGGGAAATTTCTGTTGGGCTTGAATCAGAATCGCCCGCGCCTGGGGAATTCCCCCGCCGGTTTTCCGCCGGGTCGCATATGCCAGCGAAATCCATGTGCCCGGTTGCCCCGGTTCCAGCCGGGTGAGCGTCCCGGCAATTTCCGCCGCCGCATCCCATCTCCCGGCCTGGGCGTGAATGTCGAATTGGACGGCGAGCACGTCCGGATGGGACTGGAATTGCGGCGCGATTTTTTCCAGCTCCGCGCCGGCCTCCGCGACGTTGCCCAATCCCAGCCACCCGATGGCGGCTGACAGATAATGGCTGTCCGGTGGTTCCAGCGGTTTCATGCATGGCCCACGATGAGGGAAAAAATGGAATTTGGAAGGCAGAATTCGCCCGCCTTGGATTTAATAAGGAATCCATGAAACCATGAACAGGCTTTGCTTCCGCCTTCTTGGTTTCCTAGTTTCCTTATTCAATACACCAGCGCCAGCACGACGCCAATCTGAAGTGGCAAAAGTTTTTAACCACGAAAAACACGAACCACACGAAATCTTTACCACACTCGTCGCGCCAAAATGGAATGACGGCGGAAAGAGGCACAGAAGGCACAAAAACCGTCGACGCTAATTTCACCAATTCACACAAATTGAAAAATTGTAAGAATTGAAAATCTTGCTGGACAACTCCCGCCGGGTGTGGTAAATAATTTACCACGAACTAAAAATTAAAACCTATGTTTGGAACATTCATCAAAGAATTGCGGGCGCGACGGCGGCTTGGGCTGCGCGAGTTTTGTCTGGAGCACGGCCACGACCCAAGCAACTGGAGCAAGATCGAACGCGAAGTCCTCCAGCCGCCGCGCGATGAGGAAACCCTCCGCGCTTGGGCCAAACAACTCGGCCTCAAGCCCGGCTCGGACGACTGGCTCAAATTCTTCGAATACGCCGCCGTGGATTCCGGGCGCATACCCGACCACATTCTCGAGGATGAAAAACTGGCCGCGCACCTGCCTGTTTTCTTCCGCACGCTCTCCGGCCAGAAACCATCTCGGGAAGACATGGAAAAACTCCTGGGCATCATCAAAGGGACAAATCGACCGTGACCGACCCGCGCAAATTCAAAGCGCCATACAACCCCAAAGAGCGTATCTGGCAGGAAGCCGACCGGCTGCGGGCCGCGCACCCGGCAGGTCGCTCGCTGCCCGTGAAAGTCCTCGACCTCGCTGAATTTGACCTCGGCCTCGATCTGGTTCCTGCTGACGGCCTGCGCGAACAACTCGACATCGAAGCCCTGCTCATGGGCGACCTGCGCTCCATCCTCGTGGACCGGCACGCCTTCATGAGTCCACGCCTTGAATACCGCCTGCGTTTTTCTGTCGCGCATGAAATCGGCCATTTCATTTTGCACCGCGACATCTACGGTGGCCTGAAACACGCCACCGCTGCAGAATGGTTCAACTACATCTCCGCGATTCCCGATGTCGAATACGGCTGGGTGGAATGGCAGGCCTACGAATTTGCCGGACGCCTGCTGGTCCCGCCTGAACCGTTGAAAAAAGCCTTTCAAGCCGCGATCAAATCCGCACAAGACGCCGGATACTCCGACTGGCTGGCCGCCGACGAAGCCGCACTCGACTACATCGCCACGCGCATCGCGCCAAAGTTCGGTGTCTCAGCGGAAGTGATTGCCAAACGATTGCGCGTGGAAAAACTGTGGCCGCCCAATTAAAACAATAAATTTTATGCTCCCCGAATTTCCCATTGCGCAAGAGGCGATTCAGAAAGTTTGGAACGAAGTTTTCTTTCTGGCGATGGGAGTCTCCGATCCGATGATTTCACAATTCGAAATACGAGTTCAGAAAGAAGGTACGAGGGCATTCATCGGAAATACGGAAATTCAATTCAAGAAGGCACATGTAGAACATCAATGGAAACCTGAAATAGGAAAAGGCATTCCCCATGACGAATTTTTCGCACGTGCCGAGCATCTCGGCGAAGAAATGGCAAAGCAACAAGCCGCCATTTGCTTCGAGGTGTTAAATACGCCTGGTCCACACAATACAGTATTGAAGAAAACTGACCGACCGTTTTCCTTTGACGATTATCTTTCAAGTTTGGAGGGAATGGAGATCGATTTCGATGCGGCGGGTATGCCGAAGTGGCCCACCGGATTCGTTAATGCTGAAGCATACGCAAGTGTTCAAAACAATCGGGAGGCATGGTCATTGACTGAAGTGCGCCAGCAACGGCTACCGCTTCTGCTGAATGGGGCAAGACTGACGCATTTGCCGGGCAAATGCAAAAATAAAGTCGAACGCCGCCCTCACCCAGCCTTCAGCCACCCTCTCCCGTCGGACGGGAGAGGGGATTTATTTATGGGACAATTTACCCAAGGTGGCGTTCGCTTTGCATCCTTACCCTGGGCTATTTATCTGTCAGCCTTGCAGGCTTTTTAATTTGTGTGAATTTGTGAAATTCGTGTCGAGTTGTGTTTTCCCCACCGGCGCGCACGGAGTGGCACGCCCTATCTGATTGCAATTCCGTTTCGTGTAATTCGTGTATTTCGTGGTTAAAAATCCCCTGCCCTATTTCTTCTCTGGCGGCGCAAACGGCAGCTTGTCTTTCTTGCGGTAGGCCAGACCCTGGAATTGGGCGACGAGCTCGCCTTGGTCGTCCTTTATCTCGATGGCATACGACCCGACCTTGAAGTTCTTGGACACTTCCCGTGCGTCGGCCCAAAGCGTGCCGGTGGTGGCGGCTTTCATGAAGGTGATGCTCACGTTGAGGGCCACGGCCACCGTCCCGTGCGAATTTGCCGCCGCGGCAAAGGCGAAGTCCGCCAGTGTAAAAATCGCCCCGCCTTGGACCGTTCCCAAGCCGTTCAAATGATGCGGATGCAACGTCATCTTCGCCTTGGCATTGCCGTTTCCTGCCTCGAGCAGTTCGATGTTGTTGCGCGCGGCGAACTGGTCGCCTTTAAAAAATTCCTTGATGGCTTTCATGATACAATATGTGACACGTGACAGGTGGCATGTGACATGATTTTCCACCCTAGCACCCCGTCACATCTTTCGTGTCACCTGTCACCTGCCACTTGTCGCGTTTCGCGTGTCCTCTACTCCCAACTTCAAAACATTTTACGCTCCCCTCTCCCGGTCTCGCATAGCGAGCCCACCCTCTCCCCGCTTTGCGGGGCGAGGATTATCCTGTCACCTGTCACTCGCTTGTCACGCCGAAGCTTCCAGCGAAGGTGGGTTACCCTTTGAGTCGTTTGGTGAATTCTTCGCTGCCGACGGTGTTGATATTCCGGTCCTTGAGCACCTGCAACGCCGTGTTCGGATCGCTGAACCGGAACAGCAGCAGCGCATGGCCCTTGATCCGGCTGCTGAGCGAGTAGGCGTATTCAATGTTGATGCCAGTGCCTTCGAGGGCGTCGAGGATTGCCGCCAGCCCGCCGGGCTCGTCCGCCACTTCCAGCGCGATGACTTCGGTGACTTTCACGGCAAAGCCGTTCCGCTGCAACAGCCGCTTCGCCCGGTCGGTGTCCTCGACGATGAGGCGGAGTATGCCGAACTCGCGGGTGTCGGCCAGTGAGCAGGTCTGGATGTTGATGTCGGCCTTGGCCAGCAGCCGGCAGGGAGCGCTCAACGCCCCCGGTTTGTTTTCCAGAAAAACGGAAAGTTGTTTAATTTTCATAGATTCACCTTTCTCGGGGTTACATGATGCGTTTGTCAATGACGCGTTTCGCCTTGCCTTCGCTGCGTTGCAGGGTGCGCGGCGCCACCAGCTTCACGGCGGGACGCAGGCCGGTAATGCCTTCGATGGAATGCGCGATGCGTTTCTGCATGTGTTCCATGGCGCTCACGGTGTCGCTGAACGCCTCGGGCGTCACTTCCACCTGCACCTCCAGCGTGTCGAGGTCTTTCTGCCGATCCACGATGATCTGGTAATGCGGCAGCGTGCCTTCCACCTTGAGCAAAGCGGCTTCAATCTGTGACGGGAACAGGTTCACGCCGCGGATGATGAGCATGTCGTCGCTGCGCCGGCCGATGCGTTTGATGCGGCGGAGCGTGCGGCCGCAGGCGCAACGGGTGGGTTCGAGCGAGGTGATATCGCGCGTCCGGTAGCGGATCATGGGCATGGCGCGTTTGCAGAGCGTCGTGAGCACCAGCTCGCCTTCCATGCCGTCCGGCAACGGTTCCAAGGTCTTCGGGTCAATGATTTCCGGGAAGAACATGTCTTCGAAGATGTGCGGGCCGGCCTGGTAGGTGCATTCGTTGGCCACGCCCGGACCGACGATTTCGGACAGGCCGTAAATGTCGTAGGCCCGGATGTCGCTGCCGGCCTCGATGCGCTCCCGCATGTCCTCGGTCCACGGTTCGGCCCCGAACACGCCGATGCGCAGCGGGAGTTCCTTCAGGTTCACGCCCATTTCGCCGGCGCGGTCAATCAGGTGGAGGAAATAACTGGGCGTGCAGCAGATGACGGTGACGCCAAAATCTTTCATGAGCATGATCTGGCGATCGGTGTTGCCGCCGGAGATGGGGATGACGCTGGCGCCGAGCGCTTCTGCGCCGTAATGCAGGCCGAGGCCGCCGGTGAACAGGCCGTAACCGTAGGCGACCTGGACGATGTCGCCGTTGTGCACGCCGCACGCCGCGAGGCTGCGCAGCACGGCCCGCGTCCAGTCATTGAGGTCCTCCTGCGTGTAGGCCACGACGATGGGTTTGCCGGTGGTGCCGCTGGAGGCGTGAAACCGCACAATCTCCTTCATCGGGCTGGCGCAAAGGCCGAACGGATACGTGTCGCGCAAGTCCGTCTTGACGGTAAACGGCAGCTTGACGATGTCATCCAATGTCCGGAGGTCGGACGGCTTGAGCCTTTGTTCGTCCATGCGTTTGCGGAACAACGCCACATGGTCGAAGGCGCGTTGGACCATGTCTTTGAGCCGGGTGAATTGCACGTCGCGCAACTGGGCCGGCGGCAGAAAATCCATCGCGCTGGCCGGATGCATGGGAGGGATGTCGCGGTTCTTGCTCATAAAGGGTAATCAGGTTTTCTTGGGAGGCTGACCGGCGCGCCCGGCGAGGAATGCCTGGCGGTTGGCGTCGAAGAATTCGGCGGGGAAACCTTCGCGCAAAGCTTCCAGCCATCCGGATTCCGGCAACGGCAGATGCACGCTCAACGCGCCGAGCAGCGCCACGTTCAGGGTTTTCTTGTTCGGCAGTTTGCCGGCATCAATCGCGTCCGGCGTGATCAACATCCCGTTGGGTTTGAGATAATGTTTGTGCGGGTCCACCTGCGTCGGTTCGAGCACGAGCAGATAATCCGCCTCGCCCGGCGGCACCATGGGGCTGAGCACGATCTGGCCAAAACGCACGTCGCTGGTGACCGACCCGCCGCGCTGGCTCATGCCTTTGATCTCGCTTTTCTTCACGTCAAAGCCGGCGCGCAACGCCGCGTCGGCCAGAATGTCCGACGCCTTGAGGACGCCTTGGCCGCCGAGCCCGGCCACCACCACGTTGGTCAACCGGCCGCGCATGGGGCCTCCTTCTTTTCGCATTGTTCAAGTTCGCGCAGCCGTTTAACGATGAGAAGGCACGGTCGCCGGGCGATGATGACGCACAATTCCCGGCTCGCGAGGCATTCGTCCAAGGTGCGCTCAAACTCGTTTGAACCGACGCGCGGCTCGACCACATGCACCCGCTTCACGCCGAACGAACGGGCCAGGTCTTCCAGCACGAGCTTGTTGGTCGGCTCGTGGTTGAGCTTTCGGCCGGTCCCGGGATGTTCCTGGTGGCCGGTCATGGCCGTGGTGCCGTTGTCCAGAATGATGAGCACGTGTCCGCTTGGCGGCGGGTTGTAAACCATCTCCACCAGACCGCTGATGCCGCTGTGAACGAACGTGCTGTCGCCAATGACACTGACCACGCGCCGCGCCTGTTCCGGCGGCAACACGTGACGCAGCCCCAAGCCCACGCCGAGGCTTGCGCCCATGCAAACGCAGGAATCCATGGCCTCAAAGGGTTTCAGCACGCCCAGCGTGTAGCAGCCGATGTCGCCCGCCACAATGCAATCGCGCTGGCGCAGCGCCTCGAACACCAGGCGATACTGGCACGCGTCGCACAGTTGCGGCGGCTTGCCCGCCGACTGCGCCAGTTCGGGGCTGGTGTCGTTATTGAGAATCCGCCGCACGCGCGGCACGCTGAGTTCGCCGAAACGGTACATCTCCGCCTTGCCTTCAACCTTGATTCCCGCCGCGCGGATGGCATCCACGAGATACGGATCACCCTCCTCGATGACGACGCACCGTTTCACGCTTTTGACAAACGCGGCGATCTTTTTGATTGGCAACGGATAAGTGAAGCCGAGCTTGAGCACGCTCGCTTCCGGCGCGGCTTCGCGGGCGTGCATAAAGGAAATGCCCGAGGTGATGATGCCCAATTTTTTGTCGCCGGTTACAACGCGGTTGAGGGAACAGGTTTCATTCCATTCCAGGATTTCGACCAGCTTCTGCCGCAGACGTTTGTGCGCGGGGCGGGCGTTGGCCGGAATCATCACGCGCGCACGGATATCGTGCTCGAATTTCGGCGTCTTCGGCGTTCCGCCCGGGCCGCGCGGCTTCATGACGGTGTAACTGTGGCAAACGCGCGTGGTGGCGCGAAGGATCACCGGCAATTTCCAACGTTCGGAAATTTCAAACGCGGCCAGCAGGAAATCGTAGGCTTCCTGCGAATCCGACGGTTCGAGCATCGGCACACTGGCGGCGACGGCATAATGGCGGTTGTCCTGCTCGTTCTGGCTCGAGGCCATGCCGGGATCGTCCGCGGAAATGACGACCAATCCCCCGCTCACGCCGGTGTAGGCCACGGTGAACAGCGGGTCGGCGGCAACATTGAGGCCGACATGTTTCATGGCGGCCATGGCGCGGGCGCCGGCAAAAGCCGCGCCGATGGCGACTTCCAAGGCAACCTTTTCGTTGGGCGACCACTGGCCGTATCCGCCCAGTTCGGAGAAGCGTTCCAGGATTTCGGTGGAGGGAGTGCCGGGGTACCCGGCGCCGAGGGCCACGCCGGCATCACGCGCGCCCAGCGCAATGGCTTCGTTGCCACTCAGGAGTTGTCGTTTGGGTGCAGGCATGTAATTCGCAGTGGCTCAAGATTTAGCTGAGTGCAACAAAAAGCGCCGATGATGACAAGCGCGGTTTTTACGGAGTCAGGGCCGGGCCGAAGCCCGGCGCTCAAAACCTGATTTTTCCGCCATTTTGACAGCCCTTTTCTGGGAATCACGAAAAGGAATTTTGTGCATTAAACCACCTGCTTTCTGTAAAAATGGGCTTATACGGGCTGGACACGCTGGGAATTGTTTCCAATTCTAATCCCAATTCCGCGAACTGGATGTCCGCAATTGCATCCGGCGCGTCGCCGGGATTCAGGAACAGTCGTGGAAGCGAAAAATTACAATCAAGTCTTCAATCGTTAATCAGACCGGAGATTCAAATCTTATGTTGAATACCAAATTGAAACTGACGTTGGCTCTTGCCGCGCTGGCTGCGGTGACCGCCCTGGCTCAAACTCAAACCACCCCCCCCGCCGGGGCAACTTCTGCCCCACCAGTTGGGGCGCCGGCTTCCCCACCGGTTGCGGCGACTCCGGCGCCGCCTCCGCCGACCGCCTTCGACAAGTGGGTGAAGGAGGTCAAGAACCCCACGGATTGGCTCACTTGGGGAGCGGACCTCCGTCTGCGCAATGAGTATTTCGACAATGCCCTCACCCTGGGCCAAAACGTGGTACGCCACGAACAGGACTACTTCCGGTTCCGGGAGCGGCTGTGGGACTCGATCATGCCGGTAACCAACCTCAGCATAAACGCACGCCTCGCCACAGAACAGCGGGAGTGGATGAAGCCAAGCTTTGCCAAACAATATGGATACAGACCGGGCATGGAAGAACGGTATGTGATTTTGGACAACGCAAATGTGAAGTGGAGCAACGCCTTGGATCTGCCGATGTCCATCACGGCGGGACGCCAGGATATCATGCTCGGCGATCCGCTGAACTGGTGGCTGGTCTGTGATGGTACGCCATACGATGGTTCCTGGACGATGTTCCTGGACAGCATCCGACTCACCGGTGAGGCGAAGGAAACAAAGACAAAATTCGATCTCATCTACATTTATCAGAATGCTCTGCCCGACGAGTGGGTTCCCACGATTGGCCGGTCCACCGACAACGCCGCACGATCTGCGCCTTATACCACAGGATCTGCGCCTTATTGGTTGACCGAACAGAACGAACAAGGAGTGATCTTTTACGTGGCCAACAAATCCATAAAGGATACTGAGATCGACGCCTATTTCATTTACAAACACGACAGCCAGGAAGGGGCAATTCTTTCACCCTTTACAAATTCCCTCGGCGCCAAATATCCACTCGGTGACAATGCGGATATCTATACAATTGGTGGTAAAGTAACCGGAAACCCGTTTAAACACTGGAAATACTCGGTGGAAGGAGCGTACCAGTTCGGAGATAAACAGGACCCCACGCTCGTCCATGATAATTCGGGGGTCCCCGCTGGTTGGGGGAACACTGCGACCCGCACCATCGACGCTTTTGGGGTCAATTCCAGTCTGACTTACCTTTTTAAAGACCGGCTCAACAACCAGGCCAGTCTCATCTTCGAATACCTGTCCGGCGATGACCCCAAAACGACCGGCAAGGACGAAATGTTCGACGTTTTGTGGGGACGCTGGCCTCGGTTCAGTGAGCTTTACATTTACTCTTACCCGAATGAAACCAGCGGCAAGTTTGCGCAGTTGAACAACATCATGCGCATCGGCCCAAGCTGGAGTTTCTCGCCGATTAAGGACACAACCTTCAGTGCCATGTACAACGCGCTGTTTGCTCCTGAAGAAACGCCGACCCGCGACATGACCGGCACCAGCGGTGCGAACCCTGAGCAGTTCAGCAGAAATGGCAATTTTCGCGGCCATTACATTCAAACCGTCCTGAAGCACAAATTCAACGACCATGTCAGCGCCCATCTCTGGGGTGAATATATCTGGCAGGGCGATTACTACAGCCACAGTGACTTGATGACCTTCGTCCGCGCGGAAGTAATACTCACGTTCTAATCCTGTAATCAAATCGAATTGAGACAGCCTATGAAAAAAAATCTGCTGATTATTGCGGGGGCCTGCTGGCTCGCCGCCCAGTTGTCCGCCCCAACCTGTTCTGCGGCGGACGAAGCCAAACTCATCAAGATCGGCGCCATCTTTTCCGTCACCGGCCCGGCATCCTTCCTCGGTGCGCCGGAGGCGAAGACGGCACAGATGCTGGTTGACAAGATTAATGCCCGGGGCGGTGTGCTTGGCCGGAAGCTCGAATTGATCATCAAGGACAGCAGCGGCAGCCCGGAGAAGGCGGTCTCGTTTGCCAAACAGTTGATCGAAGAGGACAAGGTGCTGGCCATCATCGGCCCGTCCACCAGCGGCGAGACGATGCAGATCAAAAAGCTCTGCGAAGAAAACCAGATGATCCTCGTCTCCTGTGCGGCGGCGGAAGACATCGTCAATCCGGTGGCCAAATATGTCTTCAAGACCCCGCAAAAGGACAGCCAGGCGGTGACCTGGATCTACCGCACGATGAAGGAAAAGGGCATCAACAAGATCGCCGTCCTGACCGGCAACGACGGCTTTGGCAAAGGTGGCAAGAAACAGCTCGAAGAACTGGCCAAAACGGAAGGCATCGAAATTGTGGCCAACGAAGTCTATGACAAACAAGCGACCGACCTGACGGACATCCTGACCAAGGTCAAGGGGACGCCGGGTGTCCAGGCCGTGGTGAACTGGTCCATCGTTCCCGCCCAATCCATCGTGGCCAAGAACATGAAACAGCTCGGCATGGAAATTCCGCTGTTCCAGAGCCACGGCTTCGGCAATCACAAGTACGTCGAACAGGCGGGTGTGGCGGCGGAAGGCATCCTCTTCCCGGCCGGCCGGCTGCTGGTGGTGGATGAACTGGCCAACAGCCATCCGCAGAAAAAACTGCTGGCGACCTACAAGAAGGATTACGAAACCGCCTACAAGGAGGACGTGAGTACATTTGGCGGACATGCCTACGATGCGATTTTGATTGTGACCGAAGCGCTCAAGAAAGCCGGCACGACCGACCGCGCAAAGGTGCGCGACGCCATTGAAGGCTTGCACGGCCTGGTGGGCACGGCCGGCATCTATAATTTTTCCGCCGCCGACCACACGGGGCTGGACCTGAATGCGTTTGAAATGCTGACGGTCAAGGACGGCAAGTTCGCGATTTATAAAAAATAACCGGATTGGTTCGGTGGTGGAAGGTTCCTCTAAAGCCCCGGCGGGAAACCGACCGGGGCTTTTTGTCCGGAAGGACTGACGATGGAAAACGGAAGTCTGGCATTACAGTATTTGTTGTCGGGCGTCACCAAGGGCAGCATCTATGCCGTGGTGGCCATCGGCTTCAACCTGATTTACAGCGCCACGGGGGTTCTGAATTTCGCCCAGGGCGAGTTCGTCATGCTGGGCGGGATGGTGGCCGTTACGCTGGCGCATTTCGTGCCGCTGCCCGTGGCGATTGCCGGCGCGGTGTTGATCGTGGCGCTTATCGGCTGCCTGCTGGAAATCACCTTCTTCCGGAAACTCCGCCGGCATTCCGTGCTCCACCTGATCATCATCACCATCGGGCTTTCCATTGTCATGCAGGAGGCCGCGCTGCATATCTGGGACGAAAAGGTGCGCTCCCTCCCCTACTTCACCGGCAATGAAGTCTCCTCCCTCAAGTTCCTGGGCGCGGCAATCTCGCCCCAGGTACTCTGGGTGCTGGGGACCGTCGCCGTCACCGTGGTCCTGCTGCACATCTTTCTCAAATACACCCTGCGCGGCCGCGCCATGCGGGCCTGCTCGTCCAACCCCGACGCCGCAATGCTCGCAGGCATCAACATCCCCAACATGCGCACGCTGTCGTTCGGCCTGAGCGCCGCGCTGGGCGCGCTGGCGGGTTGCGTCATCTCGCCCATCACCATGACGCACTATGAAATGGGCGCACCGCTGGCGATCAAGGGATTTGCCGCGGCCATCCTCGGCGGCATGGGCAATCCGATGGGTGCAGTGGCCGGCGGGTTGATGGTCGGCATTCTGGAGGCGTTCGCCGTGAGCCGGCTGCCAGCGGCTTACAACGACGTCGCCGCCTTCGCCGTGTTGTTGCTGGTTTTGTTCATCCGTCCGCACGGCCTGTTTGGCCAGCCCGGCGGAGAAAACGTGAGGGAGCAATAAGCGAAAAATCCGAAACCCGAATGACGAAGTCCGAAACAAATCCGAAATTTGAAACCCGAAACGGGGGGCTTTCAACCGCAGATCACGCGATGATGCGACTTCGGATTTCGGGTTTCGGCTTTTATTCGTCATTCGTCATTCGTCATTCATCATTATCACCGTCGCTCAACCCATGACCCGCCTCCGTCCATTTTTTCCCTTTGCCCTCTTCGCTCTCGCGCTGGTCGCGGGGCAATTCACCCTGCGCGCGATGGGAAAGGAATACTGCCTGACGCAGCTCACCATGTCGCTCTACTACGCCATTGTGGTGATTGGCCTGTGTCTGGTGATGGGCTACGCCGGACAGGTGTCGCTCGGGCACGGCGCGTTTTTTGCCATCGGCGGCTATACGTCGGCCGTGCTGACGACGCATGACTTCTCCCGGTTCAACGCCGCCGCCTGGGCCGGCGCACTCCGACAGGCGCACCTGTTGGTGACGAACGACGACCTTTACGGCAACCCGATCGTCACCGTTTCCCCGTGGGCCGCCTTCCTGGCGGCCATGCTCGCGACGTTGGTCATCGCGAGCCTGATCGGCTATCCTGCGCTCCGGCTCAAAGGCCATTACCTCGCCATGGCCACGCTCGGCTTCGGCCTGATCGTTTACAAAATCGTCCTCGGCACCGCCCTCTTCGGCGCGGCGGACGGCATCAACGGCGTGCCGGAATGGGAGCTGGGCTTTGGGCTGACGGTGTCGGGCCGGAGCGCCCTGCGCGTTGAAAACTATTACCTCGCCGGCGCCCTGGTGCTGGTGCTGCTCGTGCTGCTGCGCAACCTTATCCATTCCCGCATCGGCCGCGCGTTGCAGGCCATCCACGACCGTGAGACCGCCGCTGGTGCGATGGGCATAAACACCGCCGCCTACAAACTGCGCGCCTTTGTGTTGAGTGCGCTGCTCGCGGCGATGGCCGGCGTGTTCTTCACGCATTATACCGGCGGCATCGGGCCGTCGGAAGCCAGCGCGTTCAAATCGGTCCGCTACGTCGCGCTCGCGGCATCCGGCGGCATGGCCAGCCTATGGGGTGTCACCGGCATGAGCACCCTGTTGAACTACCTGTCGCTCCGCGGACTGTTTGGCAGTTACGACAACGCCATGTTCGGCGCAATTCTGATTCTCATTGTCTCGCTCGCGCCGGAAGGACCGCTCAAGCCGCTTGGACTTTGGATCCAGAGTTGGTTCGGCAGACTTCGCCGGGAAAGGAGGCCGGAGCATGACGCTGCTTGAAGTAAACGATGTCCGGCGCAGTTTCGGCGGCCTCGTGGCGGTGAACCGGGTTTCGTTCCAGGTCAACCCCGGCCGGATCAAGGCTGTCATCGGCCCCAACGGCGCGGGCAAGACGACCCTGTTCAACATCATCTCCGGCCTGCTCAAGGCCGACGCCGGGCATGTCACTTTCAAGGACTGCTCCATCACCGGGTTCAAGCCGTATCAAATCGCCCGCGCGGGAATTTCGCGCACGTTCCAGAACCCCAGCCTGTTCTTCCAAATGAACGTTTTGGAAAACGTGATGGTGGGCCGGCACCGCCGTTCGGGCCGGGAATTCGCCGCGTGCTGCCTGCGCCTTCCCGGCCAGCCGAAGGAGGAACGTTCCATCCGCGAAGCCGCCCTGGCGCAACTGGATTACGTCGGCCTGGCCCACCTCGCCGGGTTCCCGGCCGGCGGTCTCTCTTTCGGGCAGCGCCGCATGGTGGAACTGGCCCGCGCGCTGGCCACCGATCCCGAACTGCTGCTGCTCGATGAACCCGCCAGCGGACTGAACACCCGGGAAAAGGAAAATCTCGGCGCTCTCATCCGCCGCATCCGTGACCGCGGCGTCACCGTGCTCCTGGTCGAGCACGACATGACGGTGGTGATGGATTTGTCGGACGACATCCTCGTACTGCACAACGGCACGATCATCGCCGAAGGTTCGCCGGCAACGATTCAAAGCGATCCGAATGTCATCAGCACTTACCTGGGCGGGGAATTCCGCCCGGCCGGGGAAGTTGAACTGGCCCTGCTGACGGGAAGGCAGCCGGACGCTGTCACTGGAGCGCGAGTTGTCCCAACTCGCAGCGGCCCGGTTGGCGAAGGAGCGGTCCGATGAAAAATATTTACGGCAACAAATGCGTTCGCGGGTGCTGCGGCTTGAGACAAGCCGCGCTCCGTTCCTGAAATGTTATTGCAGGTTAAAAATTTGAGATGCAGCTATGGCAGCCTGGAGGTTGTCCACGGCATCAGTCTGCACGTGTGCGCCGGCGAGATCGTCGGCCTGCTCGGCGCGAACGGCGCGGGCAAATCCTCCCTGCTCAAGTCCATCATCGGCCTGCTGCCGCCGCGGCAGGGCGACATCTTCATTGATGGCCGGCCCACGCACGGTCAGCCTGCCTGGCGCAGCATCAGCAATTCCACCGTGCTCGTACCGGAAGGTAAAATGATTTTTGCCGACATGACCGTGCGCGAAAACCTGCTCATCGGCGGTTACCACAACCCCGACCGCAACCTGCAGCTCGACATCGTGCTCGACCGTTTCCCGCGGTTGCGTGAGCGGATCCACCAGTTGGGCGGCACGCTGTCCGGCGGCGAACAACAAATGCTGGCCTTGGGCCGCGCGCTGATGGCCCGGCCGAAACTGTTGCTGCTTGATGAACCTTCGCTGGGCCTCGCGCCGCTCATGGTCCGGGAGGTGTTCAACGAAATCCTCAAGATGAAGGATGTGGGCATGACGGTGCTGCTCGTGGAGCAAAACGTCACCGGCACCCTGCAAATCGCCGACCGCGCCTACGTGATGGAGACCGGTGAAATCATCCTGGAAGGGGAAGCTGCCGATCTTCTGCACAACCCGGAAGTTAAACGCGCCTACCTCGGCAAGGGCGCCAAGGAGGTTTGGTTGTGAGACGAATCGAACATCCAACATTCAACATCCAACGCCCAACATCCAATGGCTGGCATTCGGACATCGTAGAAACATTGGGCGTTGGATGTTTTCCTTTTGTATTTCATGGTTCCCAATCCCCATTGCCCCTATGAATGTATTCGATCGCCGCTACGAAATGATGCCGCGCGCCGAACTGGAACAGCTCCAGCTCGAACGCCTCCAGGCCCTCCTCGTCCGCCTTAAACGCAACGTCCGCCGCACCCGCGAAAAAATCGGCGACACCCGCGTCGAATCGCTGGCCGACCTGGCGCGTCTGCCGTTCACCACGCCGGAGGACATGATGGAAAGTTTTCCGTACGGCATGTTCGCGCTGCCCATGCGCGAAATCATCCGGCTCCACACCACCGTCGGTCCGCAGGGCAAACCGCTCGTCATCGGCCACACGCGCAACGACCTGGCCCAGTGGGGCCGGCTCGTCGCCCGCCAGCTCGTGGCCATCGGCGTGACCGCCAACGACGTGGTCCAGATGTGCTTCGGCGGCGGCGTCTATGGCGCGGCCGGTTATCTCTTCGGCGCGCAGGTCATCGAAGCGTCCGTCATCGCCGAGGATTCCGCCCACGTGGATTACCAGATCGCCACGCTGCAAAACTTCCAGCCCACCGTCCTCATCACCACCCCGGTCAACGCCCTGGACCTCATGCAGGTGATGGAACAGCGCCGCCTGGATCCGCAGTCGCTCCACATCCGCACCGTCCTGCTTTCGCGGCCGGTGGACAAGGAAACCCGCGAACGGCTGGCCGCTGGGTTGTTCGCCAAGATACAATGCAACTTTGGTCTCGGCGAAATCCTCAATCCCGGCCTGTGCGTGGAATGCGCAGCCGGACACTTCCATGTCCATGAAGACCATTTCCTCTGCGAGGAGCAGGACGGCGAACTGGTGTTGACCACGCTCTGCCGCGAAGCCCTGCCCCTGCTCCGCTACCGCACCCGCGTCCGCTGCGAACTCTTCCGCGACAAATGTTCCTGCGGTCGCACCGGCGCCAGAATCGTGCCCGGCGAGCGACTCGATGGCCGCCTGCGCGTCAACGAAACCCCGCTTTACGAAGGCCAGATTGCCGGAGTCCTCGCCCGGACAAAGGCCGCCGGACAGCCCTTCACCGTCACCGTGTCCGAGCGGCGCATTGTGGTTTCCGTTGAAATTTCCGACGACCTGTTCGCCGATGCCGTGGGGCTGATTGAAGAACTCACGCGCGAAATCGAGTCTGAGTTCCTGGCGCGGCTGGGCATCGAAGCGGACGTGCGTTTCATTTCGCCCTGGTCTCATCTCCACCCCGGACCCGGGCCGGATGCCGGCAGCAAGGTTTGAAGCCCGGGGTGGTGGAGTATTGATGCGGGCGAGGACATCGCAGCGCGATGTCCCTACCTTGCCGTTCAGGAAAACTTGACGTGCTTTTCGTTTTGGGATGGAGTAGTGGTTACAATTATCAAATCAGGCGTCTAGTCATGTTTTGGGATAAGAAAATCGAAACTCTCGATCGCGCCGCGCTGGAGCGGCTGCAACTTAAACGTTTGCAGGAAACCGTCCGGCGCGTGGCTGCGCGTGTGCCGTTCTATCGGCTGAAATTCGCCGAACTGCACTTCAAGCCCGATGACATCCGGTCGCTCGCCGACCTGCGCCGCCTGCCCTTCACCGGCAGCGCCGACCTGCGTGAGAATTATCCCACCGGCCTGCTCGCCGTGCCCTACGACGCCACCCTCCGGTTGCATACCTCCAGCGGCACCACGGGCAAACCCAAGGCGCTGTTCTTCTCGCGTCAGGACGTGGAGAACGCCGCCGAATTGTGCGCACGCTCGTTCGTCATGACCGGCATCACGCAGAAGGACGTGTTTCAGAACATGATGACCTACGGCATGTTCACCGGCGCGCTGGTCACACACTACGGCGCGGAGAAAATCGGCTGCCTGGTCATCCCCGCCGGCCCGGGCAATTCCGAGCGGCAGTTGATGCTGATGCAGGATTTTCGGACGACGTTCATCCATCTCACGCCCAGCTACGCGCTCTACCTTGCGACCTTCCTCGAAAAACACGGCGTTGACCCGCGGCGCGATCTCGCGTTGCGCAAGGCATTTGTCGGCGCCGAGCCGTACACCGAGGAAACCTGTCACAAAATTGAAGAGGGCCTTGGCCTTGACGTTTACAACTCCTACGGCCTTTCGGAAATGAACGGCCCAGGGATCGCGTTCGAGTGCGTGCAAAAGCGCGGCATGCACCTCTGGGAGGACCATTTCCTCATTGAGATCATTGACCCGCAGACCGGCGAACTGCTGCCCGACGGCGAGGCTGGAGAACTGGTGATGACGACGCTCACCCGCGAAGCCATGCCCCTGCTCCGCTACCGCACCCGCGACATCACGTCCATCATCCCCAAGCCCTGCCCTTGCGGGCGCACGCATCGCCGCTTGAGCCGCATCACCGGCCGTTCGGACGACATGCTCATCGTGCGCGGCGTGAACATCTACCCACAGCAGATCGAGCGCGTCCTGATGGCGCAGTCGGGGGTGGGCAGAAATTATCTGATTGCGCTGGAGGGTCTCGACGAGATGACAGTCAAGGTGGAACTGGCGGAAGCCGGTTTCGAGGGGCAGGTGGAGCAGCTCGTGAAATTGCAGAACCATCTGGCCGAGAAATTACGCGCGGAAATCCTCATCAAACCACAGGTCCAACTCCTGCCGCCCGGGTCGCTGCCGGTGAGTGAAGGCAAGACCAAACGCGTGATTGACAACCGCAAACTGTGAAACAACCGGATGAAAAGGAACCACGATCCCAAAATCGCACACGACCACCCTGAATTCTATTGGGTGGAGTACGGCGCGATAGCGTCTTGGAGTGCGGCAGCCCTCTGCCGCTTTGGGAACAATCGTAAACCGGGCGAAAGCGCCAGAGGGCTGGCGCAGTCCAAAACCTGGCGGCTCTTTTGTGGTTCACGGAAACGACCAGGGCGAACCTTCCAGCTTGAATCCCAGGAAAGGAATCTCAAATGAACGACGTGAAACTTGTGGCTGCTTTTGCCGAGAACAAACCCGGGCAGGTCGCCCACTTCACCAAAATCCTCGCGAACGCCAACATCAACATCCGCTGGCTCGCCGTGGCCAGCACCGGCCCGTTCGGCGTGATGAAGTTCCTGGTCAGCGATCCGGAAATGGCCTACGAGGCCCTCAAACACGAAGGCTTCGTCGTTAAATTGGTGGACGCGCTCGCCATTGAAGTCCCGGACAAGCCCGGCGGATTGCACGCCGTAGCGGATTGTCTCGCCAAACACAACATCAATCTCGACAACGCCTCCGGTTTCATTGCCAACAATCGCGCCATCCTGGTCCTCGAAGTCCCCGACGCGGCCAAGGCCCGCGACCTCCTGCAAAAGCAGGGCTTTCGCGTGTTGGCGCAAAAGGAACTGCCGGTCTTCAAGCAGGACTGAAGCATCGCAGATTCCTCGGGCCTTGACCGAAATCGGCCGTGGAATTTCCTCCTCGTCGTCGTCCTCGAATCTGCCTTCAGCGATCGCTCCGCGACCATATTCCCCTTCATTGGATGTTGAACGTTGGATGTTGGTTGTTGGAGGTTAAACCGCGTGAGGCGACCTGTCCATCGACCCGTCCACCGAAGTCCCGCAACGCGGGACGAAGGCGGAAGCCTCGGCGAAGTTGGACCTGTCCACCATAGTCCCGCTGGGGGGACGACGGTGGAAGCCTTTTACGCGGTCCCCATCAAAGTCACAAACCATTCCGGTGGCCGGATCGGTTTGCCTTGGGTATCGGTGAAGGCGTGAATCGTGTAGCCGCGAACAACCGGGCTGCCGGTCTCGTTCCGGTTGATTTCCACGTCGAAACGCAATCGCGCCCGTCCTTGCAACTCCACGGTTGAAGTGATGCGCAGCAGGTCGTCATATCGCGCGCCGCCCTGGAATTCGAGATGCGCCTCCACCAGTGGCAGGAAAACGCCCTTTTCCTCCAGTTCCACGTAAGACATCCGCAATCGGTTCCGCATTAATTCCGTTCGTCCGCATTCAAACCATTCCAGCGCACGCGAATTGTAGAACGTCCCCATCTGGTCCGTCTCGCTGTAACGAACGCGCAATTGAAGCACATCTTTGAGTTTGTTCATGGCTCTCCACCGAATGCGGTGCAACCATAGCGAAGCAGCGGCGCCGGTTCCATCGCAAAGTAGGACGGTCATCCGCTCGCTGTCCTTTGACTCTTCCCAAATTCGGCGGCATCACAGGGTTTCGGCAACAGCCGCGCGTCCGCCTCACTTCCCATTCCACCACTCCCGGATGTCGTCCGCGGCTTGATGCGCGAGCGAAGGGATGCTCCGAACCGCTTCGCGCAACTCCGGGAAATGATGGACGGCCAGCCATAGGAGGGCGGCGACAACCGCGAGCCAGACCACCGCATCCAGAAGAAATACGAAGGACCAAGCCCATCTCGCCTGTCCCAAACCCCGATAGCACGTGTGTCGCGCTACTTTCAGCGGACACGCAAAAATGCCATAGGCGATGAACAGCAGCAGCGCCGCGACCCACACCGGCACGTTCGCCGGTAGCGCCAGCCCAAACACAGCGCCGGTCGCCAGCAGTGAGATCAAGGCGCAGATCCACAGGATCTTCGCTCCGCCGTGCAGTAACGAGAGCAAGGGCAGCGCGTAGCCCATCCCTGGATGAAAGGGGGTATGCTCCGCCCAATAGCAATGCCAGTTTTGCCGCCACTGATCCGCGTTCGCGCGCATATCCCGCTTGAACCGGCGCTTCCATTCGCGGCGAGCCTTGCGGCCCGGGAAGCCCTTCATCGCCCCGTAATACCCCTCTTTCGCGCGTCGGATGAATTCCTGCGCCGTCGATGGGTCGCCGGACGCCGCCGCCTTTTCTTCCGGCGAACGCGCCTCGGGCACCACGATCGCCATCACGAGATAGACGAGCAACCCGGTGCCCCAAAGCATCGTCAAAATCACGAAGGCAAGTCGCACGAGGGTCGGATCGACGTTCACATGGGCGGCAATCCCGTTGCAGACGCCTGCGATCATCGCGCCCTCGTGGATCCTGTAGAGCCGCCTTGGCGGCCCGCCGCGCCCCGCCGCTCGTTCTTCTCCCGCCGCCCCGTGTCCACTCGCCCCGCTCGTGCCGCTCGCGCCCGGAGCCGCGGCTTCGCCCGAGTCCGCCTCGATCGGCCCCATCTCGGCCAGAACAGCGGCAACCTCCTTCGTCACGACCACTGTCTTGTGACTGGCCAAAAGCGCGAGGAACTTCTCCGCGATCGCTCGCTCGATATCCGAGAGGATTTCATCCCGATCCGGGTTGCCCTGCAGCCGCGTGGCCGCGGTTTCCAGATAGGCGCGCAGGGCATCATAGCCGCCTTCTTCAAGCTGATACGCATTGCCGCCCAGATTGATCGTGATAACCTTGTTCATAATAGGATTGTCTCCGTTTTATTTTTGTCCCAGATTTTTCACCGTCCCGTTGATCTTGCCCCAATACTCCAGCGTTTCGCGCAACTGCTCCCGGCCCTTCCCGGTAAGCTCGTAATATTTGCGGGGCGGCCCAGCTTCGGATTCCTTCCATTCGTAATCCAGCAGCCCTTCGCGGCGCATCTTGCTCAACAACGGATACAGCGTGCCTTCCTGCGTTGCGAATTCGGTCGCGCTCAACTGTTTCAATATGTCCGCCACATAAACCTTTTCCGCCGCGATGATCTGCAGCAGGAGGAACTCGAGCAGGCCCTTCCGGATCGCGGAAAATTTTTCGTTCACGCTCATGGTTAAATATTTAACAAGCTACCTTTTTATTAAAAGGTAGCTGTTCGTCCGAAAGGAGTCAAGAGAAAAGTTTCCTCGTATACAATTGTGTGCGTGATGAGGTTCGCCCTTTTGGATGGGCACCGGATCCATCCATCTGTTCGTTTAGTCAAAATGCCTCGCGCTAAAAATTTAATCGTTACCAACATTTCGTGTCAGCACTTTTCACACAGGCTCGCGCTGGATTCAAATTGCGTCGTTTCCACCTTGCGGTGGCATTTCCAAAGGGGCTTTGCCGATGTTCCACAACCTGTTTTCACAAAGACAGGCTGGAAGCCTATGCCACCTTACCAGTATTCCTCGACGTGGATCGTTCCCGGGTTTCCGGGCTCGTCGGTTTTGAAGCCCCTGCGCTCAAGCATCGTCTTGACGGCATTCACCATGTCCGGATTGCCACAAAGAAAAACATCGGCCTGCGAAGGATCCAGCGCGACGCCAGATTCTTTTTCCACCACCCCCTGCTCCACCAGCGCCTGCACGCGTCCCGTGTAACCGCGAAAATGCGGGTCTTGATCGGACCGCGTGATGCTGGGGATGTAGGTGAAGTTCGGCCGCAGCCGGGCCAGGCTTTCGAGTTCGCCGCGATAACCCAGGTCCCAGCCGAAGCGCGCGCCGTGCAGGACCACGAACCGGCGTTGGGTCTCATTCACCAGCATCGTCCGCAGCATCGAAAGGTAAGGCGCCAGACCCGTCCCCGTGGCGATGAGAACGACCGCTTTGCCCGGTGGAACGCGGTCAAGCGTGAACAAGCCGCTGGCCTTCGATCCAAGGAACAGCCGGCTGCCATACTTCAACGCAAAAAGGCGCGGCGTGAGCTGGCCGCTGGTGATGAGCGTGAGATAAAACTCCGCATAATGGCGCTCCACACTGGACGACGCGATGCTGTACGCGCGGCGGATCATCTTGTCCGGCTCGGAAATGGGTTCCTCCGCTGCCGCTTCCGGCACGCGCGGTTCACTGCCGAGCAAACCCAGTATGCCGAACTGGCCAGGCTTGAAATCGAACGTCGCTGTGTCGGGCTGGACGCGGAGAACCAGCAGTTGCGGGTTGATTTCCTCCCGTCCGATGACGACGGCATTGTAAGGGCTTTTGTTGTCTGCGTTCATGATGCGTCAATTCTCCAAAGGCCACAGAACCATACCGAAGCGCCACCACCCGTCAAGCGCCACGTCTTGACTCCCTCGCCTCCGCGAAGTGGAGGAGAGGGCCGGGGAGAGGCGGCGCGTTTTTTCAACGACCCTTTTCTCTTTTAAAGGCAGCGAAGCTATTCTCATTAGCACCGGGCTTCAGCCCGGTGGCAGCAGATGTCAAGTCAGACAAGCCGTTTCAACGGCTTTTCTTCTTCCTCCCAGCCGGAGAGCCGGGCAAACCGTTAAAACGGTTTTTGTTTTACCGGATTTGCAACACCCGGCTGAAGCCGTATGCTAATGAGATACGTCTTTCTCACGTTTTAGCCTTTCTCATCCGCAAACCCTGATTTACTGATACCCGGAAACCTGATTCTGCCAAATCTGCTTGATTCAAAGTTGCGGATTCAGGCGTAATGCTGCCGACCCTATGGACTCCATCGTCTACGTCGTGCTGGTCGTTTTGTACGTCAGCGTAATGCTGGCTGTCGGCTACTGGTGTATGAAGCGCACCCGCGACGTAGGCGATTTCTTTCTGGGCGGCCGCACCCTCGGGCCGTGGATGAGCACGTTCGCCTACAGCACCACCTATTTCTCCGCCGTGCTCTTCATCGGCTACGCCGGCCGGCTCGGCTGGGGCTTCGGCGAGACAAGTTGTGGGAAAAATTGAGGCCTCTCCCGCATTGCGAAATCCGCCCTCCGAAAATCCGCCTGTCCTTCGTAGTCCCGCGTTACTGGACGGAGGATGGATGTTCATTCATGTCTATCCGTGGTTATAAATCTCTGCGTCCTTGGCGTCTTGGCGGTTAAGGTTGGTTGAGATCTCGTCTTTGTGCCTTTGCGCCCTTGCGTTTAAACAAAATCCGTCCCGCATGGCGGGAAGGGCGGCTTTGACGTTGGTAATCCGGGAGGCTTAGCCAAACCGATCATCTTACTTCACCGAATCCAGTTTTATTGTGATAACCTGGCTCGTGTTATTCGTCATGGTAATCGTTCGACCGCCGCCGCCGGCTGCCCGCCCACTCATGGTCATGAGCATTTTCATGTCCTGGTTCATGGTCGTGTCAATGAACATCCCCAGTTCCGGATCGAACCAGGTCACACCCGAAGTGTTGCCCTCCTGGATGGCTATGATCATCCCGTTGGGGGCCGGATTTTGAGTGGACCGGCTTTTTACGGTTCCCTGAAATTCCAGGCGGGCGCAGTTGCGCTTCCCGCGCTGCTCCCAGCGTTGAAAGGTCATATCATAATTCAACACGATGGCGCCGAGGTCGCCCTCCGTAATGTCCCGTGTCACCGACCAGGTGTCGCCGGGCTGCACCGGTTTGGGCGGCAAATTCCGGCTGTAGTCCATTATCTGCTTGAAATAGTCCTCGCTAAATATGTTCTTAAATATTGTCGAGGGATCGTTCGGTCCGCCAGTCGTCATCCGGGCTCTCAACGCATCAACGCCCTCGACCCGCTGCACCTGGTTGCTGGCATCCAGAAAATATTGAAGTTTGGCGCCGATTGTCTTTTGGAACAAGGCGGCCATCGGATCCGCGCTGCCACCCGGCGATTTTTTCCCCGAATCATAATCAATTATGGGTTTGCCTCCCTGGTCCAGCTTCATCCGCATGCTGAGGAATTCCATTTCCACTTCATGTCCGCCATCGGCGTCCTCCTTCAATACTGAGAGCGCATAACTCTGCCCCATGGTCATGTCCTGTTTGATGGGAGCGGGCTGTTTCGGCACGGTTATCTCGGATTTCATCTTGAAGTCGAGGCTTTGTACGATGTGTTCGCCCACCGGCCATTTCAGCTTGAGTTCCATGGCACCGGACGGCGCGGTGAACTTGGAGGTGGTGTTCAATTTGCCGGACTTGTTGCAGCCCACCCCGGACAGACCCAATGCCAGGGTGATGGTGGTTAGCAGGACATGTTTTTTCATGAATGATTTCTTTCGGTTGAAATTTGCCGGCGAGTCTAGCCGGTTTGACAATGCATGCGAACTACAAAATGACGCCAAAAAAATAACCGCCACTCCCGCCATGCGGGACGGAGCGGCTTTTGTAATCCGATGGTAGGGCTGGCTCTTCCACCCTCCGCAGTACTGCTACGCCCGTCCTCCGCAGTAGCCCTGCTACGGAGGATGGAGAGGACGGGCCGAGCCGGCCGCGGCGCGATGGGGACATCGCGCCCTACCTGGTTGTTTCTTCCTCGCCGGACTGGCTCAGTCTTCCTTGTCGTCACCGAGGAGTTTCTCGACGTGGCGGTCGAGGTCCAGGAGACTGCCGGCACAGGTGGCGGCCCGAACGCGGTCCACCAATTCGGCGGCCCAGGCTTCCTCCTCCACCTGCTCCTTGATGAACCAGTGCATCAACACCTGGGCCGGATAATCCCTGGTCGCAACGGCCGCCTCGTAAACGGCATTGATCCCCCGGGTATTGGACTGTTCCATTGCCTGCGCCTGTTCCACCACTTCCAGCAGCGACTTGAAGTTCTGTTTCGGCGTCGCGATGGCAGCCAGCTCGGGCGCAACGCCGCGGTCCAGGACGTGGTTCATGAGCTTCTCCGCGTGTTCGCGCTCCTCGCCCGACTGCTTGGCGAAGAAGCCGGCGAAGCCTTTGAGACTCTGGCTGGCGCACCAGACGGACAGGGCGAGGTAGGCCTGGGCGGCGGTCAGTTCGTAATTAATCTGGCGGTTCAGTTCCGTCAGCGTTTTGGAAGGAATTTTGGTTTTGGCCATAATCTTGGTTTGTTGGCCTCTTTATGCCGCAGATAGGCGCACCGGGCAAGCGCTCACTCGCCAGTTCTGGAACGAGCAAAGCCGCCCTGATTTCCCGGAGCGGCTTTGAATTCTTTTGGTAGGGCGGCGCTGTGAACGTTCTCACCACATAGGTAACACTTTTAGGTGCGAACACCAACAGTCCCAACCAAAACAAACAGGTTTCAAGTTCGTTATCAAAGGCCCGCAAGAGCGCATGCCTAGGGGCTTTGATAACGAACTTGAAACCTCCCCACGACGTTTTCGTGCCCATAAACTCGGAAGAACTCAAATCAAGAAGTGTTACCTATGTGGTGAGACCGTGCCCTGCTGCGCCGCCGCGGCGCGATGCGGCTTGTCTCGCCGTAGTCCCGCAATGCGGGACGAAGGCGGAAGATCGCGCCCTACCTTATTTCTTCTTCAAACGCCATACGCCTGAAACACTTCGTTGCACCGGATCGCTCTTGGGGACGATTCAAGGCTTCGCCATTAATCAGTATTGCTTATTAGTAAGATATATTAATCTGTTCCAAATAGTTATTGACTTTCGATGATTATAAGCCTTGTCTCGCCTATTAGATTTAAGCCAGCCGTTCTGTCTTCCCTCTTGGGCAGGGAAGACTTGGGTTCGTGGGCGCGCAGTTTCGACCGTCTACCTCGTTTGGTTCGACTGGGAAGCGAATTAACGCAAACAAACAAGAAAGGAAGTAACACGATGAAAAAGTGCATTTTGATCTGGCTTTGCTTGACAGCGATCATACTGAACGGTCTGGCCGACGAGCAGAATCCGATACCCGTTTCCGTCGGCAAATTTTATCTGATCGCCAACCAACTCAACAACAGCGGCAATACGTTGGCTGATGTCTTCGGAACCCAATTACCAACGGGATCCGCAGTTTTTATTTGGGCCTGTTGTGATGTTAACCCGCCCATACCCTTTAACATTGAAAATTGCTACCATGTTTATTTTTATGACACATCGGATCCGCATGGGTTCGGTCCTGGCGCTCCTGTTTGGTATGAGGATAATGATTGGGATCCAGCCTTTGAAGATATTACTTTGGCTCCAGGCCAGGGAGCGTTCATCATGCCCGGTGTTTGGACGCCCAGTGCTCCATTTTCGTTAATCTTCAGCGGGACCCACATAGTCCCCCAATTGCCGGCAGATTTGCCCTGTGGTTGTGGGCACTGGAATCTGCTCAGTCGCCAGACCGATGATATCGGCACGTATGAAAACGTCACCGGCCGCGCGCCGGCGGAGGGTGCCCAGGTGCTTCGGTGGAATGTTGCGCTTCAAAATTTTATGACTTACACTTTTTTTAGTTGCGCTTGGACGCCCAGCGAGCCGATCCTGGATGTTGGAGAAGCGGGCTTCTTCTTAATACCCTGCGCCATAAGCACCTGTAGCCTCAGCCCGCCTGCCGGGATGAGCGCATGGTGGCCGTTCGATGAAACCGCAGGGCCAACGGCCAACGACCTTGCCGGCACTGTTAACAACCTCGGGACTTACCAGGGCAGCCCGACTCCCGTGGCGGGCATGGTGAGCAATGCGCTTTTCTTTAATGGGACAAGTGACTTCGTCCTGGTGACAAATCAGGCGGAGATCAACTTCATCGGTTCCTGCACCAACGGAACCAACGGAGCCGAATCCTTTACCATTAACTCTTGGATCCGGGCCAATACCAACGGGCCGCTTCTCCAGACCCTGCTGGACAAACGAGTCAACCCCTCCTCCCCGATAGGTTACCATCTCTATCTGTACAATGGATGTCTGGGATTTCAGATTGCGGATGGGACTTCCTATCAAAACCATAACAGCCCCTCGCCGGATTTGCGGGATGGGCAGTGGCATTTCATCGCGGTAACGATGGCCCGCTGCGGCACCAACGGCAACGCGGGCACTTTTTATGTGGACGGCAGCGTCTTCACCTTTTTGGACGCGCAAACCGGAGACCTCGACAACTCTGCGGACCTCCAGATCGGGCGCCGCGAACCCGCGTTCGGCACCAATTACTACGCCGGCTGCATTGACGAATTGGAAATCTACAAGCGGGCACTGACGCCGCTGGAAATCGAGAAGATTTTCTACGCCGGTTCGGTCGGCCAGTGCAAAACCAATTGCAATTGTAATTGCGCGACCAACCTCAGCTACACGGTCACCATTTCCAACTGTTGTACCCTCATCGCCAATCAGCTCGACAAACCCGGCGGCAACACCCTCGCCAACATCATGCCCAGCCTGCCGTGCGATTCCCGGTTCATGAAATACGACAACGCCAGCAGCACCTGGATCACGACCACTTACTCCACCGCCACCGGCTGGGCCGACGGCTCAATCACCTTGAACCCCGGCGAGGGCGCATTCTTGTGTCCCTGCTGCACCAACGGTTACACCATCACCTTTACCGGCTGTCCGCACCCTGACGGCACCAACCAGGTGAGTTCGGTCGCCTTGGTCAGTCGCTATACCAATGACGTCGGCACCTACGAGAGCATCACGAAGCAAACCCCGCCGGACTTTGCCATGGTATGGAAGTGGGATTGCGGGGGTTATACTGGCTATATCTATTTCGGGGGTGATTGGTATGATCAGGGTTTTAATCCAATAGCGGAACCCACTGCGGCGGTAGGCGAAGCGATGTGGCTTTCTCCGTCTGGTGACTTTCCGCCAGCGGCCCCGCAGATCTGCTGTCCCACGAATTCGGTCAGCGGCGTGAAGTTCAACGATCTGAACCGCGACGGCATCTGGGAGACAAACGAGCCAGTGGTGGCCAATGTGACCATCAACGCGTATGACCAGACCACCAACCTGGTTGCCACCGCCACCACGGACAGCAACGGCCATTACCAATTCAACTTGCCGTGCGGGACTTATACCTTCAGGGAGGGCTCGATGCCTGGCTGGGAGCAAACCTGTCCGAGCAACGGCTGTTACGTCGTCACGGTTGGGAGCGGGAGCGGGCAGAACACGAATGTGAACTTTGGCAACAGCACCAACTGCGTGCAGATCAACTGCATAACTAACATTGTAATCTGCTCCGCAACGAATGTGGTGCTGACCAACTGCCCGGTGACGGCCGTGGACATCTGCAGCAACGGCATCAGCGTGCCGGTGACTTCCATCCCACCCTTCCCGCACACCTTCCTGCCCGGGGTGAAGACGGTGTCTTGCTGGGCCGGCAACGCCAGTTGCACCTTCACCGTGACGGTGGTGCCACCCCAGCCGTTGGTGCTGTTCAACACCGGAGTGGACGACAACCACAATCTGCTTGATGGCGGGAATCGTGATTACCACTACGAGTTGGGCGTCAACCCCGATGGCGAGTCGTTCTTCGTCGTGGTGGACACGAACGCCTACGTAATGCAGGCCTGGCTGGCTGACAGCGCCACCTCGCAATGGATTTCGCCCCGGCACGACGGCACCGGCTATGCCGGAGCCAACGCCTACGCCTACCAGGTGAAGTTCACGTTGCTCTGCACGAACAACGTCATCATCACCGGACGGTGGGCCGCAGACAATTCAGGGAGCATTCTACTCAACACCAATCTCATCGCCGATCCCGCCGGCACACTTTATGACGACGCCTGGACCAATTTCTCGAGCTGGCATTCGTTCACGATCACCAGCGGTTTTGTGGCCGGGGAGAACATCTTGGACTTCTGGGTCACCAACAGCAGCGACTACACCGGCCTGCGGGTCGAACTGAGCGGCACCGAATGCTGCTGTTCCAACGTGGAGACCTTCTCCGGCTACAAGTTCATTGATCTCAACACAAATGGAGTCTGGGAAACCAACGAGCCGGTCAAGACCAACTGGACCATCAACGTGTTCAACGAAGCCACCAACTTGGTTGCCACCACCACCACGAGCAGCAAAGGTTATTACCGATTCACTTTGCCATGCGGGACCTACATCATCAAGGAAGGTAGCCTGCCCGGCTGGGTGCAAACCGCACCCACCAACGGCTGTTACCTCGTCACGGTGGGGGCCGGCCAGAACACCAATCTGAATTTTGGAAACTATTTCCCGCCGGCAACCGGTGGTCAGGTGTCCATTACTAATACCTCGTGGAACCCCAGCCTGAGACAGATGACGTTTAGCTGGCCAACCTCTCCTGTGGCCTGGTACTTGCAGGGGACGACCAACCTGATTACAGGTCCGTGGATCACCCCGCCGAACGTGCAGCTGAACATCTGTAATGCTTGGAACATTGTGGATATTCCAATAGTCCCAACCAATAACATGTTCTTCCGGTTGGTCCACACGAATACGCCGTAAACACGTCAGAGAAATGCGGGCGTTCAGGCAGGCAGGAATTCTGTAATCCTGAACGCCCATGAAAAAACCGCCCCGAGGAATCGGAGCGGCTTTAAATTCGTTGGTAGGGTCGCCGTCCCGCTTTGCGGGATCCGGACGGCCCGACGGACCGTCCCTACCTATTTCTTCTTCGCCGGCTTGGCAGATTCGTCTTCCGGCGCGCCCGGGCGGGCGGGCGGCTGGGCGATTGGAACCCGGAACGGGTTGGATAGAACAAACGTCAAGCCGAGCTTGCGGCGGATTTTCACGGGGCCGGGGTGTCCGCCTTGTCCGTCGTTGACGATCGGTTTGATTTCCGGGCGTATGACTTGGTTGCCGTTCATTTTCGGTTGCAAAGGCATGCAACAAGCGTGCCGATGTCCTCCCGCGGAAATTTGCCGCCGCCGGCAGGGCTTTCAGGAAGAAACTGCGTCCAACAACCGTGCTGGCACCTGACAAACTGGCTGTTTGTTGGACAGGAAAGCATCCACCTTTGTCCCGCAATGCGGGACGAAGGCGGAAGATCGCGCCCTACCTGATTATTTTTTCTTAGCCAGTTTCCCGGCGGATTCGTCTTCGAGAGCGGCTTGCGCTGCCGCTAAACGTGCGACAGGGACCCGAAATGGACTACAACTTACATACGTCAGCCCGACGCGATGGCAGAACTTCACACTTTCCGGGTCGCCGCCGTGTTCGCCGCAGATGCCGAGCTTGATATCGGGACGCGTCGCCCTGCCCTTCTCGACCGCAATCTTCATCAACTGGCCAACACCCACTTGGTCAATCGTGGCAAATGGATTTTTCTTGATGATTTCCTGCTCCTGATACGGCCCGAGGAACGAGCCGGAATCGTCGCGGCTCATGCCAAGGCACGTCTGGGTGAGGTCGTTGGTGCCGAAGCTGAAGAACTGCGCGGTCTGCGCAATTTCATCCGCCGTGAGCGCGCCGCGCGGCACTTCAATCATCGTGCCGACGAGGTAATCGAGCTTCACCTGCTTTTCGGCCATGACTTCCTTCGCGACGCGATGGACGACTTCCACCTGGAGGTCGAGTTCCTTCTTGAACCCGACGAGCGGGATCATGACTTCGGGCTTCACCTTGATGCCGGCTTTCTGCACTTCGGCAGCGGCTTCGAACACCGCGCGGGATTGCATCTCGGAAATTTCCGGATAGACAATGCCCAGACGGCAGCCGCGGAACCCGAGCATGGGGTTGAACTCGTGGAGTTCCTTCACGCGCTGTTTGATCTTGGCCACGGGCACGCCCATCTTGGCCGCGAGATCGTTCTGCGCGGCGTCTTCGTTCGGCAGGAATTCGTGCAGCGGCGGGTCGAGGAAACGGATCGTGGCCGGCAGTCCCTGCAATTCCTTGAACATTCCGGTGAAATCCTCCCGCTGATAAGGCAGAATCTTGGCCAGCGCGGCTTTCCGGTCTTCCTTGGTATCGGCCAGAATCATCTCGCGCATGGCGTCAATGCGGTTGCCCGCGAAGAACATGTGCTCGGTGCGGCACAGGCCGATGCCCGAGGCGCCGAACGCGACGGCGTTGGCGGTCTGTTCCGGCGTGTCGGCATTGGTGCGGACCTGGAGCCGGGTGGCCTTCGAGCACCAATCCATGAGCTTCTGGAAGTTCCGGTAGGTCTGGCTGTCTTTGGCAGCGAGCGATTTCTCGACGAGCACCTGGACAATCTCCGAGGCCGCGGTCGGGAGCTGGCCGGCATAGACATCACCGGCGGTGCCGTTGATGGACAGGAAGTCGCCTTCCTTGTAAGTCACGCCGTCCACGGTCATGGTCCGGGCGGTGTAATCAATCTGCAATGCAGCCGCGCCACAGACGCAAACCTTGCCCATCTGACGGGCCACGAGCGCCGCGTGCGAACTGACGCCGCCCTTCGCGGTGAGGATGCCTTCGGAGGCAATCATGCCGCGCAAATCTTCAGGGGAAGTCTCATTGCGAACGAGGAGAACCTTTTCGCCCTTGGCCGCAGCGGCGTCGGCGCGATCGGCGTTGAGATACAATTTGCCGGAAGCGGCGCCGGGGCCGGCGGGCAAACCTCTGGCGATGCACTTGGCGGCCTTCATGGCTTTGCGCTCGAACACGGGCGCGAGCACCTGGTCCAACTGGTCGGCCGGCACGCGTTTGATGGCCGTCTTCCAATCAATCAGCTTTTCCGCCTCCATCTCGATGGCGAAACGGACCGCCGCGAGGCCGGTGCGCTTGCCGTTGCGGGTCTGGAGCATGAACAGCTTGCCATCCTGAATTGTGAACTCGAAGTCCTGCACGTCTTTGAAGTGCGATTCGAGCGTCTTGCGGACTTGTTCCAATTCCGCGAACGCCTTCGGGAGATGGCCTTTGAGTTGCGCCACGGGTTCGGGTGTGCGCACGCCAGCGACGACGTCTTCGCCCTGGGCGTTGATGAGGAATTCACCGTAGAAAACTTTCTCGCCGGTGGCGGGGTCGCGGGTAAAGGCGACGCCGGAGCCGGACTGGTCACCGGTATTGCCATAAACCATCGCCTGCACGTTGACGGCGGTGCCCCACTCGGATGGGATGCCGTATTTGCGGCGATAGACAATGGCGCGGTCATTCATCCAGGAACCGAACACGGCGCCCGTCGCGCCCCAGAGCTGCTTCCACGGATCCTGCGGAAATTCACTGCCGGTGCGTTCCTTGATCAGGGCCTTGAACCGTTTCACCAGTTCCTGGAGGTCCTTGACGGTCATCTTCGTGTCTTCGATGTCCGCGTGATGACGGTCGTGCTTGAGCTTGTGGATGACCACTTCAAACGGCTCGTGGTCCTCGTCCTTGCTCTTCTGGACGCCCATGACGACGTCGCCGTACATCTGGATGAAGCGGCGGTAACAATCCCAGGCGAAACGCTCGTTCCTGGTCGCCTTGACGAGGGCGAGCACGGTGGCGTCGTTGAGACCGAGATTGAGAATGGTGTCCATCATGCCGGGCATGGAATCGCGGGCGCCGGAACGGACGGAAACGAGCAGCGGCATGGCCGACTGATCGCCGAACTTCGTGCCCATGATTTTCTCGATGAAAACGATGCCTTCTTTGGCCTGCGCGTCGAGGACCTTGGGATAGGTCTTCTTGTTATCGTAATAATAGGTGCAGACCTCGGTGGTGATGGTGAAACCGGGGGGCACCGGGAGGCCGATGCGGGACATTTCGGCGAGGTTCGCGCCCTTGCCGCCGAGCAGCGGTTTCATGGAACCATTGCCATCGGCCTTCTTGTTGCCAAACAGATAAACGTACTTCGATGTTTTAGCCATAAATGTTCAATTTCAAAATAATTGCGCTTTCAATTTCGCACGGGGAATTCCACCGAAATAAAGCGAGGCGTAAAATATCAAACCCCCGCCCCAAGTCAACGAACGAAACCGGAAAAGCCAAAATCTGCTGCATCAATAACAATAATTGATGTCCGGAGGCTGTTGAAAGGCGCCTAAAGGAGCGTGTTTGGCCACAGATAAACACAGATTGACACGGATTACCTAGCGCAAAAAGCCATGCTGTCGAAGCTCGACAAGGGCGAACTCCAATTAGCCGACGTCCAAGCCAAAACCAAGGAACCAGCTACTCCCGCAATTTTTCTTTCTACCGGGCATTAAAATCAGTAGTAAATTAGAAATTAATTTACCGGTTTGGTTTTGCCTGCGCGATTGATATGTCGGGAACTGATTTCATATATGACAGCAACATCGATCGCACCGCTGAAAAAGAAGAAATCCAACGGCGAGCTTTATACTCGTTTGCCCGAAATTGAGGCGAAGCTGGTAGCCCTTCGCACCTTAACACGGGATGAAATTGCCGCGCGCTGCGCGGTGCAGAACCGTGAACCCGAGAACTATTTGCCAAGCGAATGTCTTGTACATTTGGTTAGGGAACACCGGACAAGACCGTTCGACGCGTGTTCCGAGGTGCTTTTTGGGACCCTTATGGAGCGCGTGTTGCACGGTCTTCCAAAGTCCGAAAGTTGGGATGGGAAATCAGAAAGACTGACTGATGGAAACGTGCGGGATGAGGGCAAATATCGCTTTCTTGAAATGTTGGGGAGGGATCGCCTACAGGAATATGTTGAAGCCTTGGATTTTTTTGAAATTCGCTTCGCGAAAGCATTGTCAAAACTCCGGATGGATGCGCAACGAAAGGTATATCGTCGGGAAGATCCGCTTGAAAACATCGAATTTGACTGCGAAACGGGCGGGGTCGCTGAAAAAGTGGAGCGCGCGGCCGGAAGCTTTGACCCGTTCGAGTCGGATAAAATTTGCAATTTTGATTACCTGTTGCATCTGGACGAAGCGATTGATGCACTACCTGATTTACAGAAAGCAATTGTTGAAATGATTCGAAAAGGGATTCCCATCGAATCAAAAGAACCAGGCATTGTGAATATATCGAATATACTAGGAAAAACACCAAAAACCATACGGACCCACCGCGATAAGGCATACGCAACCTTGCGTGTAAAACTGACGAAAGGAGAACCAGCATGAAACCAGGAACTTCCAAACTTTCCAGTGAAGATGTTCTAAACGCCTTTGCTGTTGAGCCCAGCCATGACCGGTCCACCCTGGAGCGTTATCTTCGGGAACACCCACAATATGCTGTAGAGCTTGCGCACCTTTCACACGAGCTTTCGCGTGCCAAGGTTGCGGCAACAGACTTGTCGGAGAAAGATCGGTTGGCCATTGACGAGGCATGGAAACAATATTCTAGCTCGCCTACAACGTCGACAGCGAACGTATTTGCCACATTGTCAGTACCGCAACGTAGAGACCTCGCGAACCTGCTCGGCGTTCCTCGGCAAATAATCACCGCATTTCGTGAACACAAAGTTATTGTGTCCTCCATCCCGCAACGATTCCTAACGCGCGTTGCGGCAGCCCTAAACACGAGCGTAGAGCAAATCAGAGTTGCACTGGCGGCACCCATGGAAGTAACTTGCGTCAGGAGTTACAAGTCGGATGAAAAACCGGTAGAGGCAAGGGTGACATCCTTCGAGCGGCTTCTCATTGAGGCGCAGGTTCCTGCCGACAAGCGCGCGGAGCTAATGGCCGAAGAAAACTAATATGGACGCAGCCGAACTCGCGCGGCAATTTGCAGCCAAATACCATGCAGAGGCTGTTACGAGGGGGCACGATCCCTGGAAGCCTTACGCATTCGCTGTCGCTGAGGCCAATCGCCGGGATATTGACGTCGAGGTATCGGGTGCGACTGTTCTCGGAAATAGCCGCGCCTGCTTTATTCAGGCAGACCAGCTTATCGTCTACGAAAATGTTGGTTCTGATTTCGACAAAGCCTTCTTGATAGCTCACGAAATTGGACACTCGGAATTAGGCGATGATCCTGAGGGAGAAGCTGCTGTGCGAATTGAGCCGGCGCGGTCAGCGGAGCCGTCACCGGTTGGCGCCGACCGAGTGGTGGATTATGGGCGACGGCAACGACGTGAAGTGCAGATGGATTTGTTTGCTCGGGAATTTCTGCTGCCCCGAGAGTTTGTTCGAAAGCTCCACTTGGAAAATAATCTTTCCGCGACAGAAATCGCGAGCCGTCTCGGCGCCCCTTTTGAAGTGGTGGCTCAGCAGCTTTTTGACGCGTTGCTGTTGCCGTCCGTCGAGCTGAAGCCAAAGAGTGAATCTGTAGAACTGCCGCCAAACGAACTTCAAGCGGAGGCAGCCAGGCACCGGGGAGTTGCCTATCTGCTTGAGGCCGGACCAGGGACAGGAAAGACTCAGACATTGACGACACGCGTCGAGGGACTATTGGCAGACGGAGTTGATCCACGGAGGATTCTCCTCCTGACCTTTTCCAACAAGGCAGCCGGGGAGATGTCGGAACGAATTGCGCGAAAAAATAAAGACGCGGCCGCCGCAATGTGGATAGGCACATTTCACGCTTTCGGCTTGGACATAATCCGGCGATTTCATCATGAATTGGGGTTAATTAAGGATCCCCGAATGCTTGACCGAACGGAAGCGGTCGAAATCCTCGAGAACGAATTCCCTCGCCTTGGGTTAGTGCATTACCGCGACCTTTACGATCCAACGGACAACATCGCCGACATCCTCGGTGCGATTTCGCGGGCCAAAGACGAAGTTGTTGACGAAAAAAGATATGCCGAGTTGGCGCAAGCAATGACCCAAAAGGCGCAGACGGACGAAGACCGTCTGCTGGGGGCGAAGGCGCATGAAGTCGCCAAAGTTTACCAAGCGTATGAAAGGTTAAAGAGAGAGGCGGGATGCGTTGATTTTGGTGACTTGGTTTGCTTGCCCGTGCGGCTCCTGGAATCAAACGCTCAAATTCGCACGCTACTTCAAACGCAATATGACCACGTACTCGTAGATGAATACCAAGATGTGAACCGAAGCAGCGTGCGATTGCTCGCCGCACTACGGGGGGACGGTGAAAACCTGTGGGCGGTGGGGGATGTGAAGCAATCCATCTATCGCTTCCGTGGCGCTTCGTCCTTCAACATGGGTCGCTTCGGAAAAGAAGATTTTCCAGGTGGTAAACGTGGACGGTTGAAGAAGAATTACAGGTCCGTGAAAGAGGTTGTTGCAATGTTTTCGGGGTTCGCAGTTGGCATGAAGGTGGGAGATGCTGACAGCGCATTGGAGGCCGAACGCGGATCCTGCGGGCACACACCTTCGCTTCTCACTGTCGACCAATCGGACCAGCAAACGGTGGTGCTGGCGGATACTATCGAGGCCATGCGAAGTGCCGGCCACAGTTACCGCGCCCAAGTTGTGCTTTGCACAGGTAACGAAAAACTCTCCGAGATTGCGCAAGACCTAGAGCGTTTGGGTATTCCGGTGCTTTTCCTCGGCAGTCTTTTCGAGCGATCCGAAGTCAGGGATTTGTTCGCAATGCTTGGAATCCTCACAGACCGTCGAGCTACTGGGCTTGTCCGCATGGCGTGCTGGCCGGAATTTGAAATGCCGATCGCCGATGTGGCCAAGGTGATAGATTTCTACCGGACTAATGAGGTTGCGCCCGGCAAGTGGGTTGGTGACGCGCCGAAAGTTCCTAGTCTTTCTTCTCAGGGCATACAGTCGCTGCAAAAGTTGGCGACTGCCTTAACAGGATTTGACGAGTACTCCCGTCCGTGGGACGTCTTGGCAAAAGTATTGTTAGATCGGACGCGAATCGCCGCCGGAATCGCACGTTCCAGCAGCATCAATGAAAGGACACGGGGGATCGCAATCTGGCAGTTGATGAATTTTTTACGCGTGCAACTGCCGGAACAAGGTCTGCCGATAATGCGGACTATGGACCGAGTTCGCCGCCTCCTTCGTTTGGGTGACGACCGCGACCTTCGCCAACTCCCTGCAGCGGCTCAAAGCATTGATGCAGTAAGACTCATGACAATTCACGGATCAAAGGGGCTTGAGTTTCCGGTTGTTCATTTACCCAGCTTCAATCAGGGAACGATTCCACGTTCAGCGCAACCGTCGGCCTGTCCTCCACCTGACGGAATGGTGGAAGGCGGGGCGGGACGCTCATTAGACTTGCTCCGGATCGGCCAGGAAGAAGAGCAAGAGTGCCTCTTTTATGTAGCAATGTCACGGGCCGGGGATCGTTTCTTTGCGTATGCGCCGATAAAAATGGCAAACGGGAGAAAATGGGGTTTGTCTTCCTATCTCAACCGATTGGGGACGACGGTTCTGCAGAGCACGGCTACGGCAAGCCGACCACTCCCGGCAGCACCGGAAGAAACAAATGTCAACTTGGTAATTGACGGCGGGATGAATTTTCACGGCGAACAAATGAAGCTGTATGAAAAATGCCCGCGCCGCTTTTTTTACACGCATGTGTTTCAAATCGGTGGTCGCCGCACCGCGACCCCTTTTATGCAGATGCATGAGGCCGTTCGCACTGTGTACAAGGCCGTGATTGACGGCACGGCGTCCATCAACGACCCCAATCAACTAAACGAGAGGATCGCAGCCGCCTTTGCCCAGCATGGTCTGGCGGCCCATGGCTACGTGAACGAATACAGGGCTTTTGCACTGCCGATGCTTCGCTTTTTCGCAGCTATCCGCGAGGGGCACACGGCTGAGAAGCCGACAGCGCTGAGTCTTACCTTTGGCAATGAGCGCATTCTCGTCATGCCGGATGACGTTCTTGTGAAATCTGATGGCAGGCGCACGTTTAGGCGCGTTAAGACCGGGCATCACAGTTCCAGTCACAGCGAAGACGTTGATTCGGCGGCCTTAATGATGGCCGCGAAGCAGGCGTTTCCGGATGCGGTGGTCGAGCTGGTGTATTTATCGGACCAAAAATCCGAAGCCCTCACCATGTCGAACACGATGCTTGATAACAGGAAGAAGAAACTCGACAACTTCCTAAAAGGCATCCGATTGGGCGAATTTCCCGCGAAACCTTCCTCCCGAACCTGTCCTGCCTGCCCCGCATTTTTTGTCTGCGGGTCGACGCCTCAAGGGGTTTTGCAAAAGAAGTTCTAAAGAACTTTACCGGTCGCTAGTGGTCACGGCGATTAAACTCTTAACGGCGGATGTCTACCGCCAAGTTTTAGGAAAAAATCGCTATGAACACGAATCAAATGTTAGAACGTGAGGACGTCGGCGGAGCCCTGCGCGAGGGCCGCCCACTGCGCCTCGCTCGTGCGTACGGAGTTCTGTACGCCCAAGATAACCTGAAGTTTCGCGCACTGGACCTGCTGGAACCTGCGCCCCTTGGGCGTCAGATTCTCGAGGCCGCCGGCGCAAAGCCGATTGAAGACTTCAGCCTCTTCGCCATTCTCCCAAATGGCGACTTCGAAGAAGTGCTGCTTGATCAGCCGTTCGACCTGCGCAAGCGCGGTGCAGAACGCTTTGTCGGTTTCGACACGGACCGCCTGTACAAGTTCACGCTCGATGGTCGCCAATACGAATGGGGCAAGCCCGCCATCAAGGGCACCGAGCTATACAAGCTTGGTGAAGTACCGAAGGGCCGAGCGGTGTTTTTGAAACTCCACGACGGCGAGCCGCGTCTCATCACGCGCGAGGAGCTGGTTGATCTCAGTGCTCCCGGTGTTGAGCATTTCGTCACCGGGCCGAAGCCCGTCACGGACTACGAAATCATCGTCAATGCTCGTCCACGCATCGTCCACGACGAAGATGTGACCTTCGAACAGGTGGTTGAGCTGGCGTTCCCTGGACCGCACGGGCCGAACATCACGTTTTCCATGACATATCGGCACGCGGCGTCGAAGCCTCATGCAGGCGAACTCGGTGCCGGTGGTGTAGTTGAAGTGAAACACAAAGGGACCATTTTCAATGTCACAAAAACTGATAAATCTTAGTCCCGACCTGAAGCGCTTGCGCGAGGAGGGCTACTTCATCCAGATTCGAGGCGGCCTCCTCGTCATGCGCGACGTACCGCACGTGAATTCCAAAGGCCAGGTGCTTACCGGAACGCTCATCTCAAGCCTCGATCTCGCTGGTGAAGTTACGCGCACGCCGGGCACACACGTGGCCTACTTCGATGGCGAGTTCCCGTGTAGCGCTGATGGTCAACCACTTCACAAGATCGGGCACCAAAGTGCAAACGTAGATCTTGGCAACGGCGTGAAAGCCAGGCACAGCTTCTCAAGCAAGCCTGCTGGCGGCTACACGGATTACTACCACAAAATGACAACATACGCGGCCATCCTGGCTGGGCCGGCAGAAGTGCTGATACCCGGTGTGTCGCCCCGAACATTCCGCGCCCCGGAAGATGAAGAAAACAGTGTGTTCAACTACACTGAGACCGCATCCGACCGCGTTGGCATCGGAGCGCTCACGGCCCTACTGGTTAACGAGCGAGTGGCCATCATCGGCCTCGGCGGCACCGGATCGTACGTGTTGGACTTCGTCGCCAAGACGCCGGTGCGTGAAATTCGCATCATCGACGGTGACGAATTTCTCCAACACAACGCATTTCGGGCTCCAGGTGCGCCGACGTTGGACGAACTGCGCGAATCACCCAAAAAGGTTGATTACCTTAAGGGTATCTATTCAAAGATGCACAAGGGAATCGTTGCGCACCCCGTCGCGTTAGGAGCAGGGAATTTGCATCTATTGGATGGCATCACATTTGCGTTCATCTGCATGGATGCGGGAGAAGCGAAGAAACTCGTCGTTCAGAAGCTCGAGGCACTCAGTGTGTCTTTTGTTGATGTCGGCATGGGGCTCGAACTAGTGGATGGCACCCTTGGCGGCATCCTTCGGGTGACGGCCAGCACACCGGACAAACGAGACCACGTCCATCAGGGGCGAATATCTTTTGAAGGTAGCGGGGAGGAGAATATCTACTCTTCCAACATCCAAGTCGCGGACTTGAATGCGCTCAACGCAGTCATGGCCATCATCAAATGGAAAAAGCTCAAGGGCTTTTATCGGGATTTGGAACGCGAACACCACAGCACTTACACCACGGACGGAAACATGCTGTTAAACGGAGATCACTGAATGCTACTGTATACTCGCTTAGAACATCGTTTCGTTCACTACATTCCCGAGCAACTTGAGCAGGGCGTAATCTACATCTCGATGGATTACGCCACAGCTGCCCATAGTTGCTGTTGTGGGTGCGGTGAGCAGGTCATCACACCGTTTACGCCGACCGATTGGAAGTTGATGTTTGACGGAGAAACAGTGTCGTTGTGGCCATCAATCGGCAATTGGAATTTTCCATGCCGATCGCATTACATTATTCGCCACAGCCGTGTTCTCGGTGCGGAACCGTGGGACGACAAACAGGATCAGGGAGGCCGCCATCTGGACAAAAAGAGAAAGGAAAAACACTACGAACAAAAAAACAGATGCGAGGAACGTTCAGCCGCACGACCGCAGGAAACAGAAGGCGAAGGCATGGGACTGTGGGATCGGTTGAAGAAAAAAATCCGAAGAAAACGCAGATGATGTAAACGTAAACGGGTCGGTTCCTAGTATTGTAGTATTATCACGGTTTACACTGCCGGATGCCGGATGGCGCTACAAGTCGGGTGACCATTGGCCGGCTGGATGGATAGACGTGGTTAGGCGTTTTGTTGGATTTGGTTCCAAAACTCCAGTTCCCGATTTAAAAGACGGTCGATGTAGGCATTGTTCCGCGCGACAGGCACCAGCAACTCAGGGTAGCCGGGCCAGTAACACCAAAAATCCAGCGATTCAAGACCGGTAACCGCCAAAATGTGCTGCAACTGACCATAGTAATAATCAGGGACTGATCGGGATTGCGAAGCTCTACGATAGACGGATTCGCCGCATTTGATTTCAACCACCGCATCGCAGTTGACAGTGAAACCGTCGAGACTCGCGCGCAGCCAGTCATATCGTGTGCTCTGAAGGCATGCGGGTTTAACGTTTTTGCCGGTTTTGGCGATGTAACGCTTGCGGGCTTCTGGCTCAAGCTGCGTGCCAATGGCCATCGCTTCGTTTTGGCCAAAATCCCGCGCTGGGCCACGTTTCTCGTGAAGCAGTTGCGCGGCACTCTTGAATCGATTTTCACCCATGATGGTCGAAGCATCTGACGCCCCGATTCCTTTATGGCGCCATTCCCGCCATTCATCGGTTCCCTGTTGGAGTTCAACGATAGTGAAATGCACATTCATAGGCAGAAGTGTTTGCGATTGTGCGCTGGCGCGCCGCGCGCGTCAATCCCACGTAAAAGCGGGTAGTGTCTTAATTTGAACTGCAAAATTTATCAAGTTGCTGTTCAAGTGACTGATAAGCATTTTCGGCTTCTAACAAACTACCTATCGTTAAAACTGTATTCCCTTCTGGCTCGCCCTGTCCGCCTAAAACCTCAACAATATCTATACCTCCTCGTTTCCCAACTTCATGATTATATTTCACTTTAAATGTTCTATTCTTGTAATCGAATTGAATCTGTCGAACACGTCGTTGTTGAATTTGGCCTTTGTTTATTCTGGCTACAGCCAAAACAATTAAACCGACCCATGAAGCAACCCGTCTTACATGAAGAGTTCCGCCATATTTTTTAAACAAATACGACACGAAATAATCAGCAGTTGCATCGGCTGACCTGGTATTATTCATTTTATTCCCTTCTTTTTTCTCTGATTTGATACGCTATAAACGAGTCGATTCCTGGTATTGTATACGCGCCTGACTGGCTTTTAGTGGGCTGCATCAGCCCATGTTACTGGCGTAGCTCGGACACCCGGTTTAGTATGAATGATGCACGACACAAGGTTCTGATCGAACTTATTACTGCCATTAAGGCGACCAAGTAGGTCGTCCCTCAGATCCGGCCACTCGGCAAGGGATATACCATATATCCAGAAGTACGCGGCGTAGTAATTGCCAGGATTCCCGTATTTATCCTTCAGGCCGTTGCGAAAGTACGTGAGCTTCTTCAGGTCGTCGACCATTCGATTTTTATCGGCGTTGGCAGGCTTCACCTCCACGATCAGGAGGTTCACCATCTGACCTGGCACATGAACCAGAAAGTCTGGCTTCCAGTCGCCTCGGATAAGTGGGTGGCCTTTCTTGTCAACCTCACCACTTAGCGAAAACGGAAAATTATCCGGCCAATGGCTACGCCAATGATGATAAAGCTCATAACAATATACTCGCTCTCGATACTCGGAAACGGGTCAGTCCTCACTATTGACACAAATCATTTTTCAGCCTTTTTGTTTTTTGGTTCGGTATGGGATTTTTGTCACAGGTTCGGCCTTTTCTGGCACTTATACGGTGATATGATCACTACCGGAATGGTGCCGACAGCGGAATATAACGACGCGGAGCTGGTGACGCAGAGTTTGCGCGGCAGCCGCGATGCCTTTGGCCAGATTGTGACGCGTTATCAGACGCTGATCTGCTCGCTCGCTTATAGCGCCACCGGCAGCCTGACCCAAAGCGAGGATTTGTCGCAGGAAACGTTTGTTACCGCCTGGAAACAACTGGCCGATTTGCGCGAGCCCGGAAAGCTGCGCGCCTGGTTGTGCGGCATCGTCAGAAATCTCACCCGCCGGTCCCTGCGCGGACAGGAGCGCGAACCGGCACATGCGGCTGAGCCTCTGGACATCGCGCAGGAATCGCCCGCGCCCGGACCGCACCCGCTGGACCAGGCCATCAGCCGGGAGGAGGAGGCCATCCTGTGGCGTTCGCTGGAACGCATTCCGGAAACCTATCGCGAACCGCTCATCCTGTTTTACCGCGAACACGAGTCGGTCGAACGGGTGGCACAGGTGTTGGATTTGTCCGAGGACGCCGTCCGGCAACGACTCGCACGCGGGCGCAAATTGTTGCACGAAAAAGTTATGGCGTTCGTGGAGGGCGCATTGCGCCAGACCGCGCCGGGACAGTCATTCGCGGGAACGGTGCTCGCGGCGCTGCCGCTCAGCGCCGGTGGGGTGGTGACGGCGGGTGTTGGGGCGGCAAAAGGAACTGCGGCGGCCAAGAGCGGCGGCTTGTTGTTTTTGCTGAGTCTGCCGTTTATCGGGGTGTTTATCACGATGCTGGGGTATGGTGTGGCCGTGCAAACCATCGAGTCGCCTGCGGCACGCCGCCGCGCGTATTGGGTGTTGATCATATTGCTGCTGCTCGTGGTTGCGTTGGTGATGGTGGAAAATCTGGCGCATGCGCTAAGACATCGTTGGCAGTGGAGTGACGAAACCTACGCCTTGGTGCGGGTTGGCTATTGGTGGTTCTTTGCCATGATCCTCGCCACGATGCACGCCACCGGCATCCGGAGGCAGCGGGAGTGCAGCCAGGGAACGAACAGCCAGTCAATGTCTCCGGCCCGCCAGCGTGTCAATACGCTGGCGTTCTGTGGGATGGCGGTCGGGAGCCTGTTGTGGCTGTTCGGCCTGGCGTGGCGCATGGGAGACCGGATGTCGGCCGGGATTGTCGCGGCGATTGTCGTGGTGATGCTGGCAGGGATTTTGGGGTCGTATTTGTGGGGAACAAATCAGGCCTTTAAATTGCGGATGGACTGGGTGTTTTTAGGTTTGTGGTGGGGAGTAACTCTCCTGCTGCTGAACTGGCGGTTGGATGTGTGGATGGCAACCGCCCGCGGCACGGACCTGGCCGAAGCGCATAGCGTCCTGCCGATGTGGATCGTCCACCTGGGCACGCTGCTGCTGCTGCTCTGGGCCGGGTGGTTGATGACGAGGGGAAAGACTGAACGCTCCCGCCTTTGCTGAACGTCGGCGCGGCATAAACGTAAACGGGTCAGTCCTCACTATTGACACAAAATCAATTTTTCAGGTGATAAAACCGTAAGTGGGTAGGTGCCTTTCGGCATGGCCCGAAAATCCATCACAAGTACTTTACCCGTTGCAAACTCGGAAGACCACGTAAAGCTGCGCCACGTGGCAAGCATGGGGGAATTTTGCGCCGTTCCGGCGCGTACGTCAAGCTGCGCTATGCCACGAGAATCGAGGATGGAAGATTGAAGATGGAGAATAGCAGGAAAGGCCAAATTCTCCCGCCTTCATTATCATTTCGACGCGGCAACCCGTCTTCGCCAAGGCTGCGACGTGGCAAGGGAAAGGCTCCCTCCTGGCTCCTGAATTCTGGCTTCTGGATTCAGCTCCTGGCCTTCAGCATTTTCCCAAACTGATGGCTGCGTAGATGGGGCGCTGTTTCACATCGATCCCGGAAGGTGTGGTCGATACCGGTATTCGCAGGGCTCGCGGTACTTGCGAAGCTTGCGGGGCTTGCGGGGTTGGCGGAACTTGCGGGTGGTCCAGTTCGTTCAGCTTTTGCACCAAAGCCGCGCGGGCGGCGGCCTGGGCCGGGTTGTCGGCCGCACGGACGGAAATGAAACCCGCACCCAGAACGACGCACAAACTTAACAACATTCTGGCTTTCATGATTCGTTGACTTTTATGATGTCCATCTTCTGGAAAAAAATTAGCCGCTCGTGTCCACAATTTCAGAAATAAGGGACATAATGGAGGGGTTGAGGGGTGAATTGCGCCCGGCAAGGGACGAAATGAAGAAGAAAATCATCCAAAATCGAATGACTGGTTCAAAGACTTTGTGTTCTTTGCGGTTCAATCTTACTTCTTCCCGCGCCCGCCCGTGCGATACGGGATTTTGGATTCCGACAGGATCATGGGTGCGGTTTGACCGCCCGTTTCAAAAGCGACGTGAACGGTTGCGCCCAGCGCCTCGGCTACGCGGCGTAACATGCTCAAGGAGTGGCCTTCGTAGGACGGGGATTCGAGCCGGCTGATCTGCTGCTGCGAGGTCTTGAGCTTGCGGGCGAGGTCGCGCTGGGTAAGACCGGCCTTCTCACGCAACGCTGCAATCTGCAACGCCACGTCCCACGCTTCCCCTGCCCGGGCAAACCGCCCGGCAAACGCCGGGTCCTTCAGTTGCTCTGCCAGATAAACGTCGAAATTTGTATTCATGTTTCAAACCTGTCCCGCCAGTCGCCCATCCGCTCGCGCGCCGTGTCGAGGTCGCGCACCGGGATGGCCTGGCCTTTGTTGCGGATGCCGTGGACGGCGATGATGCGCCGGCCTTTCACAAAGAACCACAGCACGCGGGTGTTCAACTTGCCGACATGACGGAGTTCAAACAGGCCGCCGCCGAGCGCCTTGGACAGCGGTTCGCGGTGATACTGGCGATTCCGCAACTTCGCCAGCCCGGCCAACACCGCCACGAAATCGTCCGGATCACTTTACTTGAGTTCATTAAGGAACTCCTGCACCGGCGACCGCCCGCTGGCATTCACATAAAACTCTACGGTAAATTCCATAAACATGCAACATCAAATTTGATGTAACGCAAGGATGTCACAGTTTGTGATATCCTCAAACTGAAGGCTGAAACGAGATCGCGAAGCATTGAAACCTGATTCCCCATTTTGCCATAAACTTCAGCCTTTGCGGTAACCCGTCTGCCCACGTAAAGCTTCCGCCGTCGCCCAGAGGCTATGGCGGGACAGGGCGCCACGTGGCAAGCCGCGTAAAAGGCTTCGCCTCACGCGGCAAGCATGGGGGAATTTTGCGCCGTTCCGGCGCGTACGTCAATCCTACGTAAAAGGCCTTCCAACTTCGTTCCGCGTTGCGGAACTTCGATGGACAGGTCGGCCTCACGTGGCAGTTCGCGTAAAGCTGCGCCACGCGACAAGCCGCGCTGGCGCACTGGTTGAGGGTTGATCCTCCTTTGCCTCGGCTTCCAACTTCGCTAAAGCTTCGATGGACAGGCCGGAGGACTGGGGCTTCGGTGGACAGGATGGAGGACAGGAATGCTAAATTTTCCCGCCTTCATCCGTCTTCGCCATTGCTTCGCCGAGACAAGTCCGATTTCGGCGCGACAAGTTGCGGCTGGAAATTTCGTGTGGTTCGTGCATTTCGTGGTTAAAAATCCGCGCCTTGTCTTTGTGTTCTTTGTGCCTTGGTTGTTCAAATATAAAAGCGGTTCCAATGCCAGCCGCGCTATTTTTTCAACGTCTTCGGGCCGGCTTCCCCACCAACGGGAGAACCGACGGATGCCGGTGGGTAAGGGACAGTCGTCCCTGTGCCGGGAGGTGATGCAGACGAAGGCAGGTCCGCAAAAAACATGGTTAGCAGCGTGGCGAACCAGGCCAACAGCATGGGCAAAAGGTATCGTCCGGCGTGATAGTTGGTATAACCGATCACGGCCACCAAGCTGGTGACATTAAATAAACTGGCAAACACAACGCTAAATACAACCAAGGCACCAACCAGCATGGCCAGCATCCAGACAATGATCGGGCGCCGGGCGGGAAGGGCCAACCACAGCACCGCGGTCATCAACAGACAAAACCACGCCAGACCGAGGGTGGAATGATCGTACAAGGATGTCAGACCGTCCCATCGGCCGATCCAGTGAAGCTTTCCATCCTCACCACTCCAGTTGGCAAAGTCGGAATTTAAAAAAAACCGGGCGAACAGGATCATAAAAATCCACGGACAGTTTGAAAGCGTGATGCCGGGATTGTGCAGGGCGTAGCCCGCCCAACCCGACTCGAAGTGCAAAACGGGTATCTGAATGCGCAAACAAACAAAGGGCAAAGCCGCCAGGAACCAAAACACCAGCACCCGCCAAGTGTGCAACGACAATCTCAATGAGGGTCGGGCGGAAGGCAGCGACAGCATCCAGCTTCCCATCAATGCCAGAAAGATGAAGCCCTCAAACTTTGCCATCGCCGCTCCAAATAATAATGTCAATCCAAGGGCCAGTCGGGAATGGTCTTTCTTCGCCAGCCAGAGAACACACTGTATGAAACCCAAAGCCGTGAAGAAAATCATTGGCATGGTTCCGCCCTCCATCTGGACATATTTCTGGGTGGCCGGCAACAGCAGCAAACCCAGGAGGGCGAAATGCGGGGCATGAACCCGGCTTTTCCCGCCACAGTTCAACGAGGCTAGGGCGACCAGAAGAAACAGTAGCATCCAAGTGGGCCAGAATTTGGTGACAAATTCATCCACATGACCGAGCGAGTCAAACGTGGCGGCATGCAGCGATGCACGAGCGTCGGATAGTCCAGATGCGCATGCGCCAGACGCGGATTGGAAAACCATTGCACAATATCGTTTCCGGTATAGAGGTGGATAATCTTCGCTTTGAGCGACCACGCCATTATCGAGTCGTATTCAACAAGCCCTTGTAGCCCGGCTAGGCGGAAGAGAATCAGGAATACCAGTGAACCAGTCACAAAAAGCGCAATGATAACCGGGCGTCGAACCATCTTCCCGCAACCGTCCGTCATCCCGGTCCAATATATTTTGCGGTTGCGCCAGATTTCCGCGATGGCGCCGACGGTGGTCGTGAGGAACACCAGATGGTATCCATGCCAGCCACACAGTTTGATGCCCAACGTGGCTGCGGCCACAGCCATCATCCCCAGCCCCAGACCATACGTCAGTTGTTCCAGCAGCGGCAGTTGTCCGTTCAGGGTAGGGAACAAAAAGCGGAACAGCCACATGCCCGCCAGGGTGGTCAACAAAGGAAGCAGGAACGCGATGGCCAGGTCAAAATAGGAGTCAAACCATTCCGGGTTGGCCGGTTCTTTGACGGGTAAATCGCACAGCGGTCCGAGAAGTTGCAGACTTAACATACCATCCGGTGGAAAGTTTACAGTCGCGTTGTATCCGTTGGTGAGGATTTCCTGGTCAGATTCAGCCGTCCTGCCCAGAAAGCCGTCCTTGGTTAAGCGGGTTGGTTGATCCACGCTCACGCCGACTTCACGAGGAAAAAGATAATAAGTTACATAATAATAATATGTAATTTTGTCGTAGTTGGTGGGGCCGGTCATGTCTGGCATGAAAACCCGTGCATCTTTTGGCAGTACCAAATCGACGTATCGACAAAACCCGGAAGCCAGTATTATCCTGTCTCGTTTTACAATATCAGAAATCTTCGCCATTTGTTCCCCCCGGATGCAGGACTGGGCAATGGATGACAATGACCCATAAGATCCAGATTCGAAAAACTTCCCGTCATAGTGTAGAAACTGACACGCTGTCACGAGGCAGGTGAAAGCGATGAGAGATGCTGCGACGATGGCTGCCCAACGACTATTCATGGAATTCAAAACACATGCTGATTAAAATGGTTTTGCGCAGACCGGAGCACTGTAAAGAGTGCGCCATTTCAGTCAAGTATGGACCCTGGCAGATGTCCTGCCATGCCCGTTCGCGGCGCCAATGATTAAAAACGAAAAACGCAGTAGCCGCCGACATCAGTCGGCGCAAACTTCTCCTGATGAGCGCGGACTGACGTCCGCGGCTACAAATCGCACGGACATCCGCGCTATTTTTTCAACGTCTTCGAGCCGACTTCCCCACCAACGGGAGAACCGACAGATGTCGGTGGATAAGGGACAGTCGTCCCTGTGCCGGGAGGTGATGCAGACGAAGGCAGGTCCGAAAAAAGCATGGTCAGTGTCGTGGTGAACCAAGCCAGCAGCATTGGCAAAAAATACCGTCCCCAGCCCTCATCATTGATATAAGAACTGATCACTTTGCTTAGACCTTTGATGCTGATAAAGCTGGCAAACACTCCGCTGAACGCGGCCGTGGCGCCGACCAGCATCGCGAGCATCCAGACGATGACCCGGCGCCGGGCGGGAAGGGCAAACCAGAGCGCAACCGTCAGCAACAGACACAGCCATGCCAAACCGAGTGTCGAAGGATTATACAACGATGAAAAGCCATCCCATCGGCCAATCCAGTGAAGCCGTCCGTCTTCTCCACTCCAGTTGGCGAAGTTGGGGTTCACAAACAATCGGGCGAGCAGAATTATGAAAATGCCGGGCCAGTTCGAAAATGTGGTGCCGGGATTGCGCACAGCGTAACCAGCCCAACCCGATTCGTAGTGCGAAGAAGGTATCTGGACGCGCAAGCAGACGAAGGGCAAGGCTGCCAGAAAACAGAACACCAACATCCGCCAGAGGCGTGGTGATGGTTTCAATGAGGGTCGGGCTGAAGGCAGCAGCAGCAACCAGCTTCCCACCAGTGCCAGAAATATGAAACCTTCGAACTTTGCCATGGCTCCCCCAAACAACAATGTCAGCCCGAGGCCGAGCCGGGCACGGTCTTTGCCCACCAACCAGAAAGCACATTGCACGAAGCCCAGAACGGTGAAGAAAATCATCGGCAGGGTGCCGCCTTCCCACTGGACGTACATCTGGGTGACCGGTAATAACAATAAACCCAGGAGGGCGAAATGCGGGGCATGGAACCAGCTTTTTCCGGCACGGTTCAACGACGCCAGGGCGCCCAGAAGAAACGGCAGCATCCAGGTGGGCCAGAACTTGGTGACAAATTCATCCACATGACCGAGCGAGTCATACGTGGCTGCATGCAGCGAAGGCACGAGCATCGGATAGTCCAGATGCGCATATGCCAGACGCGGGTTGGAAAACCATTGCACCATCTCGCTTCCGGTGTAGAGGTGCATGATCTTCGCCTTGAGTAACCACACAAACACAGCGTCATATTCCGTGAGTCCCTGCAAGCCGGCGAGACGGAAGAGAATCAGGAACACAAATAATCCGCTCACAAAGAAGGCAGTTTTGACGGGACTACAAACTGTATTCCAGTAGCCGCCGATAATCCCGGTCAAATAGGGCTTGCGGTTGCGCCAAATTTCCGCGATGCCGCCCACAGCGGTCACAGAGAGAATCAAGCCTCGCCCTGAAAAACCGCACAGTTTGACGCCCAGCGTGAGTGCGGCCACGGTCATCATTCCCAGACTCAGACCATACGCCAGTTGTTCTAGTAGCGGCATCTGCATACTCAGGGATGGGAATAAAAAACGGAACAGCCACATTCCTGCCAACGCCGTCAACAAAGGAAGCAGGAACGCGATGACCAGGTCAAAATAGGAGTCAAACCAATCCGGATTGACCGGGTCTCTGATGGAAAGATTGCGAAGCCCTCTGCTAGCCGCATAGTCAGGTGTAATATCCATTATTACATCAAATCCGTTGGAAAGAATTTCCTGATCGGACTCAGGTGTCTTGCCGAGAAAGCCATCCTTGGTTAATCGGGTTATATGATCCAGGCTCGTTCCCACCTCACGCGGAAACAGGTAATAGGTCATGTAATAATAGTACATAATCCGGCTGTAATTGGTGGGGCCGGTCATGTTTGTCATGAAGACACGCACATCTTTTGGCAGCACTAAATCGACGGACCGAAACACCCCGGAGGCTCGTGTGATTATCTGGTCTCTTTTTACGATATCAGAAATCTTCGCCATTTGTTCCCCTCGAAGAAAGGACTGGACGATGACTGAAAAGACCACCATTCCTCTTTTATCAGCCCGATGCACAAACTGCCATGTTATCACGAGGCTGGCAAAAGCCACCAGGGATGCCGCGACGAGGGCTGCCCAACGACTATTCATGGAATTCAAAAAACATGCTGATTAAAAGAGTTTTGCGCAGACCGAAGCACTGTAAAGAGTGCGCCATCTCAGTCAAGTATGGACCCTGGCAGATGTCTCACCATACCCGTTCGCGGTGCCAATGATTAAAGACGAAAAACGCAATAAACGGGTCAATAAACGGGGTCCTGAGTATTGACACAAAATCGTCGGGTAGTTTTCCCGTTGGCCCGAACCACGTAAAGTTTCACCACGTGGCTGGCCCCGTAAAAGGCCTTCCAACTTCGTTCCGCGTTGTGGAACTACGATGGACAGGTCGGCCTCACGTGGCAAGCCGCGCTGGCGTGTGACGGGTGGCAAGTCTTCTCCTGCATTGTGGGATTCGACCCGGCAAGCAAGTGACCGGTCTTCGCCGTGCTTCGACCCGGCAAGCAGGTGACAGGATTTGGAAAACCGGGGAACATCGAACCCATCCTTCGCTCTGAAGCTACGGAGGGCAGGCATTCAACTCCGATAAGTCGCGGCAGGCATTTAACGCCCAACTCCGAATCAAAAACGGACGCCCCGGCCCTTCGTCGCCAAAGCTATGCAGGGCAGGCGGCGCGTCCCTACCTTTGTGTTCTTTGTCCACCCTCCGCAGTACTTGCTACGGAGGACGGGCGTTCTTGGCGGTTAAAAATCCGCGTCTTGTCTTCGTGCCTTTGTGCCTTTGTTGTTCAAATATAAAAGCGGTTCCAATGCCAAGCGGCGCTAATCTCTTGACTTCAAACCTCATTCCGCTAGCTAGTCGTCATGGCTCCTGAGGAAATCCAAAAACGCGTCAGCGAAATCCGATGGCATCACTCGATCGATCTCGGCCACGGCATCGTCACGCCCGGCCAGGATAACAGCGCCCGGAAACTGGCACGGCTCAAACTTCCTGACAGCCTCGCCGGCAAAACCGTGCTCGACGTCGGTGCCTGGGATGGCTACTTCTCCTTCGAAGCCGAGCGCCGCGGCGCTAGGCGTGTGCTCGCCACCGATTCCTATTCCTGGAACGGCTCGCATGACTGGGGCGACAAACGCGGCTTCGATCTCGCAAAGTCCGTTCTTGGATCGAAAGTCGAGGAGATGGAAATTGACGTGCTTGAGCTTTCGCCGGAGAAAATCGGAACCTTCGATGTCGTTCTCTTCCTCGGTGTGCTCTATCATATGCGGCATCCCCTGCTCTCACTCGAACGCGTCGCGAGCGTCACCGGCGACATGGTCATCGTCGAAACTGTCGTGGACCTGCTGTCGTGCCGGCGACCGGCGATTGCCTATTATCCCTTCAGCGAACTCGGCCAGGACAATACCACCTGGTGCGGTCCGAATCCCGCCGCCGTGATCGCGATGCTGAAGACCGTCGGTTTCAAACGAATTGAGATTGTTTCCGGCCTTCGCCCGTTTTACTTCCGCCTGGCCAAAGCCGCCTGGTTGAAATGGAAACGCGGCCACCAGTTCTACAGCATGCTGCGCACCGACCGCATCGTGGTCCACGCCTGGAAGTAAGCTGGCGTGTGACAGGCGGCAGGTGACAGGTGACGGGTGACCAGTCTTCTCCCGCATTGCGGGATTCGACCCGGCAAGCGAGTGACAGGATTTGGAAAAACGGGGGAACATCCAACATCGGACATCCAACGCCCAACATCCAATGAATGTGCAAAGACTTTGTGTTGTTTGCGGGTAAAAACTTTGCGCCCTTGGCGTCTTTGCGGTTTAATTCGGGCTCCGCATCCGTGTTTATCCGTGTCCATCCGTGGTAAAATACGGCCTTTGTTATTCAAACATATCATCATATCATGATACGTTGATTTTTTATTTGCATTGCACCGGGCTTTTCGTTAGTTTGTGACCGGTTAACTTATCGCAGACCATGCCGGACCGGATGGAACATCTTGAACGCCTCTTGCGCGAACGCATCGTCATCATTGACGGCGCGATGGGCACGATGATCCAGCAACGCAAGCTGGATGAGGCGGCGTTTCGCGGCGCGCGGTTTGCCGCCTGGCGCGGCAAGGACCTCAAGGGCTGCAACGACCTGCTGAATCTCACGCAGCCGCAGATCGTTGAGGACATCCATCGCCAATATCTCGAAGCGGGCGCGGACATCATCGAAACCAACACGTTCAATTCGCAGTCCATCTCGCTGGCGGATTACGGGTTGGAATCGCTGGCTTATGAATTGTCGAAGGCGGGTGCGGAATGCGCGCGGCGCGCGGCGGACCGGATTGAGAAGGCGCAGCCCGGACGGGTTTGCTTTGTCGCCGGGGCCATCGGCCCGACGACGAAAACGTCCTCGATTTCGACGGACGTGAACAATCCCGGCGTGCGCGGCACAAATTACGACGAGCTGGTAAAAGCTTACGGCGAGCAGGTCAACGGTTTGCTTGATGGCGGCGTGGACGTGTTGCTGGTGGAAACGATTTTCGACACGCTGAATGCCCGGGCCGCGTTCTTTACGATTCAGAAAATATTTGAGGAACGCGGCATTGTAGCCGTTGAAGGTATGGCGGGCTCCTCGCCTGGGCGAAGCCTTGCGAAGCCCGGTCCGCAGCCCGCCGCGGCAGCCGGTCACGAGAAGCGGCGCGATAGGGACATCGCGCCCTACCAGAAGCGCGTTCCCATTCTCGCCTCAGTCACATTCATCCAGGCGGGCAGCAATCGCGGCGTAACCGGCCAGACCGTCGAGGCGTTTTGGAATTCCATTTCCAACGTTCCCCTGCTCTCCGTCGGCATGAACTGCGCGCTGGGGCCGAAGGAACTGCGTCCGCTCATCGAGGAGCTGTCCGGCCTCGCGCCGATTTACGTCAGCGCCTATCCGAACGCCGGTTTGCCGAACCCGCTGTTGCCAACGGGTTTTCCGGAAACTCCGGAAACGTTCGCGCCGCAATTGAAAGAATGGGCGCAGAACGGCTGGCTCAACATCGTTGGCGGCTGCTGCGGCACCACGCCGGCGCATATCAAAGCCATTGCAGAAGCCGTGCGCGGTTTGCCGCCGCGAAAAGCCCCGATGGTCGAACCGGCGCTACGCCTGAGCGGACTCGATGCGTTAACGATTCGAGGGAACTCGACCGCCCTCACCCCGGCCCTCTCCCCCAAGGAGAGGGAGAATCCTCGTCAGTCAGTCGGCGAATCGGGCATCGTTGGAACTTCCGAGAGACGAGCTTTGCTGTCCCCTCTCCCGGGGGGAGAGGGTCAGGGTGAGGGCGATTCAACGAGCGCCTCCATCAATTTCCTCAACATCGGCGAGCGGACCAACGTCGCCGGTTCGCCGAAGTTTGCCCAGCTCATCAAGGCCGGCGATTACGAGGCCGCGCTCACCGTCGCCCGCCAGCAGGTGGAGAACGGCGCACAGGTCATTGACGTTTGCATGGACGAGGGAATGATTGACGGCGTCGCCGCCATGTCGCGGTTTCTCAACCTCATCGCGTCCGAACCGGACATTTGCAAGGTGCCGGTGATGGTGGACTCCTCGAAGTGGGAGGTCATCGAAGCCGGCCTGAAATGTCTGCAAGGCAAAGGCATCGTCAATTCCATTTCGCTCAAGGAAGGCGAGGAAAAGTTTCTGCACCAGGCGAAACTCGTCCGCCGCTACGGCGCCGCTGTCGTCGTGATGGCTTTTGACGAGCGCAGCCAGGCCGACACCTTCGAGCGCCGCGTCGCGGTGTGCCAGCGCGCCTACGATTTGCTGGTCGAAAAGGCCGGTTTTCCGCCGTCGGACATCATTTTCGATCCGAACGTGCTCACGGTCGGCACCGGCATGGAGGAACATGCCAACTACGCCGTGGATTTCATCCGCGCGACGAAGTGGATCAAGGAAAACCTGCCGTTGGCGAAGGTGAGCGGCGGCATCAGCAACGTTTCGTTTTCGTTCCGGGGCAACAATGCCGTGCGCGAGGCGATGCACAGTGCGTTTCTCTACCACGCCATCAAGGCCGGTCTCGACATGGGCATCGTCAATGCCGGCATGCTGGCGGTTTACGAGGAAGTTCCGAAAGACCTGCTCGAACTGGTTGAGGACGTTTTGCTCAACCGCCGTCCCGATGCGACCGAGCGGCTCGTTAAATTCGCCGAATCGGTGAAACAAAAGGGAAAAGCCGAGGTGGTTGAAGACGAATGGCGCAAAGGCACCGTCGAGGAACGCCTCAGCCATGCGCTGGTGAAGGGCGTCGTGGATTTTATTGACGCCGACGTTGAGGAAGCCCGGCGGGAATACGGCAAACCGTTGCTCGTCATTGAAGGCCCGCTCATGGCCGGCATGAGCGTCGTCGGCGATTTGTTTGGCTCCGGGAAAATGTTTTTGCCGCAGGTGGTGAAATCCGCCCGAGTGATGAAAAAAGCCGTGGCATATCTGCTGCCGTTCATGGAGGCAGAGAAGAAAGCCGCCGGGGGGACGCACAAAAACGCCGGAAAAGTTTTGATGGCGACCGTCAAGGGCGACGTGCATGACATCGGCAAAAACATTGTCGGTGTCGTGCTCGGCTGCAACAACTACGAGGTAATTGATCTTGGCGTGATGGTGCCTTGCGAAAAAATCCTTCAGACTGCGCGCGAGCAAAACGTGGACATCATCGGCTTGAGCGGGCTCATCACGCCGTCGCTCGACGAAATGGCGCACGTCGCGCGCGAGATGGAGCGCGAAGGCTTGAAACTGCCGCTGCTCATCGGCGGCGCAACCACGAGCAAGGCGCACACGGCGGTGAAGATTGCGCCCGGTTACGGCCAGCCGGTGGTCCATGTCCTGGACGCGTCGCGCGCCGTGCCGGTGGTGAGCAACCTGGTCAGTGCGAAGCATCGGCCGAAGTTCGCCGCGCAAATCAGGGAGGAATACGACCGTGTCCGGGCGCAACACGCCGGGCGGCAGGTAAAATTGCTTTCAATCGAACAGGCTCGCGCCAATGCGCCCAGGTTGAAGTACGACGATTTGCCGAAACCGGAATTCACCGGTGTGCGGGTGTTGGATTCGGGAGGTAGGGCGGGCTCCTCGCCTGGGCGAAGCCTTGCGAAGCCCGGTCCGCAGCCCGCCGAGCGGCGCGGTGGGGACACCGCGCCCTACCCTATTTTATTATCCGACCTCGTCCCGTTCATTGACTGGTCGCCGTTTTTTCATACCTGGGAATTGCGCGGACGCTACCCCGCGATTCTAGATCACGAGAAGCACGGCGAGGAAGCCCGCAAACTTTTCGCCGATGCGCAAAAGCTGCTGGAAAAAATTGTCGCCGGGAAATTGATCCAGCCAAAGGGAGTGTACGGATTCTTCCCGGCAAACCGGGTGGGCGACGATGTGGAGCTTTACACGGACGAATCCCGCACGAAGGTGCTGAGCCGGTTCCATTTCCTGCGCCAGCAGATTGCCAAGGACGATGGCACGCCGAACTGGAGCCTGGCAGATTTCATTGCCCCAAAAAGTAGCGCAGGCGTCTCGCCTGCCAAAAGTGTGACAGCAGCCGGGACGGCTGCGCTACATGATTTCATTGGTGCTTTTGCCGTGACCAGCGGGCATGGGCTGAAGGAGCTGGTTGAAAAATTCAAGGCGGACCACGATGATTACAACGCCATCATGGCGGAAGCGCTGGCCGACCGGCTGGCGGAGGCCTTTGCAGAATTCCTGCATAAACGCGTTCGCGAAGAATGGGGTTATGGCAAAGCGGAGAAACTGACGACGGAAGACCTCATCGGGGAAAAATATCGCGGCATCCGCCCGGCGGCGGGCTATCCCGCCTGTCCAGATCACACGGAGAAGCAAATTCTCTGGAAACTGCTCGACGTGGAGAAACAGGCCGGCATCAAGCTGACGGAAAGTTCCGCCATGTGGCCGGCCAGCAGCGTGAGCGGACTTTATTTTGCGCACCCGGAATCAAAATATTTTGCCGTCGGCAAACTCGGCCGCGATCAGGTTCTGGATTATCATTTGCGCAAAGGCATGACCTTGCAGGAAGTGGAACGCTGGCTGGGGCCGTATTTGAATTATGAGCCGGTCCAAGCGGCCACTTCGCCCTGTGGTTGCGGGCGGACGCACTGATTTGCGCCAACGAGGGCTTGTATTTCGCGCAGTTTGGCTTAGATTCAGGCCATGAAGCATGATGTCGTACCAGTGCAAATCAGGGGAATTCTTCCCGCCAACAGCGGTTGCGCGCTGTTTGTGGGCAACGATGAAAAGGTTTTTGTCATCAATGTCGAGCCGCAGATGGGTGCGATCATCGGCATGTTTTTGCGCCAACAGCCCAAAGAGCGCCCGCTCACCCACGACCTCATCAACCGGATTTTCCAGGGCTTCAGCATCAATGTCGAACGTGTCATCATCACGGATTTGAAAAATTCCACCTACTTCGCGCGGCTCATCCTGCAGCAGCAAAACGAACTGGCGCGGAAAATTGTCGAGGTGGACGCGCGCCCCAGCGATTGCCTCGCCATCGCCGCCGCGCAAAAGAAACCGATTTTCGTCGCCTCCCGGCTTTTTGAACAAGTCGAGGACATGAGCGAGGTGCTGAACCGGATCAACGAAACCGGCAGCGAAGCCGAATAAAATGCCCGCCGTCACCCCCTCATCGGTGGCCCTCATTTGCGGCGACGACGAATTCGCCGTCAAGGAACGCGCCAAAAAACTTTACCAGCAATGGTGCGAAGAGTTGGGCGGCATGGACCACGAAATCATCGAGGCCGCCGTTTCCAACAGTGGCGAGGCGCTCACCGCGCTGGCCCGGTTGCGCGAAGCGCTGCAAACCCTGCCCTTTTTCGGCTCCGGCAAGGTCGTCTGGCTGCGCGACTGCAATTTCCTGGGCGATGAACGCGCCGCCACCGCCTCGGATGTCACGGAAACGCTGAACGAACTGGCCGAGGAGCTGAAAAATTTCAAATGGTCGGGCGTCCGGCTGCTCATCAGCGCGGGCAAGGTGGACAAGCGCAAGACCTTTTTCAAAACGCTCGATAAAATCGGGACGGTGGAAAACTTTTCCGGCTGGTCGGTGGATGACCGCGATTGGGCTGAACGCGCGGAAGTCGCGGCGCGCGCGGCCTTACGCGCCCGGCAGAAGGAAATTTCCGAGGAGGCATTGGGTGAACTGGTGAATCGCGTCGGGCCCAATCCGCGCCAGATTGACAACGAGGTTGAAAAACTGTGCCTGTTCGCCGGCGAGCGGAAGAAAATCGAGTTTGCCGACGTTGCCGCCATTTGCACGCGAAACAAAACGGCGCGGGCATTTGCGCTGGCCGATGCGTTGGGCGACCGCGATCTGCCGTGTTTGCTCCGGCGGCTGGATGAGGAACTGTGGGGAGTTAAAACCGATTCGCACAAATCCGAAATCGGTTTGCTTTATGGCTTGATTTCAAAAGTGCGCGCGATGTTGCTGCTGAAAGAGATGTTGCGCGAAGGCTGGATCAAACCGGAAGTGGATTACAACCGGTTCAAGGCGCAACTGGGGCGCGTGCCGGCGGAAAAACTGCCCGCGGACCGGAGATTTAATCCGCTGGCATTGAATCCATATGTGCTTTACAAAGCGCTGCCGCAGGCGAAAAAATATACCCAGGGCGAACTGGTTCGCGCCATGGATTTGCTGCTGCGTTGCAACCAGCAGCTGGTGTCCAGCGGACTCGACGAAGCGCTGGTATTGCAGGAAGCGCTCGTGCAGATTGTCCAGCCGCACGCGGTTGCGGCGTGAACGCGCAAAATTTGTCATTAAAAAATGTCAACTTTGTCTACAAAATTGCTGGTGTTGGTCGGCAAGGATTTCGCCTGCGTAAAAATAACGGGCCGCGCCAATTTCTCGTTCAGCCCCGATTTCAAGGTGCTGCTCGCCGGTCTGGCGCAGAAGGGCTACGGTCATTTCATCATTGACCTGTCGGAGTGCGTGCTCATGGACAGCACGTTTCTCGGCGTGCTGGCAGGGTTCGGATTAAAAATGAACCAGGCGGACGCGTCCAATCAACGCGGCATCGAGCTGTACAATCCGAACGCGCGCATCACCGAGTTGCTGGAAAATCTGGGCGCGTTGCATCTCTTCAAAATCATCACCGGCGCGTTGCAATTGCCCGGCGATGTTGAGACCAGCACGCCTGAACCCACCCATCCAACGCATGAGCAAATAACCCGCACAAGTCTCGAAGCGCACCAGACGCTCATGGCCGTCAGCCCGGATAACGTCGCACGGTTCAAGGATGTGACCCGGTTTTTGGCCGAGGATTTGAAGACTTTGGAAAAGAGCAAGTGAATTTACGATATGCGATTTACGATTTACGCATCATTTCCCAATCAGCGGCCAACGCGTAAATCGTATATCGAAAATCGAAAATAACCGGCTCTTAAACCGGCGCAGGCGCGGGTGTGCCAAGGCCGGGCAATTTGGGTGGCACGGGCTTCGGCGGTGTTTCCGGCAGGGGCGTGCCGGCGGGCGCGCCCAAAATTATTTCACTTTGCGGCTTGGCCGGTGGCGGAGTGAACCTGCCGGTTTTGACAATTTCCTCAACCTGCGTGTGATCGAGCGTTTCGTATTCGAGCAGCGCGTTGGCAATCAATTCCAGTTTGTCGCGATTGTTGAAAAGAATGTCCCGCGCGGTTTTGTAGCTTTCATCAATGATGCGCTTGATTTCCTCGTCAATTTCGCGCGCCGTGCATTCGCTGTAAACCTTCGTGCGCGCCATCTCGCGTCCTAGAAAAACATACTCGTCATCGCTGCCGTATTGCACCATGCCGACCTTGTCGCTCATGCCATACTGGCAAACCATCGCCCGCGCCATGTTCGTGGCCTGCTGAATATCCATCGCCGCACCGGTCGAAATATCGCCGCACATGATTTCCTCGGCGATGCGTCCGCCCATGGTCACCGCAATGTCATCCAGCATTTCCTTCCGGCGGCGGCTCAAAATGTCCTTTTCCGGCAACTGCATCGTCGAGCCCAGCGACTGCCCGCGCGGAATGATGGTGACCTTGTGCAGTGGATGCGTGTGTTCGAGCATCATGTTCACCAGCGCATGGCCGGCTTCGTGCCAGGCGGTGTTTTTCTTTTCCTCATCCGTCATGGCGAGGCTGCGGCGCTCGCGTCCCCACCGGACTTTGTCGCGCGCTTCCTCCAATTCCTCCATGCCCACGGCTTTTTTATTCAGCCGCGCGGCCAGCAAGGCGGCTTCGTTCAACAAATTCGCCAGTTCCGCTCCGGAATAACCCGGTGTGCCGCGCGCGATGATGGACAAATCCGCCTCCGGCGACAGCTTCACGTTTTTGGCGTGGACCTTCAAAATCCCCTCCCGCCCGCGCACGTCGGGCAGATTGACAACCACCTGCCGGTCGAAACGTCCCGGGCGCATCAGTGCCGGGTCCAGCACGTCCGGCCGGTTTGTCGCGGCGATGATGATGATGCCTTCCTGCGTGTCGAAGCCGTCCATTTCCACGAGCAGCGCATTGAGCGTTTGTTCGCGTTCGTCGTTGCCACCGCCAAGGCCGTGGCCGCGGCTGCGCCCGACGGCGTCAATTTCATCAATGAAAACGAGGCATGGCGTGGTACGGCGCGCCTGCTCGAACATGTCGCGCACGCGGCTGGCGCCGACGCCGACGAACATTTCGACGAAGTCCGAGCCGCTGATGCTGAAGAACGAAGCATCCGCTTCGCCCGCGATGGCCTTGGCCAGAAGTGTTTTGCCCGTGCCGGGCGGCCCAACCATCAACACACCCTTGGGAATCCTTCCGCCGAGCCGCTGGAATTTTTTGGGGTCCTTCAAAAATTCGACGAGTTCGGAAACTTCCTCAATGGCCTCTTCAATGCCCGCCACGTCCTTGAACATGGTTTTGTTCCGTTCCTTCGCGAGCATCCGCGCCTTGCTTTTGCCGAAGCTCAACGCGCCCTTGCCGGCCATCTTGATTTGGCGGATGAAGAAAAACCAAAACAAGATGCCAATCAGCAAAAACGGCGCGACGGTCCAGACCATGTTCAATATCATCGGGTTGGTCTCGCTCACTTCCAGTCTGCCCGCCGGCGGCAACAATATGTCTTTCATCTTTTCCGTGAGCAAGGCCTTCGTGGTAAAAGGAATCAAAACGGGCTTGCCGTTTTCTTTCACGATGCTTCCGTCCCTCTCGGTTTTGTAATAGGTGCCGACAATTTCAATCAGGTTTCCCGATTGAAGATTGTAATTGATGGTCGCCTGTGCGATCTGATTCGACTCATATTTCTGAAAGAAATCGGCCTGCTTCAGCGTCGAATCCGGCGCGCCCATGCGGCCTTTCACCAGCATCAGCGCCCCAATGCTGCCGATGATGGCAATCCACGCCAACCACGACGCCGACGGCACTTTGAAGCCGCCTGGTGGCCTTTTAGGGTCGTCACCGTTTTTTTTATTTTGATCTTCGTCGAACATTATTTCCCCCACTTAGGTGTGCCATAATACCATGTCATTGCCCCTTCCGCAATGAGCTTATTCAGCTATAATTGTGCCAATGCGAATCGGTGCGTTGACGCTTCAATCCAACCTGTTTCTCTCGCCGCTGGCGGGTTACACCAACCTGCCCTTCCGCCTCGTCGTGCGCGAAATCGGCGGCGTCGGGCTATGCACCACCGACCTGGTCAATGCCCGCTCGCTTTTGGAAAAAAACCGGAATGCCTCCAAGCTGATTGAAACCCGCCCGGCGGATGCACCGCTGGCCGTGCAACTCTTCGGCTCCGTGCCCGGGGAAATGCGTGATGCGGCGGCAAAACTCGAATCGCTCGGCTTTGCGTCCGTGGACATCAACATGGGTTGCCCCGTCCGCAAGGTCTGCAACGTTGGCGGCGGCTCGGCCATGATGACCGAAATGGCCAAAACCGCCGCGCTCGTCCGGGGCATGGTCAACGCCGTGAAAATTCCCGTCACCGCCAAGATGCGCCTCGGGTGGGACGATGCCAACCTGACCGCGCCGGATCTGGCGCGGGTGCTCGAAGATGCCGGGGTCGCGGCCATTTTTGTTCATGGCCGGACGCGCGAACAGGGTTTTGGCGGCACGGTGAATCTGGCCGGGATTCGCGCGGTCGTGCAGGCCGTGAAGAACATTCCCGTCATCGGCAACGGCGACGTGACGACGCCGGAGGCCGCGAAGAAGATGTTCGATGAAACCGGCTGCGCGGGCGTGAGCATCGGGCGCGGCGCGTTTTACAATCCGTGGATTTTCCAGCACACGCTGCATTATCTGAAAAACACCTCCCTCGCCCCGCGAGGAACGAGCGGGGAGAGGGTCGGGGCGAGGGGCAATTTAGAAAACGGACTCCTCACCCCAGCCCTCTCCTCGTTTGGCGAGGAGAGGGAGAAGAATTCTTCCGCCGGTAATCGAGACGTCCTTCTTCCTGAACCAACCTTTGCCGATCGGGTACGGGTGATGTGCCGGCATCTGGATTTGATGATTGAAGTTTTTGGGGAGAAACCGGGCTGCCGGATGTTCCGCAAAATCGCGCCGTGGCATGCCAAGCGTTTCGGCCCGTGCCGCGAATTCAACAAACGCGTCGTGCAGATTTCCACCCGGGCCGAATTCCACGAGGTTTTGGAAAATTACACCCGCTGGCGGCAGCAATTCCTCGACGGGAACGGCGAACTGCAGCCGCGCTTCCGCCCGCCGCCGCTGATCGCGTCGTTCATGCAGGGGCCGGTTCCAGGCCGGCACGAACAAATTCCCGTGCCCAAAGGCCCGGTGGAGGTTTGGTGAAATTTAATGAATCGCAGCGGCGTTCACTTGTGCGTGTTCGCCTGGCGGTCACGATACGGCTGGTGCTTGAGATACAAAGCCAGCAGTTCCTGGTTTTTTTGCAATAATTCCTGATTCCCCGATTGGGAAGCCAACGCACAGGCTTTTCGCGCCGTCGAAATCGCCTCGTCAAACCGCCCCGCTTCTGCATAAGCCGCTGCCAAAGTCCCAACCATGATGGTTTCCTTATACTGCGTCCGTTGGCAGGCGTCTTCGGCAAGTTTTACGGCGAGCGTTCCATTTCTTTTGCTGTCTTCAGGATTAGTGGCAAACGACCAAGCCATATTGTTGTTTTCCGCAGAGTCACGGGCTTCTGGGAAGTCCGGTTCGATTTCCAAAGCTTTTTGGAAATGAATAATCGCTTCATCCCCCCGCCCTATCTGTAAAAGACCACAACCGAGATCATATTGGGCTTCTGCGCTGTTCGGTTCGATTTCCAAAGCTTTTTGAAATAAAATAATTGCTTCATCCACCCGCCCTATTTTGCAATAAGCAATACCAAGACCGACGCGGGAATACGCGGATTCCGGCTCAAGTGCCAAGGCCTTTTGGAAACGTTCAACCGCCTCGTCCACCCGCTCTTGATGGAGAAAAGAATTACCGACGAGGTAGTTGGCCACTGCATGCGCTTCAACACTTGCCAACAGGTTAAATACAATCGAATAGGCCAGCAGCAGGCCCCAACCCCAGCGGGCTATACGCCGCCAAACCGGCGAACCCGTCAACAGCCGCTCCAAACCAAGAATGCCAATGACTGCCAGCAGCATCAGGGCTGGCAAAAAATCCAGTTCATAACTGCTGTTACCCGAATAATAGAGGCAAATGGTTAGCGCACAAATCGCGAAAAGTAAAAACGCAACGCCCACAAAATAGCGCAACCTGGAAGCCTCCTCCAACGGCCTGCCTCTCCATGCCAACGGTGCGGCCAAGGCCAACCATACCAGCGGATAGTTGCACAGCATTCCACCATACAACGCCCCAAGCCCATAGTAGCCCGCTGGCAAAGACGACATAGGCAATGCCTGCAAAAAAGGGAAATGACCGCTCCATCGCATTGGTTCAAAAAATAAAAACGAAAATTAACCCACAGGTAATGCAGACTGAACAGTTGCGCGGTATTATTCCGGTAGTTTGTCAAGTGATAATGCAGGCCAAATTCGAATGGATTGTCGAAGCGCAGGACATTGTAAAGCATCAGTCCCAGCCCAATCAGCACTGTCGGCACAACCGCTGCCGCAAGCATCGAACCAACCCGCCGGCGCGAACCTGGCTCAGTTGCTGCACGCCACGCTTGAACCACCGGCACCAAAAGGATTATCACACCAAACAACAAGGAGGGTCGTGAACCTATCGCCAATCCGTAAGCCAGACTGGCCAACAGCAGCCATATAATTTGCCGTTTCGGCTCATGCAATGCACGCCAGCTTGCTGCCAAAGCAAGCATTGTGAACGCAAATCCACAACTTACTGGAACCTGATGATAATCACTGCGTGATAAACTCTCCAGTATGCCAGTGGCCAAACCCATAGTGAGTATGCCGACAATCACTGCCCAAACACCGACTTCTGGAAAGTAACGTCGCCAGACCGCCCGTAATAAACCCGCAGCAGCCAGGAAGCCTAACGAGTAAAAAATCACGACTGCGGTCCTGTGAGATAAATAGTGGTCAGTTAGAGCTACATACGGCCAGAAAAGCACCAGCGCGGGCGTTACTCCGAAATAAAGGTACAATTTCCCTTTGTAGTAACTCAATTCATATGACGGGTAATGCAAGTCCCATACATACGGATAATTCATGTCGGGATCATAGGGATCGGCAAGCCTGGCGAGACCGGGCGAAGCTTCTCTTTTCACATTGAGTTGGCCGGCACGAAAAGCTTCCACCAACAGATTATAGTAGGCATCTTCCGTTCGTGGAGTTGCTAATTCGAGGTAGCCCGGTTCAGCACTCCAGGCAAAAATTCCAATGACCAGGGCGCAGACCATGACATAGACGACGTGGCCCATCCATTCGATATGTTTGACGGAACTATTCACTCGATTTCACATACTATGGCGAATTCTCGACACGGCGGCAACTTCGTGTCATTTTCCGATGCAAAACTGACTGAAGATGGAGTCGAGCAGGTCTTCCGTCGCCGTTTTGCCGACGATTTCGCCGATGGCGTTGATGGCGATGCGTAATTCTCCCGCCGCCAGTTCCAGCGTCTCACCGGCGCGCAGCACGTCCAGCGTCCGTTGCGTGGCCGCGCGAGCACGGGTCAGCGCGTCCTGATGCCGCGAGTTGATCGTCACCTGCAACATCTCCGCCTTGATTTCGCCCGACCACACCAGTTCCTTGATGGCGTCCTTCAGCGCCTCAATCCCCTGCCCGCTCAGACAGCAAACATCAACAACCGGAGTGCGGCCGTCCCCGGCCGCAGCATTTGCAACATTTTCAAACTGCTGTGGCCGGGGACGGCCACACTCCGCAGGCAATTTCAGTTTCCTCGGCAAATCCACCTTGTTCACGACCAGGATCCGTTTCTTGCCGGCGAAATCGGTGAAATATTTTTCATCGGCGGGCGTGAGCAGTTCGCTCGCGTCGAGCACGTGAAGAACGAACTCGGCCCGGGCCAGCGACTCGTGGCTGCGGCGGACGCCTTCCTGTTCGATTTCGTCGCGCGCCTCGCGCAAACCCGCCGTGTCAATGAACACGACCGGCAATCCGCGGATGTTGGCCGTCTCCTCAATCGTGTCGCGTGTCGTGCCGGGAATCGCCGAGACGATGGCGCGGTCGTGACCGAGCAATTGATTGAGCAGGCTGGATTTGCCCACATTGGGCCGTCCGACGATCGCCGCCCGGATGCCGCGCCGAAGAATCTGCCCTTCATTGGCCGTGCGTAACAATTTGTCCATGAACGTGACGCCATGCTCCAGGCGTTTGAGCAGTTGCTCCTTGGTATCGGGTGAAATGTCTTCGTCAGGAAAATCAATGTGCGCTTCGACATGCGCGAGCGTCTGCATCATTTCATCGCGCAATTGGTTGATGCGCTGTGAAAGTTTGCCGGCGAGTTGCTCGTTAGCGGCGGCAAGCGCGAGTTCAGTCCGTGAATGAATCAGATCGGCGACGGCTTCAGCCTGCGCGAGGTCAATGCGTCCGTTGAGAAAGGCGCGGCGGGTGAATTCGCCGGGTTCGGCCAGACGCGCGCCGTTTTCCAAAAGCGTGTCAAGCACAAGCTTGGCGGGCAAAATACCGCCGTGACAGGTGATTTCCACGGTGTCCTCGCGCGTAAACGTGTGCGGCGCGCGCATAATGGCGAGCAGCACTTCGTCCACGCTCCGGCCCTGCCGGACGATTTTACCGTAATGAATCGTGTGCGTCGTCGCGGCGGACGGCTTCAACGAATTTTTTCCGACCGGCAGAAAACTTTTGTCCGCGACGGCGAGCGTTTGCGGCCCGGAGATGCGGACAACCGCCAGCCCGCCTTCGCCAAGCGGCGTGGCAATGGCTGCGATGGTGTCGTCGAGGGTCACGCGGGGAATAGTCTCACGCAAAGTCGCAAAGACGCAAAGGTTGAAGTTAGCGAGACCACTGGGGCGGTCGATCGTGCCTGTCCATCCATTGAAAATCAACGAATCCATTTGAAGCTGTTAAATGGTAATAGGTTTCCACTGGACAAGGTATTGATTCAATAACATTGGTCAGGAATCGAATATCATCTTCACATTGGACATTACCCACTATTGAAAAGCACCCGCCGGAACCGGTGTATTGTCCAAATTTGACCTTCTGAAACCTTGCATCATCCTTGAATCTTTCACGAAATATTTTCGCTTGTTTCTCGGCAAGCTTCAGATTGTGATATTGGCTTGTTGCAATCGGCCAATATACAAAAATGTAAACTAGAGCGACGATGACAATTGCGAAGACAGCCTTTAACGGGTTTTTTGGTGTCGTTTTAATCATCTGTTTTCAAACGTTTCGATGTTCTGTCATTCGTGCGTGCCCTCAAAACGGCAGTTTGGCGGCGATGTCAAAAACCAGGTTTTCGATCGGCACGCCGTGGCCGTTCAAACATCGGATGAAGATGAGCCATTCCGCGCCCGTCAGCACGACAAAGAACAGCGAGCTTATGAAAAATAATCCCAAGGCGTGTGACAGGTGGGACTGCAAAACACGCGGCAGACCGTAATAGAGGATTTTGAGGGAGAGAAAAATGCCGATGCCCCAGGGAATCCAGAGGCTGATCCACGGGATGGCGCCCGAGAGTCGGAACAGAAACAACGGGCTAAAACTATAAATCACCACCGTCAGCGCCTGCCGGTAAGTATAACGGCTGTTAAATGTTTCACCCATCAACCTGATCAGGTAGGCGCAAACCGCGATAACCACCAGCATCAGCATCAATTGCATCATTTCCCAGACCATGACTTCGCCCAAGGTGAAATCCTTTACTCCATGTATTCCGGCATGCCATTTCCGCCACCCGGCCATGCCCGCCCCTTCCGCAATTGAAGCCATCAGCATCAGCGGCAATAGATGAATTCCCAGGATAAATCCCAAACCCCGCTTCGCCTGCAACACGGCATCCCACTCCGACGCCGGCTGAAAAATGAAAAAGAAAGCCTTAATCATTTAAATGCTGTGATATCGCTTTGTCCCCAAGCTGACAACACAATCTTTCAGGAACGATGTTCCAGGTTCCGATTCGGAGCGTTTGATCCATCAAAAGATGGCGGGAATGCAGCCATGATGTATGGCATTCGAGCGCTGACGTGTGATTCAAGGCAAATGAACCCGTTGGCTTTCATGGCCATCCGCGCCCGGCAAATGGTTTGCGCCCGTGCCGGCGGGTGGCGTCACGCAAAAGTTTGGCTGGTTGGCGCAGGTACGAAATTAAAACGGCAGATGCGCAGCGAGGTGCGAAACAAAATTTTCAGCGGGTTGGATGCGTCCCGCCAGATACCATGCGGTGACGAATTGTACCAAACCGGTTGCCGCGGCCAGCAGCAGTGAACTCATGAAATACAGGGCAAAAGCGTTGGGCGGGGCGGGCTGCATGATGTACCAGACGCCCTGGTGAAGAACCGCAATGGAAAGCGCGATGCCAATGCCCCAAGTGACCCACGGAATAATCGCCGGAACCGCGTCCAACAACCGCAACAGGAACATCGGACTCAATCCATAAATGACCAGCGTGAACGTCTGCTTGCAAGTGTAGCGCCCGTCAAAAGTCTCCCCCAAAATTTTTATCAGAACGGCGCAAATCACGATGGCCAGCAGCGTCAGCAGCAATGCAGCTGTTTCATAAATCACCACCTGGCCGACGGTGAATTTATGGATACGGTGGAAGATTCCTGCCTGTGGTTCGCCCCATTCCACCAAACGAAAACCTTCCGCGGCCGCCACCAGCAACATCATCGGAAACAAGTAAAGCACCAACAGAGGCCCTAAATTACGCTTGGCCTTCACCACGCGCGCCCACGCCGCGCCGGCTTGAAAAATCAGGAACAGCGCCTTAATCATATGTGCGAAGTGATAACGGTTAAACCGTGTGCTGACAACCAAATCCGAATAATGTACGGGCACACGCCGATTGCTTTCAAGTCGCGCCGGTGTAGTTTAACGGCATGAACGCGGCACTTTTTACGGCGCGCGCACGTGGGAAATGGCTTGCGATGACGCTGGCTACGCTTGTGTTGGCCGGTTGCGTAACGCAGAAAATTGACTGGCCGGCGCGGGTCGGAAATTACACCTATGACCAGGCCATCCTGGAACTGGGCCCGCCCGACAAATCCGCGAAATTGACCGACGGCACCATTGTCGCCGACTGGGTTACGCATCACGCCCAAACCATTATCGCGCCGGAACCGTACTTTGCGCCGCCCGGCTGTTATTTTGGCCCGCTCACGCCCATGCGCACCGAAACTTACGTGCCGGCCCAATATTTGCGGTTGACCTTCGGCGCGGACGGCAAATTGAAAACATGGAAGGAACTCGCCGGGTAAAATCCGCTTTCACCGGCGCGCCGCGCGTGCTTAACTCGCCGGGATGAATGTGGATCTCGGCATCTGGAGCAAGCTGACGAAAGTGGTCGTCGGTCTGGTGGTTCTTGCCTTTTTGCTGCTCATCGGGATGTGTTATTTGCCGCTCATCCATCAAAACGAACGGATGCGCCGGGAAATTCTGCGGCTGGACGCACAACTTCAAAAAGAAGAGGAAAAATCCAAACAACTCAAGGCCGAGATTGAAGCCTTGCGGAATGACCCCAAAACCATCGAACGGCTGACCCGCGAAAAACTCGGTTACGCCCGGCCGGATGAAACAGTGGTGCGCTTTGAACCCGCCACAACCAACACACCGGTGCGGTGAAACGACCGGCGAGTTGGAGTGACGGAGTGTTGATGAGACAATTTCCCATCACTCCAATACTCCATCGCCCCATTCCGTTCACACTGTCATGATTTCCTTTTCCTTGTGGGCAAGGTGCTGGTCAATCTTGGCGATGTATTGATCGGTCAGCTTCTGCAAATCCTTTTCCGCCTGTTTTTCCTGGTCCTCGGTGATGCCGCTGTCGTGGGCGTGCTTCTTCAACTGCTCCATCGCGTCGCGGCGCACATGACGGACGGCCACGCGCCCGTCCTCGGCCATCTTCTTGGTGATCTTCACGAATTCCTGGCGCCGTTCCTGGCTCAATTCGGGGAACGAAATGCGGATGATTTTGCCCTGCACCGCCGGGTTCAGCCCCAGGTTCGCTTTCTGGATGGCTTTCTCGATCGGGTGCGTCGAAGTTGCGTCCCATGGCTGGATGACCAGTTGCCGCGGCTCCGGCGTGGTGATGCCGGCCAGTTCGCGGATGCGCATCTGCGAGTCGTAAACCTCCACGATGATGTTCTCGACCAGCGCGGCGGACGCCTTGCCGGTGCGCACGCCGGCAAATTCATTCACGACCACCTGCTCGGTCTTGATCATTTTCTCCTCCGCCTCCAGTAAAATATCGTCGGGTGTCATAGTATGGGTAGGCTAACAATGAATCCGCGCCGGGTCGAATAAAAATTTAATTGTAGCGTCGGCGCTGTCCACCCTCCGCAGCGCTGCTACGGAGGACGGGTGCGCCGATTCTTTCGAGCCGCAGGCTCGACGCTACAACTGACCATTGCTAAACTGTTGAGCGTGGCGGACATCGTTTTAACCGCGCTCAACGCGAAATACATCCATACCGCGTTTGGCCTGCGTTACCTGCTGGCCAATCTCGGCCCGCGCCAACCACGCGCGTGCCTCGCCGAGTTCGACATCAATCAACATCCGCTCGACATCGCGGAAGCGCTGCTGGCGCGCAATCCCAAAATCATCGGCATCGGTGTTTACATCTGGAACGTCGTGCCCATAATCGAAGTTATAGCCGCTGTCAAACGCGTCCGGCCCGACATCAAAATTATCCTCGGCGGGCCGGAAGTCAGCTATGAAACCGAGAATCAACCCGTCGTTCAACTGGCCGACCATGTCATCACCGGCGAGGCCGATTTGAAATTTGCGGAGGTGTGCCGGGTGCTTTTGGAAGGTAGGGCGGGCTCCTCGCCTGGGCGAAGCCTTGCGAAGCCCGGTCCGCAGCCCGCCGAGGCAGTTGTTCGTGAAGACCGGCGCGATGGGGACATCGCGCCCTACCAACTGCCCAAAATCATCCCTGCCGAACTGCCGGACTTTTCGCAAATCGTCCTGCCCTACGATCTCTACACCAACGACGACATCGCGCACCGCATCATCTACGTCGAGGCATCGCGCGGCTGTCCGTTCACATGCGAGTTTTGCCTGTCGTCGCTCAATATTCCGGTGCGCCAGGTTCCCCTGCCCGCTTTGTTCGAACAGTTGCAACGATTGCTCGACCGCGGTGTGAAACAGTTCAAGTTCGTTGACCGCACGTTCAATCTCAACGTGGATGTCAGCCAAGCCATTCTTAAATTCTTTCTGGAACGCTGTCAGCCCGGTCATTTCTTCCATTTCGAAATGATTCCCGACCGCCTGCCCGAAGCGCTGCGCGAAGTCATCGCGAAGTTCCCGCCGGGCGCATTGCAATTCGAGGTCGGGGTCCAGACGTTCAACGAGGAAGTCAGCGCGGCCATCAAACGCCGGCAGAATCATAAACGGCTGGAGGATAATTTCCATTTTCTTCGAAGCCAGACCGGCGTTCACGTCCACGCCGACCTGATAGCCGGTCTGCCCGGCGAAACGCTGGAAAGTTTTGCCTCCGGATTTGACCGGCTGATTACACTCGGCCCGCAGGAAATTCAAGTGGGCATTCTCAAACGGCTGCACGGCACACCGATTGGCCGGCACGACGCCGAATGGCAGATGATGTACAACCCCCATCCGCCCTACGAAATTCTACAGAACCGGCTGATTGATTTTGCAACCATGCAACGACTGCGCCGCTTCGCCCGCTATTGGGATTTGGTTGGCAACAGCGGCAATTTTGTCGAGAGCACGCCATTGATCTGGTCTAACGTAGCGCAGGCGTCCCGCCTGCCAGGGCCGGTCCACAAAGAAAACCTTGCAGGCGAGATGCCTGCGCTACCTTCCCCCTTCCACGCCTTCCTCCGTTTCAGCGAATGGCTGCACGCCCGCACGGGCCGCACGGACAGCATCGCACTGGTGCGATTGATGGAATTGCTTTTTGAATTTCTGACCGTTGAATTGAAGCTGGATGCGAAGCCGGTGGCCGAAACGATGTGGCGCGATTACCAGCGCGGCGGACGCCACGACAAACCGGGTTTCCTGAAGGATTTTCTGTCCACGGAAGAAAAAGTGATCCCGCTACGCAAAACCAAAACCGCTCTGCCCAAACGCCAGGCGCGGCATCTGGTTTGAAGTCGGTTTCCGCCCAAAGCCGCCCGCGCAGTTTAAAGGCATTGTCAACGCGCCGGCACGCCGATAGCTTTGGGCCGGGTCATATATGACACCCAATCAACAACTGGCCACGCTGAGGACGGCAGTTTGCGACGTCGCTTTTGACAATGTGACGCGTCAAGTATACGCCACGGATGCGTCCGTTTACCAAATCGAGCCGTTGGCCGTGGCGTTTCCCGGCAGCGCGCACGATGCCAGCTCCATCATCCAGGCGGCGGCGCAGGCGGGTGTATCGGTCATCCCGCGCGGCGCAGGAACGAGTCTTACGGGCGGAGCCATTGGCGACGGTATCGTCGTTGATTTCGCTCGCTACAACCGGCTCATCTACGACCTGAACCTGGAACGCAAAACCGTCCGGGTCGGCGCCGGCGTCATACTGGACCAGTTGAACGACTTTCTCCGCCCGTACAAATTGTGGTTTGGCCCGGATGTGGCGACCAGTTCGCGTGCGACGCTGGGCGGCATGATTGCCAACGACTCGTCCGGCGCGCACGCACCGGTTTATGGCACAACGGCGGATCACATCAGCCTGCTGGAAATTTTAACCAGCGACGGGCGCGTGGAGATAATAGGTTCCGGCCAGAACTCGCTGCCGAGACAGCGCGACCTGCTGGAAAGCCTGACTTTGTTGAACGAACTGCAAATTACCGAACACTTTCCGCCGGGCCTCCTGAAACGCTGGCCCGGATACGCGCTGGCCCGGGCGATGCGCGAGCCGGGGAATCTGGCCCATATTGTCGCCGGCAGCGAAGGCACGCTCGCCGCAATTATTTCCGCCGAACTGAAAATCGTCCCCCTGCCGGAGAAGCGCGGGGTGGGATTGTTGTTCTTTGCGTCCGTGGCCGAAGCGATGCAGGCGACGACCGAATTGCTCGATCTGAAACCGGCGGCGATTGAACACATTGACCGCGTGCTGCTGGATCAAACGCGCGGCCAGCTTGAGTTTCAGGCGGCGCGCGATTTGCTCGAACTCGACACCAAGCCGTGCGAATCCATTTTAATCGTCGAATTTTTCGAGGATGTAGACGAGCGGCTGGCGCTGCTGGAAAAACGCAAATTGGGCCTGCGTCAACGCATTTTGCAAACACCGAACGAAGCCGAACTCGTATGGTCGCTGCGCAAGGCGGGACTGTCGCTTTTGACCGGCCGCAAGGGCGCCGCCAAGCCCGTGACGTTCATCGAAGACGCGGCCGTGCGACCGCGGGACCTGCCGGCCTACGCCGGAGAACTGCAGAAGCTGATGCGGCGGCTCGAATTGAATGCCTCCTATTACGGCCACGCCGCGGCGGGACTGCTGCACGTGCGGCCGGTGCTGGATTTGCACCGCGCGGAGGATTTGAAAAAATTCCGGCAGATTGCCGACGAAGTGGCTGCGCTCGTGTTGCAGTTCAAAGGAACGCTGTGCGGCGAACACGGCGTGGGCATTGCGCGCACCGAATATCTCAAGGAACAGGTGGGCGAAGAAGTTTACCAGCTCATGCGGCAAATCAAGCAGTCCTTTGACCCGTTTAACTTGTTCAATCCGGGGAAAATCATTTCCGACGGCCGCTATAAAATTGACAGCAACCTGCGCCTGGGGGCCGGCTATTCCCTGAAGCTGCCGTTTGAACCGATACTGGCGTTTTCCGCCAAGGACGGGTCGTTCACCGCCAACCTCGAACAATGCAATGGCTGCGGCGAGTGTCTCAAGCTGACGCCGAGCATGTGCCCCACGTTCATGGCCACCGGCGAGGAAATCAAGTCCACCCGCGGGTACGCCAACGCGATTCGCGCCGTGTTGGAGCTGCGCGGCATCAATGGCGACCCGCTCCGCTCGACGGAACTCGAAGCAGCGTTGAGCAATTGTCTGTCCTGCAAAGCCTGCACCGTGGAATGTCCGTCCAACGTAAATCTGACGTTGTTGAAGGCCGAATTACAGCACGCGCGCATCCGCCGACGCGGATTAACCCTGCACGAACGGCTGTTCAGTTCGGTGGATCGACTGGGCCAGTGGGGCTGCAAGATGCCGCGCGTGGCCAATGTGTTATTGAATACCCCGTTCCTGAGCCGCGTGCTGGGCATTTCCACCAAACGATTGTTGCCGTATTTCGCGCTGGAGCGGTTCGATCATTGGTTTGCCAAACGTCCGCCTTTCCGGGCGGCCTATCGTGGCCGCGTCATGCTTTGGGACGACACGTTCGTGCGCTATTACGAACCTCACGTCGGCATGGCCGCCGTCAAGGTGCTCGAAGCCGCGGGCTTCGAAGTCGTGCTGCCGAAACTACGCAAATGTTGCGGACGGCCCGCCTTCAGCCAGGGCAATCTCGACGAAGCCGCGCAACTGGGACGCCATAATCTCGCGCTGCTGAACAGCGACAAAAGCAACACGCCGATAATTTTTCTCGAACCGTCATGTTACTCGATGTTCGCGCAGGATTATCACGAGTTAAAACTGCCGGACGCGAAGCGCGTTGCCGCCCGTTGTTTTTTATTCGAGCAATTCATTGAAAACATGCTGGATCGGGAACCCAATGCGCTGATTTTTAACGACCATCCCACGCGCATGATGATTCATGTGCATTGCCACGCCAAATCACTTGCCAATTCAGATTACATGTACCAACTGGCCATCCGGATGCCGCAGCGGACGGTGACGATGCTCGAAGCGGGCTGCTGCGGCATGGCCGGTGCGTTCGGAATGTTGGAATCGAAATACAAACTTTCGGTGAAAGTCGCGGAACCGCTCATTCAAGTAATCCGGAGCCAGCCTTACGGGAACATCGTGGTGGCGTCGGGGACAAGTTGCCGCCACCAAATCCAGCACCTGGCGCCGGTCCGCACCCAGCACATGGCGGAAGTGCTGGCCGAAGCGCTGGTGTAATGCCATTTACAGTTTGCTTTTCCACTGTAGCGGCGATCCCGCTGTGCGGGACCATCGCCATTGATTCCACCGGCGCTTACAAAGCGCCGCTACAGAAAATGCTTCCTGGAAGCGCCGGCGTCCCGCCATTAGCGGCAAATGTCCTTTAACGCGCCGCGCAAGTCCGGGAATTGAAATTTAAAACCGGCTTCAACAAACCGTTTTGGCGCGCAGCGGCAACCGTCCAGCGCGAGCGACGGTTCGGTCTGCGTCAGCCGGGAACCCAGTTTTACCGCCCAGGCCGGGGCTGGCGGACACCACGGACGATAAAGGGTGCGCCGTAGCGTGCGCATGAATTCCGCGTTGGTTGCCGGATTGGGGGCGACGGCGTTATAGGTACCATCGAAGTAATTTTCCGGCTCGATGGCTTGGATGAACATCTGGGTCAGGTCCGCGAGATGGATCCAACTAATGTATTGGTTACCGCTTCCGGCCGCGCCGCCGAGAAACCATTTCGTCAGATTCGCCAGGATGGGCAACGCCCCGCCATCGCGACCCAGCACCAGGCCTATTCGGAACAACACGCGGCGGGTGTGTAGTGAGGCGGCGGCGTGGCAGGCTTGTTCCCAAAGCTGGCAGACTTCCGCCAGCGAAGTCTGGCCGTTGGGAGCCGTTTCGTCGCACCATTGGTCACGGCAATTGCCGTAGAAGCCAACGGCGCCCGACTGTACCCAGACACGCGGCGGTTGTTTGACGTGGCAGATGGCGGCAGCGATGGCGCGCACCGCGTTGACGCGCGATTCGGTGATTTCAAGGAGGTTTTCCGGCGTGTGACGGCAATTGATGTTGCGCCCGGCGAGATTCACCACGGATTCTGCTCCATCCAGACATTTTATCCACTCGCCGATATGTTCGCCATCCCACTCCACTTCCTTGACCTCGTAATATTCGTCACGCTCGCGCAGTTCGCGAGTCAGCACAACGACCTCGTAATCGCGCTGGAGCAATTCCTTTGCGAGCGCCTGACCCAGGAACCCGCTGCCGCCTGCCAACACAATGTGTTTTTTGTTCATTTCAAATTTCAGGCAATGGACTGCTTTGCTCGGGTGAGCGCCTGTCGCAAGCCGAAAATTTTGGAGTGCGCGGACATGTCCGCGCTTTTAAAGCGGCGACATGTTGCCGCAGTCCAAAGGCCCAAACCAGCTCGCCAGTAGTCTCGCCTCATCAATCTTAGGTCAAAACAAGTCACTGCATTTTAACTGTGAGGCAAATCCGGTGCCAGCTTTGGCGCGTTTCCACTGGTGGAATGCTCCACTATTTGGCAATGCGGGCGCTTTTGTGACTCACGATTTAAAGATAAAGTCCAAAGCCCGAAGTCCAAAGTCCAAAGTCGCCGTAGCCGCCGGAGTGCGCCCGTCCCCGGGCGCAGCAATGTGGCGGAGCAAGCTGCCGTCGGACCGGCCACACTCCGGGTGTGGGCGCTCGCACTCCACCGGTCAATGTCAGCGGCTCGCAATGGGAACGCTGGTCTTCGGCACGGCATGATGACCAACACGCCGGGCCGGAGGCCGGCGCTCCGAAACACCGCTTCGCGTTGACAACCGCCCCGTCCTGCGACACTCTGCGCGCATGGCGAAACCTGCATTGGGACGCGGTCTCGGCGCGTTGTTGGGCGGCAACCCGGTTCTGACCCAACCAACACCCGCGCCGGCAGCACCCGTTTCACAACCCGTTGTTCTGTCGCCCGCGCCCGACCTGCACGAGCGCGTGCAGCGTGTGCCGCTGGACCGGATTCGTCCGTGTCCGCTGCAACCGCGCAAGGATTTTTCCGCCGAGGCGCTGCGGGAACTGGCCGATTCGATTCGCGAACAAGGCATTGTCCAACCGCTCATTGTGCGCGAGCGCGGCGGTCATTTTGAATTGATCGCCGGCGAACGCCGCTGGCGCGCGGCACAGCTTCTGCAATTGGCCGAAGTGCCCATCATCGTCCGCCAGGCCGACGACCGGGCCGTGCTGGAACTGGCGCTCATCGAAAATCTACAGCGTGAAAATCTCAACGCCATTGAGGAAGCGCATGGCTACGAACAACTGGCCGGGCAATTTCAGCTCACGCAGGAGGAAATCGCGCTCAAAGTCGGCAAAAGCCGCGCGGTGGTGGCCAATGCGCTGCGGCTGCTGAAACTGCCGCAGGCCATTCAGAATTTTGTCCGCGAAGGGCGGCTTTCAGTTGGCCACGCAAAAGTCATTCTTGGCCTTTCTGACGAGAAAAAGCAAAAGCTTGCCGCCGAGCGTGTTATCAAGCAGGGCTTGAACGTCCGTCAGACCGAGGGTCTGGTGGCCAAATTGCAGGCTCGTGATTCACGCAAGCTTGTGATTAAACCGGAAATGGTCGCTGCGCCGGGCGCCGATCCGCACGTGACGAACCTGGAGGACCGGTTGCGCGAAAAATTCGGCACCAGGGTCCAGCTCCGCTATGCGGCGGGCAAGGGGGCGGTGGAAATTTCCTTTTTCAGCGACGAGGAGCTGGAGCGAATTCTGCAAATCCTTGGCGTATCTGCCGAGTGACGGGGGATAAAGAAAGGTGACAGGTGACAGGTGACAGGTGACAAGAAAGAAAGCAAACCCGCAGATTCTTCCGATTGGTTGGAGTCCTTCGGCATCTACCAGCTTGCCCGCCAGCTTTTTGAGGATTTTTGGAATGATTCGGAAATATTGAACAAGGATTTTCGCGGACGCGAATTGGTCAAACAACAGGTCCGCAGCCTGGATTCCGTCTGCGCGAACATGGAGGAAGGTTTTGGCCGTGGTTTCGGCAAAGAATTGCCACAACATCTGAAAATATCGCGCGGCGAGGCGAGAGAGAGTCGCGGCCGATATGAACGTTGCAATCACTTGCTTCCGCCTGAAACCATTACACAGCGCGTTTCCGCCCTGAGCCGCATCATCGGTGGTTTAAGCAAAACCATTCAAACCGTCGAGAACCGCGCTCGGCGGCAGTCTTGATCCTGTCACCTGTCACATGTCACTTGTCACTACTCCATGATTTTAGAAGTCATCAAATACGGCCATCCCGCGCTCCGGCAAAGAGGTGCGCGCGTCGAAAAGGTCACGCTGGAGATCAAAAAACTTGTCGCCGACATGTTCGAGACAATGCACACGAATCATGGCATCGGGCTGGCGGCGCAGCAGGTCGGAAAGGCGCTGCAACTCACGGTCATTGACGTGCGTGAGGCCAAGGACCGACCGTCCTGGTTGGAATTGGACGGCCAGCCTGCCCCCGTGGATGAATTCATGCCGCTGGTTTTGATCAATCCTGAAATCAAGCCGGGCGGAGAGCCGGTGTCCGGCGGCGAAGGCTGTTTGAGTTTTCCGGAGATTTACGCGGAAATCACGCGGCCTGATTTGGTGGATGTGAAGGCATTGAACGGAAAAGGCAAACCGGTTGAATTTCGCTGCGGCGGATTACTGGCGCGGGTGGTCCAGCATGAAGTGGATCACTTGAACGGCATTTTGTTCATTGACCGGATGAGCCGGAAAACCAAGGAAGAACTGCGGCTGGAGCTGGACCAACTACGGGCGAAAACGAAGGCCGAACTGGAATCGGCGGGCAAACGGTGACTCAATAAACCTTCCGCAAATTCGACGGCAGGATGTTGAGTTCCAGGCGGTATTTGGCAACGGTGCGGCGGGCGATGACGATGCCTTTTTCGTCGAGCATTTTCACCACTTCATGGTCGGACAACGGCTTGGCGGGGTCTTCATTTTTGAAAATTTCGGCAATCATGTCCTTCACGCTGGTGTTGGACACGTTTTCGCCGCTGGCGGTCTGCAGCCCGCCGGTGAAGAAAAATTTCATCTCAAAAACACCCTGCGGCGTCTGCATGTACTTGCCGGACACGGCGCGGCTCACGGTCGTTTCGTGAACCCCGACGGTTTCGGCTATCTGCGCCATGATGAGGGGTTTGAGATGCGCGACGCCCTTTTCCATGAACTCGCGCTGGCGTTTCACGATTTGTTTGCCGATGTTCAAAATCGTCTGCTGCCGTTGGTGCAGGCTTTTGATCAGAAATTTTCCCGCGCGGATTTTTTCGCGGATGTAATTTTTAACTTCGGCGGAATTTCCGCCCTGCGCCATCAGGTCCTTGTAGATGTTGCTGATGCGCAAGTGGGGGATGTGCTCGTCGTTGGTCGTCACGATAAAGTCGTTGCCTGCCTTTTGCACAAAAACTTCGGGCAAAATATATTGATTTGCGTCCGGCAAAAAGGCGCGCCCGGGACGTGGTTCCAAACGTCCGATGCGCCCCATGGCCTCCTGCGCTTCTTCAACGCTGCAGCCGGTGCCGCGCGCAATTTCCGGGATGCGCCGCTTGCCCAGCGCGTCCATGAAATCGCGCACAATGCGATATTCGAGCGTTTCCTGCCTGCCGGCGCGTTCGAGTTGAAGCAGCAGACATTCGCGCAAGTCGCGCGCGCCCACGCCCGGCGGATCGAAGGTCTGGATTACTTTGAGGACTTCGGCGATTTTGTCCGGTGGCATATTGTTTGCAGCCGCCATCTCTTCCACGGTGGACTTGAGGTAGCCATAATCGTCAATGTTGCCGATGATCAACTCCGCGATGCCGCGTTGTTCGTCCGTCAAGTCGGTTTCCCGGGCCTGGTCCATCAAGATTTGGGCAAAGGAGGTTCCCACCGCGAGCGAGTCGAACATGAACTGGCGTTTTTCCTCCTCTTCGGCGGTCTGGCGGATGGGAATGTTTGTCTGCGAAAAATGATCGCGCCATTCCTGGTCCAGTTGCACGAGCTTGTCGAATTCCGCCTGAAAATCATCCACGGGCGCTTCGGAATTTTTTTCCGCCACCGAATAAAGCTCCCCGTCTTCCGCCAGTTCACCGGGTTCGGGTGGTTCGGCCACTTCATCGGAATCGCGTTCCGACTGGTCGCGCAGGTCGATTTCCTCCGGCGCCATTTCTTCCAGCACAGGATTTTGCTGCAATTCCTGTTCGACGAGCGCTTTGAGTTCGAGGGTCGGTGCCTGCAACAACGCCAGCGATTGCTGGAGTTGCGGCGCCAGCACCAACGACTGCGTCAAGCGCGTGGATAGTTGCAAGCCTTGTGCCATTTGCTATGTCAAGATAATCCGGTTTTGAACGACCACAAGCAAAAAGTGGGTCGCGCTCGGTTAGATTGTGAAATTACCCCCCCAAAATGCTTGATTTTATTGAGGAAATTTCGGGCAGCAATTTTTGAACCAACTTACTTGATTTGGCGTGGCGCGGTTTGTGCTTTGAGATTGTTTCTGGGAAACGGCTCGCCAATCGCGTCCAGTTGACCTCAGACGGGCATTTCACCTATTTGCAAGCCGTTGACATGGCTTTTGACGGCCAGATTGATTACGCGATGCTGGTTAAGCTGTATGGCGGAATGCCAATTAGAAACGATGTGCGTTATTCGCCGCCGCGCTGCATTGGGGCACAGAAACGCCGCATGTTTGGCCAACCTAACGTGGACTTGGTTTCAACCAGCTTTGTCGAACGCCAAAATTTAACCCTTCGGATGAGCAACCGGCGCTTTACCCGCCTCACAAACGCATTCAGCAAGAAACTTGAAATCACAAGCTCGCTCTCGCCCTTCATTTTATGAATTACAATTTCTGCCGCATTCATCAAACTTTGCGCGTGACGCCAGCGATGGAAGCTGGTATCGCTGACCATCTTTGGAATCTGAAAAAAATCGTTGGTCTAATTTGAATGGGCAAGGAAGTTCCCAATAAAAAACAAAGGCTCACAAGGTATCAAAAAGATACCCGGTCTAGTGCCAGATTTTGCATTGTTATTATAAGTCTGATAACGATTTTGGTAATGGTTTATCTTATGTGGCATGAAAGCCGGATTGGGAAATAACTCGAACGGCATCAACGCACATTTTCATTTGTCAAGCCGCTTGGCACAAAAGTAGCCCACCACCAAAAATCCAAGGAAAAACTGGATTTTTTCGCCCGCCGATTGCATGTTGGAAGCATGAAATTGATACTTTCGACGCACAACATCAGACTGACCAAGGCCATCGAGGATCATGTCATCAAACAACTGGAGAAACTCGACCATTTTGACAAGCGCACCATTGATGCGCGGGTGACGCTCGAACACGATCATACCCGCGCCACCGGAAAACAATGGTCCTGCTCCATTCGCCTGGGTGTGCACGGGCCCGATCTTTTTGCCGAGCACATCGAAAGCGATCTTTACACGGCCATTGACAAGGTCACCAAAAAAATCGAGCAGCAAATCCGCAAACGCCACAACAAGTGGAAGGCCCGCAAACACAAGATTGCCGCGCGCAGCAAGCGGACCCGCCAGGAAGCGGAAACGGAGTAAGTGTTGAACGTTGATTCGTCGGTCGTTAAATCGTATTAACCGGTTCGACGGTTTTACGATGAGCGGTTCAACCAACATGATTCTCCGCGCCCGCACGATTTTGCCGGTTTCACAGCCGCCCATTGAAAACGGCGCGGTGGCCATTTCTGGAAATCGCATTCGCGCGGTTGGTTCCTGGCCGGACTTGCGGCCGCGCGCGGATGGAAAAATTCTCGACCTCGGCGAAGTCATTCTGCTGCCCGGCTTCATCAACGCCCACTGCCACCTTGACTACACCGACATGGCCGGAATGTTGCCGCCGCCGAAAACCTTCACCGACTGGATTCCGCTCATCCTTTCCGCCAAATCCGGATGGGGCTGTTCCGACTACGTGCGTTCCTGGCTGAATGGGGCGCGGATGCTCGCGCGCACCGGCACGACGACCGTCGCGGATATCGAAACCGTGCCCGACCTTTTGCCTGAAGTTTGGGACGCCACGCCTTTGCGCGTTTATTCATTTCTCGAAATGACCGGCATCCGTGCCCGGCGCGACCCGGTGGCAGTCCTCCGCGAAGCCGTCGAAAAAATTGATTCACTTTCGCACCCGCGTTGTTCCGCCTCGCTTTCGCCGCATGCCCCCTACTCCACCACGCCCGAACTGCTCCGCCTCAGCGTGCGTGCCGCCCGTGAACGCGGCCGGCAGCTTTGCATTCATGTCGCGGAATCCGCGCAGGAATTCGAAATGTTCATGCGCGCACGCGGCGCAATGTTCAACTGGATGCAGCGCAACGCCCGCGACATGTCCGATTGCGGCCTCGGCTCGCCGGTCAGGCACCTCGCCCGCCATAAAATGCTCGGCGATAATCTGCTCGCCGTTCACGTCAACGTGCTGGCGCGCGGGGACGCCACGCTGCTCGGCAAACATCGCGTTCACGTTGTTCATTGCCCGCGCAGCCATGATTATTTCCGCCATCCGCCGTTTCTGCGCAAACGGCTCGCCCGGGCCGGCGTCAACCTCTGCCTCGGCACGGACAGCCTGGCCACCGTTCGCAAAATCAGGAAACAAAACCCCGAACTCAGCATGTTCGAGGAAATGCGTGAGCTGGCGGCCAGCGATCCCAAGCTCCCACCGGTGGAAATTCTGCGCATGGCCACGGTCAACGGCGCGCGGGCGCTTGGCCTAGCCGGGCAAATCGGCGAGCTTTCAAAAAATGCCTTGGCCGATTTGATTGCGATACCGGCCAGGGCAAAAACCAGCGCTGCCTGCGAAGCCGTGCTGGGTCACGCCGGCAACGTGAGTGCCGGCATGATTGACGGACAGTGGGTCATTCCACCGCAAAGCTCATGAATAATTTTGACCGGGAACTGACCGAACGCCTTGGCGCCTTGCGCGCCCGGGGTTTGCACCGCGAACTGCGCCGCGTGGATTCGCAGCAATCGTCTCGCATCAAAATCGGCGGCAAAACGCTTCTGAATTTTTCGTCCAACGATTATCTTGGTCTCGCCAACGATCCGATTTTGAAAGAGGCAGCGATCCAGGCCGTTGAAACATTTGGCGCTGGGTCCGGCGCGTCCCGGCTGATTTGCGGTTCGCTCGCGCCGCATCACGAACTTGAAGAAGCGCTCGCAGATTTCAAAGGCGCCGAAGCCGCGCTGAGTTTCTCGACCGGCTATGCCACCGCCATTGGAACCATCTGCGCGTTGCTCGGCAGGGATGATGTGATTGTTTTGGACAAACTCGTTCACGCCTGCATTGTGGACGCCGCCCGGCTCAGCGGCGCAAAAATTCGTGTCTTCGCCCACAATGACATGAATGCCCTGGAGAAAATACTAAAATGGACACGGAGGGGCGAGCTCTGCGAGACCCAAACCAAATTGGGGACTCGTGTAACTCATCCCTCCGAAAAACAACACACGCTCATCGTCACCGAATCTGTTTTCTCCATGGATGGCGATGCCGCGCCGTTGCGCGAAATCGTTGCCCTCAAGGAAAAACATGGCGCGTGGTTGATGGTGGATGAGGCGCACGCGACCGGGCTTTACGGAAAAAATCGCCGCGGCTTGGCGGAGGAATTCGGCGTGAGCGACCGGATTGAAATCCAGATGGGCACGCTCGGCAAGGCGGTCGGAGCTTCGGGCGGTTACATTTGCAGCTCGCGCCCGTTGATTGATTTTCTCATCAACCGCGCCCGCAGTTTCATTTTTTCCACCGCGCCCGTTCCGGCTGCCGCCGCCGCGGCCACCGCCGGGGTTCGCTTTATTCAATCGAAAGCCGGGGAAGGCCGGCGGAATCAGCTTTTTGAGCGAATCAACGAATTGAATTCGAAATCCGCAATCCGCAATCCGCAATTGAAGAGCGCCATCATCCCCGTTTTAATCGGCGACGAAACCAGGGCGGTTGCAGTTTCCGCCGCGTTGCGCGAGCAGGGCATTTTTGTTCCGGCGATTCGTTATCCGACCGTCGCGCGCGGTGCGGCCCGGCTGCGCGTGACTGTGACTGCGACCCACACGGTGGAGGATATTTCGATGCTTGTCGCGGCGTTGCGGTCAGTCCGCAACTCCGATAAATCGCGAGCACGCGACGAAAGTCGGTGTCCGCAATCCGCAAATGAATAAGCTTGCCCAACTTGATCGCCGGTTCGTCTGGCATCCCTTCACCCAGATGCGCGACTGGCTGAAGCGCGAGCCGGTTGTCATTTTTGCGGGCAAAGGCGCGGTGTTGCGCGACACTCGCGGACGTGAATATCTCGACGCGAATTCCTCGATTTGGACGAACCTACACGGCCACAATCACCCCGGAATCAACGCAGCGATTCAGCGACAGCTCAAAAAAATTGCGCATTCCTCGGCGCTCAGCCTGGCGAATGAACCGGCGAGCCTGTTGGCGGAAAAACTGGTGCAGGTGGCAAATCAAAAAGTAGGGCGCACTGTCCCCAGCGCGCCGTTTTCGCATACGCACGTCCGGCGCGGTGAGGACACCGCGCCCTACCTCGGCAAGGTCTTCTTTTCCGACGACGGTTCGACCGCACTCGAAGTCGCGCTCAAGCTCGCCTACGAATTTATCCGCCGCGCGCGCGCCAAGCCGGTGGGGCGCCCGTCCTCCGCAGTAGCACTGCTACGGAGGGTGGAAGTGTCCTCGCGAGCCGCAGAGCCGAAATTTCTGTCACTCGAGGGCGCCTATCACGGCGACACTGTCGGTGCGGTTTCGCTCGGTCACATTGATTTATTTCACAAAAGTTATTCCGGTTTGCTGTTCCAGACGGACAGGGTCATGTCGCCATATTGCTATCGATGCCGGTTTAATCGCGCCAAGCCGGAACGCGCCGACGCCCGCGAATACCGCAAATGCAACTGGGAATGCATCAGGCTGGTTGAAAAGAAATTCGCGGCGCAAAAACGAAAGGGAAATCCCTATGCGGCGTTCGTCTTTGAGCCGTTGATTCAGGGCGCGGCGGGCATGATTCCGCAGCCGCGCGGCTGGCTGCAGTGGGTGACGGAAATCGCGCGCGACCAAGGCGCGCTGCTCATCGCCGACGAGGTTATGACTGGATTTGGGCGAACTGGTCAACGTAGCGTAGGCGTCCCGCCTGCATGGAGAAAAGAAAAATTCTCCCTCGCGCCCGGCAGGCGGGACGCCTGCGCTACGTTATTCGCCTCGCACCACGAAGACGTGCAGCCGGATTTTCTGTGCCTGGCCAAGGGTCTGACCGGCGGCTATCTGCCGATGGCGGCGACATTGACGACGCAAAAAGTGTTTGACGCCTTTCTGGGCGAATACGATGAGTTTAAAACTTTTTTCCACGGCCACAGTTACACGGCCAATCAACTTGGCGCGGCGGCGGCGCTGGCGAGTTTGGAAATATTGCAGGACAAACAATCCCTTCGCGCTCGGCAAAACCTTGAAAAAAATCTGCACGACGAACTGCAAACGCTCTGGTCGCTGCCCAACGTCGGCGACATCCGGCAGGTAGGTTTGATTGCCGGCATTGAACTGGTTCGGGACTGGCGGACACGCAAGCCGTTTGATTTGCGGGAACGCGCGGGCATTCGCGTTTGCGAAGCGATGACACGGCACGGCGTGCTGACGCGGCCCGTCGGCAACGTCATCGTGCTGATGCCACCCTATTGCACAACACCGGTGCAGGCACATAAAATGGTCCGCGCAACTTTTGATTCAGTACGTGAGATTTTGTAGCGGCGGTCTACGACCGTCGCCATTCCCCAGGGAGCGCTGGCGTCTCGCCGGCGAATTTCGTTTGTGCCGGCGGGACGCCGGCGCTCCCAGGCTCAGGGAAAGAATTTACGACACGCTGTTTTCGATTTACGATGACTGCGTGAATCTGGCTGACAACCTCGAAAAAGTCCAACAACGCATTCGCGCCGCGTGCGGGCGCGCCGGGCGCGACCCGGATTCCGTCACCTTGCTGGCGGTGACTAAAAGCCAGCCGCCGGAAGTGGTGTCGGCGGCGGCGAAACTCGGGCTGATTTTATTCGGTGAAAACAAGGTGCAGGAGGCGAAGGCGAAAATACCTTTGTGCCCCGGCCATTTGCGCTGGCACATGATTGGCCATTTGCAGTCGAACAAGTGCCGCGACGCGGTCGAGCTTTTCAAAATGATTCAGAGCGTGGACAGCCTGTCGCTCGCGCAGGAAATCAACAAACGCGCGGAGCAGGCGGCCACGACCATGCCGGTGCTGATGGAAGTGAACGTCGCGGGCGAAGCGAGCAAGTTTGGTTACCGGCCGGAACAACTGCTGGCGGAACTCAAGGAACTCAACGCGCTGCCGCGAATTGAAATTCACGGTTTGATGACCATGCCGCCATGGTCGGCGGAAGCGGAAAAGGCGCAGCCACATTTTCGCCGGCTACGCGAGTTGAAGGAGCGTGCCGAGGCGGTGCTCGGCGCTCCGTTGCCCCATTTGAGCATGGGCATGAGCGGCGATTTTGAAATTGCGATTGAAGAAGGCGCGACGATGGTGCGCATCGGCACGGAGTTGTTTGGGCCGCGGCCAAAAGCCGGGCCGCGCGCAGAGGCGGATTAAATTTTGGTGGTGTCCTGATTTGAAGTTCGGAGCGCGAGTTGTCCCAACTCGCAGCGGGTGTTGTGTGAAAAACAGTTAAAAGCACGGGCAGGTCGCTTTGTATTTGGGAACGCTGAGGTTTGAGACAAACCGCGCGCCGAAGAAAACTGAATTTTAATGCAATTTGCGCCGGATGACTTACGTTAGCTCCGATGACAATTGATTCATTCAAGCGCGAAATTGCCGCCGCCGTCAAAACCTACGACAAATTTGTCGTGTGCCTTGAGAAGACACCGGAGGATTTTGAAGTGTCGCTGGTCTCGCTAATGGCCAAGGCGATCAAGGCCTATGAAAGTCGCGGCCCGGGTCTGCGTCACGGCATAGCTCTGGACAACCAGATGACGGTCATTTTGAGCCAGGGCGACGACGAACGGCCGTTGTGCGGCATTTATTTCAATCTCCATTCGCCTTACCAGAAGAACGCGCTCCCCAAGACGGTGAAAGCATTCACCGAGAAATCACATAAGAAGGAAGACTGAATTCTTCGGAGGGGCGAGTTCCACGCACTAGTGTCCAGTTAAAAACCCAATAAGCATGGGGTATTTTGTGTTTCGGCTGGGTTTTGTGAGGGGGATGTTTTCCCAAGCAGTTCAGACAGTGGCAGTTGTTCAAATGCGCTCACGCTCAGGATTTGCAGGATTTGGTAGAGACTTTTGGAGGACTGGATCTGCTTCTTGGCGATGGCCACCAGGAGGTAGGTGCAGATGGCCGTCCAGATCTGGCAGTGGATTGCGTTGCGCGAGCGGCCGAAGAAATTGCGGATGCGCAGGTGCTGTTTGATCCATTTGAAAAACAACTCCACTTGCCAACGGCGCCGATAGAGTTCGCAGATGACCACAGCCGGCAGATCAAAATCGTTGGTCAGGAAGACCAATGAGCGAGATTCCTGTTCATCGCGAAAGTGGATTCTGCGCAGCGGCCACCGATACACGTGCTTGGACCAGGAACTTTTCAGCCGGATCGTTTGGTTGCAACGCAGTCCGGTGCGCTTGTCCACTGGGCAAGAGTCGACCACATAAAAACGGACGTTGGCTTTGTTGCGCACCACGAACTTGGCCCCGCCCTCGTGCAGCCGAATCAGCCGCGTAAAATCCAGATACCCTCGGTCCATGATATAAAAAGCACCCGGTTGGACCGGGATGTGATCGAACATTTTCATATCTGGAAATGAGGCTTCGGTGATGGCTGACCAGGTGGGGATGTTGCCGCGTAGCGACACCGTCGTGTGGAGCTTGAGGCCGGTGGCACAGGAGCGCGCCCAGTAAGCCCAGGGAAAGAGTTTCAAACTTAAGTGGATGATCGAACTGTCCAACGCAAAGGCCACTTGGGGCAAATCCGGATCGCTCAGGTCCTCCTGATAGAGTTGCTGCGCCCGACGGATCAGCACTTCGGCCACCGCCGCAAACAGGCGCCAGTCCCGATGCTCGTTGGCATAGGCCACATTGGTCCGCGTGATCCGACCGCGAAACCCCAAGTGATACAACACGTGTGGACGGCTGTTCAGACACGCGACAATGTCGCGCAAACCTTCCCGGTAGGTCAGTTGCCCGAAGCACAACGCTAGGAAGTGATCGTAGGCTGAGAAGCTGCGGGAGGTCCGCTGCATGGGAAAGCGCTCCACACACCGAGAAAACGCTTGCGGATGTAGACCACTGAGGACTTGAGAGAGGGCAGGTTTGGAGACAGGCATGAGCGATTTATATCGCCTTCCAACTCGGAATCGATCACATCCCTCAAACCGACCAACCCCTTGTCTTGCAGGTTTTTTGCGCGCCGACCGTCTCTCTTAACTGGACACTAGTGAGTTGCACGAGCCCCTGATTGTCAAACGCCTCCGGCAGAACCGGAGGCCTGCCAGATGCGTAACGGATCAAAGCCGCGTGGATCTTCGGGTGGAGGATGACAGTCGTTGCCCAATCGCTGCACTCTGGTCACTCTCTCCCCGCGAAGAATGAGCGGGGAGAGAGCCGGAGAGAGGGGCGTCTCAACTTTTAGATCCCTGTCTGGCGCCTCCTCTCCCCGCCCCTCTCCTCCGCTTTGCGGAAGAGAGGGAGGAACATCATCGATCGCGCACCTCGTCGCCAACCTGGGCTTCGCCGGTGACCAGATCGGCAACGATGTTATTCTCACGCTGCGGGCCGGTGATTTTGACTTCGCCGACTTTCATGCCTTCACGATAGAGAAAAAGGCCTTGCTCCAGTTTGGGTATCTGGCCGACGGGAAAACTCAGCACGGCAAAACGTCCGGAGGCATTGTAGGAAACGACCCTGGCGGTGAGCGAATTGTCCGGGGTAACGATCGTCGGCGTGGTTTCCCTGGCCGACGCGGTGGTTTTAGCTGGTTTCGCCCGGTAATGGAAAACGCTGCAACCGTTTGCCAGCAGCGCCACCAAGAGCAAGGTCAGGAGGGTGAAAATCTTCATGGCGACAGTTAAGCGCGCGGCGCCGCGCAGGTCAATTCACGATTCGCCGATTTCGGTGGGGCGAGCGTACCCGCGAGCCGTCGGTTGATTGTTTTTAGGCTCGACGGAGTCTCGCCCCACCAATTTGGTCAAACGTTTTCCGTGATAATCGTGTCGCTGTGCTCGTAGGCCGGCGCGCAGCAACACAGCAGCCGCAGCGGTTCGCTGCCGGTATTCCACAGCTTGTGTTTGCTGCCCAGCGGAATGGCGATGGCGTCGCCGGCTTTCACATCGCGCGTCTCACCTTCGACGCGCATTCGTCCCCTGCCGTGCGTGATGTAATAAATTTCCTCGGTCTGGACGTGATAATGTTCCTGCGTGCTCGCGCCGGCCGGCAGACGCGCTTCCGCCAGGCTTTGGTTGCGGATGACCGAATTGCGATGCGCCAGCAATTCACGAATTTCCGAGCCGTCCTTCGTGATGAAGGACGGGACTTCGTTAAGATTTCTGATGTCCATAATTGTTTAGCTATAAACTATCTCTCTCGCCCCGCGAACTCCGAGCGGGGAGAGAGCCGGAGAGAGGGGTTTCTGATTAAAAACTCCACCTCTCCCCGTCCCTCTCCCCCACTTCGTGGCGGAGAGGGAGTCATTTAGTCAAAATCCCTCCGGCATTCCAAAAATTTTCGTCCAATTGGCCTGCCCCAGCACCACGCCGGCGACAATCAAAATCATGGCCGCCCAAAACGTGGGCGTGAATGGTTCCTGCAAAAAGAAATGCGCCCAGGTCATCGTGCTCAACGGAACAAGATTGTTGAACAGCACGACCTGGCTCGCGCGCCAGCGGCGGAGCGCGTTGTTCCAGAGCGCGTAGGAAATCACGCCGCCGAACAGGACGCAGAACCCCAGCACACCCAGACAACCGGCGTTGACGGGGATGCCGTGCGTCATGACAATCTCAGCCAGACCGAACGGCATCAGGCCAATCCCCGACATCCACATCGTGTGCGCCGCGACTTCCGCCCCGCTTAAACTCGCGCTTAAAATGCGCATTTGATGACTGAAATTCGCCCACAAGATACTCGCGGCCAGCCCCAAAAATTCTCCGAGCAAATCCATTTTTGCCGTTTGCAAAGCCGGCCAGAACAGGATCAGCACGCCGCCCAGCGCGAGCAACGCCGCTCCGTAACGGCGCGCGCTGGCCCAGGTCCGTTGCGGCCGTTCCTCCCACAACAGGTTCCACACCGGCGACGCGCCAATATACAACGCCACGTGCGAAGCCGCAGTCAGACGCAAGGCCCAGTTGAAGACGACGATGTACACCGCGAGGCTCAACCCGCCGCGCAACCACAATTGCCGTCGCAACCCGGGGGTTGGTGCGCGGTATTCACCGAGCCACGAAGTGAAGCGCAGCACCGCCAGCAACAGCAATCCGGCCAGGAGAAAGCGAATGCCACCGGTCCAGATGGGCGGCCACGTGGCGACCAGCCACTTGGTCCCCGCGTTATTGCCGCCCCACAGAAAAGCCACGAACAGCAGGCTCCCGGCAATGGCGACGTTATGTTTTGGCTGCGGCACCCGGCGAGTAAGCCAACGTGCGCGCCCATTGCCAATGAAATTTGTACAAAAGGTGGGGCCATGCGGATTTCTGGCTGGAGCGATTCTTGTAACTGCTGGAATTGTCTGTAAAAATCGAATAATCAAAAAACTATTGACACAGCTGTGTAATGGGAGCATTCAGGAAAAATTGGATGAAACCTATTTTCGATTATCCTCAGATTATTTAGCGGCTTGCCGATACTTTGTTTTTGAATATCGAAAAGTATGACGACGAGCTTTATTCAAAATTTTTCGTTGAACGTGTTGCGGATTCAGAATTTCTCTTTGCCCGCTTGAATGAGATTCAGGGGTATGGTGGAAATGTTTTGGTCGTTGGTGAACCAGGGGTCGGCAAGACAATCTTTTTAAAAAGGTTCCTCACAAACTCCCATTTTGCTCGCATAACGGAGCCCAATGCGCGCACCTTTATAGACTTAACAACAACGCCATACACGCCCGAAACTCATCAGGCTTTTATTTGTCAGGTAAAGGAACAACTGGCTCAAACGATGGCAGCCCATTTAAAGCGCCTCGGAGACCCATGTAACGATTTACCCGACGACAAGATAACACCAACGGGACAAGAAATGCGCTATAATTACTGTGCCCTAAAATTGAGCCAACTGTCTACCGAGTCGACAAAGCGGAACGCCTTAATTCACTACGTGTTCTTAGACGATGTGGATTACCTGTCTGAACCTGGACGATGTTTCGTCGAGTTGCTGGAGTGCTTAAAACCGCTGTTTTTCTCCAGACATTTCTGCGTGATTGTCGCATGCCGAACACCAGCCTTCAATCGGATCAAATCTCATCGTGATTATAATGTCAGTCGCGCGTTCGATGACGCTAAACTTCTGCGACTTGAGCCGTTGGCCGTACATTCGATCTTGAAAGCAAGAATACAGACACTCACACAGGCAGGTCACACCCTGCGTTCCATTTTGAATAGTCAGCTTTCACGAACCAGTCTCAAGACTTTGTTCGAATTCATCGCTTCTGTCATTTCAGGATTAGATCCTACTGATGATATTGAGCTGTTCGAGTATCCCTTTACAGAGAGGCAACATGCGTTTATGAGGGAGATGACTAACGGAAATGTCCGGCATGTCCTCCTTATGGCACAAGAGTATCTCCACTATATGTGTGCCAACAGGGAGTTGATTAAGAAGGAGGAGCAGGGCTTCCTGGTGGGGCGACCCGCGGTGATAAAACACTTTACTCAAGAGACCATTGATGCTCACATCCGAATAGAAAATTTGCATGCAAAAAAAACTTTCCAATATTCTTCCGAAGAATACATAAAGAAGCATGGAATTCCAGCACGCAAGATCGGGAATTCGATTTACATTGCCCTATTGGAGACATATAAGTTTTTCCGGTATCCGAACCATTTTGATTCGCAGTATATCCAGAAACTTTGGGATGAATATGGGTTGACGAAACAAGACATAAAGGAGGGCACTTGTTACTTGATCGATATTGGGCTCATACGAGAACGGGAATTAACTACGCGTCCTGCACTTGGGGCAAAACCGCCATTCCAAGACTACGACTTGACGGAGAAGGGTCAATGTTATCTGGATTATCTCATTCACTGGGATGAGTATATTCATCAATTCGGTGTAAGCAGACATCACAAGGAGTTTAGAACAACCGAAATAAAAAACGCCATCGCAGCGGCTCTCCTTGAATTCCTGATTAATATTCTCGTGGTCAAACGTCAGCTTTTAGAAAGGAAATCCGTTGATGTTCTCAAGATGCCGAAAGGCCCCTTCCGATCACAGTTTTGCAAGCTTTACCGCGACCTCTTCCGACACTTAGACGCCACAGACAAACTAACAATACATGAGCCCTCGGAGGATGAAATTACCAATTATCTTTCGGTCTGGCACCAAGTGGTTAAAGGTGCAGGCTCTTCTGATGTCAAAAACTACGAAATTGACCCTCAAAAAATCATAGAGCAGGCGGAGAAAAACGGGTTACCCTTAAGCATCAAGAGCGTGTATGACTTGCCTGCTTTTCAAAAATTCGTGAAAACGTTTTCAAAGTAAAACAGAAATTCAAATTTCTTGGATTCCTTCCTTATGAGTCCGATCTTAAGATCACGTTGTTATTTTTACAGGCGCGCAGCCGACGGAAGAGTTGGATGTGCCGCCAATAAGCGCTGTTGCCTGATGTGCGGCTATTACATCCGTAAAATCGAAGGTCTTGACATAAAGGATCACCTAGATCTCGCTCTTCTAGCAACTTCAGAAAGACGGAGTGTGTTTTTTTCGCTAATGGCACTAGTAATTTCGTTGATCTTGCTAGCATTCAAAATCTTCAAGACATTCTCGGAACAAGTAGACCAATTTTTTCAACGAATGTTCAGCTGATTGAATGACAGCAATGTATGCCGAAACATCCCGGCCATGGTCGTCTCCCCTCGTAAGCGGAGCGCCAGCTTCATTTTCTCCCGATCCCCTTCCGCCACGCCTCTGTGCGCCAGGCAAATACGGCGACGGCTCGTCAGTAGCCTCGCCCCACCAAAATGAGTTACTATCGAAATTTGTTTGACCGCCATGGCGTGCGGGCTAACTTGGTAGGATGGTTCATGCACCTGGTTTTCTGAATCTGGTCAACGACGCAAAAAAACGCGTCAGCGAGATCAGTGTGGCCGAGGCGCGTGCGCGGCTAGCGGCCAATCCCAAAATCGTTCTGCTGGACGTGCGGGAAGATAACGAATGGCAGGCGGGCCACGCTGCCGAAGCCGTGCATCTGGGCAAGGGAATCCTGGAACGCGATCTGGAGAAGCTGTTTCCGGACCCGAAGACGGAAATCATCATGTATTGCGGCGGCGGATACCGGTCGGCGCTGACGTGCGACGCGGCGCAAAAGATGGGCTATCGCAATGTTTTCTCGCTCATCGGCGGTTACAAAGGCATGCTGGCAGCAGGCTGGCCGATGAAAAGCGGCGCACTATGAATAAACGAGAATGGAATCCGTCTTCGCTTCCGCCTCCGCCCCGCTCCGGCGAGACAAGTCGCTTCGACGCGACGAGGATTGAAGATGGCGGATGGCGGGCGCAAAGCGTCGGCAGTCCTTCCGACTTCGCGGCGCGCCAAAGCGCCGCTACGGCGCGACGGCGGCTGCCGCTTTTGACCCGTGACAGAGATTTCATTGCCATCCAAAGCGCCAGAGGGCTGGCGCAGTCCAAAACCTGGCGGCTCAAACTGGTACTGCTGGCTAGTTTCTTCATTCTTCATTCATCCTTCTGCCTTCGGGCAGTAGGGCAGCAATACTCCATCAACTGGTTCAAAGTCGCCGGGGGCGGCGGCACGAGCGCGGGCGGCGCGTATCAAATCAGCGGCACCATCGGCCAGCACGACGCCGGCGGGCCGATGACCGGCGGAAATTATTCACTTACCGGCGGATTTTGGAGCGCCATCACCGTCGTGCAAACGCCCGGCGCGCCGCTGCTCACAATCACCTTCAACTCTCAACTCCCAACCGTGACCGTCTCCTGGCCGTCTTCAGCAACGAATTTTGTTTTGCAGCAGAACTCCGACTTGACCACGGCAAATTGGATAAACTCCGGCTTGTTGGTGACCACCAACGGCGCGACGCTGAGCGTTACCATCAGTCCGCAGGCGGGAAATTTGTTTTTCCGGCTTAAACAATGACAGCGGGCGAAACCCTGCGTTGAAAACAAACGCGGTTGAGCGCGTTGGCAACCGGGACGATTTTTTCCCGCGGGCACTCACCCATCAGGCAGATCTGAATCCAGTTTTTCCGGCGCAGATAGCCGCTGTTGTAGCTCAGGAGATAGCCGGCTTCCTGCATGGCTTCACCGATCCTGACCGAATTCAGTTCAGGCGGGAGGGCAATGGTGACGACGGCCGGTGACGTCTGAGTGTCTTTGCCGACCAGATCGAAGCCGATTTCCGCCAGATGCAAACGCAGTCCGGCGGACATTCCGGCAATTTCTTCGAATCGTCTTTCCAGGCTCAAGCGGCGGACGGCGGCATGCAACGCGTGCAGCAAATTGGACGAAAAGGTGAACGGGATTCCGTGTTCCTGCGCGCAAAGGCCCAAATCAAGATAACGCGGCAGCCGATCCGGCACGGGCGCAACTGCATGATGGTAAAACACCATGGCCAGCCCCGGGTACGCGCGCAGCCCTTTGCCGCTGGAACCCGATGCCAGGTAAACTTCGCTCAAATCCACCGGCATGGTGCCGATGGTGCTGATGCAATCCAGGCACAGCTTTGCCCCCGCTTCGGCGCACAGGGCCTTGAGCCCGGCAAGGTCGTTGAGCACGCCGCTGGATGTTTCGCAATGCACGCACCAAACCCAGGCGGGCGCGGGCCGGGCGGACAGTTTTTCCCCGACCGCGGCCAGATCAAGCGGTTCGCCCCACGGAAATTCCAGCGCCTCAAATTTCAAATTGAACCGCCGGGCCTGATCCACCAGCCGGCTGCCAAATTCGCCGTTGCTTAAAACCAGACCGGGCTGGCCGAGCAGCGACAGTTGTCCGGCGACCACGTCGTTGGCCAAAGTGCCCGAACCCATGAACAGTTCAACATTCCCGGCGCGGACGAGTTCGCAAAGGATTTGTTTTACGGCTTGAAAATCCTTTTTGAAATCTTCGCCGCGGTGTGATTCCGGCGCCTGCTCGAAGGCGCGCCGCACTTCGCGCCGCACCGTCACCGGGCCGGGCAGAAAGTTCACCGCGCTGGGATGAAACGAACGGGCGGGCGACGAGCGCAGGAATTCGCGCGCCGTGACCTCAAACGTTTCCAGCGTCACATACATCGGCTGAAATTGCGCGTCACCGCTGCCGACAAGCGGGCCAAAGGGCACGAAGCCGAGGTGCTGATACAATCTTTGCTGCCGCGTGGTGCCGGAAATGATGGCGAGGTCGTAGCCCTTTTCGACGCCGTGCTGCCACAGCAAGGCGAGAATGCCTTGCAACACCTGCCCGCCGCGCGCGCCGCGGAATTTCCTTTCGATGGCGAGCAGCCGAATTTCACAGATGGTCCGCCCCCGCGGCAAAAGTAAATCGAGGTCCGGCAGTTTTTGATCGAGTGAGAACGGACGGTTGCCACGCACGGCGAGCATCCCGGCGAGTTTCTGGTTGATGAGACAAATCAAATAGGTGTTCTCGGCGTGGAACTTGTCCACGAGCCGCTGGGTGGGCGACGCCTGATGTTGGGGAATTTCCTCGACGAAGGTCCGGTAATTGAGCCGGTGAATCTGCTCGAATTCCCAGTCTTCCGCCGCAACCTTGAATACCAGCGGTTCCTGTGGATTCATAATTTTGTGTGTTCGGGCTTGGATGCGACACCGCGCCGCGCCAGCAGCGCTGCTATTTCTTCCGCTAAATTCCGCCGGTGCGCAAACAAAATAATTGCCGCCAGAACGGTCATGAGTGTCGCCGTCAGGTCGTCGCGGTTGAACCACCAGTCCACCAGCGGCAGACAGGCGAACGCGAACATGGCCGGGAAAAGGCTTTTCCGCGTGATGGCAAAACCGCCAAGAAACAAAACGAGCATCGTCAACGCGACCCGATAGTCAAACATCAGCAACGCCCCAAAAGAGGTGGCCACGCCCTTGCCGCCGCGAAAGTGCAGTTGCGCCGGCCAGATGTGCCCGACGACCACGGCCAGCGTTGCCAGCGCCATGGCCATCCGGTTGTGGCCGGCGAATTCCGCCGCGCACCAGACCGCCAGCGCCCCTTTGCTCAAATCGCCAAGCACGGTCAGCGTGTAGCCGGGTTTGCCCAATACCCGACCTGCGTTGCGCGCACCGGTGCTCCCGCTTCCGATTTCACGGATGTCTTTGCCCGTGCGCGCGCGGACGAGGTAATAGCCAATGGCGAAACAACCCAGGAAATAAGCACCGACCGCGGAGCCGGTCGCTTGAAACCATTTTGCAGTCTGCAAATGTTCAATCCACGCCATGCGGCAGTCACTTTCTGTAATCCGTGCGGAGTTTAACCTGAACCGGTTGCGTTGCGAAACAAATATTTTGGCCGGTCCTGAATTTTTTCGATGCGTCGCAACTGTCGGTAGTGGCTCAGTTTGAGTTGAATTGGTGGGGTGAGACTACTGGCGAGCCGGATTGGGCCTTTGGACTGCGGCGACATGCGCCGCTTTAAAAGTGCGGACACGTCCGCGCACTCCAAAATTTTCGGCTCGCGAAGATCAGCCTTCGCCAGGCTTCGGCTCGCGAGGACGTTCGCCCCACCAAAGTAGTCCACAACCTGAATGTTCAAAGGCTTGACTTATGGTTTGGAAACCGGAAGCAATGGTTTATGCGCGCAGCAAAAAAATCCTTGTTGGTGGGCGTGGACCTCGGCGGCACGAATGTCCGCGCCGGTCTGGTCCAAAACGGCAAAATCACCGCGTTGCAGACACGGAAGATTTCTTCCCGGGCAAAACAGGAAGTGGTCGTTGATGAAGTTTGCGAAACCATTGCGGCGGTTTTGCCGCCGGGCGCGCAAGGCATAGGCATCGGGGTGCCGAGCCTGGTGGACCATGGGGTGGTTTATTCGGTCAACAACATCCCGTCATGGCGCGCGGTGCCGCTCCAAAAAATTCTGAGACGGCGTTTTGGCGTCCCGGTCTTCGTCAATAACGACGCCAATTGTTTCGCCCTGGGCGAATTGCACTTTGGCGTCGGACGCGGTTATCAAAATCTGGTTGGTTTGATTGTAGGCACCGGGCTGGGCGCGGGCGTCGTCATCAACGGCCGACTGTATTCCGGCAGCAACGGCGGCGCGGGTGAAATTGGTGCGATTGCCTACCGGGAGAAGGATTTCGAGCACTATTGCAGCGGACGGTTTTTCCAGCGCGAGTTCGGCCTCGATGGTGCAACCCTACAGCAGCTCGCCGGGAGAGGTGATTGCAAAGCGCAGGCGATGCTCGCCGCCTTTGGCGACGACTTCGCCAGCGTCATTATGGCTTTGCTTTATGCCTACGACCCGGAAATCATCGTGCTCGGCGGCTCGGTCGCCAAAGCGTATCCGTATTATGAAAAGCGGATGCGCGAAAAACTGAAGATGTTTCACTTTCAGAAAAGCCTGAAAAAACTGGTTATTGCCCGGACCCGAAAGCCCAACATCGCCGTGCTCGCTGCGGCCGCGCTTTGTCTCGACAACCAATGAACATTACGGCAAATTTCCCCGGCCAGGGTCCATGGAATGTGGACTTACGAACCCCGCCAGGGCCGGAAGGCAGCAACGGTAGTTTGCTCCGTATCTGCCGTGGTCACCCTGGCATTTCCATTTATGATTTTGGATTTATGATTTACGATTTGAAAAACAACCGTCGCCTTGCACATAATCACAAATCATAAATCGTAAATCTTAAATTTTGCCGCCATGGCCTATCAAGTAATCGCCAGAAAATACCGTCCGCAACGGTTTGCCGATGTCATCGGCCAGGATCACGTCACGCAGACGCTCGCCAACGCCATCGAGCAAAAGCGCATCGCGCACGCCTACCTGTTTTGTGGCCCGCGTGGCACGGGCAAGACGACCATCGCCCGCATCTTCGCCAAATGCCTGAATGGCGCCGGCGGCCCGAAGGTCAATTTCGATGAAAAAGATCCTCGTTGTGTCGAAATAACCGAAGGCCGTTCGCTCGATGTTCTGGAAATTGACGGCGCGAGCAACAACGGCGTGGAACAGGTCCGCGAACTGCGCGAGACCTGCAGATACGCGCCCGCCAATTCGCCGTTCAAAATCTACATAATTGACGAAGTCCACATGCTTTCGACGCCGGCGTTCAACGCACTGCTCAAGACGCTCGAAGAGCCGCCGGCACACGTGAAATTCATGTTCGCCACGACCGACCCGGAGAAGGTTCTGCCGACGATACTCTCGCGTTGCCAGCGTTTTGACCTGCGCCGGATCCCGGCCGCGCTCATCACCAAACACCTCGCGCATATCGCGAAACTGGAAAAGGTGAAGATTGACGAAACCGCGCTCCACGCCATTGCGCGCGGCGCGGATGGCGCGATGCGCGACGCCGAATCCACGCTCGACCAGCTCATCAGCTTTTGCGGCGACAAAATCGAGGAAGCCGATGTGCTTTCCATGTTTGGCCTCGCCGCCCAAGGCCAGATTCTCGGTTTGAGCCAGGCCGTTCTTGCCGGCGAAATTCAGACCGCGTTGAGCCAATTGAACGAGCTGGCGCAGAACGGCAAGGATCTCGGACGATTGCTTTCCGATTTGCTGAATCATTTCCGCAACCTGCTCATTTTCCAGGTTTCGCGCGGCGACTTGAATTTGCTTGAGGTCTCCGAAGCCGAAGTCGTGGCGCTGAAAGAACAGTCCGGGCTGGCCAACACCGAATCGCTCACACGAATTCTCGAAGTCCTGACCGATTCCGAACTTCGGCTGCGCGACACTGCGTCCAGGAAAATTCTGCTCGAAGTCGCCTTGCTTAAAGCCATCGAAGTCCGCAACGCCATCAGCCTCGATTCGGTTTTGAAGCAGCTCAATCAACTGCGCGGCGGCCAAAGTGGCGCAGGCGTCACCACCGCGCCGAAGCACAGCGAAGGCGGGCCGCCCGCTCCAATTTCCGTAGTCGTCCCGCAAAGCGGGATGAGTTCGCGCAATAAGCCCTCCCCGGCTTCCGCTCCGACAAGTTCTCAGGCATTCGCGACAAATGCGCCGACTGACGTCGGCGGCTACAGCGACCTGGGCGGGTTGTGGGCCAGGCTGGTTGAAGCCGTTGGTCGTGTCAGTCCGTTCACACGCAGCTATCTTGTGGATGCGCAGCCGGTTTTGTTTGAGAAAAACATTTTTACGATTGGTTTCGATCCCGAATTTGAAGATCACCTTGGTCTCGTGGACAACGCGCGCAACCACACGCTGCTCCAGACCAAACTCGCGGAGCTGGGCCACCCAAACGCGCAAATTAAATTCGTCAAAATTGAAGTGTCTGCCGCCCGTGTGCCGCAACCGGCCAAGGTCGCGTCCCCCGCCCTCGCCGCGCCGAAGCGACCTGAAGGCGGGACGCCTGCGTCTTCAACGCCCGTTGCAAAAGAAAAGCCGGTGTCGGTTTCATTCAACGAAAACGATTTCAAAAACGATCCGCTGATTCAAAAAGCTTTGGAAATTTTCAAAGGCCAGATTGTTGAAGTCCGCACGTAATTTCTTCTCAACTCTCAACTTACTAAAATGTCCAGCATCGGCAAACTCATGAAACAGGCTGCGCGAATGCAGCAGCAAATGGAACAGGTGCGGGCGCAACTTGCGGCGCGCACCATTGAGGCAACCAGCGGCGGCGGCGCGGTCAAGGTCGCCGCCAAGTGCGACGGCAGCATCGCATCCATCAAAATCGATCCGCAGGCGCTCAACCCGTCTGACGCACAGTTGCTCGAAGACATGATTGTGACCGCTGTGAACCAAGCACTCGGCCAGGCCAAGGAAATTTCCAACGCCGAAATGGGCAAGGTCACGGCGGGATTGAACCTGCCGGGGTTTGGGTGAAAATGAATCGTCCTCCTCCTCCTCCTCGTACTCGTAATCGAGAAACCGAGGACGAGAACGAGGACGAGAACGAGGAGGGTTGATGCTTCCCGATTCCATCGCCGCGCTGATTTCCGCGCTGAACAAGCTGCCCGGCATCGGGCCGCGTTCCGCCGAGCGCATCGCGCTGCACATCGTCCAGGCCGAGTCGGCGGTGGTGAAACAACTGGCCGACACCATGCTCCATGCCCGGGAGAAAATCCGGTTTTGCACGACCTGTGGCGCGCTGACGGAAAAGTCGCCCTGCCCCATCTGTGCCGATGCGCGGCGGGATGCCTCGCTGGTGTGCGTGGTCGAGCGAGCGGTGGACATTCTGAGTATTGAGAAATCCGGCACGTTTCGCGGCAAATTTCACGTGCTCGGCGGGAAAATTTCGCCGCTCGACGGGGTTGAACCGGAGGATCTGAGCATCGGCGCGCTGGAAAAACGCCTGACGCAGGAACCCATCAAGGAGTTAATCATTGCGCTGGGCACCGATGTGGAAGGCGACGCGACGAGCCATTACCTCGCCAAACGGCTGGCGCGCAAAGGTCTCAAAATATCGCGCATCGCCTACGGTTTGCCAGCCGGGAGCGGATTGGAATTTGCCGATGAACTCACGTTGAGCCGCGCGCTGGAAGGCCGGAGGGAAATGACATGAGCCATACCACACACCCATCCGCTCCTGGTTCACGCAACACGCAACACGCAGAACGTCCTGCGTCCGTGTTGCGTATTGCGTATTGCGTCAAGAATTGCCGGCCATGAGCATGCCCTCAATCGTTGTCTTCGATCTCGGCAAGGTCTTGGTGGATTTCGACTACCACATCGCCGTTTCCCGGATAGCCGCGCGCAGCAAGCTGCCGCCGGACGGAATCAAAACCTTTCTTGGACAATCCCACGCCATCATTGATTACGAGTGCGGCTGGTTGACACGGGAGGAATTTTATGAGCAGGCGCGTAAAGCCACCGGCTTTCGCGGAACGATTGAGGAATTCGGTGAATTTTTCGCGGACATTTTCACGGAAATTCCGCCGATGATTGAACTTCACGCCGAACTGCGGCGGCGCGGCATTCCCACCTACATTTTCTCGAACACGAACGACCTCGCCGTTGAACACATCCGGCGGAAATTTCCGTTCTTCCGGAATTTTGACGGTTACATTTATTCCTACGAAGTCGGCGCGATGAAGCCCGCGGCAAAGATTTACGAGGTGTTGGAAAAACTGGCCGGACGGCGCGGCGCGGACATTGTTTATCTGGATGACCGGCCGGAAAACGTGGCGGCGGGCGCGGTGCGCGGCTGGCGGACGATTTTACACGAGACACCGGAGAAAACGCGAGCGGCTTTGGAAAAGTTTTTTTGCAGCGGCGCTCCATGAGCGTTGCAAAAATGCGGCGGTCGCAGACCGCCGCTAGAACAAAGTTGAATTCCTTTTAGTTCGAACGCGGCTTGACCGGTTTAACCGGTTTGAGACCGATCTCGTGGGCGATGTCGTCGAACTCATCGCGGCTGACCTCTTCGAGCTGTTTGCCGCGGGCCTTGAGCTTTTCGTTGATCTTGACGGCCTTTTCGGTCATCACCGCGTGCGTTTCCTCCGTGCCGCCGACCAGGGCAAAGTTCGTCCCGGTCGTCAGCCGTTTGTGGCCGTCGGAATCCAACCCGACGCCGAGCATGATTGCCTTGCGTTTTTTCTTTTGGGGCGCGTTCGCCATGAACTCAAGCTAAGGGCGGCCCATCATCCGGTCAAGTCATGGCGATTAGACTCTGGTGAAATTTTAATCATAGCAGAGTTCTCTTCCACCTTGCGTGCATTTCATGGAGGGGTTTTGGCCTCTTGATGGTAAGCCCGGCCGGATTTATACAATTCCAGCAACTGTTCATTTCTCGCTGCAATTTCCGTTTGTCCTTGCGCCAAAGCCGCTGCGCGGGCTTTCTGGGCGGTGACGACGGCATCGTCAAAGCGTCCGGCCTCGGCGTAAGCGGCGGCCAAGGTTCCGACCAGAAAAGCCTCTTTATATTGGGTTAAATGACAAGCCTGTTCGGCCAAGCGCACCGCCTCTTTGCCATTGCGCAAGTGGGGGTCGGAAGCCGTGGCCAGTAACCAGGCAAGATTGTTCAGGGCTGGGACCGAATTCGTGTCTAATTCAAGCACCCGTTGCCATTGCCATTTTGGTGCCTGGGTTACTTGTGTTTCTGATTCTTTTTCGTCTCGCCGGGTTGCAGGGGCTGGTTGAACTCGACGCGCCCATGGCGTGGTCGCTCAAAGCCAAAATCATGCATCTCTACACCGGAAGCGAGATGGTGCAATGGTTTTCCAATCCGCGTCTGGCTGATGCGCATCTGGATTATCCCCCACTCGTGCCTTCGCTGCATGCCGCCACGTATGACTCGCTCGGTCATGTGGACGAGTTTG
>Ga0208321_1000025_pt1 | contig 221552 bp, 171 predicted proteins | sample June2015DPH_4_15_FD_184692 | JGI IMG/M metagenome (GOLD analysis project Ga0208321, IMG submission 184692) | Peatland microbial communities from SPRUCE experiment site at the Marcell Experimental Forest, Minnesota, USA - June2015DPH_4_150... | ecosystem: Environmental > Terrestrial > Soil >...
GGATGCCGGTCACTTCAGCCACTATGGTCTGGCCAGCGTCGCTTCGCTCCGATCGCGACCGGCATCACATCGGAATCACTGACCGGGATCAAATCGGAATCAGTGACCACCTTCATCGGAATCAGCAGGCCGGGCAAGACAGTGAACTTCAAGGCGATGTCGCCCGCTTGGAGCGCCAAGTCGGACAGCTTGAGAAGGAAGTAGATAGTAAGGCTTTGCGAGCGCGCCTCGCTCGAGCCCTCGGTAATGTCTCTGCAATTGTGGCGCGCTTGCTGCCGAAACTTGATGTTGAACGCCCTCATGACGCGGTAGAGTTATCGGTCAATGACCTAACTGTAAAGGTCAAATCCACCGACCGAGAGGATTACCTCTGGGAAATTGGAAGCGGATCCAACTGGCTCTCCTATCATGTCTCGATTACGCTTTCTTTGCAGCTGTTCTTCTCGAGTCTTGCTGAATCGCCAGTGCCCCAGATCCTCGTTTATGACCAACCCAGTCAAGTATACTTCCCACGCAGGCTTGTTGAGAGAGAGGCTGACCCCGACGATCCCTCCTTCAGGGATGAAGATGTAGAAGCGGTGCGGAAGGTCTTCGAAGTTTTGTCATCCGGGATTGAAGAAAGTAAGCATGCCCTCCAAGTGATCGTGCTCGATCACGCCCCCGAGGATGTCTGGAGGGGAATTCCAAACATTAACTATGTGGAGGAGTGGAGGGGTGAGAACAAGCTAGTGCCGTTAGGGTGGCTGAATAAAGAATGAGGTTACACAACCGACGCGTAGTGCCCAAGGACCCCGCCAACGGAGAAAGTAGCGCAGAGTTTGCGCTCTTCAAACTCTGCGGCTCGAAATCATTGATCTCCAGAAAAGCCGCAGACTTCAAGAACAAGTCTGCGATACCCGCTCTTGACACGTGGGAGAACATAGGCTAGAGTTGTAAGTTGAAGCCAAGGAGGCGGTCACGGCCTGCCGGGAACATTTGGCTGCTATGCTACCCCGATCCCCCAATCCATTCTCGAAGGTGTCCCAAGCGAGGCGAAAAGCCCGGAAGAATTCCTGGTTTGATGCGGACAAACAGTCAGCTCTCGGAGGAAAAACAGAAAAAGGATTCTTCAAAATTGAAGGAACGATGCGGGAATGTCTATGAAAACAAAGGGTCGGCCTAATACGGGCGGGGGCAAAGCGGGAATGTTATAGAAAACAAAGGCACTTACGCGTTGAAAGCGGGAATATTGTTGAAAACAAGCACGTTAGCTGGAAGCCGTGAGCCCTTCATGCCCAAGTCGCCGAGATTGACCAGCGATGCGCCACCCGACCCGTTCCGAGCTTCTGCGGCTCCTGGTAGGCCTCAACGAGGAGCGGACCTTACCAGTTCTTCAATCGACCCGCCGCGGCGGGGCAATGAAAACCTGTTATTGTCTCACACTCCCCAGCCCAATCCGTAGGCTTGGTTTCCATGATACAATTGTGTCTTTACAGGGTGGATTCGCCTCAACTTTTTTCCGCATAGACACTGAGCAGCGCTGAGGATTGCCTAAGCGTTGGGAAGGCTTGAGGCGGGATTTGTCCAACAGGAGAACCGCGATGAAGATTGTCCGGCTCATCTTGAAGAATACAGTCCGGAACCCGCGCCGGACGGCGCTGACCATCCTGAGCATCACCGTCTCCATCTTTCTGGTTAGCACCCTGCGAGCTGTCTTACACAACCTCGAGACCACAGGCCAGTCAAACAGTTCGAATCTTCGCTTGGTGGTCCATCGCGCCACTGCTTTGACCGAGTCCATGCCCGTCGCCTACAAACAGCGCATCGCGGCCCTGCCGGGAGTGAAATACGTCGAGTCGATGGATTGGTTCGGCGGATACTATGCCGACCCCAGCAACTTCTTCGCGAACTTTCCCACGGATGTTGAAGACTTTGAAAAGATCGCCGACGAACTCGTGATCCCTCCTGACCAGCTCACCGCATGGAAGCAAGAGCGGATGGCGGCTCTGGTGGGCAAGAAGCTCATGGAAAAGTACGGTTGGAAATTGGGCGACCGTATAACTCTAAAGGGAACGATATACCCGGTGGATTTGGAGTTTATCATTCGCGCCGTCTATACCGACCCCGAAGACGTCTCAGTGGAACGCGCGGTTTATTTCCACTGGGATTACTTCGATGAGTCCCTGGGCCGCCCGGGGCGCACGGGGTCGTTCTATGTGAAGGCCGCCACTGCGGAGGATATTCCTCGCTTGGCGGAGAAGATTGACGGCATGTTCCGAAACACCGACGCCGAGACCAAGACAGAAACGGAGAAGGCCTTCAACCTCAGTTTCGTGTCCATGCTGGGAAACATCAAATTGCTGTTGAACGCCATCTGTCTGATCGTGGTTTTCACCATCCTGCTGGTGGCGGGAAATACCATGGCGATGTCAATTCGCGAACGCACCGGAGAAGTGGCCATTTTGAAGACCCTGGGTTTCCGCCAGAGCTCGATCCTTTATTTGCTGGTGGGCGAGTCGGTGGCCATCGCGCTGCTGGGAGGGATTCTCGGCGCCGTCGGCGCCAAGACGACTTATGGCTTCATCCATATCACCTCGACGAAGGGCAAAACGTTCGGCTTGTTCTACGCGGTTGGCGTCGCGCTGCTGGCGGGATACGGAACCTGGATGCTCTTCGCCGGCTCTTCAGCTTCGCGCCCATGGATGAAGGTGACGCGCATGGTGGTGACTTTTCTGGGGGGACTCCTCGGTTTGGCCGCAGGTTTTGGGTTTTACATGGCCACGGGTTACGTTATGAATCAGGGCGGCTTCCTCGCGGATTTCGGCGTGAACTACGGAACCGTGGCGCTGGGCCTCGGAATCTCGGCCGGGGTGGGGATTGCGAGCGCTACGCTCCCCGCCTTGCGCGCTTCGCGCATGAGCATTGCTGAGGCGCTGCGCTACACGGGATAAGGCCAGAAGGTCCCTTCGGTTAACTTCTCTCTGAACTTTCCCCTGGCTTTGCGCGTAGAATCAACCGAGAGCCATGACACGCCGCCAGTTGGTCATCAAGAACCTCCTTCGCAATCGTCGCCGGACGATCCTGACGTTTCTGAGCATCGCCACCTCGATCACTCTGTTGACGGCGTTCTGCGCTACTTATCGTTATTTTGGCAATCCGCTCATGCCCAGCGACTTCCGTCTGCTGTTGATGGTTGCGCCGCGTGCCTCGTTGATGGTCCCCCTGCCGCTGAGCTACGGTGAGCGCATCGCACGGCTCCCTGGAGTGGTGGCCACGACGCCCATTAACATGGTGGACGGCCTATATGGCGGCCGGGACGACTTTATGTTCGCGCTGGCCAGCGATCCCGCCACTTTTCTCAAGGTTTACACGGACTGGCATTTGCCTGAGGATCAGCGCGCCGCGTACATTCGAGAAAAGACGGCGGCTCTGGCTGGACGCCGAACAGCCCTCAAATACGCTTGGAAACTGGGTGACCGAATTCACTTACGAAGCCCCGGTTACCACGTCGATCTGGACTTGATTCTGCGCGGCATTTATACCGCTGAAGACGAATCCTTGCTGGCGTTCCATTGGGATTATCTGAACGAAGCGCTGGGCCGCCCGGACAAGCCTGGAGGCTTTTGGGTGCGTGCCCGGACGGAGGCGGACGTCCCACGCCTGATGCAGACCATCGACAATCAATTTCGAAACGGCGAAATGGAAACACGCACGCAACCCATGGCACAGTGGATGCTCGACATGCTGGCCATGATCGGCAACGTCAAGCTGATCGTGCTGAGCGTTTCGGCGGCCATGGTCTTTGCAGTCCTGCTGGTGGTGGCAAACACCATGGGGATGTCGATCCGTGAACGCACCGCCGAGTTAGCGATCCTACGAGTTCTGGGATTCCAGCCAAAGCAGTTGCTGGCGCTACTGGCTGCTGAGGCTTTGACGGTTTCCGTGGCCGGCGCGCTCGTCGGCTGCCTGTTGGCGGCAACCGCCTTCGCTCTCATCGGGGGATATCGAGTTGGGGGAGCCATGCCCATTTACATCCAGGTGGATGTGGTCACGGTGGGAGTGGTCCTGAGTGTGGCCATTGGTATCGGCCTGTCCAGCACCCTGGTTCCTGCTTACCGCGCTTCCCGCATGAGCATCGCAGATGCGCTCCGGTATACGGGGTGAAGAGGGCAGGCGCCGGGTGTCAGGTTTCAGGTGTCAGGTTTCAGCAAAGGCTTTCCGTGACTCCTGAATCCTTATCGCGCACCCCTGTCTTCCCGTGCAACCCATTCGTGGTGACTCGCATGTTATGATAGAAGTGTTTGAGTGTGCGATATCATTTGCAGTCCGGCTGAACATGGGGGGCATCGCGGACGCATCGCAGGCGATTCTTGTTCCGTGCGATCGGTGCTGCCTGAACGCCGGCTTAGCTCGCTCGGCCCAGGACGCGACAGGATCGCTGGAGTGAACTGAATATGTGGCGACTAGGACTGAGAAACCTGCTCCGCAACAAGCGCCGGACCATACTCACCGCCTCGAGTGTGGCCGTTTCCCTTTTCCTGTTATCGTCGCTGGCCATTGTTTACACCGCGCTCGGAAAACCCTTTGAGGGCGAGGAAAGGAGCCCTCGAATGATGGTACGCCGGCTGAGCGGCATCACCTTCATGATGCCGGCGAGTTACGGGCAGAGAATCAAGGCTGTGCCTGGGGTGGTGGCCGTCACTCCGATGAACTGGTTTGGAGGATATTGGAAAGACCCCGCTAATACCTTCGCGAATTTCGCCATCGACGCCAACACGGTGTTCGACGTGCTGGATATGGCCCGGATCGCTCCCGACCAACTGGAGGCCTTCAAACGCGAGCGAGTGGCGGCGGTGGCCGGTCGTCAGTTGATCGAGAAGTTCCACTGGAAAATTGGGGACCGGATTACTTTGATGGGGAGTCCTTACGGAATCGCTCCTGAACTTGTCTTGCGCGGAACGTTCACGGGCGGGCCCGACGACCAGTTCTATTTTCATTATGACTACTTGAACGAAGCCATGAGAGAATTCAACCAGGTTGGTCTCTACTGGATTCGGGTTGAGCGTCCCGAGATCGCCGCGCGAGTCGGGCAGGCCATTGACCAGACCTTCCGGGATACTGATTCAGAAACCAAGACCGAAGCGGAGGGAACCTTTCTTCTCGGATTCATCTCGATGCTCGGAAACGTTCGCGGCATCATTCTCATGATCGGGGCGGCCGTCACGTTCGCTGTCCTGCTCATTGTGGCCAACTCCGTGGCGATGTCCGTCCGGGAACGAGTGACAGAAGCGGCCGTAATGCGCAGCCTGGGATTCACTTCCCGTCATATTTTGGCTCTCTTCGTGGGAGAATCATTGATACTGACGGTGGGCGGGGCGCTGGTTGGGGTGGGAGGAGCCAAATTGCTCTATGATGCGATGGCCCTCAGAAAGATCGGGTCATTGGTCTGGGCCGACATGAGAATGAGGCCGGAGACTTTCCTATTCTGTATGGCGCTTTCCGTCGTCTTGGCCTTTCTCTCCTCGAGCTGGCCGGCCTACCGGGCGGCGAGAATCAACATCGCCGAGGCGCTTCGTTTTACGGGCTGATAAGGGAAACGATTTATGGCGATCCCGCTGAAATACAACGCGCGGAATCTGATCGTTCGCAGGACTACTACGCTCATGACGGCTTTCAGCATCACCCTCACGGTCGCCGTGTTTGTGGTGCTCATGGCGCTTGCCCAGGGACTTCAGACTTCCCTGTCAGCTACGGGACAACCCTTGAACGTCCTCATCATGCGGGAAGGGGCGCAATCAGAATCCACCAGTTCCGTCACCCGCGACTCGCTCCAGGTGATCAAGTACCTCCACGGCATCGCCAAAACTGATAAGGGAGAGCCGTGGGTCTCCCCGGAGTTGATTATCCTCATCAATCTTCCACGCCGCGGCGAGACACAAGGGTCCAACGTGACGATTCGCGGCCTTGGCCCGGAGGGCCCCTCACTTCGCCCGGAGTTTAAGATGGTGGAGGGTCGTTTCTTCAGGTCCGGGCTCAGGGAAGTCATCGCCAGTAAGAAGATTGCCGGCCGGTTTCAGAACTGCGGCCTGGGGGACAAAGTAAAATTCGCCAAGGGCTATTGGACCGTGGTGGGCATTTTCGATGCGGGCAACACCGCTTACGACTCAGAAATCTGGACGGATGTGAATGACCTGGGTACAGACTTTGACCGTGACGGGTATTCAAGCGTGATGGTGGGGGCCGCCGACTCGAGCAGCATCGCCAGCCTGCGCGACCAAATCGCCAACGATCGCCGCCTGCACCTGAAACCTCAGACCGAGCGCGAGTACTATGAAAGCCAGACCCGCTTTGCGGCTCCCATCAAAGCCCTGGGATTGTTCATTGCAGTTTTGATGGCGGTGGGGGCGTCCTTCGCAGCCATGAATACCATGTACGCTGCGGTGGCGCGCCGCACCAAGGAAATCGGTACGCTTCGGGTGCTGGGGTACTCGCGGGGAAGCATTCTCTTCTCCTTCGTCCTCGAGTCGGTGCTCATCGCGGCGGTGGGTGGCGCGCTGGGCTGCGTGCTGGCCCTGCCAGTCAACGGCCTGACCACGGGAACCACCAATTTTGCAACCTTCAGTGAAGTGGCGTTCAACTTTCGTGTTACTCCATCATTGCTGCTGAGCGGTATGATCTTCGCGGTCTTCATGGGCTTTCTGGGCGGCTTTTTCCCCGCCTGGCGGGCCGCGCATGAAAACATCGTAACCGCGTTACGGTCTGTTTGACCTATTCTCCCCTCTCCCCCTTGGGGGAGAGGGTGGACCGCACCGGCGTTTTCTTCAGCCGGGGCGGGCCGAGTGAGGGGGTCGTAACATTGAAAGCGTTAAATGTGACGTACTGACCGCCCCACAGGAGCAAACAAGAATATGGCCCCAGTCGAGCCGGCAACAAAGGACTTGCGCGTCTTGCAAATCGACCGGTCCCAGAAGGACGCGCTCGACCAGAAAGACAAAGGAAACCGCGGTCCGCTCCTGTACGCCGTGGCGGCGGTGGTATTGCTGGCAGGCGCAGGGCTGGCGGTCTCGCGCCTCTTGGGCAACGCGGCTGAGGTTGAGGTCGAGCGGCCGGCGCTGGAACAGGGCGCCGCCACGGGGAACGTGGTTTTGACCGCTGGCGGATACATCGTGGCTCATCATCCCATCGATGTCAGCTCCAAGGTGGTGGGAAAAGTGGCCTGGGTGGGCGTTGAAAAGGGGGACCGGGTTCGCGAGGACCAGGTGATCGTGCGCCTGGAAGACGCTGAGTTCGTCGCTCAACTCAAGCAGGCACAGGCCAACGTGGCGGTTTTGAAGGCCCGGCTCAGGCAACTGGAGACCGGTTCCCGCCCGCAGGAGATCGACGCTTCCAAGGCCGCCATGGAGCAGGCACAGGCCAATTTCCAGAACGCCGACATCACCCTCAAACGCGCCAAAGAAATGTTCCGGCAAGAGATCACCTCGCAGTCTCAGCTCGATGCCGCACAGATGCAATACGATGTGACCCGGAATCAGCTTGAAAGCGCTCGCAAGAACTACGAACTGGTGAAAATCGGCCCGCGCATCGAAGAGATTGAATATGCTCGAGCCCAGGTCGCTCAAGCCCAGGCCGCCGTCGAGTACGCGCAAACCATGCTTGATTCCACCCTCATCCGGGCGCCCGTCACCGGCACGGTGCTGGAGCGCCTGGTCGAGAAGGGTGAAATGGTCTCCACCATGACCTTTGGCGGAACCGGCGGGGTCAAGGCTTCGGTCGCCTCGGTTGCGGATTTGAATGACCTCCAGGCCCAACTCGACATCAATCAGAACGACTTTTCCCGCATTTCGCCAGCCCAGCAATGCAGCGTAACGGCAGACGCTTACCCCGACCGGGTGTACCAGGGAGTGGTGGCGGAAATTGCACCCGAGGCCAACCGGCAGAAAGCCACTATCGAAGTCCGGGTCAAAATCCTGCACCCTGACGCTTACTTGCGCCCGGAGATGAACGCCCACGTGTCGTTCCTGGCGCCGGCGGAAAATCAGAAGCAATCCGTCCGCGAGATCATCACTATTCCCCGCCCTGCCATGACTCAAAAGGACGGTAAGACGGTTGTGTTCGTCATCGATGGTTCGCATGCCAGGCTTCGCGAGATCCAGGTGGGACGGGACCTCGGCGACCGCGTCGAAGTTCTTGATGGGCTTTCACCCAACGAGCGGATTGTCGTGCGAGGAGCTGATGCTTTGACTCCCGGCCAGCGGGTTAGGGTGAAGAGCGGGGGCTAGGTGCTGGGGGCTGGGGGTTCGGGACTGGGGAAGAACAGAAGGCAGAAAGCAGAAGGCAGAAAGCACAAGGCAGAAGAGACGTCTAGTCGATCGCCGAAGGCCACCGCCAAGCCGACTTCGCCCTCTCCCCCTTGGGGGAGAGGGTGGCCCGCCGCCGGCGTTTTCTTCAGCCGGGGCGGGCCGGGTGAGGGGGTTGCGGGTAGAAGGCAGAAAGCAGTCGAAGGCACACAGCGAAACCTTAAAGCTGATCGCTGAAGCCCTTGAACTGACTACTGGCGACTGACTACTGACCACTGACAACTCCGCCAAAGGACAGGCCATGTCTAATGCTGTAGTGGAAACTAAAGGGCTTTCCAAGATTTTCCGGCGAGATTCTTTCGAGGTCGCAGCGCTGGAAGACGTGAATCTGACCGTTGTGGAGGGCGAGTTTCTCTGCCTGATGGGCCCCTCGGGATCCGGAAAAACAACCCTTCTGAATATCATCGCCGGAATCGATCGCCCCACCCAGGGCCAACTGCGCGTCCTGGGCGAAGACGTGGCGAGCATGAGCGAGGACCGGTTGGCGGCATGGCGAAACGTGCACGTTGGTTTTGTGTTCCAGACTTTTAACCTGATTCCGGTTCTTACTGCCTTCGAGAACGTCGAATTACCCTTGCTGCTCACGAAGCTCTCTTCGCAAGCACGAAGAGAGCATGTTAGCGCCGCCTTGAAACTTGTCGGTTTGGAAGAGCGCATCCACCACTTTCCTCGCCAACTCTCCGGCGGTCAGGAACAACGGGTGGCGATTGCGCGCGCCATTGTTACCGACCCCACGCTGCTCATGGCCGATGAACCCACGGGCGACCTGGACGCGCACTCTGCCGAAGAGATTCTCGATATACTCTCCCGACTGAACCGAGATTTTTCGAAAACCATCATCCTGGTAACACACGACCCGCGCGCCGCACGCCACGCCACCGTGACGCGCCACCTGGAGAAAGGGCAACTTCTCCCTCTGGGCCAATAGCCAGTCTGTCATCCTGAGCGACTCGAAGAGGTTTGGCCATTCCATGTCCCGATTGATCGGGACTACATGAGTAGCCGTGGGCGAAGCCCACGGTAAAGGTGCATCTTAAAACCTGTCGGCCCTGGAGGGGCCGAACTGTTCGACCCCTGCGGGGTCGCTAGATCTGATGGCGGCGCGGCCCGTGGGCGGCGGGCACAAAAGCCGTGCCCTTGCCCACGGCTACTCAATTTGAACCCCTCCGGGGTCCCGACAGCAAGCGGGAGGGAAGGCAAGCGAGGAATACGGGTGACCGCCTTCGGGGCGGTCCCACTCATCAAGCCACCCGCTTTCCGGAGGGTGTCTGACAAACTACCGGGATTGTTCGCTCAGCTCAGGACGCCAAACTTGGAGGCCTGCCCTGCCCTCGAACCAAAGGGGCTACTCCAACTTGCGATTTCGGATCTAAAGAGTCAGCTTATGCAGGTATTCGTAACTGATTTTGATGCTCTCCAGCGGCGGGACCTCGCAAAAATCCTGCTCCACGTAGAAGTGCCTCATGCCGCCCTGGCGCGCTGCCGCAAAGATCCGCTTCCAGTCAATAGTTCCCTTCCCCACCTCGGCAAATAATCCCATCCTGGCGTCATACTCTGTTGCGGGTGGATTCCCGGCCTTCAGGTCCTTAATGTGCAGCAAGGGGAAACGGCCCGGGTGTTTCTTGAAGAAAGTCACCGGGTCCTGGCCGGCGTGCGTAACCCAGAAGCAGTCCATTTCGAACTGCACGAGGTTGGGATCCAATTGCTTGAGAAGGTAATCATAAGCAGTAGTCTCACCATATTTCTTGAATTCAAAATTATGGTTGTGGTAGCAGAACCGTATGCCGGCCTGGTGCGTCTGCTCAGCGGCTTTATTGAACAAGTCCACCAGTTGCTTATAGTCGTCAAAGGACTTTCGTTCCTCAGGTTGCAGGATGGCATTCACCATGTACTTAAGGCCCAAATCTCTGGCTTCGGCGATCGACTTTTCCCAATGGGACTTTATCCTTAAAAAGGTTTAGGTGAGATGACACACGGCGGAAGGTGGGTGGCAAGTGACAGAGAAGCAGGAACTATTGAGACTATTAGCGGGCTTTTCTCTTGCTCTTACCCCTGACCTCAAAAATCACTTGGAAGGCAGAGTGTAGGTGAGATCGTAATCGATGTAATATTGAGCACCGGCACCTGGCGTGGACGCAAGGCGCTTGCCGGTAAACGATCCGCCCCCCTGGATTCCTTCGAACCGGCCAGTCCCCTTGATGAATTCACACGTGGCCTCCCACCTGCTGGTCTTCCCGTTTGCCTCGGGTGTTGCGGTGCCTTGATACCTTATGCGTAAGGTGGACCCGTCCTCAAAAGTGGCCACGTTATATCCATGGAACTTGCCACTCCCTTTGATGTAGTCAAACATGTCCTTGGTCGAGGTGGTGGCAACACTGCCGTCATCGCAGGACAGCACGCCTGGGAACTCCCCCACGCCGATGATGTGGCCGGGCACGTCGTCGACCTCAATGACGTTCACCCTGGCCGTATATCCGGTCTCCCGGCATTTCATTGTATAGGTCTGTTTTGTAAGCATCGTTGTTTCCTCCTTTTTGATCCGGAATTTCCATTAAAGATCTAGTGGCCGAAACTCATAGCGGAAATCCGGGTTTATATCTTTCAAGTTGTAGTGGCCGCTGGGCGCGGTAAGGCCGTTGTCTTTCAGCAGCTTTGCGAATTGGTTCGCTGGCATCCCATAGAGGTCGTAAGGCTCGACCTCTTTGTAGCCGATGGCCGCCACTTTCTTGATGGTGCCCGGCACGTCCTTCTGAAGTTCATCACGCACCGTGTAGAGCTGTAGCCCAATGGGTTTGCCGTAAGGATTTGCAAAAAGATTGCGCGTTAACCCAGACCCTCCAACAATTGTTGCAGCGCCTACGGCAGTACTCCGTATAAAATCTCTTCGGTTAATCATCAAATTAGAAACCCCCTTCTATGTGATTTCATTCCCCACCTGCGAATGTTACCGCAGAGGCGTAAAGACGAGATAAAGCAGAAAGCAGAAATTAGAAATCAGAAACCAGTCGCCTCACAGGTGAAGGTAGAAGCTAGAAACCAGATAGCAGAAAGCACTGCTTTCTGATTTCTAATTTCTGCTTTCTGCTTTACTTTCCAGTTTCTGATTTCTGCTTTCTGATTTCTAGTTTCAACTTTCATTCTTCGTTGCTACGATAACCCAATGAGCCGGCGATTGTCACCTGCCACTTCCCCAGAGGTGGACGCGAATTTCATGCGGCGCGCACTTCGGGAAGCACAAAAGGCCGATTCGGAGGGGGAAGTTCCCGTCGGCGCCGTAGTGGTCCAGGATGGGAAGATTATCGCTCGGGCGCACAATCGTCCCCTCGGCCTGTCGGACCCGTCAGCCCATGCGGAGGTCCTGGCGCTGCGGCGCGCGGCAAAGAAGCTCGGGAACTACCGGCTGAAAGGCTGCGACCTCTATGTTACAATTGAGCCTTGCGCAATGTGCGCCGGCGCGATTATCCAGGCACGCCTGCGACGACTCGTTTACGGAACGCCGGATCCTAAAGCGGGCGCGTGTGGGTCAGCCCTGGCGGTCCTCAACCACCCCAAAGTGAACCATCAGGTTGAGGTTGTCTCCGGCGTTCTGGCCCAAGAATGCGCAGTGATTCTGCGCGACTTTTTCCGTTGCAGGAGAAGAAAGACTTAGGGGATTGCGCAAGAAAGCTATCCTACTGTCATCCTGAGGAGTCCCGATCTGATCGGGACGACGAAGGATCTCGGCAGTTCGTAGCTTTAACTGTTGACCTTCGACTCTCGACTACTCGACTTTCCCGGAGAGGTACCGAAGCGGTCATAACGGGGGCGCCTCGAAAGCGTCTTGCCTGCCAAAAGCGGGCACGTGGGTTCGAATCCCACCCTCTCCGCCAGAAAACCAGTTAACAGTCCACAGTCAACAGTCAACAGTTGACAGCCAAAGACCTGGCGCAGCGCCAAGTTGCGTCTTAGTGGTACGTCAGAAACATCAGCCAGTCCTTCATCTTAAAGAGGCCTTGCGACGACCCACAACAATGCACAAATATGGAGTCATCCTCTATTGAAGCAATGAGGACCAAGCGTTCATTGCTGAGGTTCCGGAACTGCCGGGATGCATAGCTCATGTGGAAGGTTCCAAGGGGAGGCGGTCAGGGGTGGACTCCGCGCTGCTGGGGAGCCTACAATGGAAGTCTCGGCTGTTAACTAAAGGAGCGCGAAGGAATGGAGTCTGGTCCGCGTTCGGTGAACTTCTCCACCGTGTCGGAATGGAACGACAGGAAGGTCCGGCGTCTACGCGATTCTCTGGTGGGTGAGGAGCCACTCCAAATCCGACTTGGGAAGCGTCCCCTTAGTGTGACCATGCGAACTCCCGGGGACGACTTTGAATTAGCGGCAGGCTTCCTTTTCACTGAGGGAATCATCCGTTCGGCAAAAGAGGTCGCCAGCCTCCGTTATGGCAATGGATCAGGGTCCGATCGGAATACTGTTCATGTTGAGCTCAACCACCGCAAAACTCTCGACTCGATGCGGACTAAACGTAATTTCCCCGCAAACTCCAGTTGTGGATTATGTGGCAAGGCATTTATTGAGGGGTGTCGCCTGCAAGGGATCAAGCGGCCCAATCCCCGCTTCCGACTTGATCCCGAAATCCTTTGTAGTTTTCCCGAAACTCTCCGGTCTGCCCAAGTGCTGTTTGACCGAACCGGAGGGCTACATGCCGCCGCGTTATTCGAAGCCTCCGGAAAGCTGATTGCTGTAAAAGAAGACGTGGGGCGGCATAACGCGGTGGATAAGCTCATCGGCTGGGCTTTGCTACAAGGTCGCATTCCTTTAGCGGGCTGTGCGTTGTTGGCGAGTGGCCGAGGGGGCTTCGAGATCATTCAAAAATCGCTGGTAGCGGGAGTTCCGCTGCTGGCCTCGGTCTCCGCTGCCTCCGATCTAGCGGTCCAATTGGCTCGCGAGTGCGGACTTACACTGGTCGGCTTCCTGCGTGGCAGGCGATTTGTTTGCTACTGCGGAGAGGAACGCTTGGGGCTCCCCCCTGCGCCAAGATCTTAACTGCCCCTTCGACATCCCCGGGGATTTCAGAACCGATCCTTCAAGCACTTCTTCGTTCGGAGGCGGAATCGCTGTCATCACCACATTATCGTTTGCAAAATTCCACGGTGAACGTTAGAATATTCGTTCCCGGGTCCAATCCTTGCGGGCGCGGTTTAGCAGACAGTTTATGTCTGAAAGTCTAGCCATTTATCCCGGGTCTTTCGATCCGATCACCAACGGTCATCTCGATCTCATCGAGCGTGCCCGGTGGATCTTTGGGCGTTTGATTGTTGCGGTTTTGACGAACCCCGACAAGCTCCCACTTTTCACCGTTATGGAGCGCGTGGAGATGCTCCAGGAGGCCACTCGGGGAATGCCCAACGTCGCAGTGGACACGTTTGGCGGGCTGCTGGTTGAATACGCCAAGCAAAAAGGGGCAGGGATCATCCTGCGCGGCATACGCGCATTTACAGACTACGAGTACGAACTCCAGATGGCGATCATGAACCGCAAACTCGAGCCCAGCCTTGAAACTGTCTTCCTGGTTCCCGCAGAGTCCTACACCTACCTCAGTTCACGCCTGGTCAGGGAGATTTTCCAGAACGGGGGATCAGTGAAGGGCTTGGTTCCCCCTTTGGTCGAGGATCGACTTCATCAAAAGGTTTTTCAGAATAAAGTTTAAGGGAGGTTGGAGTGCAGCTTTCGGAGCGCATTTCACGGATTTCGGTTTCCACTATCGCCACCGTCCTGCAAAAGGCGGAAAAGCTGAAGGTTAGGGATACGAAGCTGGCGGACTTTGGCGCCGGTGAGCCGGATTTCCCCACTCCTGACCACATCAAGAAAGCTGCCATCCAAGCGATTGAGGAAGATTTCACCAAGTACACTGCCACGGGCGGGATCAGGGAGCTGAGGCAAGCCCTGGTGGAGAAGCACGCGAAGGACCATGGATCGAACTACACGGTCGAGGAGTGCCTGGTGACCGTGGGAGGGAAGCAGGCCATCTTTGAGGCGATGTCCGCTGCCCTGAACGATGGCGACGAGGTGATCCTGCCTACCCCCTACTGGGTTACCTTCCTGGAGATCATCAAATACGCAGGGGGCAAGCCCGTCCTGCTCGAGACGCTCGAGAGCGAGAATTTTGCGGTGCACGCCAGGGGCGTCGAAAAACTGATCACTCCGAAGACCAAGCTCGTGGTCGTCAACTCTCCGCACAACCCCACCGGCGCAGTGGTTCCCCCGGGGGAAATGGAAAAACTCCTGGCGCTGGCGATCCGGCACAATCTGCTTCTGCTGTCCGACGAATGCTATTCCCATTTCTTGTATGACGGCCGCAAACCTTTTTCGCTTGGTTCCTCGAAAGAGCGGGAGCACCTGCTGATTGTCGACTCTTTTTCCAAAACGTATGCCATGACGGGATGGCGAGTTGGATTTGCCCTTGGTTCGACAAGACTTCTGGCAAACATGCTGAAGCTCCAGAGCCACTCGACCTCCAACCCCAATTCCATCGCCCAGAAGGCTGCGCTGGCAGCAGTTCATGGGCCGCAGGCCCCCGTGCAAATGATGCTGGCCGAGTACCGGCGGCGCCGGGATCGTGTCATCGAAGGATTGCAATCTATACCCGGCATACGTTGCGTTCCTCCGCATGGCGCCTTTTACGCCTACCCGAATGTCGGGTATTACCTGAAGAAAGACGGATTGGGGGATACATCCACGCTGGCGCAGCGGCTATTGGAGGAAGCGCACGTTGCCGTAGTGCCCGGGTCCGCCTTTGGAACTCAAGAACACATCCGCATTTCATACGCAACCTCTCTTGAACATATTAATGAGGGGTTACGACGTATGGCAGCGTTCTTCTCCAAGTTCTGACTGAATTATGTCCACTTTGAACATTCCTCTTCAACTTTCAACTGCCTTCAAACCAAAAATCTGGGGCCGGGAGGATCTCTCACCCATATACTCGGCCCCGGAGGAAACTGACTCCCCGGCCTCCAGGAAAGCTGAGATCTCAGGGAGCGCGGGGAAACCTGGCGAATTGATCGGAGAAGTCTGGGTCATCGACGATACTTCCCGGTTTCTGAACGGCCCCGTAGCAGGTCTTACTCTGGGCGAGGCATCCGAAAAGTACGGGCCCGCACTCCATGGGCGGTCGTGGCATGGCACTCGTTTTCCGCTGCTCGCCAAATACATCTTCACGAGCGACTGGCTATCAGTCCAGGTTCATCCGGACGATGAGTACGCGCGCGTCCACGACCCGGGCAATGTCGGCAAGTGCGAAATGTGGTATATCCTCCAGGCCGACACAAATGCGGAATTCCTTCTGGCTATAAAGCCGGGGGTCACAAAGGAGGCGCTAAAAGCAGCTTTCGAAAATGGAACGTCGAAGGAACTCCTCGAGCGCCATTACCCCAAGGCCGGCGAGGCCATCTTCGTTCCGCCCGGCACGGTACATGCGCTAGGCCCAGGGCTGGTTCTGTTCGAGGTCGAGCAAAATTCCGACCTGACCTATCGCCTGGATGACTTTGGCAGAGTCGGACTGGACGGGAAACCCCGCCCCCTCCATTTGGCGAAAGGATTGGACGTTATCCAGGAAGACTTGCTCCCTCGCCGCCACCTCCCGCGGTGGGAATTTCAGGAGCCCTTCGGCACAAGGCGGTATATTATGGCTTGCCGTTACTTCGCGGTCGAGGAGATATTCCTGCGCAAGATGGCCACCTTCAAGAGTTCGCCGCAGCGCGTGGAGGTTTATTCCGTTCTTAAAGGTGAGGGTCGCGTTGAGAACACATCGGGCTGGCTGGGCTATCGGACCGGAGAGACCTGGATAATACCCCCGGCGGCGGGCGCCTATAGGTTCGTTCCCCAAGAGCAAACCCGCTTGCTGAAGTTCTATGTTCCTAACCTCCTTGAGGACTTCCGGCGACCGCTGGCGGCTCGCAACGTTCCCCCCGAACACGTGGAGAAAGTTGTGTTTGATTTATAAGCATGGCTACAGATCCCGTATTCAAACACACTTACGCCGTAATCATGGCCGGTGGCAGCGGGACACGTTTTTGGCCCCTTAGCCGCCGCAAACACCCAAAACAACTGTTGACATTGTTCGGCCAGGACTCGTTGCTGGAACAAACCGTAGCGCGCATCCAGCCTGTCATCCCGTTGGGCCACATCTACATCTTCACCAGCGAGGTGATATTGAGGAAGGTTCGCCAGCTTCTGCCGCGTATTCCTTCCCATCAGATTGTGGGCGAGCCGGCATCGCGGAATACCGCCCCCACCCTGGGAGTCGCCGCACATGAAATCGCCCGGCGTGACCCCCAAGGGCTCATGGTGGTGTTGCCCTCCGATCATATCATCGCAAAGCCTGTGGTTTTTCGGCAGGTCCTGGGTGCGGCGTGCCGAGTGGCTTCTACGGCTGGGCGTTCTGTGGTTCTGGGGCTGAAGCCCACGCGACCCGATACCGGCTTCGGATATATTCGCCTGGGCCGCCGCGAAGGGAAAGTGGCGGGGCATGAAGTGTTTCACGTGGCCAGTTTCAAAGAGAAACCGACGATGGCTGTCGCGCGTCGTCACGTATCTTCGGGACGATATCTCTGGAACGGCGGTATGTTTATCTGGAAGGCTTCAACGCTGATTGAGAACTTGCAGCGCTTCCAGCCAGAAATGGCGAGTCAGTTGAGGCAAATCGCTGACGCAGGCGGAGTCCGGGCGCGCGCTTTTCGCCAGCTTTACGCCAAGTTCCAGAAGATATCCATTGACTACGCGCTCATGGAGAAAATCTCGAATATTTATGCGCTGCCCGCTGACATCGGATGGAACGACGTGGGTAGTTGGGCCGTCGTGTACGAGCTGGGCACTCAGGACTCGGAGAAGAACGTCCGGCCCAGCGCCAGCTTGAGCCTTGATTCGCACGGCAATATGGTGGTTTCGCCCAAGAAGTATGTGGTTACGGTTGGGGTACAAGACCTGATCGTCGTCGAGACCGACGACGCGTTGCTGGTTTGCGCACGTGCGCGGTCTCAGGAAGTTGGAAAAGCAGTCCTGGAGCTTGATCGGCTGGGTCGACACGATCTGTTGTAGCGTATGTTGGATAAGATTAAGTTCGGCACCGATGGATGGCGCGGTGTAATCGCGGAAGATTTTACCTTTGCGAACGTGCAACGCGTGGCCGAAGCAATCGCGCAGTACGTCCGCGAGGAGGGTGACCCGGCAAAGGGCCTCGTGGTGGGTTACGACACTCGCTTTCTTTCCCCAGAGTTTGCCAAGCACGCGAGTGAAGTGGTGGCGGCTGCCGGCATTCCGGTGACCCTGGCTGACCGCGCCACGCCCACGCCCGCAGTAAGCTATGCGGTGGTGGGGCGGCAGACGGCCGGCGCCATCATGCTCACGGCCAGCCACAATCCCTATCGCTGGAATGGGGTAAAGTTCAAGGCGCCCTATGGAGGTTCTGCGGCTTCCTCCATCATGCGAAGGATTGAAATCCATCTTCACCGCCTGGATCGTTCAGGGACACATCCACGGAAAAGGCGCCCGGCCTCCATCCAGACCGTGGATTTGGTAGGCCCTTACCTGGAGCGGCTCAAGAGCTTTGTTCATCTCGATCGAATCCGATCCTCGGGCCGGCGGTTTGTGATCGACCCGATGTATGGGGCCGCTCGCGGCTGCCTGGCCCGGCTTTTTGACGAGGCAGGAATTTCTTATCGCGAGATCCACGGAGAGCACAACCCGCTTTTCCCAGGCATGAATCCGGAGCCCATTGAACCTCACGTCGAGCAGCTTCGGCAGGCTGTGCTGGAGGGCTGCTACGATGCCGGGTTCGCCACTGACGGTGACGCCGACCGGCTGGGAGCCGTGGACCGCAGTGGTGCTTTTATTGATTCCCACAAGATCTTTTCCATCCTGCTCAAGCACCTGGTAGAAGACCTGGGGCTGCGCGGAGAGGTGGTGAAAACGTTTTCTACCACCGAGATGGTGACCAAGCTCGCCCAGAAATACGGTCTTCCTTTGCACGTCACGCCCATCGGATTCAAGTACATCTGCGAGTTGATGCTCACCCGCGACGTGCTGATCGGCGGCGAAGAAAGCGGGGGAATCGCTATCAAGGGGCACTTGCCTGAGCGCGATGGAATCTTGAACTCCTTGCTCCTGGCGGAGGTGATGGCGGACCGAGGCCGCACTCTCGGGGAGTTGGTCCAGGAGCTGACTCAGGAGTTCGGCCCCCACTTTTACGGGCGTGTCGACCTGGAAATTGATAAGGACGTTGCCCGGCGCATTGTTCGCTTGGTGGGGCAGAAGAAGATCAAACGCATTGCTGGATTGAAGGTGACTTCCGTTGACGGCCTGGACGGAGCCAAGATGCGCTTCAGTAACTCCGCATGGCTCCTGGTGCGCGCATCCGGTACCGAGAACATCCTGCGTCTCTATGCCGAGGCCCCCTCCGCCGAGCAGGTAAAAGCTTTGCTCGCCGAAATAGAAGCGTTTTCCCGGAAACAGTTGTAATCCGGATTTCTCACCACGAACAGGGAAGGGCGGGGTTTAAGCCCCCGCCCTGGAGTTTCCACATTTGGGCTGAGATTCTTCTGGCCACGTGCAGCTTCCAGCCCTCTCCCCCTTGGGGGAGAGGGTGGCCCGCCGCCGGCGTTTTCTTCAGCCGGGGCGAGCCGGGTGAGGGGGTCGCGAGCCTTGCGCCCGACTCAAAACGGCAGAGCGCGGTGAGAAATCCTGGATAGCTCTGCCACCAGGTTGTCATGCTGGTTTCCTTCTCACTTCGACTGCGGCTCATGCGGTAGAAGGGTCTTGCGAATGCCATCGAGCACACCGTTGACGAACTCGACAGAACCCTCTCCCGAAAAGCGCCCCGCGATCTCCAGCGCCTCGTTGATCACGGCAGCGGCGGGAGTTTCCGGGTGGCAGAGGAGTTCGTACAGAGCCACGCGCAGGATGTTGCGGTCTACGGCTGCCATGCGCTCCAGACGCCAGTTGTCAGCACGTTCGCGAACCAGGCGGTCGAGCCGGTCAATATCGCTTACTGCGCCTTCGAAGAGGTCGCGGGCAAAACCCTCCACGTCGGCATCCGCCCTATTGTTGGCGAAGAAGGTCGCCTCCACCTGGGCGGGAGTGTACCCGCAGATCTCCCATTGATAGAGCATCTGCATTGCAAATTCGCGGGATTTTCTGCGTGAACCCATGTTGCAGTGACGAGTGACGAGTGACATGCGAGCTTCGAAATTCGAAACTCGAAATTCGACATGAGTATCGAGTTCGATTTTCGCTTTTCGAGTTTCGAATTTCGAAGCGGGACTACTTGCCGGTGAATTTTGCCGGCCGTTTCTCCAAGAACGCTCGGGTTCCTTCCTTCATGTCGGCCGTCGTACAGCATAGACCGAAAAGCGTGGCCTCCAGGAACTGGCCCTCGGCTTCGGGCATTTCCAAGCCGTGGTTTACGGCTTCGAGCGCGAACTTCACGGCCAGCGGCGCATTGGCCATGATTCTTTGCGCAAGCTTTTCTGCGGTGGCGATGAGGTCTTGCGCTGGGACCACTTGGTTTACCAGCCCCATGCGATAGGCCTCGGAGGCGCTGATGGGGTCGCCGCTCAGCAGCATCTCGAGGGCGCGTCCTTTGCCTACCAGGCGCGGCAAGCGTTGTGTTCCGGCATAGCCCGGGATAAGTCCCAGCTTTACTTCCGGTTGTCCGAGGCGCGCATTCTCGGAAGCGATTCTTAATGTGCACGCCATGGCGAGTTCGCAGCCTCCACCCAGAGCAAATCCGTTGATGGCCGCAATCACCGGCTTGCCCAGGTGCTCGATAAAGTCCAGAATCTCCTGGCCGCGAACCGACGTCTCTTTGCCTTCCACAGGCGTTTGAACCGCCAGTTCGTTGATGTCCGCGCCTCCCACAAAGGCTTTTTCACCCGCCCCCGTGAGGATGACAACGCGGACCTCATTGTCCTTTTCGATGTCCTGGAAACACTCCTGCAACTCTTGCATTACTTTCTGGTTCAGGGCGTTTAGCTTGTCGGGACGGTTGATGGTCACATAAGCGATGCCGTCGCGCTTTTCATAGAATAAGGTCTCGAACGCCATATTGAGCCCCCGTGACGCGATCCGGAGAAAGGTCATCCTCCTGTGATCTTGAGGAGTCTGACCCTGCGATATAGTATGTGGTCTCAATCCCCACAAAGTCCAGCAATCAGAATCTCAAACTCGAAACCCTTGTGCGTGATTGTAGGCGGCAGCCCGACCGGCCACATCGAACTGGTGTCATTTACGTGACACGCGCGTTGCAAGTCGCGCCGGCGTTTCCAAAGGGATTCCATCCCAACGTCACCAACGCCGGCGCCAACTCCAAGTTTGACAGGGTACCGCCCTTTTGTTAGATTTTCAAAGGGCAAAACATTTTGGATTTTGGATTTTGGATTGAAGAGAGAGGGGGCCACACAGGGTTTTTAATCCAAAATCTAAAATCCAAAATCAGCGCCGCTGTCGCTGCAAGGCGAGTCTCGCCTTGGTTCGGAACCTACCTCGGACCACGGAAGTGGTTTGCTTATGACGGACGCGCGTTACATTCGCAACTTTTCGATTGTCGCCCATATTGACCACGGCAAGTCCACCCTGGCCGACCGTGTGCTGGAAATCACGGGTGCGCTTTCGAAACGGGAAATGGCCGACCAGGTGCTCGACTCCATGGACCTCGAGCGCGAGCGGGGTATTACGATCAAGGCGCACGCCGTCCGCCTTCACTACCGCGCTCGCGATGGGAACCAATACCAGTTGAACCTGATCGATACTCCCGGCCATGTCGATTTCTCTTACGAGGTTTCGCGGAGCCTTTCCGCCTGCGAGGGCGCAGTCCTGGTGATCGATGCCTCGCAGGGAGTCGAGGCGCAGACTCTTGCCAATGCCCAGCTTGCCCTGAACAACAACCTAGCGATCATTCCCGTCATCAACAAGATCGACCTTCCGGGCGCGGACGTTGAGGCCACCAAACAGCAAATCGAACACGCTCTGGCGCTCGATCCGAGCGAGTCACTGCTGATCAGCGCCAAACAGGGCCTGGGCGTGGATGAGGTGCTGGAGGCAATCGTGGCGCGCGTCCCGGCGCCGCGCGGTTTGCCGGAAGAGCCTCTCCGGGCGCTGATCTTTGATTCCTGGTTCGATAGCTATCGCGGCGTGGTGGTGCTCAGCCGCATCTTCGAGGGCGCTTTGACGGTGGGTATGCGGATTCGCCTTTGGTCCAACAACCAGGTCTACACGGTTGAGGAACTGGGCGTGCTAACGCCGAAGCCCGTTCGCGTGGAACGCCTCGAGGCGGGAGAAGTCGGTTTCGTCATCGCCAATATCAAGCGCATCTCGGACACGCGCATCGGCGATACCATCACGGACGACATGCGACCCGCTGCCGCGCCGTTTCCCGGCTTCGAGGAAATCAAGTCCATGGTTTTCGCGGGGCTTTATCCCGTGGACGCCAGCGGTTACGAACCCCTGCGCGACGCGCTCGAGAAGCTGCGCCTCAATGACTCCTCGCTTTTCTACGAGCCGGAGAACTCCCAGGCTTTGGGCTTCGGCTTCCGCTGCGGTTTCCTCGGGCTGCTGCACATGGAAATCGTCCAAGAGCGCCTGGAGCGCGAATTCAATCTCGACCTGATCACCACTGCCCCAAGCGTCCGCTACCGCGTCACCGCGAAGTCGGGTGAGGTTCTGGAGGTGCACACGCCCACCAAGTTTCCGCCTGCGGGTGACATTGAGAAAGTTGAAGAACCCATTATTCTTGCGCGAATCTTCACCCAGGATGAATACCTGGGCGGCATCCTGAAACTGCTGGAAGAGAAGCGGGGCGTGCAGAAGGGTTTCGAATACGTCTCGCAAAAGCGCGTGCTGCTCACTTACGAGCTTCCGCTTAACGAAATCGTTCTGGATTTCTACGACCGGCTGAAGTCCGTCTCGCGTGGCTATGCCTCGCTCGATTATCACTTTGCAGGCTTCCGGGACTCGGACCTGGTGAAGGTGGACTTCCTGGTGGCCGGAGAGCCAGTCGATGCTCTTTCGTTCATCAGCCACCGCGATCAGGCATTTGGGCGCGGCCGCGTGCTGTGCGGAAAAATGCGCAAGCTCATTCCACGCCAGCTCTTCGAAGTCGCGCTTCAGGCTTCCATCGGATCAAGAGTGATTGCCCGCGAAAACGTCCCGCCCATGCGGAAGAACGTTCTGGCCAAGTGTTACGGAGGCGACATCACGCGCAAGCGCAAGCTGCTCGAAAAGCAGAAGGAAGGCAAAAAGCGCATGAAGCGCGTGGGGCGCGTCGATATCCCCCAGGAAGCTTTCCTGGCTGTCCTCAAAGTTTCTGAAGACTAAGATCTGCGTAATCTGCGTAATCTGTGGATGGAGTCACACATGGAACTTAAAACCGTCACCATTGAAAAGCCTGCCGACATGAATTTCATCCTCGGCCAGTCGCATTTCATCAAGACCGTCGAGGACCTGCATGAGGCTATTGTCCAAACCGTTCCCGGAATGAAATTCGGGATTGGATTCTGCGAATCGTCTGGCCCTGCGCTCGTGCGTTACGCTGGCAATGACCAGCGGCTGATCGAACTCGCGCAGAAGAACGCCCTGGCGCTCGCGTGCGGCCATTGCTTCATCATCTTTATGGACAGCGGCTTTCCTATCAACATCCTGAACACCATCAAGAACGTCCCGGAAGTGTGCCGGGTTTTCTGCGCCACGGCGAATCCCGTCGAGGTCGTTGTCGCCGAGACCGAACAGGGGCGCGGTATCCTCGGCGTAATCGACGGCTTGAAAACTAAAGGCATCGAAACCGAAGCCGACATCAAATTCCGCAAAGATTTCCTGCGCAAGATCGGATACAAACTGTAGCGGCGATTTCAAATCGCCGTGTAGCGCCGGCATCTTGCCGGCACACAGGCGAACCGCGATGCGCCCTCTTTGTAGGGGTGATTCTACATCGCTGCATCACGGCGTCCCCGTCATCGGGCACGGCCATCTTGGCCGTGCCCTGCCCCTGTCTCTCCCCCACAGCTCGGGTAGCTCCAGCTTATTATTCCGTCCATTTCGCCTTGCAGGATGGGATTTAGCGGGAGGCAGTGGATCAGTTCGAGCAATCACTCCAGCTAAACGCCGCGGCGTTTTGCGAGATCTATCTTAGCCAGGGGCCATTTTGCGGGAAGCGGCACTTCCCGGCTTTGGGATTCTCCGGAGACGTAAAACTGACCCCTTCCGTGGTCCGTGGAAGCACCCAGCGCTGAAAACTCGACTGGACATTGCATTCAGAGGCGGTCGGGTGTACATTACCGGTGAGTCGGAAAATGCGAACGGAAATCCGTGTTAGAATCTCACAAGACATGCGAGCGTCCAGGAAAAGAACCCTATGACGCTTCGCCAAGGCATTCTCCTACTCATCTCTACAAGCATGATGGCCGCGCTGGTCGCGTGTGGCGGCCCCAGCTACCAGACGATCCCAGTTCTTCCAATTTCTATTACGTTCATCGGCACGCCGCCCGCTTCTCTGATGGTCGGCGCCACGTTGTCCCTCACCGCAGTCGTTACCAACGACGCCGCGAACGAGGGCGTAGCGTGGTCGGTGACCTGCGGCAGCACGGGCACGGGCGCTTGCGGTTCGTTCAGCCGGGCCACCACCGTCAGCGGCTTTGCGACCACCTACACCGCACCCTTGGCCCTTCCCACCGGCAATACGGTGACCGTGACCGCGACCTCGGTGGCCGATTCCACCATATCCGTCTCCTCGCCAGCGATCACCATCATTACGCCGGGCATTAGCGTCGCATTCAGTAAGACCGCCTATCCGCCCAATGCCGTGGAGGTGGGCGGATCGGCTGCCATCGCCGCGATTGTGGCCGGCGATACCACCAATCAGGGCGTCAGCTGGTCGTGCACACCGGCGGGTGACTGCGGCTCGTTTAATCCTGCTACCACGCCCAGCGGGGTCTCCACCACCTACACCGCGCCGGGGCTCTTGCCTTTCGGCAGGACCGTGACCGTGATGGCCTCCTCAGTGACCAATCCCGGCGATTCCTGCTCGATTCCGGTTTTCATCTCCGCCGAACCCACTACGCTGGCCAACGGTACCTACGTCTTTTCGTTGGCGGGAACCGACAAGAACGGGCCTTACTCTGTCGCAGGGGCCTTCGTCCTCAGCAATGGTGCCATCACCAGCGGCGAGCAGGACTTCATCGATTCCGCCGTGACCAAGAAAGACAGCATTACCAGCGGCAGCTACTACGCCGTCGACGACGGTAACCTGTGGGTCACACTCAAAACCGCGGACACCAGCATCGGCGTAAGCGGGGTTGAAACCCTGGATGCCACCCTGGTCTCTAGTTCGAAGGCCCAACTGATCGAGTTCGACTCTTCAGCGACTTCCAGCGGCACATTGGATTTGCAAACCAGCAAAGCCGCGCCCTCGGGCGGGTACGCATTTTTCACGGTTGGCGAAGACTCGGGCAAGTCCCCCACTGCGATCGGAGGCGTGATCAACGTTGACGGCTCGGGCACCATCTCGGGCACCGGCAGCGCTTTCGACATCAACGACTCCGGCCTGCCTGCGCCTTTGCCGAAACAAGCTTTCGCGGCCAGCACGGTTTCCGCTCCGGACTCCATGGGACGGGTTGTGTTTAACCTGGTTCCAGTCACAGGCGCCGGTTCAGCGATCGGACAAATCAATCTGGTGGGTTACATCGTGGACGCGAGCCACATCTGCCTGGTTGAGACCACCGACGCCTATGGCGGCTTCACCGGCGGAACGGCTCTGGGCCAAGGGAGCAGCACCGGAACCTTCAACGCTAGCTCCATCTCCGGTTCCAGCTATGTCTTCGGCGCGGCGGGCACGGATGCCAATGGCGCGCTTCAGGTCGCTGGGTTGCTGAGCGCAGGCTCGAGCGGGAGCGTAAGCGGCACCCTCAACTTCAATGACCTTACGGCGCAAAGCCCGCAAGGCGGGAGCACGCTGTCCGCCGGAGGCTACACTGTTGACCCAACCGGCCGAGTGACTCTGACAGGGCTGACGGACGGCTCCACCAGCCCGAGGTTCAATTACGACCTGCAACTCTATTTGACCGGCGACGGACACGGGGTTCTCATCTCCATGGACAAGGCCGAAGTCATCGCTGGCCTGGGATTCCAGCAAACCGGGCCCGGCTCATTTGGGCTTGACTCGTTCAGCGGATCCTACGGGATGAACGTTGCACAAGTTCTGCCATCGGCCAGCGGCGAGTCTGAGCAGCATGCTGCCGGTCCGATTGCCGCGGACGGGGCTGGCGATCTCACGGGGTTCGCCGATTTCAACCCCATCTCCGGAATCGGAGGGAACGATCTTTCGCTCTCCGGCAACCTCGTCGCCAACGCGAATGGAGTGTTCACCGGCCAAATCAGCGGCCTGAAACTCTTGTCCCCCTCGACGCCGGACAATTTCACCTATTACCTAGTGGACAAGACTCGGGCCGTGTTCATCGAGACAGACAACATCCAATTGACCCTCGGCTACTTCGTGCTGCAACAGTGATGTAGGAACGGGTGTCCCCCGCCCGTCCGCGCTGCGCTTGCGCGTTTTGGGGTGGGTCATTCCTGATAAAGAATACTTGCTCTTAAATGAATGACGAAATCGCCAGCCCATATTTGAAGGTCCCTTACGTCCATCGTTGGGCGAATACCACTCCCGGCTGGGTCAAGGTTGCACCGGGAAAAGACCTTAGACCTCCGGCGAGCGCCGTGGCTAAAAGCCGCGCAGGGCTACTCGCTATTGCGGGAACGCGGTAGGCGGGGTGATTTTCTGCCAGCCTTCTCCGTTGAGTGCAGCGAGAAAAGCCAGCAGATCCTGCTTGGTTTGCTCATCCATATAAAAGGGTGTGAGGCGAGTGTCCAGGTGGGGATTAGGCAACCCTCCCTTCGCGTATAAATCCAGGACATCCCCGAGAGTTTTGATGCTGCCGTCGTGCATGTAGGGGGCGCGATAGGCAAGGTCGCGCAGAGTCGGCACTTTGAATTTCCCGAAATCGCCACGCTTTTTCGTTATGATTTTGCGGCCCGGATCGGGGTTGACTTGATCCATGCCGATTCCCAGGTTCGCAAATTTCTCCGTGGTGAAATTCGGCCCGGAGTGGCATTCGGCGCATTCACCTTTCTTGTTGAAGAAATCCAGACCATCCTTCTGCTGTTTGGTCAGCGCGGACTTGTCGCCGGCAAGGTAGCGGTCGTAGGCAGAATTACCCGACAGGATCGTGCGCTCGAAGGTCGCAATGGCTTTGGCGATTCGCTCGAAGGTGATCGCGCTGTCGCCGAAGGCGGCAGCTAAGAGTGGAGCGTAGCCTTCGATGCCGCGAAGCCGTTGGACCACTTGGTCCGCAGTCATGCCCATCTCATCGGGATCGGTCACGGGAACAATAACTTGTGCCTCCAGCGCGGCCGCCCGCCCATCCCAGAATTGCGATTTGCCCCAGGCGCGATTGACGAGCGTGGGTGGATGGCGCACTCCCGGCTTTCCATTCACGCCCCTTGAAAGCGGCGTGCTGGCTGCGAAGGCATGCGCCGGCTCATGACAGAAGGCGCAAGACAACACACCATTGGCAGAGAGACGGCCATCGAAAAACAGCAGCTTGCCAAGCTCGGCGCGCGCGGGTGAGTAAGGATTGTCTTCCGGCCAGGGAATGGGCGGGAGACCTAAAGGAACCGGGAAATCCGCTGATTTGGGTTGAACGCTTTCCGGGGGCACGGAGGCGGGGAGGAGGATCAGTGCCAGAAGCGCTGCCCTACTCGCGAAACTCAATAACGGCGGCAATCACCCCTCCCCGCCTGCCGGATTCGGTTTCAAGAAGTGGGGAAGGCGCGGCGTGATGAACCGGAAGCGCCGGCCGATGATCATCTTGACCAGCAGATGATCGGTGCTGCGCGTTACGCCCATGCCCACGCCGAGGTTGAATTCCCAGTTCGGACCGAAGTCATAATCGATCGTGGGTACGATCTGTTGTTGCTGCAGATATAGGGGGTCAAAACCCGTCACAGGTCCCAGCGAGCCGTAGTATTCGAGCCCCGCACTGAGTTTCCGCGTGACGGAATAAGCGGCCTTGAAGTTCGGAGAAAACTCGATGCCTCGAGAGACACTGGGCCCGTGAAACGACCGCTCGAGAGCGGGATTGAAGGCCAGATACCAAGACTTCCACTGTTTGTCGACGATGGGGCGAATTTCCCAGGTCCAGGTATCCGCGGAAAAGATGGCCCGCTGGTAGCCGAATTCCGTCGAAAGGCTCACCCCGACCGGCCAATGCCATTTCTCCGGAACGCGAACCCGGGGACGGATGTGATCACCAACCCACTTGTAGCCCTGGTGGGGACCGTAGCTCGTGAAGATGTACAATCCCGTTTCAAACCAGTCATTCCAACCCTGAGTAATCTCAACCGTTTCGTGGGTTTGATGTTCATCCGGAAGAACACCCAGGTCAAGGGTCTTGAAACCTTCAAATGTGAAGTTACTGTGCAACTCGATCATGGTGCCGCCGGGCGCCACCGTGTCGGATCCGTAGACCTGAATCTCGTAGTTGCCTTGCGCAAAGAGCGGCAGAGAAGCTAGGGCGGTTAAGAAGGCGAATTGAATGCCTTTCACAAGGGTTGGCTTCATCGCTTCTATGATAGCCGCGTCGCGGGCGGTCGCTCAAGTTAACGCTGGGACACGCTTGAGAAAATCATTTTTGGTGTACTAGAAGGCTGCTGAAGAATTCGCGGTCATCAAGGCAACTCAGAAATACTGGTAGCTCACGAACGCCAACTGTCGGCTGTCAGGAGACCACGAGGAAACGTTGATGGTGCCTTGGCCGCCGAGGAGTTTGGCAAGCACGCTGACATTTCTGTCACTCATCGACATCAGGCGCAGCATCACGTTTTTGTCCGGCGGATGGCCCGCAACGCCTTTTTCATAGGTGAGAAACACCATCTGCTTTCCATCGGGCGAAATGTGCGGGAACCAATTGTTGAATTCGTCGGCGGTTACCTGCACTTGCTCGGACCCGTCGGAACGCATGCGCCAGATCTGCATGCTGCCGCTGCGATCGGAATTAAAGTAGATGTACTTGCCGTCGGGAGAATATTCGGGGCCATCGTTGTGGCCCGCGCTCCGCGTCAGTTGGATTTCTTCGCCGCCCGCCACGGGAACCGTGTAGACGTCGAACGCGCCATTCCGCTCGCCGCAAAAGCAGAGAGTCTTCCCGTCTGGCGAGCAGCCGTGCCAGTAAGAGGGCGACTGCTGGGTGACGCGACGGGGCGTGCCACCGGCAAGCGGTAAGACATAAATGACGGAAGCGCCCTTCTCTTGCGAGCTGTCGCTGATAGCGAGCCATGAGCCGTCGGGCGAAATGCCGTGATCGTTGTTACAGCGCGTAGCAAACCCGGTGTCGATGATTTCCGGCTCACCTCCGGTGACAGCCACTCGATAGAGGCGCCCGCCGCTATTGAAAATCAACTGCCGCCCGTCGGGTGTCCAATTGGGAGCCTCGATGCGCCCCACCGTGACGTAGGCCACGCGCTGGTCCGTCGAGGCGATGGCGACTGTTTCGAGCGTGCTGTAAAGGGCAAGCGAGCCGGCCGCGCCGGTGGGCTGCGCCTCGAGTTCGACATCGGAGAACACAGCCTTCTCGATCGCGTTTTTGTCGTGCGAGCACACACCGATGCCTACATAGAAGGGCGCCACGAACGGAACTCGAATCGAGGCGCCGGCCAAGTGGAGCGCCTCGCCGCCGGCCGAGAGCAGCAGATAGGCGAATTGACCTTTCGTTTCGAGACGCACGCGTTTGGGAGCGGAAATGTTCGATTCGATCTCATGCGTCGCAGTTCCTTTGTCCTCGCGGTATTGGAGCGACGTCAGTCCGTTGCCGTGCAAGGCGACGTCAACGTAAGCGGAGTCTGCATCCAGGCTTTGGCGGATCATCAAAACCGCTTTTCGATGCGGATTTCCGCCCCGGCCGATGAAGCTGATGTTGGCCGCGAGGCTGACGCGCTCGCCCGAAACCTTTTTCCAGACGAAGTGGAAAGCGTCTTCCTTGAACCACATGTTCTCTCCGCTCCCGGTGACCGTGTAGCTCTTTCTCGTTGCGTCGTATTCAACCGAGCCGGGATGAAGAACGGAGCCAATGTCAGCATGACTCTCGAACAATCCTATCGGGCCCATTGGCGCGTTGGAAGCTTGAGGCATGGTCGGGTGATTCAGCATGCCTAAGCCTTCAGCCTTTCGCCCCGCGTTATAAATCCGTGGCGCGCAGACCAGCAAGCAAGCGATGGCCAAAACCGCGAGGCTCGCAAGGTTTTCCTTGTTCACGGAAACTCACCTCCATGTGACCGGGACACTGAGAGAGTAGGACAGCAAGGGAGAACTGTCAATTCGGACTCGGGTAACTCCAGCTTGTTATTCCCTCCATTTCGTGATACAAAATGGGATTAATACTACGTCATTACGCGAACTCCTGGAGGCCCTCGATTGCCCAGGGGGATGATGGCAAGCCGAACCGTAGCCATTATTCCAGCGGATGCTTCGTAAAAGCCGTTTAGAGCACGTCATGAGCCGCCACGGCGGAGCGCCCGTCCGACCATACTGACGCTCCGTCACGAGCAGGAAGTAGCCAACATGGCCGTTTTCAGTCAGGCCCGAACTACCATCGCTAAGTCGCGAGCAAAGCTCCGGCAGCAGACCGGTTTCTGGCTCCCGGTTCGGGAAGCTTTCTGGAACGCCCTCGGGGAACTCCGCAGCCACAAGCTGCGATCTTTCCTCACCCTGCTCGGGGTCGTCATCGCTACCACCACGCTGATTGTCGTGATGTCGGTGGTGAACGGCATGAACCTCTACATTGCGACCAAGATCGCCAATCTCGGCACCAACACCTTCGTGCTTCATCAGTTTAAGTGGGCACAGGGGTTCGACGAGTATTTGAAAGCGCTGCGACGCAACAGGCCCATCCGTTTGGAAGACTATGAGTATCTGGGGGACACGCTGGTCGGCTACGAGGCGATCAGCGCCATCGCGCAGTTGGAGCCCGGCCCAGAGGCGCGGTACAGGGGTCACTCGATCGATGAAGTGACTCTGATAGGAATCACCCCGAGCCACGTGGACATCGGCCGGGAAAAGGTGCGCTATGGCCGCTACATTACAGACCAGGACTACCGCCACAACGAGCGGGTCTGTTTTATTGGCCAGGACATCGTGGACAAGCTCTTTCCGCAGGTCGATCCGATTGACAAGGAATTGCTGGTGGGGGGACAGAGCTTCCGCATTGTCGGCGTGGCGGAGAAGGTGGGCTCCGCTTTCGGCATGAGCGAGGATAACTTCGTCTTTATTCCGCTCGGCACTTTCCGGAACCTCTACATGCCGCGCCTGGAGCTCTTTGTTTTTATCAAGGCGCCCGACTCCAAACACATGATGGAGCTCGAAGACGAAGTTCGTGTCCTCATGCGGGCGCGCCGCCACGTGCCCTACCACGAAGACGACACCTTCGGCATCAACGCCTCCGAAACGCTGATGGCCGCCTGGAAAAACCTTACCGGCAGCATCTTTGCCGTCACCATCGGCGTGGTGGCTGTGTTCATGGTGGTGGGCGGCATTGTGATCATGAACATCATGCTGGCTACAGTCACCGAGCGCACGCACGAGATAGGGATTCGCAAATCGGTGGGGGCGCGGCGCCGCGACATCCTCTGGCAGTTCGTATTTGAGGCCGCGGCGCTAGCCTGCGCCGGGGGGGTCGTGGGAGTGCTCCTTGCCTATCTTATCGCGTGGGTGGTGGCGTTGGTCTTCACCGCCGCCGTGCCGCTGAGCGCGGTCATTGTGGGGATTACGCTTTCAACCCTGGTCGGGCTCTTCTTCGGGATCTACCCGGCGATGAGGGCGGCTGCTCTTGATCCCATCCAAGCGCTGCGCGCGGAGAAGTAGCATGATGACTTACTGGCGTAGTGTCGGCGAAAACCTGCGGTTAGCGCTCGACACCCTGCGCACGCACAAGTTCCGGTCGTTCCTCACCGTATTGGGCGTACTCATCGGCACCACCACGGTGATCGCGGTGGCTTCCATCATTGCGGGTCTGGATACTCAGTTGGTGCAACTGGCCGAGCAGTATGGCACAGATGTTCTATGGGTCTACAAGCTGCAGATGGGCACGCCGCACCGCCTGACCCGCGAGGAGCGGCTACGTAAACCGCTCAACCTCGAAGACGCCAAGGCCATCAAGGAGCAATGCCCGGACGTCGTGGATGTGTCGGTGGGCATACTCAGGGAGATGAGTGAGTTTGGCCCGCCACCCTCCACGGCGCGCTACAAGGGCCACGAGATGTCGGGCGCCCAGTTCATGGGCGTGGATGCCAACTATCTGGCTATGGCGAACTCGTCGCTCTCAGACGGTCGCTTCTTCACGCCGGCGGACGATCTTCACCGCCGCGACGTTACCGTGATCGGCGCCAACGTGGTGGAACGCTTGTTCCAGCTCGAGGACCCGGTCGGCAAGAGTATCGTGGTAGATGGACACACGCTCGAAGTCGTCGGCACGCTCAACAAGTTCAAGGGATTCCTGGGAGACAATCCCGATGATCGGGACATCTTCGTACCGTACTGGACCTACAAGAAGCTTTATCCCGACGCTAAAGACCACTTCCTCAGCGTTCTGGCGTACCACGGAAGGCTGGAAGATGTGGAGGACGAAGTCCGCGGCTTGCTTCGTCGTCGCCGCCACGTGAAGCTTTCGGAGCCGGACAACTTCGGGCTCGCGACAGCGGAGTCCATCATCACCGAGTTTCGCGGAATTATCAGCTCAGTGGCGCTCGTCATGGTGGTGATCTCCTCCATTGGTCTGCTGGTCGGTGGCATCGGGGTGATGAATATCATGCTGCTCTCGGTCACGGAGCGCACGCGGGAGATTGGTGTGCGTAAGGCTATAGGCGCGCGCCGGCGCGACATCGTTTGGCAGTTCCTGCTTGAAGCGATTGTGCTCACCGCCTCGGGCGGCCTCATGGGAATCGCCGTGGGCTGGTTGCTGAGCTTCCTCATCCGAGTTTTTGTGCCAAGCCTGCCTTCAACCGTCCCACTCTGGTCCGTCGTGGCGGGTTTCCTCGTCGCGACAAGCGTCGGCCTGTTTTTCGGCCTCTGGCCGGCCTTGAAGGCCGCGCGCCTCGATCCCATCGCGGCCCTCCGGTATGAGTAGCGCACCGCGGTCGTCGGTCTCAAACCTCCATGACCCCCCGCTCCTCCGACGGATACTGTTCTTCAAAGGTTCGCTTCGCGCTCCTTACGAATGACTGGCTGCGGTCTGATCAGCGTTACGCACGTCGGGGCCCTGGGTTGCGTCAAAGTCGCGGAAAAAGCGGCTCTGCCGCCTGCTGTGCGGAAAGCCTCTGGTTTTCTGGCGCAGACAGCCTCCCTTCTTCCCCTCGGCTCGGCTGGAAGGCTCAGCCTTCCAGCCGAGCCGAGGGAGTTAGTCAGGGCGGAGCCCCTCGGAAAGGCGAAGCCTTTCCGCACAGCAGGCGGCAGAGCCGCTTTGGGATGTTACCTTTCGGGGACTTTGACGCGACCCTGCGTCGGCGCCCAGCTCGCATTGCACGTGCCTATCGGTCGCTGTTATACTGCCAGCGAAAGGCCTGGGTAACTCCGATGACGCTGCACGACTACAAAACGGTTCTTTACCGCCAGGATGATGGTTCCTGGGTCGCGGAGGTCCCCGCCCTCACTGGCTGTTACGCGCTGATGCCTACTCGCGAAACCGCGCTCGCTGAACTCGGCAACGTCTTTGAGATGATCGCCGAAGAATATCGCGAAAGGGGCATCCCACTTCCCGCCGACACCACCGAAATCGTCCATGCCTAGGCCACAGCTCGTGAGCTTCAGAGAACGGCGCGCAGACTCGGCTTCACAAGAACACGACAGACGGGAAGCCACGAGCGCTGGAACCACCCTGACGGTCGCGGCGTGACCATCCCTCTCCACGGCGGGCGAGAAATTGGTCCCCCTCTTTTTTTCAAGATCCTCCGACAACTTGGTGTCACCTACGAGGACTTCCAGAAGCTCCGGTAGCGCGGATCTACACCTTCTTATCCCGAACGATGGCCCGCAGTTCTCCTCGCGCCAGGCGCACCGAAATATCGCTGCCGAGTACGACTGCCTCAGTGTCACGAACGATCTTGCCGGCGGCGTCGCGGGTGATGGAGTATCCCCGCAGAAGAATGGTCAGCGGGCCGCGCTCCTTCAAAATAGCTTCCACATGTACCAGGCGGTTATGTCTCTCCGTCAGGAAGCGACGGAGCGCGGCATCAAATCGCCCCAGCCGGTCGTCGAGCTCGGCACGCTTCAAACCCAGCAGCCGCCGGAAGTCGTATCGCACTACTCCCGCCGAAGCCCGCAGCCACTCCTGCCCCGCCCTATTCAAAAGGGAGCGCATCGAGCGCTCAAGAGAAGCAACGGCGTCATCCACGCGCTGAGCTCTTTCGGCCAGCCTGGTGGCAAGCGTCTGGAAGGCGTGGTGCATGCGCAATTCCGTCAGCCGTTGCCGAGCCTCCGAGAGTTGCAGACGGACGATCTGGGTCATGCGGCGGGCGCGGTCCTCAAGCTCGGTGAGGAAGTCCTGCTTGCGGTGAACCACAAGCTCGGCGGCGGCGGAAGGGGTAGGCGCGCGAAGGTCGGCGACAAAATCCGCGATGGTGAAATCCGTTTCGTGGCCCACGGCGGATATCACCGGAATCCCGGAAGCGGCAATGGCCCGCGCCACCACTTCTTCGTTGAAAGCCCAGAGGTCTTCGAGCGAGCCTCCACCGCGCGCCACAATTACTACATCAACGTTTGGCTCGCGGTTAAAGTACTTGACACCCTCAACGATCTCCCCTGCCGCGCCTTCGCCTTGCACTTTAACGGGGTAAATCAGTACGTTCATATTGCGGAATCGGCGACGAAGGATGCGGAGGATGTCGCGGATCACGGCGCCGGTGGGCGATGTGACCACGCCGATGGCCCGCGGAAGCAGCGGAAGAGGTTTCTTGCGGGCAATATCGAACAAACCCTCAGCGGCAAGCTTCTGCTTGAGCTGTTCGAAGGCAAGTTGAAGCGCGCCCAGGCCGGCAGGCTCCAGATATTCAACGTAAAGCTGATACTCGCCCCGCGCCTCGTAAACGCTCAAGTGGCCGCGCGCGATCACCGAAATGCCGTCCTGAGGTTTGAATTTCAGGTATCGCGCCTGGTTGCGAAAGCAGACGGCGCGGAGCTGGGCGGTCGCATCTTTAAGGGTGAAGTAGAGATGGCCGGAGGCGGCGCCACGGAAATTGGAGACTTCACCGGTCACCCATACGTCCGGGTATTCCCGCTCTAACAGGGTCTTGATTCCCTGGCTCAGCTCGGAGACGCTGAAGATCTTCCTTGTGGGGCCGAAACTGAGGAAGGCTTGTTCCAAGACGAATCCTTTGAAGCTGTCAGCTCTCAGCCATCAGCTTTCAGCGAGCCTGCTGATAGCTGATGGCTGACGGCTGAAAGCTTGCTCTACCGCCTCGTCAGAAGCGAAATCACCCAAAACACCAGTGTCAACACGGCACTAAGTAACAGACACGTGACCACCGGGAAGTAGAACTGCACGTTCTTACCTTTGTAGGCGATGTCACCCGGCAGCCTTCCCAGACCGAAAAAGGAGAACTTCGCGCCTGCCATCAGCAACAGGCCGGCAGCGACGAGCAGCACGCCGACGATGACCAGAAACTTGCCAAGCTGCGAAGCAATCATATGAATATTGTACTTGAAACTGGCTCCCACTTTGTAGCGCCGACCTTTAGGGCGGCATCTTCTCGCTTTCCCGCCCTGCTGACCCCGCCTTGCGGGGTCAGCGCTACGGGGTTCGTCGCCATTTTCTGGGCTCAGCTACTCATCCGACCAAGCCCACCGTAGGGAAGAAATAGCCGATTTCGTAGGCGGCGGTCTCGGGGGCGTCCGAGCCGTGGACGGCGTTGTGCTCGATGTCGGTGGCGTAGAGCTTGCGGACAGTCCCGGGGGCGGCGTTGGCGGGGTTGGTGGCGCCCATGACCTCACGCAGGCGGGAGATTACGTTTTCGCCTTCCAAAACCATTACCAGCGCGCGGCCGGAGCTCATGAACGTAGTGAGACTCTCGAAAAACGGCTTGCCGCGATGCACGGCGTAAAAACCCTCAGCTTCTTTCTTGGAAAGGCTCACGAGGCGCGCGGCGACGATTTTGAACTTATTGGCCTCGAACATTTTGATAATGTCACCGATGTGTCCCGCTTCAACAGCGTCGGGCTTGATGATGGTAAGGGTGCGTTCTATTCCCATGTCCCTCCCGTTGGACGCTAGAGTCGTTGCGCGTCGGAATAGTGAATTGTGAATGGTGAATGATGAATGCCTAGACAGGCGCTAGGTTACGGACTCCATAGGTCACAGTCGCGATTTCTCAATTCACCATTCATAATTCACTATTCATAATTTGTTTGAGCGTCTCGCCGATCAGCGCTGGGATCTCCGCAACCGCGATTCCGGCCGCCTGGAGTGCAGCGATCTTGTCTGCAGCAGTGCCTTTGCCGCCCGAAATGATGGCCCCGGCGTGGCCCATCCGACGACCCGGCGGCGCGCTGCGGCCGGCGATGAATCCGACCACGGGTTTCTTGACATTCGCCTTGATGAACGCGGCGGCTTCCTCCTCGCCCGTGCCGCCGATCTCGCCGATCATGACAATTCCGTGAGTTTCCGGATCTTCGTTGAAGAGCCGCAGGACATCCACGAACGTAGTCCCGATGATGGGGTCGCCGCCGATGCCGATGCAAGTGGACTGGCCGATGCCAAGAGCGGAAAGCTGGCCCACCGCCTCATACGTCAGGGTCCCGCTTCGGGAAACCACACCTACGTCTCCTTGCCGGTGGATGTGTCCCGGCATGATGCCAATCTTACATTTTCCCGGTGAGATAATACCCGGGCAGTTGGGCCCGATCAGTCGGGTCTTGGTTCCCGCGAGATAGCGCATCACGCGCACCATGTCGAGCGTGGGAATGCCTTCCGTGATGCAAACCACCAGCGGCAACCCGGCATCAGCAGCCTCGAGGATTGCGTCTGCTGCGAATGCGGATGGCACGAAGATCACAGAAGCGTTGGCGCCGGTCTTCTCCTTCGCTTCGTGGACGGTGTTGAATACCGGCACGCCATCAACCGTGCTGCCGCCCTTTCCCGGCGTCACGCCAGCCACGACCTTGGTACCGTAAGCAATAGCTTGCTGCGTGTGGAACGTACCTTCACGTCCCGTGATTCCCTGCACCAAGAGTCGCGTACTTTCGTCGACTAAGATCGCCATAGAATTGATTCATTGCTCCATCGGCTCATTGATCCATCGGCACGATCATCGGCTTCTTGCCGTATGCTGAGACGGGGCGAAGATCGCCAGCAGCTCGGTCGCTTCCTTCTGCAAACTCGCCATTCTAGATTGTGCGACAATGCCTGTCTCAATCAAACGCTCCAGCCAGAAGACGGCTTCGTCGATCTCTTCCACAACGACACCGATCTTGGCGACAAACTCGGCCTTGGATCGTGCGCGGCACGCGGCGCGGTAATTCGCCGCCACGGACGTCCCCGACCGGAGCGCTTGCTTTCCGATAACGCGCGCTTCATCCCTCTTCGGTAAAGCCTGGTAAAGCCTCACGATACGGATTGCAAATTGCCTCGTCCTCTTCTTTAGCTCTTCTGCTTGGTACGTTTTCTGAGTCTGCACCGCTCCGTCTTTCAATGATTCAATGAAACAATGGATCAATGATTCAATTCTTCGCCACTGCCAATCAGAAATCACCAATCGCGAATCACCAATGGTCTATTTCACGGCCAGCGCGACAACCTTCTCCGCTGCGTCCTTCATATCGCTGGCGATGGTGAAGTTCAGTCCCGATTCGCGCAGAATCTTCTGGCCCAATTCGACGTTGGTGCCTTCCAGGCGAATCACCACCGGCGTCTTAATGCCCAGGCTTTTCACCGCCGCCACCACGCCGTTCGCGACGATATCGCAGCGCATGATGCCGCCGAAGATGTTGATGAGCACGGCGCGGACGTTGGCATCGCTCAGGATAATCTCGAAACCCCGGCGAACCTGTTCTTCGTTGGCGCCGCCACCCACATCCAGGAAGTTGGCCGGGCGTCCACCGGCGTACTGAATGATGTCCATGGTGGCCATGGCGAGGCCTGCGCCGTTCACCATGCAGCCCACGTTGCCGTCCAGGCGGATGTAGTTCAAGCTGTAACTCGAGGCTTTCACCTCGAGCGGGTCTTCCTCATCCAGGTCGCGCAGCTCGCGGATGTCCTTGTGGCGGTAAAGGGCGTTATCATCGAAGTTCATCTTGGCGTCCAGCGCCAGCAAGCGACTGTCGCGCGTCAATACGAAAGGATTGATCTCCACCAGTGAAGCGTCCGTGGCGATCATTGCCTGGTAGAGGCTGGAAAAGAAGCGCACCGCCTCATTCACCAGTTTCGCGTCCAGTTCAAGTCCGAAGGCCAGCTTTCGCGCCTGGAAAGGCTGCAGGCCGAGACCAGGATCAATGAACTCCTTCAAAATCCTCTCCGGGTGCTCGGCGGCCACCACTTCGATTTCCACGCCGCCCTCACTCGAGGCCATGAACACGGGGCGCGCGCTGGTGCGGTCAATCACCAAGCCCAGGTAAAGCTCGCGCGCCGCCTCCAGACCTTCCTCAATCAGAACGCGCTTCACCACGCGTCCCTCAGGCCCCGTCTGGATGGTGACCAGCTTCTTTCCGAGCATCTCGTTCGCAATGCGCTCGGCTTCATTCGCGCTGCGGGCCAGCTTCACGCCGCCGGCTTTGCCACGGCCTCCGGCATGAATCTGCGCCTTCACCACCACGGCGCCGCCCAGGCGCTCCGCCACGGAACGTGCTTCTTCGGGGCTGTAGGCGACTTCGCCGCGCGGGGTGGCGACTCCGAACTTCGCAAGTGTTTGCTTGGCCTGGTATTCGTGAATCTTCATTGTAGAAGTGGTCGGTGGTCAGTTATCAGTTGTCAGTTGTCCCGCCACGGCGGGTCAGTGGTCAGTTGCTGAATAAGCTCTGACACCCTTCGGCGAGACGGTATCCCCTGACACAACCCGTTCGCGACGTTGTGAGGTTGCAATTACGCTGTAATCTGGCAGTATAAGAAATGCGCATCGCAATTGCAACGAACATCGCCTGTTGGCAATGGGTCAGGTTCGTTTGCAACAGAAGGGGGTGCAGGGGGGTGCGCCGCGGCCGGTTGCTATCGGGTCGCCAAAGCTTTTCCGAGTCTCTTTTGCAATTGACGACTGGCAACTGACAACTGACAACTGACGACTGACAACGGACTTTTGAAGCCATGCAAATCCTCGAGACCGTCCAAAAACTTGAATCTCGCCAGCACCTCAGCCGTGCAGAAGCGCGGGCGGTGATGGAGCAGTTGTTATCGGGCTCCGTACCGGACGCGGAGATCGTGGCCTTCCTGGCGGCTTTGCGGGACAAGGGCGAGCAGCCGGAGGAATTGGTCGGGTTCGCGGAGGTCATGCGTGCCCACGCCAGTGAAGGGTTGCGGCAGGCGGGAGTCGATCTGGAAGCATGGCGGAGTGGAGAGCCTCTGCTGGACACCTGCGGAACCGGCGGCGACGGCCACGGCACCTTCAACGTGTCCACGGCGGCGGCGCTGGTGGCTGCGGGCGGCGGAATCCGCGTAGCGAAGCACGGGAACCGCTCCATTTCCAGCCGCTGCGGCAGCGCGGATGTGCTGGAATCTCTCGGGGTTGCCATCGATCTGCCGCACGCGCGCATTCCCGCGTGCCTGGAAGAAGTGGGGATGGTTTTTCTCTTCGCCCCGAGCCTGCACCTGGCCATGAAGCACGTGATGAACGCGCGGCGTACCCTGAAAACAAAATCCGTTTTCAACCTGCTGGGCCCGCTTACCAATCCCCTGCGAGCATCGGTTCAGTTGGCCGGTGTTTACGACGCTTCACGAACCGAGATGATGGCGCGCGCGCTGGGTGCGGTCGGCACCGAGCGGGCATTCGTCGTGACAGGCTCAGACGGCATCGACGAGGTCACTCTATCCGGCCCCACACGTCTCTCATGGAACGAGAGTGGCGCCGTAAGGACGCGCGACGTGACACCGGAGGAGTTCGGTCTGGCACGGGCTTCGCTTGAAGAGCTTCGTGGCGGGGATGCGGAGACCAACGCGCGGTTGTTGCGAAGCGTCCTCGAAGGCGAGCGCGGTCCACACCGCAATGTGGTGCTCGCCAACGCTGCGGCAGGTTTTGTCGTAGCGGGGAAGGCTCAAAGCTTCACCGAGGGAGTCGCGAGGGCCGCAGAAGTCATTGACTCCGGCGCCGCACTTCAGACGCTCAAAGACCTGGTGGATTTTACGCAACGGAACAGGAGCGAAGGAATTGACTCATTGAACCATTGATTCATTGGTTCATTGAAGAGAGTGCTTCGTCCTCAGCGAGAGTCGGTCAGCTTCACTTTCCTTTCCGCCGCAAGCAACGGACCACGGACAACTGGCCACGGACAACGGACAACTGACCACGGACAACGGGCCACGGACAACTGACTACGGACCACGGACAACTGACAGCCAGTTCCAACCCTACATCTTGAGGAAATTTGCGAGTAACTGTTTTCCCGATGGGGTGAGGATGGATTCGGGATGAAACTGAACGCCCTCGACCTTCATTTCCCGGTGGCGCAGGCCCATGATAAGGCCGTCGGGCGAGGTGGCGGAGATTTCGAGGCAGGCGGGCAGGCTCTCGCGTTCCACGATCAGAGAATGGTAACGAGTGGCCTCGAAAGGATTGGGCAGGCCTTCGAAGATGGTCCTGCCGTCGTGATGGATCTGGCTGGTCTTGCCATGCATCAGTTCCGGCGCCCGGATGACCCTGCCGCCGAAAGCTTGCCCGATGGCTTGATGGCCGAGGCACACTCCCAAGATGGGTACACGTCCGGCCAGCTTATCAATCACCTGCAGGCAGATCCCTGCTTCGTTGGGAGTTTTCGGCCCGGGGGAGATGACAATCGCATTGGGCAGTTTCTTCTCGATTTCGTCCACAGTGGTCTGATCGTTTCGGACCACTCGCATTTGGGCGCCCAATTCTCCCAGATATTGGACCAGGTTGTAGGTGAAGGAATCGTAGTTGTCGATTACGAGGATCATACTGTCTTGCTTTCTCCGGGCCCTTTCAAAGCCATTATAGAGCAAAAGAAGCGAGACGTTAACTCTGGCGCGAAGCGCTTTGGAGTGCGGCAGCTTGCTGCCGCTTTCCTTTGCCGGAAGCTTGCTTCCGACAGCGCCTCGAGCAAGCTCGAGACGCAAAAGCGGCAGCTTGCTGCCGCTTTCCTTTGCCGGAAGCTTGCTTCCGACAGCGCCTCGAGCAAGCTCGAGACGCAAAAGCGGCAGCTTGCTGCCGCTTTCCTTCGCCGGAAGCTTGCTTCCGACAGCGCCTCGAGCAAGCTCGAGACGCAAAAGCGGCAGCAAGCTGCCGCACTCCAAACTGTTTTCCCAGGGCGAGCCTGAAAGGGTAGAATGGCCCACGAGACACAAGAACAAACGGGCAAATACCAGCGTCTTGCCAGAGTTTACGGAGGAGAAAATGCGAGGAAGCAAGCGACGCGAGTTTCTGAAGGCAGGCCTCTTTTCGGCCGCCGGCTTGACCTCTTTGGGGCTGCGGAAAAACGGCACGGCCTTTGCTGCTCCACGCCCACCGGGGCCGACTGAGGCGGCAGGAACACCGCCTCCATTTCATCTCGGCTTGGTTACTTACAATCTAGCTGTCAATTGGGATATCGAGACCATCATCAAGAATTGCGAGAAAACGGGCTTTGAAGGGGCAGAACTGCGCACTACGCATAAACACGGGGTGGAACCCTCGATTAGCAGGTCGCGCCGCGCGGAAGTGAAGAAGCGCTTTGCCGATTCGGGCGTACGGCTGGTGAGCCTGGGAACGACATGCGAATACCAGTCGCCGGACGCTGCGGTGGTGGAAAAGAACATCGAAGAAACGCGCCGCTGGTGCGAGTTGGCGCAGGACCTGGGCTGCCTGGGCGTGAAGGTCCGCCCCAACGGGTTCCCGGGGAGCATTGCGCACGAGCAGACCCTCGAGCAGATCGGCCGCGCTCTCGCCAAGTGTGGAGACGTGGCGCGCGACCATGGCGTAGAAATCTGGATGGAAGTTCACGGAGGGGGTACGCAGATTCCCGTCAACGCTCATCAAATCCTCTCGGTCGCAAATCACCCTTTGGTGGGCGCCTGCTGGAACTCCAATCCGACGGACGTGGAGAACGGCTCCGTCCGCAACGGCTTCGAGCTGCTGAAACCGTGGATTCGCAGTTGCCACATCAACAACCTCGACGATAAAGCTTATCCCTGGCACGAACTCTTCGCCTTGCTGCGTTCCATCAACTTCGACCGCTACACGTTTGCCGAGGTTGCTGAGCCGAGTTGCGAACCCTTGCGCTTCATGAGCTATTACCACGCTGTGTGGGATTACCATACGGGCCTGGGGAGACCGTAGGCGCTAGGGAATAGGGAATAGGGAGCAGGGAATAGGCAGAAAGCAGAAAGTAGAAAGCAGAAGGCAGTGGGGACTTCCCCTGTCATGCTGAGGACGCCGTTCTTTGGCGGACGAAGCATCCCTGCAGTTTCCCTGCACCGCTGGCCAGGTGATTCTGCTTGCGAACTGCCGAGATCCTTCGCTGCGCTCAGGATGACAGCGAGTAGCGAGCTCCCGTTTTGCATTGGAGATCGCATGTCGACCAAAGCTCCGCGGATGGTGGATCGCAACCTTCTGCCGATGGTTGTTGAGCCGGTGACGCTCGAGGGGCAGGACATTCGGCTGGAGCCGCTCTCCCTTCATCATCATGCGCAGTTGTGCGAGGTGGGCCTGGACGACGAACTGTGGCGATGGATTCCCCAGGCCGTGGGGACGCCCGATGAAATGCGCGCCTATATCGAGACGGCGCTCGAGGGGCAGGCGGCGGGGACCGCGCTTCCGTTCGTTACCATCGCGAGGGCTACGGGCCGGGCCATCGGCAGCACCCGCTTCGCAAACATCGATCGGGCCAACCGTCACGTGGAAATCGGCTGGACATGGCTGGGAAAGAAGTGGCAGCGGACGGCCGCCAATACGGAAGCGAAATACCTGATGCTCCGTCACGCCTTCGAAACCTGGCGCTGCCTGCGGGTGGAGTTCAAGACGGACTCTCTCAATGTGCGGTCACGCGCCGCCCTGCTGCGAATCGGTGCAAAGGAGGAGGGCATCTTTCGCAACCACGTCATCACCTGGACTGGCCGCGTCCGCCATTCGGTCTATTACAGCATCGTCGATTCCGAGCGGCCGACTCTGAAAGCCCACCTGCAACATAAGCTCCAGCGAGCTTGAGGAGGCAGGCGCAGATTTCGCCCGCCCAGGCGGGCACCGGTTCGGCGCCAGACGCTGAGCGTGAGAACTGTCATTCTGAGCGCAGCGGAGCGGAGCGAAGAATCTTGCTCTGGACTTTTCCGCCGACAAACAGCAGGGCGAGATGCTTCGCTGCGCTCAGCATGACAGACCCGAAAGTAGGATGAAACCTGACTCCCACCGGGTAAGATCCGCCAATCGGTTTTCAAACTCTTTACGTCGACTCGAGACGGTACCGTAGCCGCGCGCGTATCAGGGGCTGATACACAAGATCATTGCCGCCTTCCAGCCGAATTGTGCGCGCCGTTCGGCCTAGTGTGGGCGCCAGGGTGCAATGCGGCCTGGGTTGTGGTATTCTCCCCTTCAATGGACTGGAAGAACAAGCTCTGCTTCGGCGATAACCTGAGCATTCTGCGGCGCGACGTGCCGGACGCAAGCGTTGACCTGATCTACCTCGACCCGCCCTTCAACTCCAACGCCACCTACAACGTGCTCTTCAAGGAAAGGAGCGGCGAAGAATCCGCCGCCCAGATCACGGCCTTCGAGGACACCTGGCAGTGGGGCCTGGAGTCGGAGGCGGTGTACAAGGAAATCGTCACGAGTGGCCCGCGCAAACTCGGGACTTGGATTCAATTTGGGTCACACGCGGAGGGTCGGAGTTTGCCCGATTGCGGGGCTATGGTGGAAAGTTGATGAGTTCGCATGTGACCGAAGCTGTAAGATGAGGAGGGTGGATCGAATGGCACAACGCTTGAAAAGCATCACGTTGCGCGGCTTCAAGACCATTAGAGAGCTTAAGGATTTCCAGCCCCGTGCTATCACCGTGCTCATTGGACCGAACGGGGCTGGGAAGTCAAATTTCATTTCATTCTTCCGCTTACTTTCCTGGGCTCTAGTACCCCCCGGTCAATTGCAGGAGCACGTCGCGAAATTGGGAGGAGCAAGCGCCATATTGTACGACGGTCCAGAGCAAACCCGCGGCATCGAGGCTCATCTTGTGCTAACTACAGACGCTGATCCGATCCTGGGCGCGCCTGAAGAGAACGAATATTCTTTTCATTTAGCATACGCCGCCGGAGATACATTGATATACACGGAGGAGAAATACCGATCTTCACGGAGCGGCGGGCAAACGGAGGCTCCCTGGACAATTTTCACCGCGGGCAATAGAGAGCCGGAGCTGATCAAGGCGGCGGAGGTCGGGGCCACGATCCCAAGCACCGTACCAACAAAGACGAAAGGCTTTGTGAGACGAGTTGCTGAGATCGGTCGCGCGAGAGATACGGCAAGGACTATACTCGCGTTGCTCCAAAAGTTGATCGTTCATCAATTCCACGACACCTCGGAGGGTTCGCGCCTCCGGCAGAAGTGGAGCATTGACGATAGCCGGTGGCTCAAAGAGGACGCAGGGAATCTGGCGCCGTTTCTCTACCGGCTGCAGCAACAGTTTCCTAAGTACTACGCTCGCATTTTGGAAACCATTCGGCTCATCCTGCCGTTTTTCGCTGAATTCGAACTAAAGCCTGAATTCGGAAAAGTGCTGCTTGCCTGGCGCGAAAGGGGCACTGACCGGGTATTTACGGCCAGCCAAGCTGCAGACGGCATGCTGCGGATTATGGCGCTCGTGGCACTCCTCGAACAGCCCGAATCCGACCTTCCCGATGTGGTCATCCTGGACGAGCCAGAATTGGGACTCCATCCGTATGCCATCGAAGTCCTTGCCGGGTTGATACGGTCCGCGTCGCAGCATGCTCAGGTGATTCTCGCCACACAGTCCGTTTCCCTGGTTGATCGCTTTACCCCGGAGGATATTGTGGTGGTAAACCGAACGGCCCGAGAGTCGACGTTGCAACGGTACACGGAAGCCGAGCTCCATGCATGGCTTGAGGAATACACGTTTTCCGAATTGTGGGAGAAGAACGTCATCGGCGGGAGGCCCTCGTAATAATGCGGCTACACTTTGTAGTCGAGGGGCAAACCGAGGAAACCTTTGTTCGCAACTTGCTTGCACCAGAGTTGGGCGCAAAGGGAATCTACTGCTACGCCCACCGCGTGACGACCGGGAGAAGGAGCGGAAAGGTATACCGCGGCGGCTTGGTTTCTTTCGCACATTTGCGAAGGGATCTCGAACTTTGGATTAAACAGGACAATGCTTCGGACTCATGGTTCACGACCATGGTTGACTTATACAGGTTGCCATCGGATTTTCCGTCGATTGCTGAATCTCGCCACATCGTTGACCCGATGAAGAAGGTTGAGCTTCTTGAACAAAGCTTCGCGTCTAATATAAACCACCCGCGTTTTGTAGCTTATGTTCAACTCCACGAATTCGAGGCGCTTCTGTTTTCCGATCCGCAAAGCTTCTCCATCGCGTTTCCCAGCATCGGCGCCAAAGTGGCAAAATTGCAGGCTATCCGACGCGCATTCGAAACACCAGAGCACATTGATGAAAGAGAGGATCATGCACCATCGAAGCAAATCCTCAGAATACTGCCTGAGTATGATAAGCCTGTGTCCGGCCCATTGATCGCGAAGCAGATAGGCTTGGCAAAGCTCCGCCAAGAATGTCATCATTTTGATACTTGGCTGGCCCAACTGGAGGAGCCCGGTAAGGCGCCCACATCCTGATGAAGAGTGGGCATGTAAATGTAAACCAAGTCCGCGACCTGGAAGGCCTGCTGGAGCGGGAGAAAGCGGCCATCGGTGCACTCATCACCCTGCGCGAGCCGACCAAACCGATGCTCACGGAAGCCGCGGCCACGGGTTTCTACGAGTCAAAAGATTTTCCAGGCCGCTATCCCCGCCTCCAAATCCTCACCATCGCCGAATTGCTGGCGGGAAAGAAACTCGAATACCCGACCCACCGCGTCGAAACCTTCGCCAAGGCCGAGAGGAAGACGAAACACGAGCAGGAGGAGATGTTCTAGCTGCGTAGTGGTCGCAGCGCGGAGTTCACGGCTTTCAAACCCTGCGGTTTGGAAACTGGGAATTGTGTAAGAGCCGCAGAAGAATGGGCCAACTGCGCGCTTGTTCTCCGGGGCGGTGTAACACCTCAGCAAAATCCAATAGTCATGTGAGGCCGGAAATAGGAAGGTTCGTATGCGGGAGCCAGATTTGGACGCGAAATTTACGGTCGATGGGGTGTGGTGGCTGCCCGAGAGGCCGTCAGTCAAGGTGCCCGGCACTCTCTTAGTGGAGGGTGGTCGCGACACTCGCCTCAAACTATTCGGCGTGCTTGGCGATCCGATCCCCAACTCTTCGAGTGGCCTCCGCAGGTTTCCGATTATTCTGGGCATCTCCGACCGGGAGGAACCATGCACATTGGCCAACACCTGTGAGATGGGTCGCTCTGCGGAGCCAAGTCGCCAAACGGTTCCAACAACGGAGTTGAGCACGAACCGACTTTACATCGGTAAACACTTTCCGGCTGCCAGCGACGTGCGGTTCACGTCGGTGGACGTAGGATTCACTAACCTTGAGAGGTGGGTTGGATGGGGGCCTTTTAAGGGATTCTTCCCGGCCAGCGGTATCGAATTGAGAATCGAACAGCCCGATCTGTGTCGAAGCGTACTGGATTTCGTCGATTCAGCCCGATCGGCTACGCTCTCGATATGGTCGAGGGTATCTGCGACGATTTCCCTCAGTGAGTTCGGAGCGGATTATAAAGTGTACCTACGAGTCACCCCCTCGGCCCCAAGCACCCTTGAGTGGTTTTTGGATTACTTGTTCGATGCCAGAAACCTTTTCACACTGCTTATTGGGTCACCGGTCTACATCGAGACGATGACAGGATTTGGTGACCAAGTGGAGTACGCTCCAGATGTCAAACGTCCAGAAGATGTAAGTATATACTTCAACATGATGCCGCGGCCCAAAACGGATCCGGCAAGCCCAAACGACATGCCAGTGAGGTTTGAGTCGATTCGAGAGCGCGCGGGTGAAGTGTTCCAGGCTTGGTTCTCGAACGCGCAAAGGCTCCGGCTAGTCTGTGAGCTGTTTTTCGGAGCGCAGTACAACCCCCAGATGTACGCCGAGTCAAAGTTCCTGAACTACACGCAAGCGCTCGAAGTTTTTCACCGAGTAACGCGACCGAGGATTTACGTCCCCGACGAGGAATATGAGAGATACCGCCAAGCCCTTGAAGCCGCAATTCCGGCGGAGGTTCCAAGACGGTTGAGGGACAAGCTCGAAACAACGTTGCGCTACGGAAACCAGTGCACACTCCGAGATGCCCTTCGGGCTCTGATCGACTCTCTGGAGGCCTACTCCAGGCAGAGGATAGCCAAGAATCTCAAAACGTTCGTCAACAAAGTGGTTGACACCAGAAATTACCTGACCCATGGCGATGAGTGCCTGAAAGATAAGGCGCTAAGCGGCTTCTCCGGCGGAGAGGGGCTAGAGGAATACTACCACGTCCACCAAAAGCTCCGAGCATTGCTCACTCTTCACCTGCTTAAGTTCATTGGTATACCTGAACCTCAGGTCGCCTACCGTGTATTGCGTGGCTTGTAACGAGCGCGTCGCGGCGCCATACGGCAGCAAGCGTAGCGCGCCATGGGAAGAAGAGGCAGTACAAGAGACGAACCCCGGCAGGGCCGACATAAATAATCGGCGGCTGTAAGCGACTCTGTCGCCCGCTGACGCGGGCTGAACTGTTAACAACTGCCGCTTCCCCACGGCTGCCGCCGTGGGCCATCCCGCAAGGCGGGATCGGCCCTGACGGGCCTGGGCAAGCGCGGGTGGCGCATACATGGTCTTGTATGTACGCGCCCTGTCTTTGCCATCCGCAGCAGGACACTGCGGGACGGCGACATGGGAAAACAGTGTCGCCGCCACCCTTGTATTACTTCAATGTCTCGTTAATCTCGATATCACGCTTCAGTACGTCGGTCAGGAGCTCCGACAGATCAATGCCTTTCTGTTCGGCCTTACCGGAGAAGTATTCCCAGACGCTTCGCTCAATCGAAGCCGGCAAGAAGACCTTTGCGCCAGGCGGGATGTAATGGAGACCTCGGACTCCTTTGCTGAAGTCGATCTCTGACGGCATCCTTTCATCTTCGAATGCTTGGTCACTCATAGACTCTCCTCGTAGTGGCGAATCTCGTTCCGCGTGGCCTGGCGGGCCATGATAAGGCGGATCTTTGTGGTTCCAGGGTCGGACTCCGACCAAAGGTAAACGATCGACAGCAATGCGCCGTCGCTTGCGCAGCCAACTGAGAACCAGCGTTCCTCGGCTTCGCTGTGCTCCAGGTCCGCAACTGTGAGGAGTCGAGGGTCGTTGAAAACCGTCGACGCAAGCTCGAACGCCACGCCGTGCTTACGCACGTTGGTGGCTGCCTTGATCTCGTCCCATTCGAACTGAAACTGCCGGTCATTCAACCTAGGATGTCCGCTTTCAAATCCCTTCTAACCAAAACATACACCTGACCGCCTCCGGATGCAACCGGCGCGGGCGCGTTTTCGGTGGTCAGCGAATGTAGGACAGACCTGCTTCCCCAAGTCTGCGCGCCCCGCTGAAGCTTCACAAATGCCGCGCCAGGGCGACGGGCAATTGGTTGTCAACAAGAAGCTTCACGACGCCTGGAGGACTCCGGGGCCGTCGCCGATGGGTGACAGCGAGACTCGGCCTGCGGCATTCGCCGTGAGAGCCAGATGGTGTGTCTCGACCTCCTCAGGATTCAGTGACCCTCCCCGTCCCGAATTGACCGGCCTTCGGCATCAAGCCAGCTTAGCGATCACCTCTGGACAATTGAAGAAATGTTGACGGTGATCGGGATATAATGCCACCCTTACTCGACGATACAGTCCTTTAACTGATCCAAATGCCGCTCCGTGCGGAAGCCGCCGCTCTCATACGAGCAAATCTCGAACAGATTGAGGCAGGCCATAAGGCTCCCCTGGTCGAAATAGGCGCATTGACCCAAGAGCAGCTTGCGGACATCAACAAACACCGCGCTGCTCAGGGCCTCGCTCCAGTTATTGCAGAAGTGGTGTTTATTGGGAAGCATATCTACCAAAGCCGCATCGCAAAAGACGGGTATACAATCGAAGACGTAATTGATCAAATCTCAAATGCCATGCACTCGGACTCGTTGGTTCTTGACACAGGCAAGATGACAGCCATGGAAAACCCCGACCCGAGAGCAGATCGCTACGGCAATAAAGTCAGAGACAGAGTCGTTTTCGAATGCACGGCCCGTCACCCACGCCCTGAATTATTTTCGGTTATCCCTAGAGGAGACTTGATCAAGCCACAAAAGACAAGGGCCACTCCACTGCGGAATGGCCCTTAGCAGAACCTGAACGACTCACCGGGTAACTCGTTCGTCCGGCTGCCAGTCGCTCTAAGGACAGTATAAACCGCCCCAAACTTTTGTCAAGGACTTTCGGTTTAGTTCTTTCTAACCAAAGAATCCATAAGCACCCTTATTCCAGGCATTCCTCGTGCCAAAGATTCTTCAAACTGCACCAACACTCACTATAGGGGTCCGTGGCTGGCGCAGAGCCTCGGCTCTGCGTTTGCCGGGCAAGCACCCACCCGCCGCTGTTGCGCTTCTCGCTGCCACCCGGACGACCCAGCCGCTTTATCGAATCTCAACCACGCGTTCCCCGCTCAGGAGAGCCTGCTCGATGCGCGGCCACAGTCGGTCGAAGGCCTCGACCAAAGCGCTGGTGCGGCAATTGCCCAGACGCACCCAGAGCAAACGCGCGGCGCTTTCGGCGCGGCTGGCGAGGTAGAGGAAGTCCTCATCTTTGGACACCACTACGGAGCCTCGCTGGCTGGCGTACTGCCATATCTCCGCGTCGGAGGCTGCGTCCAAATTAACGGCTTCCACGTGCTCGCAGTCATGGCCGAGGGAAGATAGGTGCCGCGCCAGGGCGACGGGCAACTGGTTGTCAACAAGAAGTTTCACGACGCCTGGAGGACTGCGTGGTCAGTCTGGTGTGCGGCGTATTCGATCGCGGCGATGATGTCTTCCCTCTCAAGCGCCGCGTAATCCGAAAGGATTTCTTGGAAGGAAGCGCCCGCCGCCAAAAGCTCAAGGATGTCGGACACACGAATGCGCAGGCCACGAATGCACGGCCGCCCGCCGCATTTCCCTTCTTCTACCGTAATCCGCTTCAGCCACTCGTTATTCATACCTCCAAGATTACTTGCTTGGCGCTGAAATGGCAAGGGCGATGAAGCGGGCCATGAAGCGCCGGCGGCGGCCTGCTCGCCTCGGGCGCCTGCCGTGGACTCTCGCGGGTGGGGAAGAAGCGGCAGTACAAGAGACGAGCCCCGGCAGGGGCGATATAAATAATCGGCGGCTGTAAGCGACTCTGTCGCCCGCTGACGCGGGCTGAACTGTTAACAACTGCCGCTTCCCCACGGCTGTCGCCGTGGGCCATCCCGCAAGGCGGGATCGGCCCTGACGGGCCTGGGCAAGCACGGGTGGCGCATGCATTCACTTGTATGAATGCGCCCGTTTTTGGCCTCGGCAGCGGAACACCCTACGAGGCGGCGAGATGGGAAAACGATGTCGCCGCCACCCCTGTATTACTTCAATGTCTCGTTAATCTCGATATCACGCTTCAGTACGTCGGTCAGGAGCTCCGACAGATCAATGCCTTTCTGTTCGGCCTTACCGGAGAAGTATTCCCAGACGCTTCGCTCAATCGAAGCCGGCAAGAAGACCTTTGCGCCAGGCGGGATGTAATGGAGACCTCGGACTCCTTTGCTGAAGTCGATCTCTGACGGCATCCTTTCATCTTCGAATGCTTGGTCACTCATAGACTCTCCTCGTAGTGGCGAATCTCGTTCCGCGTGGCCTGGCGGGCCATGATAAGGCGGATCTTTGTGGTTCCAGGGTCGGACTCCGACCAAAGGTAAACGATCGACAGCAATGCGCCGTCGCTTGCGCAGCCAACTGAGAACCAGCGTTCCTCGGCTTCGCTGTGCTCCAGGTCCGCAACTGTGAGGAGTCGAGGGTCGTTGAAAACCGTCGACGCAAGCTCGAACGCCACGCCGTGCTTACGCACGTTGGTGGCTGCCTTGATCTCGTCCCATTCGAACTGAAACTGCCGGTCATTCAACCTAGGATGTCCGCTTTCAAATCCCTTCTAACCAAAACATACACCTGACCGCCTCCGGATGCAACCGGCGCGGGCGCGTTTTCGGTGGTCAGCGAATGTAGGACAGACCTGCTTCCCCAAGTCTGCGCGCCCCGCTGAAGCTTCACAAATGCCGCGCCAGGGCGACGGGCAATTGGTTGTCAAGAAGAAGTTTCACAACGCCTGGAGGACCGCGGCGGGTGGCGCGTACATTGTCTTGTATGTATGCGCCCGTTTTTGGCCTCGGCAACGGAACACCCTACGAGGCGACGGTCCCGCAGGCGCGGGATCGCCGCCACGCCTGCGACGCCTGTCATTCTGAGCGCCGACTTGTCGGGGCGATCTCCCGAAGGGAGTTACGACTGAATCAGGAATGTCAGGGATTTGCAGGGCTTCCCCCACACCCCACTGGGGAGCCGACTTCATGCGCGGCGATAGAGCTTGACCCCTGCGGCGGCCGCGGCGCGAAGAAGTCTTCCATCCAGCGTCCAAAACTGGCAGTCCGAAAGCAGCGCCGAAGCCAGCAGGTGCGCGTCGATCCAGCCGATGCCGAGGCCCCAAAGCTTCTGGGCTTCAATCAATCGCATAACCTCCTCGTGGGCTGCGGAAACGGCGCACGGGAGTGCTTCGAGATCGCTCAAAATGCGGACGCGATTCTTCAGATTGCCGCATGCCAGTTCACCCAGGACGAATGGATGCACCATGACCAAGCCTTCGCTCAGGAGTTCGCCGAGCCTCGAACCGGCTTTGCGGAAGTGCGCGATCCAAACCGAAGTGTCAACGAGAATCATCGCGTCGCCCCGCTCCGGCGTCTCGGAACAGAGCGCAACGCCGGCTCCGCACCGGCAAGAGCGGCCAAGCGCCGAGCGGCTTCGCGTGCAATCAAAGCCTCTAAGCCGGCACGCACCAAGGCGGTCTTCTTCCGGATACCGGTCAGTTGTCGAGCGCGTTCGAGCAAGTTCTCATCGAGGATAAGTGTTGTTCTCATATGCAGTAGTATGCATATTCTGTGCATATAAGTCAAACCATATTTCTACATTGGCTGGCGCCAGGCTCACGTCCCGAGGGGTCGGGGGCGATTTTGAGCTGTTGCTCGCACCGAGCGCCTCTCGTCCGTTCCAGGTTCGCCTGCGCTTTCCCGCGGCCGGCGGAGGGCTTCGCTCCCAGGCGCTGGCAACAAGAAGGAGTGGAAAGCGGCACGTGGTAGCGCGAGAGGGGCTCCGTATAGGCTAGGCATATAGCGTACTATCAAGCGAGCCGGCCGCCCAGTGTGCCAAAATGCCACATTTATACGCTCGCCTGCATCCTCCCAGCATTCTTCTAACCCATTGAAAACACACGGGAATAGCATGTCGCGGGGGCAGAACGCTTCAAAAAATGAGACGCATGCGGCAAATGGAAATCCCGCCCCCCTGGGGGCGGCTATGTCTTTTCTGGCGGCCACAACCTTCAAGCCGATGTGCCTCCAGCCAACGTTGTTGCATTGTTCGATAGCGCCTGTGAGGTTGGAAGGTATCCGCTGGCCAACTACCACTGAAATCTGCGCTTTCCTGTTGCAGCAGTTTATTCCTAGTGTTTGTGAGCGACTGGCTTACAGGCTACCATTGCATGAGCCCCGCGAGAGCGGCATGGCAAAGCGCGAGTTTGCGATCCTGTCTGCTTCAGAGGCTGACCACGACATGCTTCGTTTGACAGAACTCAGCCAGCAATCCAGGAAGTGAGATTCTCAAACATTCTTAAATTGGGGGTGCCATCATGAAACCATTTCAACGCATCGGACGGCGTCAATTCCTTCATGACTCCGCTCTCGGCTTGGGAGCAGCGCCGTTAATTACCAGTGCAGCCTTACCCGCAACGGGAGAGGCTCCGGCCCATCCAGGTTTAACGCAGAGCGGTCCAACACCAAATTCCAATGGCCTGAAGATGCAGGCCAGATTCGGATCAACAGACTCGGTATGGATCATTCGCGAGCCGCAAGCGGGCTTCCAGGAGCAGTTGGCGTCGCGCGAGTTGGCGCGCGGCTTGCGAAATCTGGGGCTCGCCCACGAGCCCGTGCAGGCTGTTGTTGGTGGAGGGGAATTACCGTCGTCGAGCTTGGCATTCTTTATTTCCCTGGATCGGCGAAACCTCAAGCATCCTGAAGCGTACGAAATCTCCCACGAACACAGAGAGGGCAAACCTCCCCGAATCCGGCTTACCGGCGCCACACCTCAGGCGGTTCTTTACGCAGTGTTTGACTTCCTGGAGCGTCAGGGAGCCTTCTTTGGGTTGGACGGCGAAGTCTACCCCTTGGAGCCTGCACGCGCCCTCAATCTGCCGCCCGTCGGTCACCCCTGGCAAGCGCAGCCACGCTTCAACGTGCGCGGGCTTGTACCCTGGCCGGACTTCCTCAATTGTGTGACGGTGTACAACCGCGAAGACTGGCGCGCCTACCTCGAGGCCATGGTCCGGATGCGCTTCAACACCCTGGGTGTACACGTGTACTCCGGCGCGAACCAGTGGGCCGAGTCGTTCCTTTCCTTTGAGTATGCCGGGGCCGGTCATCTGGCCTATACCGACACGAGCGCGACGAACCGCTGGGGCTATCTGCCGGAGCGCACTTCGCGTTTTGGCATGGGGGCTCCCGACTTTTTCGTGGATGAAGTCTTCGGTGCGGAAGCCACCACCAATGCCAGGAGTTGCTGGGAGGCCGAAGAACTTGCGCAGCAACTATGGAAGGAGGCCTTTCAGTACGCCAAGCAGCTTGGCATCCGCGTCGGCGTCGGGTTCGAGCCTTATCAGGTCCCCGATGAGATTTACCGCGCCACTCCTCCGGAAGCGTACTATGCTTCGAGCGACGCAAAGATCCCGGGGCCGCGCATCGATCCCGAGTCGGTAGCGGCGAAGGACATCCTGGAAGCACGACTAGGGCGACTTCTGGAAGCTTATCCCACCGTGGATTACGTCTGGTTGTGGGAAGACGAGGGGATGAGCTGGGCTAGCCAAAAGCAAAACGTTCCACTTTCTGTCACTCCTTTCAAGCAAGCCTTTGATTTCCTGAAGCGCCACGCCCCCGAAAAGCACCTGGTGATTTCCGGCTGGGGCGGCGTGGTCCGGCATTTCGCCTACTTCCATAAGGCGCTGCCGGAAGAGATCATCTTTTCTTCGCTGAACGACAACCTGGGTTGGGACCCCGTGAGCGAGGAGTATGGAAAACTCGAAGCTCGTGAGCGCTGGCCGATCCCCTGGCTGGAAGATGATCCGGCCATGTGGCTGCCCCAGTTCCATGTGTCTCGCTTCGTACGGGATATGGATCTGGCAGAACAATATGGGTGCCAGGGCTTGTTGGGGATCCACTGGCGGCATCGGATCATGGATATCGACGCTGGTTTTCAGGCTGGCTATTCGTGGAACAAAGAGCTGACCCCAACCAGATTCTTCCAGGCTTTTGCCGCGGCCCAGGCCCGGGAACCACGCGCCGGCAAATTGGCAAAGGTCTTGGACGACACGGACCGCGACCGGCTGATTCTGTGCTCGTGGACCGGCGAGGTCAAAAATGGTCACAGCGAAATCCACGAATACACGGGTGACTATGATGAGGCATTCCAGTTCTGGAACGGTTACGAACCCCCCGATAGTGTAAAGAAATCGCAGGCCGAGGTGGCACAGCAGCTTCGCGCGCTCACCGATTCGGCTTCCAGTCCGGCGGAGCGCGAGCGGCTCAATTACCTTACACGCTTCGTCGAGTTCCCCAGTCCTTATTCCGAATCGTGGTCACTGGCGCTCCGTCTGAATCAGAAACTTCAGAAGGCGAGTGATTTGAAGAAGCAAAACAAGGCGGAGGAAGCGCGCCACTTGATGATGACGGAAGGTGTGCCGCTCTGGCTCAAAATGGCGCCTCTGGTGAGAGAGGTCTTGCTCGATTACCAGGAGATTGTGAGCACCAGGAATGATCTTGGACAACTGGCTTCGATGCACAACAAGTACGAGCGGCTGGCGTTGTATCGCTTGCGGGCCTCGATGAAGGAGTTCCTCGGCGAGCTACCACCCGACACGGAGCGATTGTTTGCAGAAGTGCGGCAGCCCGACGCAAAGGCAATGCCTCGAGCCTTTGTCCCCACTCGTCCAACCGTGCTCCGCAAAGGGGAACAGGCGCGCATCTCAGCCGTAGTTCCGGGAGCGGGGCATGTGGCCCGCGTTACCCTTTTTACTCGCTCGAAAGACCCGGACAACTGGCGCCCTTCCCCCATGAGCTTGGCGCGCAGGCGGACCTATGCCAGCGAGATCAAATGGCAAGAGGCAGGCCCTTTGATGGATTATTACGTGCAGGCAGAAGTTGAGCTGGGCGGAGTCAAGAAGGTCCTCACGTCTCCGCCTGAGGCGCCAGTCAGATTCTATACCGTGACCCTGCTCTGAGCTGCTTTCGTATCGGCGGGCTTTCCAATGCAAGTTGGGACGCGTAGCACGGGCGTCTTGCCCTCGTGTCCTTCGCCGTTGTCGCCTTGATAGTGCACTTCGAGTTGCGGCTTGAGCGGACCCACGAGATCGGTATTCGCATGGCGATGGGGGCCGAGCGGCGCGACGTGCTGAGATTGGTGGTTGGGCACGGAATGGTTCTCACGTTAATTGGCACGGCAATTGGGCTAGCCGGCGCGTTGGGAGCGACCCAAGTTCTTTCTAGCCTACTTTTTGGCGTCAGGCCGACCGATCTCGTGACCTTCGCGGGCATCTCGACACTGCTGGCGGCGGTGGCGCTGCTGGCCAGCTACATCCCCGCCCGCCGCGCCGCGAAGGTCGATCCCATGGTGGCGCTGCGGTATGAATAGGTGTCAGGTGTCGGGTGCCAGGTGTCAGCTATCAGGCGTCAGCGGTCAGCTACGGGAGAAGTCGCCGGCCGCTCGCTGATGGCTGATGGCTCACGGCTGACGCCTCGCCATCCCGGAAAGTATGGAGATCGGTTAAAGTAATGAAAGAAATGGTACGCCCGGGGTGATTCGAACACCCGACCCCTTGCTTCGTAGGCAAGTGCTCTATCCAGCTGAGCTACGGGCGCACAGGGCAGGTGATGGGAGGGTTGCAGCGTCTCAAATAGCGGGTCAATGTCAACAACCCTCCAAACACACCTTCACCTGTGTCCATTGTGCAATGAGGCTGTCGCCGTGTCAATCCAGGATTAGCCCCAACCGGGGATACCGGAGAACCCGAAGAGGAGCACCGTCCCCGATCAAGAGCCTCAGGACCGGTTCCGCGCCACCCTGCCGCCTCGGCGCCGCGCGTTTTTCGACAATTCGACTGTAGGGCCCACCACCACCCCCTCACCCGGCCCGCCCCGGCTGAAGAGAACGCCGGCAGCGGTCCACCCTCTCCCCCAAGGGGGAGAGGGCGAGTCGCGCAAGGCCAGAAAATCTCAGCAAAAATGTAGAAACTCCAGGGCCGGGGCAAACCCCGGCCCTACATCCCATATTCGGACACTACCAACTGCCTACACAGAACTGCCCGGTTAGAGCCGGCCGCTACACAGGGCGGCAAAGGACTTTTCCGCATCCTGCTAAACACGGCACTATTGCTCCGAGGGTTGTGGTATAGTCGGCAAGAATCCGGAGGGGATGAATCACCATGCCAATCGCGGAGCAGATTGAAAAGGACTTGGTTGCCGCCATGAAAGCGAGGGAAGAGCTAAGGCTCTCCGTCCTCCGCATGGCGAAAGCAGCCCTCATGAATAAGAAGGTTGAACTCGGCAAGCCCGTGGGAGATCCCGAGGCCCTGGCGGTTCTCCGCACGCTCATAAAGCAGCGGCGTGATTCCGTGGAGCAGTTCCGCAAGGGGGGGCGCGACGACCTGGCGGACAAGGAAGAAGCCGAGATCAAGTTCATTGAGGGTTACTTGCCGGCGGGCGCAAGCGAGGAAGAAATTGACGCTGCGGTGGCTGCTGCCCTCCAGGAGACAGGCGCCACTAGCGCCAAGGACCTGGGCAAGGTGATGAAGGCTGCGATGGTGAAGCTGGCGGGTAAGAGCGTGGACGGCAAGCATGTGAATGAGAAAGCTCGCGCCAAACTCGGCGCGTGACGACAGCTTTCAGCCGTCAGCTTTCAGCTATCAGTAATCCATTGCTGAGCGTCATTTTTCCTAACGCCCGACTAAAGGCAAATAGACGCGGCGTGTTCCGCTCCGCCGCCACATCCAAAGGGCGGAGGTCGCGCCCTGCGGGTTAGCTTCGATTGCCGCTTCGAGGAGACTCATGGCCACTCAATCGCCACAAGAAAGCCAACAAGCTATGTTTCGTCCCTACGTACCACCCGAGAAGATAATCCCCGAGTTCACACTGCGCGCAGTCATCCTGGGCGCCTTGCTGGGCATCGTCTTCGGGGCGGTCACTGTCTACCTGGCGCTGCGCGCCGGGCTGACGGTGAGCGCCTCAATTCCCGTCGCGGTGCTTTCCATCAGCATCTTCAAGTGGCTGGGGCGATCGACTATCCTCGAAAACAACATCGTGCAGACGGCGGGTTCGGCGGGCGAATCCATCGCTGCCGGTGTGGTTTTCACCTTGCCGGCGCTGATCTTCCTCGGCTATTCGCTCGGTGTTTCGGATATCCCCCGCGTTCTGCTGCTGGCACTCGTGGGCAGCGTGCTGGGCGTCCTTTTTGTGATTCCCTTGCGACACCAGTTGAACGTGGTGGAGCACGGCACGCTGACGTATCCCGAAGGCACCGCTTGCGCGGACGTGCTCATCGCGGGCGAAAAGGGCGGCAGCTTCGCTGGAAAGGTCTTTGCCGGTTTCGGTCTGGGGCTTGCTTACAAGTTTCTGAATGAAGCCTTGCTGTTCTGGCGGCCACGGCCGATCTACCAGCCGGGGTGGTTTCCCGGGGCTACTCTGGCGGCGGACGTCACGCCGGAATACCTGGGCGTGGGTTACATCATCGGCCCGCGCACGGCGGGGGTGATTTTTGCCGGCGGGGTGCTCTCCTGGCTGGTCACCATTCCCATGATCAAGTTCTTTGGAGCGGGGCTCGAGCACGCCATTTTCCCCGGCACCGTCCTGATCCGCGACATGGATTCCTTCGCCATTTGGCGCGCCTACATCCGCCCCATCGGGGCCGGCGCCGTGGCTACGGCGGGGCTTTTCACTTTGGGCCGCACGCTGCCTACCATCGTGCGCGCCTTGCGCTCGACCCTCCAACAGTTGCGAAAAGACCAAGGCGGGGCGGAGCCCGTTGCCGCCATCCGTACGGAAAGAGAACTGCCGGGCACCGTGATCTTTGGTGGCTCGCTGGCGATGATCCTGATCGTGTGGGCCGTGCTCGCTTTCCGGATCAATCCCGGGGCCAGCGGAAACCTGGTGGCGTCCATCCTGGTGGTGGTTTTTGGTTTCCTTTTCGTGACCGTGTCGGCACGCATCGTGGGACTGATCGGAGCCTCCGCCAATCCAATTTCCGGCATGACCATTGCAACCCTGATGGTGACGGCCCTGCTCTTTGTCGCCGCGGGTTGGACTTCCGGCGCTTACCCTGCCGTGGCGATTTATGTCGGCGGCATCGTGTGCATCGCCTTGGCGGTGGGTGGAGCGACTTCACAATCGCTAAAGTCAGGTTTCCTGGTGGGTGCGACTCCCCGCAGCGCGGAAATTGCCATGATCGTCGGCGCGCTCACCTCCGTTCTGGTGATTGGATTCACTTTGGTTCTGCTCAACCGGGCCTACACGCGGGTCGAGCCGCTCGCCTTGCAGAATGTCGAGATAACAGCGGAGATGCGCGTGGTGGGCGAGGCTTCGCGGAACGGGAAAAGCTATCAGGTGATCAACATCATCGGCTCGCATGCCATCCCGGACGGCCGCTACTACTACGATCCCGCCGGCAAGCAGATTGACTTCCAGGAGCGCGTGGGCATCGGCTCCGAGCGCCTTCCCGCGCCCCAGGCCGTGCTGATGAGCACCGTCATCAACGGCATCCTGCGCCACAGCCTGCCTTGGGGACTGGTGCTGCTGGGCGTGTTCATCGTGGTGGTCATGGAGCTCTGCGGCGTGCGCTCGCTGGCGTTCGCAGTGGGTTCGTATTTGCCGATTGCCACCACCGCGCCCATCTTTATGGGAGGCGTGGTGAGTGGGCTGCTCCAGATGATTACGAAGCGCCAGGAAGGCGAAGTCTCCAGCGGCGCCTTGTTTGCTGCGGGGCTCATCGCCGGCGGCTCCATCGGGGGCTTGATCCTGGCCGCGCTGGTGGGATTCGAGCTAGACCAAAAAGTCGCCATCGGAAGCAAGTTTTGGCCCGGGCTCGCAGGCTCCAGCGTTTTCGGCTTGCTGATTTTCCTGGGGATGGCCGGAGCGTTGTTCGCCGTGGGCCGGAAAAAACTGGAGTAAAGGGTGAAGGGTGAAGGGTAAAGGATAAAGGGTAAAGGACACCCCTTGGCCTTTTTTATCGTTTAGCCTTTACCTTCCACCCTTAAGTTTTTAGCTTTTACCCTTTGTCCTTTAACCTTTCGACACCTGTCACCTGTCACCTGCACTTCCGGCCCGCTCTTGTGGTACGCTTCTACACATGCCCCGTTATCGGCAAGTCGCATACTCGTTCGGTCCGCCGCTCACGCCGGTGGTCAAGCAATTGATCATCATTACGACGGCGGTCTTTGCGGTCACCTACATTCCCCAGCAGATTTTTGGTTGGAGCACACCCTATGCCTGGTTGGCGCTCCGACCCGATGATGTCCTCCACCGCTTGTATGTCTGGGAACTCGTCACCTACTTGTTTCTCCACGGGGGCTTTTTTCACATCCTATTCAACATGTTTGCGCTCTGGATGTTCGGGTCAGACCTCGAGAGCCTGTGGGGCCCCCGCAAGTTCCTTTCTTATTACTTCCTAACTGGGATCGGGGCTGGGATCTGTGATGTCTTGCTGAACGGGATTTTCTTTAGCAGCAACCACACCGCCACAATCGGCGCCTCCGGGGCTATTTATGGCCTTTTGCTGGCCTATGGCATGCTTTTCCCTGATCGGCCAATTTACCTCTATCTCATCATCCCGATCAAGGCGAAGTGGTTCGTGGTGATTATGGGAGTAATCGAACTGGTTAGTTCCTTCGGCACCCCCGGATCGGGCATCAGCCACGTTGCGCACCTGGGAGGAATGCTCTTCGGCTTTCTTTACCTCCGCGGCTGGAACCTGCCTTACACCCTGCAACTGCGGTATCATGAGTGGCGACGCGCCCGGTTGCGCAGCAAATTTGAAGTCTACGTGCGAAAGCAGGAAAAGAAGGACGAATCCGGCCGCTGGATTAATTAGCGGGACCCCGCCTAACCCTGTCAACCCCGAAATCTACGCGTAAGGCCGCCGTCCCTTGTCCGTGGATCGAGGAAGCGCCGCAGGCGCTCTGGAGTGCGGCAGCTTGCTGCCGCTTTCCTCCCGCGAGCTTGCTCGCGCCTCACCTGTCCACTGTCGCGCTCCACTCCACGGCCAGCAAGCTGGTCCCGCCGAGCGGGAAAAGCGGCAGCAAGCTGCCGCACTCCAAAGCGTAATCACTTCTCTTCGACAATCGCGAGGTCCCAGGGTTTAAGCGTAATCGACTGTGACGGGGCCACCGTAGTCTGACCCAGCAAATCCCGGCCAGCACCGTAGGGATATACAAAGGTCTGAGTTTCACTCGAGTAGTTCAGGTAGTAGTGGATCGTTTTGCCTTTGCGGTTTACGCCATGTTTGACGCGCACGGGCTGGGGTAGCTGCTGGTCCGGGCCGCTCAATCCGGCGAGTTTCAGCACGTCCAGCAGCACTTTTTCCTGCAGCTTCGGCGAGAGGAGGCTGCCTTCGTAGGTCAGCGTGCCTGCGCCGAAATGGTTACGCGCGATGGCCGGATACTTTCCGAAAAAGGGATGGTCGTAATAGGCCAAGGGCTGCGCGCCTTCCAGGATCAGCATTTCGGCCCAATCGGAGACCCGGTTGTCAGCGCCCGCCTGGAACGGGTCACCCTTAAGCGCCACGGGCTGCCGCAAGTTCGAGAACTCCTGGTAGCGGAAGCCCGCCGCTTTCCGCAAAGGTCCAGGCGCCATCGACCAACGTACTGTTGAGTACTCGTTGCAGAAGCCGCTCTTGAACGCCATGACCACGTGGCCGCCCTGGTGGACGTAGTCGGCCAGTTTGTTCAGCAAGTCGTCGCTCGCAATGTAAAGCGGAGGGACAACGATCACTTTGTAGTTTGAAAGGTTCGTGCTGTCAGGGAAGATGAAATCGACCCCGACATTCAGCTTGTACAGGGCACGATACATTCCGGATAGGACTGAGCGGTAGTCCGCGTGGTCGCTGAAGGGCATGAACTGGATGCCGTGATACGAATCATCGCTGTAAAGAATGGCGACCTTGTTGGGACGCTTGACGTCGACAATTTCCGGCCCCACGCGCTCGAGCTCATGCGCCGTGCGGCTGACCTCCGCATAGGCGCGATTGGGTTCCAGGTCGTGCGCGAGGACGCCTTTCCAATACGTTTCCTGGCCGTAGTGGATGGAGTGCCAATGCCAGTACTCCACCATGTTTGCGCCGGAAGAGGTGTGCGTGTAAACATCCAGGCGGAGCTGGCCGTCGAAGGGAGGATATTGATTTTTTGAGTCCCACCCAATCGTCTGCGCGTTGGTCTCCGTCACCAGGTAGTTGGTCTGCTTGAGCGAGCGGGTGTAATCTCCGGCCATGCTCGGAGATTCGCCGTCGTAGCGGTCCTGCGTTTCGTGGTAGGGATTGGCCGCCACAATATCGAGTGAGCGGGAGATATCCTCCTCATTCACGTCGGGGCGCGGCGGACCTGCAAGGTCCTGGGTGACGAACTGGTCGGGCCGCTTGTACTCGTTCACCAGGGCAGCCTGCCAGTTCAGGAAGTCGGTGGTCAGCGACTGCTGGTATCGCTCCCACTCCAGCTTCCAGCCGGGATTGATGATCCCCTCACGGGGCGGCACTTCGGTCCAGTCGTAGAGTCTCTGCCCCCAATAATTCAGGCCCCAAATCTCGTCCAGCTTATCCACGCTTTGGAACTTGGCGCGAAGGTAATTGACAAAACCCACTTGCACATCGAGGTTCGCCACACCCGCCGATGAGGTTTCGTTGTCGATTTGATAGCCGATCACCGCAGGGTTGTCCTTGTAGTGCTGGGCGATTTTGCGAATCACGCGCTCGCAGTAGTAGCGATAGGTGGGATTCGACAGGTCGGTATTCTGACGCAAGCCATAGGTGATGGTCTTGCCGTCCAGCCGGGTGACGACGATTTCCGGATGCTTCTTGTACAGCCACGCCGGAATGGAGTAGGTCGGCGTGCCCATGATGACCTTGATCCCGGCCTTGTGCATGCGCTCCGCCACGCGGTCCATCCACCCGAATTCGAAGCGGCCGTCTTCCGGTTCCCATAAACCCCAACTGGACTCGCCCATGCGAACCACCGTGAGGCCGGCCTGCTGCATCAGTTGGGCATCCTGCTCCAGCCGCTCATAAGGCATGTACTCCGTGTAGTACGCAACGCCGTAAAGGATGCTGTCCATCTCGTTGGGCGCGAAAGCCGGCTTGGCTTGGGACCATGCAGTGTTGGGGGCTAGGGACAAAAAAATGGCGGCCATGGCGGGAATTAAGCTTTGCAGAATTCGCTTCATTTCAACCTTCCTCCATCGAATTATTGAAAGCAACGGGCCAGGGTTCGTAATTCTACGCTCAATAAGCGCCTACGGCGATTTTAGATTTTGGATTTTAGATTCTGGATTGTACCCACCCGCCACCTGCTGATCCCATGAGGCGCGCGGCAGCCAGAATGCGGAAGGCGTCAATCAGCGTCCACCTTACCCGTCAAGCACTACTTAGCAGTCGTCACGAAATAACCATTGTATTGGTCGCTGAACAACCCCTCACCCCCGGCCCCTCTGTCGCCGCGGCGACCGAGGGGGGTCGTTAATTTGAATTTGCTCGCCTCTCCCCCAAGGGGGCGAGGGGGGTCGTTAATTTGAATTTGCTCCCCTCTCCCCCTTGGGGGAGAGGGTGGACCGCAACCGGCGCTTTCTCCAGCCGGGGCGGGCCGGGTGAGGGGGTCATCCTGGAACGAATTAGGAAGGAGTCTCCTGAACACCCCTTATGTGAACAGTATTGATCTTAGATCGTAGATTTTGGCTTGTACTCACGCACCACCGACCGATCCCATGCGGCGCGCGGCAGACGGAATGCCGAAGGTGGCAAGTAGTGTTCTCCTCACCTATCAAATACTGCCTACTGAACTCTTGACCTTCGACTGTTGACTGTCAACTTGTCGGGCAGCATTGCAAATCTGAAATATGTTCGGCCAGAGGGCGACTATTCATTAATTTCGAAATCGCCTGGCGAGCCTTCCCACGAGTTGGGACCGACCCATACGGTAACGCGCGCTGGTTCCACCACCTCCTTCATATCGGTATTCCAGAATGCCAACTCGTCGCGGCCAATTGTGAACTCAACACGTTTCGATTCACCGGGAGCCAGCGCGATTCGGCGAAAGCCCTTCATTTCACGGACCGGGCGAGCCACACTCGTACCCCGCTCGCGAATGTAAAGCTGCACGACTTCCTCGCCGGAGCGGTCGCCCGTATTCTTCACTTCCGCCGATACGCGCAGCGGCTCGGCCTGCCCTGAGTTCAGCGCGCGGGCGCTCAGTGTTCTCTTGCTGAGCGTCAATGGGGAGTAAGTGAACCGCGTGTATGACAGGCCGTAACCGAAGGGGAAGAGCGGCGAGTTCAGTTCATCGATATAGCGGGAGCGAAAGCGCTCGGCGGCGGTCCTGGGGCGATGGGTCAGGTCGATACCCTCGGCGGGCCGGCCGGTGTCGAGGGCGTTGTAGTACAGGGGTTCCTGGCCCACGGTCCGGGGAAAGCTGACGGTTAGCCTTCCGCTCGGGTTTGCGTCGCCGAACAGCGTCCGCACCAGCGCCGGGCCGGCCTGCACTCCGGGGAACCATGCTTCGATGAGCGCGCGGACGTGCGGAACAACCGGCTTCAATACGAGCGGGTGCCCATTAAAGAGGATAAGAACAATCGGCCGGCCAGTAGCCGCAACCGCTTCCAGGAGTTTTTGCTGATTGCCCGGAAGATCCAAATGAGCTCTGGAACCTGCTTCTCCGCTGGAGCCGGCATCTTCGCCCAGCGCCAAGAGGACGAGGTCGGCCCGACTTGCAGCTTTTAGCGCCGCCGCGAAACCACTTTCGGAATTACCCCAAATGTCCGTCCCGCGCGCATAAGACAGCTTTATTTGACTCGCTGCGGCGCGCTCCGCCAGCGCCACGCGGAGAGTGACCACGTCTTTGGGGTTGCTTTCGCCGGTGTGCCACGGTCCGAGCATGTCTGGGGCGTCATCCGCCAAAGGCCCGATGAGCGCCATCGTCTGCACGCTGGAGTTGACCGGCAGCGCGGGAGCACCGCTCGCTATCGGTTCGTTCTTCAGCAGGATGAAAGACTCCTCGGCCATGCTGCGGGCAACTTCAAGATACTCAGGTTTGATGGTCGCCGGCCGCGCTTTCTCCGGGGTGTAAGGGTGATCGAATAATCCCAGCGCAGACTTAACGCGCAGAATGCGCCGCACGGCATCATCAACTGCGGACTCGGAAACGGCTCCCGAATGAACCTGCTGGACAAGGCCCAGATAGAGTTTGGATTCCATGTCCATGTCCACGCCGGCAAGAAAAGCTTTGCGAGCAGCCGTCGGACCGTCGTTCGCAATGCCGTGCGCGATAAGCTCCTGGATGGCGGTGTAATCACTCACCACAAAGCCCGGGAACCTCCACTCGCCTTTGAGGATTTCCTTCAAGGTGAACTCATTCGCCGATGTGGGAACCCCGTTGAGAGAGTTGAAGGCGCTCATCAGGGTGACGGCGCCCGCCTCGACAGCCGCTTTGAACGGCGGCAGGTAGACCTGCCGCAGCGTACGCTCCGACATGTCAACGGTGTTGTATTCACGTCCGCCTTCCGCAGCGCCGTAAGCAACGTAGTGTTTGGCGCAGGCCGCGATCGAGTCCGGAGCATCAAGCTGTTTGCCCTGGTACCCGCGCACGTAGGCGCGCGCCATGGCCGCCCCCAGGTAGGGGTCCTCTCCAGCGCCCTCGACAATGCGGCCCCAGCGCGCATCACGCGCGATGTCCACCATGGGCGAAAACGTCCACCGGATGCCTGCGGCCGAGGCTTCCTCCGCCGCAATGCGCGACGCGCGTTCAACAAGGGCCGGGTCCCACGTGGCCGCCATGCCAAGCGGCACAGGGAATGTGGTGCGATATCCGTGAATGACGTCCAGCGCGAAAATCACCGGGATGCGCAGGCGCGATTTTTCCATCGCAACCTTCTGTAGCGCGTTGATCTCCGAGGGATTGGTGATGTTGTACAAGCTCCCGATCTCACCCCCTGCCACCGGCTCGGCCCAAGCGCCGCCACCTGTGCCGAGCCCAGTGATCCCGGCAAACGCGTCGCGTTGCACCAACTGCCCGACCTTTTCTTCCAAGCTCATCTGCTTGAGCAGCGCATCAACGCGTGCCTCAATTCGCGGATCATCAAGCGCCACAGGGGATGTCTGTCCAACAAGATGGCTGGCAAAGAGGAATAGAAAAAAGGCCATCAGGCTCAAGCATGTCTTCTTGTGAATCATCGAAGGTCTCCTTGGGATTCTTGCAGCATTCAGAAGAGAGATTGTGGCATGTCGTTCAAGGCGAAGCGAGTGGAAACGTCAGGTTTCAAAGGCAAAGGCGACCGTCGTCCGGTCAAAGCGAGGGACCAGCGACAAAAGAGCATGGAGTAATTGAGTCATTTTTTTCTGCGCAATCTCCTTGCCGCAATTTAATACTCCCCAACTCCTTGCTCAGGAGTCGGCAATGTGTCGGAGGGGCGCGCGAACCAGACGTAAAGGGTGGGGAGGAGAACAATGCTTATAAGGAGGTTGGTGATCAGGCCACCGACGATCACGATCGCGAAAGGCCGCTGAGAATCAGAGCCAATATCGTGAGAGAGGGCCGCTGGCAGCAGCCCCAGAGTTGCGACCAACATGGTCATCATTATCGGTCGGAGACGTCGGATCGCGCCTTCCACCGCTGCCTCCATCACCGCCTGCCCACGTGCGCGGAGCTGGTTGATATACTCGACCATGATCACCCCCGTCTGCACGGAGACACCGGATAGCGCGAGGAATCCAACCCCCGAGGAAACACTGAAGTGCGTTCCGGTGAAGAATAATGCCAACATACCACCGATGGGGGCCATCCCCATGTTCAAAAGGATGAGGAACGCCCACTTAAACGATCCAAAGGCTGTATAGAGAATCAGCAGAATCAGCAGGAGAGTTATGGGGACGATGTACGCCAGCCTTTTGTTGGCACGTTGCTGGCTCTCGTACTCGCCCGCCCAATCCAGCCGGTACCCCTGAGGGAGCTTGACCTTTTCATTCACTTCGCGGATTGCTTCCTCAACCGTGCTGCCGAGGTCGCGGCCTCGTACGCTGTATCGGATGGCGATGTAGCGCGAGTTCGCCTCGCGGTAAATCATGGAGGCGCCATCTTCCACTTTGACGTCACAAAGTTGCGCAAGCGAAACGCGCTCCCCCGAAGGCGCCAGGATACGAATATTCGAGATGTCTTCCACGGTTCCCCGGTAGGGTTCCTGATACCGCACCACCAGATCGTAACGGCGCTCACCTTTCAAAATCTGGCTAACAGCTTTCCCCCCCACGGCGGTCTCGGTGGCGTCCTGTACATCCGACACGTTTATACCGAACCGGTCGGCTTTCGCGCGGTCTACGATGAGGTCCACATTCGGCTGGCCCAGGACACGAAAGACCCCCAGGTCGGCGACGCCCGGCACCGTCCTCATGACATTCGCAATTTCCTCGCTTTTGGCCTCAAGTAATTTCAGGTCGCTACCAATCAGCTTAACGGCAAGCTGGCCTTTTACTCCACTAACCGCCTCCTCCATGTTGTCCGCGATGGGCTGGGAGAATCCCCAAATAACGCCGGGGATCTTCTCAACCTCTCGGTCCAGGGCTGCGATGAGCTCCTCTTTGTCTGCGTGGAACTGCTTGCGCCACTCCCTTCGGGGTTTAAGGTCGATGAAGTACTCGGTGTTGAAGAAGCCCGTGGCGTCGGTGCCGTCATCGGACCTGCCCACCTGCGAGACAACCTGAGTTACTTCCGGGAATCGGGCGAACGCAATGCGTGCCTGGTCCATGATCCGTTCGCCTGCATCGGGGCCAACGCTGGGAGCCAGCGTACCTCGGGCCCAGATGGCGCCTTCATCGAGGTGAGGCAGGAACTCAGAGCCGATCACACCGCTCAAAGCCAGGAAGAGGGTCAAGAGGAGAGCGGCCACGGCGCCGCTAACGGTCACCCAACGATGACGGATGCACCAGGGAAGGTCTTGGCGATATCGCTTGATGAGAAAGGCGAGCACCGGATTACGCCATTCGCTAGTCTGGCGACGGAACAAGAAACTGGACAGCACCGGCGCGAGCAACATGGAAAACAGCAAGGCGCCGAGCAAAGCGAACGCCACGGTCCAGGCCATCGGCCGGAACAGGCGACCTTCAACCCGCTGCAGAGTGAAAATGGGCATATAGGCGGTGATGATAATCGTAATGGCATAGAAAACAGGCCGCTGTACTTCATGCGCCGCATCTCGGATTGTCTCCCCCACGCTCTTCGAGCCGTTGCCGTTCCCGTCCATTTCGAGCCGGCGCAGGATATTCTCAACCATTACCACCGCTCCATCGACGACCATGCCGAAGTCGAGTGCCCCGAGGGAGAGGAGATTGGCGGGAATGTGCCGGAGGTCAAGGCCGATGGAAGCAAACAAGAGCGAAAAGGGGATGGTAAGGGCGACAATCAGAGCGCTGCGTATGTTTCCGAGAAAGAAAAACAAGATGACGACCACCAGGATGATTCCCTCGCTGAGGTTGTGAAGGACGGTGTGCGTGGTATACCTCACGAGATCGCTGCGGTCGATATGGGGAACTATCTTCACGCCGGGCGGCAACACGTGTTCGTTGAGGTACTTGACCTTGGCGTGCAGGGCCTCGAGGGTGGGAGCCGCATCGGCGTCTTTCCTGATTTGGACGATGCCCTCCACCACGTCGTCGTCATCGATCACCCGTCCGTCCTCGCGATGAATCGCCTTCCCGAGACGCCCGAGGCGAATCTTGGGCCCTTGCACCACATCCGCCACGTCCCTCACACGGATGGGTGTTCCATTTTGTGCTGCGATCACGGTCGAGCCGATGTCGTCTGTATTCTTCATGAGCCCGATGGCGCGAATGTTGAAAGCCTGCTGGCCTTTTTGGATGAAGCTACCGCCCGCATTCACATTATTGGCCGCCAACGCTTGCTCCACCTGGCCGATGCTCAAGCGATGGGCGATGATTTGGTTGGGGTCCACCTGGACCTGGTACTCGCGGGTGATCCCGCCAAAAATGGAGACCGCCGCGATGTTGGGTACGGAGAGAAGTTCCTTCACCATGACCCAGTCTTGCAGCGATTTCAGGTCCATGACGTCGATCATGGGGTTGCTGCTGGTGAGGGTATAGAAATAGATCTGCCCTACCGGGCTGAAGTCGGGCCCGATCTGGGGGCTAAGATTCTCGGGCAGGTTGACCAAGGTGAGCTTCTCCAACACTTGTTGGCGATTGGTCAGATTGTTGGAATCATCGTCGAAGATGATGGTGACAAATGAAAGCCCCGAGAGGGAAATGGAGCGCAGGTGGGTGAGGTGGCCCACACCGTTCATCTGAATCTCGATGGGGATGGTCACCTGTTGTTCCACTTCTTCGGCGGCGCGGCCGGGCCATTGGGTAATGACCCAAACGTACTTGTCCGCTACATCCGGGTAGGCCTCCACGGGCAAGTTGTGAAACGAGATGATGCCCCAAATCAGGAGGAGTATACCGATACTCAAGACGAGAAATCGGTTGCGCAACGCGAAATCGACGAGGTGCTTGATCATGTCTCTTACTCTGTATCCGCGGCACTGGCGAATTGCAGGGCGTTGGCCACAATCTGGTCGCCGGGTGCAAGTCCCGCGATGACTTCTTGGAAGCCGTCGCTGGAGACGCGCCCCGCCTGAACTTCAATCCTGCGGAAGCGGTGGCCGCCTTCTGCGCGAAAAACCCAATCCTTATCGTGGAGGCGCAGCACGGCTTTGGCGGGCACGAGGGAGCGGAGCTGCTTGCTCTGGGAGCGGAACGTCGCGGTGGCGAACATACCGGCCCGCATCTGACGGCGCTCGTTATCCAATTCCAGACGCACTTTGGCGGTGCGAGTGCTCGGATCGAGCACGCGGCTGATGTTGCTGACGCGCCCTTTCAAAGCCTGGTCCGGGTAAGCGTTCAGCCGGACTTCCGCGAAGTCGCCGAGTCGGACTTGCGCGAGGTTGTTCTCATAAACGTCGCAAAGAACCCAGACGCGGGAGAGGTCAGCGACGGTAAAGAGGTTGGGAGAATTATCTATCGAGCGGACCCCCGTACCGCCGGTGATGTTCTGTTCGACGATGGTCCCCGAGATCGGCGACTTAACGTCCACGATGGGCGAGGCATGGCTCACGTCCGCGCCCAGCACGCGCAAATGTTCCGCCGCCGTGGCTAAATCCACCTTCGCTTTCTGCTCGACATCCTCGGCGGCCTCCAAGTCGCGTTGCGCGATGGCCCCTCTGGCCAAGAGCGTCTCCGAGCGCTCCTGTTGGCGGCGGGCCAGCACCTCATCGGCTTGGGCCTTCTGGTAGTCGGAAAAAGCCTGTGAAACATCCGGGCTGTTGATCCGTAGCAGCACCTGGCCCTTGGTCACGTCATCCCCCAGCTTGGCCCGGATGTCCACCACGCGGCCTCCCGCCAGCGAAAGCACCGGGACCGAGCGGTTGACATCGGGCGTCACTACTCCATTCACCTTGAGCTCATTGTAGATAAGGCGCTGCTCTACTGTCGTCAGGGGAAATTGTTCGGGATCCGGCACCTCCACGAGGGTGAGGTCCGGGGCTTTTTCAACCGTTACCGGGGGCGGATGGTCGGCGCTCGATCCGCGGCTGCAACTTGACGAAAGCCACGGAGCCAAGCAAGCGACAAGAATCAGAGCCGTTATGGCATGGGAGTGGTTCTTCATGGGTCACCTTCCTGAATCTTTCCACCCGTCCAGCAAATGAACGAGCGCGGGCCTGTCACTGATACCGAAGCTGTAATTGCTGTCGAGAAATGAGCAAAAGTCGACCGCCGGCCTACGGGTTGCTCCTCAAGCAGTTCCGCCGAACACTCTCGAGGTCTGAGGGAGCGCGCGGCTTGGTCCAAGTGCGGCTCCCGCCGACAAACACGCCCGTTGCGCCATCAATCCCGAGGGCAGCGTTAATGTTCGGCAGCTAGCTTGGTCGTTGAGGGAGGAAACAAGGCGGGGCTCTCGATTGCGGCCAACCTGCGGCCCCCTTCTGAGGGCTGGCGGCGCCCGGGAATAGAAGGAGTCGCTCGAAGAGCGAGTTGTTGCAGAAATAAGACTCGTTGGAGAAATCAATACAAGATCGGTAGGACTGAGGAACCGTTGCTTTGAGTTCCTCCTGCGGCGTATTCGAGACGACCTTGGGGCCTTCGGTCCAGATAGAACGTGGATAGGCAGTTGGGTCAGCTCGAGTGAATTCGCCATGGCCGTTGTTGATCCAGACCCCGACTGGGGCAAGCGCCCAAGCGCTCACGACGACCAGATCCAGGTCCCCATCGCCGTCCACGTCGCGGGGGATAAGACGCAGTCCGCCTTTCTCGGCGGAAACGCTGAAAGAACTCGGGCTGACACCCGTGGTGAGCTGAAGCTCAATTCGATACCGGAGGCCGTTCGAATCCCAACCCTCTGCCCGTACGATGGCGAAGTCGGGACGGCCATCCCCGTCCAGATCGGCAATAACGCAGCCTTGGTCCCACAGGAGAGGTGCGGTTTGCAGTGGCAAGGCTGATGGCGATAATGCTTCCGAGGCTAGGCACGCAGCCGACAATCCCCATAGTGCGCAGAGTATTAGACCGGCCCGGTGAAAACTGCCAGACCGCGGGGCTGCCAAGAAAGCCCTAGGGCCAACCCTGGAGGCGCGCCCAGCCTGGTCAAGAGGCAGCATCCGCAGCAAGCACCCGAAAGTTCCTTGTCGATCCAACACAGAGCTACAGGTTACTCCAGGCGCGCAATGCGAGTCAACGCAGCTCCGCGCACGGGTAGTGTCCTAAAAGTGTGTTGCCACCTTGTTAGCTAACAGGTTCATCCAACAGAAGGGATAGAAGCCGGAATCGCGGAGGATATCTGGAACACCGCTGAGCTTGTCAATAGTACTAGTACTAAAGTGCCATTGCCCTGCTCTTGACTTGCAGAGAAACGTGCTAGACTTAATGTGCTGCTCTCATCGAGATGAGAGAGCAAAGGAGTTTGGCTATGGCTAATTCAGTTGTGAGTATCCTCGCCCGGTTGCACCGGGAAGAGGAAGGCCAAGGCATGGTGGAGTATGTGTTGATTATCGCCTTGGTTGCTCTTGCTGCCACCGCGGGAATGACTAGCTTGGCAACCGCCATCAACAGCGCTTTCACCAAGATTGGGTCGCTCCTCAGTTCGTACATTTAGTGGCTCCTGTGGTCCGGACGGCTCAATTGCACCTGCAGGTTCCCAGGGTCAGTCGGTTCACCCACCGGGAGCGGCAGGTATGATAGTTGCTTGTTGGTCGGGCCGCCTGGCGGCTCGGGGGGGGGGTACTTCGCCGAGTGGCCGGGCATGGCTTTGCAGGACGGCGGTCCATTTTGTGGCGTGACAGACGCTCCACGATAATGGGCATATTATGCCGCGACTTGCTCCGTGGGTGGTCGTTCGGGTTGCCGGTCGGCAGATTTTCGTCGGCCGGTCCTCCTCTGGACGACATCACACGCGTTAGGAGGGTAGTTGTGGCCAATTCAGTTGTGAGTGCTCTCGCCCGGTTGCACTGGGAAGAGGAAGGCCAAGGCTTGGTAGAGTATGTGTTGATTATCGCCTTGGTTGGTCTTGCTGCCACCGCGGGAATGGGTACCTTGGCAACCGCCATCAACAGTGGTTTCACCACGATTGGGTCGCTCCTCAGCTCGTACATTTAGTGGCTCCTGTGGTCCGGAGGGCTCAATTGCACCTGCAGGTTTCCAGGGTCAGGCGGTTCGCCCGCCTTGAGCGGCAGGTATAATCCTTGCTCGTTAGTCGGGCCGTCTGGCGGCTCGTAAACCCCAATAAGATGCGCTGACACTCTGTCTCGCAGAGGCGGCAACGCACACGCCCGCACCACCATCCTGCATCAACCGGATGACCAACAGCAAATTAAAGCACTATCCCCGCACGGGTAGTGTCCTAAGTGTGTGTTGATACCGAAAAACTTGAGCGATATACTCTGCCCTTATTGGAGGGGCAAACTCGGCGATCTTAAAGTATACTCAGAGGACTCAATTCTCTGGCCGCTTGTGGAGAATCTACGAAAGTGTGCTGGGAGTCTATGTCCAGCGTGGCGTGGCCGAATCTACGGGTGGTGCGAAAACGCCCCAGCTCGGGCAGAAGGTGGGATAGTTCATCGATCCCGCCGCGCGGGAAGGCTCATCGATGGAAGCAACGCCAGTTCTGGCTTACTTGTTGAGATGTTATGGCACATGCTGAACAACGCCGGTTCATCGAACTCGTTAGCCAGCACCTTTTCAAGCGGGCTCGTCCTATGAGAATTCTTGAGGTGGGGTCGTGTGACGTCAACGGGACAATTCGGCACATTTTCAGAGACTCGACGTCTTATATCGGAGCGGATCTAGTTGAGGGTCCCGGCGTTGACATTGTTAAAGCTGGCCAAGATATCGATCTGGCATCGGACTCTGTGGACCTTGCTCTTTCATGTGAATGCTTCGAGCATAATCCTTATTGGCTTAAGACCTTCCAAAACATGACCAGAATGACCAGACCTGGCGGACTTATTGTATTCACCTGCGCGTCTCGTGGTCGCGTCGAACATGGCACCGATAGATCTGAGCCCGGTCATTCCCCCGGTACGACTTCGCTGGGATGGAATTATTATAGGAACCTTCGACAGGCTGATTTTGAGAGTGGATTGAATCTCGCTGGCTATTTTACCGTCTTCAGGTTCTATTATGTACCGTCGACTTCCGATCTTTATTTCTTCGGCGTCAAAAAGGGTGGAGAACAGCCGGATTTCGACCTTGCCGCTTTTGAGGCTGAAGTGGATCAGATTCGATTGATGGAAAAGGAACGCTTCAAAGACCTTGGAGTTTTTAAACGGGCGCTATGGAAGGTGTACAAAATGCCTCTTGTGGTGGCAAGCCACCTTTTGAATGAGAAGGGATTTCAGAGCTTCGCCACTCGCTACGTAAAGGTGGGCGACATGGCTAAGCCATGGGTGGGGTGGCATGTGTAAGGGACCAGCGCGGACTTGGTGGTGACTTTCGCACATGCGGAACTCTGATTGAAAATGGGTCAGGCAGTTCGCGCCCCCGCCCAGAACGTCCTCGGAACGGTCCATCCTTGATCCCCGCAGGGGATCCATACAGTAGCCGGGGGCAACGCCCCCGGAAAATGCGTCCCCCACAAGGTCCGATCCCGCAGGCGCGGGATCGAATGCGCGTGACCTCACCCCGGTCTTGCGGCCCACGGCCCAAGGGAATACGACCTCTCCAGGGTCGGGGAACGAGCCTGGCGCTTTCCGGGGGCGTTGCCCCGGCTACTATCTTGTGCCCTTGCAGGGCACGAAAAACCTGCCCTTCGGTCTTACCCCGCGGCACCCTGCTTCTGACATCACGGATAGCCGCTTTCGGCTATCCATGCTCAGAATGACAACATGGCAGACGAGCGCACGGATGTCACGCTGAGCAGCGCAACCGATGCGTTCAAAGCAGACGAATCGCTTGACCACCTTGTGTCTGCGCTTATTTCGCGGGCCAAAGCACGGCAAGCGCTTCCGGCATCCTCATTTTACGCATTCGAGCGATTGACCCATTGATCCATTGAATCATTGATTCATTGATTCATTGAAAAGAACGAGGCAAGGGCCCCTCAATGGGTCAATCGATCAATGATTCAATGAGTCAATTGAAAAAGTCCTGGGCTAGACATGTGGACACATTGTCTCTTGACAGCGCCTCCCCGCTATAGTAGCCTACTCATGTGAAAAGCCCCAGTTACGATGTAGGGCCGCCCCTTGGGGCGGCCAGGCCGGGGCAAGCCCCGGCCCTACGTCGCTAATCTAACACCCCGCCCCAGGAGGAACCATGTCCTTACGCAAATCACCCCAACTCACGCCCGCGTTGCTCGCCGCCGCGCGCCGGAATGCGCAGCATTCCACCGGACCGCGCACCGCCGCCGCCAAGCAGAACTCGAAGCTCAATGCACTGAAGCACGGCCAATACGCCCTGCCCGAAAACCTTCGCCTAGCCCGCCTTCGCGGGATGGCGCTGGGCGAAGACCCGGAGGAATTCCAATGCCTCAAGCAGGTACCCGTGACCCCCGCCAAATTGTGATTCTGAATTGATTTCAAAAAGTGAACGAACTACGCGGGGATGTCTATGAAAACAAAGGACCGCTATTGAAAAAGTGGGTGCGAAGCGGGAATGTTGTAGAAAACAAAGGTAGTTACGCGTTGAAAGCCGGAATGTTGTTGAAAACAAAGGAGGTATGTGGTATGTCGTAGGTGGTAGGTGACAAACGGTAGGTGGTATGTCGTAGGTGGTAGATGGGGAAGAGCAGGTTTCAGGGGGTAGGTCGTAGGTGACGGCGGTAGGTGGCAGGTCGTGCGTGGTAGCTGGGGCCCGCCCCCCCACGTACTACCTACTACCTACCACATGCCGGTAGGGGGCACGGTCTGTTTGCGGGAGCGGAAGTTGCGGGTAGAATGGCCGCGCTGCGAGACGCACCCACGTTTGACCCCTAGGTTTTTTGTGATAGTTTCCAAAGAAGAAAAGTGATATGTTTCATTCGCAAGTTGATATGAGAATCCCAGCGAGTCCGATAGCAGCCAAAGGCGATCACATCGCGATGGCTCTTCAAGAATGTGACCCGCGGCGTTAGAGCGGTTCGTCGGGTGTGACCGGCCGGTGCCGCCCTCTTATCAATCTGGCAAAGAGGCTGTGAGAAAGACATCGTAGTTGCTAAAGGCTCAAGGAGCACAGTGAAGGTTCAAAGCTGGGAAGCTTGGCAGGGGCGTTCAGTACCCACTTGCGGTCCAAGAACTGTTTCAATCCTTCGCCATTCAGGTTTTGGGCAATTGCTCCTTGGCAGGGGGTGCAAGGGAGAGTGGTGAGGTTCGCAAGGATCTCAGAAGACTCTTCCTGGCCCGGCTCGAAGCAAGTGTGTGTGAACAGGCTGCCGTTACGGGCTGCCCAAAATCTGGAGGAGTAAATGGCTCAGAGATTATTCGTGGGGAACCTTCCCCGCAGTGTGACCGATAGTGTGCTCAGCGAATTTGTGGTCAACGCTGGGTTTCAAGTAGTTTCCGCGGCGGTCATTCGCGACAAGATGACAGGCGAATCTAGAGGGTTTGGCTTCGTCGAGCTTGCCGATGAAGAAGACATGCAGCGGGCGATCCAGGGACTTAACGGACAATCCCTGGAGGGGCGGCCCCTCACAGTGAATGAAGCCCGGCCACAGCGCGCGGGATTCTCCGGCGGCCCCCATCGGGGTGGCGGTGGTCAGCGGGGTGGCGGCGGTCGCTTTGGCCGCAGGCGTGATTATTAGGGAGATTCTCCCGCTCTGCTGGATCACCGCACACCCTTCGTGATCGACACCTGTCGGCCAGGCATAGCAACCCCCATTTGCGACAGGCGTTTGTCCAGCCTGAACTCTGCCTGGGGAGCAGGGGTGTGGCAACGGGGCTCATTCTTTTTCAACGAGCCAACCCCTAATATGGGATGTAGGGCCGGGGCTTGCCCCGGCCACGGCGTCCTGTCCCGCCCTGCGGGAGAGGCGGCCCTGCAGTCGAATTGCGATACTACCAACTCTGGTTCTCGGTTGACGCGGCACGGCGATCCAGATGAAGTAAGTAGTTACTTACAATGCCAGCCAAGGCCCAACGCGTCGAAGAGACAGAGCGTCGAAAGCAAATCATTCGGGTCGCCAGGGAATTGTTTGCGCGCCAAGGTTTCAAAGCTGCAACCACGCGGCAAATCGCCCAGCAAGCCAGGATCAATGAAGCAATCATCTTCAGGCACTTCCCTCACAAGGAAGACCTCGACTGGACGATTATCGATCAACAAAATTAACTACAGGTGAAGTGGTTGGTAAAGTTAAGGAGAAAGTGAGGCATGGAGTCTGGCACCATCGATTACTCAAAAAGTCGTGCTGGCAGGACTCGCTCCTGCGTCCTAGAACCGGCTGTGCAACCTTTGGCCGCCACACTGTCGGTGTGCAATCACCGGGATGCTTTTCTGGCCCGGCGAGGGGGATGCCACCCTGACAGACGGCGCGTCATGGTGGCTGTTTTGTTGGGGCTTTGTGTGTTCTGGTGGACGGGGTGCTCGAGCAAGAAAGCAGAATCACAAGGCGTGCCCCCCGGCTACTCAGTTCCTGTGACGACCGCAACTTCGACCCTGAAGACCGTACCCATCCAGGTCCGCGCCATCGGCAATGTGGAGGCGCACTCAACGGTCTCGGTCAAGGCCCAGGTGGCGGCGAGGATTGAGAAGGCTTACTTCACCGAAGGCCAGGATATCAAGAAGGGCGATCTCCTGTTTACATTGGATCGGCGCCCCTTTGACACCGCACTCCAACAAGCGGAAGCCAATCTGGCGAAAGATCAAGCCCAGTTAGAGAACGCCAAGGCGGAGGCGGAGCGTTACACGAAGCTTTTTCAGGAGGGCATTGTCTCGAAAGAGCAATACGATTCCATGCGCACGAACGCTGATGCCCTCGCCGCATCTGTGCGCGCGGATAACGCAGCCGTTGAAAAAGCCAGGATCGACTTGAGCTATTGCACCATCCAAGCGCCGATTGACGGCCGGACGGGCGCCCTGCTGGTCCATCCCGGAAATCTTGTGAAGGACAACGATGCCGCGCTGGTGGTGGTGAATCAGATTCACCCCATCTACGTCACGTTTTCCGTTCCCGAGCAGTACCTTGCTGATGTCAAGAGATACCATGCCGAAGGCCCCCTTAAAGTTGAAGCCATCGTTCCGAGTCAGGAGCAGAACCCCGCCCAAGGCGTATTGACCTTTATCGACAACGCCGTTGACAACACCACGGGTACCATCAAGCTGAAGGGGACATTTGAAAACCCGGACAATCGGCTCTGGCCCGGTCAGTTCGTGAATGTTGCGCTCACCCTTACGACTCAACCTAATGCTGTCGTCGTCCCCTCACAGGCGGTTCAGACCGGGCAGGTAGGCCAATACGTTTATGTCGTGAGACAGGACATGACGGCAGAATACCGGCCTGTGGTCGCAGGTGACAATGTCGCCGGTGAAACGGTCGTCCAAAAGGGCCTGGTGGCAGGAGAAACACTGGTGACGGACGGCCAATTGCGGCTCGTCCCGGGCATGAAGGTAGCGATCAAGAAGCAGTGACGAAGAGCAGGTGCCAGGCGCCAGGTGTCAGGTGTCAGGCGTCGGGGGGAGCAGGCGGGAAGTTTGCAAGCGCCCACTTCTGAATTCTGACTCCTGACTTCTGACTCTTGACTTCTGACTCTTGACTGGCACCTGACACCCGGCACCTGACACCTGCATTTCCATGAATCTTGCAGAACCTTTCATTCGGCGGCCTGTCATGACCACCCTGGTCATGCTGGGCATTCTGCTCTTCGGCGTGATGGCTTACAAGTATCTGCCGGTAAACGATCTGCCCAACGTAGATTACCCGACCATCCAGGTCAGCGCCAGCCTTCCGGGGGCAAGCCCTGAGACGGTGGCCTCGGCGGTGGCCACACCGCTGGAGCGGCATTTCTCTACCATCGCGGGCCTTGAATCAATGAGCTCCGCGAGCACCCAAGGCGGCACGCAGATCACCCTGCAATTCGCCAGCAGCCGCAATATCGACGCCGCTGCCCAGGACGTCCAGGCAATGATTACCAACTCCCAGGGTCAGCTTCCTACTGGCATGCCAACCCCGCCCTCGTATCAGAAGGTGAACCCCGCCGACCAGCCGATTGTTTATATGGCGGTGTACTCCGACACGCTTCCATCCTCCACCGTGAATGAATACGCGGACACGCTGATGGCCCAGCGCATCTCCATGATCAGCGGCGTCGCGCAAGTCCAGGTTTTTGGCGCGCAGAAGTTTGCTGTGCGCGTGCAATTCGATCCCAAGGCGCTGGCCGCACGTAAAATCGGCATTGACGAGGCCATGGCCGCTGTCCAGCAGGCCAACGTCGACCTTCCCACGGGAACCCTTTACGGGACTCACAAGTCTTTCGTCGTGCAGGCCAGTGGGCAGCTCACGGACGCCGCAGCTTACCGGCCTCTCATCGTGGCCTACCGCAATGGCTCGCCAGTGCGCCTGGAGGCGCTGGGCCAGGTGATGGACAGCGTTCAGAACAACAAGGTGGCGAATTGGTATAACGGAAAGCCCTCCCAGGTGATCGCCATCCAACGCCAGCCCGGCACGAATACGATCGAAGTGGTCAACAACATCAAGGCCCTGCTGCCCACTTTCCGCGCGGAAATTCCTGCTTCGATCCAGTTGGAAACCCTCTATGATCGCTCGATATCCATTCGCGATTCCATCAACGACGTGAAGTTCACCTTGTGGCTGACCCTGGGCCTGGTGGTTTTGGTGATCTTCATTTTCTTGCGGAATATTTCCGCCACTGCCATCCCCAGCCTTGCACTGCCCATGTCCATCATCGGGACGTTCGCGGTGATGTACCTCCTCAATTACACCGTGGATAACCTTTCTATGATGGCCTTGGTGCTCTCCGTAGGGTTTGTGGTGGACGACGCAATCGTCATGCTGGAAAACATCGTTCGACACATGGAAATGGGCGAAGGAGTGTTTGAAGCGGCGCTCAAGGGCTCCCGGGAAATCAGTTTCACCATTCTCTCCATGACGCTCTCGCTGGCCGCCGTCTTCATTCCGGTGCTGTTCATGGGAGGGTTGTTAGGGCGCCTGCTTCACGAATTCTCGGTGACGATCATGTGCGCGGTGATCGTCTCCGGCGTCGTCTCGCTCACCCTCACCCCGATGCTCTCCAGCCGCTTCCTGCGCCCCCCGAAAGAGCAAAGACACGGCCGCCTCTATCTCATTTTCGAGCGCGGATTCCAGTCGATTCAGCGCGCTTACGATTGGAGTCTGAAGAGCGTCCTCCGTCACCGCTTTGCCACGTTGATGGTGTCCCTAGCGATCATTGGGCTGACGGTGCATCTCTTCATACAGATCCCCAAGGGCTTTCTTCCCAGCGAAGACTCCGGAGGGATGTTCGGCATCACCCAGGCGGCGCAGGGGATTTCCTTCGACTCCATGAAGCAGCACCAGCTTGAGGTGACGAAGATCATCCACGACGATCCCAATGTTTCGAATCTGATGTCTTTTGCCGGCGCGGGTCTTCCGGGTTATGGCGGCAACTCCGGCTTTTTCTTCGTCCGCTTGAAGGATCGCCCCTCGGCGAGCCAGGAAATGATCGATTCGATCAAGCATCTTCTGCGCCTTCCGGGCGGCAAGCGCGATCCCGACCTTCGCTACATCAGCACGGATGACGTGATCAACGAGCTACGCCCCAAAACCATGTCGCTCCCAGGCGTCATGGCCTTCATGCAGAATCCCCCGCCCATTCAGATTGGCGGCCGCCTCACCAAGAGCCTTTACCAGTTCACCCTGCAAGGCCCTGATACCAAAGAGCTCTACAAAGACGCCGCCGCTCTCGAAACGAAGATGCGCCAGTTGCCTGGGCTTCTGGACGTGAACAGCGACATCCAGGTCAGAAACCCGCAGGTGAACGTCGTGATCGACCGAAACAAAGCCCTGGCGCTGGGTGTTTCGGCCTATCAGATCGAGGATGCGCTTTCCACCGCCTACAGCTCCCGGCAGATTTCCACCATCTACGCCCCCAATAACGAATACTGGGTGATCGCCGAACTCATGCCTCAGTATCAGATGGATCCCCAGGCCCTCTCAATGCTCTATATCAGGTCGAATACCGGCCAACTCGTCCCGCTGGATTCCGTCTCCAAGCTGACGCAGGATTTGGGCCCCTTGGCGGTGAACCATTCCGGCCAACTTCCTTCGGTCACTCTTTCCTTCGACCTCAAGCCGGGTGTCTCGCTCAGTGACGCCGTGACGCGTGTCGAAGAACTGGCGCGGAACACTCTGCCTGCAACCATCAGTGCCACGTTTCAGGGCACTGCGCAGCAGTTTGAGTCTTCGCTCACCGGTCTCGGCATTCTGCTCCTGGCAACTGTGCTGGTGATTTACCTGGTGCTGGGTATTCTCTACGAGAGTTTCATCCATCCCCTCACCATCCTCTCCGGCCTGCCGTCGGCGGCCCTGGGAGCATTAATCACTTTGAGACTTTTCCACTTGGACCTGAACCTCTACGGCTTCGTCGGCGTCATCATGCTCATTGGCATCGTGAAGAAGAACGCCATCATGATGATTGACTTCGCCATCGTGGCCGAGCGCAGGGAGGGAAAGAGCCCGCTCGCGGCGATCTACGAAGGCTGCCTGATCCGCTTCCGCCCCATCATGATGACCACTATGGCCGCGCTCATGGGCACCCTCCCCATCGCGCTCGGGTTCGGCGCTGGAGCTCAGGCCCGCCGCCCGCTTGGTCTCGCGGTCGTGGGCGGACTGTTGGTCTCCCAACTCATCACGCTTTACATCACGCCGGTCTACTACACCTACCTGGATTCCTTCCAGAAGTGGTTGACGGCTTCCGAACGTAAGGCCGAAGGCAGAGAACTCCCCACCATGGCAAGGGTTTTTGCAGAACAGAACGGCAACAACGCAACAGCGTCGGTTGACCCCAAAGAGCCGTAACGGCAAAGGGGCGGCTCGCTTGGCGCGAGTGACAGTAGCGTTCCTGATAACTATGCCGATTTGTCAGGTCCATAGACTCGCATGACCTTTGGAAACGGCCAACAACAGTTCCAAATTCAAGGCCAGTCCGGCTGTTGGCAATCACTCGAAATGCATCTTGCCGCACCCCTCCCCAGCTATTCAAGCAGTGTAATAACCCGCAGATTTCTGCCGAAATGACCCGATCCTTACACCTCAGGCGACGCTAGCATACGGGAAATGAACAAGTTACGCGTTGAGACCGGCGAATGTTGCGGGCTTGGCCCTCCTCTTGCTCCTGGCTAGATGGCATGGGCGAGGCTGCTTCCATGCCACCGAGTGAGTCTCTGTCGAGGCCGTGCGCTGGCGTCCGGACAAACAACTCAATGAAACGCCAGACGACACGTTTGAGGCACAAGGTATGAAAAAGGTGATCATTCTTGGCGCTGCGGGCAGGGACTTCCACAACTTCAACGTAGTGTTCCGGGATGATCCCGCCTTCAGGGTCGTGGCGTTTACCGCCACACAAATTCCCAACATCGAAAACCGAGAATATCCCCCGCAATTGTCTGGAAGACTCTACCCGGACGGAATCCCGATAATTCCAGAGGTTGAACTTGAGGATTTGATTCACAGACATCACGCGGACGCTGTGGTGTTTTCTTACAGCGATGTTTCCCACCAAACCGTCATGCATTTGGCGGCGCGGACCGTGGCCGCAGGCGCCGATTTCTGGCTGCTTGGAACGGAACGCACGCAGCTCGCTGCGCGCGTCCCGGTTGTCTCCGTTTGCGCGGTCCGGACCGGCTGCGGCAAAAGTCCGGTGTCACGACGGGTGGTGCAGGAACTGCGCGCGCAGGGCTTGCGGCCGGTGGTGGTTCGCCATCCCATGCCTTACGGTGATCTCCTAGCGCAGCGGATACAGCGCTTCGCCACCCTGAAGGACATGGAAAGGTACGAATGTACCATCGAAGAGAGGGAAGAGTACGAGCCTCACCTCCGGCAAAACGCGGTGGTTTATGCGGGGGTGGATTACGAGGCAATTCTCCGCCAAGCGGAACAGGAAGCCGACGTGATCCTCTGGGATGGCGGCAACAACGACACCCCCTTCTATCGCTCCGATCTGGAAATTGTGGTTGTCGATCCTCACCGGGCCGGACACGAACTAGGCTACTACCCCGGGGAAGTGAATTTCCGGCGGGCGCATGTGCTGGTTATCAACAAGGTTGATACGGCGGCTCCGGAAGCCGTAGAAGCGATACGCAGCAACATCCGGAAGATTAGTCCGAGCGCCGTGGTCATTGAGACGGAATGCCGGGTGACGGCGGCGGAACCGGAACAAATCAAGGGTCGGCGGGTGCTGGTCGTGGAGGACGGGCCCACGCTCACCCACGGTGGGATGTCCTACGGAGCGGGAGTGGTTGCTGCCTGCCAGTACGGCGCCTCGGGGCAGGTCGATCCCACGCCTTACGCCGTTGGCTCCATCCGCGCCACATTCGAACGCTTCCCCCATCTGAAAGGCCTCTTGCCGGCGATGGGTTACAGCGAGGCGCAACGGCGGGAGCTGGAGGAAACAATCAACCACACTCCCTGTGATCTCGTCCTGGTGGCTACACCGATCGATCTCGCGCGACTCCTGAGTCTAAACAAGCCGAGCCTGCGAATCGGATACGAGATTGCGGAACGGAGCAAGCCCGGTTTCGCCGAGGTTCTTGCTGACTTCACGGCGCGCCTTGAGTCGCCCAAAAAAGCAAGGCTCGCCTGAGGAGAAAATAGAAGAAAGGACTTCGCCATGCGCAGACTCAAGGTTGTACCCCAGGACGATAAGGAGACTTCACCCCTTTCACGGCCCTCCACACTGCCGCATCGGCACGTGATTTCCTTACATGACTTGGCTCCCGCAGAGGTTGAGTTCCTGCTCAAACTGGGCCAGCGCGTGAAGGCCCAGCCGAGCAGGTTCAGGAGCGCTTTGGATGGCAAGACCCTGGCCATGCTTTTCGAGAAGCCCAGCCTGCGGACCCGCGTGACGTTCGAGGTGGGCATGGAGCAACTGGGAGGCAAGGCCCTCTACCTCGGCCCGCAGGAAGTCGGGCTCGGGAAGCGTGAGTCAGTGAAGGATGTGGCGCGAAACCTCTCGCGTTGGGTGGATGCCGTGATGGTCCGCGTGTTCGCTCATCAGACCGTGATGGAGCTGGCCGAGAACGCTTCGATCCCGGTCATCAACGGTCTCTCGAATTTTGAGCATCCTTGCCAGGCGCTGGGAGATTACCTGACGCTGCTCGAGCACAAGGGCCCCTTGGAGGGGAAAACACTCGCCTGGGTAGGCGACGGCAACAACGTTGCCCATTCCCTCATTTATGGCGCGGCAAGGCTGGGAGTGCGGATGCGCATCGCTACCCCGGCAGGCTACGAGCCGGACCGCTCCGTTGTGGCGGACGCCAAACGCGAAGGCGGAGACATCGCGCTCACTCACGATGCCAACGAAGCCGTTGCCGGCGCGGACGCAGTTTACACTGACGTTTGGATCAGCATGGGCCAGGAGGATGAGGCGGACACTCGCCTGCGTGTCTTCCGCCCTTACCAAGTGAACTGCCAACTGTTGCGCAACGCGGGACCTCAAGCTCTGTTCATGCACTGCCTGCCGGCGCGGCGCGGCCAGGAAGTGACGGACGAGGTCATGGACTCACCGCGTTCCATTGTCTATGACCAGGCTGAGAACCGCTTGCACATCCAGAAGGCGATTCTCCTGGCGCTCCTGTCTTGAGAGACGGCTATGCCCATCGCTGTCGTGGCCATTGGCGGTAACTCCCTGATCCGACCCGGCGAGAAGGGCACCCTCGAGGAACAACGACGCAACCTCCAGACAACTTGTGAGGGCATTGCCGCGGTGATGGCTGCCGGCTACAGTACGGTAGTCACTCACGGCAACGGACCTCAGGTGGGCGACGCACTGCTGCGCTCGGAACTCGCTGCCAGCCAGGTGGAGCCGCTGCCCATGGATGCCTGCGTGGCTGAAACCCAGGGGAGTATCGGTTATCTGTTGCAGCAAACGCTGCAGGAGACCCTGCCGCGCCACGGCCTGAGGCGCCCGGTGGTGACGATGGTAACCCAAGTGTTGGTCTCGCCGCGAGACCCGGCCTTCCGCAACCCCACCAAGCCCGTGGGCCCTTTCTACAACCAGGATGAAGCCGAGCGCCGCCGTCGTACCCTGGGTTGGCAGATGGTGGAGGACGCGCGTCGCGGCTATCGCCGCGTCGTGCCCTCCCCGGAACCGAAAGAAATCATGGAACTCCCGGCCATTCAAGCGGCCCTGCAGGGTGACGCGCTGGTGATTGCCTGCGGCGGGGGAGGAATCCCCGTGGTCTTCCGGCGCGATCGCTTGGTGGGTGTTGACGCCGTGATCGACAAGGACCGCGCCTCGGCCCTGCTTGCCTGGGAGCTTGAAGCAGAGTTATTTCTCATCTCCACCGGCGTCGCACAGGTGGCCTTGAACTACAGCACACCTGAGCAGCGGCAGATCGAGTGCCTGAGTGCCACCCAAGCCCGCCGCTACCTGCGCGAAGGCCAGTTCCCCTCCGGCAGCATGGGTCCGAAGATCGAGGCTGCGCTGGCCTACCTCGATCGCGGGGGCAAGCTGGTCATCATCACTTCCCCTGAAAACCTCCCCGAAGCCTTGCAAGGCATGGCCGGGACCCGCATCACACCTGCCCCCGAACCTGCCGGGGCGCGAGGCGCTCCCTCCACCCTATGACTTGTCGCCCCGTTTCGCCATGTGAAATCTGCATTCCAAATGTCCAATCAGGATCCCAGCCGCCCGAGCCGGGCCGGCCACCTCGAGCGCGCGCGAAAGTCGCCCTGTCGCCATAATATCATTCCGCCGTGACATGGCCGTCGCGCCCCTGTGTTTCGGGTCTTGGCCTTGCCCATTGGCGGGTGCGACCCCGACACAGGTCGGCGGGCCTGCCCGCGCTCCACCCGAATCTTCAGGGCAGAAATCCAATGCTTTTTGTCGTGACAATCCCTACCAAAGAATGCTAGGCTGGGTTTGCAGTTTGTTGTTGTAATTCCGACGAGTCTCGTAAGAGCTCCGAGGGGCGATCCAACTACCTTCGGGCCTTGCGACTAGTGGTGTTACAGCGGATCGTCGGGCGTTCCCGCCGTTGCCGTCTCCACAAATTGCAATTCCAATCCAACAAGGACACATTGCAGCATGAAGGAACAAGGTACAGTCAAGTGGTTTAACTCCGCAAAAGGTTACGGGTTCATCCAGCGCGAAAGCGGGGAGGACGTATTCGTCCATTTCTCAGCTATTATTGGCAACGGATACCGGTCGTTAGAAGAAGGCGCAAAAGTCAGCTTTGAAGTGAAAACCGGCCCGAAAGGGTTGCAAGCCGCAGACGTCGAGCGCGTGTAACTCAGCAAGGCGCCCGCTCCCGGCGGATTGCAGACTGCCGGGAGCATTCTCACCTGAAGACCCGGGCAGTAAATAGGCTCGCCAAGGGAAGAGATTCTCGGTCTTGACGGTGAAGTGTGCGCATTAATCCCCAGCCGCTCACAGAATGAGGTCGGTAGTGGGTTAGGCGCGGACCGCGGGCCGCGCACCATGCGCACGCCGCCTTGCTTTAAGCCCCGCAGGGGTAAGCTATCCCAGCCCAAGCCAACCGTCCATAAGCGTCAACTTAAGCTGCCAACGCCTGTAAGTGAGCTCGCCGGGGCGAGCGGGGGTGGTGGACGAGCTGCAGGTCCAGAGGGCCCGCCATTCTTATTGGCGGGCGCTACGGCCGCTGGGGTCTACAGGCTTTCTTCTGACTTCTGTCTCCTGACTTCTGACTCTTGCTCATCACTCGTCACTGTCTTTCTATCCCCTACCCCCCAGCCCCTCGACCCTGACACCTGCTCTTCAGGGCTGAGTGTCTAATGAGGTAGCGTCCTCCGTCGAGGCGTAATAGCCCCGGCGGGCATAGACTGTGTATTTTCGCTGGGAGTCAATCGAACCATCCGTGATGCGGATCTCGATTTCCCGGAAGGCGCCATCGTGGCGACGGTTGGTGCTGTAGTAGCCGAGGCTGTAACGCTGCTTCAAGCGAGAGATCGCGGTGGCCATGGCTGAGCGGATGGAGTCCAAGCTTCTGGCGTCGATAACTTCTCCTCCGGTCTCGTGGGTTATCCTCGGCACGGAGACCTCGCGAAAGACGGGAAGAAGTACGTACATCGAATGTGGGTGTAACCCTTCCTCGACCCGAATGCTGTAAATCACCGCTTCGGATTCGAGCGCCTGGCGAATGACGCGACTTTCGTCGGTGTAACCTTTGAGGGTGTTTTCATTGTCAGAAACCAGGATGATGGCGTGACGGCGGTCCGGGGCCGCGCGGGCGAGGTAATGCGCGGCCTCGAAGAGGGCGTCTGGGATGACCGTGCCGCCCCCGGCGCGAATGGCTCCGATGGCGTCCGTTATGCGCTGCCGATTCCTCGTCAGACCTACCAGCATTTCCGCCCGGGCGGCAAAGTCAAACAAAGCCACCTGATCGTCCGGTTTGAGTGAAGAGAGCGTGTCGAAGGCCACGCGATGCAGTTGCTTCAGAACCGGACCCATGCTCCCGCTGCAATCCAAGACCAGGGCTACAGCCAAGGGGAGCTCATCGCGCGAAAAATAATCGACCCGCTGCTCGACACCGTTCTCGTAGGCCCGAAAATTCTCGCGTCTGAGGTTGTTGACAATGCCACCGTCCTGATCGCGAACGGTCGCCTCGACCAGGACCAGATCCACATCCGCCTTAAGCCTGAATCTGTCCGCCCCGCCTGCCGTCGCAGGCCTGTCAACGGGCCGGGGAGGCGCGGTGGGCGCCAACCTCTGTGTCTGCTGTGGCGCAACTCTCGCCGCATCTTTCGACTGGCTATCGGGTACTGCGCCTGGCCGGCCGTCAGGAGGCAGGTCCCCAGGTTTCCCGAGCGGGGCGGCAAGGCGCTGTGGAGGGGCCGCGGGGGAGGTAGCGGGCGGCGACGATGGCGGGAGTTGACCGGGAGCGACCTGTGTCCCGGCCAGCGCCAAGGCTAGCACAGCGACAATCCGACGCAACACCGCGTTCTTCATCAGCGTCCTCGCTGGTTTTTGCGATGCATGCCATCCAGCAGGCGTTGTCCAGGAAACGCAGAAGAACAGGGACTAGGGACTAGGGGCTGGGGGCTAGGGAAGAACAGAAGGCAGCGGGCAGTGAGGACTAACCAGAAAAGGAGGGACCAGGCGCTGGGACAATTCTGAATAGTGAATTGAGGAAACGTAGCGGTCAGAGGCCCTGGGCGCGGCGCGCAAAGCAAACGCCGCCACCGCAATTCACAATTTACCATTCACCATTCACTATTCATAATTGCGCTCGTCACTCGTCACTGCTTCCCTGACACCTGGCACCTGGCGCCTGCCCTATCCTACTGGGTGGATTCTGAAGAGCTGCGCGCCGTGGGGACGCACTTCGACACTGAACTCGCCGTCGCGGTTGCCCAGATCCTTGTGTTGCCAGAGGTCGCGCACGCCGCACTGACCGCTCAGGTTCAACTGCGTCCATTTCACGCGAATGGTGGCGGGCGCGTGATCGTCGAGGTTAAAGAGCGCAAGGTATTTATCCCGGCTGTTGGGGACGCTGGCGACCCAGGCCACCTGATTTCCTTCTGCAAACAGCTCGTGATTCCCGGTGCTGTGCTGATCGACGGCAAGCACTTCGTCGTTGGTGAGCAGTGAGAGTGTGAACGCATCATTGCTGGGTAAGTCACCGCCGAACATCAGCGGCGAGCGGAAAATGGACCACAGCGTCATGTGGGTGAATTGCTCGTCCGGGGTGAAGTTCGTGTGGCGCTCGTTGCCCCGCTCGGCGCGGATCGCGACGCGCCCCAAGGGCAGCATATCGGCGTCCGGCCAGTGTCCAGGGACAGCGTGAGGCGCCCAGGCGCGGCACAAAGAAAATTGCTCCTTCAGGCTTTTCCAGTTGTCCCAGAAGTCGCCGGAGATCCGCCACAACTGGGCGTGCTTTTTCAGGTCTTCCGCCTGCTCGAGCGGAGCGGGTCCCGGAGAAAGGCTCAAAACAATGGGCCGCCCGCATTTCTGGATGGCTTGGCTCAAGGCGGCAATTTCGTCGCCCTGATAGGGCGAGCTCATGTCATCCGCCTTAATGTAGTCCACGCCCCACTGCGCGTAGAGCTTGACGATCGAATCGTAGTAGGCCTGCCCGCCGGGCTTGGTCATGTCCACGCCGTACATGTCCGTCAGCCACGTGCAGATGCTTTTGGGGTTGGCGATATCGCCCGCGCGAAGGTTGGTGCCCAGCACCGGGAGATTCTTCGTCACGGCCTGCCGGGGAATTCCCCGCATGATGTGAATGCCAAACTTCAACCCCAGGCCGTGGACATAGTGCGCCAGCGGCTTGAATCCCTGCCCGTTCGCCGCCGAGGGGAAACGGTTCCGGGCGGGAGTCAACCGGCCAAACTCGTCCATCACCAACTCTGCGTTGGGCCGATAACCATGCGCTCCCGCTTCAGGCTCGGACCATTGGATGTCCACAACCACATATTGCCAGCCATGCTTGGCGAGATGCTTGGCCATGTAGTCCGCGTTGGCCTTCACTTCTTTTTCTGTGACCGAAGGACCGTAACAATCCCAACTGTTCCATCCCATGGGGGGAGTTGGGGCAAGGAGTGCGGTTTGTGGTTGGGCGGCCGCCGCCGTTGCCGGCGAAGCGGCAAGACCCAACACGATCAGAATAAGACTCGCAACGGAAATATCTCGCAATGATGCCATTGGCATTTCGACCCTCGCGCGGAGGCGCAGCCTCCGCGAACAGGAATTTAGCACATTGCGCCCCAGAAAGGCAGAGCTTTCCGCACCGTCCGCCGCGGCGGATTAGCAAACCCCGTTGCTCAGGCAGAGACGCGAATCCCAACTGGACGCCCTTTCGCAAGCCCTTTATAATCGCCGGTAGACCTTCCAGGGGGTGATTATGTGCAGGCGACCCTGCATGAGGCGGATTTGGGCAGGCACAATCACAGCGCAGTCCGTATTTCGGGCGTTCGTGCTGGCGGTGGGAATTGCGCTCACGGCCATTGGGGCCTGGCCGCAAGACACGCTCAAGGCGGTCACCGACAATGTGAGTTACAACGCCGGCTCAGAAGTCCGTCTAAAGATCTTTCTTTCCCCTGGTGAACATCCCAGGTCAGCTCCTTTTGATATCTCCGCCAACATTCGCTACGCGGGGGAAAAGGAGTTCTTGGAAGAAAGAAATGTGGAGATTGCCAGCCACTTGAACCCCGGCGGGAAAGAAACGGCGACAGAGTACCACACTCTTTGGAAAATCCCCGAAGAGGCAAGAACCGGGCGATACGAAGTTGATGTGGTTCTAACCGATTCCCAGTCTCATGAGGCCCTCCTGGCAGCCCGGCGAGTGGCCTCTTTCTCCGTTTATCGAAAGCTGGTGAAGATTGAAAGTATCCAGCTTGACCGAACCTTTTACACGCCGGGGGACTCGGTCGCGTGCAAGGTTAAGCTCAGAAACCTTACGGGCCACACGATCAGTAACCTGCGGGTGGAGTTTTCCGACCGCTACTGGCCGTGGACTGCACAAACCTCGGAGCGCGCCGAGGTTGACGTGGTAACGATTGGGAAGGCACTTCCCTTACCAGCCGGAGGCGAACAGGAACTCCAATCCGCGAAGGCTGCCGTTGCCAAGCAGGTACAACAACCTTCGGTTCAGCAGTATGCGGTGGTGGTGTGGGACCATGACCGCAAGAACATTTACGACATTGCATTCAGCCCCGAGGTCTTCATTCAACCCGGCGGGATTACCGAGCCCAAACCGTACCCCTTACAATACATCTATCCGAATCTGGACGCCGTCAACGTTACCAGTTATCGGCACTTTTATCCTCCCAGCCTCGATTCGGCCGCCATTCAATTCGAGCGCGAGCACACGATGTTTGTGTCGGGCAGCGAGCCGAGGTTGCGGTTCTCGGTGCGCAATCCCACGGACCAACCCTGGCGTGGAGTCACTATTCGCGCCCGCTTGTTCGACTCTGGAGGCAAAGAACTCACAGCCAAGCAAGTCGCCGCAGGAGTCAACCTCGACCCAGGAGCCTCGAGGCTTGCTGAGGAGACCAAGTTCGCGCTTCCGGCAGGTCAATACGGGATTTTCCGGGCGCAGGTGGAGGTAAGCGACACGTCGGGCGAGACAATGGCAACGGGAGTTCTTGAACTGGCGGCAAACCCCTTGCCACGTTCCATCTTGATTTTCTGCGCCCATCCGGACGATGAGGGAGCGCACGCCGGAATCATCCGTGCTGCGGTGGAGAATCACATCCCAATTCACCTCGTGTATTTCACCTGTGGCGATGCCGGCTCGTGTGACCGATACTACGAGCATTCCTGCGCACCTGCTGAGGCCCTGAACTTTGGCGCCCTGCGCATGGAAGAGGCGCGCCGGTCGCTGGGTCACCTTGGCGTGCCTCGCGAGAACATTTATTTCCTCGGCCTGCCCGACGGTGGCTCGGGTCAGATCTGGTATGACCATGTGGAGGCCTCGAGCCCTTACCTTTCGGTTCTGCTCGCCAGCGAGCATGCGCCCTACGATGGTATCGCTCAGCCCAATCTCCCCTATGCGCGTCATGCCGTGGTCGAAGCAGCCGAGCGATTCATCCGCGAATTTCATCCCGAGGTCATTTACACGGGACACCCTGACGAGCGCCACGTGGACCACCGGACCAACAATTGGTTCGTCGTAAAGGCCCTCCAGGAATTACTCCGTGAAGGTGTGGTCCGGCCCGACCTTACACTGCTGACTGACCAGGTCTACGGGCCGGGGCCGCAGGCCCATGCGCCTTACCATTACCAGAAACACGTTCTGCACGTGTCCGGTGACGTCATGAGTCTCGCCCAAGAGGCTCACTGGTTCTATCAATCCCAGAGCGGCAACCGAGAATTGGGGCGCCTCCACACTTTTGACCAGTTACCGCGTGTGGAAGTCCACTGGCAAATCCTGGATTGGGAGGAGCATGAAGGTTGGAATGAAAAGCCTTGAGCACTTCGCCTGCTGAGAGCCGGAATGACTGAGCAAGACAAGCCTGACAAATTGGAGAGCGAGGCAACCGAGAATCGTCCCTCTGACGAACAGTTCCCCGCTGAACCTTTCCCCTGCCCGGCCTGTGGGCAATTGTTGGCGCCCTCGTGCCGCGTCTGCGTCGCCTGCAAGCACCCGATCGATCCTGCCGAGATTGGCAAACCAAGAGTTCTCCCGGCGGTCGGAGAACCGGCGCGACGGGAACCCGAAGCCGTGCGGTTTTCCTGGCGAATCTTCCTCGTCGTATTTGCGATTTGGGTAGTGGGCGCGAGTCTGGTTCAGCGTTACATGGAACCACTGAAAGGCCAGCTTGTGTTGGGAAGCGTGCAAATCCTTTGCTCCTTCTGGGTCCTTTTCGACGCGCTGCAAAAGCGCCTGCCAAGCCCGCTAAGGTGGGGAATGGGCACCCTGCTGCTGTGGCCGATCATTTTTCCCTGGTACCTGGCCAGAAGAAGGCGGCCCAGGCAACCCTGCCCGTTCGTCGAGGCGCAGGTCAGCCCCATAACGCGAGCGGTCCTTCTTATCCTTCTGGCCGTTCTCGTTTACGTGATTTTCAAGCAAGCCCCGCCGCGCTGAAAACGGCTCCCCTCCTCGGCGGAGGAGGGGGTTAATGCTCTGCCGGAATTTCAAAACTCAAATGGCAAACGGCAAATGGCAAAAGTCGTGGGTATTTGCCCTCTCCCCAGGGAGAGGGTGGCCCGCATCCGGCGTTTTCACCAGACGGCGCGGGCCGGGTGAGGGGGTAGCGCAGACTTCGTGCTTTTCGAAGTCTGCGGCTGTTCCCGCCATGAATCTTTGACAGGCGTAGACCTGCAAAGGACGCAGGTGCGCTGCCCACTTTACTCTTCGCGCACGTCTATTTTGTACAGCATTTCTGTACTATCTGGGCGCACACCAACAACCCGGTAGGTCTTGCCGTTAACCGCGTAACTGTCGCTTGCATGTGGAAGACAAATGTTTGGTCAGGGAACCTAGTTGCACGATTTGTCTCGGTGAATAACTTATCGCCGGATACAGCGTCATAGCCGATGATAGTGCCAGATGGAACGGTTTTCGTCGTCTTCTCCTTACTCAAGCTGCCTTTCGATCTGCCATGGATGCCGTTCCCAGGGCAAGGGGTTTACTCTCTGCCTCTCAGGATCGCGGCCATGATGCGAGGGCTGCGACGTCCGTGCATCACCGCCACAACCCACAAGGGTTTTTCCTCGGGTGCGTAGGCAATCAGATGTTCGCGTACCACGGTAAAGCGCAGAGGGCGCGAAGTCAGGTCAGGGCGTTTGTGGCCTTGATGCGGAAAAGCCACCAGCGCGTCGATGCTGGCCAAAATATCCGCAATCACCTTGTCGGCGGCGTCGAGATTATCCTCGGCGATGAAATCCCAAATCTCGTCAAGATCAACCGCCGCTTCCGAGTGGAAATCGTAGCCGGTCATGAACCCGGCGGCGCTCGTCGGGCCGCGCTCTTTTCACGCAACCGGGCTATAACCTCGTCGCCGGGAATGGGCTTCACCCTGCCGCTTTTCAGGTCGTCATAACGGCTGTTAAGCATTTCGCGTGTCTGCACAAGTTCGGCAACGTATCCAGCCATGGCATCCTCAAGCAGCTTGTCGGGCGCACGTCCGGTCTCGATGACCAACTGGTCAATCTTGGCTTGCAGGTCTGGGCTGAAATGTACTTCCATCGCCTTCATGATACGAAAAAACTTCGCTTGTGGCAAGTTGCACGATGGACCGTGCACGACGGACCGTTTAAGCGCTCAGTGCGCCCTGAGAAGCCTTGCAGATATATATCTCCGCCTTCAGGCCCAGGGCGTCCTCATATCCCCGGCGGACGGCCTCGGCAAAAGCCTCAGCGGCGTCCTGGCGAACCAGGTTAACCGTGCACCCACCGAACCCCGCACCGGTCATGCGGGCGCCGAGGACTCCAGGTTGTTTCCACGCCAGCTCAACCAGAACATCCAGTTCCTTGGAGCTGACCTCGTAATCGTCCCGCAGGCTTTCGTGCGAAGCGTTCATGAGTTGTCCAAAGCGCTCGATGTCACCGGATTCCAGAACCTTGACGGCCGCCAGAACCCGATGGTTCTCCGTGACGACGTGGCGGGCCCGGCGAAATAGAATCCCGCTGAGGACCGAACGCGCAGCCTCAAGGTCTGCGGGCGCGAGGTCGCGAAGCGACTTTACCGCAAGGCCAGTAGAAGCAATCTGAGCCACCGCCTGCCGGCACTGGTTCAGACGAACCTCGTATTCCGACTGCGCCAGGGCGCGCTTCACGCCGGAGTTGCAGACGACAATCTTCACGTTGTCCCGCAGAGGCACGTGACGGTAGATAAGATCGCGGCAATCGAGGAAGAGCGCGTGGTTTTCGCGCCCCAGCGCGGAAATGAACTGGTCCATGATGCCGCAAGGAACGCCCACAAATTGGTTCTCAGCCTTGCGAGAGAGTTTGACGAGATAAACCGGATCCACATCGAGGTGGAGAAGGTTTTTCCAGAATGCGGCCGTGCCCACTTCCACCGCCGCCGAGGAGCTGAGGCCCGCCTCGCGCGGCACGTCGCCCCCAAAAACCATGTCGGCGCCCGAGAGCCGATGGCCATCCTCCTCGAGGTATTTCGAGACCCCGCGAATATAATTGCTCCAGGAATTCTTGCCATCCTTTTGGATATCCTCAAGATTGAATTCGACAGAACCGTCGAAATCGATGGAATGCACTCGGACAAGCCGATCGGCCCGCTTACGGCCAGCGAATCCGATGCTCCGGTCGATGGCGGCCGGCAGGACGAACCCGTCGTTGTAATCGGTGTGCTCGCCGATAAGGTTCACGCGGCCAGGCGCGCGGACCACCACTTCTGGAGCTGTGCCATAAATTGCGTGGAAGAATTGCTCAATCATTGGGTCTCCCATTGTTAGTCCCTGGCTCAGCGCGGATTAGGGATTTGCTCCCGGCGCTGCGGTGGCAGATCGCGGAGTTCCGCAGCCTTTTCCTCCGCCAGCGAGTCGTTCAAGAAGGTTCGGGCGCCGCTTTCGACGCCGGCAGGGTCCCGGAGGTCGCCCTTCGTGACTTCAACATCTAGCTGCCGGTGAGAAGCCGATCTGCCTTCTTGGCCTTCCTGGTGGCTTCATCAACTGCCGGATCGCTTCGAACAAGGCCGCAATGTGGTCATCATGCCCTTCGATTCGCTTCTCCAGTTCCGTCAGTTTCCGTCGCAGTTCCTCGTGCGTGGATGTAATCTCGCGCAGGCGAATAAAGGCTCGAACCATCTGGATGCTGGCCTGAACGGCGACCGGGCTGTTCAGGACGCTAGCCAGCATGACTGCCCCGTGCTCCGTGAATGCATAGGGACGATAGCGGCGGCCGCCACGTCTTCTGTTTGAGGTCGCAAATTGCGACCTCAAAGTGCCGGTCTCTTCAGGAGTCAACTGAAGCGTGAAATCTTCAGGAAACCGCTCGCGATTTCGCTTCACCTGCCCGTTCAGACGTTTCGTGCTCACTCGATAAAGCACGGCCAGATCAGAGTCCAGCATTACCTTGCACCCGCGAATCAGGAAAATGCGGGACTCGATCCTCCCGGCGGGCACGATAGCCTGTATCTTGGTGGTCATAGTCCAGCTGCTCGCCAAAGCATTCGGTTGAGGCCAACACTCGCGGCTCTTTTCCGCCCACTGCCTTTTGCCTACTGCTTCCCGCTACCTGCTGCCATCTCCTCCCGTTGCACCGGTGGCATGCTGCGGAGTTCCGCAGCCTTTTCCTCCGCCAGCGAGTCGTTCAGAAGGGTTCCCGCGCCAGTTTCGACACTGGCCAGGTATTTCAGCTTCTCCTTGCTGCGATGGGGAGGATAAAACTCGATGTGGAAATGGAAATAGGGAAAATTCCCTTTCGTAGGCGCCTGGTGGAGCACCATCATGTAAGGAAACGACATCTGATAAAGATTATCGTATTTCAGTGTGACCCACTTCAGAATCTCGGCAAGCGCGCGCTCTTCGGAGGGCCGGAAGGCATCCAGGGCGACTAGATGGCGGCGAGAGAAAATGTGGACTTCATAGGGCCAGCGCGCGTAAAAGGGCACGAAAGCCGTGAAGGCCTCATTCTCGGCAACAATTCGCCGCCCCTCACCGCGCTCTTTCTTGAGAATGTCACAAAACAAGCATCTGCGTTTGGCGCGCTGGTGAGCGCGCGCCGATGCAATCTCCCTTTCGAGGCGCGGCGGAATGAACGGGAAAGCATAAATCTGCCCGTGGGGGTGAGGCATGGTCACGCCAATAACTGCGCCCTTGTTTTCAAAAATCAAAACATAGCGAATCCCCGCAGTGGCTTTGAGTTCCGCAAAGCGCTTTCGCCATATCTGGACGAGCTTCACAATGTGGTCCAACGAAAGTTGCGGCAGCGAAGTATGATGGTCCGGAGAGTAAAGGACCACGTCGCACTTGCCATACGACCGCGCCACTCGATAGAAGTCGTCGCCCTGGATGGCAGGCTGCGGCGGGGGAATGGAGAAGGCGGGAAAATCGTTGGGGTAAATATAGCAGTCATAGTTGTCCGGAACTCTCCCCGAGCCCGGGCAGAAGGGGCACCAATCCTCCGGCATCTGCGGTCGGTCCTGGCGATGGGAGGCCGTTGAGACCCATTCACGAACAGCAGGATTCCAGCGGAGTTCAGTCATGAGGCGCCACGGTGCGAGGCCCTGAATGCGAGAATGCCCATGAACAGGCCGAAGAGCAGCATCGCCGCGCCCCACCATATATCGATGTTCACTCCCAGAGAGTTCACGAAAATGGCTGGATCGGCCACCGCGCCATAAATTATAAGAATGCCGCCGTAAATGCTGAAGATGATTCCAATTGGTAAGCGAATGTCCAAACCCATGGTTTTCACCAGAAGATGATATTCAACACCGTGCAGAGCGCGAGGATGCCAATGGCAAGAATGCCAGGCCTCTCATACCAGGGCAGGTCCCGGTTTCTCAGCTTTGGAGTCAGAGAGTACACAAGCCCCACCAGCTCTTCTTCCTTTCGAGGTTCGGTGAACAGAGTCACCACGACGGTCACCACAACGCAGACCGAGAAAGCCCAGATAGCCTGATAGAAATTCGCCGCCATATCGGTGGGGTAGAAAATCACATGGAAGCGGTAGAGGGTGTAGTGGGTGGCGGCGGCGAGAATCCCGGAAAGCAATCCCCAGAAGCCGGAATGCGCGCTGGTGCGCTTCCAGAACATTCCCAGGAGGAAGGTACCGAACAGCGGCGCGTTGAAAAAGGCGAAAAGGAGCTGGAGATAATCCATCAGGTTGTTGAACTTCAGGACGATGAAGGCCGTCCCGATTCCCACCGCCACGGCAAAAACCGTTGCGAAACGGCCCATATTCAGATAGTGACGGTCAGGCTTGCCGGGGTTAACGTGCGTCTGATAGATGTCGAAAGTCCAAACCGTGTTGAAGGCGGTGACGTTCCCGGCCATGCCTGACATGAAACTGGCCAGCAGCGCCGTCAGCCCGATGCCTAAAAGGCCCGAGGGATAAAACCTGCCCAGCATGGCCGGGAGCGCATTGTCGTAGCGGCCGTTGAGATATTTCGTCAGGGAGGGGTCAAGCGCAATGGCCACCAAGCCGGGAAGAACAACCATCAGCGGAAAGAACATCTTGGGGACAGCCGCCACGAGGGGCGTGCGCTGTGCGGCGGGCATGTCCTTCGCCGCCAAGCCGCGCTGGACCACCAGGAAGTCCGTACACCAATAGCCGAAGGAAAGCACAAAGCCCAGTCCGAAGATCGTGCCGAACCAGTTGATCCCCATGGGATTCTGGCTGGCATGCCAGATGTTCGCCCAAGTGTGCGCGTAGCCGGCATTCGGCAATTTCGCCTTGAGCCCTGCAAAGCCGCCTACCGCCTTTAACCCCAGGATCGCCAAAGGAAGGAACCCGAACACGATGAGGAAGAATTGGAGCACTTCGTTGTAGATCGACGAGGTCAACCCACCCAGGTAGATGTAAACCGCCACCACCGCCGCCGACGCGACTACGCTGGCGCCGAACGGCCAGTTCAGCAGTCGCTGGAAGAGAATCGCCATGGCATAAAGATCGATGCCTGAGACCAGCAGCGTCATAAGCGCGAAGGATAAGGCGTTGAGCGTCCGCGTCTTCTCATCGTAACGTTTACGCAGGTACTCGGGGACGCTGCGCGCCTTGCTGCCGTAATAAAAAGGCATCATGAATACGCCCACGAAGCACATGGCAGGCATGGCAGCAAGCCAATAGAAATGGTTGACGAACATGCCATACTTGGCGGCGTTGGCAGCGTGACCCATGACCTCGAGCGCACCGAGATTCGCGGACATGAAGGCAAGCCCGGTAATCCAGCCCGGGATCGAGCGCCCTGAGAGGAAGAAATCATCGCTGGTCTTCATCCGGCCTCGCAAGGCGAAGCCAATTCCCAGGACGAAAATGAAGTAGATGGCGATAATCGCGTAATCGACAAAATGTAGATGCATATAGTCTTACCGAAACGCGCATTCTTATCACAGGCAACGGCAAAAGTAAATGAAAGACATCGAGGGCAATGACGAGGACGGAAAGCGGGTTCCCGGCGCCGGGTGCCAGGTGCCAGGAAATCAGTGACGAGGGACAAGCAGAAGCAGGTAGCGAAGACCTGTTTTGAAGGCCCGCGGTTCGTTCAAGAAAGTGCGGCACAGGCGGCAGGCTTGTAGAACAGGTCTGGGCTAGTCCCGCCGCCGAAGCCGTATGAATACTGGCCGCGATCAGGTGGCATCCAACGGTTGGGATCGGGCCGCCGCCTACAGAGCCGTATGCATGGTGGGGCGGTGTGAGGGGCGGGCGCCGCCCTCGCTATGCCGAGCGGGGCCTACAACCACTCCCGCTCAGCAACCTCACTGCACTTGCAATGTCAGCTTTATAGAGTTGCTGAGGTTGGTGGAACCTGACGTACACGTGCCAGTAACCGTCAGGGTATATGTGCCTGGCGGCGTGCCGAAACTGCCCCGAGGAGCAGGGCCGCCACCACCACCTCCGCCACCACCACAAGCTGCCATTGCCCCCATCACGAGCACTAGAGCAGCGAAAGTGACAAACCCCGCTCGGCTTCGTCCCACTCCGGGTTGCACCCAGCCCCGGGCTGCCCGAGCCAAGCTTCCCAACGCTGCCAGAGCCACTGTCCAGAGAAGCCAAGGCCAGGATTGGACGGGTCCGGGGGGAGGGAGGGGATTGGGCCGCGGCGCGCCAACCGAGGGCGCAGTCGTGGTTACTTTTACCGTGACGTTTGTTGAGGAACTACTCAGGGTCAATGAACTCGGTGAAACCGTGCAGGCGGCTTCCGAGGGTGCTCCCGTGCAAGTGAAGGATATGTTTTGATTGAATCCACCCCCTGCAACGACGCTCAATGTGTAACTGGCCGTGCCTCCCGGTGAGACGGTCGCAGAGGTGGACGAACCTGGCGGCGCAGTGAAAGTGAAGTCTTCACCGGTGCCCGTAAGTGCGACGGATTGCGGGCTTCCCACAGCGTCATCGGCGATGGTCACGGCCCCGGTTATGGTCCCGGCGGCGGTCGGCTCGAAGGTCACGCCGAGGGTGCAGCTCGCATTGGCCGCCACGCTCGAGCCGCAGGTGTTCGTCTGAGAGGAGTCGCCGCTAGCCGTGATGCTGGTAATGCCGAGCGCCTCGCTCCCCGTATTGCTGAGGGTGACGCTTTGAGCGTTGCTGCTGGTGCCCACCTGTTGTGCGGGGAAAGTCAAGGAAGCGGGAGACAGGCTGACCACCGCGGCGGACGCGCCAGTTCCTGTCAGGCTGACGGTCTGCGTGGCAGGGTTGGCGTTATCGGTGATGGTCACGGCCCCGGTTCTGGTCCCAGTAGCCGTCGGCTTGAAGGTCACGCTGAGGGTGCAACTGGCGCTGGCCGCCACGCGCGAGCCGCAGGTGTTGGTTTGGGAGAAGTTGCCGCTCGCTTTGATGCTCGTAATAGTAAGGCTAGCGTTCCCCGTATTGCTGAGTGTGACGCTTTGAGCGCTGCTGCTGGTGCCCACCTTTTGTGCGGGGAAAGTCAAGGAAGTGGGGGAGAGGCTCACCACGGGCGCAGTGCCGGTTCCCGTCAGGCTGATGGTCTGGGTGGTAGGGGTGGCGTTATCGGTGATGGTTACGGCCCCGGTTCTGGTCCCAGCAGCCGTCGGCTTGAAGGTCACGCTAAGGGTGCAACTCGCGCCAACCGCCACGCTCGAGCCGCAGGGGTTGTATTGGGAGAAGTCGCCGCTCACCGTGATGCGGGTAATGCGGAGGGTCGCACTCCCCGTGTTCTTGAGTGTGACGAGTTGAGCTCTGCTGCTGGTGCCCACCTTTTGTGCCGGGAAAGTCAAGGAAGCGGGAGAGAGGCTGACCACCGGTGCGTCTACGCCGGTTCCTGTCAGGCCGACGGTCTGGGTGGCAGGGTTGGCGTTATCGGTGATGGTCACGACCCCGGTTCTGGTCCCAGTGGCCGTCGGCTTGAAGGTTACGCTGAGGGTACAACTGGCGCTGGCCGCGAGGCTCGCGCCGCAGGTGTTAGTCTGGGAGAAGTCGCCGCTCACCGTGATGCTGGTAATGCTGAGGGTGGCGCTCCCCGTATTGCTGAGGGTGACGCTTTGAGCGCTGCTGCTGGTGCCCACCGCTTGTGCGGGGAAAGTCAAGGAAGTGGGGGAGAGGCTCACCACGGGCGCAGTGCCGGTGCCCGTGAGGCTGACGGTCTGGGTGGCAGGGCTGGCGTTATCGGTGATGGTCACGACCCCGGTTCTGGTCCCAGTAGCCGTCGGCTTGAAGGTTACGCTGAGGGTACAACTGGCGCTGGCCGCGAGGCTCGCGCCGCAGGTGTTGGTTTGGGAGAAGTCGCCGCTGGCGCTGATGCTGGTAATGCTGAGGGTGGCGCTCCCCGTATTGCTGAGGGTGACGCTTTGAGCGCTGCTGCTGGTGCCCACCGCTTGTGCGGGGAAAGTCAAGGAAGTGGGGGAGAGGCTCACCAGGGGCGCAGTGCCGGTTCCTGTCAGGCTGACGGTCTGGGTGGCAGGGCTGGCGTTATCGGTGATGGTCGCGACCCCGGTTCTGGTCCCAGTAGCCGTCGGCTTGAAGGTTACGCTGAGGGTACAACTGGCGCTGGCCAAGAGGCTCGCGCCGCAGGTGTTGGTTTGGGAGAAGTCGCCACTGGCGGTGATGCTGGTAATGCTGAGGGTGGCGCTCCCCGTATTGCTGAGGGTGACGCTTTGAGCGCTGCTGCTGGTGCCCACCGCTTGTGTGAGGAAAGTCAAGGAAGCGGGGGAGAGGCTGACCAGCGGTGTGGCCACGCCGGTTCCTGTCAGGCTGACGGTCTGGGTGGCAGGGCTGGCGTTATCGGTGATGGTTAAAGAGCCGCTCCGCGAGCCGCTCGCCGTGGGAGTGAAGGTCACGCTGAGGGTACAACTGGCGCTGGCCGCGAGGCTCGCGCCGCAGGTGTTGGTTTGAGAGAAGTCGCCACTGGCGGTGATGCTGGTAATGCTGAGGGTGGCGCTCCCCGTATTGCTGAGGGTGACGCTTTGAGCGACGCTTCGGGTGCCCACCGCTTGTGCCGCGAAAGTCAAGGAAGCGGGGGAGAGGCTCACCACGGGCGCAGTGCCGGTTCCCGTGAGGCTGACGGTCTGGGTGGCAGGGCTGGCGTTATCGGTGATGGTTAAAGAGCCGCTCCGCGAGCCGCTCGCCGTGGGAGTGAAGGTTACGCTGAGGGTACAACTGGCGCTGGCCGCGAGGCTCGCGCCGCAGGTGTTGGTTTGGGAGAAGTCGCCGCTGGCGGTGATGCTGGTAATGCTGAGGGTGGCGCTCCCCGTATTGCTGAGGGTGACGCTTTGAGCGCTGCTGCTGGTGCCCACCGCTTGTGCCGGGAAAGTCAAGGAAGCGGGGGAGAGGGTAGTGACTCATTTTGATTTTCTTGCCTCTTGACTCGCCTTCCTAGTATGCGACAATGGTCGCATGATAAAGCCAAAGAAACTACCCCGTGATACCAACGAACGGGCGCATCAAGTTGCCCAACTCCTAACTGGAGAGGTTAAGATTCCTGCTGAGCCTGAGCGATCGGCAGTGTCGGCATACCTTTCTGACATCGGGCGCAAGGGTGGACTCAGGGGAGGGGTTGCCAGGGCACAAGCGCTTTCGGCTAGGAAGCGGTCTACTATCGCAACGAAAGCGGCGAATGCACGGTGGAAGAAGTAGGTCTAGCCGATTCACACCATAAGATCATGCTCACGGAGCCTTTGGACTCTTTGTGCTTCGTGCTGCCTTTCGCGAGCCTCTTCCGCTAAGGGTTTAAGGTCACTTCGGAGTGAGTCGAGAGAATCGGCAATATGATTGAGTCGTGATACAACGGTGGAGAATCCCGCAAGCACCAACATTCCGAAAAGAATTAAATAGACAGTTGGACTCATCTTGCCCCCCCCTTTCCAACTTGACTGTGGTAAGATAGCAGAAAAGCGAAAGCCCCGATGTCAGTCGGGGCCTTGTAGGGTTCACACTCCGATTTGAACCTTAGCATAGGAGTGTGCCCAATGGCAAACCAAAAATCTTCAAAAAGATCCACCCTTGAACTTGCCCAACAAGTTCTCGACTTTCTGAAAGAGAAAAATGTGTCGGCAAACGAAGCTTTAGCGGTATTGCTTGCCGCGCACACCGGAGTTAGCCTTGAGTTTTTTCAACCAATTTCTCGATAGCAATAGCCAACCTTTCGAGGGTCTTGTTGATCTCTTGTGCGCTGGCGAAGATTTGCTTATTAAGAGCTAACATATCGGCTGCGGTAACAGGTAGCTCCGATGGGTCTTTAAGTTTAGATGCCATATGTGTCCCCTTTGTCCAGAATTTAGCCTATGTCAGATCATCTTATTTCCGAAAGCGTAACCATTCCGCGAGCGAGGCGAGCAGCTACCGATTCTCCCAATCTTGGATCAGTCGAACTGGTAAGAGTCCAAGTTGCTCCCTGTAAATTAACTGCTTCGCGTTTGCCATTATTAGGGTCAAGAAACATCAACCTACCAGAGGGTGATACCTTGCAAATATACCAGTCGAAAACACCAACTCTTTCTCGCAGTGCCATTGTGACCTTGACAAGGATTGGCCGTTCCTTCCAGTCTCTAAATAGCTCAACCGCTTCTTTTAGTGAAATTCTCACGTTTCTCCTCTGGCTATACAGCTTCGGTTTTGAAACGGCGAAAGAACTGGCATCTGGTCATCAGTTCGGATTCCGGCCATCTTTGCAGGAGTTGAGCGCAACATTAAAAAGGCATCGCAAAGTTTACACCCAAAAAAGTTTGCCTTGCCCAAAGATTTTACTTGACATGCTTGTTCCGCTCATGCATAATTGCATTATGAACAAGCTGAGCCAAGAAAAGCAAACGCAAATTATTGCCGCACTAATTGAGGGCAATTCGCTTCGCGCGACTGCCCGCATGTGCGACGTGGCCTTTAACTCTGTCCTGCATCTTCTACCGAGAATCGGAAGCGCGTGCGCCGACTATCAGGACCGCACGTTGCGCAATCTGAAGTGCAAGCGGATTCAGTGCGACGAATGCTGGAGCTTTGTTTACGCCAAGCAAAAGAATGTCCCTCAAGAAAAGCGCGGCCAATTCGGCTATGGCGACGTATGGACGTGGGTAGCCATTGATGCTGACACAAAGCTAGTTCCTTCGTTTATGATTGGCAATCGAGACTTGCGAAGCGCCCGTATGTTTATTGATGATCTTGCTGGTAGGCTAAAAAATCGAATTCAGCTTACAACGGATGGCTTGCGCGTTTACCTGGATGCGGTTGACGGCGCGTTCGGATGTGAAATAGATTATGCTGTATTAGTAAAGATGTATGAATCTACGCAAGAGGAAACCCGTTACAGTCCTGCGGTGTGCGTTAGCGCCGAAGCGAAGGTCATGCAAGGAAGGCCCGACATGAGGCACGTATCAACAAGTTACGTCGAACGGCAGAATCTCAGCATGAGGATGGGCATGCGCCGATTCACGCGGCTTACAAATGGCTTTAGCAAGAAAGTCGAGAATCACGCTTATATGGTGGCCCTCTATTACATGCACTATAACTTCTGCCGGATTCATCAGACTTTGAGGGTTACACCCGCGATGGAAGCAGGGGTTGCAGACCACATGTGGAGCATTGAAGAGATCGTTGCACTTATGAGCGAAGTAGGTCGCGGAAAGAAGTAGAGAGGCTTTCAAAGACTTTGTTCCTGTGATCGTCGGAAATACTCGGAATGAAAACCGTTCCAATAAACTGCTTGATATAGAATTCCGCCATTAATATTTCCCTGTCTTTAAAACTTCCGGTGAAGGAGTGAACTTTCCCATCTGCCATTATCTGAACCAAATCAGTTTCCCCGCCGCACCCGTCAACGAGTTGCTTGGCTTTGGTGACAAGGTAGGAAGCTATTATGCTGCCGATTTTAACGCTGACCGTTTGAGTTAAGAGTAAGCTAGATAGGTAGCGCAGAAGCGAACTATCTCCGGCTCCCACATAGTCATATAAACCAACTTTATGAACCGAGGTTTCCGAGGTTCGCAACAAGGAGAGATTCCCGCCAATGAAGCTGGCGCAAAGCATCTGCAATCCTCCTGTGCTATCAAGACTGTTTAGAATTGCTCCTTCCATTTCCTGTAAAATGTCTTCGGTCGTATCTTTAACCCCCGAGACAGATAAATCAAAATCGCTTCTAAGTGCGGCTTCGGTGAATTTGTCTCTGAATGTTTTCATTAGCTCCGGGTAGCCTGCGAAGGTAAAAAAACTGCGGTCGCGCAAGGGCGGGTAACTGACGGCGAAGATTTTGGACTCGTAATACTTGTGGGAGCCAGGAACGGTGATGAGCGTGTCCGCAGAAAGGACAATCCCGTCCGTGCATCTTATCCCAATCCCAATCGTCACGGCTTTTCCCCGGTTATCTTTTGGTCGCCTCGGAGATGGGGGATTATAGACCTTGCGCGGAGATATAAGCAAATCCGTTGCCATCATGCGAACCTCCAAATTTCAAATTGAGTCACTACCGGGGAGAGGCCTACCACGGGCGCAGTGCCGGTTCCCGTGAGGCTGACGGTCTGCGTGGCAGGACTGGCGTTATCAGTGATGGTTAAAGAGCCGCTCCGCGAGCCGCTCGCCGTAGGAGTGAAGGTTACGCTGAGGGTACAACTGGCGCTGGCCGCGAGGCTCGCGCCGCAGGTGTTGGTTTGGGAGAAGTCGCCGCTGGCGGTGATGCTGGTAATGCTGAGGGTGGCGCTCCCCGTATTGCTGAGGGTGACGCTTTGAGCGCTGCTGCTGGTGCCCACCGCTTGTGCCGGGAAAGTCAAGGAAGCGGGGGAGAGGCCTACCACGGGCGCAGTGCCGGTTCCCGTGAGGCTGACGGTCTGCGTGGCAGGACTGGCGTTATCAGTGATGGTTAAAGAGCCGCTCCGCGAGCCGCTCGCCGTGGGAGTGAAGGTGACGCTGAGGGTGCAACTGGCGCCCGCGGCCACGGTCGCGCCGCAGTTATTGGTCTGAGTAAAGTCGCCGCTGTTCGTCCCGGCGATGGTCACGCTTGTGATGTTGAGCGTGACGTTACCGGTGTTGGTGAGCGTTATGGGCGCGGCGGAGCTCGTCGTCCCGACAACCTGGTTGCCAAAGTTGTACGATGACGGCGAGAGGGCCACGAAAGGCCCCGGCGTAAGACTAAACTTGGTCACAAAGGCATCGTAGGGTCCGCCCCCATATGTCGGCTGGTAGCCGCCTGATGTGATGGGGAAATCCAACGAGAAAGTCCCGCCGGTAACGTAAGCGTTCCCTGAGGGGTCCAAGGAGATTCCGCGTCCCACTTCGTCTAAGCTTCCACCGAGGTAGGTGGAAAAATCGAGCGAGCTTCCAGATGCATTAAGCACACTGACGAAGGCGTCGTAGAATCCGGCGTTCTTAGCTTGCGTGGGGCTCACGGTTGGGAAACCGCCCCCGTAATTGTATCCCGTCACGAAAGCATGCCCGGATGAATCTACCGCAACGTCATATCCAACCTGAGTTCCGGGACCGCCCAAGTAGGTCGAATAGACAAGTGCGGAACCAGCGCCATCGAGCTTGGTAACGAAGGTGTCGTACGAGCCACCGAAGACTCGCTGGAAAGCTCCCGCCGTTGTCGGGAAGTTTGTGGAAGTCGTGTACCCAGTCATATAGGCATTGGACGAACCGTCAAGGGCGATGGCATAGCCGTAATCGCTGCCGGTTCCTCCCAAGTACGTAGAGTAAATGAGCGCTGATCCGGCGGGGTTAAGCTTCGCAACGAAGGCGTCGTAGCACGGGAAGGTGTTCGGAGCTACAGCGCAGAGGCCGCCGGCGTAATTCGGTTGGAAGGCGTTTACGGTCGGGAAGTTCGCGGAGTTTGTGGCCCCGGTGACGTAGGCATCGCCGGCAGAGTCCACAGCGACTCCGTAAGCGTAATCGTCCGCGCTGCCACCAAGAAATGTTGAATAGCCGAGCTCGGCGCCTCCCGAGTTGAATTTGACGACGAAGCCATCGTGGTCGCCACCGCCGTAGCTGGCCTGGAGGGCACCGGGGGTGACCGGGAATTCAGGCGAGGCGGTGTAGCCCGACATATAGGCGTTGCCGGAAGAATCGACTGCGACGCCAGTCCCTATATCATCGCTACTTCCGCCCCAGTAGGTCGAGTAGATCAGGGAGGCTCCGTCTGCGCTCAGTTCGGCAACAAAAGCGTCGTACCCCCCGGCGTTCTCGGCTTGGAGCGCCTTCTTTACCGGAAAATCCGTGGAATTTGTGTACCCGGTCACATAGGCATCGCCGCTCGCATCGAGCGCAATTCCCGTCCCATAGTCCTCACCACTGCCGCCGAGGTAAGTGGAATAGACCAGCGCAGTCCCGGCGGGATTCAGCTTGGTCACAAAGGCGTCAAAGCAAGCGATAGTGTCCACACCATCTGTGCAGGTGCCGCCACCGGGGGAGCTCTGAACCGGCTTGACAAGCGGAAAATCGATGGAAGCCGTGTAACCTGTCACGTAGGCATTTCCGGAAGGGTCCACTGCAATGGCATTGGCATAATCCATATCGCTCCCGCCAAGATAGGTGGAGTAGCTGAGGACGGGATCGATGATCAGGGGCCGAGTCCTGTCGTAGGGTGCGATTTCAAAGGTTACTTCGCCGTCCGACTTGAGGACGTAGTAGGCGTCGATCAATTTTGGATTTTGAATTTCGGATTTTGGATTGGCGGATGTCCGTGGTCCGTTGTCCGGAGACGTGCAGTCCAGTGCGCCCTCGCTTTCGCCTGTCAACTGTGAACTGTCAACTGTCGACTGTTCTTGATACACCACCGGCTTGTGAAACCGCGCCTCCCCGCCCTCGGCGGTCACAATCAGGTCGCCATTCGCCGCGATGCGCAGGGACGAAGAGATTCTGGATTTTCGATTTCGGATTTTGGATTGGGTGCTGTCCGTCGTTCGTGGTACGTGGTCCGTTACCCCTGATCCCGCCCTGCCGGAACCTCTGACCACGGACGGTTGACTGCTGCCTGCTGCTTTCTGCCTACTGCTTACTTGCCCGCCGGCATCGATTGCCAGTGCGATCGCGCCGGGGTCGGCCCCAGGGGCCACGACAAAGTCATACTCCAACTGCCCACCCTGCTTGCCGTAATAGACCAGATCTACCCCTGGATAGATGTTCTCGTACCGCACCCTGCCATAAGTTGGCACGTTGGTGCGCCACTTCTTAGGATCATTGCCGGTCAGGTAGTTGCTCTTGCCGGGTAATTCATTTACGCCGATGACCTTGGCAGCAGGGTTCGCGCGAAGCAGCTTTAGGCAGAGAAAAGAAGGGGGCTGGGGACTGGGCACTGGAAATGGCAGTGACGAGTGCGGCGTGACAAGGGACGCGCTACGATCCCCCTCCCTTGTTTCATGCAACTGACCACGGACTACGGAGAACTGACGTCTTTCCTCTTCTGACTTATGACTTCTAAGTCTGGACTCCTGACTTCTGCGTTCTGGCTCCCGCCTTCCGGCTCCTGACTTCCGCAGTGCTACCACCGCTTCATCCTCCGCAAGGAAGAGCGTGTACCCCGGTCCTCGCGAGAGGAACTTCACGCGCGGGTCGGCTTGACCTAGGTTGGGCTCAAAACTCAGCAGGAGTTTGGCATGGGCAATCCGGGCGTGGCCAACTGGTTCGGCGGCGACGAGGGCGCGGTTGGGGTCATCCTTAACGCGGGCGACAAACAGAAGGAATAAGCCGAACGTGAATACGCTGGCGCGACGGCGAGTGACGAGCGCAAAGAGGGACATTGGCTTCTCCTCCCATGCCATGGGAACCCGGAGTAAAACTGAATCTCACATTCACCTACTCCCTGTTCCCTCAACTTCCGATGCCACCGGACCCGGGGTCAAACTGAACCGGTGAATCTTTCTGTCCTCTGCTTATCGGCAGCGGAGCATTGGCGGATGAGGAGTTTCTTATTTGGGTTCGGAAAAAAAGTATTGGTATGTCATTGGGAGCAGAGAAGTCAGGATTCAGGAGTCAGGTGACAGGTATCGGGGACGAGTAGAAGGCGATTACCTCGAAAGCGGGGCAATTAGAAGATCCGCCGCATCTTGAACTTCGGAATTCGGGTTCAACGCACTTCTGTTACAGGAAAGCAACCTCTCCTAAGATTTGCTGCCGTGCACAGGGGGGTGATCTTCGTGCTCGGTAATCTGCGGAAGCTTGGAGACGTCCCATCCGCCGCCCAGCGCTTTGATGAGAAGCACGCTGGAAGTCATTCGGCGCGTCAGGAGATCGACGGCGGCGCGCTCGTTGCTCAGGGCGGCGCTCTGCGCGGTAATGACCTCAAGATAAGTCACCAGTCCGCCCTTGTAACGGGTGGTGGAAAGCGCCAGTGAGAGTTCGGCTGACTGCACGGCCTGACTCTGCTTCTTGCTTTCCTCATCGAGAATGCGCAGCCCGGCCAGGTTATCCTCGACCTCCTGGAAGGCGGTGAGGACGTTCTGGCGATAAGAAGCCACGTTCGCATCGTAAGCGGCCCAGGCTTGGTCCGTGTAGGCATGGCGGCGGCCGGCATCGTAAAGCGTTTCCAGCAACGTCGGGCCCACGGCAAAAAAGCGGCTGGGCCAGGCAAACCAGTTGGTGATCGAGGACCCTTCGAGGCCAGCCGCGGCGCTGAGAGTGAGCGTGGGGTAATAGGCCGTCTTGGCCACCCCGATTTCGGCGTTGGCGGCGGCCATGCGCCGTTCCGCGGCGGCGATGTCCGGCCGGCGCTGCAACAAATCGGAGGGGACTCCCGCCGGGATCTTGGGCGGGGGCATATCCAGCGGCGAGACGGGGATCGAGAAGGTCGATGCGGGCTGGCCTACGAGCGCGGCAATGGCATGTTCGAATTGGGCACGCTGCACTCCCACGTCGATGGCCTGTGCCTGGGTGGTTTCAAGCTGCGTCGCCGCTTGCGCCACTTCCACTTTGGCCGCCAGCCCGCCGTTATACCGGTTGGTGGTGAGGTCCAGAGCTTTCTGGTAGGCGACCACAGTGGAGTCAAGCAACTGCTTCTGCGCATCCAGCCCGCGCAGCGAAAAGTAATCCGCAGCCAACTCAGCGTGAATACTCAGCCGGGCGGTTTCCAAATCTGCCGCGCTGGCCCGGGCGCTGGCCGTGGCAGCTTGAACTGTGAGATGGATTCGCCCCCAGGCGTCCACCTCATAGGAAAGGTCAAAGGGCAATACGAAATCCCCCTGCGTTTGGCCATATTTGGGGCCGGGGTTGGGAGCATTCTTGGAATATTGTGCTCCGGTGATGTTAGGTCCGGCGCTGACCGTCGGGTACAGCCCCGACCGGTCGATTCGAATCTGGTCGCGTGCCTGGCGAAACTGCGCTTCCGCGACCTTCAGGTTTTGGTTTGAGACGTCGACGCGCTCCTCAAGGGCATTCAACTGCGGATCGTTGAAGATTTCCCACCACTTTCCGCGAATCACCTGGTCCTGAGGTTGGGACGCTTTCCATTCGCTTTGCGGACCGGCCGCGCTGGGCGCAAGCTCCTTGTAGGCGGGTGGCGTCGGAACCGTGGGCTTTGCGTACTTGGGGCCGGGGGTACAAGCGTTGAACATGAAAAGGGCCGCGGCGAGGAAGGCGAATGGCCAAACGCCGACCGCGTTCCCCGTTCCCGCGAAGCGGGAAACCGTGAGTAGCCGTAGGTGAAACCTACGGGAACGCAACCTCCAAGATGAATCCGGCCCTGAAGGGGCCGACCTCCGTCCCTCTTCACAAAACATAACGTTCAACGAATTCAATTCCTGCCTCCACCCATCTCACTCCGCGCCCCAAGAACCCGCGCCCGGGGTAGCGCTGCGGACCTCCTGACCTTCCACCAGCGAATCCGGCGGGTTCGTGATCACCCTTTCGTTTCCGTCGAGGCCCGATACCACTTCGACTTCCGTACCGAAGTCCCTGCCCAAGGTTATCGGAATAAGGAGAGCGTGGCCGTTGCGGACCACCCCCACGCGCAAGCCTTCCGAGCGAAAAATCAGGCTGGTTACCGGGATGACGACCGTCGAGGTGGCAGAGGAAAGCTTCAAATGGACTTCCGCGTAAGCCCCGGGGAGGATTTCGCCCGTGGGGTTGGCAACGTCTACCTCCGCAAGCAGGGTGCGGGATGGTTGGTCAATCGCTTCGGCGGTCCGCACCAGCTTGCCGGGAAAGCGGCGTCCGGGAAACTGCGGCATCGTCAAATAGGACTGGACGCCCGGGACCGCCGCGGGGGAATAAATCTGCGGCACATTGACGTAGACGCGCAGGGTGTGAATGGCCGCCACATGAAACAATTCCTTGGCGCCGCTGCCGCTTCCGGAATCAATGAGCTGGCCGATATCGGTCTTGCGCTCCGTGAGCACCCCGTCGAAAGGCGCATAAACCTTTTCAAAGGATTGCAACTGTTCCAGGCGCTTCACGTTGTCCGTGGCGGAGTCCACCATGGCCTTTTTGGCGTGAGCGTCACCCACGGCGTTATCAACATCCTGCTTGGCCACGGAATCGCTCTTCAGCAGGAACTCGTAGCGCGCGGCGGTGGTCTGCGCCAGGTCGTAGTTGGCCTTTGCCGTCGCCAGATCTGCCCGCGCCTGCTGGAGTTGCTGATCCAGTTCGGGAGTATCGATGTCCGCCAGGAGCTGGCCGTCCTTTACCCTCCCGCCGATGTCCACATACCAGCGCTTCAGGTAACCGTTCGTACGCGCGTAAATCGGCGCGTCGATGAAGGCCTGGATGTTTCCCGGCAATACGATTTCTTCTTGCGGCGCGCCTCGCTTGGGTTGAGCCAGCGAAACCGCGGGCACGGCGAGATCGCGCGTGTCGGTTTTCACGTCGGCAGCGGCACGGGCACGAGTGGTAATGCCCCTGTAAACGACGGCGCCCGCGACAACTAAGAGAACCGCCAGCCCGAAGATGACTTTGCCCACCCCGGATGACGGGGGCCTTTGGCCCGGCAGGCCAGGACCCGCGTTCTGCCCGTCGCGGCTCTCAATGTCGAAACTTTCCTCAACGCTCATTACGTCCTCCCAGGATCGGGTCATCCGGTCATTGGGTCATCGGATCATTGGGCCATCAGGTCATCGGGTCATCGGGTCATTTAGTGATTTCCTGATTTGGCGATTTTGCAATTGAACACTACTGAACTCTTCGTAATTGGTCAATCACACCACCGGCAGATCACCCGAGTACTTCAATGACTCAATGGCCAGATGGCTCGATGGCCAGATCAGCCAATGACCCAATGAATCAATGGCTAAATGACCCGATGACTAAATGGCCCGATGACCCGATGGCTCAATGGCTCGATCCTTTCGTGAGCCGTGCACAACGCTGAACACGGTGGGAACAAAGAAAAGCGTAGCCACGGTGGCAAACAGCAGGCCGCCGATCACCGCCCGGCCCAGTGGGGCGTTTTGCTCGCCACCCTCACCCATGCCCAGTGCCATGGGCACCATGCCGATAATCATGGCCAGCGCCGTCATGATGACGGGGCGAAAACGCGTGAACCCCGCCTCCAGCGCCGCCACCGTGGCATTGACGCCCTCTTGCAATAGTTCCTTGGCAAAACTCACCACCAGAATGCTGTTGGCCGTGGCGACTCCCACACACATGATGGCGCCGATCATGGCCGGCACGCTGAAGGTAGTGTGAGTTGCGAACAGGAACCAGAGGATCCCCGCCAGCCCCGTCGGCAATGCGGAGATAATGATCAGCGGGTCCAGCCAGGATTGGAAGTTCACCACGATCAGGAGATAAACCAGCGCAATCGAAAAGACCAGCCCGGCCAGCAGTCCCGAGAAGGATGAGCGCATGGTATCAATCTGCCCGCGCACAATGGTGCGCGAGCCGCGCGGCAGATCCTTCTGGCTCTCGCCCACCATGCGGTCGAGGTCGCCCGCCACCCCCCCCAAGTCCCTCCCCTGCACGGAACCGTAAATGTTGACTACAGGTTGAACGTTATAATGCGAGACCGCGGCCAGCGAAGCGCCGCGGGTGATGGTGGCCAGATTACCCAGGATCTGGGGGGGAGCACCGCTGGAATTCGAGATGGGAATGTTTTGGAGATCCTGGAGCGAGTCCACCCGGTATTGTGGCGTCTGAGTGGTGACGCTGTAGCTCACGCCGGTCCGCGGGTCCAACCAGAAGGTGGGAGAAGTCTGGAAGCTCCCGCTCAGGGAAATCAGCAAGTCGCTGGCGACGTTGCTGGTCGTAAAACCTACCTGCGCCGTCCGGGTTCGGTCAATGTCAACCTGGAGCCGGGGCAGGTTGAAAGGTTCCTGAATGCGCAAGTCAACCGCGCCGGGAATGTATTTGAGTTTACGCATCAGCCCCTCGGCGAATCGCCGATTGGCGGTCAGGTTTTGGCCCACCACCTGAACATTGATGGGCGCAGGGAGGCCGAAATTCAGAATCTGGCTGACCATGTCCGAGGGCAGGACGTAAAACGTTACGCCAGGAAATTCCTGAACCAATTTGAGCCGCAGCCTGCGGACGTACTCCGCCGTGGGGTGATGGTCTTCAGACAGCGCCACCATAATGTCAGCATCCCCAGTGCCGATAGGAGCCGAGTTGCTGTAAACAAGATTCACGCCGCTGTACGGCAACCCTATGTTATCGATAATGCTGGTGACTTCCTTGGGAGGAATCTCTTCCCGAATGGAACTCTCCACGTGATCGCAAAGCCGCGCCGTCTCCTCGATGCGCGTGCCGGTAGGAGCGCGCAAGTGCAGGGTGAACTGACCACTGTCAACCTTGGGGAAAAAGTCCTGGCCAATCCAGGGAATCAGCAAAAACGAAGCCGCGGCGGCGCCTAAAACCCCCACCGCCAGCCAGGCGCGATGGTGCAGGCAAGCCCTCAGCCCACGCTTGTAATTTCCGCGCCAGCGCTCGAAGGCGTGCTCAAATCTGATTTGCAGGCGTGCCAAAAAGTGGCGCTGGGCCTGCGCCGCCAGACTCGCCGCATCCGCATCATGCTCGTGCCCGCGCAACAAATACCGCGCCATGGTCGGCACCAAGGTCCGGGACAGGAGGTAAGACGCCAGCATGGCGAAACTTACCGCCTCCGCCAGAGGGATAAAGAGGTGCCGGGCGACCCCGGTCAGGAAAAACATGGGCACGAAAACAATGCAGATGGCGAGGGTCGAGACAAAAGCCGGGACGGCAATCTGCGCCGAGCCATCGAGAATTGCCTGTTGAAGCTCTTTCCCCATGGCGATGTAGCGGCTGATGTTTTCGATTGCAACCGTGGCGTCATCCACCAGAATCCCCACCGCTAAAGCAAATCCCCCCAACGTCATGATGTTGATGGTTTCCCCGAGCGCACTGAGCACCACCAGGGAGGTTAGGATGGAAAGCGGGATGGAGACCGCGATAATGATGGTGCTCCGCCAGCTCCCTAAGAACAGCAGAATCATCGCCGCGGTAAGGAGAGAGGCAATAAGAGCTTCCCTCACTACACCTTTAATGGCGGCCCTCACGAAAATGGACTGGTCATTTAAATAGTGGATTTGCAATTGCGGCGGCAAACCCTTCTGAATGGCCGGCAGCTCCGCTTTAATTCGGGAGATGATATCCAGAGTCGAGGCATTCCCGGTTTTCATCGCCGTCATCAATGCCGCCCTTTGGCCGTTGACGCGCACGATGTTGGTCTGGGGCGGGAAACCATCGCGCACATAGGCGACGTCGCGAATATAAATGACGGTGTTCCCGGAGGTTTTTACCGGCAAATCGTTGAGTTCTGCCGTAGTCAGCGGGCTGCTGTTGGTCTCCACATCATACTCATACGGGCCTATTTTGGAAGTCCCGGAAGGAAGAATCAGATTTTGAGTGCTGATGGCGCTGACGACGTCCGCCGGAGAGAGTCCCTTGGCCTGCAAGGCGGCAGTGTTAAGGTCCACCTGCACTTGGCGTTGCTTTCCCCCGTAGGGCCATGGTATGGCGGCGCCTTCCACGTCGGCCAGTTGGACGCGGATGAAGTTCGCGCCCAAGTCAAACAACCGCTGCTCAGAAAGCCCTTGCCCGGAAAGTCCCAATTGCAGAATGGGCACCGTGGATGCGCTGTACTGCATAATAAACGGAGGGGTGGTGCCGGGCGGCAATTGCCGAAGCTGTGTCTGCGACATTGCCGTCACCTGGCTCATCGCCATGGCAATGTTGGCGCCCGGCTGGAAGAAAATCTTAATGACGGCGATGCCATTCAGCGATTCGGACTCGATGTGCTCAATGTCATTCACCGTCAAGGTGAGAGCACGTTGGTTGATAACCGCGATTCGGTTCGCCATCTGGTCAGCAGAGAGGCCCGTGTAGCCCCACAGGACGGTTACAACCGGGATGTTGATGTTGGGAAAAATATCCTCGGGGGTGCGAATGATCGATAGGTCGCCCAAAATCATGATGACTATAGCCATCACTATGAAAGTGTATGGCCGTCGTAAGGCTAATCGGACAATCCACATAACGCTAAGATTGCTCCCACATTCCTTGTATCGCTACCGAACCTCGGCCGGATCTATTTCACCAAGGCACTTTGATGTGCCGTTTCGCGAACCACCTGAAGGAACGCGTGTAAAACCTCAGACTGGTCATCCCGGCACCAGGCAACGGCGATTTCAACAGTGGGCGCAGGCTCGGGTAGGCACTTGAAAACTACACCCCGGCCGCCCATTTGGGTGACGGACTCCGTAACCAGGGTGACGCCCATTCCGGCCGCCACCAAGTTGAGAATCGTCTGGAGCTGGCTCGCTTCCGCGCCTACGCGAAGGCTGAATCCGGCCCGCCTGCACAGCCCAGCCACTTGATCATAAAAGCCGGGGGCGAGCTGACGCGGGGGCAACAGAAAGGCCTCCCCCGCCAGATCGCGAAAGGTAATATGATCGTTCTCGGCGAGCGGATGGTGCTCCGGAAGCGCTACAACCAGCCTTTCTTCCAGGATCGGCTCAAACGAGAGCAGATCGTCACGGACCGGCAACCGCAACAGGCCCACATGGACTCGCCTCTGGCGCAGGCTTTGGATGAGCTCGGAAGTTTTCATCTCGTGGAGCTCAATTTCCACGCCAGGAAAGCGCTCGCGAAAGACTTTGAGGAAGGCAGGCAACAGGCTATAGGTTGCAGCGCCCAGAAATCCGATGGCCAGCCTCCCAAACTCCCCGCGGCTCGCCCGCTGGGCCACCTCGACAGCGTGATTCAGTTGGGTGAGGGTCACGCGAGCTTCGTCAAGGAAGGCCCGACCGGGTTCGGTAAGCTGGACGCGCCGTTTGGTGCGGTGTAAGAGCTGAACTCCTAGTTCCAGCTCCAGCCGGCGGATTTGCTGGCTCAAGGGCGGTTGGGCCATACCCAGCCTCTGAGCCGCTCGGCCAAAATGTAGCTCTTCTGCGACCGCAACAAAATAGCGCAAATGCCGGAGTTCCACGTGTAATACCTGCAAGGTCTTAATATACAACGACTATTATTTTATTCATACTCAAAATTTCGCGCGCAGACTGCTACCCTATGCGCCAGGAGTGCCTTGCGGCTTCATTAGGCATTGGTGGAAGCCAAAGAGAATCTACCTCTTGCGGAAGGCCCTTACTCAGCGGGATCGGAAACATCCTCTGCCTTTCCCAGGGTTCGCGGCGAACGCGGCGGGGTGCGCACGATGGAAAAAGTCAGACTCTTCGGCTGGCAGGACTAGGGGGAAAACCCTTACGAACTGCCGATCAGGATTCCAGCGAGGAACACCAGCACTCCACCCACAACAACTTGGAACGCAGCGGCAAGGAAGGGGGTATCCATGTAGCGGTGACGCACGAAGCTGATGGCCGCGAGCTCAGCGGCCACGATCGCAACAGCCACGCTAGTGGCGACCCTGAAATCAGAAATAAGGAAAGGCAGCGTGTGCCCGATCCCTCCGGCGGTGGTCATCAGCCCGCAGATAAGTCCCCGCACCCAAGGGCGGCCGCGCCCGGTAAGGGAGCCATCGTCCGAGAGAGCCTCGGCGAAACCCATGGAAATCCCTGCCCCAACGGAGGCGGCGAGGCCGACCAGAAAAGCGTCCCAGCTCTTGTGCGTGGCGAAGGCGGCGGCGAACAGTGGCGCCAGAGTGGAAACGGAGCCGTCCATCAAACCCGCCAGACCCGGCTGGACAATCTGGAGCATGAACAGGCGGCGTTGTGCCGCTTCCTCCTGCGCTCGGGTCTCCGGCGTGAGGTGCTTCATCTCGAGTGATTCAGCAAGGGCAGAGTGTTTGCGCTCGGCCTCCGCCAAGTCGCCCAGCAGCTTCCGGGTGGAGGCGTCCGTCACTCTCTCCAGGGCGCGCTCGTAAAACCGCCGGGTCTCCAGTTCCATGATCTCCGCTTGCTTCCGCACTACATCAATGCGCAGCGGCCGGATGAGCCAGACGGGACGGCGATCCACGAACCCTTTCACGTCCTGGCGGCGGATCAGGGGAATATGCTCGCCGAAGCGCTGCCGGTAAGTCTCAATCAGGCTCCGGCGATGCCCGGATTCCTCCTTCTGCATCTCCTCAAACATCTGCGCCGTGGCAGGGTAACTCTCGCGCAGGCCGTCGACGAAATCGCCATAAATGCGGCCGTCTTCCTCTTCCAGGGCGATGGCCAGGGCGAGGATTTCCCGTTCGGAGAGGTCTTTGAAATTTCGCGCCATGAACGTGCGTCCAACGTAGCGCGGACCTCCGGTATTGAGGTCCGCGGCCCTTCTCTGGTGATGCGTTCGCCGTTTTGTATTCTAACACTTATAGCGCGGGTGTCTCGCCCGCAGTGGCGGGAGCGTCACCCTCCCGCACGCAAGAAGCTTACAAATGCGGGAGCGCAGCGACCGCCTTGGAGTGCGGCAGCGAAGCCTGCGCAGCTGCCGCCTGCAAGAGGGTGAGGGCAGGATGGCCGCGCCCTGGAGTTTCTACATTTGTTTTGCGATTTTTTCGGCCCTGCGCAGACCCCTGCCCTCTCCCCTTTGGGGGAGAGGGTGGACCGCCCCCCGGCGTTTTCTTCAGCCGGGGCGGGCCGGGTGAGGGGGTCACCCGCGTGTCGCGCTTCCATACGCCGAGTGTCCCAGGCGGCAAGAATTGGCGTATACTTTCCCCACTTCGTCAAGGAGGAATCATTCATGGCTGAGAGTACTGGTTCTGGCTCGGTAAGTCGTAGGAGTTTTCTTGCCACCACGGGCAGCATGCTCGCGGCGACCCCGCTCGTTGGCGCCCTGGCCTCAAAGGCAGGGGAAGCGCCGGAGGCTTTTCCGACCGCTCCCGCCGCCGAAAAGGCAGTTCGCAAAATTCCAATCGGCGTCTTCGATCCTGTTTACGACCACCTATCAATCGACGAGATGCTCGAGAAGATCAGCGCCCTGGGAATTGAAGCAGTCGAGATCGGCACGGGCGGATATCCGGGCGCCAAGCATTGCCCCGTCGCCGATCTCCTGGCGGACCCTGCCAAGGCCAAAGCCTGGAAAAAGAAATTCGAGGACCGCAACATTCTCGTGGCCACACTGAGTTGCCACGGAAATCCTGTTCATCCTAACCCCGAGATCGCCAAGCAGTACGACGACTCGTTCCGCCGCACCGTCCTGCTGGCGGAACGATTGGAAGTTCCAGTGATCGTCACCTTTTCGGGCTGCCCTGGCGATTCACCGACAGCGAAACATCCCAACTGGGTTACGTACCGGTGGCCGCCCGACTATGAGGAAGTCGTCACCTGGCAGTGGGAGAAGGTGGTAATCCCTTACTGGCGGGAAGCGGTGAGATTTGCGCGCCAGCACGGAGTCAAGCGGATCGCCCTCGAGATGCATCCGGGCTTTGTGGTTTACAACCCGTTTACGCTGCTGAAGCTGCGCGAGGCGGTGGGAGAGGAAATCGGAGCGAATTGCGATCTTAGCCACCTCTTCTGGCAGGGCTGCGACCCGGTGGTGGTCATCCACTTTCTTGGCAAACAAGGCGCTATCTACCACGCCCACATGAAGGATACGGTGGTCTTCAAGGACAATGCCGCCAGGACCGGCGTCCTCAATTTCTCAGCCGACCCGGCCAAATTCGCGCAAGGTTCGGTCATCTTCCGCGCGGTTGGATATGGCCATGGCGCGCAACTCTGGAAGGATGTCGTAAAGGCTTACATGGACATCGGGTTCCAGGGCATCATGAGCATCGAAAACGAGGACCCGATACTGCCGGGCGAGGTTGGGGTCGAGCGCGCAGCCTTTGTGCTCAAAAACGTTCGCGCCGAACTGCTGGAAGGAAAGTGACAGGGAGTAGAAGAAAGGCAGAGGTCGGCAGTCGGGATCGGCGAATTTTCTTTTTTTGTGCCAGAAGTCTGAGCGTTGTAGAGATGCTCAAAGAGGAGGCTACTCTGCACGGCGAAATCGACCGTCCGAGTCGACAAAGGGCGGGTTTTCCATTTTTCCCTTGCGTGTTATTTTTCTTGAGATGTTCTGTCTCCGCAGCACATTATCCCATTGGTTTTCAATGGATTGGAAGGATTCAAAGATATATATGCATTAACACATATGTGTGTCATCTTGACACACTCGGCGGCCCGCGCCCTTCATGGTAGGCTACACTTCTAGACAGTCTGCGCTGCCCGCTGCGGCCCGATGCAGGATGCCGGGCAATTTCGGCAGGACGGGCTTTCTGCTGATCGTGCGGTCGCAGAGCTTCGCTCTGCGCCAGCAGGCGGACCACATCTCCGGTTTGCCGACTAACCGTCAAGTGGTTGCAGGCTGCAAAGTACAGCAGCGCGGAGTTATCCGTCGGCTGACGGATTAATCTGCGGCTTTTTAATCGTGAATATTAATAAACGTGTGGATGTTTGTCGTGTTTAGAGCCACGGACTAGAGCGCCGCGAGCCCAACTCCGCGCCCCTGCTCCGCGCTTGCTTCCGTGGGGGGCAGCGCTTCGAGAAATCAATCACCGATGCTCAGTCGTAAAATCACGATACTGGGCTGAGCTAGCGAAAATAAACCATACCCTCAGGACGACCACAAGCTCTTTGGCTAAATCCCTCACGTGATTGAAGCACTCTTCCCCCGTGCACTCCCTACGCATGTCAAAACAACAGAGGGCGGCTTCTCGAGCACCTCGTTCGTCACGGTACGTCGCTGCTTGTCGCACCCCTGAATCGACCCAGTCGAGGACATATTGACTTGGGTACCCCTTGCCGGTGCTGCCGAAACTGCGCAGAACCTTTAATTCCAGAATCGCAAATCTCGTAACTCGGCTTCGATCCAGTGGGTCACATTCCTCAATTTCAAGGTCAAGACGACCGGGGACATCCGTCTGTTCATGCCTAACAGTGCAGGTCGGAAACGCAGTTGTCAGGCCGACGCGGAGGTGCAATTGAACCAGATCCTCAGCGTCCTCCGAAGCCCACCATTTGGATGCGTCCTTCCAGAGCTTACCGGCGCGGACCTGGGCCTCCGGTGTTATCAGACACTTCCTATGCACCTGTCCGATCACTTTGAAAATCCGATCTAGGTTTACGTTGGCTCCGGTCACGCTTAGGAGCTCCACCGTGTCGGGAGACCGCAGCCCGTCTTGATAGTAACGAACTGAGACTGGTATCGTCCGGGGATCGAAAATGATAGCTGGCACATTGCCTAGTTTCAGCTCGTCAGCTACAAGCTTGAATAGGCCATCGTCATCGAGCTCTTCGAGCTCAACATAATGTCCACTGACGACCCCCTCGTTTACTGACCAGAGGCGACCTGACAAAACCTCTAGGCCGTTATCGATCATTGGAGCCCGCTTCGCCACACCGCCCAAATTATGCACACGACTGGTGGACGCCAGCAGAAAGATAGCCGGGCGGATCGGATCGGAATCGGCCCCCTGCGTTGCTTTTCTCCGGCGAACAAGCTTTGCCACGCCGGACAAAAACCGAGTTTCTGGAGGCAAGCCCGCGTCGGCCCCAATACCGGCATTCGCGAGTGCCGTGGACTGGAGGTTGTCTCCCTCCCACGCACCGAGGGACGCCATTTCTTGGTCGTCACCGTCCACCGTGAATCCTCGCTTTCAGATGGCGAAGGTACAGGTGAATCTCCTCGCCGGGATTCGGGCGCACGCCGCCGGGTACAGATCTTCCGAGCCGCGCCGCGGCAGTGGCCGCGGCGTTCTTGTGCTGCCACTCAGCGAAGTCAAGGACATTCCCAAAATCAACGATAGGATCAGAGTAAATGGCATCCTGCGTTGATGCTTTATCAAGGTCGTCATCGCTCAACGCCGAAACTGCGAAAGCCAGCTCGTCAAGGAAAGCCGAAAATCTCCGTTCTTCCTCGAATTGGGAGACCCGCTCTAGTATGTGGTCAGCGAATAACCGATGTAGCCGATAGGAACCCTCCAAGCGCCACCGCTTCTGCTCGTCCAAAACATGGCCAAGATTAGAAATTATCACTACCCCTAATCCCACAAGTCTGTCGAGGTCCCGCTGAAGCGCGGGGTAGAAGGGGCCCCCTTTTCGCTTAAGAACTTTTCCCTCTAGCACGGGCATCTCCCACACGGGAGCTAGGACATTCGACAAGAATGCGAACGCATGGAGACGAAGAACAGACAACGGTGCAAGTCCGGCTTTTTCGGCACTATGAATCAGGACTACCAACCTGACCTGCCGCCGGACGGCATTCCAAGCATCTCCCCGTGAAGTGATTTCCGTCATGTACCTACCTCAGCATCGCTGAACAGCTTTGCCAGAAGTCCTTCATATTCCGACCTAAGCTTAGTGACCGCGGCGGTTGGAATGGCAACCGAAAAAAGGTCCACGACGCGCGAACGCTTATCAGCGGCGGTCCTCGCCGACTTGAGCAGGCCGGGCAGTAGCTGCCCTTCGATCAGATTGGACGTAACCATCAGTCGGTTCTCACTACCAACCGTTTCAGCGAATCGTGAGAGGACATTCGTCGCGCGCGACACGAAGACGGCGTCCAATGAAGACTCCGGAGCGTCAATGATCAAGCTACCGACGCCATCGGTTCCACAGGCCGACATGAGGGACATTCTGAACGCGAGATCGATGAACTCACGCTGACTCTCTGATACTTGTTCAGGACCAGTTCGGCGAACAGCAGTTTGAAAATCTGAACCAGTCATTTCCACATCGAATGCTGGGAATTCGATAAGCTCTCCAGTCTGGCCCAGGGCGTCCTTTCGCGAGGACCAGACAAGGCGACACATCTCCAGCGTAAATCCTTCCGCAAATTGGTCAAACGCGCGCTTCACCCCTTCGGACTGTTTGGCCATTTCTCGCCTTGCTTCTTCCATGAATGTGCTGAACACTTGGCGTTTAACCCCAAGCTCTGCTCGCAGTACTCCAACGCGACTTCTCATGCCGGCCAATTCAGTTCGCTGACGATGCAACTCAGCCTCAGCAGGAGGAAGTCGCTTTACCAGATCCTCAATCTCACTTGACCGCTTTGCGATCTTTGCGTTCAATAGCCGGATTTCCGCAAGATGAGCGTCGTAGTCGCGCTTGGCTTCATCCAGGATTCCTCGGCTGTCATCGAGCTCCCTGTCTATGCTTGCGAGACCCGCCGTCGCCGTCTCGACCTGTTCATCGGCCGCCGGTGTGGCCGGGAGGCCCACGCCGGCGGCAGACAGGTCTGTCCCGCAGACCACGCACATCTTATGGTCAATCCGCGAGGTGTATTGCGCAGCCACGCACGGGACAACCGTCCCGCACGCCAAACACATCTGATCTGTAAGGAGTTGGGAGAGGATGTAGCGCCCCGTTTCTGATAAGCTGGGGAACCGCGAGCCTATGGACATCAGCTTGGCTCGCTCCATTTCGCGGAAGCGAGCTTCGCGTTCCTGTTCCGCCTGTAGCACCCTGAGCCGGGCCCCTTGTCGTCGTGCTTCCAGCCCCGCAAAGCTGTCGCTCAGCCGATCCCGCCGCTCCTCGTCAGGCTTCTGGTCCCTTTCCAATTCATCCAGGCTCTGTTTCACATCTTTGCCTGATTGTGTTTTTGACTCGCTGGCCGCGAGTGCCCGTTCTTCACGCGTGGTCGCCGCCCTCAGATTGCGCATCCGGCTATCGAGCTCAAGGATTCCCCTTGCGTCTTCCGTCCATTTCTTTGCAGTGGCCACGGGCAGGAACAGGAATCGCAGAATCTGTCGCTGCGCGGACGCATCCCAGACAAGCGCACGCCGATCTTCGAAATAGAACATCACGTGCCGTAACAGCAAGATCCAATCGCCGAACGACCATAGCCCGACAATGCGGGCTATCTCGGCCTGGAACACCTCCTCCCTCACATCGAGGGCCGCGCCATTAACTTCAAAGGCCGTCAAGGTGAGATTACTCAGTCGACGTTCCACAACAACGACGTCCGCACCGAGTTTAAAGGCGAGCCGAGCAATAGCATTCTTCGCGCCGTCCGAGACCCTTTGCGCAAATATGGCCCGTTCTGCGCGGTTCAGTTCCGTCGCATCTAAAGCAGCGTTTCCGAGATTGACCTGACCGGTAACTCCCGGAATATCAAAAGGTCCGCTCAGCACCCTGTAGATAATGCTGACCAATGTGGATTTACCCAGGCCATTCGCGCCAATCACGAGCGTTAGTCCAGGCTTGAACTCAACCTGCAGGCCCGCCCCGGCGGCCTCGGAACCAGGGAACAAGCCGTACCCACGGATGTCCAACCGAATTAGAACCGGGAAGTTCACCATTTGCTATATATATACCAGGAAATCCAGGCAGAAAACAGGCCAGTATGATATATCTCTTGCCATGAGCGGCTCGACGCGCGAAACTACGGTCACGGTCCACGGAGCCAGGAATCAACTGTGATTTCAGATAAAGACCTTCCGGAACTCGAGAATTATCGCCGCCTGGAAGAGAATCTGCCGCTGGAGAGCGCGCCCGCCTTTGGGTCCCTCGTCGTGTCTAGCGAAAATGAGAAATCACCAGTCCATCGATGGTTTCGTTATAAAGAATCATATTCTGGGGAACTGTTGAACCAGCTTTTATCCTACATGAGGCTCGACACAACGGGAGGCCTTGCCCTGCTAGACCCGTACTGTGGTGTCGGAACAGCTCTGCTGAGTGCCCAAACCAATCCCGACGCCGTACGCTCCGCCACGGGGATTGAACGTAATCCGTTCGTCGCATTTGTTGCTCGGACGAAATTGGCATGGCCATCGACTGACGCAGAGGAGCTAGGCCGCATCGGAACCGCCGTTCTCTCCGCCTCGGCAGGGCCACGGCCGGCCCTTCCCGAACTCTCCAGTGTTCGGACTGGCAGGTGCATCACAAGACACATTGCAGGCCGGCTCCTATCCGTCCGTAACTCGATACTCGATTTACCCAATTCTTCTACACGCGATGCCCTGTTGCTCGGTCTTGCCGCAGCGGTTGAACCCCTGAGCAGGGTGAGAAAGGACGGAAGGGCACTGCGCCTTGTAGACCGCCCGCGCCGGCACGTGATCCCAATGTTGCGGCAGAAATGGACCGAGATTCAGCATGACCTGACCTCTATGCAGGCGAAACATAAGCGCGTTGCAGACGCCCAGATCAAGGAGGGAGACGGACGAGCGCTGAACGCCGCAGGGATCGAGCCCGCCTCCGTTGACATTGTCCTTACGTCGCCCCCATATCTGAACAATATTGACTATTCCGAAGTGTACAAGCTGGAGCTGTGGCTCTTAGGTTTCGTGAACAACAGCGACGAGTTCTTGCGACTCCGAAAGAGCACGCTGCGCAGCCACCCTACGAGCGATCTCGACACCAAGCCGGAAACCGACTTCCTAGACGCCATCGCAAGAGAGCCGCTGGCAAGCTTTTTCGACCCCCTTCTCGAAAGAACCCGGGCCTTTAAGGAGAGATGGCGGAATAAGTTGGCATTGGCCTACTTCTCCGATGTGTGGGTCTCACTGAGGGAACAGTATCGATGCCTCCGCCCAGGAGGGCGAGCCTTTTTGGTCTTAGGGAACTCGCTGCACGGTTGCGCTGGCAAGGCCTACCTGATTCCAACAGATTTGTTGGTCGGACAGCTCGGCAAGGCAACAGGTTTTCAGTTGGAGCGAATCATAATCGCCCGAAACACCCGCCGGAGGCTCTCGGGCAATCATTTTCTGCGCGAATCAATAATCGTGCTTAGGAAACCCACCAGCGGGTAGCGTCCAGCGGGAGCGCGGAGTTGTGTGCGCAACGCAGTACGCCGCGGCCTTTCGTCCCGAATGTCGATTAACTTGTGGACGCTAGTGATGTTTAGAACCGCGGAGTGGTCTGTGGTGTGCGCGGCTCCTCGGTACCTGATGGCGGGCGGCGGAAGTGACCCCTAAACCGGAAACAATCCACATTGACGTTAAACGGCCTATTCGTACAAGTGCCGTTCTCGCCCGGCACATTCCGGGCGTATCGTCGTACCCACTCGGGAGGAATGCTTCGCACTCGGGGCCGGCATCGTTTAGCCTGGGGGGCCATGACCCAACGGCGCGGTGTTGCCGATCACCCCCCAATCGCCGGCGCGAATACGTGAGGGCAGTTGTGCAACCCCGTGCGCCTTCCCGTTCCCTGATCAGGGAAATACTCTTGCAGTTTGCACGGTCGGATGGAAAAGGTTAGCTGGCCGAGGTCCTACGCTCACCCAAACGGTGATCCAGCATGAGCAGTCCGTTTTTCGAATCGCCGATCATCTTGAGATGATGGACGATCTCGGCGGCATTCGCTTCTTCCTCGACCTGCTCGCTCACGAACCACTGCAGGAAGGGGCTGCTAGCGTGGTCCTTCTCCGCCGCGGCCAAGTCCACGAGTCCGTGGATCAGACCGGTCACGTGGCACTCGTGTTTGTAAACCCCCGCAAAGAGCTCCAGTGGCGATTTCCACTCGGTGGGAGGCGCGGCGATGGATGTCAGGGTCACTCTCCCGCCCCGCTCGCAGATCTGTTTGAAGAACTTCGCCGCATGACCAGCCTCTTCCTGGGCCTGGACCTTCATCCATTGCGCCATGCCGTGAAGGTTGGCATTCTCAAAATAGGCCGCCATGGAAAGGTAAAGGTAAGCCGAATACAGTTCAGCGTTAAGCTGCTTGTTCATTGCATCCTGGATCTTGGGACTCAACATGCGGTTCTCCTTCTTCCGTTGGATTTGACAAATGTGGCTGCAGAACCTGAGTCGTAGCTAATTCGGTTACCTTATTCAACATTTCCGTTTTCAAATCTTGACGGACACATGACATACACCTGACTGCCCCTGAATGCAATCGCACGGGCGGGTTGCACGGGCGGGTTTTCGCTGTCGAGCGCCTCAGCGATCCCACAAAGCTCTCGTCCTACCTCTTCGGAGGGTTCCAAAGCCCTTAACTGCCGCCTTTGCAACCCATAACTCCGACACCTCTCTGACCACGCCTACCTTGCCGCCGAGTTCCGCCTCCGACCAGCACTTTTGCCTACCCCGATGGCGATGGTAGCGCGTGCTATCCTGAACAGCATGGCCCCAAAGAGCCGTCGTGTCCGATGACTCTCCGCCAAAAGCAGTCACGAATACCGGGCGTGTTTCACCAGCCGTCCGCCGGTTTTCACCAGCCGCTGCTGCAAAGGTTCAACGTCATAGACCAGTTCGAGGGACAGACCGGCTGTGGACAATGCGTTTCTTCAAACGCGTGCGACGGCGTGAGTGAGAAGGACGCGGCTCGGCGCTGTGGATGAGCCGGGTCTTTTTCCACGGGGCGGCCGTGGGCCTTTCCATGCGATGAATCGGTTGCCTCCGAAGAGCGCGCCCCCTCCGGTTAATCCCAATGCCCCGAGGGATCCCGGGTACAGCGTGCCTCGAGTGGTGGCGGACCTGGTGGCAGCACGGCCCATCCATCTGGCAATCATCGATGGAATCCACACCATGAGCGGTGGCGAAGGTCCCTGGGCCACGGGACGGCGCCACGTCCAACCCCGCCTGCTGATCGCGGGAACGAACTGCGTGGCCACAGATGCGGTAGGCATGGCGCTTATGGGATTCGACCCCATGGCGGACCGCGGTACTCCTCCGTTTGAAACTTCCGATAGTACGTTGCGGCTGGCGGAACAACTGGGCGTGGGTACTCGCGACCTTAACCAGGTCGAGGTGCTGGGCACTCCGATGGCTAAAGCGCGTTTCAACTTTCGCAGCGTTTGATTTGCCGCGGCAGCGCCCAGCGCCTCGCCCACCTGCGGCTGACTTGCCAAAACTCACCCAGCTGTCGGTAGATCACATAGGTCACAGGAACTTCGTTTAGGTTATTCAACTCAAAGCCTAATAGGAGGCACAGCACTCTGCAGCTGGCTGAAGAAGACCTCTTCGAACGCGGCGTGGTGCGCGCTGACCGAGCTGCGCAAAGGAACCACGCCGGGGATCTAAATCCATCCCTGCGCTGGACCACCATCACGAGCATTCCAGATACTCGCCTCGGAGCTAAGGAGACCGTCGAAGTTCAGGGCCATCTGGACTGTTCGAGTAGTATGCGAATGCAATCGGCGTGCAGATTCAAACTCCAGAGACCGGCGTGTCCAGATAAATTGGAGGATGCCCTTGGCGGACTCTTCAGAAAAACTGCGGGCAGGAGACAGCGAGACTCATTGAGGCGTGCCTTTGCGCATGGGACTTCCGGTTTCGTCCGGCGTGCCCCTCTTGACGACGCGCGGACTACCAGAAGTAGGTCGCGATGACGCGAGGCGGGCCGGCGACTGAATCGATTACCGTGGTCGCGACAACCACCTGCAGGTTCTTCTTCTGCCATTCCGGCGGAGCGGTTCGCAGGCCCTCGGCGAGAAAGTCCTGTCTGCAGAAGAACTCGCCCGCGGCTTGCGTACCGTTCGCGGCGAGTCCCGCCGCGGCGATCAGGACCTGCCCGGTCTTGGAGTCCAGCAGCCTGGTGACGACTCCAAAATCCTCCGCGACGCCATTCTGCGGGCCCAAGCGCAGGGACCAGACCCTTCGTGAGGGCCCTCTTTCTTCGATCCACATGCGTTCATTGTCTTCCGCGAACACGAAACGCAGGTCGGAAGTCATTTGCAGCGTCCACCGGTTATTGAATGCTCCCACCAGGACGGCGGGAGAGTTGCGAAGGTCCTCAAAAGAGTAATTGCTGCCGATCCTGACTTGGCTCGGTTTGTTGATCCGGGCGAACAGGGCGGAAAGCTGGGTCGCCACATAGACGTCGCCCATGGCCACGCCAAAATCCGAATAGGGGAGCATGTCGCGCCATCGCAACTCCTCATTCGGATCCAAGGGAAGTACCTTATTGGACCTCTCGACCTCTGTCTGAAAGGCCCCGGGATGAGCCTTTGAGAATCTCCGGTAGAGGTCCAGGGACGGCCGATAGAGGACCGGCTTCGCCAAGCAGATCAGGACGGGTTGTGATGTCGCAAAAACCGGGGACCAGAACTGGTCCAGGGTGGACTCTCGTGGCCTCGCATAGTGAATGCGGATGGTAATCAGCACCAGGGCCAGGGCAAGGCCGAGCGCAATCGTCGTTGCCAGCCGTAGCTTGCTGCGATTCTCCGCCCGCCGGGGTGTCGCGAGAACGACCGGAGGCGCGGCCGCATTCCAATCAAACTCGGGTACATAGGAGCCAATCGGGAGTTGGATGCGGACGGGTGACGAATGCGACTCCTCATGATAATACTGCGCCAGCCTTCTCCGTACCTCGCTCGCCTTGAGTCGAACCACCGGATCCTCACCCGTGGCATAGCTCGCGGGACGGTGGAACAGATCGGCCCCAATGATTCGCTCCTTCAAAGAGTCCGTGTGCCCTTCGAGGCTGCGTTGGACAACGAAAGAAAGGAACTGTTGGCTGCGCTTGCTGGCACGAAAGGGTTGGCTGTTCAGGATGCTTCCCAGTTCGCGCAGCACGGCCTGCCTGTGCAGCTCATCAATTGAAGTGGTGTCTGCTTGCGGACCGGGAACCGCGTGCGATTCAGCTCTGAGTTTCATGGCCTTTCCCCTTGCCGCCGCCGACCAGCGCACTGGGCCCGCGGGCACCGAGGCGGAGGTCATACACCCTCCTGGCGGCCTCTGCCTGCCGCCCAGCCTCTGAGCCCGAATTCACTTTGCCAATCCTTGCTTACTCAAGTCTACCAAACCACACCATACGTTGACAAGGCGCAAGCGCTGCTTTGCGAACCAAACGCTCGATAGGGTGTGCTCCTGGTCTTGCTTCCTGGCATACAATTTACACAGCGCGGCATAGCCGCAACCAAAGGATAGTCCCGTTCTGGAAAAAACCGTCGCACGCTGCAAAGACTTTCGGGCTTAGTAATGCGGAGGTGTCATTCAGTGTCCGACTTTCCCAGACGATCCGTTCGTAGGGATTGAGAATACCTTGGGCATTTGCGCGGCGGTTAGCGGTACCCTCTCCGCCCTGGAATCCGCTGCGGTTGGGCGTCAGGGCAAGACCGTTCGCTGAGTGTGACGACATCCCCCGACTTTCCCCCAAGGTGGAGGCTCCTGCTGGTTAGCGCCAAACCAGAGATGCAGGTCGTCGAATAATAAAGATTCTGCCCCACTAGCGATCCGGTTGCGGCCTGCCGCGCACCCTCTAAACCTAAATCCACGTTGCGGTTCGGTGCTCGCCATGCTGTACCGAACTGTACGATGCCTTGACAGGTCGCAAGCGGGACTCCTACGCTCCGTGCCGTCGCATTGTAGTCGCCGAGCCAGGAGGGGGGCGCGCCGTCCACGAACCCAGCGGTGATCCGTGTGGTCGTTGGGGTGAACCCCCTCCCCGCTGCTTCCCTAAGGCGTTTCTGCCGCTTGGCGAGAACGCCGGGGCTTAAAAGGCAGGGCCGGCGCACGGTGCGCCCGTGCCCAAGCATTGGGTATAGGGAATTTCTCGGTGTTGGAGGTTCTTGCATCTTCACGGATCCGCGGGTGCAGGTCACGATCATGTGAAAAGCGGCGGGGTCTACCGGTATGAGGAGGGATGTGGGGCCGTGGCGTTCGTACAAACCTCAAGAGAGGTCCGCTCTATTTCAGAGGCACGGATTGCTGCTCTACCAGCCTGAATCGCTTCCTGTCAGTTTCCTGCTTAAGTGAGGCCTGCTGCAAATTTGAGAGACGCTTTAGCAGTGCTTGGATTTCGTCGCTCTGTACACTCTGTCCGGAGTGCCGCAACGCAGTGATGAGATGATATACTGCGGTCCGGTCGGAGGGGGCATATTGCAGCGCAAGCCGGCACTGTTCAATCGCAAGGCCGTACTGGCCAGAACGCGCGTACAGGCCCGAAAGGATATCCCTTGCTTCTACCGAATCCGGTTTCAGTTTCACAGCTAGCAGTGCAGATCTCATTGCTTCTCCAGATTCTTCACTATCTATGGCAAATCCCTGGTTTACAAGCAACCTGGCGAGCAGGCAGTGCAGTAAGGGGCTATCTGGATGAGCTTTCAACTGCGAACGTACCTGTAATAATGCTTTGTCGGAATGAACGGAATGATTCCTTGCCAGTTCCGCAAGGTCCAGGGCATACGAACTTAGACTTTGCGCTGAATCAAGGTGCTCGGCCGTATTGAAATCGGCTTCCGCCGTATCGTACTGCGCAAGTTGCGCATAGAGCAAGCCGCGCGAGATATATAAAGATGGATCGTCCGTAATGCGCTTCAGACCAGCATTGATCATATCAATCCCAACCTGAAAGGACTCGTGATCCAGACAGAGCGTAGCAAAAGCATTATAGTAGCTTGCATTCGCCGGGCTCAGAACGATCGCCTGCCGAAGAAGGGACACGGCTTTAGGAGTATTGCCCACAGCCTCATATGCCTCGGATGCCAGGCTCAAGAGGTCCGGGTCTGACTGGCCCGTCGCGAGTAAAGGGTCAAGTACTTTGATGGCAGCCTCATCCTGCTTCGTTTCGACCAGTACTACCGCGAGATCATATTTTGGATAAGTGCGCCGTGGAAGTAGTGCAGCAAGCTGTTCGAATATGGAGATCGCTTTCTGAGGTTGTCTCGTTTGCACGAAACAATAACCATATGCTTCCAGCGAGTCAGGATGAGTCCCGATCACTTTCGCGCTGAGAAGAAAATGGTCAATCGCAGCCTGGCAATTTCCTTGTCTTTCCTCGAGGGTCGCGAGCATTTCGTGCGCCGTCTCATCTTTCGGATCGGCTTTCAATATCTTTTCGAGTAGCGGGATTGCGTGTTTATCCTGTGCCTGATAGAGGAGTTGCACTTCGCCTCTCAGAGCTGCAGCGTAGTTCGGGGAGAGACTCAGTGCCCTCTCAAAGGCATTTACCGCATCATGATTGCTGCCCTTGATCGAAAGTACAATCCCTTCCAATGTCCAAAGTCGGAAGTCGTTGGGCGTCTCGTGCAAGGCGGATCTGGTAATCTGTAAAGCTTGGTCGTACTCCTGAGAACGAATCAACGATTCTATCGACGCAATAGACACTTTGGTTTGTTGCCCTTGAGCAACGAAAGATGCACCCAAGATGAAAAGCACCACGCATCTGGTACGAAACATAGAACCGCCGATCCCCATGCGTGAACGCTCAGAACAGTGTAAACGTTCAGGAGCGTTGCTTCTTAAATGCGCAGGCATATATTACCCATTGCGCTTCCGTGATTCAACTGCCTGGCGGGCGTAGCGCAAGCGTTTTCTTCATGGCTTGCCCTTCGACAATCTCATAGATCGCGTCTCCCGCAACGTTGCGGAACTCCTGCTCCAGTCCGCTGGGCCATTGGACTTTCACTTTGCTCATCAGGGCGTCGCGGCCCAACCCGAAATGGAGGCGCGTGTCATTCGTTGAGTTGTAACTTCCTCCCCCATGGACTTCGTCAATCTGAGTCATACTGGATGTGTAGACGGTGACGCGCGCGCCAACCGCAGCACGGTTGCTCTTGGTGCCGATGAGACGAAACAGAACGCGATGGTTGGGGTTGCGCGTTTCGTTGAGAAACAAGGAAGGCGGACCGGCGGCATTGAAGACGATGACGTCGAGATTGCCGTCGTTGTTGACGTCGCCAAAGGCGGTGCCACGGCGCGACTTGAGGGGGCCATCGTTGAGCCCGGCGCGATCCGCAATTTCCTCGAAAGTCCCGTTTCCCAGGTTGCGGAACAACTGCATCGGCTCGCCATACTTGACTTCGTTTTCCAGCGCATCCATCAAGGAGGAAAAGTTGCCGTTGGCAATGAGGATGTCGGGCCAGCCATCGTTGTCGAAATCGCCGAAGCCCACCCCCCACTTAATGGGAGTGGTGGTCAGAGGAGCGATTTGGGCTTGCGTGGCCACGTCCGTGAAGCCTTTCCCGTCATTTCGATAGAGGCTCGCGGGCTGTGCGCGGTAGCGGGTCACAACCAAGTCGAGCTTGCCATCGCGATCGAAGTCGCCGAAATCCCCGGCCATGTTGCCGAAGATTTCCCCGTTGGGTCCCAGACCGGCGCCCGAGAAAACTCCGATTTCTTCAAATGTGCCGTCGCGCTTGTTGTGATAGAGGAAATTCTGGCCATCGTCGTTGGTGACGAAGAGGTCAGGCCAACCGTCGTTGTCGTAATCGCCCCAAGTAACACCCATACCATGAAGCTTGCCGGGATCGCTGACGCCCGCTTTTTGAGACACATCCTCGAAGGTGCCGTCGCCCCGATTGCGGAACAGATAATCAGTTTCCCCTGGCATTTCGTCGGGCATTTCGAGGATGACGGACCTGTAGCCGGTAGCGTCGGGGTCGGGCGGCGGCAAGTGGTGGAGATCAGTGTGAACGTAGCGAGCTACAAACAGGTCGAGATACCCATCGCGATCGTAGTCAGCCCAAGCCGCCCCGGTGCTGAACCCCCCGACTTTGAGCCCGGCCTTTTCGGTTACGTCCTCGAATTTGCAGCCTCCGAGATTATGGTAGAGCACGTTGTGACCATAGCCGGTGATATACAGGTCCGGCAAGCCATCGTTATCGTAATCTCCCACAGCGATGGCATTTCCCCAGCCGCGGGTTGTGAGGCCGGCAGACGTGGTCACATCGGTGAAGTGAATACTCCCGGAAACCGCATCCTGATGGTAAAGGGTGATCATCGGATCGCCGCCGCGAAGATATTGCTCGATGGTGGAGTCGTTCACGACAGCGATATCGAGCTTGCCGTCGTTGTCGCAATCGAAGAGGGCGATGCCGCCCCCACCCATGGTTACCACTAGATAGCGGCGCTCGGACGACGAGCGTGGAATGCTCGTGAGTCCTGCCTGCGCAGCAATGTCGCGAAAGTGCATGGGGGCCTTGGAGGACGTGATTGAGATGGTTTGGCCAGGACTGCGTTTGGTGCGGGGCGACGGCAGTGTAGAGGACGGGAGCTGGGCGAGACAGAGGGAAGCCGCCAGAGTACCCAGGACGACGATCCAGTGTTTTCGCATGCGCAAGCGCCGGCAAGCCGGCCCTATCGGGTTCGCGTTCACGCTATGAACAGATTGAGCCAGGATTTCCATTTTGCCTTCCCGGCCACGAGCCAGTATACTCCCCGTCGCCTCCGTTGGGCCGCTTTTTCATCCTTTCTACCCCGTGCGACTCCGGCAGGACAGGAAGGGGCCAGCCCTGTCTCTTCCGGGCAAGGGAAAACCAGAAATTGCTCCGTTTCCAAGCGATTTCTCGGACACCTCTCCGTCCCCTCCCTCCCGGCCGGTCGTTTTGAACTGCCGGGGGACGCCCACGCGTTCTACCACCCCGGGCACTCCAATCCCCAGCCGTGAGTGGTCACGCATCATGCGTAGGGCTGTTGCCAGGACCGGATCATCTTGGGCGATGAAATCAGTGGAGCGGCGCGACCCCGGCTTAAGGAACGGCGTTTAGGTTACCAAAAGTATGTGGCCACGACACGTGGCGGGCCGGCGACTGAATCGGTTACGGTGGTCGCGACAACGACCTGCAGGTTCTTCTTCTGCCAGTCCGGCGGGGCGGTTCGCAGGCCCTCGGTGAGAAAGTCCTGTCTGCAGACGAACTCGCCCGCGGCTTGCGTACCGTTCGCGGCGATTCCCGCCGCGGCGATCAGGACCTGCCCGGTCTTGGAGTCCAGCAGCCGGGTGACGACTCCATAATCTTCCGCGACCCCGCCCTGTGGGCCCAGGCGCATAGACCAGACCCTTCGTGAGGGCCCTCTTTCTTCGATCCACATGCGTTCATTGTCTTCCGCGAACACGAAGTGCAGGTCGGAAGTCATTTGCAGCGTCCAGCGGTTATTGAATGCTCCCACCAGGACGGCGGGAGAGTTGCGAAGGTCCTCAAAAGAGTAATTGATCCCGATCCTGACTTGGCTCGGTTTGTTGATCCGGGCGAACAGGGCAGAAAGCTGGGTCGCCACATAGACGTCCCCCATGGCCACACCAAACTCCGAAAAGGGGATCATGTCGCGCCATCGCAACTCCTCATTCGGATCCAAGGGAAGTACCTTATTGGACCTCTCGACCTCTGTCTGAAAGGCCCCGGGATGAGCCTTTGAGAATCTCCGGTAGAGGTCCAGGGACGGCCGATAGAGGACCGGCTTCGCCAAGCAGATCAGGACGGGTTGTGATGTCGCAAAAACCGGGGACCAGAACTGGTCCAGGGTGGACTCTCGTGGCCTCGCATAGTGAATGCGGATGGTAATCAGCACCAGGGCCAGGGCAAGGCCGAGCGCAATCGTCGTTGCCAGCCGTAGCTTGCTGCGATTCTCCGCCCGCCGGGGTGTCGCGAGAACGACCGGAGGCGCGGCCGGATTCCAATGAAACTCCGGGACATAGCAGCCCACCGGGAGTTCGATGCGGACGGGTGACGAATGCGACTCCTCGTGATAATACTGCGCCAGCCTTCTCCGCACCTCGCTCGCCTTGAGTCGAACCACCGGATCCTCACCCGTCGCATAGCTTGTGGGACGGTGGAACAGTTCGGCCCCAATGATTCGCTCCTTCAAAGAGTCCGTGTGCCCTTCGAGGCTGCGTTGGACAACGAAAGAAAGGAACTGTTGGCTGCGCTTGCTGGCACGAAAGGCTTGGCTGTTCAGGATGCTTTCCAGTTCGCGCAGCACGGCCTGCCTGTGCAGTTCATCAATTGAAGTGCTGTCTGCTTGCGGACCGGGAATTGCTTGCGATTCAGCTCTGACTTTCATGGCCTTTCCCCCTGCCGCCGCGGGCCGGACCACTACGCCTGCGGGCACTGAGGCGGAGGTCGTACATCCTCCTGGCGGCCTCTGCCTGCCGCCCTGCCTCTGAGCCCGAATTCACTTTGCCAATCCTTGCTTAGTGAAGTGTACCAAACCACACCATACGTTGACAAGGTGCAAGCGCTGCTTTGCGAACCAGACGCTCGATAGGGTGTGCTACTGGTCTTGCTTCCTGGCATACAATCTATACAGCGCGGCATAGGTGCAACCAAAGATCTGGTTTTAATTGAGGATTGACGATTGAAAAAGTGGTGTGGCAACTCCCTCTAATGTCCATCAGCAATCGACAATCGGCAGTTCCAGCCATCCTGGGCCATGTGATGATATACCCCGACTTTCCCCAGGGTGGAGGCTCCTGCCGGTTAGCCCAACTTCCGCGCTTTTCACCCGTTTTGCGGTTATCGGCAGCAATAAGCTTTGTGTTTTCAATGAGGGTGTTACCATCTCACAAAATAGTGACGAAAATATTGTTTCGAAAAAGAGCATTGGTCCGCTATTTTTCTCTTGACGGGCCTGGGGCTCTGGACAGTATAGTTACGAAGATGGAACACGCTCCAAGGCAAGCCGTTAGACCGCACATCAGTCAGAGTAGTCTCCGCTGGAACTGCTTATAGTGACGGAAAAAATCATAACCCCTTATTTTTCAATGGCATTTTTCGAAAAGCGCGGAAATTGGGTTAGCGCCAAACCAGAGATGCAGGTCGTCGAATAATAGAGATTCTGCCCCACTAGCGATCCGCCTGCGGCCTGCTGCGCACCCTCTAAACCTAAGCCCACGTTGCGGTTCCGTGCTCGCCGCACTGTACCGAACTGTACGATGCCTTGACAGGTCCCAAGCGGCACTCTTACGCTCCGTCCCGTTGCATTGTACTCGCTGAGATTTTACTTTTGCGCCGGGTCTGGAAAAGCAAGCAAGGATTACATAGCGCCCTCAGAAGGGGGTGCGTGTGAACCAGAATTTCGACCTTTGAAAAGGAGGGTTTATGACCAGCGTGAAGTCTGCGACAAGAATTTCCATCCTCGTCATGCTCGTATTGAGCCTGCGGGGATCATCGGCATTTGCTCAATTCTCGAGTCCTTATTCGAGCGGAATTGAGGGCACGGTAGTAGATCCATCCGGAGCTCTAATCCCGGGCGCTACGGTCACCATTACGGATACCCGGCTTGGGGTAGTAAAAACTACCACAACCAACCAGGCTGGTTATTTCCGCATCGACACTATAGCTGCATCCACTTACACAGTGCAGATCCAAGTGACCGCCTTCAAGACCTGGGTGCAGAAGGGCCTTACCCTTCAGGTTGGGGAGATTCGAACCCTTGCGCCCGTACTGCAGGTGGGAGCAGTATCCACAAATGTCACTGTTACCGCGCTGCAGCAGTCAGTCGACCTGGTATCAGCGAAAACCGGAGCTACCATTGCGGAAAGTACCGTGAGCGAGATCCCGCTTGCAGGTCAAAACATTTTCGGCTTGGTGGCTCTGGCGCCGGGAATAACGGGAGCCGGGGGGGGAACCACATCGTACGACAACTATACCAACGAATACGCCATTAACATCAATGCCGCCGGACTGCGCCAGGAACAAAACGGCTACATGATCGATGGCGCGTACACCGACACCCCGTCCCGCGGCGGCGGAACCTCCATCTCCCCCAATCCCGAAATCGTGCAATCCATAAACGTCTTAACAAACAATTTTGATGCCGCAAAAGGAAGAAATGCCGGCGCGACGGTCCAAGTTTTTACCAATTCAGGCTCGAACCAGTTACATGGAACCGTCGATTACTATTTCCTGAATAACTCGCTCTCTGCACGCACCGAATTTGAATCTACGGTTCCGACGTTCAAGCGCAGCGAGTACAGCGCCACTCTGGGGGGGCCGATTATCAAGAACAAGCTGTTTTTCTTTGGAGCCATTGACGTGCTGCGCTCCAGCAGTGCCCAATCCTACCAAGCCACGGTTGAGACGCAGGATTTCGATACCTGGGCTAAGACCAATCTCCCCAATAGCCTTGGAACTCAGGTCCTTGAGACAGCTCCGCCCCAGAGTTTCCCAACCACAGGGTTCGTGACCGTCGGCCAGATCACTGGAAGTTACTACCCGCTGCCGACGGGTATCCCTGCCACGCTGAACGCCCTTGGCACCGCAAACATCAGCTTCACCATTCCGAAAAACGGCTACCAGTGGAGCTTCCGGGTTGACGACTATCTCACGAAAAAAGATCGCCTCTATGTGGATGCAATGCGCACAGCGGACACTTCGCAGCAAACCACCACGGCGCGGCCTGCGATGAACAATCCCCAATTCAACTATTCCGATTTTGTGAACTTTGATTGGACACACACCTTTTCGTCACATCTCCTGAATGAAGCGGGTGCGAGCATGATACGTCCATATGGCCAGTATAGTGGATTGCCCGCGTTCCAGATTCCATACATCAATGTGATAGGAATGGGCGGATTTGTAAGTTGGGGACCTGGGAACTTTACCCAAACGACGGTCGGTTGGCGCGATATCATGACCGACATGGTGAGAACGCACACGCTTAAGTTCGGCTTTGAGCAGTATAACATCCGCGAGGCCGATGAACAGCAAATGGGTGGGGGTGCTCGTCCATGGTATAATTTCAACAGTCTGCTCGACTTTGTTCAGGGTCTGCCGTTTTCAGAATCGGGTACGCCTGTTAACCTTGCCACGCACCAACAAGCAGCCTTTGCTTACTACCGCCGCGCACTCTACACAGGTTTATTCCTCCAGGACGACTGGAAGGTTAAGCCAACATTTACGTTGAATCTTGGCGTCCGGTACGACGCAATGGCGCATCTATTTTCAATAGAAGGCCCTCCGTTGACCAATTTCACATTTGGACAAGGTGCTACCCTGGATGAACGGATCGCGAACGGTGTCGTCGCGCTCACTCCGCATGATTATTTCGTTGACCATAATCCGTGGTACATAACCCCACGCGTCGGATTTGCGTGGGACGTTTTCGGAAATGGCAGGACAGCGGTGCGAGGCGGTTTTGGCCTGTTCGCGGATCAACCGCCATTCATCGACATGACCTCCCAGACAGGCAATCCTCCCCTTATTTTTCTGCCGTCTGTCAGCGTGCAGTATGGGCAGACACCGGTATTCCAGTTTTGCAGCCCTCCATCTGGCTGGCACGAAACCTGCCCCGTAGTGAACACAAGCAATGTTACTGTGAACTCGAGCGGTGGAGTCCTCGTCAACGGTGTTATTCAGCCGTCGACTGTTTACGGATTCTCTCCCGGCATAACAATGACTCAGGTCGAGGACTGGACCCTTAGCGTGCAGCGGCAGTTGCAAAACAATCTCATTCTTGAGGTGTACTACTTGGGGTCGGCTGCCCATCACCTGCCGATTATGCTTTACTCGAATATTAACACCTATGCCGGAGACTTAATTGTCAACGGAGGGACTTGGAAGGGCCTCAATCGGAATTTTGGCCCAATTGAGTACGGCACTACCGACGGCAACTCGATCGGCAACTATGGCTCTGTATCGCTAACGCGCAGGACTTCCCATGGGCTAGGGGTGAGGGGCGTCTACACCTATGGGAAGGCCCTGGATACTTTCAGCTCTTCGGGTTCATTGGATACGGGATCAATCACAACAACCACTCCAGTCATCCAGGAGTTTGATTTGAATGCACAGCGTGGCCGGGCCGACTTTGACATACGACAACAATTCTCGGCCGATGGCACTTGGACGGTGCCAAACCCGTGGACCTCTCATTTAGCCAGAAACGTTCTAGGCGGATGGCAGTTTGGCGGCGTGTGGATACTACAGACAGGGTTGCCCTTCACGGTTTACACAAGCGCGCCTTTTCAGCCGGTCTTCAACTCCAGCGGCAATGTCATCGGCAATACCGGAGGCGACTACAATGCGGACGGAGTTGACTACGATGTGCCGAACGCACCAAGTTTCGGTAACCACCTGAGTGGTCAACACAAGAAGAACTTTCTAAACGGACTGTTTGCTGCGTCTGCATTTCCGGCGCCGGCTCTGGGACAGGAAGGGAACCTCGGTCGAAATACATACAACCAGCCCGGATATAACAACCTTAACTTCACCTTTGAGAAATTCTTCTCTGTTCCCTGGTTCTCCGGGGAGAAGTTGAGACTGGAGGCAAGGGGTGAAGTCTTTAATCTGTTCAATCGCGTCAATCTTACCGGAGTGAATTCAGATTTATCCAGTGGTCTGTTTGGGCACTCGACGAATCAATTACCTCCGCGCAGTCTCCAAATACACATACGCGCCATTTTCTGAGCTAGGCGCGCCCCCGGGAGAAGTGATGGCTAGCGGCGTGTCCCTCTTTTAACCACGTCCTTTCCATCACTTCTCCCAATTTGAAATGAACAAGTTGGCGGGAAGTTCGTCTCCGCTGCGTCTTCTTGCCTATGCCGCAGCGTGGGGCCGTGACCTGAGTACGCATCAGAAGGAGGTCCGAAGATGTTCTCATTCGTTCGTCGAGTCAGCATACTGCTCTATGTGGCCGCTATCCTGCTCGAAGGTGCGGCCCTGCATGCCCAAGAGGCCAGAGTTATTCTTGAGCGGGATGGAAGTACGATTGTTCTTGAGCCCTACGCGCCGAACATTGTTCGGCTGACGCTTAGCAAAGTGAAAGACAAGGCTACCGCGGCTCCCGGGTATGGATTTGTCGGGTCTCCATCCGCCGCGGGCTGGAAGCACGAGCAAGATAGCCGTGGCGATATTTACACTTCCACCCGGCTTGTGGTTGTCGTCGCGGCGAGTCAGCCTCCAAAGCCTTCGGCCAACGACCTGCAAGTTGCGAAGTTCTTCTTCGACTTTTTCACGCAACCACGGGCACATATCACGATCAGCACGCCCGAAGGCAAGACGCTGCTGGACATGCTTGGCTGGTCAATGTCCGCACCGAATGACAGCGACGGAAACACGGAGATACTGAACGACAGGCGCCCATCGGATGAACCATTTTATCGGGTCAGCGCCACATTTACTTCGCCGGCGGACGAGCACTACTATGGTTTGGGACAAAACCAGGAAGGCTTTCTCGACCACCGGGGTCATCCAGTCAATTGTTGGCACGACTACTTTGCTCCGGGCGGGGAAAGTCTTTGCGTGCCTTTCCTGGTATCGAATCGCGGTTACGGCTTGGTGTGGGACAACCCTTCCAAGACTAGGATAGAGGCCGGTTTCAACGAGCGGACCAAGTGGACATCGCAGGTGGGCGATCGCGTATCCTTCTTCGTGATCGCCGGTAAAGATACAGATGAAATCTACTCGGGCTATCGCCAACTCACCGGACCTACCCCCATGCTGCCCAAAGCGGCCTATGGTTTCATTCAAAGCAAACAGCGCTATGACTCGCAAGACGAGATACTCGGGGTAGCCAAGGGCTATCGCGACCGGCATCTTCCCGCCGATGTGATTGTGGTCGATTTTCTGTATTACACCAAGATGGGCCAGATGGATATGGATCCCGCGAAGTGGCCCGATCCGGAGGCGATGAACCGGCAGCTTCATGCCATGGGCTACCAATCGTTGATCAGTATTTGGCCGCGCTTCGCTGTGGGCTCTCAGTACTATGACATGCTGTTGCAGAAGGGTTGGTTCGAACATCATGCGGATGGGACCCCGACCAACAACGATCCCAGGGATCGTGTTGGTTCCGACATCGACACGACAAATCCCGATGCGGCGCGCTGGTATTGGGAGACCATTCGAGACAAATTCGTTCACAAAGGCTTCGATTCAATCTGGCTGGATGAAACCGAACCTGACCTGCCGCCCGACAACAGCTACTTCTTTATTGGTCCAGGCCAACGGTACTACAACGTGTATCCCCTGTTCCATACAAGCGCCGTGTACGAGGGTTTCCGTCGCGACACGCAGAAAAGGGTATTGATCCTTGCTCGCGCAGCCTATCTGGGGGCGCAGCGCAACGGGACGATCTTCTGGTCCTCGGATATCTATCCCACCTGGGATACTCTGAAGCGGCAGGTGCCCGCGGGCCTCGACTTCACGGCCTCAGGGTTGCCTTACTGGTGCAACGACGTCGCTGGATTCCTGAACCTGCCCGAGGTGCATCATCCCCTTCACCCGCCATTGATCGACCCCTCCGACGCGCGGGACAACGTAGGCGGATACGACGATTACCCGGAACTGTACGTCCGGTGGTACGAGTACGGAGTCTTCGAGCCTATCTTCCGTACGCACGGAACGCGCAACTACAACGAAATCTGGTCGTATGGGAAGCAGGCCGAGCCGATCCTGGAGAAATATCTCAGGCTCCGTTACGAGCTGTTGCCCTATATCTATTCGCTTGGGTATCGCACATACACAACCGGTGCGCCTTACATGCGGGCCCTCTTCATGGATTTCCCCGACGATCCGAGTGTCGCGGGGATCGGAGATGAATACATGTTCGGTCCTGCGTTTCTGGTGGCTCCAGTTACGGATCAGGGAGCGACGAACCGCATGGTCTATCTTCCTGCTGGAGCCGTATGGTACAACTACTGGACAAACAAGCGGTTCGAGGGTGGGCAGACGATCCAAGTGAGTGCGCCGATCGAGACGATTCCACTTTTTGTAAAGGCGGGTTCGATTGTGCCGCTGGGGAGCGCCGTCGAGAGCACGCATGACAAGCAGAGCATCGCGCGTGTGAGGGTTTATTCGGGGGCGGATGGGGATTTCACGCTCTACAATGATGATGGGCAGACATATGCGTACGAGAAAGGCGACCGCCAGATCACGCACCTGCACTGGGACGATGCCGCCCAAAAATTGACACAGACCGGGGCGAAGGCGTGGAGTGGAGATGCAACTCCGGAGGTGGTTCGGGGGCGGTGAACTGCCCGCCATTTCGTACCGCGGAGAGTGTTAGAGCAGCGCGGTGGGAGTTTGAATTATTCCGCCACCGCAGCCGGGGGTGTGCAAGAGTGGGAAGCGTTCTTGGCCCTCCACTTATCCATACCCCTCGGGCATTCCCATCTGCCACGCTCCTGGCGATGGTCGTCTGTAACCCAGTGACGAGTGTGGCCGTTCCAGAAACGGTGACAATATAGCCCAAGCTCCTCGTTCCAAAGAATCTGATTGATGCGATCATTGGTATCGACGTGCTCCTGACGAAATCGCGATGCGTCACCCTGCTCATCCAGTTCAGCCGCAATCAGGGATAGATAGTAGGCGTCCATCGACCAGAGAGCGTTGAGGTCCACGGCGTCGGTATTGATCCAACGTCCGGGCCCGACAAGGTCGTTCCCTACGACGGGAAGGCGGTCAGCGTAACACCCTGAAAGCGATCGCTGCGCCTTGGCAGGCCTGGCGCGCGATTCGTTAGCCCCGGCGTTGATGGGCATGGTTTCAGCGGCCTCCTAGCCTCCGGCAGTGCGAAGGCGACAACAGAGTCCCCGAGCTTGGGGCCGGGAGCCTTCCCGTGCCCGCGGGAGGCGATCACGATGTACTGGCGGCCGCCCTGCCGCGCCCGGTAAATCGTGGGCGCGGCCACCGCCGACGCTGGCGCCGTATGAAGAGTTTTCAGTTCGCCGGGCACGCATTGACTTCGAGTGGTGACCACGCGATTCTCTTGCGACATTTTGAAGGATGATGAAATCATCTTGACGACGTTAGATGGTGTGGACTTTACCGAATTTGTGCAGCCGGAGGACGTCGAAGTGCTCGCCGATTCTGGTGAAGCAATCCTGACCCCGGTGACCTGTCACCCGTTCTATTTTGTGGGCCCTGCGCCCAAGAGATTTATTGTCCGGGCGCAGAGGATTCCTGGATGATGCAGGACTTGCACCGGGGCGCCACCGACTAACAAGTAGCCATTAAAGAGGAGTAACAATGTTCAAATCGATTGTTCTGAGTCTGGTGTTTCTAGCTCTACAAACAACGCATCCAAGCGAAGCATTGCGCGGGGCAAGAAGTATCAACGCATTGAAGTCAATGATCGGGAAAGCGGATTATCGAGGGCTTATCACACGATTGGAGAGTCTGAACAGCGACATTGCAACTAAGGGGCTGCATGATTTCCCTGATTCGACGGAAAGCTTCTTACTGGATATGCATATGTAGAATATTACGACTTAGACTTATACTTCGGGAATATATATCTGTCCTATTACGCAATAAGCCGATATAATTTCACGAATTTCAAAGTGTTTCTTGATCGACAACAGCCTGATGGTTTCGTATCGCGCACCATCGGGATTACCTATCCAAGACCTGCCCAGATGTTCAAACCCTTCCTGGCTCAAATTGCAGCGTTAGGTTCAAAGCAAAATGGAGATGACTACGAGTGGCTCCGTGCGCGGTATTACGCGCGCCTGCAGAAATACCTTCAGCGATGGTTTCAGTACGATGCAGATCACAATGGGCTGCCCGTTTGGAATAGTTCTGACGCTAGCGGCATGGACGATCAAATTTCCCGTGCCGGCGACCTGGATTCCTATCAGGATGAAGGAGTTGATCTTGCCTGCTATCTGGTTCGAGAACTCATGGCAATGGCGGTTATCGCCGGCAAGTTAGGTAAAACCTCGGATCAAGTGATGTACAGAGAACACGCTCGTCATCTCTCCGACTTGATCAATAAAGTCTTCTGGGATGAAAGAGAGGGTTTCTACTACGACCGGAACGAAAAAACGGGTGAAAGCGTCAGGGTCAAATCAATTGCGGGATTCGGTCCACTATGGGCTGGGGTTGCCACTCCGCGGCGCGCGAAAAGGCTTATTTATGAGCATCTCTTGAACCCAAAGGAATTTTGGCTGAGGTACCCTGTCGCCAGTTATGCCAAGACCGAGGCGGACTACTATCAGGGAACCCGTAACGGAGAATGTAACTGGCGTGGCCCAACATGGATCCCGACGAATTACATGATCTTTCACGGCCTGCTTCGGTATGGGTACGCCGAAATCGCAAAGCAATTGGCGCTCAAGACCTTCCGCTTGGTTCTGGACGAAAATCCGGTGACTCGAGAATATTACGACGCGGATACGGGCAAAGGGAATGGCATGAATCCATTCTGGGAATGGTCTGCGCTAGCCTACATCATGCCACTAGAATACGTGACTGCGTATGATCCAACTGATCTTAGCGGCGCGGTAGAGCCGGTGATTCGGAAGGACCTGGGAATAACATTTCCTTAGAGTGCCGGTCGGGGCTGCGTATATGTTGGCAAACTTAGTAGGAACCTGTCCGTACCAAAAATCCCGTTCAGATTGAAACCATTGATCTTACCGGAAGGCATTGCTACTGTTCCGACCTTATGTTCACTTCCCTATTTTCCGCGTTGTTTAGAATCCGAGCTTGGTTCCGAACCCGGGCAGCGCTGCTTCAAAGATCACGTGCCGCGTGTTGCCGCCCTTGTCGCCGTTGTCTTCATCATGTAATGGTTGGTGCAAGTCGCCGACGAAATGAATCACGAATTTCAGGGCCTGTGCCTTCGCGTCTTTGTCGGCGTTCGGGTCTTTCAGGACGGCGAGGAATTGTTCCGTCTTGGCGATTACGCAATCACCGTTACGGCACTCGCGGGCCAAGTCGATCGTGGAATCCGCCAGGGGTATGTCGATGTAATGCCACGGGGCGGTCTCGCGGTGGTCGTGGCGGTATTCGTCGGCCCACCCCGAATGCGGGTGTGAACGCCAGATGGGCTCTGCGGAGGCCAATATTCGATTGTTGCTGATTCCGGGTTTGCTCGGGCTTTCGGGATTCTGCGTGGCTCAAGGGGCACCCGGAAACAATCCACTTGGCCGTATAACTGCCTATTCGTACAAGTGCCGTTCTCGCGCGGCACATTCCGGGCGTATCGTCGTACCCACTCGGGAGGAATGCTCCGCGCCCGGGGCCGGCATCGTTTAACCTGGGAGGCCATGACCCAACAGCGCGGTGTTGCCGATCACCCCTCAATCGCCGGCGCGAATACGTTAGCGCAGTTGTGCAACCCCGTGCTTGTGTCACTTCGCGAGCGTCACGGCGTCGCCTCAGTGGGCGCAGGTTTTGTATCGCCCTCGCACAGCTAACCCGATGGCGCACGCATCCGCTCGAAGCGCGAAAGTTGCACAAAAATTGTGCAAAAAGGGGAGGGGGGTGCACTTTTGAATCGCCCTGTCTCCTATCCCCCTATTGCGTTGACTTGGCTGCAAAGGCCCCCTAAGATGGTACGCAACGGCTGGTTCCTCGCATGATTGGCAAGACCGTTTCCCACTACCGCATCCTTTCGAAGCTGGGCGGCGGCGGCATGGGCGTCGTCTACAAGGCCAAGGACACCAAGCTCGGCCGCTTCGTGGCGCTCAAGTTTCTGCCCGAGGAATTGGCAAAGGATCATGAGGCCCTGGAGAGGCTCAAGCGCGAGGCGCGCGCTACTTCTGCCCTCGACCACCCCAACATCTGCACGATCCACGACATCGGCGAACACGAAGGCCAGCCGTTCATCGTAATGCAATTCCTGGAAGGGCAGACGCTGAAGCAGCGGATCGCCGTAGGGGCACGGCGCACCGTGCCCCTACCCACAGACGAACTGCTCGAGCTGGCCATCCAGATTGCCGACGCGCTGGACACTGCCCACTCGAAGGGCATCATCCACCGCGACATCAAGCCGGCGAACATCTTCGTCATCCCGCGAGGCGGGACGGCCCAAGCGAAGATTCTGGACTTTGGCTTGGCCAAGCTGGCACCAAAGCCCAGGCGGGCGGCGGAAACGGTGGGATTCTCTGCGCTGCCCACCGCCTCCATCGAGCCCGAGCAGCTCACCAGCCCCGGCGAGGTGATGGGAACGGTCGCCTACATGTCGCCGGAGCAGGCGCGGGGGGAAGAACTCGACGCACGGACGGACCTCTTCAGCTTCGGCGCGGTGCTCTACGAGATGGCGACAGGTCACCCGGCCTTTTCCGGGACACCTTGCGTGCTCATCTTTGACGCGATACTCCACAATGCGCCGACCTCACCGGTGCGGCTGAATCCCGAGTGTCCTGCTGAGTTGGAACGCATCGTCAACAGGGCGCTGGAGAAAAACCGGGAGCTGCGTTATCAGCACGCCTCTGACATGCGCGCCGAGTTGCAGCGCCTGAAGCGCGACACGGAATCCGGGCGGCCTTCGCCATCGAGCGAGGCGAGAGCGACCCAAGTTCCTGTGGCGGGCAGGAAACTCTGGAAGGTTCTTGTTCCCGCTGCCCTGATACTTGTCGCTGCTGCCATCGGGGGAACGGTCTACTTCCGCTCGCGCCAGGCCATGGCCCGCCTGACCGACAAAGACACTATCATCCTCTCCGATTTCGACAACAAGACCGGTGACAGCGTATTCGACGACACGCTGAAGCAGGGACTCTCGGTGCAGCTTGAGCAATCGCCCTTTCTCGCCCTGGTTTCCGAGCGCAAGGTGAACGAGACATTGAAGCTGATGGGCCGTCCGGCCGGCGACCGGTTGACGCCGGAGGTCACGCACGAGGTCTGCCTGCGCACGGGCAGCAAGGCCATGCTGACCGGCTCGATTGCGGGGCTGGGCAGCCAATACGTGATTGGCCTGAAGGCAGTGACCTGCGACACGGGCGACGTGCTGGCGGAAGCGCAGGAGCAGGCGGCGGCCAAGGAAGCGGTGCTCAAGGCTCTGGACAACGCGGCACTCAGTATGCGGAGCAAACTGGGCGAGTCGCTCAGTTCGGTGGAAAAGTACGCCACGCCGGTGGAGGAAGCGACCACGCCATCGCTGGAGGCGCTGAAAGCTTTCAGCCTTGGACAAGCCGAACGGCAGAAGCTCGCCCTTGACAGAGCCATTCCGCATCTGGAACGCGCCATCGAACTCGACCCCAATTTCGCCATGGCGTATGCCACGCTGGGCGTGGTCTATCGCATGCAGGGTAGGGGGCAGGCTTCGGATTGCCTGAAGAAGGCGTTTGAGCTGAAGGAGAGGGCGAGTGAGCGGGAGAAGTTATACATCTCCGCGCATTACTATGGGGACGTGACGGGGCAGATTGACAAGACCATTGAAGTCTATGAGTCGTGGAAAGAAATCTACCCTCGCGACATTCTTCCCCGCGAGAACTTGGTGGCCTCTTACGCGCTTATCGGGCAGCATGAGAAGGCCTTAACCAACGGCAGCGAAGCTATGCGCCTCAACCCGAGGGATCGCATCGCCTACATGAATGATGCAGACGCTTACGAAATGCTTGATCGCTACGATGAGGCGAAGGCTATTGCGGAGCAGGCCATCGCGCAGAATCTTGACTCTATGGATGTCCACATGACGCTCTATGATATTGCCTTCATCCGGGGCGACGCCGCTGGCATGCAGCGCGAGATAGCGTGGGCGGCCGCAAAGCCAGGGGAGTCGGGCATGCTCTTTGAGGAGGGTTCGGCTGAGTACTCGCTGGGGAAAACGCAGAGGGCTCGCGAGACATTCAGGCGCTCGGCCAGTCTAATGGGGTCGGAGGGCCTCAAAGAGGCGGCAGCTAAGGCGCGAGCGATGCAGAGTATTCCGGAGGCCGCGCTTGGCAATATCCAAGAGGCTCACCAAAAGGCTACAGAAGCTCTCACCTCCCCAGTGGACAGGGATACGAGGATGACATTAGCGACCGCGCTAGCGCTATGCGGAGACGCCAATCGGGCTCAGAAACTCATCGACGAGTTGGCGAAAGATTTCCCCTTGGACACTCTGCTCAACAATGTCTCCATTCCCGTAGCGCGGGCGATCATTGAGATCCAGCACAACAACCCCACGCGAGCCCTTACGCTGCTGGAGGCTGCCAGCCCCTACGAACTTGGCTGGGGGCCTGGCAATGGCCCTTACTTGCCCATCTATACTCGCGCGCAGGCCTACTTGCAGGCGCGTGAGGGAGCGAAGGCTGCCGCCGAATACCAAAAGATCCTGGACCATCGCGGCATAGACCCCACGAGTTTGCACTATACACTCGCGCGGCTGGGGTTGGGACGCGCTCACGCGCTTCAGGGCCAAACGACAAAGGCCCGTACCGCGTACCAGGATTTCCTCACGCTCTGGAAAGACGCCGACCCCGACATCCCCATCCTGCAAGAAGCCAAGGCGGAATACGCAAAGTTGAAATAATCCCCGCGCCCCGACCCGCGCCCTTGATGCTAGGCTACACTTCTAGAGAGTCTGCGCTGCCCGCTGCGGCCCGATGCAAGATGCCGGGCAATTTCGGCAGGACGGGCTTTCTGCTGATCGCGCGGTCGCAGAGCTTCGCTGTGCGCCAGCCGGCGTGAGCGCACCTGTGCAGCCCCGTGCTTGTGTCACTTCGCGGGCGTCATTGCGGTACCTCAGCCGGCGCAGGGTTTGCATCGACCTCCGGAGCGGGGGGCTTCGCTGCGGCGCTGGCTCCGGGCCTCGTCAAGAGGAACAATGTACGCCCGCTGATTTCCTCATCGAATTCCACACCGCCTCCCTTAAAGGCTAGTCTTACCCCTTCCACTGGGTGTTCGGGAGGCACTTTGCCGAGGGTGCAGTTGACTTGCAGCGTCGCGTTTTTTGCTAACCCCAACACCGGAAGCAGGCGGATGCGCAGCACGGCCAGGCCGCCTGCGGGCATGGGGCCAGAGAACATTCGCATACGCATGGGGCCAAACTGTGGGGGGCCTAACGCGCGGCCTTCGCGCATGAGCGCACCCGGGGCGATACCGTAGGAATCAAAGCTAACAAGTTCACTCGCGATCCAGACACCTGTCTCGAGCACCATTCCATCGGTGGACTTGTGGGTGAAAGTTCCGGCTGCGGTGACCGACTTGCCTTGCGTGGCAAGCGTCCCGGCCGCGCTTCTCAACAACTGCCCTTAGTCCTACGTGAGAGAAAGCAAAGCCCCCCCCGCGCATCACACGGCTTAGCATTTGCTTCGACCCGTTCTATGCGCCCAGCCGAACCGATTTAGATTCGTTCTAAAGAACTAACGCGGGCCCGGTATTGCGCGGCCATGTCCAAGCGGATTGCGCAACCGGCCCCCTGGTCCGGCAAGTGCCGGAATCGTCGAGCCTGCGTGGGTAGGCGCGACCAAAGCATTCTGAGCTTCGTCGATCCGCTGCTGGCAGGCTTGCTCGCAATCGCTGCTGGGAACCAGCAGGGCCGCATGGATGTCGCCGGTGGAGAGCATGCCTTGGGCGAGAATCTCTCCCGAATCGTTGATATAAGCTCCCCAGTACAGATGCAGGTCTGTAGGGTTTTCAACGAGCGCGTTTAGGTCAACCATGGGGCCGCCCTTTTGCCAAAGAAAAGCACGCATGGTGGCCCACCCACTGGGGCCCCACTCACCCGAACATTCGTTTGAAATTCCCACGATTTGCCCGAAATCATTCATGCCCGTGGCCTCGGAGCAGACGTCCTGTCCAATGGTTCCCAAATCTATGGGCTTTCCAAACCTCCAGAGGATGGCGTCATTACCTTGGTCCCCGGAGAGGGTAGCCCCCCCCACCACGTCGCCAAGCTCGTTGATCCAATAGACCCAGGAATAGTTTCCGCCATTTTTTTTGGGAGGCCGCAGGTCCCGAAGTACTCCACGGTCCCAAAGGAATCCATGAGAATATTCGTCGCCAGCTAGGGTGGAATTGCCTACCACCTGTCCCCTATCATTGAGCCAAACTGAATAGCCAATTGTGCCTCCCAAAGTGCCCAAGTCCCTCATCTTGCCGTTAGTCCAGAGAAAGGGATCCTCCGTGGGGATTCCAGTCCACGAATTAATGTCGTAAGACGTATATGACTCGCCGGCGATCTGACCGAACTGATTGATCGCTATTGCGGCGGCGTCGGGGCCGCCCAAGGTGTCCAGATCCCGCATGACGCCGTTTTGCCACACGAAAGCCCGCAATTGGGTTGTGCCAGGCCAAATCATGCCGTAGCCCAATCCGAATCCGGCCGAGAGCGGGTCTTCGGTGGCGTTGAGGGCCACCCCAACTACCTGGCCGAGGTCGTTCACGTCCCATGCGGAGCTCTGAGTACCGCCCAAGGTGCCCAAGTCCCTAATCTTGCCCTTATCCCAGACCACAGCGTGGGCTTCTGGGTATCCAGTATCCGGATCAGGATATCCATTTTCTGCAACCCCTGCGATCAGGCCGTGGTTGTTGATGGCACCACCGACGCTGCTATTGTTGCCGTCGTTGCCCGGGAGGGCGCCCAGATCAGTCAGGATGCCATGGTTCCACAGGAAGGCGTGCATCACGTAGCAGTCGGTTTGGATCATGTCGTAAAGGAATTGACCGAGGCAATGGGGGTTGAACGGATCGGGAGCTGCGGTTTGGCCGCCGCCAATCACTCCCTTGTTTGTAAGACTAATTACAAAAAACTGATTGACGCTGTCGGGGCCTCCGAGGGTGCCCAGATCATAAAGCGTGTACTGGTGGTGCTTGTGTTGTGTTTGCGCCTGCGGGAGTTCATAGACGTTGGGTTTTTGAGCCCAGGTCAGTTGTGCGCTGCCGATCAGCAGCAGCACCGCCGAAAACACAATGTTGAATAGTTTACGCATAGAATCACCTCCAAGAATTAGGAGAGCAATCACGCTTCTCCGTTTCATGTTTAAGCAGCTAGCACAGACTTGTTCTTGAAGTCTGCGGCTTTTGTCTTCCCAAGGTACGAACCGCAGAGTTACAGAACAACTCTGCGCTACCTTGCTTGCTCCACACGCGATCTTGAAATTGAGGGGCCCACAGCACCTCACGTGAGCCGGGCCCCCCTTTTTGGACTATGCGATCAGTCTCGTTTTTCGTCACGATCCTTCATGCCGCAAATCATGCCCTGAGCCGGGCCGATCCAAAACCACGACGCACCCGCTGCTGCCGGTGGCAGTGTAATGTCGGGGGGTAACGTTACACCCGGTCCGAACGGTCCCGAAGAGATGAGGTTGCCGTAGGCGTGCTTGAACACTCCTGTCCCGTTGGCGAATGTGCCTAGTTCAACCACATCAAACACCCCGGAGTCGGAGACGGCGTCAGTCATGTGCTCCGTCACGAAGTGGGTCATCACTTGAATTGTGTTGCCCTTGCCAAAATCCAAGGTCCACGTCTCGGTTCCCAGGTAGATGTCCCCATCGTCGATAAACGATGTGTTGACGACGAGAATCGTGGCATGGTAAACCTTGTTGCCGATCGTGATATCCGCCACCGCGTGCCAAGTGTCCGTTTCGCCGCCGTAGAATGTGCCCGAGAAGGGTTCGCACTGACACTGACCTTGAGCCTGGGCTGGGAGCGCAATCAGAATCAGCACCCCTATCGTCAAAACAGCCACCGATAACAGCTTCCGTAGTAAGTTCCGCATGGTTGGAATTCTCCCTTCTTATTTTGAGAAAGTCGCCTCGGGCCTGAATCGCCCGCTACTCGCGCCCGAGGTTCGCGCTCAGCGCTTGCGAGCGTCAATGCACGGCGGGTAACAGCGAGGTAAAATGTTTGTACACGGCTAACCTCCTGAGGGGAGTGGGCTTGCCCCCTAATATACTTTGAGTGGCTTGTCTTTCAAGGGAACTCCTGGAGTGGTATACTTGCCCTCAACTAGTGGTAGTTGGTCCCATGAAGGACGGTAACGCTCGACCGCGCCCGCTGCGCTTTGGTGTTTTCGAAGTTGACCTTCGGACGGCAGAACTGCGCAAGCAGGGGATGAAGGTCAAGCTGTGCGGCCAGCCCTTTCAAATCCTCGCCATGCTGCTGGAGCATCCAGGGGAGCTAGTGACCCGCGAAGAGATTCGAGGGAAGCTCTGGGCGGGAGACACCTTCATTGATTTCGAGCACAGCGTCAACAGTTCGGTCAAAAGACTGCGCGAAGCGCTAGGCGACGCCGCCGAGCACCCCCGCTATATCGAGACACTGCCTCGGCACGGGTATCGCTTTATCGGAGCGGTGGAGCCCGTACCCCCGGTGACTTTATCGGCGACGGGGGGCGGCGGGGAGGTCCGATTTCAGGCCCAATCAGATCGGACCATCGGACTCCAGAAACCGGAGACACCGGCGCGACGGAAATGGTGGCTCGTCGTCGCCGGCGCCGCGATCATCGTGGCCTTGATGGCTTTGCTGGTCGCCCTGAACGTCGGCGGCCTGCGCGAGCGCGTTTTACGGGCTGTAGGGGCGGTTCGCGAACCGCCCCTACAAATCCAATCCATCGCCGTGCTGCCGCTCGAGAATCTCTCGCACGACCCGGAGCAGGAATACTTCGCGGACGGCATGACAGACGAGTTGATCACCAACCTGGGCAAGGTCAGTGCGCTGCGCGTCATCTCCCGCCAGTCCATAATGCGCTACAAAGGGTCGAAGAAGCCGTTACCGGAGATCGCTCGTGAGCTGAACGTGGACGCGATCGTGGAAGGGACGGTCCAGCGATCCGGCGACCGAGTGCGAGTCACGGCCAACTTGGTCCACGCGAGGACTGACCGCCACCTGTGGGCCGAAACCTACGAACGCGACTTGGGCGATGTTCTTACCTTGCAGAGCGCGGTGGCCCAGGCCGTGGCGCGGGAGATCAAGGTCGCGATTTCCCCGGCGGAGTCCAGTCGTTTGGCCAGGGTGCGCTCGGTCAAGCCCGAGGCCTACGAGCTCTACTTGAAGGGCCGATATCACTATTACAAGTGGACGCCCGACGATTTTCGGAAGGCTATTGAGTACTTCCAGAAGGCGATCGACGCCGATCCGGGTTGGGCTAAGCCTTATGCGGGGCTCGCCACCTCCTACGGCTGGCTTTGGACTGAGGGCGCTTTACCACCCCAGGAAGCGCTCCCTCGATTCGAGGCCGCTCTGAAAACAGCGCTCGCCATTGATGACGCCGATCCCGAGGTGCGCTACGCTCTGGCCGCGAGCGCGTTCTACTACCGCTGGGATTGGGAGGAGGCGGATCGGGAATTTCAACGGGCCCTGGCGCTCGATCCGAACCTGGTCGAGGCACGATTCGAATACGCCTGGTTTTTGTCCTCCATGGGCCGCTTCCCCGCCGCCGTCGCCGAGGCACAGCGCGCAGTCGAGCGCGATCCCCTTTCTGTTTCCGCCAATCTCGCCCTGGGCAGCGTCTACTTCCTGGCGCACCAGGACGACCGGGCCATCGCGCAGTTGCGGCGCACTGCCGAACTGGAGCCGGAGGATTCCAGAGCCCGCGGGTTCCTGACCGGGATCTACGAACAAAAGCAGATGTACGGAGAAGCCATTGGGGAGCGCAAAAAAGTAATGACACTACGGGGAGTTCCTGCCGAAAAATTAGCCGGCCTCCAACACGCTTACCAAAAGTCGGGACCCGAAGGCTACTGGAGGTGGCAACTATCGGAGGCCAAACGGCGCAACGCCCCCTATGAAATCGCGCTGGTTTATGCCCGCCTCGGCGACGCAGGTCAGGCAGTTGCCTGGCTGGAAAAAGCCTACCAACAGCACTACTGCTATATGGTCCAACTGAAAACACTCCGTGGGTGGGACTCAGTTCGCTCCGACCCGCGCTTCCAAGACCTCCTGCGCCGCATGAATTTCCCGCCGTAGTGCCACATATGCCCCAGCATGTGATTTCGGCGCGAGTTGAAAAACTAAAGAGGGGTTGCCTCAGACCGACGAGTCACGCCTCGCTAGGAATCGGAAGGGCGGGGCTTCAGCCCCGCCGCACGCGGAGCCAGAGAGTCGCGGCTTTAGCCGCTGAAACCACATGTTCGCTAATGGCACTGGCCAGTGCTTCAGGGGCTGAAGCCCCTTTCTGACGGGCGCCTCGCGGCGGGGCTCAAGCCCCGCCCTTCCCCTAGAATTGGACGCAGGAGTTGGCTCATTTACACCAAGTTGCAAACCTCAAGACTTTTAGGGGCACGCCAGAGAATCACTTGGTTACAGGCCATCTTCCCGCTGGTCCCTTGGCACGCGCCAGCGAAGCTGCAACCGCGACCTCAAGTCCAGGTAACTCCGCCTTTCGAAAGCAGGCTGATTACTGTTGATACGATCCCCTTCACCCCTCAAACCTCCGCGCAAATACGTTAGCGCAGTTATGCAACCCGTGCTTGTGTCACTTCGCGAGCGTCACGGCGGCAACTCCGAATCCGCCCAGCTTGAAGGTTGATCCCGCAATCGAGCTTGAGGCTGGGGGGTTCGAGCCGGTCGTCAGGTCGATCATTTCGATCTTCCCTCCCCCGGCCTCGGGCAGGCTGATCTCGAATTCTCGATCGCGCTTGTTTACCAGCAGGACTTTTCGTTCTCCACTGCGACTCACAAACGCCTGCGTCATCACGTACCCCGAGTCGCTGGAAGCCTCCACAATCTTGTCGCCGGGCCGGAAGTTGTCGAGGATTAACTTGAGGACCCAGTATCGCGGGTTGGGTTGAGCAGTGTCCCAATCAAGCATGGCGATGCTCGGCCACAATCCGGGACCACAGGGTATGCCCGATTCGCCGGCCGCATCGATGCCGAGCCGCGCCAGCCCCGCGAAAACATAAGCGTAGGTCGCCGCCGAGAGACTCCAATAGGAGGGCCGGATGGGTTTGAAGATGTAATCGGGGCTCGTCTGCGACCAGTCGTCAGGAAGCATCGTTCCGATCTCATTGACCATGGTGCCCGTCTTCGGTGATAGCATCTTTCGGATGGTTTCAATGTAACCGACGATCTCCAGGAACTTGTCAGCTTGATTGAAATACGTGAACTGTTGAGCTTCCGGGGGTTCGTCCGCGTTCGGCACGGCGTAGAAATGGTAGGAGATCATATCGAGTGGAATCCCAGGTTGGTGATGCTTGGGATTGAGAAAGTAGGTAAGGTACTCCGGATGTCCGACGATATAGGAATGTGAGATGCCCACAAACTTTGTCTGCGGTGAGACTTTATGAATCGCTTGCACCACGGCGTCGTAAAGCTTGGTGTAGGTTTCGGCACTAAACCCGTGCTCGAGGTCGGGTTCATTGAACACTTCCCAATAGTCCACCTTGTAGTGATGTCCTGATGGGTGCCATTTCCCGAGCTCATCCGTAAAGCCGCCTTTCACATGCCAGGCGACAAGGCGCGCAAAGTAATCGGCAACCTCGCGAAAAGTGGGATCGCGGAGCTCCGTACCCTGCCCGTAATGCCACGCTTCTTTCCTCGGATCCGCCGGGTAGCGGACCGGTTCGGCCGTCTTGAACATCCATGCCGGGATGGTGGTGAAGTTCAGCACCACGGGATGCCCCTCGAGCGCTTTCATGACATCCTCGGTCACCGGATCGATGAGAGAGAAGTCCCATGACGTTGTGGTGGCAGTCGGGGGTTCCAGTTCTGCGACGCCGAGGTGGGGATAAACGTACCCCGCTCCTGTGTACCGCACCTCGTCAGCACCAAGATCCCTGACCCTCTGAAGTATTTGATCGTGAAGCGGGGCGCCGCGCATCAAAGCTGGCGACGCGCCTACCAACAGAGTCGGCGTTGTCCGCGAAACACGGATGACCCGGTCCCAGTGAACCTGAACCTTGACGGGCTGTTCTCCCGCCCAAATAGTGGAAATGCCGAAGAACAGAACGAGCACGAAAGATGAACACACGGCGCTTCTACGACGGCACATTATCCAACCTCCATAAGGGCCTGATATTTGCGAGCGAAGTTCTGACCGAAAAGGTCAAGCAGCGGATTATATGTACTCAGCGGGAGCGCGTCAACAAACTGGTGCGTTTGGGGTGCGCGACGCAGAAGTGAGGCTTCGGCAATTCGTCGTCTGGAGGGTGTTACCGAGCGTATTAAGTGCGCTAGGGAAAGGCCCGGAGGGCCGATCCCGCCTTGCGGGATAGCCCAGGGCGCCAGCCCTGGGTCCAGAAGGCCCTCTGGTTGGCGGGAGCCCCAGCGGGGCGAAAGAATAAGGTTTCGACACGGGAACTCTCCCTGGTTCTGCCGCCCCTTGCGGGGCTTGACCGGCGCTGGGGCTTGGTTTCCCAGGGCTCGCGCCCTGGGCTAAGTTCTATCGCCCGCTAGGCGGGCTCCGGACCACCCTGCTGCCGCCGCCCCTAAGCTTTCGCAAATATGTCATGCACCAGCGGCAGGACTCCCACTTTTGTATCGCACACCCCAGCATTTGGCACTGTCCTAATTCGACTCGTCGAGCTGGCCCCGCGCGGCGAGGCCGGCGCTGCATTCAAAATGGGACACCACCCACCGGACGCTACTCGATAACCGGCCTCGCTCATCAAGTTTCTGTTCCCAGTCGCAGGGCGAAATTCGCTTCCCACGACACGAGTTACAAATGAAAGGAAGGCCCCGGCTCGGTGTCGGCGACGGGAGAGCTTCCAGCCAGCAAGCGATAAATCGCTCGATCCAAGGAGAGCGCGCCGGCGCCCCGGACGATGATAGCCACGGCGATTGCGATGGCAAGCAGGTGGTATTCGTACCCCTCGCCCTTCTGGGTCCCTGACCAGTTCGCGAAAAATCCGAAGTGCCTGTGAAGCATCGCAATGGCGACAAGCATGTTAACGCCGATGCCAGAGGCGGCAATGCGGCTAAGGAGCCCCAAGATCAGGCCTAGCCCCCCAAAAAACTCAGCGGCAATGGCCAGGAAAGCGAGTGGAGTGGGGATGCCCATCGTCTTGGTGAAGAACCCCATCGTGCCGCTGAAGCCATAGCCGCCAAACCAGCCCAGCATCTTTTGCGCTCCGTGAGCGAAGAAAACAATTCCCAATACAACCCGTAATATCGTGAATACCCAATCCGCGTCGGTCTTAAACAATTTGCTAAGCATTGGTAAAGCCTCCTTAATCATTGAATCCCCCTCGGTCTCTGCCCATGGCCAGCGGCCTGCGAACCTGCGCTTTCGGCCGTGCTCGGGGGCAGCGAGTTGTAGCGTATCACGATATTCGTTACAACAGGTATTGGATGCAAAAACTAGGCGGAGGTTACACGTGCAGTATTCAGGAGGCCCATCAGGAGCCGGAGTCGTCGCTTCCCCAGATGTCCCAACTGCCGGCGGTGGAACTCCTCGATGGGCACATCGAGTTCGGCGAGGATTCGCAAACCTTCGGGGGCGATCCGCACCGTGATGACGCGCCGGTCCTTGCTGTCGCGCGCCCGCACCACAAGGCCACGCTTTTCCAGGCGGTCCAGCAGGCGAGTGATATCCGGGTCGTGGGTGATCATGCGCTCCGCCACCTCTCCGCAGCACAGGCCGCTGGGTCCGGCGCCGCGAAGAATCCGCAGCACGTTGTATTGGGTGCCGGAAAGCCCCGAGCGCTTGATCGCCTCCTCTGCGCCGCGCGCCAGGAGGTCCGCCGTCCGCTGGAGGCTGAGATACGCTTCCTGCTCCAGGCTGCGTGAAGCCCTGTGTGACTCGGTGGTGCTTCCTCCTTTTGCCATGCTTCAACTATATGCGTTATAACGACTATTGTCAAGAGGAATAGTCAGCCCCATGAGTCTTGGTCTGGTCTACGCTTTTTCCGAGACTCCGCTCGGAAAAAGTGGCTGGCGCGAAGCGCTTTGGAGTGCGGTCCCGCCTTGCGGGACCGCTTTTGCGGCCCGAGCTTGCTCGAGCCGCTGCCGGAAGCAAGCTTCCGGCGAAGGAAAGCGGCAGCAAGTTGCCGCACTCCAGAACTCGCTGGGTGTTGCTCGCCAACGAAATCCCACAATCAGTTCAGGAAGTAGGTGCGGTAGAGGGTGTCCCGTTTGACGGGACGGAAACCCGCCTCCTCGATGAGGCGGCGGAGCTGGTCCTCGCTGGAAGTGCGGGTGACGCCGGCGGCGCGAACCACGTTCTCCTCGATGAGGATGCTACCCACATCGTTGCCGCCGAAGCGCAGAGCAATCTGGCAGATCTTGTGGCCCGGGGTAAGCCAAGAGGCCTGGACGTTGAGGATGTTGTCCAGATAGATGCGGGAGACGGCAAGCGTTTTCAGGTAATCGACGGCGCTGGCTTCCTCCTTCACAAAGTTGCCGAGCGAGGTGTTCTCGCGTTGGAAGAGCCAGGGGATGAAGGCCGTGAAGCCGCCGGTTTCCTCTTGCAGTTGGCGCACGCGCGCGAAGTGGTTGATGCGATGCTCGAGCCTTTCTCCGCAGCCGAACATCATGGTGGCGGTGGTGCGCATACCGAGCTGGTGCGCGGTGCGATGCACCAGGAGCCACTCCGCAGTGGTGCACTTCAGCCGCGCGATGCGCTGGCGCACCTCGTCGTCCAGGATTTCCGCCCCGCCGCCAGGGATGGAATCGAGGCCGGCATCCATGAGACGCATAATCGCGTCACGAACATTCATGCCGGAGACTTCGGCGATGTTCAGAATCTCCGGAGCGGAGAAGCAGTGCAAATGAAGGAGGGGGTAACGCTGCCGGATGCTGGAGAGCAGCTTCTCGTAATAATCGATCTTGAGGTCAGGGTGAAGGCCGCCTTGCATGAGGATTCCCGTGCCACCCAGGGCGAGCGTTTCATCGATCTTCTCGAAGATCGACTCGAGCGGTTGGATGTATCCCTCAGGCGAACCCACAGGCCGGTAGAAGGCGCAAAACGAGCAGTACTCCGTGCAAACATTGGTGTAGTTGATGTTGCGGTCGACGATGTACGTGACCACACCTTCAGGATGGAGCCGCTTGCGCACGGCGTCAGCCTCAAAGCCGATGCCGAGCAAATCATCGGACTTCAGCATGTCGAGAGCTTGCGCAGGAGTTAAAGCCATTGCCAAAGTCCCTCTCCGTCGGGTGAATTTCCGCAGGGCTGGTGCAGTGACCAATAATTGGGTGGACGCTGTAGCGCCGCCGTCCCGGCGGCATTTGCCGGTCCCGCCGCGCGGGACCGGTGCTACGACGGGTTTCAGACGAAGTACATTGCCTTTTCGACCGGTATGATGCCCGCCTCGCGCGCCAGCTTGAAGAAGAGGCGCAAGCCCTTGCAGTTCTCCTCATCCAGAGAATAATCGATATTCTCGGTCAAGTAAACCTTAACATCCGCAGGTTCCATATTGAGCTTCAGCGCGTATTCAGCGGCGATGTCATCAATGTGAGCAAGGCCGAACTCCCGCGACGCTTCGAAGTCTTTCCGGCACTTGGAGAGGTTCTTGTCTTCATGGCCCGCCCAGAAGGCGAAGACGAACGGCAATCCCGTGAACTTTTTCCATTCCGCGGCAAGGTCATAAACCTCCGCCGAGCCGCGATAGGTGAGCGCCGGATCGCCGATCACGAGCGCCGAATCAGCGCGCTTCAACATCTCGTGCGGTCGCGGGGCGGAGGGAATGAGGTGGACCGTGCGCGAGTAAAACTTGCCCAGCAGGATGCGAAGAAAGGCTACGGAAGTTCGCGAGGAGGTGTCCACTGCAACGCTCTGGATTTTTTCGATAGGAACCTTGCTCAAAAGAAGTACACTACGGACGCGCGATTTCGAAGCGATGGAGATGCCGGCGATAATCTGCATGCGGTCCATGCGCTGGTACTCGATGACGGGGATGATGCCGATATCTGCATTCCCGTCCCGCACCGCGTCCGCGCAATGGGCCGGAGTGGCGAACTGGAGTTCGTACTTGCCCTGCTGCGGGCCATGGAGCATGCCCCAAATCAGCGGCACAGAATTAAGGTACTGAACGACGGAGATTCTGAGGGTAGACATATAGATCACAGCCAAATGGAAACCACAATTCTATCCCAACGTTCGGCTCTGTCAAACTTCACGCGGGCGGATATAGCCCAACGGTGATTCCCCTCCTTGGCTAAGGAGGGGAGCTGTTCTCATGGCAGCGAAGGATGTCGGCAGTTCGCGAGAAGAATCCACTGGCCGGAGGTACAAGCAAACTGCGGGGATTCTTCGGCCCCCAAAGAACGGGGTCCTCAGAATGACATGGAGCATGGCCGGATTCCGAGCCGGCGCTTCGAGGCAAAACTTTTCTTCTTGCCTCCGCATCTCATGTTCTGCGATTTTAGAGGAGCGCCAGCACCGATGGCGAAGGGTTGGGTCGGCGGTCCGGAGCCGTGGCGTGTGCGTAGAAAAGGCGCAAGCTTGGAAAACAACTCTGCGCAAGGTGGTAAGGAAACTTGAGCGATGAGAACACCCAATTCTGGCTGGGGCTGACGAAGCTCGAAGGTCTGGGCGTACGCGGCGCGCACAGGCTGGTGGAGCATTTCGGTTCGCCGCAGGCCGCCTACATGGCCTCGCTGACGGAGCTTGAAAGCTGCGGAATTCCGGCGCGAGTGGCGCAGTCGATCTTTGCTCAGGCGGGATTGAAGGAAGCCTCCAGAGACCTCGAAGCCTCCGCCAAAGCGGCTTGCCAAGTTGTGGCGTACTCCAGCGACGATTATCCTCCGCGGCTCAAACAAATCCCCGACCCGCCGTTGGTCCTCTATGTTCGTGGGGATGTCAAGGTACTTTCGCGTTATGCGCTGGCCATCGTCGGCACGCGGCGGCCGACGGCTTATGGCGGCCAGGTGGCGCAGCGGCTGGCGCACGACCTCGCGCAGAGGCAGTTGGTAATCGTGAGCGGGTTAGCTCGGGGTATCGATTCTGCGGCGCATCGCGGCGCCCTCGAAGCAGCGGGAAAGACGGTGGCGGTTCTGGGCTCGGGGATTGACGTGATTTATCCCCGTGAAAACAAGCGGCTGGCTGAACAAGTCACCGAGTGCGGCGCATTGATTTCGGAATTTCCGCCCGGCACTTCACCCGCTCCCGAGAACTTTCCCATTCGAAACCGCACGATCAGCGGACTTGCGCTGGGCGTAGTGGTTGTGGAGGCGGCGGAATACAGCGGCTCCTTGATTACAGCGCGCCTGGCCCTCGAGCAGAACCGTGAGGTGTTCGCCGTGCCGGGCAACATAACTTCGGCGCAGAGCTTCGGCCCCAATCACCTGATAAAGCAGGGCGCCAAGCTCGTGGATGAATGGATGGATGTAATCGAAGAGTTCCCTGCGGAAATCCGCATGCAACTTCTCCCTCCCGTGGAAGCATCGGATGAAGCTGCAGCTCAACCTCAGACGGGGTCGCTTTTTGAACAGTCCTTGACGCCGGACCAGAAAGCGGTGTTTGATGTGTTGCGCGCCGACCAGCCCCTGTTTGTGGATGCGATACTGACTTCGTCGTCGATCCCACAGCCGCGGGTGATGACGGCTCTCCTGGAGCTTGAAATGGCGGGAGTGATCCGGCAGTTGCCGGGAAAGAATTTTATCCGTAAACTTTAGGAAAGTTCTTCTATGGGTAAATCGCTGGTCATTGTCGAATCGCCGGCCAAGGCAAGAACGATCAACAAATACCTTGGATCGAACTATCTGGTAAAGGCCTCCCTGGGGCACGTGTTGGACTTGCCCAAAAAGGACCTGGGCGTGGACCTCGCCCACAATTTCAAACCAACCTACATTACCATTCCCGGCCGCAAGGCTATCATCGCGGAGTTGAAGTCCGCGGCGGCAAAATCAGATGCCATTTACCTGGCTGCCGACCCGGACCGGGAAGGCGAAGCCATCTGCGCCCACTTGCGCGAGTTACTGAACGGCAAGAAGCGAAAATTCTTTCGCGTACTCTTCAACGAGATCACTCGCGACGCCATCCGCGAAGCTTTCAAGATTCCGGGAGAGATCGACTCCAAGCTGGTGGACGCGCAGCAGGCGCGGCGCATTCTGGACCGTCTGGTGGGCTACCAGGTAAGCCCGCTGCTTTGGGACAAGGTGAAGCGGGGAATCTCGGCGGGGCGTGTCCAAACCGTGGCTTTGCGCCTGATCGTCGAGCGCGAGCGGGAAATTCAGGCCTTCCAGAAGAAGGAATACTGGACCATCAGCGCCCGCGTGGAAGGCAAGAACCCTCCCCCCTTCGACGCGCGCCTGGTGAAGTTCCAGGGCAAAGACCTGGAGATCCCCGACCAGGCGACAGCCGACCGAATCGTCAACGCGATCAAGGCTGCGAATCTAGTGGTGGAGTCGGTGACCACCACGGAGAAGCGGAAGTATCCGGTGCCGCCGTTCATCACCAGCAAGCTACAGCAAGAAGCCGTCCGCAAGCTCCACTTCCCTGCCAGAAAAACCATGCTGCTGGCCCAGCGTCTTTACGAGGGCCTGGAGATTGGTGACGAAGGCTCGGTCGGCCTCATTACCTACATGCGCACAGACTCCACTCGTGTGGCGGAAGGCGCCCTGAGTGCCGTGCGCGGTTACATCCTGACCACTTTCGGGAAGAATTATCTTCCCCCTGCACCCATACACTATAAGAGCAAGAAAGGCGCCCAGGACGCCCACGAAGCCATCCGGCCAACCGACGCGACCCGAAGCCCCGACTCCATCAAGAGGTACCTCAGCCCGGACGAGTTCAAATTGTATAAGCTCATCTGGCAGCGTTTTGTGGCCTCGCAAATGACTCCGGCGGTCTTTGACCAGACCACGATCGACATCTCTGCCGGCGACTACTTGCTGCGCGCTACAGGCTCGGTGGAGAAGTTCAATGGCTTCCGCGCCGTTTACGAAGAAAGCAAGGACGAGAAGGCGGAAATGGAGGAAGATGAGGAACTGAAACTCCGCCTGCCGCAGGTTGAGCAGGGCGAAAGGCTCAAGCTGCGGAAGATTCTGCCGGAACAGCACTTCACCGAACCTCCCCCACGATTCAACGAAGCCACGCTAGTGAAGGCGTTGGAGGAAAAAGGCATCGGCAGGCCCTCCACCTACGCCACAATCCTCTCGATCATCCAGAACCGCGAATACGTGGAGAAACTACAGGGCCGTTTTTATCCCTCAGAACTTGGGATGCTGGTAAGCGATCTGTTGGTGAAGAACTTCAGCGACATCTTCGAGGTGGCTTACACCGCCCGCATGGAAGAAGAGCTGGACGAAGTCGAAGAAGGGAAACTCACCTGGACGGAAGCTCTCAGTGAGTTCTACAAGAAGTTCAAGAAAGATTTGCGGGTCGCCGAACGCGAGATGGTGGACATCAAGGGAGAAGGCATCCCGACCGAGGTGAAGTGTGAGAAGTGCGGCAAGCCCATGGTGATCCGGCTGGGACGCAACGGCCAATTCCTCTCCTGCACGGGCTATCCCGAGTGCGATGGAACCAGCGACCTGCCGCCTGAGCTGGCTGCGAAATACGCCAGTGGCGGGCCTCCGGCGCCCGAACTCCCAGAACAAGCCTGCGAAAAATGCGGCAAGCCCATGGCCGTCAAGCGCGGCCGCTTCGGATTCTTCCTGGCTTGCACGGGTTATCCCGAATGCCGGAACACCAAGAAAATCGTGATGAAGGAAGGCGCCGCGACGGTCGTCAGCGACACGCTGCTGGAGGAGAAGTGTCCTGAATGCGGCAGCCACCTGGTGCTCAAGCACGGCCGCTACGGGCAGTTCACCGCCTGCAGCAACTATCCGCAATGCAAATACGTGAAGCGACAGACCCTCGGTATTCCCTGTCCCGAAAAAGGCTGCACGGGTGAACTGGTCGCGCGCCGCACGCGCAAAGGCAAGACCTTTTACGGGTGCAGCCGCTACCCCAACTGCAAGTTCACCGCCTGGGACAAACCCGTCAACGAACCCTGCCCCCATTGCGGCTATCCCCTCCTGCTCGAGAAGCATAAGAAGGACGGCCCCCCCATCCGCTACTGCCCGAATGAAGCCTGTAAATTCCAGCGGGCGGTGGCGTAAGAATAAGTTGAGAGTCGACAGTCGAGGGTCGAAAGTCCGTTGACACTTTGGTTGGACCAAGCTCCCTGTGCACAATCGGCTCGCCTTCTTCCACGGGTAGTGGCGTCATTTGGAATGGGACCCCTTTCGACCCGCAGGCGGAGTGCCTTCTGTGCTGCTATAATCACTCACAGTGTGGTTGTTGGCCGCAACCAAATCGGTGCTCTTCGTGTCCTCCGTGCCTCTCGAGCTCTAACATTGAGCACACGGAGCACCTCCGTGACCTCCGTGTTGAAGCTCTTCTGGCCACGGAGGGCAGGGAGACGCCGGTGACGCGGAGAGAATTTTGCGCAGTGCGCGAAGAAGATAGCAACCAGTGCCACAGAAGGGCCTTTGATGAGGGCGGTCACGATCGCCGGAGGCGGGCTGGCAGGCAGTGAAGCCGCCTGGCAACTCGCTGTCCGGGACATTTCCGTTACGCTGTATGAGATGCGGCCGGCGCGCTCGACGCCCGCCCACAAGACGGACCGTTTAGCGGAGCTGGTTTGCAGCAACTCGCTGAAGTCGAACACGCCGGGCGCCGCCTCGTGGCTCCTGAAGGAAGAATTGCGCCGCTCCGGGTCGCTCCTGTTAAAGCTTGCTGGTGAGTGCGCCGTTCCAGGTGGCGGGGCATTGGCGGTTGACCGAGAGCGATTCTCGGCGTCCGTCACTCAGGCGCTCGGCGAGCACCCACTCGTCACCATACGCCGCGAAGAGCTGCGGGAAATTCCCTCCGACGGTCTTGTAGTAATCGCCACTGGCCCCCTCACCTCGGACGCCTTGACGCGCTGCCTTCAGGCGCTCACGGGCTCCGAAAACCTGGCATTCTACGATTCCATCAGTCCCATCGTCGATGCCGAAACGCTGAACCATGAACGCCTCTTCCCTGCCTCACGCTACGGAAAGGGCGGCCGTGATGACTACCTGAACTGCCCCCTGAACGAAGCGGAATACTGCGCCTTCTATGACGCGCTGCGAGGCGCGGAGACAGTGCCGGCGCATGAATTCGAAGACCTGAATTACTTCGAGGCCTGCCTGCCCATCGAAGAACTGGCGCGGCGAGGGTACGACACGCTTCGCTTCGGCCCCATGAAGCCCGTGGGCCTGCTCGACCCGCGGACCGGCAAGCAGCCCTTCGCCGTGGTGCAGCTCCGGGCCGAAAACCTGCGCTTTTCAAGCTACAACCTGGTGGGGTTCCAGAACCATCTCAAGTTTCCCGAGCAGGGGCGCATCCTGCGCATGATCCCCGGGCTCGAAAATGCCGAGTTCTTGCGCTTCGGGCAGATGCATCGCAACACTTATATCAATGCGCCAAGGCTGCTCGAGGCCGACCTCAGCCTTCGTGCCGCGCCCAACGTCTTCATCGCAGGCCAGCTATGCGGAGTGGAAGGATACGTGGAGTGCATCGCCACCGGGTTCCTTGCCGGAGCGGCGTTGGCTCAGCAGGTGGCAGGGGCTGCCTTCACGCCGCCCCCGCGCACCACGGCGCTCGGGTCGCTGCTCCACTATACTTCGCACGCCGACCCCGGCAACTATCAGCCTGCCAACATTTCTTTCGATTTGCTTCCCCCCCTGGAGAACCTGCCCAGGGTCATCGCGCGTGACCGTGGCGCCCGGCGCGCGAGACAATGTGAGAGAGCCCTTGCCGACCTCCAGATGTGGATTCAAACACTCTGTACTTATAATAGAATTCCAGGATTACAGGAACCTTGGGTAACGGTGCGTGAAAGTGGGTGAAGCGCTCTGGAGTGCGGCAGCTTGCTGCCGCTTTTGGTCAGGCCAGCTTGCTGGCCGTGCACAGGAGCGCGGTGCCCGGAGCGGTGGAAGTGCGAGCAAGCTCGCAGGAGGAAGGCGGCAGCTTTCTGCCGCTTTCTCTCGCCCCGCCGGCCAGCTTGCTGGCCGTGCACAGGAGCGCGGTGCCCGGAGCGGTGAAGCGCGGGCAAGCTCGCAGGAGGAAAGCGGCAGCAAGCTGCCGCACTCCAAAGCGCCTACGGCGTCACGGATGGTCGTCATGGATGAACTCATCGAGCGCTACGTCAACTACCTCCGGTACGAGCGGAATGCCTCCCCGCACACGGTCCGTAACTACCGCAGCGACCTCCTACAGTTCCGGGATTACCTGGCGGAGGGCCGCGCCACCGCCGCTGTTGATGTCCGATCGGTCGACGCTTTGCGCATCCGCGGCTTCCTCAGCATTCTTTTCTCTAGGCAAGAAAAGAAATCGTCCATCGCCCGCAAACTCTCGGCGGTGAGGGCATTCTTTAAGTTCTTGAAGCGCGAGGGAGTGCTGGCCGAGAATCCTTCCACGCTAGTCTCGACTCCCAAGCAGGACAAGACCCTTCCCAGGATCATGACTGAGGAAGAAATGAACACTTTCCTCGACGCCGTAGCCGAAGCCACCAAAACCGGAGAGCTCGCGATGCGGCGCGACCGCGCGCTGCTGGAAATGCTTTACGCCTCGGGCCTGCGCGTGAGCGAATTGGTGGGCCTGGATCTCCGCAGCGTGAACTTCGGAGACTGCATGGTGCTCGTCCGCGGCAAGGGACGAAAGGAAAGGATTGTACCGTTCCACTCAAAGGCCAAGCAGGCCCTGGAAGATTACCTCCCGGTCCGGCAAAGAATCCTCCAGGAAAGGAAGAAGTCCGGCCAGCAGGCCCTGTTTTTGAATGTGTGGGGGGAGCGGCTCACCACACGCTCCGTGGACCGGCTGGTGAAAAAGTACGTCCGGTACTACGGGCCGGCGGTAAAGGTCAGCCCACATTCGCTCCGCCATGCTTTTGCCTCTCACCTCCTCACGGAGGGAGCTGACCTGAGGGCAATCCAGGAAATGCTGGGGCACGCCAGCCTCTCAACTACGCAGAAGTACACTCAGGTCTCAATCAAACAGTTAATCGAGGTCTACGACAAAACCCACCCCAAGGCGTAAGGTTAAATCCCAAGGCAGAAGAGCAGGTGTCAGGTGCCAGGGGTCAGGTGACAGGTGCTAGAGGCTGGCCCTTGATGTTTTAGCGGTTGGCTCCGAGATGTTCCGGGACAACCCCTTCACACTCCTTCTTGCCCACTCCTGGTTGGTATCCCCGCCATTACCCTCATCAATCACCTTCTGGAGGGGCGGTTGAAGCGCGCACACTTCTGCCCTTTGATTTCCCTCAGACTCGCCTGGGTCTCTTTCATTTCGCGACCACCTGCAAGGGAACGCTGCTCGTTTGGTCGGAACTCGGTCCGACCATGATGTCGAAGACACCAGGCTCGACCACCCAGTGCATATCTTGATTCAGCATCTGAAGGTCGCGCGGCGTGAGCTTGAATTCCACCGTCTTCATCTCTCCGGGTTTTAGGCCGAGGCGCTGGAAACCTCGGAGTTCCATCACCGGACGCGTCACCGAGGCCACGCGCTGGTGAATATACAGCTCCACGACCTCATCCCCTTCCCTGCTGCCGCTATTGGTCACGTCCACTCTGACTGTAGTCTCTCCGCCCGTGCCGATCGCCGCGGGATCGACGCGCAGGTGGTCGAGCCGAAAGGTGGTGTAACTCAGCCCCCAGCCGAACGGGAATAGCGGCTTTCGGCCGTTGAACAGGTAGCTGCGGTTCAGGGAAGGTTTATGGTCATAATAGTCGGGAAGTTGGCCGACATTGCGCGGAAAGCTGATGGCCAGTTTCCCTCCCGGATTGACATCACCAAAAAGCACGTTGGCCGCGGCGGTTCCGCCTTCCTGGCCCAGGTACCAACCTTCCAGAATTGCCGGGACGTGTCCCGCGGCGTAGTTGATGGAGAGCGGGCGGCCATTGATCAGGAACACCACGGTGGGCGCGCCGGTTTCCACGATCGACCTGACTAACTGGTCCTGGTAGCCGATGAGATCGAGCGAGTCCCGATCCCCCAGGTGATTCTCCTCCCAGGCTTCACGATTAGTGCTTTCGTTCTCACCCACCACGACAATGGCGACATCCGCCTTCCGCGCCACCTCGGTAGCGGCTTGAATGCTCTTCAACTGGGACTCGGGATCTGGGAGTTTGACTTCATTCTGGTACCACGCTGACCAGCCCTGCGTCCCTTCCGTGATCTTGCAGCCCTCGGAGTAAACCACCGTAGCGGCCGTGCCCACGCGTTCACGGATGCCTTCCAGAATGCTCACGCTGTGCGCCGGCTCCCGGCTGTAGCCACCCAGGTGGACATCCGCCGCGTTGGGACCGATCACCGCGATGGTCTTCAACTTCGCCAGGTTCAGGGGCAGCAAATTGCCCTGGTTTTTGAGAAGCACGATGGCTTCCTGCGCGGCCTTCAGCGCCAATTGCCGATGCTCGGGACTGTTCGTAATGCGCTGAGTGTAGTCAGGATCAACATAAGGGTTTTCAAAGAGCCCCAGGCGAAACCTCGCAGCCAGGACCCTGGAAACCGCGCGGTCAACTTCCCACTCCGGAACCTTCCCTTCTTTCACTTGGTCAAGGACCGTGCGGTAAACCGACCCGTCACTCAGGTCAAAATCCACGCCGGCCGCCAGGGCCTGACGGGCCGCGTCCGCATTATCGGCAGCGATGTGGTGCATCGTCACCAGCATCTGGAGCCCGCCGCCGTCGGAAGTCACGTAGCCGCGGAATCCCCATTCCTGGCGAAGGACTTTGTCCAGCAACCAGGAGTTGACATGCGAGGGAATGCCATCGATCTCGTTGTACGAGGCCATCACGCTGCCCACCTGGGCCTCCTGCACCGCGGCGCGGAAAGGCACCAGAAACGATTCGCGGATGACCCGCTCGGAGTAGTTGCCGGGCGCCGTGTTGGTTCCCCCTTCCGGTTCTCCATGCACCGCGAAGTGCTTGGCAGTGGCCAGAATGTGGTGTCGGTCGATGAGGAAATTCGGGCCCTGCAATCCTTCAATGGCAGCGACGCCGAGGCGCGAACCCAGGTAGGGGTCCTCTCCGTAGGTTTCTTCGGTCCGGCCCCACCGCGGGTCCCGCGCCAGATCGAGTACGGGCGTGAACGCCTGATTATCACCAGCGGAAGCCATTTCGTCGGCAGCGGCCGTGAACACCTGCCGCACCAGTTCCGGGTCCCAGGTACTTGCCAAGCCCAGCGCCTGAGGGAAACTCGTGCTCCCGTTTTCCATGAAGCCGTGCAGCGCTTCGCCCTGGAAAATCGCCGGGATGCCCAGGCGTGTTCTCTCGGCCAGGTACCTCTGTACGGCGTTGCGCAGGACGGCAGCGTCGTGCGGGCTTATCTTCGAATCCACGCTGAACAACGCGCGGAATGCTTCGAGGGCGTTGCGATCGTTAAACTTTCCAGTCGTGTCCAGGACGCCGGGGCGGTATCGTCCGCCGAGTAGCTCCACCTTCTCCTCGAGCGTCATCCGCTTCAGCAGATCAGCTACACGCTTCTCAATGGGGAGAATGGGGTTGCGGTAATCGGGAGCAGGCGTTTGAGCAAAGGCATTCCCAAGAAATGCAAACAGCAGGACGAAGCCAAATAGGTAACGCATGGTGTTGTCCTTCGATAGTTCTGGACGGTCTCTAATTCTGTTTCGGATTGCTTCAGCGTTGGACGGTGACCGCCGTGCCGCTGTAGGAAACCGTTTTATCGACTGTCCCGGACGGGCTCACGCCAACGCCGTGACCCGGCCCCACCCAGACAATATTGAACGTGCGGTGCTCGAGTATGCCTGGGAGGCTGCCCTGGCGCGCGCCGATTGTGAGCGTGTGCTTGGCGTCATCCCAGTGAATGGGAATCGTCGCATACGCGCCCTTCTCGTACTCGTAAGTAAGGCCATCGTCTTCGTAGAGCGTGAAGTCCGCATCCGCTCCCGGATAGATGCGCAGTTCGACGGGGTCCTCCGGTTTTTGACTGCTGTACTCCATCGCTGGCCCCAGGGGCAAAATCGAACCGGCACGCGCAAACAGCGGCAGGGTTTCGAGCGGCGCCGCCGCCATGATGAACTTGCCCCCCGAGAAACTTTCGCCGCTCCAGAAGTTGGTCCAGGTGGTGTTGGGCAGATAGACGCGCCGCTGGTCCACTCCATAGTCGGTGACGGGACTGACCATCAGCGCCGGCCCGAACAGAAACTGATCGCCGATGTTGCGCGCCGTTACATCCTCGCGATAATCCATCACCAGCGGGCGCATCAGGGTGTAGCCCGCGTGCGTCACCTGCCACGCCAGCGAGTAGATATAGGGCATCAGGCGGTAACGAAGCGTATCGTACCGGGTCAGAATCTCCTGCGCGTCGGCGCCGTAAGACCACAGCTCGTTCTGGTTGGTGGTGCGCGTTCCATGCACGCGGAAGATGGGGCAGAACGTTCCGTATTCGAACCAGCGCAGGAACAGTTCCCGGTAGGCGGGACTGTCGGGATTGCCATCCGTAAAACCACCAATATCGGTCGTCCAGTAGGGAATTCCGGAAAGCATCAAGTTCAATCCAGCGGGAATCTGCCGCTTGAAGGTTTCCCAATCGGAATTGATATCACCCGACCAGGCCGCCGCGCTGTTGCGCTGGATGCCCGCATACGCCGACCGCGAGAGAATGAAAACGCGCTTCTGGTCGGTCACACTGCGCTGGCCGTCATAGACGGCCGAGGTGGTCATCAGTGGATAGAGGTTGGCGTAGCGGGCGCCGTTACCTGCGGCCACCTTGTCGCTCACTAGGATGTTTGTTTCACGCCCCTCCGTCTCCGGTTCCGTCGTGTCGAGCCACCAGGCATCCGCGCCAATCTTGAACAGCACGTTGTCCATCAACTGCCAGTAGAACTTGCGGGCAGCGGGATTGAAAGCGTCATACAGGGCCATTCCTGCAGGATGAAAGGCGGCTGCCTTGGTGCGGTCGATAAAGTAACCGCGCTTGTCCACCTCCTCATAGACTTTCGAGCCGGGATCGAAATAGGGCCATACCGAAATCATCAGATGGAAATGGTTGCGGTGCAGGTCGTCGATCATACCCCTCGGGTCGGGATAGTGGTCGTTGAATTCGAAGTCTCCTTTGATTTTCCACCAGAACCAATCCTGCACGAGGTTATCGACGGGGATGTGCAATTCGCGGTACTTGTGCGCCACCTCCAGCAGCTCTTTCTGCGACTGATAGCGGTTCTTGCACTGCCAGAAGCCGTACGCCCATTTGCCGAACATGGGAGCCGCGCCGGTCAGCTCGCGGTAAGCGGCGACGATCTTGTCGAATTCCGGGCCGTAGAGGAAGTAGTAATCGATCTGGTCGGCGACTTCCGAGCTGATATACAGCGACTGCATGAAGCGGTTGTTGAAGCGGCTGCGGGAAGGGTTGTCCCAGAACAGGCCGTAGCCGTTGGTTGACAGCAGCATGGGGAGGGAAATGTTGGAGTTGTCCTGCGCGATGTCCACCGATTCTCCCCGGTAGTTCCACACCCCGGCCTGATGCTGCCCCAGGCCGTAGAAGCCTTCCGGCGAGCCCCACAGCGCCACGAACTCTTCGGCGCGGTAAGTCTTCTCACCGTTGACCACGACGGGAGTCATCGCCCGGCTGCTGTCCTGCATCAGCCTTTTGCCCGCCGCGTCACTGAAGACAATCACTCCGTCCTTGCGGGCCACATTGACTCGAAGTTGCGCGGTGCTCAGCGTCACCTCTTTGTCGGTCGATTCCACCGAGAAGTGCGCTCCAGGCCAACTCGTTTTGATCACGGCAAGATGCTTCACGTCCGGGAAAGAAGATGTGGGCGTATAGAGGACGCGGACGATGGAATCCGAGCAGACCTCCAGCCGCAGCAGGCCGGTCTGCATGGTGAAGAGCACGCCGTCGGACTGCCTCTCGATACCCTTTTCGGGATTCAAGGGATTCCATTGCGCAACGGCGCTCGGCGCCAACCACAGCAGTGAAAGTAGAAGGGCGTATTGTTTTATTCGTGTGATCATTGGGCTCCTGAGTTCACGGAACGGCGGATGCCGGATCCGTGTTTGATCCTGGACTCTTCTTCCGGCTGGTGCAGCAGGTGCTTGCCATGGAACCCGTATCATACGCCAGGTTCGTCCAACCCGGACAGGCTACCAGAAGAAATAATCGAACCTCGGTCATGGAGTATCCCAAAGAGAGGTTTTGGGCTTAAACTTATGGGTGCAGTGTTACGAGCTCGAAACCATAGGGAGGCGCTCTTGCGTTGCCAGATTTGCCGATCGGGGAGGGCGCCGCACATTGCGGCATTGATGTTTTCCTCATCGCGTTCTTCGATCGCGGGACTTGGTCTTTTCGGGGCACTATCCATCCTGACCTTCGCCCTCGTCACCTTTGCGCAGCGACCTGATCCGCAACAGCTCTTCCAGGATGCGTACGCGGCCCAGCAGCGCGGGGATGCGGCGCTTGCTGTGAGCAAGTATGAGGAACTCATTCGACTTCATCCGGAGATGACCGCGGCGCGCGCGAACCTGGGCATCGCCCTCGTCGCGCTGGGCCGTTTCGACGAAGCCATCGCCCAGTATCGCGCCGCACTCGAGCAAGTCCACGGCGACCCGGTCCTCCGGCTCGACTTGGCACTGGCTTGGTACAAAGAGGCTGAGTTCGGGAAGGCTCCCTCCGAGCGGAGGCGGGCAGGCCGGGCTCGGGGCGCATACGTGGAAGGCTATGGGTGTGCCACCCCCGGCTAGGAGGGTGGGGCGGCCAGAAATAACATAGCCCCCGGGGGGCGAGATTTCCATTTGCCGCGCGTGTTGCATTTTTCTTGCAGTTTTCTGCCTCGGCGGCAGCTTATCCCAATGTTTTTCAAGTGTTTAGGACTATCCCAGGGGATATACCGATTAGCGCATGTATGTAGCATCATGCCACACTGGGCGGCTCGCCCTCTTCTTGATAGGCTATACTTATAGCCTATAATCCGCCGGCCCCGCCGCCCGCCGGCTTCCACCCCTGGTCCTTCGGGAGGGCGTCCGCGAGACTGGCCTTGGGCAGCCGATCTGAGACCGAAGCGTCGCCAGCCTTGTCGCCCGGCCCACCACACTCGGTCAGGTTGAGGTAGGCATAAACGGAAATGCCGTGCGGCCGCATGTCGCGGGTAAACGCGCTGACCTTTTCGACGGGGCGCGTGGTCATGGCTGACCCGGGCCAGCATAAGGCGCAGACTACCTGGAAGAGCTGGTGCCCCCCGAGCGCGTTCTCCGATTCCCAATCAGATGGCGCGGACCTGAAACAGGATTTTCTACTGCACAACGCTGCACACCCAAAAGCACTTGAGTTTCTTCCTGCAGGAATGTATAAAGAGGTTCGCCACTTGGCAATGCGCCCTTAAGGATGTGTTCCCTTGCCAAAGCAGCCCGAAGCCTTTTCCAGGGTCCTAATCGACCAGGCCCTCAAGGACAGCGACTGGGATCTGCTTAACCCCCGCCGTGTACGTTTCGAGTCGAGCGGACGCGATGGACGCGCCGACTATGTGTTGCTCGGCCAACGCGGTCCCCTCGCGGTTTTGGAGGCAAAGGCCGAGGATAAAGACCCGTATGAGGCCAAGGAACAGGCGCGCGGTTACGCCGAGAACCTTCGTGCTCCCTTCGTCATCTTATCCAACGGGCGCGAGCATTGGTTTTGGAACTACGCTCGCGCCGACCAGCAGGACGCCTACCGAATTGAGCGGCTCCCTTCACCTAAAGACCTCGAACGCAGGCAAGGGTGGGGATGCAAGCACGCATTCAGCGCGGCCACTGGGGGAAGGTCGCCAACACTGGCCACTCCCCACATCGCAGGAGTATTATGTCGGTGTCCTTGGCTCTGAGGCTGATTTGTGCTTTAATCTCCGAATTGAAGACAACGCATTACTCAGTAAGCGGTTTGCCAGCGCGCCCTTCGGCTTGACACCAGGTAGAATCCGAGACGAAGAGGACCTTACATGCCACGACTGACGGAACAGGAGCAGCAGGAAATCATCCGCTTCCTGGAGGCGGATAAGCCGCTGCCGGACAAGTACCGCTTCCTGCTGTTCGAGGAGAAGCGCGAGGTGGAGCTGGTCTGGAATGGCAAGACCAGCGAGGTCTGCAATATCGTGCTGCCCTTTCAGGTGATTGAGCAGGTGGACGAGCCGCGCGCCGAGAAGCCAGAAGACACGGCATTGCAATCGGGTCTATTTGACGCGCGGGGCCGCCAACTCAAGGGCTGGACCAACAAACTCATCTGGGGCGACAACAAGCTGATCCTCTCATCGCTGAAGAACGGCCCGCTGCGGGAGGAGATCGAAAAGCAGGGCGGCCTCAAGCTGATTTACATTGACCCGCCCTTTGACGTGGGCGCGGATTTTTCGATGGACATTGAGATTGGTAACGATACCTTCACCAAGAAGCCCAACATCCTGGAAGAGATCGCCTTCCGCGACACCTGGGGTAAGGGCACCGACAGCTTCATCGCCATGATCTACGAGCGGCTAGTATTGATGCGGGATTTGCTTGCGGAGGATGGCAGCATTTATGTGCATTGTGATTGGCGGGTGAATGCTTACATCCGTGCTGCATTAAATGAGTTATTTGGCGACTCCTGCATGGTATCAGAAATAATATGGAGGCGGTCAACAAGCACAGGAAGTAGCAAGGCTATATCCAACAAATTCCCATCAAACCATGACACCATACTTTTTTTCTCAGAATTACCCGGCAAATATAAATACGAGCGGCAATATATCGCGTATAGCGAGGATTACCTCAAGAGATTTAAGTATGATGATCAAGATGGAAAAGGCTTGTACCGAATAAGCGACTTAAATACTTATTCAAACGCAACTCTCGAAAGACTTCGCAAAGAAAATGCCCTTATCGAGCCCAAGACGCAAGGAGCAAACTACAGCTACAAGAGATATCTTAGCGATACAAAAGGTATTGTCATCGACGATGTTTGGGCCGACATTAACTTTGTTAATCCTATGGCATCGGAGGGTACTGGCTACGCCACCCAAAAGCCCGAAGCGCTTCTTGAACGCATCATCAGCGCATCCTCCAACGAAAACGACCTAGTGGCCGATTTTTTCTGCGGCTCCGGCACGACGGCGGCGGTGGCGGAAAAGCTGGGGCGCAAGTGGATCGTTACTGACCTGGGCAAATTCGCCATCCACACCACGCGCAAGCGCCTCATCGGCGTGCAGCGGGAGTTGAAGGCCGAAGGCAAGGGTTACCGCGCCTTTGAAATCCTCAACTTGGGCAAGTACGAACGCCAGCACTACATCGGCGTCAACCCCAACCTGCGCGAGGCGGAACAGCAGAAGCAGTTGGAAGAAAAGGAAGCCGCCTTCGTGGATTTGATCCTGCGCGCCTACCGCGCCGAAAGGACCGATGGGTTCAATACCTTTAACGGCAAGAAGGCAGGGCGGCTGGTGGCGGTGGGGCCGGTGAACCTGCCGGTGACGCGCCTGTTTGTGGAAGAGGTGATCCTGGAATGCCGCCAGAAGCACATTACCCGCGTGGACATCCTCGGCTTTGAATTCGAGATGGGACTGTTCCCCAACGTGCTGGACGAAGCCCGCGCCAAGGGCATCGACATCGCCCCCAAATACATCCCCGCCGAGGTGTTCGACAAGCGGGCGGTGGAAAAGAACCAAGTGGTATTCCACGATGTGGCGGCTATCGAGGTCACGCCGCACGTGAAGAGGAATAGCGTGGCAGTGGAGCTCACTGACTTTTCCGTGTTCTATTCGCAGGACTCCATCGCCGCCGCCGAAGCCACGCTCAAGGACAAAGCCAGCAAGATCGTGGTGGAGCGGGGGCAGATCGTGAAGGTGAGCAAGGACGCAAAGGGAATCGTGAAGCGGGAGGTGCTGACCAAGAACTGGACCGACTGGATTGATTACTGGGCGGTGGACTTCAATTTTGAGAGCAAGCGCGAAATCGTGCGCGTGCCACGTGACAGGATGAAACAAGCCCGGATGCCTGGCATGGAGGAGCCCGAACAGTTGGACCTGCCGGAATATGAGGAAGTCTGGACCGGGGATTACATCTTCGAGAACGAGTGGCAGTCCTTCCGCACCAAGAAAGACCGTTCGCTGGAACTGACCAGCGTCTACCACGAATGCCTGCCGGGTCGGCGCAAACTGGCCGTGAAGGTGGTGGACATCTTCGGCAACGACACCATGACGATTGTGGAGGTCACTGTGGGAGGGAAGAAGTAGGAGCGTTCATGCTTTAAACCCATCGAAATCGATGGGTTTAGATACCGTTGCCAGAATCACCGCAGGTTCATCCAATTAATGAACCCGGTATAATGCCAAGGGAAGCTGAGCGCAAGGGGGCAACACAATGAGAGCTCTGGAGGACCGGATGAAAGAGAAATTGCCCATCAATGTCGATGTCCTTAAATGGGCAAGGACATCTTTGTCCTTATCCCCGGAAGATGTGGCACAGCGGCTTGGAGGTCGCTTCAATACCGAAACCGTTCTGGCTTGGGAGAACGGCCAGGGCTCCCCAACGTATCCGCAGCTTGAGAAACTAGCTCACGAGATCTATAAACGGCCCGTGGCAGTATTCTTCTTTCCGGCCGTTCCGGAGGAGGAATCGCCCAAGACGGAATTCAGGACGTTGCCTGATACGATGCGAGCGGTATTGCCACCCCAGATTATTAAGCTATACCGCAAGGCCAAGCTTTTCCAACTCAACCTTGAAGAGCTATTTGAAGGTGAGGCGGCAGTAAAGAAATCTCTGCTGGATACATTCGCCCTGAGCGAACACTCCCAGATTGAACCGATCACCATGGCCCTCCGGCAGACGCTCGGTGTCTCAATTGAGGAGCAAGTAACGTGGCGTTCCACCGAAACCGCATTCAAGGATTGGCGAGAAGCCCTGGAAGGCCAGGGCGTATTCGTCTTCAAAGATGCGTTTCGGAACGATGAGCTCTCAGGTTTCTGCCTGTACGATAGGAAGTACCCCCTAATTTTCGTTAACAACAGCATGCCCGACTCTCGCCAAGTGTTTACGCTCTTTCACGAACTGGCACATCTCTTGTTCCACTCGGGCGGAATCGACTTCAGAAGCACAACGGTCGTTCGCGCCTTCGAGGGATACTACCGCAATGTCGAAACAACCTGTAATCACTTTGCCAGCGAGTTCCTGGTGCCTCGCGATGCGCTCGATACTTCCGGAACGGAAGTATCGGAGGCGCAGTTCGCCAGACTTGCCTCATATTTTTCGGTGAGCCGTGAGGTCATTCTTCGGAAGTACCTCGATCGCGGCTTAGTTACAGCAAGCTACTACGAAAAGTTGGCGGCAAAGTGGGCTAAGCAGGCCCAAGAGAATCGCGAAAAGCCGTCCGGTGGGGGAAATTATTACTACAACCAGAAAGCGTACCTGGGGGAGAGGTATATCAATCTTGTCTACGGCAAATACTACCAGAGCAAAATCGCGGCGGATTCAGTTGCCGAATATCTTAATGTCCCGGAACGGAGCCTTCCAGCATTTGAACACTTTGTTCTGGAGGGAGGAAAGCCCTGATCTACATTTTCGATACGAACTCCCTATCAAACGTCCTCAATCATTACTACCGCGATCGGTTCCCTTCCTTCTGGGAGAAGTTCGACGTTGCCCTCAAGGACAAACAAGTAATCTCTGTACGGGAGGCAAGGCTCGAGCTTGAGCGCAAATTCGACGAATCCGTTATTCGCCTATTAGAGATAAGCAACCCAGATTTCTTTGAAGATCCCACCGTAGAAGAGCTGTCCTTTATTACAGATATATATTCCATCCCACACTTTCGGCAAAATCTCGACAAGAAGAAGCTTCTTCAGGGAGGCTATTTCGCCGACCCTTTCATCATCGCGAAGGCTAGGATCAAAGACGCCATTGTGGTCACCGAAGAAGATCAGCCTCCCCATGGCGCCCGGATTCCGAACATATGTGAACATTTTGGGATCGTTTGCGTCAAGCTGGAGGGATTTCTGGTAATTGAGGACTGGAGGTTCTAATCCGTCATGGCGCTGCATCCCAACTTTCCTGAATCGCCCTATGCCATTCTCGACCCGGCAGTACGCTGGTTTCCGGCGGATGAAGCCCTGCGCGAGAGCAGCATGGACAAGCTCATGCCGCCGCTCGTGCCGGAACTGCGCCGCAAGGTGAAGGAGTGGCGGGACAGCGGCTATGCGGGGGCGACGGGTACCAGCCGCAGCCTGCTCAACTGGTGGTTCAACACGCCGCACCTACTCCCCCAAACCGACGGCACAATGGCCGAGTTCCAGTATTATTTCGCCCAGCGCGAGGCGCTGGAGACCATCATCTATCTGTACGACGTGGTGGGCGTGCAGGACAAGTACGACCTGATGCGCTTCGACAGCAGCGGAGCGGTCTCCAGCGGCATGTTTGACGAGACTTGGCGGCGCTTTGTGGTGAAGATGGCGACCGGCACCGGCAAGACCAAGGTGCTGGGCCTGGTTCTGGCCTGGAGCTTTTACCACAAACTCTATGAGCCGGAGTCCGGGCTGGCGCGCAACTTTTTGGTGATCGCCCCCAACATCATCGTGCTGGACCGCATCCGCAAGGATTTCGAGGGCCTGCGCATCTTTTTTGATGACCCTGTCTTGCCTGACAATGGCGTGGGCGGGCACGATTGGCGCGACGATTTCCAACTGACTCTCCACGTACAGGATGAGGTGCGAATCACCCGCCCTACCGGCAACATCTTTTTGACCAACATCCACCGCGTCTATTCCGGGGACAACGTTCCCGCCTCGCCCGATGATGAAGACATGCGGGATTATTTCCTGGGCAAGCGGCCCACGGGTGCAACAACCGACTCCAAAGTGGACTTGGGCATGATCGTGCGCGACGTTGATGAGTTGGTGGTGTTGAACGACGAGGCGCACCATATTCACGACCCGAGCATGGCTTGGTTCAAATCCATCGAGGACATCCACAACCGCCTGAAGCAGAAGGGGGGCGCCCTCGCCCTGCAAGTGGACGTTACTGCCACCCCCAAGCACAACAACGGCGCGATTTTCGTGCAAACTGTCGCCGATTACCCGCTGGTGGAAGCCATCAAGCAAAATGTTGTCAAGCATCCCGTTCTGCCCGATGCCGCCAGCCGCGCCAAGTTGGTGGAACAGAAGAGCGCCAAGTACACCGAGAAATACGCCGACTACATTCACCTGGGCGTGATCGAGTGGCGCAAGGCGTACGCCGAACACGAAAAACTGGACAAGAAGGCAATTCTATTCGTGATGACCGACGACACACGCAATTGCGACGACGTGGCCGAATACCTCGAAGGCCGCTATCCCGACCTGAAAGACGCGGTGCTGGTGATTCACACCAAGAAAAACGGGGAGATTTCCGAATCGACGTCAGGCAAGGACAAAGAGGAATTGGATGAGCTGCGCAGGCAGGCCAATGAGATTGATGGCCTGGACAGCCGTTTCAGGGCCATCATCTCGGTGATGGTGCTGAAAGAGGGCTGGGACGTGCGCAACGTTACCACCATCGTGGGCCTGCGCGCGTATTCCGCCCCGAGCAACATCCTGCCCGAACAAACCTTGGGACGCGGCTTGCGCAAAATGTACCCCAGCGCCGTGGAAGAATACGTCAGCGTGGTCGGCACAAACGCCTTTATGGATTTCGTGGAATCCATAAAGGCGGAAGGCGTGGTGCTGGAGCGCAAACCGATGGGAGAAGGCACTGCTCCCAAAACGCCGTTGGTAGTTGAGGTTGACAAGGAGAATGAGAAAAAGGACATCGACGCCCTGGACATCGAAATCCCCGTGCTGACGCCCCGCGTCTACCGTGAATATAAGAACCTGAGCACGCTGGATGTGGGCGCGCTGGGGCACCAGCGTGTGCTGTACCAGCGGTTCAGCGAAGAGGAACAGCGGGAGATCGTTTTCAAGGACATCACCACCGGCGAGGTGACGCATACCACCATTCTCGATACGGCTGGCATTGCCGATTACACCAGCGTGATCGGCTACTTCGCGCAGACCATCATGAAGGATTTGCGGCTGGTCAGCGGTTACGATGTGCTATATGGCAAGGTCAAAGCCTTTGTGCAAAACGAGTTGTTTGACCGCTCGGTGGAACTGGAAAGCCCCAACACCCTGCGCAACCTGTCAGAACCGGCCGCCACAAGAACTCTCATCGAGACTTTTAAGAAGGCAATCAACGCTCTGACCGTGCAGGACAAAGGCGATGCAGAAATCCGGGACACCATTAAGCTGCGCCAGACGCGACCCTTTGTAGCAAAGGACCAGAGCTATCTCATCCCGACAAAGAGCGTGTTCAATCGCATCATCGGCGACAGCGATTTTGAACTGCTGTTCGCCCGCTTTCTGGACGATTGCGACGATGTGGTTTCCTACGCCAAGAATTATCTGGCGGTACACTTCAAACTGGATTATGTGAATGCTGACGGCGACATCTCCAACTACTACCCGGATTTTTTGGTCAAGCTCTCCGCCAAGCGGATTTTCATTGTGGAAACCAAAGGCCAGGAGGACGTGGACGTGTCGCTCAAGATGCAACGCCTGCGGCAATGGTGCGAAGACGTCAATCGAGTGCAGGGACAGGTGAAATACGATTTCGTGTATGTGGATGAGGAAGGCTTTGAGAAATACAAGCCTGCTTCATTCAGGCAATTGGTTGATGGGTTCAGAGAATACAAGGAGAAGACATAAACATCACCGACCAGGGGGCATCGCGTCCTGCGGCATCCTGGTGCGGGGCAGTCTGGGCAACAAGCTGTCACCGCAGTTGGCATGAGATTCTACAGGTGAGACGCAATGCGTCTGAGTAGCCAGTCCGGGACTGAACGCGTGAACGCCTCTTCGGCTTCATGGCGAAGCCGACGGGTCCGCTGTTGGTTTCCGTTGTTTGACTGTTCCATTGACCTTGGCTCAAGCCGTTGGCCATCCCCATGCCAGGCATGATCTTGATGAGTTCCGCAGCATCGCGGCCCTGGATCGCCATTTCGCTCACCATGTCCTGGTTCGGGGACGTGCTGTTTTCGCCAGTGTCCACCGGCGCCACGGCAGCGGCAGCGCTCACGACTTCGACCGTCGTCGTCGCCCCGGCCACCTTCAGGGCGATGTTCGGCAGCGTTCTGCTCTCGTAGGCGTCCAACACGATGTTCCTTTGCTCCCAGGTGGTGAACCCCTTGGCCGAAGTCATCACTCTGTATGAGCCCACCTGAAGTAGCGGGAAGCTGAAGAAACCAACGCTGTTCGAAACGATGTTCTGAGTCGCGTTGGTGGCCTCATTCTTTAATGCCACGTTGGCGCCGGGAATAACCGCGCCCGTCGTGTCAACAACGGTGCCGCTCAATGAAGCGGTCGCTACCTGACCGAACGCGGGTATTTGAGAAAGTACCAGGACTGCAATAAATAGCACTGCAAAAGCTGCCCCGCATCCAATTTGGCGCATTCCCAGAGCCCGCCGAGGCTGGGGACAGCCGGATTGGTGCAGATGATGCTTTTTCATGGATTTTTTCTCACTTCGTCTCTGATAGGAGCCAAGACCGACTGGACTTACACACGCAGCCTTTCGCCGCGCGTACACCAGACAGGTGCGCGGTAACAGAAGGTTAAGCTTGTTAATTCTCCTCGACTTTTAGTTACTCCGATAACTGGCTTGTTTTCAATACGGCACGGCTGGGGTTTCACCTGTAATGGGTAACGCGGTGTCAAGCCATCAAAAATGTTACGCTTCACTTTACAATCAATGGCGCTTGGTGATATCTTTATCCCAGCTTTTTGCCTCTGGTCTACGGATATGGCGATGGTGGTTCACAACCACGACGAGAGGGGCGAGCTCGAGAATGTTCTCAGTTCGGGCATCTTCGCCAAAGCCCCTGGGCAGGCCAAGCTGCTCAAATACATTTGCGACGAGTACTTCCTGGGTAGGGCCGACCGGATCAAGGAATACAATCTCGCCACGGAAGCCCTGGGAAGAGCAGCGGATTTCGACCAGAACCGAGACGCCATCGTGCGGGTTGAAGTCCACCGGCTTCGGAGGAAGCTGAAGGAGTATTACGAAGGCGAAGGAGCAGGGCACGCCCTCCGCATTGTGATTGACCCTGGGCACTATGCGCCGCGATTTGTTCCTCGAGACGAAATGCCTTCGGCCGAGCTTGAGGCTGATTCGGGAACTTCCGAAGTCCGCGAAAGCCAGAACTTCGAATTGCCGCAGCAGATGGGCCAGGGAGTTACAGCCGATACCAAGCCGTCGGGTCTTCATGCCTTGCCTATTGCCGTGGGAGGGCTTGTTCTTACCGTTGTCATGGCGGGAATTCTTCTTGAATGGCGGAAGCACGCGGGGGCCTTGGTAAAGGCATCGCCGGCGGCCAGTCCCTCCTCGTTAGCGGGCTCCCCGGTGGTGGCAGGAGCGTTGGACTCCGTGCGCATCCTGTGCGGTTATCCCAAGGACAAGTATATCGACCGCGCGGGAAATTCCTGGCTGGGTGACCGGTATTATTCCGGGGGCGCGACGTCCAGCCAGCCGCCGCAATTTGTGGCGCGCGCGCCGGATATGACGCTGTACCAGACCTTCCGCTCGGGGAATTTCTCCTACCATATTCCGCTCAAGCCCGGCAACTACGAGCTGCATCTGTACTTTGTGGAGACGCACTATGGGCCCGGAAGCCTCTCCGGCGGCGGGGAAGCCAGCCGCCTGTTCGACGTTCTGCTGAACGGGAAGCCCCTACTCAGGATCTTCGACATCATCAAAGACGCCGGGGGGAATAACATCGGGGATGAGCGAGTTTTCAAAGACGCGACCCCGGCTGCGGACGGCTATCTGCATTTGAGCTTTCAGGCGCTGATCGACTCGCCGATTCTGAATGCGATCGAAATCGAGCCGGCGCCAGCGGGGAAAATCAATCCCATTCGCATCGCGGCTCAGAATAATTCCTACACCGACCACGCGGGCGACATCTGGAGTCCCGACCGCTATTACAGCGGTGGGCAACTGGCCGTGCATATTACTGCCAAGCCGGTCAGCCAAACCTCGGATCCCAGCCTTTACTCCGCTGAGCGATTCGGCCATTTCAGTTACGCGATTCCGGTCGCCCCGGGCAAATACAGAGTCACGCTACGATTTGCGGAGACTTATTGGGGTGTCGAGAGCCGGATTCCCAGTTTGCCTGACCAGAATGGTTCGCTCGAGGGTGGAGCCGGGAGTCGGGTCTTCGATGTCTACTGCAACGGGGTGGCCCTGCTTCGCAACTTCGACATCTTCAACGCGGCGGGTGGGCCCTTCATCGCAGTGGAGAAGACGTTTGATAACCTCGAGCCCAATGCTGAAGGCAAGCTTATGCTGGCTTTCGTTCCTGTGAAGGATTATGCGAGCGTGACTGCTTTGGAAGTCGTCAATGAACCCCATTGAAGCCCGTCAAAGCAAATGTTCCCCTAGCATCCCACCCGCGCTTTGAACTCGCGCGCCCGGTCGCGCGCGACGGTCAAGTCCGTGTCTTTGCCATCCTTCAGGCGAACATTCAAGCTTCCTCCGGGGAGCGACGCGACTTCCTTGATCCAGGCCACGTTCAGCACCGTGCTGCGGTGGATGCGGATGAATTTCCTCGGATCCAGTTTCCTTTCTAATTCCGTGATCCGTTGTTCACCCCAGGCTCAGAAGCTGTGAAATAATCTCCGGATGAGCAAAAGCATTTCATCCCGCGAGGCGGGACAAAGTCGTAGAAGGCGCAAAGAAAACAAGGCAGTTGTTCTTTGCGAGTCTTTGCGCCTTGCTCCCGCTTTGCGGGATGAGGTTGTTTATTTTTTCACAGCTTCTCAGCGAGCAGGTTGTGATGTTTATTGATTCTTTGTAAGGGAATCGTACTTCGCCACGGACTCCGGGAACAAAGAAGTGAAGAATGTAGGTCTACAGAGCTGGTTGCTCGGAGAAAGCGAGTGGCCAATTCCCCTCGCGGTACCCCGAATCATTCAGGGCGCCGGATGCAAATCGTCACACGAGGAAGCGGGAGCGGATACTTTCCTGCACGGTGGGGCTGCGACGCATAAGCCATTCCCCAACCTCAGCAGAGGCCTCAAGAAGCATGTTGAAAATAGCCCCTGCAAACCTGAGGCAGGCGGCGAGAACCTTCACACCCAGCCAGACCACCAAATGCTGCACCGACCTTGCGGGGTCTCGAAGTTCGAAACTGAGGCGGTAGTGTGGCCTGTCCGTACGATACCTCATCAGGACCATCCCCGCATAAATGGCTCCGGCTGCAACGGCCACCAACTTCAACAAGTGGCCAAACACGAGGCTCAAATACGTAACCATTTTCTCGTTTATCCTTCCCTTTCTTCAAGACCACTTCTACTAACTTAGATTCGAGTTGGCCGAAAAGGATTCATCGTCTTATCGAACAATAGTTGGTTGTTTTTCATATGGTTAGACCACCAGAGTGTCGGCTGCCGCGTTGGAAAAGACAGTTGAGAGGGCGTTCGAGAATCTGCGCTCACGGGAAGAAAGCCGTAAGACACGGCAGGAACTGCGGCGTGTCGCCTCCGATCCTGGGACCTTAAACAAAATCGGCGTGGCGCTGTCCCGGCAGCTTGACGATGGGGCTATTGCAGGGTATATTTGTCCCTATCCCAAACAAGACGGGAATCTCAGCTAAACAAGGAGGAAGACTATGCTCGGAGAACTGATTTCTGAGTCGCACGGGAAGCGGACGGCAAGGCGAGTGCTTTCGGCGAGCCCTGGATTCAAGGTTGAAGTGTCATTCGAGGCCGACGGAAAGCTCCTGGGGATGGGGGCCCACACTATAGCAACCTATTGGTCGGAGGGGAGGCCGGACGGAAGCCTGTACGGAGAGGGACAAGCGGTCGTCATCACGCAGGATGGCGAGACCGCCACCTGGAAGGGCCAGGGTGTGGGGAAGTTCCTGGACGGCGGCGCCGTCAGTTATCGGGGCGCGGTTTACTACAGCACCGCATCTCCGAAGTTGGCGCGCCTGAACACCGTCGCCACTGTGTTCGAGTTTGAAGTCGATGCCAACGGAAATACTAGGGAGAAGTCGTGGGAGTGGAAGTAGCTGGAACTCGGTAACAAGCGAAAAGCGCGAAAGGGCCGGGCGTTTAGAGGGGAAGGGGATGAAACCGGAGCTGCCTGGTAGAACCCTTTGAATCTCGGCCCCTTTCGCTTTCTGCCCTTTTCCCCCTTTTGTCCCTCATGGGCCGCTTCTGACTTCTGCTCGTCACTCCTCACTCGCTACTCGTCACTGCGCTCAGGCTCTGCTGATTTCATCCAGAAGCCGCCGCAGCCGCGCTATGGGGACTTGTGCCTGGCCGAAGCGGAGCAGGTTGTAGAGGCGAGTGAATTCCCAGACGCCTGATCCGAGGCGCGTCCCCAACAACGATTGAGCGAACTCCCAGGGCGTTAGCGCGGCAGGCTTTCGATAGCCTCTCTTGCGCAGGGTCTTCAGCAGCCTTTGATAAGTCATGGTGGCTTGGCGCGGGCTCAGTGCGAGCTCCCGGCGTCCAAACTTCCACACCCAGAAAAACCGGATGTCGGCCAGCGAAATGCCCTTTTCGCCAGTCACCAAGGCTGCCAGGATGATCACCATTAATAAGAGCATGAAAAGCTTGTGCGACATCAGCCACGCTTCGACGAGGTAGGCCACCCGCACGCCCTGATGTCTAAGCTTGTCGGTGCGGTCCCGGAATTCCTGCTGGAAATCCCTGGAGGTTTGTTCCATCTGCCGCGCCAGCCGGACTTGATGGCTGAAATCGTAGTTGACAATCCACTCACTCCAGAAAAGGTTCAAAGCATCGAGGTAATCGTCCCATGCTCCGGCGCGGATGGGATTGGGGTCCGCAGGGGTGGGATCAAACGCAATCCAGCCGTAATTCGGAAAATACACTTCCACCCAGCTATGGGCATCACGAGCGCGGACCACAAAATCCTTGCCGATACGGTTATAAGAACCCGTCTGAAAGCCATTCACCAGCCGCGAGGGGATGTTGAGCGTTCGAAGCATCACGGCCATCGAGGCGGCAAAGTATTCGCAGTATCCTGATTTGGATTTGAACAAGAAACTGACGAGGGGGTCTTCGGGCTCAATGGCTGACGGGTCGAGCGTGTACCGGAAATTGTCTCGCAGGTAATTCTCAATCGCGGTGGCGCGGTCGTAATTGTTCGTGGCAGTCGATGCGACCCTCCGGGCAAGCTCCGGAATCTTCGGGTTCAGATTGGGGAGCCGGAGATACACCAGGCGGACATCATCGGGGTATTTCGTGGAGGCGCGCTGCAACTCCCGGGCCGAAGGAAGCCCTGTCTCCGAAACCACATCGTAAGCCAGAGGCGAGAAGGCATATTGAGGGCTATGCAGGGAGCCTGTCTCATCGACATTCACCAAGTGAAACCGGCCCATAACCTCCTGCGGAATAGGGGCGGCGAAAAGCACGTCGGTGGAGAGCGCCGAGCGCAACACATGGTAGCGGAGCAGTCGCCGTGAACGGCTCTGCCAGCCCTCGAGCTGGGGCAGAACAAAGCGTTGTTCGGCGGCCGGCGTAATGGGTATTTGCTCCGTGTTGTCGTTAAACCAGTGGGTGCCGTCAAAACTGGTCAAACCCACACCCCGCCATTTCACACCCCGGAATTGCCTGGGATCTCCTTCCAAGGTGACGCGCATGACAACCATAGGGGAACGCAGGATCTTCCGGATGTCTCCCATGTTAACGGAGTCCGAGAAGCCAGTGATGTTCTGCGCCTGTGAGGAGAGCGCGGTCAAGTAGCCTGTCCGGTATCTCGGGATGACGAAAAAGAGAACCGTTGCCAAGAGAAAAATGCCGGCAGCTAAACCCACGGCCGCCCTCATCAGCGCCCCTTCGACGGCTGTCCGGTTCTGTCCAGGTTTTCGGAAAGGGCCTTCCGGCGCGCGGGACGCCGACTCCATTCCTTGCTTGATTTCGTAGCTGATGAAGGTCGAGATGGCGAAGATGACGTACAGGGTAAAGAAGATCAAATAAGTGGTGCTGACCGTCAGGATAGCGCTTGCCAGCATCATCATGAAAGATAGGGTGGCGAGGTAACCGTAGTCGCGATAGGTTCGTGCCGAGAAGATTTTGACGACGGTGGTAAACAGAATAAGGTGAACGGTCGCGGCCAGCATCCTGTCCAAAGCGCTCAGGCCCGGCGCGAAGATCAAGAAGTCGAGGGCGTAAAAGAAGATGTAAAAAATGGAAATCCGCGTAACCGTGCGCGGAGAAAGGGAATAGTCTGCCTCGCGAGAGTAGCTCCAGAGCTTTACGGCCAGCGCGGTGGAAACCACCACGATCGAGAGCGTGTCCAACTTGCCCGTCATCGTGAGGGTGATGAATCCCGTAGCCAGGGTCAGCAGCAGCGAAATCTCAAAGTAACGCTGCACGCTAATGTTGGATTGAAGCCTTACGAGCGTGGCGGGATCGAGTTGTGCTGTTTTTGCCATGACCAACGTTTCGCTGCCGGATTACATTTTAGCGCAAGGCGCATTTCCGACAATTAAAACACCTGCTGCGCGATTTTGCGAGCCAGTTGCGAAATCGCGGCCTGCCGCAGTCTCGAAATAGGAAACCATCGAAGTCCTCTTTTGCGGGGAGTGTGCGAAACCTCCGCCGGGTAAGCATGGACGCGAATGGAGCGGTAAGTAATGCCGTGACGGAGCTCGGCGATGGAGTCCTGGATGGCGACGGAAGCGCTCCCGCCAGCCGCGAGCTTACTGCGTAAGCTCGCCAGCGCCTCGGGGCGGGAGCGGCCGAAGGCGGAGGGGAAATTCCACAGGTCATCTAACAGGCCGTCATCAAGGCCGCGCACCATGGCCACTCGGGGTCCGCGCCGGAGGATAGCAGCGGCAAGGTAATGGGATTCCGCCGCGCGCCTGGGACGCGGCTGGGGGTAGAGTTGGGGCTGGCCGGATTTGTACCCCCAGCACCAGCTTCGCACTGGGCAGGCGGTACATCGGGGAGCGCGAGGCAGGCAAAGGGTTTGCCCCAGTTCCATTAACGACTGGTTGAAGTCACCGGCGCTTCGAGGTGCAAGCAGAAGTTCGAGTTGGGCTTCTACCGCGCGCCGGAAGCCCAACTGGTGAAGATTACCCTGGAGAGCCGCCAGACGCGAGAGGACTCTGGCAACGTTTCCGTCCAGCAGGGTGTACGGCTGATCGAAGGCAATGCTCAGAATTGCCCGCGCGGTGTAATCCCCAATTCCAGGCAGGGAACGAATCTGCAGGTAGTCCTGGGGGAACGCTCCAGCAAAGCGACAAACCAGTTCCTTGGCGGCCTGGTGCAGGTGACGGGCGCGGCGATAGTAGCCCAGTCCTGACCATAGTTGGAGGACTCGCTCGAGCGGGGCGCGCGCCAGGTCGGCTAATGTGGGAAACGCCGCGAGGAAGCGTTGGTAGTACGGGACCACCGTCGCCACCTGGGTCTGCTGAAGCATTACCTCAGAAACCCAGACGGCATACGGATCACCCCTCTTCCGCCACGGGAGGGGACGCGCGTTTCGACGAAACCACTCCAGCAGCGCACTTCGAATCGCATCTCTGTCCTGGCCCGAAAACTTCATCCGCTTGATGCTATCGTTGTCCGCGTTCCGATTGAGCCGAGCTTTCCTGCCGCGCGTCGACGAAACGCTCATTCGAGAACGAAGTCCGCCGTGCGTATGGGGCTCGCCCCACCCGCGGAATTCCGGGCCCTTACCTCCAGCCGGTATTCTCCTGCCTGAAGGCTGTCCGTGGGAATCTCCCTTGCCAGGGGGATCAGCGGATTCCCCGAGCGCGCGAGCGCGTTCACAAGTATGGTGTTCGAGGAATACACTTGCTGGTTGGTCTTGCGATTGACGATATTGAAGAGCACCCCCACACGGGGTACAAGACTCGATTGCATCAGGGGTTCAAAAACCTCGACGTAGAACGCGACCTTGTCGCCGCGCTGGAAACGATTGCCCGGCTGGATGAATACTTCCATACCCTGGAAGAGCAGCGGAGTTTGATCCTCGAGGAGTTGTGAATCCAGGCTGGCAACGAGCTGGTCCACGGGACGAAAAGCGTTGCTGAGGGCGGGTCCGCTGAGCTCGAGGTGTTGGCCGTCAAAGGGGGCAATGCTCAACGCTGTTTCGTACTTCCCAAATTTCTCCCCGCCGGTGCTCAGAACCAGTTTCAGCGTGTATTTTCCCGGTGCAACATTGAAGGTGTGCTGATAATTGAATGGCCCTTTGGAAAACTCCTTCAGGTCTTTCTTTTCCACGTCCAGCTTCACCGTATCACTGAATCGAGCGGCTACCGATCCGTCCTCCCGGTAGGCAATACCCAGCACTTGCACATTGGAATGAAACTCCTTCTTCTCTTTTTCGAAGTCGATCGCCGAAGCCGGGACCTGAAGCGAAATGTTCACGCGCGCCACGCCCGGCGAACTGTAGAAGTAAGGCGTACTGAGTGAAACAGGGACTTGTCCGGGCTGAGAACTTGCCGCCAGCGCTTCCAGGGTTTTCCCCTCGAGTTTTCCGGCCAGCAGGTCGGGAGACTTCAAGTCGTAGTAACCATTACGGTGGCGGAGTTGCACTCCGCCGCGGGTCACCTTCACTGTGATCTTGTGGTAACTCCCGTCGTGCGCTTGGCTGGGTGGGACGTAACCCAGAATGTAGTACTCGTCCAATTCGTTGGCGATCTTATTCAAGCCGGCAAGGAAATCGTTGGTATTGAATATGGTAAAGCCGCCTGTCCCTCGAGCCAACGCGTCGAGAACCTGCTGGTTGGCGGAAACGCTTTGATCAATCAAGCCCCGGAGGCGGTTCTGCGGGCAAAGAGGATTCGATAGGGCAACCATCGAGTTGTTGCACTGAGAAGTGCCGCCGGGATAATTCGAGTAAGAACCTCCCATGCCACCGCGATTACCGGATCCGCCAGTGCCTCCGCCGCCGCCACCCTTCGTGCCGCCACCACTACCGCCGCCACCCTTCGTGCCGCCACCGCTGCCGCCGCCACCTCCTGTCCCGCCGCCACCCTTGGTGCCGCCACCAGTGCCGCCGCCACCTCCTGTCCCACCTCCACCACCACGTCCACCGCCAACTCCTCCTCCGGTCCCACCGCCCCCACCGCCAACTCCTCCGCCTCCTCCGGTTCCACCACCGCCCCCGCCCCCGCTATGCTGCGGCCAGGGGTCGGGCGAACCCGCTAAGGAAGCGAGCAATCCTGGTTCGTGCGGGAATGGCGAATCGAGGAGAAATGCACCTGGCGGCAGCCCTGACAGGGACGGGGGTAGTGCCTGCAAGCCTCGCACGTCCACCGGGTAGATCGCCACATTGGCTCGACTAGCAGCATCGATGGTGGCATCGAGCTCAAATTGGTGTTCCGAGGTGAGTGGAAAGCCTGCGGAGAAAAGAATCAATGTCTTGCGGCCAGGGACGGCCCCCAGGGTTTTCGCCAAGTTGCGGATGGCCAGAAGGAACGATCGGGCGCCGAAATCGGCTTCAGCCAGGGAAATCTGTCCCATCGACGCAATTCCGGCAGCCGGCGCCCCCATGGACGCAATATCGACTGTCGATGTGGATATATTCGGCGAAACCGCAGAGTATTTCACCTCTGCCGTCGCGCGCCTCAGCTTCTCTCCGTCCGGGGTGAAATTCTGGACCACTTGGGTTGTCCCTCCAAAGTCCACCACCGCCATTAAGCGTTCCGGCGACGCAGTCTTCTCCACAAACTGGTTTGCGGCCCGCCGTGCCACCATTTGGTCTCCGGCGCTCATGGTGGAGTCATCGAAAAAGAGCACGATATAGCGAGGCTGGCTCGGCCCTTTAGGACCCCGACCCTCCCCGGCGCGCGAAAAGCTGGCAATCACTTGGGGCTGATTATCCTCGAGGACCTCGAATTCCTTCACGTCCAGATCTTTGATGTATTCCCCTTTCTTGTTGGTGGCAATGACGTCCACCAGCACAAGATTCGCTTCGGCTCTTATGATTTGAGGGGAAGTGGCGGCCACCTGGGGAGGAGCATTTGGCGCTCCCCCGCTCTGGGCAAGAGTGAGAACCAGCCGCGCTCCCAGAACTCCGATGGCAGCCGGTAGGAGAATATACAAACCAAAGTTGCTTCTTCGACGCATACACCACCCCCTAATAAGGTATCTCCACCGTGCGGTTCAGCCCCGATAGTTGGCCGGCCTCAGAGTCCCGGACGATCTGGCGAACCAGGTACGTCCCGGGCTTCAAGTCGAATTCCATCTTCAGTGTTATACCGGTTTGGTTCAACCTCGCAAGTGTAGCATCGCGAAGTCGAAACTCTACCACTTTCTCTTTTCCCACCACGTACTTTCCATCCCGGTCGAACAGGACGGTCAAAAAGGTAAGTTTGTTCAGATGGCGATCCTGTTCCTTGCGGAAACGCACGGAACTCAAATCCAAATGAGTAAGCACAGCAAGCCGCGCCTCGGCTTCGTTGACTTTAAAAAACTGGGTGTGCACATTGATCGGGAGTTCCTTCAATTCGTCTTGGGAGTAAACTGCCTGTTCGATTTCTTCCTTGGCCTTGGTGGCCACATCCACCGACGCTTTGGGCGCAAAATAGCCACGTCGCGCCTGAATCGTGAAGCCGGCGGGGTTCACCAGGCTGACCTTCAGCCGGTGGAAACGGCCATCAAACTTGAGGTTGCGGGGAGAAAAGGCCAGAACGTAATAAACGTCCGAAAGTGTCCCCACCTGTCGGAAGCCCGTGTCCAAATCGTTGCTATTGTGGAAGAACTGGCCACCCGTATCCCCCGCAAGATCGGAAAGAACCTCCTCGGCCAGGGAGAATCCCGCATCGATGATCTGTTGTTTCCTCCCCATCAAATCCGGACGGCCGGGGATAAGAATGGGTTGGCGGCTGGCATCACCGCCGGGAATGATGACATACAGGCCCCTGGGGTCCAGGGCGCTGATGACCACGCTGGAGCGCAGCGCTCGGTCCGCGATCTCCGCGATCTGGGACTCCAGGTTGTAGCGGAGAAAACCGGGCGAAAGGAAAATGACGCTGTGTTGCCCGGGCAGCAGCGCGGTGCGGCGAATGACTTGTTCAAGGCCTCGCAACACCGCCTCGGACTGCGTCTCCCAATCATTCCACACCCGCATTGCCTCTGCCTCCACCATGTTTGCCGCTTGGCTGCTACAAGCTTGCTGCATGCCGCTGTTGCCTGTGACTTCGCAATTGCACTGGATAACCTCTTGTGTCGCAATTTCAGTGGCAAACGGGTCGCGCTGTTGCACGATTAGGTAAGCCTGATAGTCGCCAATATCAGGACAGGAATTTGTATCTGTTGAGATGTTGGGCCTCGGTCGGAGCTTGAAAAGGGCTTCGTGGAGCTTGCTGCGGTCGTCCGTGAAGTCCAGGTTGCCCTGGCCTGAGGAGGTGAAGATGCCTGCCCTGTCCGCAGCAGTAAGCGTGGTCGCCAGATACCGGTCGGCGGCATCGCGGGCGTGAGCGATATCTTCAAACGTCATTTGGAGATCATCGAAGTAAAGCGCCTGGAAGTTGCGCGCCGTCGCATTCGCCGCTCCCGCCTCTGAAGCGGCTTCCTCATCCGACTCCTTGCCGGGGGCCGGGCGCGCCACGGCCGAGGTGCGGCTGGAGGATTCGAGGGCGAACTGGTCAATCTCCTGCGGCTTGCCGTTGTCCAATAATCGAAAGTCTTCTTTGCGCAGGCGGGGTACGGGACGACCATTCGAGTCGCGCACGATCGCACGCACCACCACCATGTTGCGCTGCACTTGCACCTTGAACGGGGATTGAACATCCTGGGTGGCAATTTCCTGTTCACCCGAGCCCTGGCCGGCGGCAGCCGGCACGCCACTGAAAAGCCCCGCCCCCAATAGGCCCACAAATAGTAGCAGTAAGGTGACCCCCATCCCGCCCTGCCAGATGGGTTCCCAGGCACGCACGCAAGCTGGCCCGAAAGGAGTCGGGCCAAGCCCACGGTAGCGCCGCTCGAAAGCGAAGTTCATTTTCGCCCCGTATTTCGCAGACCAACCAAGCTAAGTATCCGGCGGGCCCGCAGCAAAGTCAAGCCAGGTGCCGGTGCGGCCTGCACGGAGAAACGAGAAACTGGAAGATGGAAACTGGAAACTAGAAACTGGAAGCTGGCTGCCTTGTTTTCTGATTTCTGATTTCTGCTTTCTGATTTCCGGTTCCCCGTTTGCGGATCAACGCCATAAAGCAGAAACTAGAAACTAGAAACTGGTTGCCCCAATTCCCATTTTCCAATTTCCAGTTTCTGGTTTGCAGTTTCCAGTTTCCAATTTCCAATTTCCATTTTTAGTACCACCCAACGCCCCGCAGATGGCGGAATCTTGGCCATATATTTCGCTTTGATTGGCCTTTTTTGCGTTCAAAAACCAGTTCGTTTTGGGCTCCTGAAAACGCTAACTCCTTTGCTTTCAATATATTCTTAGGTTCGTTCCCACTATTTAGTATCTTTTTTCTGTTTTCGACGCATTTCCCTACCCCGCCGGGCCGATTTCGAACCTCCTTCCCGCGCCCGCTTGCAAGCTTTCTCATACGGCAACTAAGGTAGGCTATCACAACTCCAGTCTCGCGTCAAGAACAAAGTGCAGAGTTCAGGAAGTAGGATTCAGGATTCAGGAAACGGCGCTTGTATCTACCTGCTGCTCCCCGCTCGTCGCGGGCCAGCAATGTAAGGCGTGGGTGAAACCCACGGAAACGGGAGGCAAAAAACGTCTCAGCCTGGCGGCGCCGAACGGTTCGACCCTTTCAGGGTCGGGAAACTTGGTTGGGACGTAATCCGTGGGCGGCGGGCACAAAAACCGTGCCCTTGCCCACGGCTACTCACCTTCAACCCCTTCGGGGTTCACCCAAACCTACGCTTAATCGTCGGCGGCGGGCACAAAAACCGTGCCCTTGCCCACGGCTACTCATCTTTAACCCCTTCGGGGTTCAGACGAACCCACGCTTAATTGTCGGCGGCGGGCACAAAAACCGTGCCCTTGCCCACGGCTACTCATCTTTAACCCCTTCGGCGTTCAGCCGCACCCACGCTTAATCGTCGCCGCCGGGCACAAAAACGGTGCCCTTGCCCACGGCTACTTTCTGACCCCTCTCCCCGCTTGATTTGCCTTCACAGGCAGCCTAAAATGTCTCTCAACAAGGATGCTGCCCTTGCGCCGCAGCGGGCTTTTATGGGCGACCTGAATTGACCTCGCGTCCTTGCCAAACAGGCTCGGACCATGCAGCGCGCCTCTTCTCAATCAGGGAGCCTCCGCGACAACGACTGCGTTGCCATCGTGGGTGGTGGACCCGCCGGTTCCTTCTTCGCCATCCATCTTCTTCGCGAAGCCCAGCGTCTGAATCGACACCTCGACGTGGTCATCGTCGAGAAGCGTGGTCTGACGGACTTGGGCGCCGATAGCTTTCAGTGCAGGGGATGCAACTTCTGCGCGGGCGGCATCTCCCCGAGGCTGAATGAGATACTCGAGGAGCAGGGTCTGGTGGTTCCGGAGGAGATCATCCAGGGGCGCATCGATCACGTGTGGATACAGGGCCAGTGGAAGAACTTCCGGCTTCGAGTTCCCAAAGGCATGCGGATGTACTCCGTATTCAGGGGCTCGTTACCCAGCCGGCGGAGCGGCAGACCCGGAGGGTTCGATGCGTTTCTGCTGGGTGAGGCGGTCAAAAAAGGCGCGCGCGTCTTGTATGGCAAAGTGGAGGGCATTGATTATGCCGCGTCCGGGATGCCCCGCTTGACGGTGCGAACGAAATCCGGAGAGGGGGTCCTGCTGGAGGCCGGCTTCGTGACCATCGCTATCGGAATCAATACACACGGTAGCCTCGACTACCGTGACGATGCCCTGATCGCCTCGCTTCAGCGTTTGAATCCGGGGTTCGTTCCCGGCAAGTCCCGCAAGGCCTTCATCTTCGAGCTGGAGGTGGGCGAGGACTATCTGGCGCGCCAAATGCACCGCGAGATCTACTTCATCGAGTACGCCTCCAAGCACCTCGCCCTCGAGCATACCGCGCTCATTCCCAAGGGCAGGTTCTTGACCGTCGCCATGATCGGCAAGTGTATCGACGAGGCGTTGTTGCCACAAGACAGCCAGCAGATCGTGCGCGATTTTCTGGCCCTGCCTCAGATCGAGCGCATCTTACCAGGCCTCGAGGCGGCTCCCATCGCCTGTGCCTGTGCTCCCAGAATGACGGTGACCACCGCCAAGTGCCCCTTCGGCGACCGGTTTGCCATCATCGGCGACGCGGTCGGGTCGCGGTTGAACAAAGACGGCCTGTTCTCGGCCCACGTGACGGCGAGCCGGCTGGCGCAGACCGTGCTCCGGGACGGAATCGACAAGCAGGCCCTCGCCAAAGGATACGGGAAGGCCATCAAGTGGCTGGCCGCGGACAACCACTTCGGACGGATGGTGTTTGGCGCCAGCCGGGTGGCGTTCACCACGCCGGTGCTCAGCCGCATCACGTACCAGGCGTTTGCCACCGAGTGCAAGGTGCGAGATGAGCGCAGCCGGCCTTTGAGCGTGGTGCTGTGGAAGATCGCCAGCGGCACGGCCGACTATCGGGAAGTGTTATGGGAGATGTGCGGCTACGGCGTGCTGCGCTCCGTTCTCGCAGGTGCGGCGGTCACGCTAAGGAACGTGGCGTTCGAGGCACTCTTGGGTCTGAAATGGGGGGAGTACGGACGCTACCCGACGGTGGTGCTCAAGGAGAAGCGGGAAGCGCTCAAGGAAGTCCTGGCCTCGAGCCTGGGAATGGAGCTTGACGCGTCGCCCGACTTCGAACGGATGTATGCGATCAAGATCCGTGGCTCCGAGGAAGAGATCATGCAGGAGCTGGCCAAGTTCGGCCACCCCAATGCGAGGTTCCTCAAGTTGCGATGGGTCGAAGTTCGACAGATCCAAGGGGCGCCGAACCAGGTCGGCTCGGTGATTCGATACAGGATACCGCTCCTCGGGTTGGGCGCGGAACTGCAGCTGAGCAAACGAGTTGGCTTCGAGACCTTGCTGTATCAGCTCGAGGAGCGGCTGGCGGACCACGGGAAACTCATCTTCAACGTCGCACCGACCAAGGACGGAAACAGCCGGCTGTCCATTTACGCGGCCTTTGACTACAAGAGAGGCAAGGGCTTCGCAAGTCGGGTTCTATGGGGCGGTATCAGGGTGCTGTTTCCAGAATTCGTGCATGACGTGGCGTGGAACCATGCCCTGTGCACCATCAAAGAGGAGGTCGAGCGGAAGCGCGACTATACCCCCAGACCCTAGCCGGCCTCGCGCAGCCCACTCCATCGTAGTGTGGGTGTCGCAAGGCGCAACTTCGGCTGCCCGCAGACTCTCCAGCCTCGGGTGCTCAGCCGCCGGGTAGTGTCCCAATTCACAGGTGGCTTGCGTGCTCGCTGAGGCGCTCAACAGCCAAAGCCCGACCGGACGATTGCATTCAGAGACGGTCGGGTGTAAGTTATCGGTCCGGCGAAAACTAAAAACGAAAATTCCGGTTGACACCTCAACATCGCGAAGGAGGATGAAATGATCAGCCTGAAACTCGACCGACGCGAATTCCTGCTGTCGGCTTCGCTCCTCTCGGCGGGCGCCTTAGCCGCAGGGCAGGGCAACGAGGACTTCAGCAAAGTCCAGATCAGAGTCACGCGTGTATCCGGCAGCGTTTACATGCTGCAAGGCGAGGGCGGCAACATCGCGGCGTCCGTGGGCGACGACGGGATCGCCATCGTGGACGACCAGTTCGCTCCCTTGGCCGAAAAGATTCGCGCCGCCCTGAAAGACATCACGGGCACAGACAAGCCGGTACGTTTCGTCATCAACACGCACTATCACGGCGACCATACAGGCGGGAATCCGAATTTTAGCACGACCTCGACGATCATCGCCCAGGACAACGTGCGCAAGCGCTTGGCGGCGGGTGGCCCGGCGGGCAACGGCGCTTCAATTCATATGGAGAACAAACCTGCGGTAAAAGCCGCACTGCCGATTATTACCTTCGAGCGCGACGTTACCGTTCACCTGAACGGCGAGGACATTCACGCGCTTCACTTTCCTGCCGGTCATACGGACGGAGATTCCATCATCTTTTATCCGCAGTCCAACGTGGTCCACATGGGCGATGACTTCGTCCGCTACGGCTTCCCGTTTATCGACATCGACAGCGGCGGCAGCGTGCAGGGCATGATCGCCGCTTGCGAGAACGTCATCCCACAGCTTCCGCGGGACGTGAAGGTGATTCCCGGACACGGCGAGCTGGGGAGCCTCGATGACGTTCGTGCCTACCTCGGAATGCTTCACGAGACCACGGACGCCGTCCAGCAGGCCCTCAAGCAAGGGAAAACGCTCGAGGAAATGAAACAGCAGAAGATCCTCGCCCCCTGGCACAAGTTCGCCGGTCCGTTTGTCAATGAGGATACCCATCTCGAGACACTCTACAACTCGCTTACCGGCAAGAAGAACGGGAAGTTCTTGAAGCACAATTGAGCGGCGGAGATTGATCCAGAGGGGGTGCCCGGGTCAGCGGAGCTTCCGCTCCAACTTGGCGACGGCCCGCTCGGCGAGCGCGATCTGGCGCGCCACCTGCCGCGGGCCCGTGCCGCCGGTTACATTGCGACGTACTACTTCCTGCCAGCGGTCTTGCTCCGCGAGCCGTCCCTCCGGGCACGTTTCTATAAACCACTGCGCGTCGCCTGACGCTTATTCCTTAGATGGCACAAAGCGTGAAATTATCTGGGCCCAGACCTTCCCGGAAAGCGCATCAACATCCCGGAGCGTCAGCCCACGGGTGGGAATTGCAGGATGAACGATCATTTCCGTATGGCCGGCCCTGACGTGGTAAGTGTCCGGTTTCAGCACGGCCCGTGTCCCGTTCAAAGTTATTGGCACGACGGGCACGCCGGCCTGGATAGCAAGGTAAAAGCTGCCGGACTTGAACTGCCCCATCTTTCCGTTACGGCTCCGGTGACCTTCAGGAAACAGCATGACAGAGCTTCCAGCACGGATTCTCTTCGCTGCCTCGTCCAGGCTCCTGATCGCCTCCCTTGGGCGTTCCCGGTCCACGGGGATGTGTCCGGAGCGCTTCAGGTGCCAGCCCATGAAAGGCATTCTAAACAACGAACGCTTGGCGACAAAACGAAACTGGACAGGCAAATTCACGAAAAGGATGGGAATGTCCATCGCGCTTTGGTGATTCGCGCAATAGATGGCGGTCTTTCGGGGATTCAGGTTTTCAACACCCTCCACCCGAGTCCGGATGCCACTTGTGGTCAAAATCAGCCAGGACCAGAGTCGCGCGAAGGTGTGTTGCCATCGGCCGGTGTCATCCAGCAGGGAGGCGAAAAGCGAAAGGGTTCCACAGACCGCGGTGTAGAAGTAAATCAGAAGATTGGTGAACAGGAGGGAGCGCAGATAGCTCAGGTAATACAGGAGGCTATGGGGTTTGAGGGCATCTTGGGTTGGGTTTGTTCGGGTTGTCTCCATGGCCGGATCAGGCGAGTCCTACGGCGGTGGCAGGGCTGGAGTGGTTGGCAAGCTGAAGTTGACCTTCCAGGAGCGCTTTCTTGACGGCCCCCACCAAGAAGAGGGAACCAATAACCATCACCGCATCTTCGTTGGAGCTGGCTTGGCAGGCACGCGCCACCGCCCGGCAGGGCTCTGGCTCGATGACCAGCCGCCCGGGATGAAACCGCGCCGCCGCTAAGATCTCTTCCGCAGTGGCCGCGCGCGGGACCTGGGGACGTGTCAAATAGACCTCCTCAGCCAGGGGAAACAGGATTTCGCTGATCTCTCCTATCGCCTTGTCCCGCATCGACCCATAAACCAGTCGCAAGCGCCGACCCCCCAGCTCTTCCTGGATAAACTCCGCCAGCACCCGAGCCGCCGCCGGATTATGCGCGCCGTCGAGCAAAACCAGCGGATGGTCCAGAACCGTTTCCAGCCGCCCCGGCCAAGCAGTGCCTTGCAATCCTTCGACGATTGCCGAGCGGGTTATTTGGAAACCATCATGGCTCAGCCGCCACGCCGCCGTCACCGCCGCCACCGCATTCTTCACCTGAAACTTCCCCAGCAAGGGAGAACTGAGGCTGGCGAAACAGTCCGCATCCAGGCAAAGATTGAACAGGTAACGCCCCTGCAAGCTTTGTAAACCCCACAGCCGGCCAAAATAGCCCGCCTCGAGTAATTCCGCCCCCAGTTCCGCGCAGCGCTGCCGGATCACCCCGGCAGCTTCCGCTTGTTCACAGCCCGACACCACCGGGGTCCCAGGTTTGATCACCCCCGCCTTCTCGCGCCCAATGGCGGCCAGAGTGGACCCGAGGAATTCCACGTGGTCAAGCCCTACGTTGGTGATCACCGCCACGCGGGGTTCCGTAACATTGGTGGCGTCCAGCCGGCCCCCCATGCCCACCTCCAGCACCACGAAATTTGCTCCCTCCTGGGCAAAATAATGAAAACCGGTGGCCGTCAGGAACTCGAAGAAGCTCGGTAACTGCCCCAGCCTCCTCTGCTCCAGCAAGCCTTCTACAACTTGCCGGACTTCGGTGAAGGCCCGCGCGAAATCGGCATCGCCGATCTCCCCTCCGTTCACCCGGATTCGTTCGTTGACCCTGACCAGATGCGGAGAAGTGTAAAGACCGGTGCGATAGCCGGCCTCGCGCAGGATGCTGGCCAGCATGGCCGCCGTGGACCCCTTCCCATTCGTGCCCGCAACAATGGCGGTGGGATATTTCAGGTGGGGATTTCCCAGACCGGCAAGAATTTGGGTTATCGTTTCCAGCCCCCACTGCTGGCCATGCATTTCCTGGCCGAGGCTGTCCAGATATCTTAAGCAGTCGCCGTAATTCATCCGCGTCTCGTGTTTGCTGTAGAGCAGTAGGTGGTAGATGGTAGATGGGGAAGGAACTTCAGCCCCCAGCCTCTAGCCCCGCTTCTTCAATTGACCCGCCGCGGCGGGACCACCGACTACTGACAACTCCGCTCAGAACGGCACGTCAATAGTTTTCTCCCGCATCCTGCTACGCATCCCACGCCCGTAACAAGCGGAAGGCTCGCGCCAGAAAGCCTTTCAACTCCTTGCGAGGAACGATAGCGTCCAACATGCCGTGGGCGAGCAGGAACTCGGCGCGTTGAAATCCCTCCGGCAATTTCTGCCGGATCGTCTGCTCGATAACTCGCGGCCCCGCGAACCCGATGAGGGCGCCTGGTTCCGCAATGTTGAGGTCGCCCAGCATGGCGAAGCTGGCCGTTACGCCGCCGGTAGTCGGATCCGTCAGAACTGAGATGTAGGGCTTTCGCACTTCATCCAGCCGAGCCAGCGCCGCACTGATCTTCGACATCTGCATCAGGCTGATGGCCCCTTCCATCATGCGCGCGCCCCCGGAACAGGAAACAACCACCAGCGGCAGTTTTTTCGCGATGCACCGGTCGATCGCTCTCGTGACCTTCTCGCCCACGACCCCGCCCATGCTCCCACCGATGAACTGAAATTCCATCGCACAGATGATGGCCGGCTGCCCCTCCAGTTGGCCCTCGCCGGTGATGATGGCATCTTTCAGTCCCGTGTTCTTTTCCGCTTGCCGCAGCCGGTCGCTGTAACTTTTGCTGTCCTTGAACTGAAGAGGGTCCGTGCTTGCCAGCCCGATATCGTGCTCCTTGTACCGCCCTTCGTCGAAGAGCATTTCCAGGCGGGCGCGTGAGCCCATTTTGAAATGGTGGTTACATTTGGGGCAGCAGAGCAGGCTGCTCTCCAGATCCTTTTTCCAGAGAATCTGCTTGCAGTCGTCGCACTTCACCCAGAGCCCTTCGGTCTGGATGCGCTTCTGCTTGGGCGATTCAATCGGCTGCTTTTCTTTACGAAACCAAACCATGGTTGAATTGACCCATTGGGTCATCGAGTCATTGAGTCATTGATTCATTGAGCCATTGAGTCATTGAAAGACCGTGTTATGGGGCATTCTGCAAATGACTCAATGACCCAATGAATCAATGAATAAATCTCTTAGTACTCGATTCCCCTCTGGGCCGAGATTCCCTTCTGGTAAGGATGCTTCACTTCCCGCATTTCGGTGACCAAGTCCGCCAGTTCCACGATCGAAGGATGCGCATTGCGCCCGGTCAGGATGACATGGACCATTTCAGGTTTTTTCCTTAGTGCGTCCGCCACCACCCCCGGATCAAGCATCTTGTAGCTGATGACGTAATTGATTTCGTCAAGGATGACCAAATCATATTGGCCACCCAAGATGTTCTCGCGAGCGAATTCCCACGCCTCTTGCGCCAATCGGATATCCTCGGGGTCAGGCTTTTCCACGCCCACCTTCACAAAGCCGCGCCCCATGGGCAAGATCTTGAAACGGTCCTCACCGAGCATGCGGGCCGCCTCGAGCTCCCCGTAATGCCAGGAGCCCTTTATAAATTGTACCATCAATACCTTCAGTCCCTGCCCTACGCAGCGTAGCGCAGTCCCGAGGGCCGCCGTAGTCTTTCCCCTGCCGGGTCCGGTGTTGACGATAACTAATCCCTTGCGAGTTTCCGGCAATCTCACCTCTTTTCTGTCTCTGGAGTGCGGCAGCTTGCTGCCGCTTTCTCCCGCCCCCCGCCTTCTCCCGCTGGGTGGGACCAACATACTGCCCGTGCACAGCCGCGAGCAAGCTGCCGCACTCCAGAGCTAGCGCGGGTACGGATATCCCCGCAGGATGGTGAATCCCCGATAGATTTGCTCTAGCAAAAGCGTCCGCGCCCAATCGTGCGTCAGCGTCATTCGCGAAAGAGCCAGAAGGACATCCGCTTCCTTTCGGAAGGCTGCGGAAAACCCTTCCGGCCCTCCAATCAGGAACACAAGTTCCCGGGTTCCTCGCAAAGCCTGTTGCCCAAGCCATTCGGCAAATTCTGCGGAACTCCACTCCCGGCCTCGTTCGTCCAAAAAGACCTTGGTGGACTCACGGATTTTTTCGAGCAGCTTCCGTTCGCTGGGGGAGAGCTTGACCCCGTTTCGCCGGCCTGCCTTACGAAGGGGCGGTATTTCCTCCACCGTTAATCCAGTGAAGTGTTCGATCCGGCTGACCAGATCAGACTGGAGAGCCCGCAAGTGTGCGTCTTTCGTCTTTCCTTCCCAGAGGACGCGAATTCGCATGTCCACGTCAGACTTGCGGAATGGGTAGCCGCGGCGCGTTCTTCCACAAGCGTTCAAGATCATAAAAGTGTCTAGCACGCTCCAGGAAGATGTGGACAACAAAGTTCAAATAATCCATCAGGATCCACTCCGCCTGCGAATAACCTTCAATGTGGGCGGGAGTGAATCCTTTCTTCTCGAGCTTTTCAGCAATCGCGTCGCAGATTGCCTGTGCATGCCGCGTGGAGGTGCCGCTGCAAATCAAAAAATAGCTGGTGAACGAGCAAGTTCGCTCCAGGTCCAGGACGCTCAGGTCCAGAGCTTTCCGGTCTTGAGCGGCGTAGACCGCTTCCTGCAATTGCGGTGTCATCATCCTAGCTACTTCCCGCCAAGGCGGGGACGGTAAAGACCCTCCTTCAAAATGTACTCTTCCACAAGCGGAGGAACAAGCCCAGTCACACTCCGGCCCGAGCCGACCGCCTTTCGTATATCGTGCGAGGCGACGGGCATGTGGACTCCCCGGAGGACGTGAAGGGTGCTGCGCCGCAATTGAAGAGTATCAGTTTTGTTCGGCGCGCCACCTGATGGAGTCATCGCTTCCGGCACCACTTTCCGAATCTCATTCGCATCAAAACCCGGTCGCGAGACAACGATGAAATCAACCAAGTCCAGCAGACGGCGATACTCTTTCCAATAGGGCAACTCCAGAAAAGCATCGACCCCGATCAGGAAGAAGAGGCGGTCACTCTTATGAAGTGAGCGGCGCACCTTCCGGACAGTATCAATTGAGTAGCAGGGTTCCCCTTCCGGTGTCGGCGCTTCAAGGAGAGACGGGATCAACCGCTGATCCCCGACGCACGCCAGGACCACCATGCAATAGCGCTGTGGGAACGGGGTCAGGCGATGGTGGTACTTGTGTGGCGGGTTTCCTGTTGGAATGAAGAGGACCCGGTCCAACCTGAACTTGCGTGTCGCCGCGCGAGCCGCCTGCACGTGTCCGGCATGTATAGGATCGAAGGTTCCGCCGAAAAGAGCGATATTCACCGCTTTGAGAACCCTATCAGGATGCTGAAAAACCTTTGTGATCGTTGTCATTCCGATCCCGCCCTGCGGGAGAGGAATCTCGCTCTGGAAGCAAAGGACTTGCGAGATTCCTCTCCCGCAGGGCGGGATCGGAATGACAGGCTAGAGGGGTTTTTCAGCATCCTGCTGCATTTCAGCACCAGGTGTCGCGATTGGAGCCTGGCTGTGCTGCGGTATTTGCTCCAGCATCGCCCAGGTTTGTCGCTTTAGTTGTTCCAACCCTTCCCCAGTTACACTGGAGATTTCAACAAGGACCATGCTGCAGGTACGGCAAAACTCCCGTAGCGCTGTCAGCCGTTCACCTGAGCCGGCGGCATCGATCCGCGAGGCTACCAGCAACATCGGCTTGGCGGCAACCACCGGGCTGAAACTCTTCAACTCTTCCATGATCACTCGGTAGTCTTCAACGGGGTCGCGGCCGGACTGCTCGGCGGTGTCGATCAGGTGAAGCAGCAAGCGGGTTCGCTCCACGTGCTTAAGGAACCGTGTCCCCAGCCCGCGTCCCAGATGGGCGCCTTCAATCAGGCCGGGAATGTCTGCCATGACGAACGAGCGTTCTTCATCGATAGCCACCACCCCAAGACACGGCTCCAGGGTAGTGAAGGGATAATCAGCAATTCGCGGCCTTGCGGCGCTGAGCCTGGAAATTAAGGTGGATTTGCCCACGTTGGGGAAGCCCACCAGTCCAACATCCGCCAGAAGCTTCAGTTCGAGCTTTAAGTCTCGTTCCTCACCCGGTTTGCCCGGCTCCGCCCGGCGGGGGGCCTGATGCGTGGAGGTGGCAAATTGGGCGTTTCCCCTGCCGCCCCGTCCTCCTCTTGCAACCAGGAAGCGCTGGCCGGGAGTGTCGAAATCCCAGAGCTTTTCCTCAGTGCCGGCGTCGTAGACCATGGTGCCGACAGGCACCGTTACGGTAAGATCCTCGCCATCCTGACCATGCCGGTTGGACCCTTCCCCGTGCCTTCCCCGGCCCGCGTGAAAAAGGCGGTTGTACCGGAACTTCAGCAGCGTATTCACGTTTTCGGAGCATTCGAAGGTGACATCGCCGCCCCGGCCACCATCGCCCCCGCTGGGTCCGCCACGAGGCACGAACTTTTCGCGGCGGAAGGCCACACAACCATTTCCGCCCTGGCCGCCGGCAACATGGACCTTGGCTTCGTCAATGAACACGTTGAATCACAGTCGGCAGGACAAATAGCCAAGCCACAAGCAGTGGCGCCATCCCAAAGCTGCTTGGCCGTTTTGTGGGGAAATGGGTGCTCGTTAGCTTCCGCAAGAGACCTCTGGAGGTCTGGTTCGACGTAGCGCCGGTCCCGCATGCGGGACCGGCACCTGCCGACCCCGCGCCTGCGGGGTCGGCGCTACACTCAATTCGTTGAGGGGACCAGAATACTCACGAACCGGCCGGAATGGCCCTTATCCTCAAATCGGACTACGCCTGAAACCTTAGCAAAAAGGGTGTCGTCCTTGCCGATGCCAACATTGTCTCCAGGCTTTAACGGAGTGCCACGCTGGCGAACAAGAATTGACCCGCCCGTAACAAACTGGCCGTCAAAACGCTTGACACCTAACCGCTGCGCATTGGAGTCGCGCCCGTTGCGCGAAGTTCCTTGCCCCTTCTTGTGTGCCATATGGAAATCCTCTTCCGAGCTGCTGGTCAGTTAGTCACGATATCCTGGATGAGCACCTCGCTGAAACCTTGCCGGTGGCCGATGGTGCGGCGGTATTGCTTCTTCCGCTTGTACTTCAATACCCGGATTTTGGGTGCTCGGGCATTTCTCAGGATTGTCCCCCTCACTTTCGCGTTTTCGACCAAAGGCGATCCCACGACAAGACTCTCTTTTCGCACCGCAAAGACGTGGTTGAATTCGATCGTTGAACCCGATTCGGCCGCCACTTCCTCGATCCGGATCACATCACCCGGCGACACTTTGTATTGCTTCCCACCTGTTCGCAAGATCGCGTACATAGATTAACCTCTCGTGTGATACCCGAAACCTCCATTATACGGACCGCGCCTTATGTGTGTCAATCAAAGCGTTGGTAGGGTAGCGGGTCAGTTTGAAAAATAAGCGGAAATGAAAGCGCCATGATAGGCGTTCGGAAGCCGAACATCTAGACAAGATTTCAAGGTATCTTAGGACTCGTCAGAATATCGTATCTCATACTCGGATGAGTCTTTTCTGGGGCGGCATATTCCTTGTTGTATACAAATCCGTTCTTCACGTACCATCCAATAGATTTCGGATATGCGTCGACCGTAATGAATCGACACCCGATATGCAGTTCTTGATTCAATCGAACGGTTAGACTGATGGCATATTTTAAGAGTTGGGTTCCGATGCGGTTTCCTTGTGATTCTTTCTGAATACCGATTCTTCCAATCTTGAGGGCGGGAAATGTATAGATGGATTGGTGAAAATCAAAAAGACGCCTTTTCTCAGCAGTCTTTAGGATGATGCAGTCGACTAGAAATGTAATGTAACCAACAATAGCACCGTTCAGAAAGGCCAACCGAGTGTGGGAAAGGTGCTCATCCTGGTACATAGCAGCGTCATTCTTCAGGAAGTCGTTTAGATCGGAATCGTCACAATCAAAACTGCTAACATTATGCGTCTTTGGATCAAAGGATACTATTTGCAGGTTGGCTAAAGAAACGGGCATATCCCGTGAGTAAGGAACCTACTTTTCCGCAGCTTTGCCTTCTTTGACGAGTGTTGCCAGCCAAAGCATACGTTCAACGGAGATAGGCTCCTTGATTTTGGTTTGCTCGAGAAACACCTTCGCGTCTTTACCCTTCAACACGGGTGTTGCTTCAATTGGGCGTGCCATGATACTTCCCCACTGCTGCCTATGGTCTGCTTTGACGTCTTGGCTCATCTCAGTGCTTGAGCCACAATCTGCATATATACAGCGTATATATGCTAAACCCACCCGTTGGGTTAAGTCAATCGAAAACATGGTGGCAGTAAAGGGCATAGCTGCTTCGCATGGGGGCGACTGCCAGAAAAATGAAAAGCCCCTGGCCGTGCGCTGACCGCATGACCAGGGGCCCGGGATACTGATTGGGTTTGGCTTTTCTCCGTAGCTCGTTCCGGAGAGAGGCGCCGCGCAGCGCCCTGCCACTCACCCTTTCTCGCTAGCGAAGGGTTCCCACAAAGGGGCACGTGCTTGACGCCTTAAGCCTCAGCACCCTCGCTAAGGTTACTTTCTATCGACATGGATCACCTCCTTTCTAGCGTTAAAGCGATAATAAAGTCCGGCTGAATTCGAGTCAAGAAAAATCGCACCGGCTGGCACCAATTTACATCAACCGCCCTTCTCTTTCGGGCCAGCCGCCTTTCCCGATGAGCGGCACAAACTGGCAGGGGTCGAGCATGCGCGTCTTGACTTGTCCAGCCTGTTTGAGGTTAAGCAGGAGATCTTGGTGCCGGAGGTCTCCCACAGGAATCACCAACCGGCCTCCTTCTGCCAGTTGGTCGAGCAAGGCGGGGGGGACAAGCGGTGCGGCGGCGGTGACGAGGATGATCGCATAAGGCGCTGCGGGTGGATAGCCCTCGCTACCGTCACCCGCGATGACTTCCACTCCGTCGTACCCCAGGCGTGCAAGCCGCTCGCCTGCCGATTTGGCGAGCACGGCATTGCGTTCAATGGTGTAAACTCTTGCGCCCAGATAGGCAAGGATGGCTGCCTGATACCCGCTCCCTGTTCCCACCTCCAGCGCCTTGTCTCCTGGCTGCACATCGGCTGCTTCCGTCATGGCCGCCACAATATAGGGTTGGGAAATGGTCTCCGCTTCGCCGAGCGGCAAGGGCCGATCATCGTAAGCAGCCTTCACTAGAGGTGACGGGACAAATTCGTGGCGCGGCACCTGGAACATGGCATCCAGAACCCTCTCATCGCGGATGCCGCGATGCCGCAGTTGAACTTCGATCATAAATCGGCGTTCTTCTTCAAATGGCAATGGCTCGGTCATTTTGCAAGACACCTGGCAGGTGGTCGGGCCCGGACATCGAACCCGGGCAGGATACCTTGCCGCTGGACATTCCGGTTGCCTTAATCATCGCTCTACGCCTTGCGCCCGTCCAGAATTTTTTTGTCGCGAGAGGACATACAATCCTGTGCGCAGTTTGGTAGTGTCCTAACACACGACGTAGGGCCGGTCCCGCAAGGCGGGAGGCGGCCCTACGTTCCAGCTGGGACACTGCCCGGAGTTGTAATATGTTGAGAAACCTACCCTGAGAATGCTAGCCTTCAGATTACACTCTTATACAAGGACGAAAGCCTGAGGGCCTCATATCAACGGCTCGAGTTGGAATCATGAACCGCGAAAAATATTCCCGTCAGATTCTATTTCCTCCGATCGGTGCGCATGGGCAGGAGAAGCTCCTCGAAAGCAAGGCGGTGATACTGGGTTGCGGGGCGCTTGGGACTGCCCAGGCTAACGCACTCGCCCGCGCGGGCGTGGGAACGCTGCGCATCGTGGACCGCGACTTTGTGGAGGAATCGAACCTCCAGCGTCAGATCCTCTACGACGAGGCGGACGCCCGCGAGCGCCTGCCGAAAGCCATCGCTGCGGCGCGCAAGCTGAAACAGATCAATTCCGACGTTCAAGTCGAGGGGGTGGTTGAAGACGTGGACAACCGGAATATCGAAAAACTCGTTGCCGGTTTCCAGGTGGTCCTGGACGCAACGGATAACTTCGAGGCGCGCTACCTGTTGAACGATGTCTCGGTGAAATTCGCCCTTCCCTGGATTTACGGCGCCGTGATGGCCAGCTACGCCACCACCATGACCATCCTACCCGGCAGCACGGCCTGCTTGGCCTGCGTTTTCCCCAGTCCGCCCGAGGGCACGTATGACACGTGTGACACGGTGGGCGTGATCAGCCCGGCGGTTTCCTGGGCGGCGGCCATCCAGGTGACGGAGGCGCTCAAAATCCTTATGGGCCGCCAACAGGAACTGCACGGGGCAATGCTCGCTTATGACATCTGGACGAACCAGTTCCAGGTGGTCCGGCCTCGCAGAGACCCTCAGTGCCGAGTTTGCGGCGCCAGAGAGTTTGCCTACCTCAACCGCACCGGGCCGACACATACCGGCCTTTGCGGGCGCGATTCCGTGCAGATCCACCCAGCCACGTCGCGCCAATTGGATCTGGCGGAGTTGAAAACTCGCCTGGAGAAGTTTGGCCGCGTGCGCTCCAACGAATTCCTGCTGATTTTCTCGGTGGACGCCTACGAATTGACGATTTTCCCCGATGGCCGGGCAATCGTGAAAGGCACGCACGACCCGGCGGTGGCTCGAAGCGTTTATGCGAAATACATCGGGGCCTAGTCCTTCGTGACCCAAACCCACGCCTCAAAACGTAACCATCGCTGACCAAGCTTGGCCAGGCGGTCTCCGGTCGACTGCATCCCTTTGTTGGGCCGTTCACAGCGTGGCCGGCCCGGGACCCGAGCCCCTCCATCCAAAGTCTTCACCACCAAGACGAGTAACAAAACTGCCTGCTTCTTGTTTGGCGCCTTCGTGGTCTACTGCTTGGGCGTGCTGAAATCAACCTTGGGTGCCTCGCGCGCAGCTACTGAAGCCGCGAAATAATCATTGTTCCTCTGGAACCCAGCCCATCGGGCAAAGATGTTATTGGGGAAAAGACCGATGAAGGTGTTGTAATCCTGGATGGCCTGGTTATACCGGCGGCGTTCGACGGCGATGCGGTTTTCGGTTCCGGCCAGCTCGTCCTGCAAGGCCAGGAAGTTCTGATTGGATTTGAGATTGGGGTAGTTCTCGACGATGGCCAGCAGCCTGCCCAGGGCGCCATCCAATTGGCCATTCGCAGCAATCTTGTCTGCCGGTGTCCGGGCATTCAACAAGGCCGCGCGGGCATTGGCGACGTCTCCGAACACTTTCACCTCCTGCTGCGCATAACCTTTCACGGTAGCCACCAGGTTCGGGATCAGGTCGGCGCGCCGTTGCAGCACCACATCCACCTGCGCCCAAGCTTGTTTGAGGGTTTCGTTCTTACGGACCATTTCGTTCCGGCTGCTGACGTAAGTTCCTCCCAGGATGAGGCCGATCAGCACCAATATTCCTAGCACAGCCAGCAGTATCTTCATGTTGTTCCTCCTCTATTTTCAGCGACCAGAATATTTGGGCGCCTACCAGAATTGCCTTCTTGTCCATTTGCCGGTACAAGTGCCAGCCGGCGGTCAACCTCTTCCGTGGCCTTGGTGATCCCGTTCAGGTATTTGTCGAACGTTGTTTGGGCATCCACATCACGTTCACGTTTGTGCCCTTCACGAATGTCGAGCACGGTGTGAAAGGGAGAGGGATCGAATCCCAGCACGGACCCCAGACGGTCTACCGTAGCCCTCTTGGTGGGCGGTGGATCCTCTCCCAGAGCGATCAACGCGTGCCGGAAGAGCGCGACAAACGTGGAGATGGATGAGAGCATCAGTTCCAGGGTTTTGCGGGAATCCGTGGGATGCATCACGTAGTGTTGGCGCAAGCGCAAGGTATTGTTTCGCAACTCCCTTTCCACATGCACGCGGTGAAGATTCATGGGAACGTGGAGCGAGGCAATTACATCCTCGCCATAAAGAATCCGGCGCGCCGCTTTGATGTCCACCAGTTCGATGGCGAAAACGTCGGCGGAACGGTAAAGCTCGTTCAGTGTGAAGAACAGCGGCGCGGGGTGTCCCTTTTTGGCCCACCAAGTCGAAGCGGCGTGCAGCTTGCTTAATTCCTCCTTGCCAAGCTCCCGCATAATGCAAAGAACATTCAAGTCGGAATGCTTGGGCTGGAACTCATCCGTTGCCGCGGACCCGTACAGTATTACGGAAAGAAGGTTGTTTTCCGCGCCCTTCTTCAATCTGCTTACTAGTTCTGCCAACTGCTGATCTGCTCTCATAGCTCTCGCTCCCGGATCGTTTCTCTATAGGGTTATTTGTTACCAGCCTCCGCCGGCTCCACCCCCGCCCGAGGAACCTCCACCAAAACCCCCGAAGCCTCCGCCGCCTCCGCCAAACCCGCCACCACCCCAACCGCCCGAGCCTCCACGCCCTATGCCTCCAGTTAACAAGGACAATAAGAACCAAGGGCCAAGCAACCTGAGTAGGATGGGCGCCGCGACAATCAAAATGATGAGAAGAACAATAATCCCCCCGGGAGTCAGATGCAATTGTTGCCCCTGGCCTTCGCGGCCAGGAGGAGCCGCGGCACGGGATTGGGCCAGACTACCCAGGGAAACGTGACTGTCCTGCGCAATTACCTCGGCGATCTGGCTCGCTATTTGCAGGACGGCGCTGTTGTAGTCGCCCTTGCGCAACAGCGGAACCATATCGCGTCCGAAACCACCCACCTTGCCGTCAGGAAGGATGGGCTCGAGGCCGTAGCCGACTTCCGTCCAGTACTTGTGATCACCGACGGCAAGCAGGACCATCACGCCACGGTCCGTCCCCTTGTACCCGACGCCCCACTTCTTAAAAAGGTGATTGGCGAAGTCTTCCACCGCGTCACCTTCCAGAGTCTTGATAGTGACCACCGCGATCTGGGCCTTGGCTTTTTGATCAACTTCCGTACACAGGCGCGTAAGTCCTTCCACCGTCGCCGGGTTGAGCACGCCGGCAAAATCGTTGACGTATCCCTGCACGGTGAGCTTTTGCCACTGTTCCGCGTGGGCTGGCGTGGCGGGAATGACAGTGAGCAATAAAAGGATGAGTATCGCAAAGGGACTGAAACCGGAATGAAGTCTGAAATGGGTGAGTAAGGGGCGCATTAATCCTCGAGGCGCTGAGGCCGTCGGGTTCTTTGTCGAGGCCCCATCATTGTGCCGGTAACTCAAAGTCCCGGGTGCAAATAGTTTAAACTCAATCCCGCGCGGCGTCGAAGGTAAAGTAAACTTCTGAACTCTGCGGTCGCCTCCGGTTCTCGGGCCGCAAGCCGCAGAGTCTCGAGAGGCGCGAAAGCCTGCGGTAGCTGCTTACTGGCTCCGGGCCGCTGGCGGAGCAGGGTATTCTGGAAGCTTTGACTTTTGTATATCCTGGCGCTTTACTTCCAGCTCATCGAACAAGATTGAAGGAGTCACGATGCTGTGCGGAACATTCAGTACTCGGTTCTCGATTCTCAGGTCACTGCCGGCAGCGACCAGGTCATTGCGAAGTGCCCGCGCATCCAGGTCGCCGAACACTGCCCCGCGAACGAGTTCCTCATGCCCGTCTTTGACCCATATCTTATAGAGTAACCGAGGCACGCTTACCCCAGCCATCGTTTCCACGTAATATCCATACGGGAGGTCCCGCTGTTCGCAAAGCTGGAGGAGTCTTTTCTTCAAGTCTTCCCGCGGTACGGGCTCAGAGGAACTTACCAGCATGTTCCCCAGGCTGGGCCCCGGGGAGTTAGTCGGCATGCGGGCCCGTCCGTGACCATTGGAGGCAGGGAAATCCATAATTGGTTCACGACCCAGAAGATAGTTCACGAGTTTCCCCTTTTCGATGACCGGGACCCGCATCGCCCGCACTCCTTCATCATCCACTTCGTAGCTACCCAGTAAAGATTTGCCGTTGAGCGAGGCCAGCGTGGGATCATCGACCACGGAGAGAAAATCAGGAAGTACCCGGCTCTTATAGCTGGAGGCGAAGGCGCCCCTGGTGCGAGCCGGCTGGCCCAAACCCGGCTTCAGACCGAGGATGTTCTCGCCCACTAGATCGGCAAAGACGGTGGAAGCCGCATCGGCCGAGAACAGGACCGGTCCGTGGTATTCTTCGTCGGCAACCGGTGCGGCGTGCAAGTCTTTCAAAGCACCTAGCAGTTTTGTGGCGCGCGCGAGAAACTCTTCGGCGGTAGGCAGTTCTTTGCTATCGGGCACAGTGTACGCGGTCGAGCGCTGGAGTTGCATGCCATCGGCCGCCTGTGTACTCCCGGCGATGAACGCCTGGTACGACGCCTGGCCGCTGCGAACGACGGTTCCTTCCGAGTCAACGAAGAAGCGATTTACAGTCTGGAACTGGAGGGATGAATCAATGGACTCAAGTTGCGGGTCGGTCTTGTAGAGTGCAGAGGCGTCTTGCAGGGTTTTGAGCCATGGAGCGGGATCAACGTCGAGCTTGACCAGCGACCCGATAAACTGCACCGGCTCAGCGTGCGCGAAATCATCGACCGGATGGTCAACGGTGAGTTGCTTCAGTTGTGCCTGCTTGGCGGCAAAAGCCTCGGTTGCCGCCTTGTAGGCTTTGTCCGTCGCGAGCCACAGGTGGTGACGCAGAGCGAGCTCATCGTCATCCAGCGGCATGTAATCACTCACACCCTCACCCTGTCCGAAGAAGCTGTCCTGCTTGTAGTCGCCCACCCTGACTACGACACGCACAAATCGGAAGTGCGCGTGGAGGTTGGTGCGCAGGGCGCCAAATGTCGCCTCCGCGATGTACCCCTCCATGTCTACGACCCGGTAATCGATGTAGTAGGGCGCCGCCATCTGCTCCAGCTTGAGTTGTGATTTCGAGCGTTCCAATTCCTTCTGCATCGCTCGGAGCACGGGATCGTCAGTCGTCGATGGCCGGGACCCCTTAGGTTGTGCGAGCGTGGAGGCAAGAAACAAAATGAAGCACACCATCAAGGCCCATGCCAGCCTTATCAATCTGGCGCTCATTGCCGGCCTCCAATCTTCGCGGCGTCCTGGGATTCGCCCACCTCGAAGCCGGGTGGCGGCAGGATCGGCGGCCGGTTGAGAGAATGGGCGCGTTTCTGCACCTCGATGTCGGAGAACAGCATCGCCGGGGCGGCGGCTGAAACAGGTACGCTGCCCGATTCCGCGCCGCAGATGCCGTTGAATACTTCAGTTTTCTCGCCAGTCAGCAGAATGCGGCTCATCGCTGCCAGCGGCGTACCGACGATATCTACGCCGCGCGTCAGTTCGTCCGGGCGACCATCCGGATAAACACGCCAGACGAGGATAGGCAACACCAGGAACGACTGGGGTAATGCTCGCTCGGTCAGCGTAAATCCTCCTTCGATGTCCTCGAAATACAGTCCATAGGGCTTGCCCTGTCTTTTCACCTCCTCGATCAGCTTCTGGCGTAGCTCCGCATCCTTGACTGTGCGCGACGAAGTCACGATCAGGTTGCCCTGCCGTCCGGTGGGCATCAAACCCGGTTGCGCGCGCCCGTGTCCGTTTGATTTACCAAAATCCTTGATGGGCATGCGCGACATCAAGAAACTCTTCAGCACGCCATTCTTGATGACTTCCACGCGGCGGGCAGGCACGCCCTCGTCGTCATACTCGTACCAGCCGGCGAGGTCCACGCCTTTCAAGGCACGCTGGGTGGGGTCGTCGATCACACTCAGAAACTCCGGCAGCACAGGCTCATTGACCTTTTTGGTGAAGGTTTGACCTTCATTCTCTCCCCGCTGGCGATGACCTTCCAATCGGTGTCCTAATACCTCATGGAAGAACACTGCCGCGGCACGGCCGGAAAGCAGTGCGGGTCCATCGTAGGGTTCAGCCAGGGGGGCCGAACGGAGGGCTTTGAGATCCGCAGCCATCTTATCCACGCGCGCCGCTATTTCAGTGTCGCCGGACAAGTGGTCGGCAGTCTCCGCCTGAAAGGTCTCCACCCGCATTAGTTCCATGCCGTCGTCGGCCTGCGTCTCCGCCTCAATCGTCAGTCTGACCGTAGCGCTGGGAGCGACGACGCGAGTCCCCTCAGTGGAAACAAAATGCCAGCGAGCCCTTTGTACCATTACCATCACGGCTGAACGATAAACGTACGAGTACTTCGCGAACCACGCTGAATAACGCCGGACCATCCCCTCCAGCACTCGTTGGTCCTGGGCAGCCGCGAGCTCGTTGTAATCCGTGTGGATCTGCGACGCCTCTTGCGAGAAGTCCGGCGAGGTGTCTTCTTCCTTGGCGTTGACCTCAGTAGCCGTCTTAACCTTCAAATAGGCCTGCGAGGCCTTGCGGTACTCGCCGTAAGTCAATTGCCACAGCACATGGGAAATTGCGTCGGCGTCGTCTGCCAGCGGAATCGTCCCTGAACTGATGCCAGATGCCCGGTTGTCCTCGTGGGTGTTGTCCAGCGCGGGAGAGCCAACACGCACGATTACATCGGCGTAACGCGTACGAGCGTGCGTGGAATTGACCACACTGCCTTGGCTCCCAACGGCCAGCTCCATGCTCTGATCGTGGATCGCATAGCTCATGAAGTAGGGGGCCGGATCTAGCTTTCCCAACTCACCTTGGGCCCGCTGAAGTTCCTGCTGCATGGTAGAGAGTAGGACGTCCTTCGAGTTCGCCACGGCGGCAGAGGCTGAACCATCGAAAGCAGCTCTCAAGCTAAGGGCGAGCAAGAAGGCTAGGCCAATTCCCTGAAAGAGTCTCTTCATCCGGGATTCTCCGTTCCCTGTCAGGTCCAGAATGCGGCTAAACGTGTGACTTCTCGACCGGAAAGGCAGAGCCTTTCCGCAGAGCAGGCGGCGAAGCCGCAGGAAGACATTTTAATCCGTAACGCGGAATTCGGGAAGAACGCTTACAGAGGAGGTGATGGAGTTTGAGACGAAGCAGTTGGCGTGAGCGCTCTCCATGATTTGGCGGGCGCGCTCGACGTCATCCTGCGATTTCAGGGCCACCTGCGGATGGACGGTGATTTCTGTGAAGCGGTATTTCCCGTCCTTGTACTCGAGCAGCGCATCGGCGGAGCTATCGTAAGCCGCCAGCCCCAATCCCTTCTGTTCTGCGGAGGCCAGGAAGGTTTCCATGATGCAAGTGTTCAGGGCGCTCACCAACAAATCCTCAGGCGTCCAAATGCCCTGGTCGCCTTTGAACTCCGGTGGGCTGGAGATTTCCAGGTCGGGCTTGCCAGCCGCCGAAGCCTTTATTCTGCGGGCTTGTTTCCACACGGCGTGGGTTTGGTAGCGGAAGGATTTCCGGGATTTCTTGGTTTCCATTTGCCCTCCATGTGTATCCCCGTCGCGTAAACAGCAGCTCTGAGGTCACTTACCTGAACTAGGCCGGACCGCCAATTTCCGGCGGCGCACGGCGCGGCCGTAAGGGTTCGAGGCTTTGTTAGATCGTCGCGGCATGGCGAGGAGTCCATCTTCGGCGCGAATCCGCTTCAGTGCCGTCGCCACTTCCTTTTTGCCAGGAAGCGAAATGCCCTTAGCTTTGCAGTTCTCGGCGCAACTGCGACAGCCTGGGATACAGTCAAAGGGGCGCGCAACCACGGGTTTGCCGGTGGCCGGGTCCCAATCAAAAACAGCAGCGGGGCAGAAGTTAAGGCACTCCAGGTCGGAGAGGCATGCGTCGCCGTTGATGGTGGGAAACCAGGGAAACCGCTCTCTCCGCCTGCGAGGTATCGACACCAAATTCTCTCCTAACCTGACGAGGAACCGGACCGGTTGCCCGCGCGAAGCGCTCAGTGGTGCTTTTCTTTGGCATGGACTCGTTCTGCTATTTTTTCACGCAGCCGGTCGAGGATTCCGTCATTCGTCGTATTGCGAATATCCATCGCTACGAATTGGTCTTGATCGAAACCTGTCTTGCGGAACACTTTCTGAAATAGCTTTTGTTGTGCTTCCACCTCGCACGCGCCGACGATGACGAGGGTATCGGGGTCGTCTTCAGCGGAGCGGAGGACGTCCTCCAGGACCCTGCTTCCTCCCGCCCCGCAAAGTTGCGGATGCACAATGGCGTAATCCACATCGAGGTCGGATTCGATTTCGAAGGGAAGCGTATTCATATCCGAGTCTTTGAAAGACGGGGACAAACCTTTGCAGTTGCAGATGAGCGTCTTGATTTTCACCGGACTCCTCCGAGGAATTCCTCTCCTTCGGCTTAGTGCGCGATACCCGGGACTGGACCAGAGTCCTCACCTTCGTTGGCGTCGTTGCGGAAGCCCGCTGTAGGGCGCTCCGAATCAGAGAGACGCGACGATCCTTCTGATTTCAACATGTTATTTCCTTTGAGTTCCTGCAAGTTTTTCACATCCGCCTGAAGCTCCGGGAAGAAAGGAACAATCTCGCTCAGGAACTTGCGCAGAGGGTAGTTAAGGAACGGCGCGCGAGACAGGGAATAACAGACTCTGGCCCCCTGCCGCCGGGTACGGACCAACTTCGCGGCGCGCAAGATGGCGAGATGATGGGAAACGAGAGGTTGCGAAAGGCCCAGCACCTCTTGTAGGTCGCGAACGCAGAGGCTTTGAGCGTCCAAAAGGTTAACCATCCGCAGACGCGTGGGATCGGACAGGGCCTTGAATAGATGACTCAATTGTTTCAAAGGAAACAGCACACCCATTTTGTAGCATAAGTGCTGCCATATACACCATCCCACAAGACAACAGTGGCGGGTCATTCTTCCACAGGTCGGGCTTTGTGTCGTAGGTGTGCCGGGCCTCCAACCCTTTGCCTCTGCATCTCAGAGTCATTTGCCGCAGCACCTGGGTTGATGGCCGCAACCTCCCCTAGCTACGCCAACTCTTGCGACTTGCCGCTTCTTGACCAGTTTGAGACTGTCTGATAGGCTTTGCCTAGTTGCAAGCTGAACAAGGTCCCAGCGTAGCTGGGATAGTTTTCCGTCAAATGCAGGAGGTACCTACCGTGGAAAATCCGAAAGACAACAACCGGGACGCTTTTTCCCGCCGGGAATTTGTCAAGACGGGGGTTGCCGGAGCTGTGGGCATTACTCTAGGCTACCAGGTTCCCGCTTCGGCCAAAGCCCACACCGCTGAGGAACTCGCCGCACCCTATAACCCGCGGACTTTTGCGGCCATGCCCACGCGCAACCTGGGAAAGACGGGCTACCGGGTCGGGATCTTCAGCCTGGGCGGACAAGCCACCATTGAGCAGCCAAACATGGAAGACGAATCCGTAGCCATCATCAACCGGGCGATTGATCTGGGCGTAAATTATATCGACACGGCAGCTTCCTATGGTGGCCCAGATCAGTGGAGCCAGAAGTACATTGGCAGGGTGATGAAGACACGCCGCAAGGAAGTCTTCCTGACAAGCAAAACCCACCTGCGCACCTACGATGGGGCGATGAGGCTGCTTGAAGGCAGCCTGAACCAACTCAATACTGACCATCTGGATTTATGGCAACTCCATCACATCACCACCACCGATGAGCTAGACAAAGTCTTTGCCAAGGACGGGGCCATCCACGCCTTGGAGAAAGCCCGGTCTGAAAAGGTGGTGCGCTTCCTGGGCATTACGGGTCATGCCGACCCCCACGTTCTGGCTGACGGCCTGCGCCGGTACAAGTTCGATACGATTCTTATGGCCGTCAATGCTGCCGACCGGCATTACCTGAGCTTTATTGAACACCTGCTGCCGCTGGCTCTCGAACAGCAACTGGGGATCATCGGTATGAAGATCCCCGCCCGCGGACGAATGCTCGCTAACTGGACACCGCCGCCGCTGGACCAGCAACCAGAATTTGAGCGAGGAGCGACTCGCCCTGGAACCCTCACCATGAAAGAGGCCCTCGAGTACGTGCTGTCGCTTCCGGTGAGCACGGTGATCGTCGGCTGCAACAACGTGGCGCAACTCGAGGAAAACGTCGGAATCGCCAAAGCATTCACTCCGCTTCCTGACTCGACGCTGGCTGAGATACACGCGAAGACGGAGGTTATCAAACGCCAAGCTCTCTTCTTCCGCACTTGGGTGTGAGGAGAAGCCCTGCGGTTCAGCCCTGCCCAGCGCACCGGCAGAACCTAATAAGCCGTATGACGGAGAACTCCACGCGCGCCGGCACAATTCGAACCGAGGCGGTCTGCCGGCACTATCCGATGGGCGACTCGGTGATCCGCGCTGTTGACGGAATCTCGCTCGAGGTAGGGGCAGGCGAATTCGTGGCGCTGCTCGGCAGTTCGGGCTCGGGGAAGTCGTCTTTGCTGAACTTAATTGCCGGACTTGACCGCCCGACCTCGGGGGCCGTCATCGTCAACGGGGACAACCTGGCGGAGATGTCGAGCGAAGAACTCTCCCGCTACCGGCGGCACAGTGTAGGAATGGTCTTCCAGGCTTTTAACCTGGTCGGCACCATGACGCTCCTCGAGAATGTCGAGTTGCCCATGCGGTTTGCAGAAACGGAGCGTGGCCCGCGGCTGGAACGGGCGCGAGAAGCCTTGCAGCGCGTGGGCCTGGGAGGGCGTCTGACGCATCGCCCCAGCCAACTCTCCGGCGGTGAGCAGCAACGCGCGGCGCTCGCCCGGGCGCTGGCGAACCGCCCCAGCCTGCTCCTGGCCGATGAGCCCACCGGCAATCTGGACAGCCACACGGGAAACGAGATCCTGGACCTGCTCCATGAGTGCAACGAACGGCTCGGCATGACGCTCCTGCTGGTGACCCACGAGCGCTCGCTCGCGGAGCGCTACGCCGAACGCCTGGTCTTCCTTGCCGATGGCAAAGTGGTCGGTGAACAAGCCAATGTTCCCGCCTTCCAACGAGTCGCCGCAGGGGGATCAGGCAAGGGAACGGCGGGGACACAAACGCAGGAAGGAGAGCAACAGTGAAGGCGGACGACCTGGTTGATCTGGCGGCGCGCAACCTTCGCGAATCCATGTTCCGGAACTCGCTCACCACACTTGGCATCGGAGTGGGTGTAGCGTCCCTGGTTGCGATGCTCTCGCTCGGCATCGGGCTCCAGCAGTTAGCCGACCGCCGGCTCGCAAGGTCCGGGCTCTTCGACACAATCGTCGTCACCTCGCGCCGCAGTCTGCGGGGCTTCGACCGCGCCGACAACCGGAACGGGGTGCCTCCCGCCGAGAGCCGGCCTCTTGACGAAAAGGCGCGAGCCGAAATGGCGCGTCTGCCCAACGTTCTCGAAGCGGTGCCCGACCTCCGCTTCATCAGCGAGGTGCGCTACGAATGTAAGCCACACCTCGCTATGGTGGCTGGCCTTCCGCTCTCCGCCCGAGACAAGGATGCATTCGACAACATGCAGGGCCGTTTCTTCTCCTCGGATGCCGCCGAGGAAGCCATCTTGCAAATCCAGTTCGCGGACGAACTCCTGGGGATTCGCCAGAAGCTGGGGGAATCCAGTTCGAAGGCGAGCGGCCAGACACAGACCTTGATTGGGAAGGAACTGACGCTGCGCTACGCGGAGCGGGTGCCGTCACCGGCGGCGCCAGAATCGAAGCCGGCGGAAGAGGGCGGCGGCGCGGGCGATCGCTCCGGCGCCCTAAAGCATGCGCCCCAGCCTCCCGCGATGGCGGCCTTCTCGGTCGTGCCGCGCGAGAGAAAGCTGCGCATCGTCGCCGTCACCGACCAGGACCCCGAGGGCATGCGCGGCGCCTCGGGTGCCCGGGTGTTCATCCCGCTTCCGATGGTGGAGAAACTCCATGTCATGCTACCCTCTGGCCTGCGCGGCAGTGAGCCAGACTTTTCGAATGTGCCCGCGTATCTCAGCCTCAGCGTGCGCGTGAAAAGTCCGGACAGAGTCGAGTCGGTGCAGGACGCCATCCGGAAGATGGGTTTCAGCACCTTCTCGACTCTCGACGCCGCGCGCAGCCTGCGGCGCTTTTTCGCCGTGCTCGACCTCTTCCTTGGGATCTTCGGCAGCCTCGCGCTGGCGGTTGCCGCGCTCGGGATCGTCAATACGCTGGTGATGGCCATCCTCGAGCGCCGCCGCGAAATCGGAATCATGAAAGCGATCGGCGCCAGCGACGGGGACGTCAAGAAACTTTTCCTTGCCGAGGCCGCGGTGATGGGCTTGGTGGGTGGGATGCTGGGCGTGGCACTGGGCTGGGCAATGGGCCGGCTGATCAACGCCGGCGCAAACGTCTACCTGCACCGTCAAAACCTGCCCTCTGAGGAACTTTGGGCGGTTCCGTGGTGGCTGGTTGCCGGAGCGATTGCTTTTGCCATCGTGATCAGCATGATCTCCGGGCTCTATCCGGCCGCGCGCGCCGCCAGGCTGGATCCCGTGCAGGCTCTTCACTACGAATGATGGAAGCGAGGGGTTGTCCTGCGCACCTGTTCCCGCACTTTGCCCCCGTCGTGGCCGCCCGGCCGTAGGTGTGCTCTGTTGCGCATGCACACGGCCACATGGAGCGAGCCGTCAGGCCTGTTCTCAAGGTTGCGGTTTTTGTCCCGAATTCGGAAGTTTAAGCCGAAATCGAAGCCAATGGCGCCTTTAACTCTAATGGCCACTGGTGGCCGAGGAGCTCACCGTCAGGGTGAAAGCAGCGGTGGCAGAAGAGACCCCGCTGCCTCTGGCGGTGATGGTGGTGGACCGGCTGCTGACCAGAGAGGCATTGCTGGCGGCCTTCAGACTGATGGTGCCGGAGTTCCCCGTGCCCGGCTGAGTGTACGTAGCGGTAACGCCGGTGGGAAGGGTGCTCGAGAGCGTGACGCTGCCGGTGAAGTTGCTGCGAGTGAGGTCGACGGTAAGGCTCGCACTGCCACCCCGAGCGAGCGTGACCGAACTGGGGCTCACGCTGCTGATAGCGATGGTGGGGGTGGTCACCGTCAGGGTGAAGGTGGTGGCGGCGGAAGAGACCCCACTCCCGCTGGCGGTGATGGTGATGGAGCGGTTGCTGACCAGAGAGGCATTGCTGGCGGCCTTCAGACTGATGGTGCCGGAGTTCCGCGTGCCCGGCTGGGTGTACGTAGCGGTAACGCCGGTGGGCAGGCTGCTGGCCGAGAGCGTGACGCTGCCGGTGAAGTTGCTGCGAGTGACGTTGACCGCAAGGCTCTGCGCGCTGCCACCCCGAGCGAGCGTGACCGAACCGGGGCTCACGCTGCTGATAGCGATGCTGGGGGTGGTCACCGTCAGGGTGAAGGTGGCGGTGGCAGAAACCCCGCTTCCACTGGCGGTGATGGTGACGGACTGGTTGCTGACCAGGGCGGCGTTGCTGGTGGCCTTGAGGCTGATGGTGCCGGAGATCCCAGTGCTCGGCTGGGTGTAAGTTGCGGTAACGCCGGTGGGCAGGCTGCTGGTCGAGAGCGTGACGCTGCCGGTGAAGTTGCTGCGAGTGAGGTTGACGGTAATGCCCTGCGCGCTCCCCCCCCGAACAAGCGTGACCGAACCGGGGTTCACGCTGCTGATGGCGATGCTGGAGGGCGGGGTCACCACGCCCGAATTCCAGTTGGTCGCCAAGTTGTAGGCGTTGACAGTGCCGATTCCGGTGGCAAAGTCCCAGCCGGTGGTTGTGCCATAGGCTTTCGAGTACGAACTGAGGGAGGTGGAGAGCACGCCATTCGTGCCCGAAGGCCTGTAGCAACTGTTGGAGCCCGTGCAATTCACGTCCATGTCGCCCTGGGTCACGTCATAGAAAATGCAGGAGCTGGCAACGCTGTTGCCACTGGTGGAATTGCAGGAGGGGTTGCCACTCGAGCCATACTCGCTGGCGGCGAGTTGGTAGTACACGGGATTCGGGTTGCCCCACTTGGAGCCTGTCTCCTGGTTCACCAACGCCTGGATGCCGGCCATGATGGGCGATGAGAACGACGTGCCTCCCGCGCCGGCCCAGCCGCTGGGAGCACCTGAACAGGAAGCTCCACCATTGGCGGTGTCAGACCAGCAGAACACGTACCAGTGCCCCCAGACGCCGTTGGCGGCGAACAGCGAGACGTCCGGAATGTCTCGCACGCCGTCGCTCGGGTTGCCGACGATCGACTGCCACGAAGGCTTGCCATACCCCTTGCACGTTCCACTGACGACGCCGCTGGTGGACGGAGTTCCGGTCGCGCAACCACTCGGGCCGCCGCTGCCGGAGACAACGGTCAGAAAATTCCCGCCGCTGCCGCTGTTGCAAAACCCACTTGAGCCATAGCTGGCGCCATAGCCTTCGTAGGAAGCGATCAGCGTACTGGCGCAAGAGTCGTTCCACGGAATTTCCGGAATATAAGACAGCGCCGAGCCGTAGGTGGACGTGTTGCTCGTGTTCCAATAAGAGTTGTTGGTGTTGGCGTACGAGTCGCCGAAGTCCGTCCCGCCCACCGCCACGTTGTAAGGACTGGAGGCAAACCCGCTGACGCCGATGCCGTGAGTTGCATTCGATCCGCCTGCATCACAACTGGCCGCGCCTTCGTCGCCCGAGGAAACGAAAACAGAGACGCCCTCTGACACGGCTTGCTGATACGCCGAGCTGTACGCCGCGTTGGCCGATGCGCCGTTATATGCCTCGCACTCGCCGTAGCTGATGCTCACGATGGCGGGCGGTGTACTGCTTTCGTTGAGGAGGTTCTGGAGGGCAATCAGACCGCCAAACGTAGTGTTGGTATCACTGCACGACGCCAGCTCGATGGCCGCGCTAGGCGCCGCCGCGCTGGCCCATTCCGCATCCAGGATCGCTTCCCCATCGTCGCCGTTGACGCCAGGATTGCTACAGTTGTTGGTGCCACTGCCAGGCGCCGGGTGGACTTGCGTAAAGGAGCCCGCGGTATAGCCTGAAAGGCCGAACGCTGAACGGAAGGTGGTCCAGTCCGAAGTGCTGTAAACGTTGGTATCTTCGATCACTACGATGGTCTGGCCCTGGCCCGAATAACCTGCTCTAAAAAGCGGATTCAAATTGTAAATGGTGGCCAGGTCCGCGGGCACGACCGCCTGATAGGCGTAGCCACCGGAAGTAACGGTGTAATTGGGCCGGAGCTTGTTCATCAGGTGGGGCCTGAAGTCGTGCAGGGAGACGACGCCCACCACGGCCGGCGCGAGCGCGGCTGGAATCTGCGGGTCGCTCATATTGGCCATGTGCTTCGCGCCTCTTACCTCAAGGTCATGAATCTCAGTCCTGAAGGCCTCGCGCACCTGGCCCGCGGAGCCGGAAAAATCAATCAACATGCCGCTGGGATAGACCACGTTGACCTGAAAGCCGTGCGACTGGAGCCAAGTGGTGATCGTGTTAAGGTCGTCCTGCCCTAAACCGAACTTCTCTCCGAATTCCTGCGCGCTGAGCCATCGGTGGAAGTTCGGCGAGGCAGGGTCGTGGAGTTGATCGATGAACTCCTTGAGCGCCTGCTCCTGCTCGGGAGGGCGCTGCAACTGGAGCAGCATATGCTCGATTTGGAAGTCGTCAGCCACCGCGCCACGATCGTTCATCGCGTTCGCTTCGGGACGCGTGTTCCCCTTGAGCGTGGCCAGCCTACTTTCGTCAACCTCCTGCGTGATGAGAGCACGCGTCCGCTGCCCCGCATTAACAGCAGCTTTTATATAGGAGGCAAAACTAAAGCTGGCAACACATGCCAGCACAGCGACGGGTAAGGAGGCGAATCCAACTTTTCGAAACACGGGGGCTCCTTAAGTCAGCCTTGACTTTTGTCTGCACATCGCATGCGAATAGCTACTTGTCTGTGCACCAAAAGTACTGCACCGCCCTATCGTTCCAATGGTCTTGACAATAACTCCAATCACGTGACACGTCTTATAGTTTGGAGGTACTGGTACCAAAGTGCCTGCTAGATTTTGCGTGGCCGGAGGCTGCCTGCGCAGCGACGCAGAATGCAGAAGTGGGAAAGGGCAGGTTCACTGGCGGGCGAACAGCACGTGATTGTGAGTCGCTAGAAATCTTGAAGTACGAAACTTGGTGTAAATGAGTCAAGTTTTCAGGCAGCCAATTGGGCTTGTTGGACCCAGGACGTCACCTCCCGGTCAAGTTTGTCGAAAGCGCGTCGCAGTGGGCAGGAC